>JGI12316J15310_10000022_pt5 | contig 662847 bp, 600 predicted proteins | sample MarCyaLeptolynsp_FD_15310 | JGI IMG/M metagenome (IMG submission 15310) | reverse complement strand
GAGTTTCTATCCACGCTCCCGCGCGGGGAGCGACCGCATTTCGCGGGTCGTAACGAGCTCCGCTTGAGGTTTCTATCCACGCTCCCGCGCGGGGAGCGACCCAAACGAACGACCCGGGTGCAGCGTGTTGTGGCTGTTTCTATCCACGCTCCCGCGCGGGGAGCGACTGTTTGGGTATAGTGTCTTGAATTCGCTTTGAAAATAACGATGCTTCCGCGAAACACCCGTATGGGCGCGATCCAAACCACCGCTTCTCTGGTCATATCGGGAAACATGAACGATTTCAGTGCGTTCTGTCTGCGCGAACATATCAGAGAATGAGTGATCGCTTCCGGTTCGCCACGACCGTTCAATCCCCGCCTCTTAGGAGTTCAAAGGCCAGGTGGTTCAAAAGACCAACGGCCCTTCCAAATCCAGGACCGGTTTGGCTCCAATATGCTCGATGCGGGCCTTCCCCTTGGCGCCGAGCCGGTAGAAGCGCAGGCTGTCGGTGTTTACATCGATCTCACCGATGAGCCGCGCCCGCAATCGCGTCCACTCTGCCGGATCGACTTCGCATTCAAATACGGAATATTGAACACGTTGGCCATAGTCCTTGCAAGCCCTGGCGATCCGGCGAAGCCGGCGCCGTCCGGCGCGATCCTGTGTGTTGACATCATAGGTGACCAGCATCAGCATGGCTATCTCCAGAAGAATGACGGATAGCCGTCGAGTTCACCGCGCAGATGGCGGGCAAGCAGTTGTGCCTGAACCAGAGGCACGAGACCAAGCGGTACTTTTTCACCAAGAAACGGATGATTGAGTTCGCTTCGCTTGCGTTCCTGCAAGGCAGTCAGGACTGTCCTGCGCGCATCATCCTTGAGCAGGACGGCGCCATTGGGCTCGAAGCGAAAATCACCAGGGCCGAGCTGTCTACGGTTAAACAGGGTCAGGCAGATCCGGTCGGCGACCGGTGTGCGGAACTCCTCCAAAAGGTCCAATGCCAGGCTGGCACGTCCCGGACGGTCGCGGTGAAGGAAGCCCATCTGGCAATCTAGTCCCACGGTTTCCAATGCAGAGCGGCAGTCGTGCATCAGGACGGAATAGAGAAATGAAAGCACGGCGTTTGGCGCATCGAGCGGCGGCCGGCGGCTGCGGCCCTGGAAACGCAACTCCGGTTCCTGCCTTCGGATCAGCGCGTTGAAGCAACCGAAATAGCTGTTTGCACATTCACCCTCCAGGCCACGTAGCCGATCGAGCGATCCGATTTTCAGACTTTGGCGGGCTGCTGCCATGAGTCGCCGGTCTGAGGACGTCACGGCATCGCGATCGGCTTTGTCCATAGCGTCGCCGTGGTCACGCAGAGCGCGGCCAAGGACGTTGCGTTGATTGATCGTCTTTGCGGCAATGATCGCGCGCGCGATCGGCAAGGAGAGGTCCGGATCGGAACTTGCTCGGTGCTGGGCCCGCCGCAACAGAACGTTGCCGGTTTGAGGACCCTCGACTCTCGCCTGGAAACGGCCGTGCTCGTTCATGAACGTCACCGTTATTCCGGTTTCGGCGCATTTGGCGAGCAGCGGCGTGGATACGCCGACACGGCCGAAACAGACAACTCCGCCCAGCAGATGCAGCGGCACGCGGCCGGCCTCGTCGCCGTCGATGTCCACCACCACATTGGCGCCATCCTTTTTGAGCCAGGCGCCGTCGGTCGTAACATAGAGCGTATTGAGCAGGCGCTTCATTATCCACGTCTTTCGGCATCGGCGATCTGCCGAGAAAGCCAGTTTTCGATTGGCGGAGGATTAGCAAGTTGTCGCGGGCGGCAAGCCTCCAGCAGTGAACAACTGTCGCAGCGGCGTTTGTCGTAGACTGGTGACGGGACGCTTCCTGCTGCGATGGCGGCGCTTGCTTCCTGCGCGACCTGCTCGGTCAGGTTGCGCAACGTGTCATCGAATGAAACTTCCTTGCGGCGGCGCGTTTTGCCATAGAACAGCGCTCCGTGAGGCACCGGAGCTGAAAACATTTCCTCCAGGCAGATCGCCTGGGCACAAAGCTGCACCTCGTCGGCGCGGTGGCGCTTGGGCCTGCCGCGCTTGTATTCGATGGGAAATGGCAGACCGTCATGCAATTCGACGACATCGGCCTTGCCGGTGAGGCCGAGCCGATCTGACCGGAGCGGCAGGGCCCGCAATGTTTGCACATTGCCGCGTGTGGTGCTGGCCGGGATATCGGCCCGTTCATGCAAAAGCTGGCCTTCGGCGGTAAACCGGTTTTCCTCCCACAGCCGTTCGACATGGATCAGACAACACTGGCGCGGGCAGAACAGCCAGTGCTGCAAGGCGGAGAGGGGGATGGGGTCGTTAGGCAACTAGAACAGCTCCTGGATGCTGACGCCGGTCGGTAAATCGGCGTGGTCCACGTCGATCCGATAGTCGGAGAAGTTGCGCGCTGGCGGCCAGTTGTGGGTGCGCGAATCGCCTACCGGCAAAGATTCCCCGTTGCGTATGCGCGAAACGGTGACCCGCTCGAACAATTTGTGTGCTTGGGCGTTGCCCATGGCGTTTTCATGCCGGAAGACGATGCCCCGTCTCGACGCCATTTCGCCGCGGGCGGCTGAACGGTCATGGTCGAACATGTTTTCAAGCGCATCGAACAGCAATTCGAGATCCGCCTCGCTGAAACCCGTCCGTTCAGCCAGCTTGGCTGATATAAAGCCGTGGACGCGGTACAGGCCATAGGGCACGATGTGCTTGCGGCCCATCGTGCGGATATCACCTTTGCTTTCATCCACTGTCGTCGCGGCCATACGCGTAATGGTAATTTCCGAGGGCACAATTGGATCGACCGACTCGGCAAAGGAGAGCTGTACCGGGCCGCGTACCTGGCCGCAATTCGCACCCTTCGTCGACATGACGGCGCCAAAAGTTCGCACGTCAAAAAAGTTCGCACACATCCAGTCGCCTAGTTTTCGGGCATCAGCGCCGTCTTTGGGCAACTTGCTGTAGTCGTCCTTTTTATCAGGTTCGATCGCGTTGGCAGTCCAGGCCCGCCGTTGCTTGTGGTCGAGGATCGCGCGCTCCGTAACGAAAATCTCATAGCGTTGCCCGAGGTCTTCAAGCCGCGCATCGGTAGCCGGTGGTCCGTCCGACTTCTTCATGTCAACGAAATTGCGAATCTTGCGCTTCAGGCTGACATCGGAAACGAGACCATGGCTGGTTTCCGGGTCCAGACGCGGGAGGTTCCCCGCGTCGGGATCACCATTCGGATTGCCATTGGCGACATCAAAAAATATAACAAAATCATAGCGGTTAGTGATTGCAGTCATTGGATTTTCTCCTCAACAGCAGGTTTCTCTTTTGATTTGAAAAATTGGCTTCGCTGATGGTAATAGCCCAGGCCGAACAAGGCCTGTTCCTCGGCTGAAAGTGATGTTGGGAACGGATCCGCTCCCGGTTCCATCATGTCCATGATCCCGCCCATCTGTTTTTCGAGATTCACCTTGAACCCCGGCTTGTCCTTGCCGATTTTGGACAGGTGGCTGACTGAACCTTTTTCCAGATAGGAAAACACTTTGCGGGGCTGGGCCGAAGCGGAGCTATAGAATTTGTCCTTGATCGTCGCGTTTATGCCTGACCCGAGGGCAGTCTTCTGTATTTGCTCGTAGGTGGCGAACAGCCGACCGAGCAGATAGCCCTTGTTGGTGTTTTGTGTATCGAGAGCCACGTCTACCTCCATGTCATGATTTCTGATGAGAAGCGCTTTGAGCAGGCTGGCGCGATGGGCATTGATGCGTTTGTCCGCCCTGATGCGCATAAGCATTGTTGAGAGAAGCGTTTGCGGATACCGCGTGCCGGTCAGGATGGCGCGCATCCAATCGCCGGCGAGGTTGGGCGGAATGTTGTCGGCTTTTCCCTGTACTGCCAGTTCGACCAGATAGCGCCACAGTCTTGGAACCGGATCGCGCGGCGGCGGTTCAATGGCCATGTCACCAACGAACCGTTGGTAGCGCTCAGCCAGCACACCGAAATCATCTTCGAAATAGAACCGGACCGAAATCCGCGCGGCGTTGGGAGAAAGGCCGAGCACGTGGAACCGGACGCCCCGTGCCAGATCCGGATCGAAGTCACCGAGCGGTCGCCCCTGGCGGATTTTCTCCAGAATGGCGCCGACTTTTTTTGCCTGTGTTTCCTCATCAATGCCCGCGAACATTGCGGAAAACGCGCTTTCCGCCAGTTGCGCGGTCTGTACGCTCGATGCATCGGCCCAAAAAACGGTTGAGGCGTCGCCGATCTGAATGCGGTGACTGCTATCTTTCGACAGAAAACGGTTCAGGGCTGTCGTGTAGGCAAACGCAGCCTCTTCCGAGACGGGTGCATTGTCGCCCTGTTCGTGACCGTAGGACTCAAAGGCATCGAGATTGAATGAAACGATCGAACCACCCGAAGATTGCCCACCCCACACTCCCTTGATTGCCGAATGCAGCCGGGCGACCGGTGCTTGGTGGCCGGTCACAAGGCAGGTCGCGTTTACCTGCTCGCCGCCGGCCGAGATTTCGGCCCACAGTTCACGGGCCGCGGAACGGTCGTGGATGCGTCTATTCTGCCGCCGTTCCGATTCAAGCGCGAACACCACGTTTTGGTCTTTCATGTCCTCCGGCCATCCCCAAAGGGTGAAGTTTTCCGGTGTCCAGTTTTCGAGGAAAAGCCGCAATGCTTTCAAACCGGCATCGCTGCTGCTGCGAAGCACTTCAGCATGCCGATCCTTGAATGCTGCATGTTCCTGATCTAGCCGCTTGTCGGAACCTGCCGTTATGCCCAGCACATAGGCTGTCTTGTCCCAAAGAAAGTTCGGAGCAACTCCCGATGTTCGTTTGACCGCCTGCGGCACCGGCATGGGTACCGAAATCATTTTCCTGCCATCGGAGATTCGCAAATCGACCGGTGCTCCAGCCACTGACCCGGCCTCGTTGAGCGGGACAAGAAAACCGATTTTCTCCATCGAATACCCAAAGGGTGGGGCGTCTTCCAGCCGCTCATAGGCCCTGGCGAGGGCAGCGAGGATGCTCATCGTCTGATCTCCGGCGAATCGGGCGCGGGCACCTTGAGCACACCGTCTTCGAGTTTTGCCCGGAAGAACAGCGACGGTTTGTCCTTGCGGGCATGGTCGATGTCCCACAGCATGAAACCTAGATCGCGGGTCTCGTCGATAGCCGCCGGCAGCGGCTCGTCGGGCGGGATCAGCTCAAAGCGGGCGTCGAACTCGCGCGTACCGAGGCAGGGCTGGTGAAAGCACTGACCGCGCGCTGCGCGCCGGTTGAACATGTCCAGGTGTTTTGCCGGATTGTCTTGCGACCCGGCCCTGTCCGTCATCTCGAAATGCGCCTCGATGACATAGGCGACATTGGCCAGGACCGTGGAGGCACGCTGCTGACGGTTTTCATCGACCACCAGGCAGAGTTCATCCACACGGCCCTTGCTCATCGCCACACTGATGTTGCGGGCCGAGGCCTTTGCGCCGACTTCGTTGCGCCGGATCGACTGAAACCGGATCGGTTCAAGGACATGGATCCTGTCGATCACCCAGCGAATCGCCGGTTTCCAGTGGATGGCCTCGAGAATGCCGCGGGCAGCCGACGGCGTCATCACGTCGTAGGACATCCGCTCGACCTTCATTTCAGGTCGGCTGAAAAGAGCATGTCTGCCCGATACTTTTAGTCTGATGCCATAGGGCATTGCTGTACCTCCGAAGTTCGCCTCCCCAGCGCGTGGCTAGGGAGGTCGAGATCACTCATCAAAAGAGAACAGTCTAAGTTTCTATCCACACACGCAGCGCGCGGGCGACAAGCCTGATGTTACCCAATGAGCAAAAGGATGAGCTTTGCGATCGCTGCCAAAACCATCGGAACCCATTCTGTCCAATGAGGTCTGTTTGGGTCAGGAATTTTCATCCCCCAATCATGCTTAGAGAAATCCTTGACATCAACTTCTTTTTAGAATGTTCTCTTTTCAAAAACCTAAAATATACTCCTGCTCATTCCTAATTCGTCTGCTTCCTCCCACTGCAGCCCGGTCTCCTCGCGATACAAATCAGGTGTTTCCAGCACCGCGAACTGGTCGCCACGAAGCGCCGGCTCCCGGAACGAAACATGACCATTGTTCACCAGTTCGTCGCGGGATTTGGGCGGCACCAGAACGATGTAGGGCTGCAAATCGCGGGCGATGGCGCCCGAGGAGACCTGTTCAATGCTCAGCTTTTCAACGGCCTTCATCGCCTTGTCATCGCGCGCAATGATCACCGGGGCCATGCCGTTCTCGATCATCCGAAATTTCTCGGCTACAGTGCGATAGGCAAAATCGGTTCCGGTCCGGTCGATCCGGAAGTCCTCAAGAATGCGTTCGCGATCCAGCGCCGCGCCGGTCTGCCAATAGACTTCGCCGAAATAATCCGCGATGGCTTCGGGCGACAGCAGATCCTCATGCCTGCTGCACACACGCTCGAAAGCACCCGCCAGTTTGCGCAATTCGGCCGGCGGCGGGTAATCCCGAGGCGAAAACACCGTCACGATGCTCTCATGGGCGTCCCGCTTGTCTTCGCGGTTGCAGCGCCCGGCGGCCTGGGCGATCTGGTCAAGGCCCGTTTCGGCCCGCCAGACCAACGGAAAATCCAGATCCACTCCGGCCTCCACCAGCGACGTGGCGATTACGCGACAGGCCTTGCCGGCCTTCAGCCGCGCCCGGATGGTCTCCAGAATGCGCCGTCTGTGCACGGCATATTGGCGGGTGGTCAAATGGGAAACGCCCTCCAATCCGGCGCCGGTGGCGGCATTGTAAAGATCGAGCGCATGGGCACGGCTATTGACGATCACCAGCCCCTGTCCGGATTCCCGCAAAGCAATGACAAGGTCATCATTCGTCATCTCGCCGGCCCGGCTGATCGTGACGCGTTTCAATTCGCGAAACAGGCGGGCCGGATCGGACGCCAGTTCACGTCCCTCCAGCTTCAAACCCATCGGGTGGCCAAGTTTGAAATTTCGCTCGTCCAGCGCAGGCTGGGTGGCCGTGCACAGCACAACGGAGCAATTCCAGGTGTGGGCCAGCTCATCGATCGCCCTTACCGACGGCGCCAGCAGGTGCCGTGGCAAGGTCTGGGCCTCGTCCAGAATGATCACGCTGCCGGCAATATTGTGCAGTTTTCGGCAGCGGCCCGGACGGGCCGCAAACAGGCTTTCGAACAATTGCACATTTGTTGTAACGACAATGGGCGCTGCCCAGTCCTCCATCGCCAGCTTCAATTTGTCCGCCTGCTGCCGTTTTCCGAATGCCTCTTCCTCGATTGCACTGTGATGTTCGAGAATGATGTCCTCTTTTAGCGTATCCTTGAATACGTCCACCGTCTGGTCGATGATCGAGGTGAACGGGATGGCATAGATGATGCGTCGCAAACTTTGTTTTTTGGCGTGCTCGAGTGCAAAACCGAGCGAGGCCAGCGTTTTGCCGCCGCCGGTCGGCACGGTCAGGGTGAACAATCCGGGCGGTTTTTCCGCTGCGGCACGCACGCCGGTGAGAATGTCGCTGCGCAGGTGATTGATGGTCCTTTCGCCGATTTGGAGGCCCGCCATGTGCGTTTCAAAATTGTCCAGCAGAATCGGCAGGATATCCTGGAGGTCGGGCCAGTCCCGGTCTTTTGTCCTGTTTTCGACGCGACAGTAAAACCGCTCGGTGTCCTTGAAGTCGGCATCGACGAGGCATGAAAAAATCATCCGGCCGAGGAAGGCGAGCTGAAATTTTCGCCTGGCGGGGTCTTCGTGCCATTTCAGTTCGGGCATCACACCGGTCATATCCGGGTCGATTTCTTCCTCCCAGACGCTGTCCAGCAGGCGGACATCGACGTCTTTTACCCGCTCATCAAGCGATGCTGAGCCGTTCTTGTCCGGCAAACCCGCGTGATGTCCCGCAATCGCATAGGCGATTAATTCGGCGATGATCTGTTCGTCGAACGTCTTTGCCAGCGACAACACCTGTGCCGCCCCGGCTGTGGAATGATCGACTCTGTCCGGGGCGCCTTCCAGCCGTGCCTGGAACCGCTCCACGTATTTGCCCAGATCGTGAAGCTTACCGGCTAGATGGACTGCTCGGTCGATGCCGAGTGTTCGACCGAACGCGGCCGCAAGTCTAGCCGTGTTGATCAAGTGCTCGGCGAGCAGTTGCCAATCCGATTTGTCATGGTTGTCAGTTGAATGGGCATAGTAGATCATGGCTGACCTTCATGATGCACTTCCATCATTTGGACGTTTACATGCGAACCAGCAATTCTCACGCGGCGGAAAGGAAATCTCGCACAACATCCGGTTGGTGGATACAGTTCTTCTACCACACTTAATAATTGAAACCATCGGTATATTTTCGGAGGTCGAGCCAGATATTGGACTCAGGGGCTTTTGTGAGCCGCCTGTGACATTCGGTCTTGTTCTCCTTAGGTTTTTGCGGGATCAAGAAGTGGCCGATCGACCGGATCAACGACGTCATTCAACAGAGTGGAGGACGAACGTGCCCCCAATCGAAACGCCCCTGTCCGGCGGCAATGTCAATTCCGGCGTTATGCGCGTGGGGCACACCGTGCGACGTGGGCAGACGGCGGCCAGCCCGGCGATCCATCGTCTGTTGCAGCATCTTGAGATGAAGAATTTCAAGATGTGTCCGCGATTTCTTGGGATTGACGATGACAACCGGGAAATCCTCAGCTTCATCGAAGGTGACACGGGCATGGGACCTGACCTGTGGGCGCATGATCGGCCGCTGACAGCGACGGCGCGGATGCTGCGAACCTACCATGACGCGACGCAATCCTATGTCCCACAGGGAGACGAGAACTGGGCCATCACTTTTCCGGATCCCGATCGCCACGAAGTCATCTGTCACAATGATTTCGCGCCCTATAATTTCATCTGCTCCGGCGGTGTACCGCGGGCCGTTGTGGATTTCGATCTGGCGGGACCCGGACCGCGCCTGCGGGATGTTGCCTATGCCGCCTACTGGATGACGCCGCTGTCCTTCCATGCCGGTGACATGAAACCGTTCGCCTCAGCGGATTTGCGGGCCGGCAGCAGACGGCTGAAACTGTTCTGCCGGACCTATGGGATTGCGGCCAATGATGACCTCATCGACATGGTTTCCTTTGTGCTGGAGCAGATGGCGGACAGGCGGTCAGTCGCAACGGCTGTGGGCGATGCCGCCGCGTACAAACTGGCGAGGAATGGACATCTCGACCATTGGCAGGCCGAAAGAGATGCCTTCGAAGGTCACAAAACAGCCCTAAAGAGTGCGCTTAATCCGATCCGGGGCGAGGGACGGTGACCCACAGGAGCCGAATCTTACTGACTTGCGCACTCCATCCAAGGCGCGTTTTTTGCCCACTCGCCTTGAGGGCGCAAATCACGTAAAGACAAAATATGTCGATCTTTGCCAGACTGGGACAATTTGTCGGTGGTGCGACCACGGGAGCGATTTCCGGGGTGATCGAAGCCGTGCGTACGGTGTTTGCCGGAGATCCGGAGACCCGCCGCCGGGTTGCGTTTTCCGTCGCGATGATCGCGCTGTCGGCCAAAATGGCCAAAGCGGACGGGATTGTGACACCCGATGAGGTGGTTGCGTTCCAGGACATTTTCGAGATTCCCTACAAGGAAGGCCGCAACGTCTCGCGGCTCTACAATCTGGCAAAACAGGACGTTGCCGGATATGAATCCTATGCGGCGAAAATGGCCGAGCTTTGCGGATCGGGCAAGGCCAATTGCCTCATCCTCGAGGACATTCTCGACGGTCTGTTCCATATTGCCAAGGCCGACGGGGTCCTGCACGAGAAGGAACAGGCGTTTCTGGCCCGGGTCGCCGAGATTTTTCGGGTCGATGATGTGCATTTCGAGCAGATATTGGCCCGGCACACCTATCACTCGACCCGCGACCCCTATGCGGTGCTCGGGATCGCAAGGGATGCCACTCTGGACGAAATCAAAAGCCGATATCGGCACCTGGTTTCCGAAAGCCATCCCGATCGTCTGATCGCGCGCGGGGTTCCGGAGGAATTTCTGGCCATTGCCAATGACCGGATGGCGGCTCTCAACGAGGCCTATTCGGCCATCGAAAAGGACCGCAAGGCGGCATGAACGGCTTAGCGGTCGATTTTCCGCATGCCGATCCGCATCCCTCGCCGAATTTCGGCGTCAGACGCGGCGGATTGATCCCCGATATGCTTGTGCTTCACTATACCGGCATGGAAACAGCCGACAGCGCGCTGCAATGGCTGTGCACGGAGGCGTCCCAGGTTTCAGCCCATTATCTTGTCCATGAGGATGGCCGGGTCGTTCAGATGGTCGCCGAGAACATGCGGGCCTGGCATGCCGGCAAGAGCCTCTGGAAGGGCGCATCGGACATCAATTCGCTCTCCATCGGCATTGAAATCGTCAACCGCGGCCATGAGGCCGGTTACCCCGATTTTCCAGCCGAACAAATCGATGCCGTCGTGCATTTGTGTCAAAATTGCGCCGAGAGATGGGCGATCCCACCGGAGAGGGTCCTCGCGCACAGCGATATTGCACCGCAGCGAAAGGCCGATCCGGGGGAGAAATTTCCCTGGCGATCACTTTTTGAAAACGGTGTCGGGCACTTCGTTGAACCGTTCGATGGGGGAGGTGGGCGGTTTTTTCAACACGGTGATTGCGGTCAACCCATAGAAGCATTGCAGGCGATGTTGTCTCTTTATGGCTATGGTGTTGAAATCAATGGGGATTATGATGAATTGACAACAGCGGTGGTGACCGCTTTTCAGCGTCATTTTCGGCCCTCAAGAACCGATGGAATCGCCGATGTGGCGACCATCGAAACATTGCACAGACTGCTGAAAGCACTGCCCGAACCGGTTGAAAATCCCTGATTGTTGCGCCGCACAATCCAATTTCTTACAGATCGTAATGCAACGTGACCGCGTTGCCACCATTCACTGAAATTCCAAACTAGGACTGGCTCCGCATTCAACCGGCGACGGAACGGACTGCCCAGTCCGCCCGATCGCTTATCAAGAAAAGCGGCGAGCAAGCCGCGGAAGTACGACCGCCATGTGTTTCGTGTTGGCGGCGAACGGTTCGGAGTACTGAAATGAAAAGACTTGCATCCCTCCTGTGCGCAACGGCCTGTGCCGGCATGATCTCCCTTGGGTCCGCCTTCGCGGATGAGGCCGCCGGAGGCGAAAAGAAAGGCATCGATTTCGGCGCCATCACGGCGTCGATCTTCAAGCCATCGGCGCCAACAAAAAAGGCGACGAAGCAATCGAAATATTCCCACCTGATCAATCGCTATGCCAGAAAGCACGGTGTTCCCACCAATCTGGCCCATGCCATCGTTCGGGTGGAAAGCAATTTCAATCCCAAGGCGCGCGGCAGGGCCGGTGAAGTCGGTCTGATGCAGATCAAGCTCGGTACGGCCAGGCTGATGGGCTATCGCGGATCGCGCAAGGGTCTGTATGATCCGGAAACCAATATCAAATACGGCATGAAATATCTGGCCGGTGCGCACAAGTTGGCCGGCGGTGACACCTGCGGAACCGTGCTGCGCTACAATGCTGGCCACGGAGCAAAACGGATGAATCCGGTCTCATCGCGCTATTGCAAGAAGGTGCGCAAAATCACCGGATAGGCCGCGCGGTTTTACCCGGTACAGGCAGAAACCTGAACTACAGACCCTAGGAAGCCTCCCGATCACTTGCTAAGTCATACGGGTTCATCGGGAGGTATCGTCTTGCGCAAGCGGCATTTGTTCTGGATCGTTCCCCTGGTTCTGGTAATCGGCGTGCTCGTGGCGTTGCCCACCGTTGTTCCAATCCTGGTCGACCGTGCCATCAACCGGGTCGACCGGGGTGAGCGCGGACCGGTTTCCGAAGCGGCCCGTCGGTTTCATGAAACACTGAATATTGCCGACCTGCATGCCGATTCGCTGCTGTGGAACCGCGATCTCACGCGGCGGTACAGTCGTGGCCATGTCGATTTCCCCCGCATGATCGAGGGCAATATGGCGCTCCAGGTTTTCACAACGGTGACCAAGTTTCCCGGTTCATCGGACCATGCGGAAACCGGCGAAGGCGGGTTTGATGCCATCACCCTCCTTGCCGTTACACAGCTATGGCCGCGGCGAAGTTGGGGCGATCTGACTGAACGGGCGCTGCATCAGGCCCGAAAACTGCATGATTTCGCCGAGGCGGCGCCTGACACTTTGCTCGTGATCAAGAGCGCTGCCGATCTCGACACGCTGCTGCAGCGCCGTGACAATGGCGAGGCGATCGTCGGCGGGCTCCTGGGGACCGAGGGCTCGCACGCGCTTTCGGGCGATCTCGACACGATTGACGACTTGTTCGATGCCGGCTTTCGAATGATGAGCCTGCAGCATTTCTTCGACAACAGGCTGGGAGGATCGCTGCACGGAACAAGCAATGCTGGCCTGACGGAATTCGGCAAACAGGCGGTCGGCCGGATGGAAGAACTGGGGATCATGATCGATGTGTCCCATTCGTCCGAGGCGGTGGTCCGTGACACACTCGAGATTGTGCAGCGGCCGCTTGTCGTCAGCCATACCGGCACCTACGGCCATTGTGCGTCATCGCGCAACGCATCCGATGCGATGATGGTCGAGGTCGCGCAGCAGGGTGGATTGATCGGAATCGGTTTCTGGAGCCAGGCCGTCTGCGATGCCTCACCGCGGGGTGTTGCAGCGGCGATCAACGCGGCCGTCGAACTTGTCGGCGCGGACCATGTGGCGCTTGGCTCGGACTTCGATGGAGCCGTGGGCACGTCGATCGATGTTTCCGAGCTTGACCGGATCACCGAAGCACTGCTCGAAAGCGGTACGGATCGATCAACCATCCGCAAGGTCATGGGCCAGAACCAGATCGATTTTTTCCGGGCCAACCTGCCGCCGAGCTGAACGGCCCTTGCCAAACCCCTTCGGACAATCACGGATTTTCTGGCAATTGCCGCCCGGCTCGGTTATCAGACCGTTGCCAGTCGGCCGGGCAGCCGCGCCCCGCAAGGTCGAAAGACAGCGGGGTGAGGAAAGTCCGGGCTCCACGGAAACACGGTGCCGGATAACCTCCGGCGGGGGTAACCCCAGGGAAAGTGCCACAGAAAGCAAACCGCCCCGTCCGTCGTCTGTTCCCGCCCTGCGGGAGCGATGCCTGCGGGGCAAGGGTGAAAGGGTGGGGTAAGAGCCCACCGCGTTGCTGGCAACAGCAATGGCAGGGTAAACCCCACCGGGAGCAAGACCGAATAGGGATGACATGGGGCGCAAGCCCCGGCCTGTTTCCGGGCTTGTCATCCGGGTAGGTCGCTTGAGACCGGGTGCAAACCCGGCCCCAGAGGAATGGCTGCCGCGTCCGCCGCTCCGGTGGCGGACCATACAGAACCCGGCTTACAGGCCGGCTGGCAATTTGACTGCAATTCGGGTCGATCCGGCATTCCGCGCGGAGCAAGACGACCGGCACTCATGCGTTAACCGACCATTAACCATAAACGCGCTTCAATAGCGGGTGTTAAGGCATGTCTATACGCCTTATCCCATTGACGCCCAAATTCTCCCATGATATCCCAAAATCACAGTTTATGGGGTGTTTCAGGCGTTGCCCCAAGGCGAGTGGGCAACCGCGCGATTTGACGGTGCGGACCCTCGCAAGCTGACGGTCGGTAGCCTCCGGAGGCAGCATGTTATGGTCTTCAGACCTGGAAGCGGCGGTTGTGCGTAATGAACCGGTTCCTGTCGAATGCGACGAACAGGATCGATGCAAAGGGGAGGGTGTCCGTGCCCGCATCCTTTCGCACCGTGTTGACGCGCCTCGATATTCAGGACCTATACGCCATTCAGGATTTCGTGTTCCCGGCCATCACGATCGGCGGGCCGGACTTGCTGGACCGCTACGAAAAAACGGTTGCCGAAGCCGACCCCTTCTCGCCGGATGCCAACGACATGTCGCTGCTGATCCATGGCGGCGGGGTGTTCATGAAGCTCGATGGAGAGGGCCGGCTGATGGTCGGCGATTTTGTCCGCAGTTACACCGGAATTACCGATCAGGTGACCTTTGTCGGACGTTCAGATCATTTTCAACTTTGGGATCCCGCCCGATACGAGGAAAAGCGGCGGGAGGCCCTGAGCAGGCGCTTGGCGGGTGGACGGTCCGGCGCTGGCCAAGGAGAGACGGGATGACGGCGGACTCTGGTGCTGCGTCAAGCGGCGCCGGTGGCGGACCAGTCCGCCACATCCCGGTTCTTCTTGCAGAGGTCCTCGAGCAACTCCAGCCCAAACCAGGTGAGATCATCCTTGACGGCACATTCGGTGCCGGCGGCTACAGCAGAGCGGTCTTGGAAACTGGTGCCGATGTCATCGCGCTCGATCGCGATCCGGAGGCCATCATTGCCGGACAGGCGCTGGTGAAGGCCCATGCCGGACGGCTGCGGCTGATCCGGGCGCGGTTCAGCGATCTTGCAGACCATGCGCCCGAGGGCGGACTGGACGGCATCGTACTGGATATCGGCGTTTCATCCACGCAGATCGATCAGGCCGACCGGGGATTTTCGTTTCAAAAGGATGGTCCGCTGGACATGCGCATGTCCGGGGAGGGGCCCAGCGCCGCCGATGTCGTCAACAGCATGAAGGTGCAGCATCTGACGCGCCTGTTCGGAATTCTGGGCGAAGAGAAGAAAGCCGGCCGCATTGCCCGTGCCATCGAGAAACGTCGCCAGGCGGAACCATTCCGCCGGACAGGCGAACTGGCCAATCTCGTCGAAACGGTCAATCCGCGCCGGATGCGCGACAAGATCCATCCGGCGACACGCGTGTTTCAGGCCCTGCGCATTTTCGTCAACGAAGAGCTGCATGAACTGGGGTCAGCCCTGTTTGCCGCGGAACGCGCCCTGAAGCCGGGCGGACGGCTGGTCGTGGTTAGCTTCCATTCTCTTGAAGACCGGATCGTCAAACGCTTTTTCCGGTCCCGGTTCGGTGGCGACGGCGGAAGCTCTCGTCATCTTCCCGCGGCACGGCCCGATCCGGCCACATTCGCTCCGATCGGCAAAACCATGGTGACTGCGAGCCAGGACGAAGCCCGTGACAACCCTCGGGCCAGGTCAGCCAAGCTGCGCGCCGGGCGCCGCCTCGACGCCGAACCGATGGACGCCGACATGTCGATTTTCGGGCTGCCGCAGTTGCCCGCCATGGCGAATTTGGGAGGCTGACGGCGATGCTCAAGACAATCGACCTTGCCATCATCGCTCTCATGGCGGCGGCGGCGGTGATGACCTTTCGCATCAAATACCAGGCCGATCAGCAATTGGCGGAAGTGAGGCGCCTGGAGGCCCAGATTCAACTGGAACAGGATACGATTGACCTGCTGAAGGCCGATTGGAGCCTGCTGATCCAACCGGGCCGGTTGCAGGATCTGGTGGGTTTGCACAGTGAAGAGCTTGGCCTGGAAACGACGCAACCGCATCAGATGGTTCGCCCGCAGGAATTGCCGGCGTTGGTGATCGATTTGCCCGATCCCGATCGCGAGCGGTTGGCCGAGTCTCCCGATCAGGACACGGTGACCGGATCGGTGAACGGGCAATGATGTCAGTTTGGCGCAAATTCACTGTGAAGCGACGCAGTAACACTGTACGCGCGCCGCAAACGGGTGGGCCGATCCGGATCGAGGGCACGCGAAAATCATCCGGCAACCAGACGCGCAACCGCATTACTTTGGTGATGATCGGCACATGCGTGATTTATGCGGTCATCGCCGGCCGCCTCATTCAATACGGCATGCGCGATTTGACGACGGTGGCCAGCATTGCCCGCGGCAATGACCTGCTGGCATCAAGGCCCGACCTGCTCGACAGGAACGGCAAGGTCCTGGCCACTGATATCCGGACCGTTTCGCTTTATGCCAGTCCCCATAAGATCACCGATCCCGACGAGGTAACGGAACAACTGGCAACCGTTTTGCCCGAACTGGATGTGCGCAGCGTCTACCGCAAGCTCACATCGAAATCCTATTTTCAATGGCTGCGGCGCCAGCTCACGCCGAAGCAGCAGAGCGACATCTTGGCGCTTGGCCTGCCCGGCGTCGGATTTCGGCCTGAAAAGCGGCGTTTTTATCCCGGCGGCCCGACGGCTTCGCATATTGTCGGCCACGTCAATATCGACAATACCGGTATTGCCGGCATGGAAAAATACATCGACGGCGAAGGATTGGCCGATTTGGCCGCTGCCGGCATGACCATCGAACGGCAGCTTGAACCGATCCGCCTGTCTCTCGACCTGCGGGTTCAGCATATCGTGCGCGATGAACTGGCCGCGGCCATGCAGCGTTACAAGGCGATTGCCGCCGGAGCGGTGGTTCTGAACGCCAAGACCGGTGAAGTGCTGGCGATGTCGTCCCTTCCCGACTACGATCCGAACATTCCGGCACAGGCGCTGGAAAAGGACCGGATGAACCGTATGTCGGCCGGCACCTATGAAATGGGTTCCACCTTCAAGTCTTTCACCACTGCAATGGCGCTGGATTCGGGGCTCGTTTCACTGACCGACCGCTTCGATGCCACCCGTCCCATACGCATCGCCGGCCACACGATCAGGGACTTTCACGGCAAGCATCGTGTGCTCAGCGTGCCCGAGATTTTCATCTACTCATCGAATATTGGAACGGCCAAAATGGCTGATGTCGTGGGGATCGAAGGTCAACGGGAATTCCTGACCCGCATCGGACTACTGACCCGCATGCAGACCGAACTGCCTGAGGTCAAGCGTCCGACGCAGCCCAAGGTCTGGAAGAAAATCAACTCGATCACGATTTCCTTCGGTCATGGGGTGGCGACCACGCCATTGCAGACGGCGGTGGCCGCGGCAGCCATGCTCAATGGCGGACGCCTGATGCCGCCGACCTTCCTGCCGCGCAGTCGGGACGAGGCGCTGGCCGTTTCGACCCAGGTGATCAAGCCCGAAACGAGCGCGGCCATGCGCGAATTGATGCGGATGAATGTGGAGAGGGGATCGGGACGCCGGGCAGAGGTTGAAGGCTTTCGGATCGGCGGCAAGACCGGGACGGCGGAAAAAGTGGTGGACGGGCGATACTCGTCGAATGTGCGCTTCAACGCCTTCCTTTCGGCCTTTCCGATCGAGGATCCGGATTATGTCGTTCTGGTGGTGATCGATGAACCGAAACCCGCCGAAGGTCAGCACTCGGCAACCGCCGGCCTCAATGCAGCGCCGACGGTCCGCGCCATCATTCGCCGATCCGCCGCCCTTCTGGGTGTCCGGCCGTCATTCGGTGACGACGATGATGGATTGCTTGTGTCATATTGAGTCCGACATAAGCGCGTAACGTTATGTCTTTGAAACAAGCGAACCGGTGCCGGGATCGCCTTGATTTCTAGCGCGAAAACCGGCATCGGTGCGACGGAACCAACATTTCGCCGCCGGACAGCAGAGGGACAGAAAAACACCGTAATGAAGCTTAACGACCTCGCTGGAGACCTTGCCGCAGTTCCACCGGAATATGCGGATCTTGAAATCAACGGAATCACCGCCGACAGCCGTGATGTCCAGCCGGGATTTGCCTTCGCGGCGTTGCATGGCCAGATGCTTGATGGTGCCGCCTTCATCGATGATGCCAAAACACGTGGTGCATCGGTTGTCATTGCAGCCAGCGACAGTGAGATCGCCGACCCCGGTCTGCCGGTGCTGCGGGTCGATGATCCCCGTAGCCTGCTTGCCCGGGCCGCGGCGCGCTTTGCCGGCGGCCAGCCGCAAACGATGGTGGCGGTCACCGGAACGGCGGGAAAAACATCGGTCGCCTCCTTTACCCGGCAGATCTGGCAGCGGGCCGGAATGGCTGCGGCGATGATCGGTACGACCGGCGTCGTTTCCCCGCAGCGCAATGAATATGCCCAGCTGACCACACCCGACCCGGTTCACCTTCATCAATTGCTTCGCGAATTGTCCGATGAAGGTGTCACCCACGGCGCCATGGAAGCCTCCAGCCATGGGCTCGATCAAAGACGCCTGGACGGCGTGCGCCTGTGCGCCGGCGCCTTCACCAATCTGGGACGCGATCATCTGGATTACCATCCCTCGGTCGAGGCTTATTTCGAGGCGAAGATGCGGCTGTTCAATGCGCTGCTTCCAAAAGGAGCGCCAGCCATTGTCTTTGCCGATGACGAATGGTCGGAGCGCGCGCTGGAAGCGGCGCGCGGGGCGGGGCTTGAGGTTCTGAGCGTCGGCCGAAACGGCACGTTTCTGACTCTCAAAAGGGTCGAGCACCAGCGCCACCAGCAGGTGGCGGAAATCCATCATGAAGGTGCGATTTACCAGGTGACCATTCCGCTGGCTGGCGATTTTCAGTTGTCAAATGCACTGGTTGCCGCCGGGCTGGCCATTGCCACCGGGGTTCCGCCCGGCGAGGCGATTGCCGCTCTCGAGCACCTGCAGGGCGCACCGGGCCGACTTGAACTCGTCGGAACGACCGACAGCGGCGTCCCGGCCTATGTGGATTACGCCCACAAGCCCGATGCGCTGGAGCAGGTCCTGCGATCGGTGCGGCCGTTCACGACCGGTCGCATCGTGCTGGTCTTCGGGTGCGGCGGGGACCGTGACCGCGGCAAACGGCCCATCATGGGTGAGATCGCTTCGCGGCTCGCCGATATTGTGATCGTGACGGATGACAATCCGCGCAGCGAAGATCCGGCGACGATCCGCTCAGAAATCCTCGATGGAGCACCCGGCGCCACCGAGATCGGCGATCGCGGCAGCGCCATCAAGCAGGCTGTGTCGATGTTGGAGCGGGGCGATACGCTGGTTGTCGCCGGTAAGGGGCATGAAAAGGGGCAGACCATCGGTGATACGGTGCTGCCGTTCTCTGATCATGATGCCATCGGACAGGCGTTGGCGGCTTTGGCGGACAGACAATGGCTTTGGACCATCACGGATCTTGTCGAGGCGATGCGCGGCAGGCCCGTCGGCGCCATGCCGGACGGGATCACCGGGATTTCCATCGACAGCCGCACGACGGCTGGCGGCGATGCTTTCTTTGCCATCAAGGGTGACCGGTTCGATGGCCATGATTTCGCCAGCGCGGCGCTGGCCAATGGCGCATCTCTGCTTGTGGTATCGGAAGCCAAGCTCCCGGCTCTTGGACGCCTGCATGCACCGATGATCGTTGTTGACGACGTGCTCGGCGCCATGGGTCGTCTGGGTATCGCCGCGCGGGCGCGCGCAGCCGCGCGGATCGTTGCCGTGACCGGGTCGGTTGGCAAGACCACCACGAAGGAGATGCTCCGGCATGTGCTGGGCGCGCAGGGGCACGTCCATGCCTCGGTCGCCTCATTCAACAATCACTGGGGTGTGCCGCTGACGCTTGCGCGCATGCCCCGTGATGCAGATTTCGGCGTCTTTGAAATCGGCATGAATCACGCCGGTGAAATTCGTCCGCTGGTCAAGATGGTGCGGCCGCATGTTGCGATCATCACCGCGATTGCCGCGGCGCATCTCGGTCATTTCAACAGCCTGGGCGACATAGCGGCGGCAAAGGCCGAGATTTTCGAGGGGCTGGAAAGTGACGGTCATGCGCTGCTGAATGCCGACAGCGAGAAATACTCCCAGTTGAAGAAGACCGCGGCCGACTGCGGCGTTTCGAACATTCACGCCTTCGGTGAAAGCGAGCAGGCGGATATCAGGCTGTTGTCCTGCGAGGCGGTCGCACAGGGTTCCAAGGTTGAAGCGGATATTGCCGGTGACCGGATCGAGATGACCGTCGGCCTGCCGGGGCGCCACATCGTGCAAAACGCGCTGGCGGCGATGGGAGCGGTCAAATATGCCGATGCCGATTTGAACCGTGCGGCTCTCGACCTGGCGCGATTGCCGGAAACCAAAGGACGGGGCGCCCGCCATGTGCTGGATGCAGCGCCCGGCAAGATCGTCGTCATCGACGAAAGCTACAATGCCAATCCGGCGTCGATGCAGGCGGCTATCGATCTGTTGCGCGATACCGGCGTGACCGATGGCGGGCGTCGCATTGCGGTGCTCGGCGACATGCTGGAACTGGGCCGTTTTTCCGAGCAGATGCATCGCGACCTGGCTGGGCCTCTGACCGAGTCCGGAACCGATCTCGTTCTGCTGGCCGGGCCGGAAATCAAGGTACTGGATGATGCGCTGCCGGATTCGCTGGCGCATCACTACTGCGAGACTGTCGAGGCTTTGCAGACAGTGTTGCTGGACACCATCAAGGCCGGTGACGTGGTGATGATCAAATCATCCAACGGCCTTGGCTTTTCACGTCTGATCGCTGCCTTGCTTGACACGTATCGGCCGCTATCGGACAGCGGGTTGGAAGAATGACCGGTTTCTGGAGATATCGCTGAATGCTCATCTGGCTCGTCGAATTTGCTGATCAACTCCAGGTCTTCAACCTGTTCAGATATATTACATTTCGCACCGGCGCCGCGACGGTGACGTCGGCGTTGATCGTCTTTCTGTTCGGTCCGCGGATCATTGCATCGCTCACTATCCGCCAGGGCCGCGGCCAGCCTATCCGCGCCGACGGACCACAGACGCATTTCAAAAAAGCCGGAACGCCGACCATGGGCGGATTGATGATGCTCAGCGGCATTGTCGTTAGCGCGCTTCTGTGGGCGGATCTGTCGAATGCATTCGTCGTGGTGACGCTGCTGGTGACGCTGGCCTTCGGCGTGATCGGCTTCTATGACGACTACCTGAAAGTCACCCAGCAATCGCATCGCGGCTTTTCAGGAAAATTGCGGCTGCTGGCGGAGTTCGTCATCGCGGGCGTTGCCGTCTATTTCATCATGCGAGCATCGATTGCGGCTTCCGGCACAGACGAGATGCGTTTTGGCACATCAATGGCCTTCCCGTTCTTCAAGGATCTGGTCGTCGATCTCGGCTGGTTCTATATCGTGTTTGCCGCCTTCGTGGTTGTCGGCGCCGGCAATGCCGTCAATCTGACGGACGGACTTGACGGGTTGGCGATTGTCCCGGTGATGATTGCCGCCGCATCGTTCGGTGTAATCGCCTATCTGGCCGGCAATGCCGTCTTTGCCAATTATCTGCAGATCAATTTTGTGCCCGGCACCGGCGAACTGTCCGTGGTTCTGGGAGCGGTGATCGGAGCCGGTCTCGGCTTCCTCTGGTTCAATGCGCCGCCGGCGGCGATTTTCATGGGCGACACCGGTTCTTTGGCTCTGGGCGGCCTGATCGGAACCGTTGCGGTCGCAACCAAACATGAAATCGTCATGGTCATCATCGGCGGATTGTTCGTCATGGAAGCCCTCTCGGTGATCATCCAGGTTCTCTCCTTCAAACTGACCGGCAAACGCATCTTTCTGATGGCGCCGATTCATCACCATTTCGAACGGCTCGGCTGGACGGAAAGTCAGATCGTCATTCGATTCTGGATCATCTCGGTGGGCCTGGCGATGTTGGGGCTGGCGACATTGAAACTGCGGTGAACTGATGATTGCGGCCACGGCATTCAAAGGCAGAAAATTGGCGCTGTTCGGACTGGGCGGTTCCGGTATCGCCACCGCCCATGCACTTCTTGCCGGGAATGCTGTGCCGGTCGCCTGGGATGACAATCGCGACCGGGTCTCCGAGGCACAGGCTGCCGGTATTCCTGTCGCCGATCTCAGGGACATCGATTGGCACGATATTGCCGCGCTGGTCCTGGCGCCAGGTGTGCCGCTGACGCACCCCAAGCCCCATTGGTCGGTCGATCTCGCGCGGTCCAATGGTGTCGAGATTATCGGAGACGTGGAGTTGTTCGTCCGCCAAAGGCGGATCGATGCACCGGACTGTCCGTTTATCGCCATCACCGGGACCAATGGAAAATCGACGACCACCGCGCTGATCGCCCATATTCTGTCCCAGGCGAGGCGCGACACCCAGCTCGGCGGCAATATCGGCACGGCGGTGATGACATTGGAGCCGCCCAAGGCGGGCCGGTTCTTTGTGGTTGAATGCTCCTCCTACCAGATCGACCTGGCGCCCTCGATCAATCCGTCCGCTGGGATCCTGCTCAATCTGAGCCCCGATCATCTCGACCGGCACGGCACCATGCAGCACTATGCGGATGTCAAGGAGCGGCTGGTCGCCGGCAGTGACGTGGCGATTGTCGGAACCGACGATCAATGGTGCACATTGATCGCGGACCGGTTGGAGCGTGCCGGAACCAGGGTGGTTCGAATCTCCAAGCGCAATGTTCTGTCCGATGGCTATTATGCGGATGGAACGGCCATCATCGCCGCGGCCGGCGGCAGCACCCGTGTGGTTGCCCAGTTGGCCGGCATCGCTACGTTGCGCGGTGCGCATAATGGACAGAATGCGGCGGCTGCCATCGCCGCCTGCCTGGCCGTCGGACTGAGCGAGGATGAAATCATCGCCGGTCTTGCCAGTTTCGCCGGGCTGCAGCACCGCATGCAGCCGGTGGCGCGGCGTGGCCGGGTGCTGTTCGTTAATGATTCCAAGGCGACCAATGCCGATGCGGCCGGACCGGCGCTGGCAAGCTTTGACCGGATCTACTGGATTGCCGGCGGCTTGCCGAAGGACGGAGGCCTGCAGTCTCTTTCGGGCTGGTTCGAGCATATTGCCAAGGCCTATCTGATCGGCGAAGCCGCGCCCGGTTTTGCCGCGACACTGGGCGAGACTGTGCCCTATGAGATCACCGGGACACTGGATCGGGCCGTCGCCCATGCGGCGCAGGACGCAGCCAATGACAACAGCGACGAACCCGTTGTGCTGCTGTCACCGGCTTGCGCAAGTTTCGATCAGTACAAGAATTTTGAACTTCGCGGGAACGCGTTTGTCGCGCATGTGGCGTCTTTACCGGATGTCACCATGCTCGTCGATCATCGGGAGACCTGACCATGGTAAGCAGAGCGGAACGCGGCCCGGTTGCCGATTGGTTCTGGACGATTGACCGCACAATGATGGCCATCTTCGTCGTGCTGTTCGGCCTGGGTTTCATGTTGTCATTTGCCGCCAGCCCGGGCGTTGCCGAACGCCTGGACATTGACAATTTCCATTTCGTCAAGCGCCACGCCCTGTTTCTGGTTCCGGCACTGGCGGTGATGATCGGCCTTTCCTTTCTGTCGCCGCGCCAGGTGCGGCGCGGTGCGCTGCTGTTGCTCGGGCTGTCCATTGCCCTCATGGTCTTTACCCAGTTTTACGGTTTCGAGGCGAAGGGTTCGCGGCGGTGGTTTTCCGTTATGGGCTTCTCCATCCAGCCATCGGAATTCCTGAAACCCGGCTTTATCATCATCTGTGCGTGGCTGTTTTCCGAACACTCGCGGCAGCCGGACATTCCTGGAAACCTCTTTGCCATCATCCTCTACGGCATTGTCATTGCGCTGCTTGTCGCGCAACCCGATTTCGGCCAGACGATACTGGTCACCATTGCCTGGGGCACCTTGTTTTTCATGGCGGGCATGCCGTGGTTCTGGATCATATTGCTGGCCGGACTGGCGGTCGGGATGTTCGTGACGGCCTATTTCATCTTTCCTCACGTGGCCGGGCGAATAGACCGGTTCTGGACCGGGGAGGGCGACACGCACCAGGTGGATACGGCGCGTGAAGCGATCGTGCGCGGTGACTGGTTTGGCCAGGGTCCGGGGGAGGGAACCATCAAACGGATCCTGCCCGACAGCCACACGGATTTCATCTTTTCCGTAGCAGCGGAGGAATTCGGCATCCTGTTCTGCCTGCTGCTTGTGGTGATTTTCGCCTTCATCATGCTGCGCGGACTGCGCCATGCCAATCGCGAGGGCGACGAATTCACGCGACTGGCCATTGCCGGGCTGACGCTGTTGTTCGGATTGCAGGCAATGATCCATATCGGGGTCAATCTGGAACTGCTGCCGGCCAAGGGCATGACCCTGCCGCTGATTTCCTACGGCGGATCGTCGATGCTGGCGATTGCCATTACCGCCGGCTTTTTGCTGGCGCTGACGCGGCGCAATCCGGAGAAGCGAGCGACCGGGCGCATGAAGCATTATTCGGCAATGACCGCCGCCCCGGAACAGGTGTGATGTGACGAAGCTTGTTCTTCTTTCAGCCGGCGGCACCGGTGGACATCTGTTTCCCGCAGAGGCGCTCGCCCATGAATTGCGCGACCGTGGATACCGGGTTCATCTGGTGACCGACAGGAGGGCGCAGCGGTTTTCGGAGAATTTTCCCGCCGACGAGATTCACGTGGTTCCCTCGGCGACGATCACCTCGAAAAACCCCATTGCCCTCATCCGCACGGGGTTTGCCTTGTTCAGAGGCTTGCGCGAATCGGGCCGACTGTTGGCCAGAATCAGGCCGGACGCGGTTGTCGGGTTCGGCGGATATCCGACATTGCCGCCTCTGATGGCAGCGACCCGCGCCGGCATGCCGGCGATGATCCAGGAGCAAAATGCGGTCATGGGGCGGGCCAATCGTTTTCTGGCCGGCCGGGTAAAGGTGATAGCCGGAGGATTTCTGGAGCCGGGAACCGGTGTGCATGGCGACAAGATCGTCACAACCGGCAATCCGGTGCGGCCGGATGTGCTGGAGGCGGCCGCAACGCCTTATGCGGCGCCGGCGATGAGCGATCCGTTTCATCTGCTGGTCTTTGGCGGCAGTCAGGGCGCCCGGTTCTTTTCGGAAATCCTGCCGGCGACAGTCGATCTTCTGCCCGAAGCCTTGCGGCAGCGGTTGCGCATCACCCAGCAGGCGCGGCCGGAAGACCAGGACGAGGTCGAAGCCCATTATCGCAAGAATGACATCGAGGCGGAGGTCTCACCCTTTTTTCCCGGCATGGCAAAACGCATGGCCGATGCCCATCTGGTGATCAGCCGGTCGGGGGCCTCGACCGTGTCGGAATTGTCGGTGATCGGACGTCCCGCAATTCTCGTGCCGTTTCCGCATGCGCTGGACCACGACCAGGCAGCCAATGCGCAGGCGCTGGAGAAAAGAGGTGGCGCGCGCGTTATCCGGCAATCGGAGATGACCCCGGAAGGCCTGGCGACGCTCTTGAGCGATCTGGCCGGCGATCCGGAACAGCTCAGCGCCATGGCGCAGCGGGCCAGGGAGACCGGCCGGCCGGATGCCACGCGCTTGCTTGCCGATCTGGTAGAGGATATGGCAGGCGGTCAATCACCTCTTGAGGAACGGAACATGCAACAATGAAGATGCCGCAAAATATCGGCCTGGTGCATTTTGTCGGGATCGGCGGCATCGGTATGAGCGGTATCGCCGAAATGCTGCACAATCTCGGTCATCGCGTTCAGGGATCCGACATTTCGGACAATGCCAATGTTCAGCGTCTGCGGGCAAAGAATATTCCCGTCTCAATCGGACACAGGGGTGAGAATCTCGGCGACTCGGAAGTGGTCGTCGTGTCGACCGCCATCCGCCCCGACAATCCCGAACTGATTGCCGCACGCGAACGCAGCCTGCCGATTGTGCGGCGCGCCGAAATGCTGGCGGAGCTCATGCGGTTTCGAAATTCCGTGGCGATCGGCGGAACCCATGGCAAGACAACCACCACGTCGATGGTGGCGACGCTTCTGGATGCCGGCGGGCTGGACCCGACGGTCATCAATGGCGGCATCATCAATGCCTATGGCACCAATGCACGCATGGGTGAGGGCGAATGGATGGTGGTCGAAGCCGATGAATCGGACGGTACCTTTCTCAAACTGCCCGCCGATGTGGCGGTCATCACCAATATCGATCCCGAACATCTGGATTTTTACGGGACCTTCGAAAATGTGCGTGATGCATTCGCGCAGTTCGTCGAAAACGTTCCGTTCTACGGTTTCGGGGTCATGTGTCTCGATCATCCGGAGGTGCAGTCCCTGGTCAGCCGGATCGATGACCGGCGGGTTGTGACCTATGGAGAAAACCCGCAGGCCGACGTGCGCTACTCGAATCATCGCATGGATGGCGCGACCTCGGTGTTCGATATCAGTATCCGTCAGCGCAAAAGCGGTGAGATGATCGAGATCGCGGATTTGCGTCTGCCAATGCCGGGCCGTCATAACGTCTCCAATGCAGCCGCGGCGATCGCGGTTGCCCATGAACTTGGCATCGATGCGGCGGCGATCGCCAGGGGCCTTGCCGCCTTTGGTGGCGTCAAACGCCGCTTTACCCATGTGGGCGCCTGGCGCGGCGTCGATATATTCGATGACTACGCCCATCATCCGGTCGAGATCAAAGCGGTTCTGGGCGCTGCGCGCGACGCCTGTTCAGGGCGGGTAATCGCCATTGCCCAACCGCATCGCTACACGCGACTGCACAGCCTGTTCGACGATTTCGCTGCCTGTTTCAATGATGCCGATATCGTCGCCATCGCACCGGTGTTTACCGCCGGTGAGGATCCGATCGAGGGTGTCACGTCGCAGGAGCTGGTGTTGCGGATGAAGGCAGCCGGACATCGGGACGCGCGGGTGCTTGAAGGACCGGAACATCTGGCGCCGCTGGTTGTTTCCGAGGCAAAACAAGGTGACTTCGTGATCTGCCTGGGTGCCGGAAGCATCACAAGCTGGGCGGCGGCCCTTCCGGACGATCTGTTAAAGTTCGATCAGGAGGCGCAATGACAGTGGCGAACGGCCAGGCCCTGCTGGACGAATTGTCTTCCGTGTTTGCCGGAGCGCGGGGTCGCGTGACCGCTGATGCGCCACTGGACAGCGTTACCTGGCTGCGGGTTGGCGGTCCGGCGCAGATTCTGTTCCAACCCGCCGATATTGACGACCTGGCGGACGTGTTGAAGGCATTGCCGCCGGACATCCCTGTACTGGCGGTCGGCATCGGGTCCAATCTGCTGATCCGTGACGGGGGTGTGCCTGGCGTTGTGGTGCGGCTGTCGGCAAAAGGTTTTGGGCAGTGTGAACAGATTTCCGAAACCCGCATGGAAGCCGGCGCGGCCTGTCCGGACAAGAAACTGGCCGCTGCCGCCCATTATGCGGGGATCGGCGGATTTCATTTCTATCATGGCATACCGGGCGCGATTGGCGGAGCCTTGCGGATGAATGCCGGCGCCAATGGTGTCGAAACCCGTGAACGTGTGGTTGAGGTTCATGCGCTCGACCGCCTGGGCAACAGGCATGTGCTCAGCAATGCCGAAATGGGCTATTCCTACCGGCATAGCGATGCGCCCGCCGATCTGATCTTCACCCACGCCGTATTTGAAGGCTACCGTGAGGATCATGATGTGATCCGCGACGAGATGGCGGCGGTACAGCAGCACCGGGAATCGGTTCAGCCGATCCGAGAAAAGACCGGGGGGTCCACCTTCAAAAACCCGCCCGGAACATCCGCCTGGAAGGAAATCGATGCCGCCGGGTGCCGGGGAATGATGGTGGGTGGCGCTCAGATGTCGCCCATGCATTGCAATTTCATGATCAATACCGGATCGGCTTCGGCCTATGATCTCGAACTGCTCGGGGAGACCGTGCGTGCCCGCGTGCTTGAACGGTCGGGCATCCGTCTGGAGTGGGAAATCAAGCGGCTCGGTCTGTTTCGCGACGGACAACTGGTCCAGGAGTTTCTCGGGCGGTTGCTGTAGACCGGCTTGGCGCAACCGACGCCAGACAAGTCGACGGTCCGCGCGCAACGGAAAATAAAGCCTGCCACGATAGAGTCCTTGCTATCGCCCCGGAGCGGTGGAAAATGAGGATGATGGTTCGACAGGTTTTGACAGTGGCCGCGAGCGCGCTCGCCGTCTCGGTCGTGAGCACGTACCTATTGATGAAACTGTTCTTTGAGGGCGGTGAGGGGATGGTTCTGGCATTGACGATCGCGGCCATCGTTCCGCTGGTCGTATCGGTGCCGACGACATATTATGTCTATCGTCAGCGCGAAAGGGCGGAACAGCTTCATCGTGATCTTCAGGCTGCGCATGAAGAGTTGCGGGGATTGCACGAGCAGGCTGAACACCGGGCGTCGATCGACCAGATGACAGGGCTGCTCAACCGCGAGAGTTTCCTGACAAAAACCAAATACCGGAGGCGCAAGGCCGATGCCGGGTTCCTCCTGATGATCGATGTGGATCACTTCAAGCAGATCAATGACAGATATGGTCATCAGGCCGGTGATGCCGCATTGCTGTCGATCGTTTCGATCCTGAGCAAACACATCAGGCGGTCGGATGTCCTCGGCCGGCTGGGGGGCGAGGAATTCGCGCTCTTCCTGTCGGATCTGGCGCCCGAAAGAGCCTGGGACATGGCCGAAGACATTCGGCGGAGCGTTGAAAGGATGCACTTTGAGCCGCGGGACGGTGTGCTTCATCGAATGACGGTCAGCATCGGAATCGCACCGGCGCCGGCCCGTGAACGCATGTATGCGATCATGAACCATGCGGACCGCTCGCTTTATGCTGCGAAGCGTTCAGGCCGCAACCGCGTGGCCTATCGCGATCCGGAGGACAAGGGGAACATTGAGAAAGTGAATCAGGTCCCTCTTTCAAGAGCCTCATAAGATTACGCGAATTTGCTTTTGCGCCGTATTGCGGCTGCCAAAAACGATACAGATCTATGGTGGGCGGCGCGGTGTTGGGCGAGATCAAGCGCCAACGCATTGGATGGGTTCGGCGACGGACATTGCAATCGGCGGAACGAGATGGAAAAATCCATCACGCTCAATCCCCAGTGTCGATTCGAGGAGGTCGCCCAATGGAAATCAACGTTGTCACCATGCAGCCGCTGATTGCGCTGATTGCCGGAATTCTGATCCTGATCATGCCACGCCTGCTGAACTATGTGGTCGCCTTCTATCTCATCTTGTTCGGTGTTCTCGGCCTCTGGCCGAATGTCATCAGCGGCGGATAGCGCGTCACGCGTCCACAGCACTTGTTGGTGCACCGGACTGCATGACGGCCTGACCGAAACGGGCTGCCTGCGACCTGTCGCCTTGCGCGAAATCGTGTGAGGCCGCTCAACCTTGACTTACGATCCCACCGGCTCCAAAAAATCCTGATCGGGGCGAATTGAATTGAGGTGGGCATGCGCAAGCGGGTCAAAGTGACCGGAATTGCTTTGCGCCGCCATAAATCGGTATTCGCCCGGTATCGCGCAAACTTCAAGAAGACCCGGCATTTGCCGTTTTTGGGCTCAAGAGGTCTTGTGCTTTTGTTGGCGGTTGCGGCAGGTGTCGCCTTGTGGTTTTTCGGCAGGGATCCCGCATCTCTATTTGCTATTCCGCCGGAACCGGTTGAGGTGCGTTTTGTGGATGCACATTTCAGTCATGAGGAACGTCCTGAACCGTCCGCAACAAAGGGTTTCCGCAACGTCTCTCGATTTACGCTGACCGTCGAACTGAAAAACAACACGGCGCATACGATAACCGCACGATCGGCGGATATGTATGATCAGTCGGGCTACTTTCTTCTCAGCTGCCGGGTGGCCGACAAGCCCCGCAGCGTTGCGGCCGATGCCGTCGAGACAGTGCGATGCATCAATACCGGCAGACTGCCCGCAGAGAGGGTCGACGCGCTGCTGAGACAAATCTGCGAAATAGACATCAATCTTGCGGGAAGAGGCCTGAAAACCGGTATCCGGTCGGTGCCCTGGCCGCGGGCTGATGCCTGTCGTTCCTGATTTTCCGGGTCGATGATACCGCCGCGCACCAGCCCGGCTCCAGCCAGATGCGCTATATTTGATCTCAAAATGGTTGCGGTCGTCGCAACTCTCTGATTCTACTGGCCTTAGTGTTTCCGTAAAGTGATTCGTTCAGGTCCTGCCGGGGCGTTGCGGGACATGCGACTGAACAGCGGGTCAGGCGGTCGGCGGCGGAAGGGTAAGGATGGGAAAGAAGCAGCATGTTGCGGTGCTGATGGGCGGGTTGTCCTCGGAACGACCGGTCAGCCTGTCATCGGGCGAAGCCTGCGCGGCCGCTCTTGAAGGCGAGGGTTACCGGGTCACGCGGGTCGATGTCGGCCGCGATATTGCAGCGGTGCTTGCCGATCTCAACCCGGATGTCGCCTTCAACGCGCTGCATGGGCCGCTGGGTGAAGACGGGGCCATTCAAGGGATTCTCGAATATCTTGCCATCCCCTACACCCATTCCGGCGTGACCGCCTCGGCGCTTGCCATGGATAAGCAATATGCAAAGACGATTGCGGCCGCGGCCGGCATTCCAGTGGCCGAGGAACTGGTCGTTATCCGCCACGATATTCTGGTCGAGCATCCGATGGAGCCGCCCTATGTGGTCAAACCGGTAACGGAGGGGTCGAGTTTCGGGGTCGTTATCGTCATGGAAGACCAGTCCCATCCGCCGCAGATCCTGGGCGCCCATGACTGGCCCTATAGTGACCGGGTGATGGTTGAACGGTTCATTCATGGCCGTGAACTGACCTGCGCCGTGATGGGTGACGAGGTGCTTGGCGTGACCGAAATCTTCCCGGTCGGGTCGAGTTTCTACGATTATGAATCAAAATATATTAAAGGTGGCTCAAAACACGAATTCCCGGCAAAAATTTTACCAAATATTTACCAAAAAATTCAGAAACTGTCGCTCAAGGCGCATCAAGCTCTCGGGTGTCGCGGCGTAAGCCGGTCCGATTTTCGATTCGACGACCGTTTTTCGGATGACGGCGAGGTCATCTGGCTGGAAATCAATACGCAGCCAGGCATGACACCCACGTCCCTGGTGCCCGAACTCGCGCAACTTGCCGGATATGATTTCGGTGCGCTGATGACCTGGATGGTGGAGGACGCTTCGTGCGAGCGTTGAAAGACAAGTGGTTTGGCAATCGGCCCGGCGCCGGCAGCCGTCAGATTGACGGTACGGCGGATCTGGGTGTCGTGCTGCCGCGTGTTTTGCGTCGTCCCACGCGCTTTCTTACCGCACTCGTCGATGGTCGGATCGTCATACCGCGCCATATGGGCACGGCCGCGGCGCTGACGCTTTTCGCCGCGACGGGCCTTTATGGCGTCTTTGCCGGCGGACATTTCAAGGCGCTGATGGAAGTCACGACAGCATCGGCCGGGTTTGCCGTCGAACGGATTGATGTGGCGGGCAATCTCGAAACGTCGCCGATCGATGTGGTTGAACGGCTGGGACTTGATGGCGGCACATCGGTCATCACCATGGATGTCGACAGCGCCCGCGAGGCGATCCTGGCACTGCCATGGGTAGCCGACGCCAGGGTACGGAAAATCTATCCGGATGTGGTCGACGTCAAACTCTCCGAGCGGCGCGCCTTTGCGATCTGGCAGCACGGCCGTGAATTGTCCCTCATCGAGCAAAATGGTGGCGTGATCGGACCCTTCCGAAACGACAAGTTTTCAACACTGCCGCTGTTTGTCGGTCTCGGAGCCGACACCCATGCAGCGGAATTTGCCACGCTGCTGGACGGATGGCCGGAATTGAAGCGGCGGATCAGGGCGAGCATTCGCGTTGCCGACCGCCGCTGGGATGTGCGCCTGAAAAACGGCATCACGGTCAGTCTGCCGGAGAAAAACGCCGGAGCGGCTCTCGCCAAATTGCAAAGGATTCAGTCCGAACAGGCTTTGCTTGAACGCGATATCGAGACGGTCGATCTGCGCCTTGACGATCGTATCACCATCGGCCTGACCGAACGGGCTGTGCAACGCCGCAATACAGCGATCGAGGAACGGGCCCGCTTGCTCAAGAAGCGGGGACGCAATTCATGAGCGTGTTTCGCCCGGCGTCATTCTCCGTTCCGCATATGCGGGGGCTTCCCGCCAAGCGGTCGAGTGTCGTCACGGTCCTCGATATTGGATCGACCAAAGTGGTCTGCCTGATTGGTCGGCTGGCGCCGCGGGAAGAAAGCCGGCTGCTGCCCGGACGCACCCATGACATCGAAATCATCGGTGTCGGCCATCACAAATCGCGCGGCATCAAGGCCGGTGTGATTGCCGATCTGGATGCCGTCGAAAGCTCCGTACGCCTGGCGGTCCACACGGCAGAAAAGAGAGCCGGCGTCACCGTCGAATCCCTGATCGTCAATGTTTCGGCCGGCCGGCTGAAGAGCGAAACTTATTCGGCGGCAATCGATCTGGGCGGCCATGAAGTCGAGCGGTCGGATCTGAAAAAGGTGCTTGCATCGGCATGCGGCCAGATCAAGACGAGCGATCGTGCCATTTTGCATTCCCTGCCGACCGGATTCAGCCTCGACGGCGAGCGGGCGGTACGGGATCCATTGGGCATGTATGGACACCATCTGGGTGTCGACATGCATGTGCTGACGGCCGAACAGGCGCCCATGCGCAATCTCGAACTGTGCGTGAACCGCGCCCATCTGACTGTCGAAGCACTGGTGGCGACTCCCTATGCAAGCGGGCTTGCTGCGCTTGTCGATGACGAAGCCGAAATCGGCTGTGCCTGTATCGACATGGGTGGCGGAACCACGACCATCTCCGTTTTTTCCGAGGGCCGCATGGTCCATGCCGATGCAATCGCGCTCGGCGGGCACCATGTGACGATGGATCTGGCCCGCGGCCTGTCGACACGGCTGGAAGATGCCGAACGCCTGAAAGTGGTGCATGGATCGGCATTGCCGACAACCGGCGACGATACGGTTTCCGTGCCGCCGATCGGCGACACCGAGAGTGATCTGCCGATCCAGATGCCAAAGGCCCTGCTGTCGCGCATCGTGCGGGCCCGTGTCGAGGAAACGCTGGAGATGATCCGCGACCGCATTCAGCGGTCCGGTTTCGCGCCGGTTGTGGGGCGGCGGATCGTGCTGACCGGCGGGGCCAGCCAACTGACCGGGATTTCGGATGCGGCGCGCCGCATTCTGGCTCGCAACGTGCGCATCGGGCGACCGCTCGGCGTGGCCGGGTTGCCGGCCGCTGCCAAAGGGCCGGCATTTTCCACCGCAATCGGGCTGCTGATTTATCCGCAGATCGCGTCGCTGGAGAGCCGTGGCGCGGAACGGGCGGGCCGATATCGAATGGCTGTCAATGGCGGGCGTTTTGCGCGTGTCGGGCAGTGGCTGAAAGAAAGTTTTTAGCGTTTGAAGTGACCGGCGTGGCGATGCGGTCAAGTGTTGAAAGGGAACGAGGTGCCATGACTATCAATCTGCAGAAGCCGGATATTACCGAGCTCAAGCCGCGGATCACCGTATTTGGTGTAGGCGGCGGCGGTGGCAACGCCGTCAACAACATGATCAATGCAGGGCTGCAGGGGGTCGATTTCGTCGTGGCGAATACCGACGCACAGGCGCTCACCATGACCAAGGCCGACCGCGTCATCCAGATGGGTGTTGCCGTAACCGAGGGACTGGGTGCCGGGTCCCAGCCGGAAGTCGGTTGCGCGGCGGCGCGGGAATGTATCGACGAAATCAACGATCATCTGAACGGCACGCATATGTGCTTCGTGACGGCCGGCATGGGCGGCGGAACGGGAACCGGCGCGGCGCCGGTCGTGGCCCAGGCGGCCCGCGACATGGGCATTTTGACCGTCGGAGTGGTGACCAAGCCATTCCACTTCGAAGGTCAGCGCAGAATGCGGCTTGCCGATGAGGGCATTCTGGAGTTGCAGAATTCGGTCGATACGCTGATTGTCATTCCGAACCAGAACCTTTTCCGGATCGCCAATGACAAGACAACCTTCGCCGATGCGTTCGGCATGGCGGACCAGGTGCTTTATTCCGGCGTTGCCTGCATCACCGACCTGATGGTCAAGGAAGGTCTGATCAATCTCGACTTTGCCGATGTCCGGTCGGTGATGCGCGAGATGGGCCGGGCGATGATGGGCACAGGCGAGGGCGCCGGTGACGGCCGGGCCATGGCGGCGGCTGAAGCGGCCATCTCCAACCCGCTGCTTGACGAGACGTCAATGCGCGGTGCCGAGGGCCTGCTGATTTCAATCACCGGCGGCCGGGATATGACTTTGTTTGAAGTGGACGAAGCGGCAACCCGCATCCGCGAGGAGGTCGATACGGACGCCAATATCATTCTCGGCGCGACATTCGATGAGGATCTCGAAGGGCTCATTCGCGTTTCCGTCGTCGCCACAGGCATCGACAGGGATAACCAGAGCCTTGCTGCGGAAGGGTCGCAGACTGCGGTGCCGTCGCGGCCGGTCGCCAGAGCCGCGGCCCCGGTTGCTGCTGAAGCGGATCCGGTTGAAAACACCATCAAACTGGCTGAAGCCGAACTGGAACAGGAACTGGCAATCGCTCCTGCGGCCGCACCTGCCGCAACAACGGCGGAAGCGGAGGAATTCCGGCCGCAAAGCCGTCTCTTCGCGCAGCCGGAGCCGCCAAAAATGCCGCTTCAAAGCCGTGCCAATCCGCAGCCGGCAGCGCCACAGGTAACAGCTCCTCAGGCAGCCGCACCGCAGCCGGCGGCGGCGCAGCCCCAGCCACAGACCGCACCGCAACCGATGGCCCAACAGCCAATGGCCCAGCAGGCTCCGGTACAACAGCCGGTCGCGCCACAGCCGGCAGCGCCCGCTGCGCAATCGGCAAATCAGGCTGGTGCTCCCAAAATGCCGCGCATCGAGGATTTTCCTCCGGTGGTCCAGGCGGAAGCCGAACACCGTCACCGGGCTGCGGACACCGGCGGCGTGCATGATGAGCGTGGACCCATGGGACTGTTAAAGCGCATATCGAGCAGTCTTGGCCGGCGCGAAGACGAAGAGGGCGGTGACCAGCCTGCCAACAAATCGCAGCCGACACCTGAACGTCGGCAATTGTCGGCCGAAGCCAGCATGTATGCGCCCAAGCGCGGCAATCTGGACAATCAGGGCCGCGCGCAACCGGCGGCGGCACCGACCAATGAGGACGAGCAACTGGAGATTCCGGCCTTCCTGCGCCGGCAGGCCATGTAAGCCGCAATCCTGGCGAATCATTGCAATGCAATTATCCGGGCCGATTCACATCGAATTGGCCCGGTTTTCGTGGTCAGACGATGAAGGCGTGTAACATTAACGCGCTATTAATATTCGTTAATATGATTAAGTCATTGAAAACGAAAGATTAATCAAACGTAACAATTCGTAAAAAACCGTGATTTGGTTTGTTATTCCGGGGCACGTATCTTTCGCAAGTGGGGATTTGGTCGGGACAAAAGGTCATCCGAAATTATTGATATTGTACGTGATTTTAAAGTCGCGGCCAATTGTGTCAAAATTTGGATGGACCTTGGACTAAAGGTTATCAGGCTTGTTTGATGAGTATTGATTATTTTGGCTATCAGACGACAATTTTGAACGAAGCGACGCTGTCCGGGGTGGGCGTCCATAGCGGTTCGAAAGTGTCGGTTACGTTCTCTCCTGCGGATGCCGATTGCGGCATTATTTTTCGCAGACACATGGAAAATGGCGAAACGCACAGCATTCGTGCTGTGGCTTCGCAGGTCTCGGCCACCGATCTCTGTACGGTGCTGGGAGATGCCGGCGGCGCCAGTGTCGCCACCGTCGAACATTTGATGGCCGCGTTTTACGCGCTTGAGATCGACAATATCATCGTCGACATTGACGGGTCCGAAGTGCCGATCATGGATGGCAGTTCCATCGTCTTCATCGAAGCACTGGATCGCGCCGGTGTGGATATCCTCAGTTCAAAGCGACGCTATCTGCGGGTTGTCAAACCGGTTCGCATCGAGGCCGGTGGTTCCTGGGCCGAGTTCGTTCCCTATGAGGGGACACGGTTCGAAATCGATATCGATTTCGATTGCAAGCTGATCGGCCGACAGGCCTGGAAGGGTGATATCACGCCCGATACGTTCCGCCGTGAACTGGCAAGAGCCCGTACGTTCGGTTTCATGCGCGATGTCGAATTTCTCTGGGCCTCGGGGCATGCGCTCGGGTCATCGCTCGAAAACTCCGTCGTGATCAGTGACGATGATTCCGTGATCAATATCGAAGGGTTGCGCTTCGAAAATGAGTTCGTGCGCCACAAGACCCTCGATGCCGTGGGCGATCTGGCCTTGGCCGGCGCAAAGTTTATCGGCTGCTATCGCTCCTATCGCGGTGGCCACAAGCTTAACTCGCTGGCCCTGAAGGCTCTTTTGGCCGATGCGAGCGCCTATGAAGTGGTGGAAACGTCGCAACCGCGCGAGACCACCCGTGGCGGCGAACTGGTTGCGGTCAGCGGACCGATGTTTGCGCCCTGGATGCAATAGTCCTGCCTTTGAATCCTGCTATTTGACCAAGTGCCATGATGCGTCGGGTGCCGCGAGATGTTTGTCAGCGGCCCGACGCCGTGGATTGACTGCGCAGGCATAGTCCGGTTGCGACTCGTTCCAGGGGAACGATCACCAAAAAGTGGCTTCGGATTTCGTTGTTTGTTGAGAAACTGCTGCCATAAAAATGTACCAATGGCTGCGCATGACGTTGCGGTGTGCGGTCATATGAGGCTATGACAGCCTGAATGAGACGGGGTAGACCAGAGGGGTTTGGTCCTTTCGCAGGCCGGGCTCGTCGGGTTGGCCATTGAATGAGTCCGATCGGGCGAACAGGAGCTGCATCGCAAGGACCAGCGGGTGACAATCAGGGTGATTGCCAAGATGAATGAAGGTGGATCTATTTCGGCAGCACGGTCGCTGCGCGTTCTGCTTATCGCAGTCGGCCTCGCCGGGGCGACGGCGCTTGGCGGATGCCGCAGCGATGCCGATATCGACATTACGGCGCTCGACATCGAGACCGATCCCGCCGACCAGCTCTACAACGAGGCGCTGGCCAATATGAAGGCCGGCAAGCTGCGCGAGGCCAACCGCAAGTTCGAGGCCATCGACAAACAGCATCCCTATTCGGAATATGCCCGCCGTGCCATGGTGCTCAATGCGTTCGTGACCTATCGCATGGGACGCTATTCCGAATCGATCAACTCGTCGCAGCGCTATATCAGCCTTTATCCGAATTCCGAGGATACGGCCTATGCTTATTATCTGATCGGACTGGCGAACTATAAGCAGATTCCCAAGGTCACAAGGGATCAGCGCACCACGAGGCGGGCCATTCAGGCCTTCAACGAGGTGATCCAGCGTTATCCCGATTCAGAATATGTGCCCGATTCGGAAGAAAAGCTGAGATTTGCCCGCGACCAGCTTGCCGGTAAGGAAATGCAGATCGGGCGCTATTACCAGGAACGAAAGGAATATGCGGCAGCGGTCAATCGCTTCCGTTCGGTGGTGGAATCCTATCCCAACACCCGTCAGGTCGAGGAGGCACTGGCACGGCTGGTCGAGGTTTACTACGCCATGGGGCTGACCCAGGATGCCCAGGCTGCCGCGGCGGTTCTGGGGCACAATTATCCGGACAGCCAGTGGTATGCCGATTCCTACAAGCTGCTGGCCTCGAACGGGCTGGAACCGCGTGAGAACCGGGGCTCCTGGCTCACCAGAGCCGGTTCGCGTCTGCTGGGCGTCAACAATCAGAGCTGATTCGCCGGATGCAACGGCGTCGCTCTGCTTGTGATGCCGCCCGCCTTGCTGCCCGATCCAGCGGGAAGTTGACCGGGTGTTTTTCGCTTTGCCGGAAACGAAACAACGGTGTTGGTGTTGATTTTGTTGATGCATTCAGCTTGTGCCGATGCCGTTGGAACCTGATTTGCTCCGGATAAACCCGGCCTCGTGCGATTGCGCTTTGGCGTCGCCGCGTCTTGCGTTATTTTCGCCGCGAAGCCCCGGCTCAGATGCCCGTGGGCACGTCCTTTGGCTGGATACGGGAACTGAATGCTCACACATTTGTCGATCCGGGATATCGTACTGATTGATCGGCTCGATCTGACATTCGAAAGCGGCCTCTCGGTGCTGACCGGTGAGACCGGTGCCGGCAAGTCGATCCTGCTCGATAGTCTGTCCCTGGCGCTCGGCGCGCGCGGCGATGGCGATCTGGTGCGCGCGGGCAGCCAGCGTGGTCAGGTGACCGCTGTTTTCGACGTGCCGGCCGATCACCCCGCTCGCGACCTCATCCGCGATAACGGGCTGGATGATGATGGCGATCTGATCTTCCGTCGGACACAAGGCGCGGATGGTCGCTCCCGCGTCTATATCAATGACCAGCCGGCCAGCGTTTCGCTGATGCGCCAGCTTGGCAGGCTTTTGGTCGAGATTCATGGACAACATGATGACCGTGCGCTGGTGGAACCCGATGCCCACCGCTTGCTGCTGGATGCCTTTGGCGGGTTGAGCGGGCAGGCACAGGAAGTGGCGCGGTGTTATCAGGCCTGGCGGCAGGCAGCGCGCGCCCATCGCGAGCATCGGGAAAAGGTTGAGGAGGCGGCCCGGGAAGCCGACTATCTTCGTGACTCGGTCGACGAACTCGAGAAGCTCGGCCCGATCGATGGTGAGGAGGAGGAACTCGCCGAGCGACGCTCGACGATGATGAAGGCCGAGAAGATTGCCGCCGACATCAATGAGGCGCAGGACATCCTTTCGGGTCAGACCTCGCCGGTCCCGCTGCTCAATTCCCTTTTGCGCAAGCTGGAGCGTAAATCGACCGAAGTGCCCGGTTTGCTGGACGATGTGATCACCGCGATGGATGGTGCGATCAATCAACTGGCAGACGCACAGATGGCGGTCGATGTGGCGATCGCGCAGACCGAGTTCGATCCGCGTGAACTGGAAGATTGCGAAGAAAGGCTGTTCGCCCTGCGGGCGGCATCGCGTAAATACTCGGTGCCGGTTTCCGAACTGCCGGCGCTTGCCGCCCGCATGGTGGCGGCCCTGGCAGATCTCGATGCCGGGGAAGAACAACTGGCAGCGCTGGCCGCGAAGGTGGAGGATGCGCTTTCGGTCTACCAGACGGCCGCGACGGCGCTGTCCGAACGCCGGCATGCGGCGGCCGATGCCCTTTCGGCGGCAGTAATGGCCGAGTTGCCGGCGCTGAAACTTGATCGCGCCAGCTTTACTGTCGAAATAGCAAGCGATGCGGATCAGCGCAGTCCCGACGGGTATGATCAGGTGGCTTTTCATGTTCAGACCAATCCGGGAACCCGGGCCGGTCCCATTCTGAAGGTGGCATCGGGTGGCGAGCTGTCGCGGTTTCTACTGGCGCTGAAGGTTGCCCTGGCCGATCGCGGCTCGGCGCCGACACTGGTTTTTGACGAGATCGACACCGGCGTCGGCGGGGCGGTGGCCGATGCCATCGGCCAACGGCTGAAGCGCCTTTCTGAAACCGTCCAGGTGCTGTCGGTGACCCATGCGCCGCAGGTGGCGGCCCGTGCATCGACCCATCTGCTGATTGCTAAGGGCGCCAACAGCAAGGATTCTCTGACCACCCGGGTGCGTACCATGGACGATGCCTCCCGCCAGGAGGAAATTGCCCGGATGCTTGCCGGCGCGACGATTACGGATGAAGCCCGCGCCGCGGCTGGACGGCTGCTGTCGGAAGATGTTTGAGGTTTTGGGGTGAATACCATGGCTTTCGCGACCATTGCGGTGGATCAATTGACCGAGGAGCAGGCGGCCGAAGAACTGGCGCGGCTTGCCGCGGAGATAGAAGAGCACAATCGCCACTATCATACCGACGACCGGCCGGTGATCACCGATGCGGCTTATGATGCGCTCAAACAACGCAATCTGGCGATCGAAGAGCGGTTTCCGGCGCTCAAAAGGGCTGATTCCCCGTCCGACAGGGTGGGCGGCGCGGTGCTCGACAAATTCGAGAAGGTGGCCCACCGGGTGGCCATGCTGTCGCTCGACAATGCGTTTTCCGAGGACGATGTGCGTGATTTCGCTGATCGGGTACGGCGGTTCCTGAAACTTGCCGCCGATGCGCCGCTGGCCATGACGGCCGAACCCAAGATTGACGGGCTCTCGCTCTCCCTGCGCTATGTGGCCGGGCAATTGGTGACGGCGGCGACCCGCGGCGATGGTGCGGTCGGGGAAAATGTCACGGCCAATGCCCGGACCATCAGGGATATTCCACAGGTGTTGAAGGGACCGGCCCCCGACGTCATGGAAGTGCGCGGCGAGGTCTACCTGACCAAGGCGGACTTTGCCGTGCTGAACGAACGCCAGGCCGCGGCCGGCAAGCAGATTTATGTCAATCCGCGCAACACGGCCGCCGGGTCCCTGCGGCAACTCGATACGTCGATCACGGCCAGCCGGCCGCTGAAATTCTTTGCCTATGCCTGGGGCGAGTGCAGTGCGCTTCCGGCCGACACGCAGATGGGGGTTGTCGAACAGTTCAGGGAGTGGGGTTTTTCCATCAATCCGCTGATGAAACGCTGCGACACGGTGGACGCGCTGATCGAACAGTATCGGCTGATCGAAACGGAGCGGGCGGGGCTCGCCTATGATATCGATGGCGTCGTTTACAAGGTGGACGATCTGGGATTGCAGCAGCGGCTCGGTTTCATATCGCGCAGTCCGCGCTGGGCGATTGCGCACAAATTCCCGGCCGAGATCGCGACGACTGTTCTGACGGAAATCGAAATACAGGTCGGCCGGACCGGCGCCCTCAGCCCTGTGGCACGGCTTGAGCCGATCACCGTCGGCGGCGTCGTCGTCTCCAATGCAACCCTGCACAATGAGGATTATATTGCCGGGATCGGCAGCGACGGACAGCCGATCCGTGAGGGCCGCGACCTGCGGGTGGGCGACACGGTGACGATCTACCGCGCCGGTGACGTCATTCCCAAGGTGATGGATGTGGATCTGTCGAAGCGGCCGGCCGATTCAGAACCCTATGTCTTTCCCGAAACCTGCCCGGCCTGCGACAGTCCGGCAACTCGCGAGGTCAATGAGAAAACCGGCCGGCTGGATTCGGTGCGGCGCTGCACCGGAGGGCTGATCTGCCCGGCCCAGGCGGTCGAGAAGCTGAAACACTTCGTCTCGCGCAATGCTTTCGACATAGACGGCTTCGGCGCCAAACAGGCGGAAGCCTTCTACAAGGCCGATCTAGTCAAGAATCCGGCCGAAATTTTCACCCTGGCGGCGCGCGACGAGGCGTCGGAACTGAGCAAGCTGAAGAACCGCGACGGCTGGGGCGAGCAGAGCGCCGCCAACCTGTTTGCTGCCATCGAGGACCGTCGTTCGGTCGATCTGCAGCGCTTCATCTTTGCGCTGGGCATTCGCCATGTCGGCGAGGGCAATGCCAAGATTCTCGCGCGGACCTATCGTTCGGCCTCGGCCTTCGTCGAGGGCATGAAGGCCGCCCATGATCCGGAGAGCGAAGCCTGGACCGATCTTGTCGATATAGACGGCATCGGACCGACGGTCGCGCATGCGCTGGTGGAGTTTTTCGGCGAGCCGCACAATGCGGCAATCGTCGATGAGTTGTTAACCCATGTCAGCCCGAAAGACGCCGAACCCGTCGCCAGCGATTCGGTCTTTGCCGGCAAGACCATTGTTTTTACCGGGTCGCTCGAGCGCATGTCGCGCGATGAAGCAAAGGCGATGGCCGAGCGGCTTGGCGCCAAGGCCGCTGGGTCGGTTTCGAAAAAGACCGACCTCGTTGTTGCCGGACCGGGTGCGGGCTCGAAACGCAAAAAGGCGATCGAACTCGATATAGAAGTGATCGATGAAGATGAATGGTTCGCCAGGCTGGGCGAATAATCAAAATTTTTGACGCTCGCATCAACGGCTTTCGCGTGACAGACCAGCTTCACGGTTCTAAATTCCGCGTTCCCGTCATTCGCCTTGACCGTTTCACGTTTCGTCAGAAACGGGACAACGGTGTCGGCCATTGACTATTGTCGATGCATTCAGGTTTTGCCCGTTCCGTCAAAACCTGAACTGCTTGAACCGATTGGTCCTGGAACTTTTATCATGTCGATGATCGCTGCCGACTTTCGCCAAGGCATCCGCGATTCCGTGCCGGTGCTGATCGGTGTGGCGCCGTTTGGCCTGCTGTTTGGAGCACTGGCGGTCGAAAACGGTATGAGTATTGTCGAGGCTACCTTGATGAGCGCCCTGATTTTCGGTGGCGCCAGCCAGATGGTGGGGATCGACCTGTTCGGCACGCACATCGCGCCCTGGATGATTGTCCTGTCGATTTTTGCGGTCAATTTCAGGCATGTTCTGTATTCGGCATCGCTGGGACCGAAGCTGGTGCACTACAGCCGGTTGCAGAAGGCGATTGCGTTCTTTTTCCTGACCGATGTCCATTATTCGGCGGCGGAGCGACGGCGGGAACTGGGTTTTTCCTTCGGCTTCGGCTGGTATATGGGCCTGACCATTCCACTGTACGTTCTATGGATCCTGGAGACCATTGTCGGAGGGATGTTCGGCAAACTGATCACCAATCCGCAGGCGTTCGGCTTCGACATGCTTCTGCCGGTCTATTTTCTCGGCATCGTGATGGGGTTTCGGCAGCGGCGCAACTGGCTGCCGGTGGTGATCGTCAGCGGTCTGGCTTCAACCCTTGCCCATGCGACCATCGGATCGCCGTGGCATGTCAGTATCGGCGCGATTGCCGGCGTTGCCTTTGCCGCATTGATCGCCGGGGATCAACCGGTGGCCGAACCCGAGGCCAATGAAACGGAAGAGATCACGTGATGGAGTTCCTTTTCGAGATTCCTGCGATCTACTGGATCATCGTGGCGGGCGCTGCCGCCACCTATGCGACGCGGTTCGGCGGATATCTTGTGGTCTCGCGGTTTGAGAACATTCCGCCACGGATCAATGCGGCCTTGGATGCCGTGCCGGCAGCGGTTCTGACCACGCTGGTCGCGCCGGCGCTGGTTTCGCTGGGATGGGCAGAGGCCGTAACACTGTTTGTGGCTGGCGCAGTGGCGCTGCGCTACAGTCTGTCGGTGACGCTGGTCGTCGGCGGTGCTGCGATCATTCTGCTGAGGGCGCTTGGCGGCTGATCGGCGCGGTCGCGGCGGTGAGCCAGGATAAAGTCGCCTCATCTTCCAGAAGCGGCGCGAGTTCGGAGCGCACGCGGGCGTGATAGGCGTTGAGCCAGTCGCATTCCTGGTCGGTCATCAGCGCCGGATTGATTAGCCGCCGGTCAATGGGGCACAGGGTCAGGGTCTCGAATCCGAGCATCGGCTTGTCGCCGCCTTCCATAGCTTCGGGGTCGTGAACGAGCAGCAGATTTTCGATGCGAATGCCAAAGGCGCCCTCCCTGTAATAGCCGGGCTCGTTGGAGACGATCATACCGGGTTTGAGTTCCTGCTGACCGCGCCGGGAGATCGATTGCGGCCCCTCATGCACGGACAGATAGGCGCCGACCCCATGGCCGGTGCCGTGGGCATAATCCGCCCCGGCATTCCAGAGGGCGGAGCGGGCAAGCGCGTCGATGTCGACACCGCGCGTCCCGTCCGGGAAACGCTGCCGGCTGATGGCGATCATGCCCTTGAGCACAAGGGTGAAGAATCGCTTCTCCTCCGCACCGACGGCGCCGATGGCGACGGTCCGGGTGATATCGGTGGTGCCGTCCACATACTGGCCGCCGGAATCAACCAGATAGAGTTCGCCGGGCTGCAGAACCCGGTTGGTGTCCGTGGTGACGCGGTAGTGGATGATTGCGCCATGAGGCCCGGCGCCGGAGATGGTCTCGAAGGAAATATCTTTCAGCGGCATCTGCAGCCTTTCGCCGGTGTTTCGGCGGCATGACTCCAGGGTCTTGACGGCTTCGATTTCGTCGACTGAACCGGGTTTCCGGATGTCGAGCCAGGCAAGAAACGACACCATCGCAGCGCCATCACGGCGGTGTGCCGCGCGGCTACCCTCCTGTTCGACGGCATTTTTCTGCGCCCGCGGCAGGCGGGCCGGGTCGGGTTTTTCAACCAGTTTTCCGCCATGGGCGACGATTACATCGCCGATCCGTGCCGCTGTCAGGGCCGGGTCGACCAGTATGGCGGCACCGGCATCGCCGAGCCCGGCAAGGGCATCTGTCAGGTCACCGGGTTCGCGCAGATCGGCGAGTTGCGTCAGATAGGCGCGTGCCTCACGGTCGAGTTTTCGCGGGTCGATGAAAATGGTATCCCGCCCCTCGCAGGACAGGATGGCCGTGCAGAGCGGGTGCGGCGTATGGGGAACATCATTGCCGCGAATATTGAAGGCCCAGGCGACCGACGACGGATCGGCGAGAATGGCCGCTTGGGCACCAGCTTCGCGGATAGTTTCCTTGATTGCGGCGCATTTCTCGGCGGGTGTCGGACCGGCATAGCGGGTGGGCTGAATGACCACCGGACCGACCGGTTCGGCGGGCCGGTCATTCCAGATCGCATCGACCGGGTTGTTCTCCAGCCGGATGATGGTTGTGCCGATTTCTTCGGCGGCCTGTTCCAGTTCGCGGATGGCCGCAATGGTGTGGAGCCAGGGATCGACACCGATGCGCCAACCCTTGCCGCCGTTTCGCCGCAGCCATTTTGCCGGCGGCGTCTTGATCAGATCCTCGGGCGTGAAAACGTCGGTATCGACCTGATGGCGCACCTGTGTCGTATAGCGGCCATCGACAAAGATATGCGCGGATGACCGCAGGATCAGCGCCGTACCGGCCGAGCCTGTAAATCCGGATATCCAGGCCAGCCGGGCATCGCTTTCAGGCACATATTCTCCCTGATAGCGGTCGGCGCGCGGTATAAGAACACCATCGATGCCAAGATCATCGAAGAGGGCCCGCAACGCTTCTGTCCGCTCACGGCCCTTGTCCGCCGATGCGGTGACGTCAAACCCCTGAAACATCGTGCCGTCCCTTGATTGTGTTGATGCACTCGGGTTTTGCCGACTCCATCAAAACCTGAATGGCTTTAAACCCACATCTTCGCATATGCAGCAAACGCAGGGCACCCATGCATCAGCCCCCCTAACAGGGACTCTTTGCCGGATGTATATATAGCCGCAGAAGCCGTTGAAAAAAATGATTTTTCTAAAAGGAAGAAAGACATGTCCCGCTCATTTATCCGTAGCGCATTCGACCGTGTCACCGCCGCGCGCGAAAAGCAGGCCCGCCGTTATGTCAACACCTATCTGTTGTCACTGGACGACGATACGCTGAAATCTCTTGGCCATGATCGCGCCGAGTTGAGAAAGCGCGGGCACGGTGGAGCGCTGCCGTTCTGACCCCGATTACCAATTCGCCGGGCGCTGCCCGGGTAAAGAGGAGGCGGCAATTCAATGCCGCCTCTTTTTGTTTGCACCGACAAGGTGAAGGGTGACCCAGCCGTCACGCCACAATGTGTGGCGGTGGAACATGCCCTGCGCCGCGAAGGCCGCCAGCACCTTGCGGCGCTGAGACGCCAGAATTCCTGACAGGATCACCTCGCCGCCGCGGGCGAGATGGCGACTGATATCAGGCGCCATGGCCATCAGCGGCCGCGCCAGAATATTGGCGATGATCAGGTCGAACGGCCCGGCGCGGGCGAAGATATCGTGGTGAAAGCCGCTGGCGGCTCGCAGGGTGATCAAGGCGGAACATCCGTTTTTGCGGACATTGTCACGGGCCACGTCAACGGCGATCGGATCGATATCGGTTGCCACCACCGGCCGGTTTGCCAGCCTGGCAACGGCAATGGCGAGCACGGCGCTGCCGGTTCCAAGATCCAGGACAGCGTTATGTGGCCGACGGCGCATCACCTGCTCGATCATCTCCAGACAGCCGGCTGTGGTGCCGTGATGGCCGGTGCCGAAGGCGCGCCCAGCATCGATTTCGATGGCCAGGTCATGCGGTCTGACCGCATCGCGATCATGGGAGCCGTGAATGAGAAAACGGCCGGCGCGCACCGGTTGCAGGCCGTCGAGCGAGTGGGTGACCCAGTCAATATCCGGCAGGTCCTCGATCCGCACACCCAACTCCGGGAACGCTGAAGCGAGGCATTCGGACATCGCCTTCCAGATCCGTTCCTTCTCATCGGCGGACGCATAGAGGGACGCCTCCCAAACATCCCTGTCCTCATCGATTTCCTGGGTGGCGATCGGATAGCCGTCATCCTCGAAGCGCTGGCTCAGCAGGTCGAGGGCAGTTGCGCAGACCGCCTCACTGGCGGTGATGTAAAGGCGGATCTGTGTCACACGCCGGTCACGATCTACAGCAGATTCTTCAGCTTCTGTTTGGCGGTTTCGCCATCTTCGCCGTAGGAGATGGTGCCGCGAAACCGGCCATTGTCGTCGAGCAGAAAGACCGAGGCCGTGTGATCCATCACATAGTCTTCATCCGGCTGGTCCGTGTCGGTCGGCACTTTCTTGAAATAGACGTTGAAGCCCTTGGCCATGGTCCGCACCTTTTCCGGATCGCCCGAGATTCCGGTGATCCTGTCGGAGACATTCGAGATGTATTCGCCGAGCAATTCGTGGCTGTCGCGCTCCGGATCGACGGTAACCATATAGGCGTGCAGCTTGTCGCCGTCCGGATCGACGGCTTTCATCCATGCATCCAGCTCGAACAGGGTCGTCGGACAGACATCGGGGCAGTGGGTGAAGCCGAAAAACAGCGCCGTCGGCTTGCCCTTAAACGCAGCCTCCGTAATGGGAGCGCCGCTGGTGTCGACCAGCTCGAAGGCGACACCATAGGGTTTGCCGTCGCCATCCGCACCGGTGCGAGACCATTCGAAGGACAACCATGTGAAGGCGCCGGCCAGTGCGACGATCAGGACGATCAGAATGGTGCGTAACGCGGTCATCGCGGTCTCCAATGGGCATTCAATTGGACTTCAGGCTTGCGCGTCAGACCCTAGCGCCGGTGCCTGTCCAAGTCACCGGGCCAATTTGACACATGACGTGTGAAACCTGACACGTTCGTGTTACAGGCACCAAGCCAGTCCCGTCGCCGCATAGGTCAGGAAAATTTCGGCTCCATGGTTCATCCATCCGGCAAAAGCAAGGCCGGTGATGATGGCAAGGGCCAACGTCGCCAGTCCGGCAGCAAGCGTACGGAAGAAGGGGCGGTCGAGCGTTTCCATGGTCCTGATATAGCGACTCGTCACGGTCCGTCCAAGGGCGATCTCCGCAAGAGGGCCGTCGGGACGGGTTCTCTATTGTCCGGTGGCGATTCCCTCGCGGCGCGGGTCGGCCGCACCGGTCAGCGCGCCATCACCGAACACAATGGCGTGGAGCCCGGAATTGAGGTCGCGCACATTGATCTCATAGCCGATGGCCTGCAGCGGTTCGGCGAGGTTTTCGGCGGCGGTTCCCTTTTCCAGATCATAGGTTCCAAAGCGGTTGACCAGATGCGGAAGATTGACGGCGGACTGAATGTCCAGGCCCCAATCGATATGACCGATAATGGTCTTCGCCACATAGCCGATGATCCGGCTGCCGCCGGGCGAGCCGATGGCCGCATAGGGCTTGCCGTCCTTCATGATGATCGTCGGCGACATGGAGGAACGGGGCCGTTTACCGGGTTCGACGCGGTTGGCGATGGGTACGCCGTCCCGATGCGTGCGGAACGAGAAATCGGTCAGTTCGTTGTTGAGCAGAAACCCCTGGGTCATGACCCGCGAGCCGAAGCCGTTTTCGATGGTGGTGGTCATGGAAACAACATTGCCGAACGGATCGGCGATGGAAAAGTGGCTGGTCGAGGGCAGTTCGATGCTGTCATCATCGGCCAGCAGCATCGCGTGGTCCCAGGGCGGCGAGCCGGCGGCAATGTCGGGCTTGGCGATAACGCCATCCGGCTCCATCAGTTTGGAGCGTTCACTCAGATAGGCGCGGTCGAGAAGCCCCTTTGTCGGCATCGGCACAAAGTCGCTGTCGGCCATGTAACGGCCGCGGTCGGCAAAGGCGAGCCGCGAGGCCTCGCCGATCAGCCGCCAGCTCTCGGGGTTATCCGGTCCGAGCGCCGCCAGATCGAAGGGTTCGACCAGGCCGAGGATCTGCCCGACCGTGAGTGCGCCGGAGGAGGGTGGACCCATGCCGCAGACATCAAAGGTTCGATAGAGAATGCAGACCGGCGGGCGTTCCTTGATCCGGTAATTGGCCAGGTCGTCCGGGCCCAGCACACCGGGATTGTCATTGTTGATCACTGCCTCGACAATGCCCATGGCGACAGGCCCCTTGTAAAAGGCATCCGCGCCGCCATCGGCCACAAGGCGCAGCGTGTCCGCATATTGCGGATTTTTCAGAACATGGCCGACGGGATGCGGGGCGCCGTCGGCGTCAAGAAAATAGTCCCGCGTTCCGGCGTGCACCGACAGGCGCTCCGCATCGGCGGTGATCATCTGATTGAGACGCGGAGACACCTCGAAGCCGAGATCGGCCAGGGTGATGGCCGGCTGAAGCAGGCCGGACCACGGCAGTTTGCCGTGCTTTTTGTGGGTCTCATAGAGCAGTTTAAGCGTTCCGGGCGTGCCGACGGACCGGCCGCCGACCACCGCGTCGAAGAATTTCAGCGGTTCGCCGTCTTCATTCAGGAACAGCGTCGGCGTCGCCGCCATCGGTGCGGTTTCCCGGCCGTCATAGGTGGTCAGCCGGTCACCCGCATTGTCGTAATAGACGAGGAAAGCACCGCCGCCGATGCCAGAGGATTGCGGTTCGACCAAGCCCAGAACCATCTGAACGGCCACCATGGCGTCGATGGCATTGCCGCCATCGGCGAGCACATCATGTCCGGCCTTGGCGGCCAGTGGATTGGCCGCCGCAACCATCAATTTTTTGGTCGATACGGAGGTGCGGTCCGTTATGCCGGTCGCCATTTCCGGCGCGACGGCGTCGGCGGCTTCCTGCGACAGGGCCGCATGGGTCAGTCCGATCGTCAGCATCAGCGCGGATACGGGAAGGCATGTGCTTCTGAGAGCGTTCAGGATGGACATGGGGGGCTCCTTGGCAGGTGGTGGGGCAGATCGGATCCACAAGCTTAGTGAGAACATCGGCCCGGCGTCTAGGGTCAGGACCCATTAATTTCATCCATTCTGATGACGGGGTTGAAAAACCGTGTACGCCTGTTGCGCCAATCTGCGGCGCTCCTCTGACATCTGCTGCCGGCAGTGCCTATATGTGAGCCAACCTGAAACAGGAGATGTGTATGAAAAGAGGATTGATGTTCCTGGCCACCCTGGTGATGGCGGTTGCCGCCGGTTGGGGTGCGCGTGCCGAACAGGTCGGCGAGGTCGGGGTCGACTGGCTCGGCAATGATATCATCATCGAGGCGGTCGGCGACCCGGGGGTTAGCGGTGTGACCTGTCATGTCGCCTATTTCGAACGTGGCCTGATCGACCGGCTGCAAAAGGGCAACTGGTTCGAGGACCCTTCCAACTCGTCGATCGCCTGCCGGCAGACCGGCCCGGTGGTGATCGGCGACATCAATCTCGACGAGGACGGCGAGGAGATCTTCAAGCAGCGCCGCTCGATCATCTGGAAACAGCTGGTGATCAAGCGGGTCTATGACCGAAAGAACGACACGCTGATTTATCTCGCCCATTCGCGCCAGGTGCAGGACGGATCGGCCAAGATGTCGATCTCGACCGTACCGCTTTTTGCACAGGACGTCACCTGGACGGAAGGCAAACCGAGCGAATAAGGAACCGGTAGAATAACAGGACAGGAGCGTTGCCTGTCGGGCAACGCTTTCGGTCATCAGGAAGACGCGCTCCAATGGTCTGGTGCGGTGTCGGAGACGCTTCCTACGCCATCACCTCTTCCAACCTGCGCGCGACGCTCAGCAAAGTCCGGTCGGCCCCCGACCGTCCGACCAACTCCATGCCAAAGGGGAGGCCGGACGAGGCCAAGCCACCCGGAATACTGATTGCCGGCAGCCCGGCAACGCTTGCCGCCAGTTCGCGGCGCGTCAGGGCCGGAAAGAGCGGCAGACCATCGCCATCGATGTCGATGGTCTCCGTTCTGTCGATCGCCGGGGCCGTTCGGGCAAGAGTGGGGAATATGAAGGCATCGATGGCCAACGCCTCAAAAAGCCCGTCAAACAGCCGTTGCAAGGCCGGACGCGCTTCGTTCATGGCGGCGTCGTAAGCCTCCGGCGGCGGCACGTCCCCGCGGGCCATGGCCTCATAAAGCTCCCGCACGTCCGGACTGGCGATTTGCGCCGCGAAGTCGGCAAGCGATTGCCCGCGCAAATCCTTTGCAAACCGGATCCAGTTGCGCCGTGTTTCGGTCAACGCAATGGGAAAGCCTGCCGCCTCCGTCAAGGCTTCGATGTCCGGTTTGTCCCTCTCCACATATTCAATCCCCGCCCGGGCAAGGCGTGCAAGAACACCATTGCCAAGGTCAGTCATCTCCTGATTCAGGCCGGTCCAAAAGGGATTGCGCAGGGTGCCGAGCCGCAGATGGGGCACTTCGGGAGCTGCACCTTCTGCGGTGATTGCCGCATCCAACGCGGCAACCATCGCCACATCGGATCCCATTACGGTCAGCGTGTCGAGTGTATGGGACAGGGTCAGAATACCATCGCCGGGATAGCGCCCCTTCGTGGGCCGAAACCCCACGCAGCCGCAAAAGGCAGCCGGCAGGCGGCCGGATCCGCCGGTGTCGGATGCTACACCGGCCCTCACGGCCCCGGACCCGATAGCGGCCGCCGTTCCGCCGCTGGATCCGCCTGACATTCTGCCGGGGTCATGGGGGTTCTTTACAGGGCCATAGTGGGTGTTGTGGCTGGTGATGCCGAAGGCCAACTCATGCATGTTGGTCATGGCGACCGGGATCGCGCCCGCCGTGCGCAACCGCGCCACGACGCTCGCGTCCCGTTCGGCGACGTTGCCATTCAGGGCAGGTGATGCCCCATCCTGCAGCGCTCCCGCGACGGCGATATTTGCCTTGACGACAAATGGCAGACCGCCGAGGGGTTCATCGTCGCCGTTCCCGTCCTGGCGGGCTGCCTCTTTCAGCGCGCTGTCCACCAGGAGTTGGGTACAGATGTTCAGGTCCGATTTGGCTTTCAGAGCGTCCAGGGCCCCGGTGACGGCCGCCTGGGCGGTTCCCGGTGTTTTCATCGTGACGAATCCTCAACCTGCGAAATCGGTTTTGTGATCTTCAAAAAACGCCCGGATATTGCGTGGCGGGTGACCGGTCATGGTTTCAACATCCGATGTCACCTGGTGTTGGGCGCCATTGCGTATGGCCACCATGAGATCGACGATCAGGCTCGTCTGCCAGCGCGGCAGCCCGGTCATATATGGCATGACCAAACGGGCGATGGGCGAGGGCGGGCTTGTGTATTTGATCTTCTTTCCAAGAAGCTCCGACAGCATTGCTGCAACATCGTGGAATCCAACCGGTTCCGGCCCCGTCAGCGTATAGGTTTTGCCGGAATGCGCCCGGTCCGTCAGGCAACAGGCCGCAACCCTGGCAATGTCATCGACATTGACCATGGCGGATTTGCCTGCGCCCATCGGTGCGGTGATGCTGGATTTTTTGGCAATGTCGTCTTTCATCAGCAGGATGGACTGCTGAAAAAAAGTGGGCCGCAAGATGGTATGGCTCGAGGCACTCGACCTCAGATGCTCCTCCGATGCGCGGTGCTGCACGCCAAAACTGACGGGCGGGTTGAGCCCCGCCGATTGCGCCGACAGCTTGACCACATGCGGGGCATCCCGGGCCGCGAGTAAATCAATCACCGCCATTTCCTGCCGGTCCTGATCGGGAGCATCGGCAGAGGCCAGGAAGACAGCGTCGAACCCGTTGGTTTTTTCTGCGAAAGAGGAGAGGTTTCGAACGTCGCCTACAATGGGTGTGATCCCTGCTTCCGCCAGCTTTCCGGCGCCCGCACCACCGCGCGTCAACCCATGCACGTCATGACCCTGCGCCACCAGACGCGCTCCCAGGGCCGAACCGACTCTCCCGGTTGCGGCGAAAAGAAGAAGTTTCGACATGTGTCAGCTCGGCCGGACCGTGTTCAAGGCACGCTCGGCTTCAGCCGCCATGCCGGCGACGATGTCTGCGGCGGCGGGTAGATCCCGGATCAGCCCGACGCCTTCCCCGGACAGGAGTGGCAGCTGATCGAAATCCCCGGTCGCGCCGGTCATCGGCACCATGTTGGTGAATCTGTGCAGGGGCTGCGGTTGTCCCAGCAGGTCCATGTCGCCGATATGCGGGTTGTTTTCGTCACCGACAGGGATGTCGTCGATCCTGTCGCTCCATTCCCGCACAAGATCGGTTGCAAGCACGCGGATGGGATTGAACTCCGGATGATGGCGACCGAATATGTGGGTCAGCTGTGTGCCGCCGGTCTGCGCCGCCACAAGACGGCTCTTATATTCCTCGGCGACGGCCGCTTCCCGGCTTGCAACAAAGCGTGTACCGACCCAGACGCCGTCGGCGCCCAACATCAGGGCCGCCGCCATGCCGCGACCGTCCACAATCCCGCCGGCAGCCAATACCAGCGCCCTGTCGCCAACGGCGTCGACCATGGCGGGCGTCAAAACCATGGTCCCGGCCGTGCCGTAATTGTGGCCGCCCGCCTCGCTTCCCTGGGCGATGATGACGTCGATCCCGTCACCGACGGCCTGCTCTGCCGCCTTGACTGACCCGACCTGCTCCCACACATCCACGCCGGCTGCGTGGAGCCGGTCAATCCAGTCCCGTTGCGGATGTCCCCAGTGAAACGAAACCGCCGCCGGCTTCATCTCGCACATCAGGTCGATATGCGCATCAGACGTGTAGATTGTGATGAAATTGACGTGAAACGGCTTTTGCGTGCCGGCTTGAACGCCGCCGACCAGCATCCGGACGCCTTCGGGCGGTATGATGCCAACGCCCGCGATGGATCCCATGGCACCAGCTTCGCTCACCGCAATGCCAAGGGGCGGCGTCATCCCGGCGAAGGCCATGCCCGCTTGCGTCAGTGGCACGGATAGTCCGTATTTTTCCGTAAAGCGTGTCGAAATCATCGTTTTTCCCCTGATTGCACTTTTCATGAAAATTCATACAGTTGCTTCAGGCAAGTCCGTGACTTGACCGAGAGTGCACTCTGAAGTCCGACTGGAAAGGACGGGGACGTTCGATGGCGCAGCCAGTGGCACAATCTTCAGGACCGGCCGTTTTCGACACAACGGGGCACCCCGACCCATTCGGCTATTGGCACGACACGATCTGCAACAATTTCACCTCCCTTTCTCCCGAACGGCAGGGGGAGGGCGCGTTTTTCGGGACAATCGCAACCACACAGTCGATTGGCGACAGCAACATGTCGGCCATCAGGTCGCGCCCGCAAATCGTTCGCCGAACGCCGCAGGACATTCGCAGCAGCCCCAGCGACACGGTCTTCGTGAATTTTCAACTTGCCGGCAGCAGCACGGTCTGCCAACGGGGGATTGAGGCCAAAGTCCCGACAGGATCGGTTGTGCTCCTTGACGCACGCCGCCCCTTTTCGATGACATTTCCGTGCCCCTTCCAGCAGGCGTGCCTGCATGTGCCGACCCGTGCGATTACGGACCAGGGGGCGCAATGTGCCGATATTCTGGGGCGGGTCCTGTCGCCGGGATCGACGAAATCACCGGCCTTGCTGCGGGAAATGCATGTGATGCTGGCAGGGCAGGCGACCCCTGATACGGTGAGAAGCATCGTCAGCCTGTTGCTGGCCGGGATTGCCGAAACCGGCGCTTCGCGGCTGGCGGACCAGCATCTGAATCTCATCCGCTCCTTTGTCAGCCGTCATGCCGGTGATCCGGATCTGTCACCGCGGATGGTGGCCGACCATTTCAGGATTTCCGTGCGTCATCTGCACAAACTCTTTGCAAGGTCCGACCAGTCGTTTGGGCAATATCTGCTGGCGAGACGATTGCAGGCGGCCGAGGAACTGATCAGAACGTCATCCATACCGATCGCGCAAGTGTCGGCAACGGCAGGGTTCAGCAATCACAGCCATTTTTCCCGGGCCTTTCGTGCCCGATACGGCACCACCGCGCGCCGGTTGCGCCATCGCTACAGCGCATAACGGCCTGACGGTAAAATAAAGGGAGCGCCACCCGTCGGGCAGCGCTCCCTTTGTTTGTGCCAAGAGACGTGTGACTACATCCTGATGCGGTATTTGGCGAAGCCTTCCTCGCCATCGCCCGCGGCCTCGATCTCAACGCCCTCGACATCCTCCATGAAATCCTTTGCCTTCGGTCCGGTTTCGAAGACCGCCGTGGCGCCCTCGACCGGCTTGAAGGTCCAGTTGGCATCGGCCGACGGGTTGATCGTGCCCTTATCGACAATGTAACGGACAATCACGTCGCGGTTGGTGTCCGGCCCGATAAAGATTACGACGTCGTCGTTGATGCCCGGGAAATTGCCACCGCCGCCGGCGCGGTAGTTGTTGGTCGCAACGACGAATTTCTGAGTCGGATCAATCGGTTCGCCATTGTATTTCAAGTCGGTGATGCGGTTGGCATCGGCGTTCAGCAGCTCGCCCTTGGGGCCGAATTTCGACGGCTGGGTCAGGTCGATCTTGTAGGTCACGCCGTCGATAATATCGAAATTGTAGGACGGGAACTCATTGTTGATCAGCGGCTGGTCGGCCTTGCCCGGTTCCAGCTGGTTGAAGATCCCGGCGGAACGCTCCAGCCAGTCCTTGACCTGTGCGCCGGTGATCGCAACGGCGCGCACGGTGTTGGGATAGAGATAAAGGTCGGAGACGTTCTTAATGGCGACATCGCCGGGTGCGACATCAGTGTAATAGTCCGGGCCGCCACGTCCGCCGGCCTTGAATGGCGCTGCCGCCGAAAGGATCGGCAGGCCTTCCCATTCGGTCCCCTTCATCATCTGATCGATGTACCAGGTCTGTGCCTGGCTGACGATCTGGACGGACGGATCGTCGGCGACCAGCGAGAAATAGGAATGCAGCGGCGCTGCCGTCTTGCCGACCGCGCGGCGCACATAGGCAAGCGTGTCGTCATGTTCCTTCTGCACCGAATCGAGCACGTCCTGCTTGCTTTCCACCAGCGGAATGCGCTTGCGGCCTTCGCGGGTATAGATCGACGGCGCCGATGTGGTGAAGCCGGCAACCTTCCAGGCATTGCCGTCCCGCTCCAGCATCAGGTCGATGATGCCGAGATGCGAGCCCCAGAACCCGCCCATGGCCGCCGGCTTGCCGAAGAGCGTTCCCTTTTCGGCGTCGATGCCGGGCATGTCGGCATATTTGGGGCCGGGGAAGACCAGGTGATGGTGGCCGGTCAGCAGCGCGTCGATGCCGTCGACAGCGGCCAGATGCAGCGAGGCGTTTTCCATGCCGTCGCTGCGGTCGTTCGGGTCGATGCCGGAATGGGAAAGGGCGACGATGATGTCTGCGCCGGCTTCCTTCATCTCCGGCACCCAGGCCTCGGCGGCTGCAACAATGTCACGTGTATTGGCCTTGCCGTCGAGATGGCGCCGGTCCCAGTTCATGATCTGCGGCGGCACGAAGCCGATCATCCCGACGCGGATCGGATGTTCCTCGCCATTGCCGTCCTTGATCATCTTGTCGACGATGACATAGGGCTTCAGGAACAGCTCGTCGTCACGCGGGTTGGAAGCGAGCATGCCCTTGGTGACATTGGCCGAGACGATGGGGAAATTGGCCCCGTCAAGCGATTTGAACAGGAAATCCAGCCCGTAGTTGAATTCATGGTTGCCCAGCGTCGAGGCATCGTAACCCAGCGTGTTCATGGCCTGGATGATCGGGTGCTTGTCGCCCTCCTTCATGCCGCGCTCATAGGCGATGTAGTCGCCCATCGGGTTGCCCTGCAGGAAATCGCCATTGTCGATCAGCATGGAGTTGGTCGCCTCGTCGCGGAAGCTGTCGATGATCGAGGCGGTGCGGGCCAGACCCACCGTGTCGGACGGCCGGTCGGCGTAATAATCGTAAGGAAAGACATGCACATGCAGGTCGGTGGTTTCCATCAGCCGCAGATGGGCCTGATTGCCGGCGGCCTTGGCAGAAAAGGGGTGAAGCAGCGCCAGTGTGCCGATGGCGGCGGTGCCGGCGAGAAAGCTGCGGCGGTCGATGCGAGTGTGCGAGGGGTGTGTCATGATCCTGCTCCGTTGTGTTCTTGATTATGGCCGCTTTCAGGACGATGCGGCGCACGCGTCCGGTCAGCGGAATTGTCCAGTGTAAGCCTGAAATGATCTTTGCGTCCACAATGCTGCCGAAATGCGACGGGCCCTGTGGAAACCGCCGCAGGCCGCTCAATTGCAGGTTTTTTTGAAGCTGGTGTGTCAGACCCGCTCGACATAATTGTCGAGCACCCGTTTCTGGCCGGCCTTGTCGAAGTCGATGGTCAGCTTGTTGCCGTCGATCGAGGCGATGTTGCCATTGCCGAATTTGAGGTGGAACACCCGGTCGCCGACCGAATAGGCCGAGGGTTCGTCGGCAACGGATTTGGCCACCAGTTCGCCGTCGATGGTCTTGGCCTTGACCGAGGTGCGGCCGGCGCCATAGCCCGAATCTGTCTCGCCATAGCCGATGCGTTCGACCGCATGGCCGGAGCGCGAGCCCCAGTTCTGCCGCGTCGCCTCGTTTCGGTTGGCCTGGGCGCGTTTCCAGCCGGGCGTGTTGTAGCTGCCGGCAAAGGGCTCGGCGGCATCGAAGCGCGAGGCGCCATAGCCGCCGCCGGCGCTGCCCGCACCATAACCGCCATAGGAGGTTTCAGGCTCGGAGATGTCCACATGGGCGGCCGGCAGTTCATCGAGAAAACGCGACGGGATGGTCGATTGCCACAGGCCGTGAATGCGGCGGTTGGAGACGAACCAGAGATGACAATGGAATTTCGCCCGGGTCAGGCCGACATAGGCAAGGCGCCGTTCTTCCTCCAGGCCGGAGCGTCCGCCCTCATCGAGCGCCCGCTGGTGGGGAAACAGGCCTTCCTCCCATCCGGGCAGGAAGATCGTGTCGAATTCCAGCCCCTTGGCCGAATGCAGGGTCATCAGCGACACGGCGTCGAGGTCTTCATTCTGCTCGGCATCCATCACCAGGCTGACATGTTCGAGGAAGCCGCGCATGGATTCGAAATCCTCCATGGAGCGGATCAGTTCCTTCAGATTGTCGAGCCGGCCGGGCGCTTCGGCCGAGCGGTCGTTCTTCCACATGTCGGTGTAGCCGCTTTCTTCCAGGATCTGTTCGGCCAGTTCCGTGTGCGGCGTGTTTTCCAGCAGCGACGACCAGCGGCTGAAATTTTCCACCACGTCGGTCAGCGATTTGCGCGGCCGCGGCTTCATTTCCTCGGTCATCACCAGATCGCCCGCCGCGCGCAGCATCGGAATGTTGCGGGCGCGGGCATAATCATGGATTTGGCGGATGGCGGCTTCGCCGAGGCCCCGTTTCGGCGTGTTGACGATGCGCTCGAAGGCGAGATCGTCCGCCGGCTGGCAGACGACGCGGAAATAGGCCATGGCGTCGCGGATTTCCAGCCGCTCGTAAAAGCGCGGGCCGCCGATTACCCGGTAGTTCAGGCCGAGCGTAACGAAACGGTCCTCGAATTCGCGCATCTGGAACGAGGCGCGCACCAGGATCGCCATGTCGTTGAGCTTGTGGCCGCGATGCTGCGCCTGCTCGATCTCCTCGCCGACGGCGCGCGCTTCCTCCTCCGAATCCCAGGCCGCATGGACCATTACCTTGTCATGGTCGTCGGCCTCCGCGTCGGTGAACAGCGTTTTGCCGAGCCGGCCCTCATTGTGGGAAATCAGATGCGAGGCGGCGCCCAGAATATGCGCCGAGGAGCGGTAATTGCGCTCCAGCCGGATGACGACGGCGCCGGGAAAATCCTTTTCGAAGCGCAGAATATTGTCCACCTCGGCGCCGCGCCAGCCATAGATCGACTGGTCGTCATCGCCGACGCAGCAGACATTCTTCGACCCCTGGGCGATCAGCCGCAGCCACATATATTGGGCGGTGTTGGTGTCCTGATACTCGTCGACGAGGATATAGCGGAATTTGGCGTGGTAATCCTTCAGCACGTCCGGATGGGCGCGAAAGATGCGGATCGGATGGCACAGGAGATCGCCGAAATCACAGGCGTTCAGCGTTTTCAGCCGGTCCTGATAGGCCTCATAGAGCTGCCGGCCCTTGCCATTGGCGAAGGCCCGCGCGTCGCCCTCGGGAATATCGGCGGGGCCGAGCCCCTTGTTCTTCCAGCCATCGATCATCTGGGCGAATTGCCGCGCCGGCCAGCGCTTGTCATCCAGTCCCTCGGCCTGGATGAGCTGTTTCAGGAGCCTTATCTGGTCATCGGTATCGAGGATCGAAAAATCCGAGCGTAGCCCCACCAGCTCCGCATGGCGGCGCAGGAGCTTCACGCCGATGGAGTGGAACGTGCCGAGCCAGGGCATGCCTTCCACCGCGCCGCCGACCAGAACGCCGATGCGCTCCTTCATCTCGCGGGCCGCCTTGTTGGTGAAGGTGACGGAGAGGATCTGGCTCGGATAGGCCTTGCCGGTGGCGAGTATGTGGGCAATGCGCGTGGTCAGAACCCGCGTCTTGCCGGTGCCCGCCCCGGCCAGCACCAGCACCGGCCCGTCGAGCGTTTCGACGGCCCGCGTCTGCTCCGGATTGAGCCCGTCCAGATAGGAGGCCGGCGCCGCCTGCCGGTTGCGCGCCGCCATGGCGCGCGCCGCAATGCCGGACAGCGCGGGCGGCTGCTCATCGTCGCCATGCATCGGAATATCGTCGTCGGGGGTTGTCATGGTCCCCAATGTAGTGATTCGGGGGGGAAAGGCCAGCGGGGAGGGGGAGAGAATAGGTGTACGGTAATGGGGGCGCCCATCCCATCACCGTACGCCCTGCCGCCGGTTTCACTGTTCGGCTATGCTCAGGTAAGGCGGACTGGGCCAAGGCCCGGTATCTCAGTGCGATTTGGGATGTTGGCAATCTCACTCTGCTCGAGGACAAGATTTTGCGGGACGATCTGCTGGTCAATCGTCTTCGGGCTGGTGTGTGACGTCTCCGCAAACAGATGCGTAGGCTAACAACTGCAGTCTTCGACGATCAGCGCAAACCACATTGGCCGAGACATCGGCCGCCCATCGCCCCGGTCGTTACGGCGGGGTGGAGCCAAGCTGCTGTGCGGCCCCTTTCGCAGTGACGGTGATGGATCGAACCGAGACCCAATACCGCAATCGAACCTCCCATTATTGCTGCAAAAAGGCTCGAAATTAGTGATGTCGGTGGTACGCTGCACTCTTGAATGTTCGCATCCGCGGGATACTACGGAATATGACCGGCATAAACGTTACTTTGGCCCAATTGTCCAAGCGAATTTTGCGTTATGTCTTGTGTCGAGATAGTGATTCGTACCTCCATAACCAATTGTTCAGAATGTATTTCCTGGGCGATGTGGTGAGACCGCTGGGCGTCACCTGCCGTGGCAAGACAGACGGGGCCGGGGCGCAGATTCAGGCAACATTGTCTGTTATCGCGTTCTGCAGGAGGACCGGGTTGCCGTACTGCCATTCACCTCTGAAATCAGTTGAGCACACCAAGACCGATGATGAAATTCTTCGGTGGGAAAACCTTCTTTCCTTGTCGGCATTTTCATCCATGGAACCGGGCGAGATGAAATCCAGGCGGATCGTCTCTCTGGCCGAATTTAAAAGCCTGTCGAGGAAGGAAAAGAAAGGGTCGATAGTGGCAGTCGAGCATGCTCACGCATTTACCGAATGCCACTCAAGCTCATTTGTCGCCCTTGCAGCCAAGCTTCGGCAAGTTCCCCGCACGAACGAAACCAGACCCGATGGCCATGTTGGAATCTCAGTTCATGTTCGTCGGGGGGATGTCAGTCCATCGAGAAATTTCGACCGCTTCACCAGCAACGCTGATCTTGTAAACTGGATAGCAGCCGTTTCAGAGCTTGCCTTGTCCGCCGGACTGGTTCCCGACATCACAGTTTTTTCTCAAGGTGAACCTGATGAATTCTCAGACATCGCGAAAGCAACTCAATGCAAACTCCGACTTAACGTCGATCCTGTGGATACGCTCAAGGAAATGGCTTCCTCCGACGTGCTGCTCATGTCCAAGAGCTCATTCGGCTTTCTGGCAGCTTTGCTGTGCGATGGTGTTGTCGTGTACGAACCCTTCTGGCACGGACCTTTGCCTCACTGGGTAAGGATCGAGAACGGCGAAATTCAAGACCGGAACCTGTTGTTATCCAGGCTGAAGAAACTGCACTCCGGTGATGGAATAGACGCCGCATCACCGTAATTCGATGCCGAATTAATTGCGACAACGCTGCCGCGCTTCGACAAATCAAGGTCCCGACACGGACAAGTGCACAGCGGCCATGATATTCCAGGCCGCGGACAGACGCTTGCACTTCTCGCAGTGGTTTTGTCCTTTTCTACGGTTGTTTTTTGAAGCCGGACTCCCAAGTCATTGATAACCGGGCCGTCAACCGAAAACACTGTTTGCCGATCGCTATGTGCTGACGCTGCAGGATCCGAAACCATTCGCTTCACAGTCTCCTCAGGCTTGATCCGAACGATGCATGAAACAAATTGCAGAGAGTCTAAAACCACAAAGGACACACCGACAATGAACCGCCGCAGCTTCCTGGCCGCCGCGCTGGCAAGCACAGCCAGTACGCTCAGCTTTTTTCCCGCCCTGGCGTCGTCTCCCTCGACGCGACAGATCCCGTCGTCGGGCGTTGCCATTCCGGCTGTGGGGCTTGGCACCTGGATCACGTTCAATGTGGGGAACGATCCGGTTTTGCTGGATCGCTCGACCGACGTCATGCGCGCCTTTGTGGGCGAGGGCGGGGGGATGATCGACAGTTCGCCCATGTATGGCTCCGCGCAGGAGACCCTTGGCCACGGGCTGGCGGAACTGCAAAACCCCGAGACCATCTTTGCCGCCGACAAGGTCTGGACGTCGTCACCCGCCAAAGGTCCGGCACAATTGGCCGATGCCCGACGAAAGTGGGGGGTCGACCGCTTCGATCTGGTGCAGGTGCACAATCTGGTCGCCGTGGATGCGCATCTGGAAAATTTGTTCACCCGCAAGGCGGATGGCGACATCGGCTATGTGGGCATCACGACGTCCCACGGCCGCCGCCACGGCGAGATGGAAGAGCTGATGCAGCGCTACCCGCTCGATTTTGTCCAGCTCACATACAATGTTGCGGACCGGGAAGCCGAGGACCGGCTGCTGCCGCTTGCGCAGGAGCGTGGCATCGGCGTGATTGTGAACCGGCCGTTCCGCCGGGGCGAACTGACCCGCAAGACCAGAAACGCGCCCCTGCCGGGATTTGCAGCGGATCTCGGGGCGGAAAGCTGGGCGGAACTGATGCTGATGTTCATCCTGTCCCACCCGGCTGTCACCGTGGCAATCCCGGCAACGACCAACCCCGATCACGTCAGGCAGAACAAGCGTGCGGCGCGAAGTCAGATGCCGGATGCAGCACAGCGTGTGGCGATTCGGGACGCTGTTGCCTCGCTCTGATGGACGCCTGGCTCGACTATTCGGTGTCGGATTTCCTGTTGTTTTCGCCCGAAACCTACTGGCGGCTTTTTGATCAGATGAACGGCGCGGTTTGGCCCTTCCAGTTCGTGTTGCTGGCCGCCTTGACGGGTATCCTCTTTCTGTGTGTGCGGGGTTATTCGCGCGCCGGACTTGCAGTGGGTGCGTGCCTCGCCCTTTGCTGGGTGCTGATGGGCCTTGTGTTCTTCCGAGGATACTACGCCCCGATCAACTGGGCGATTGCGTATGTTGTTCCTTTCGTTTGGGCACAGGCAGCGCTCCTTGTCCTGCTCGCGCCCCGTTTGACGTATGTCCGCGCGGGCCGGCGCAACGCGCTGTTTCATCTCGTGGCCATATTGGCCCTTGTCTATCCGGTTTTCAGCATCCTGGACGGCCGTCCCCTGGCGCAGGCCGAGGTGGCCGGGGTTGCACCGGACCCGACCGCGTTGTTGACCCTTGCCCTGGTCGGGCTTGCTCAACCGGGCTGGCACAGGGTCTTGCTGTGCGTCGTGCCAAGTGTCTGGCTGATGTTCAGCGCGCTCACGTTGTTCACGCTCGACAGCAGCAGCTTTTCAGCCTGGGTCATACCGGGAGTGATGGCTGTGTTGTTTGTCTCGACCCTATGGCCGGCGGACCGTGCAATCACCCTGTCGAAGTGAGCGGGCTCTGAACAATTGCGACTGCAAAGGTCAGCCTGTGGTGTAACTCCTTTGCGGTAATGGGATGGATGTCCCCATCGGCTTCTCTATGAGCCATACCAGTTGTGTCCAAACCAAGCCGGTCCAGGAACCGGAGGCGCCCATACCAACTTCGCAATTCGATCACGCTGCCGTGCTTCAGCAATTCGACGTCAAAAAATCCAACTGGCGAAAAGCAAAAATCGCCTGCGAGTATTGCAATCTAAGATTTAATCCCCACATCCTATGCATCACATAGGAGGATTTATTTGTTATTGCTAAGAAACCTGATGTCTGTATTCATCGCTGCTGTGATGTACATGTTTTTCGCTATTCTGTTCTTATCTGTTCCTATTACTTTCGGGGGGGTGATCCATGGCATTGACAATCACGGCTTGCTGCATGACACCAACTTTGTGCTCGCCGCTTGCGCCATTGTTGGCGGATGGCTGGGATATATCGGTCTCCGTTACAGTGCTACTCTCCTGAGCATTCGCATGATGATGCTTGCGCAGCGGCACGATACCAGGCCTGCACAGAAAACGTTTTTTGCAGCCTGGGTCCTGTGGCCATTCATCAGACCCTCGCACGGCGATGATTAGGCTCCGGGATAGTTGGCGGGGACGCCTTCGTTCCTGAAGTGCTTTGACACAACCCAGTATCCCGGTATGGCTCATTGCGGAGCCGTTGGGCGGGAGTCCATCCCGCCACCTTCTCGTGCCATCCGCTCAGCTCGAGACCCGGTCGACAAGCTTGCAAATGGTGTTCCAGTTTCGGGCGGTCCCGGATCGGCCAAGCAGTTTTTCCAGCCGAACGGGCGTGAGCTTTGACCGGCCCACACCCTCCTTGTAGTCGATATAGGCCTCATGCCCCCTGACCCTGATGCGTTCGGGCCCCTCAAAGCGCTCCAGAGCAGCAACCTGCGAAGCCGCCGGCGCCGTTGACATGAACAGCACCAGCATATGATTTGGGCGGTCACGCGCGGCGTCGGGAAAAGGGTCTTCGGACAAAACCCGCTTCAAGTCCGGCGGTCGGCGCAGAAACACCTCGTTCTGCAAATCATGTGATGCGAGCACGCCGGCCAGTCGCTTGCCGATTTCGGAACGCGGCAGGTCCGTCGTAAAAATGACGTTTCCGGTGGCCAGAACCGTCCGCACATCCCTGAAACCTGCCGCCGCACATCCGGTCCGAAGCTGTGCCATCGACATCTTCCTGTGAGTCAACGGACCAATGGCGCGAATGAGGCCGATCCAGGTACTTGCGTGCGAAGCCATGAGACCATTGTAACAGATGCCGCCATCCATCGTGCCGCTGCGGTCTCAACATAACCCCACCGGCCCCTTTTCTTTGTGATCCGGTTACGCTCGTGGTGTCACATCCCGACGCCAGCATTCATGACGATATGATCGGGACCGAACCGGCAGGCTGCAGCGAAGCGCTATGGGTGTCGAACGGATTATGGTTTAGGAATACCGGATGCATCCGAAAACCCCTGCAAAAAACCTGTTCTTGCCGCTTGCCCTTGTTGGCGTCTTGCTGGCGGAAACGGGCGCCATTGGCGCCGATACACGCTCAAGCGTGCCGCGGATCATTCTGACGGATGCGGTTGTGGAACAGCTCCAAGAGAAACGTGCTGAAGACGCAGAGCTCAATGCGGATTATCGGTCCCTGATCGCCTCTGCCGATGAAGCTCTGAAAGCGCCGACAATCGCCGATGAGTTGCAGGCCAGATATCAGGGCGAACCCAGCGCCATTCGGCACATTGGTGAAAAGGCGGTCGAGCGCCAGACCACCATAGGGATGGCCTGGCGCGTCACCCGTGACACCCGCTATGCGGAGCGGGGCAGGTCCGAGCTTCTGGGCCTTGCGCGAATGGAAACTTGGTACCCGGCTCATTTCCTCGGCCTGACCAGGGTTACGCTGGCGGTGGCCCTTGGCTATAGCTGGATGAGCGACGGCTTGAGGGAAGGCGACCATCAGATCATTCAGACGGCCCTTGTCGACAAAGCTCTTCGCGAAGGACTGCGGATCTATGAACAGGACGTGTATGATTTCGACAGCGGTTGGATCGTTCCGCATCAATGGCTCCCGCCTGTCAATGTGCCCGATACGCTGCCCGACGGCACGGCCACGGCGGACATTGACTGGCCCGTTGCCTCGTTTAACTGGAATATCGTGTGCAACACCGGATTGGTGATCGCAGCGCTGGCCGTTTCCGAGGCGAAGCCTGATCTGGCCGCGGACATCATCAACCGCGCCCAGATCTCGTTGCGCAACGGGTTTTCGCTCTTTGCCCCCGATGGGGCGTGGCCCGAAGGCCCGATGTACGGGGCGCTGTCGGCTCGCGATGCGGCTCTCCTGGTGTCGGCACTGGAAAGTGTCAACGGGCACGATTTCGACCTGTCGGAAGCCGATGGGATGCCAAGCTTCGGCGACTTTCTCATGCATGCCACCGGACCGACGGGGCTGCTGTTCAATTACGGGGACAGCGATACTGTAACGGACCCGGTGGTCCTGCCCTGGCTGTCGACCCGATTTGACCGCCCGGATTATGACTGGCGCAAGACAGGCGCACCGGGATCCTCGCGTCCGGCGCTCAATCTGATCTGGCGCCGCGGGGAAGGGCTGAGCCCGGCGGCCAAGGAACCGACATCGCTGTGGTTCGGGGGGCGCGGACTGGTGATGATGCGGTCTGCCTGGAACGATCCGGAGGCGACCTATGTGGGTTTCAAGGCGGGGCCCCTGCAAAGCCATCACAACAACCTTGACGCCGGGACATTCGTGATCGATGCGCAGGGCGTGCGCTGGGCCGTCGATCTGAGCAAGGGGAATTACGATCTTCCCGGATATTTCACATCCAAACGGTTCGACTATTACCGCACTGCAACCATGGGTCAGAACACGCTTGTCTTCGACGGCGCCAATCAGCGAGTCGCCGGGCGGGGCAGCATCGAAGATTTTGGCCAGGTTCCGCAATTCAACTTCACCATTGCCGATCTTTCCGATCCCTACCGGGTCCGGCCCCGATCCATCCGCCGGGGCGTTGCGTTGATCCATAACCACAGCGTGGTGATCCAGGATGAGATATCAAAGGATCATACTGACCCCGTGCTGTGGACCATGCACACGGCCGCGACGCTGAAGCTGGCAGGCAACAGGGTAACGCTGTCGCAAGATGGCAAGGAGATGACGGCGGTTATCCTGTCACCGCCCGATGCGCGTTTCGAAACACGATCGGCCGATCCGTGCGAGACGCGATACAATGCGTCCTGTAGCCAGCAAAACCCAAATTCCGGTCTTCAACGCCTGGTGATTTCGTTCGATCAACCGCCCGAGACCGAACTACGCCGGATTACGGTGCTGATCACACCGGATGCCCGCCGCGCCGCTGCGGCGATGCCCGAAGTGATACCGCTTGACGAATGGCGGCTTCGCGCGACGATACCGCGGGACCGCACAACGGGAAGCCCGGTCTCCGGGACATCGGATTGAAGCTTGCATCAAACCAGCCGCGTCAAACCATCACCATTCGGTTTCGACCTTTACGGTCTTGTGGGGCCGCGCCGACTCTCCCATATTTCAATCCATGGGAGGCGGGTGACACCTATCGGATAACCCGGGAGGACTGAACATGTTGAGGCGTTTCATTGCCGCGCTGGCTCTTTTGGCCATTACCCTGCCTGCACCGGCAGGTGAGTATTACCCTGCAGGCAGTCTCGACAGCGTGGCGCTGATCGGCCCGCCGGCCGAGCCCGGATCAGCCAAGTTCGATCAGGAGATGTTCGCGGTCCTGTGGCTTCAGGAGAGCCGCACACCCGAACAGGTTGAATTCGTTCAAAAATCAGTCGACCTGGCCCGTTTCGCGCCGATCGTCGCGACGGGCTTGATAACCGTCGATACAGAGGTGTTGGCCGATACACTCGATCAGATCATCGATGAAGTCCGCCAGGACTATAATGCGGTCAAGGCAAATTACGACATTCCCCGGCCCTTCGTCATCAATGACGCGGTCGAACCGGTCGCCACGGCTTTTCCGGTGACATCCTATCCAAGCGGTCACACGATCCGCGCGATCGTCTACACCGAGGTGCTGTCGGACATTTTTCCGGAACACGCCGAGGAACTGACGGCGCTGGGGCGCGAGATCGGCTATGGCCGGGTGATCGGCGGCGTCCACTATCCGATGGATGTTGTTTCGGGTCAAAAACTGGGGACGGCCTATATGGAGATCATCCGCGCGCAGCCTGCCTATCAGGCGGCGCTTGCCGCCATTCGGAACACAGGCGCTGACGACTGACGCTGTGGCCTGCCGGACAATTCACGTATCGCTGGACGTCCGTTGCACAATCCGTCACTGAAACTTCATTCCCGAAAAACTCTCCACGATTGAGATGTGAGATTGAACGACTTTGTGTGGCAGTGACGCCGGCACCCATTGCAGTGTCCATCCCACCTGTCCTGGCCACACATCGGGCCATCGCGCCCGACCCGATCGGAATGGATGACAGCGACAGGCGGTTGTGGACAACACCTATACTGACAGCGCCGAATACATGTTTGTCTCTTCGATGCGCTGGATTTTCAGGACACCGTGCCGGTGATCCATGATTGGGGCTCAGGCTTCACCTGGCACAGTGCGCGAATACGACCTGACCGCGTTTCCGTGATCGCCTTTATGGAGAGCATGACGCCGGAGTTGAAGGCGACTGCCGCCCATTGCCTGTACCGCACTCATAATGTATACAGTATGTGTGCTTAACTGGAGTGTGTGTTGAGAGACAGGAATGCGCTTTCAGCCCCGGCGCTAAGGGGTGTTCAGGCGGCGATCGTATGTCCGATGCGCGACGATGGTACGATCCACGCCGACGATCTCGTCATACATGTCACCTCGATGTGCCAGACCGCCGGTATCGGCGGCCTTCTGGTGAACGGTCATGCCGGTGAGGGGCACCTGCTCACCCAAAGCGAGAAGCGAGACGTGCTGCACCTCGTTCGCGAGACGGCAACAACCAAGACCGTCCTGACCGCAGGGGTTACGTCGGAAGGGACTGTTGCGGCTTGCGAGGAAGCCCGGGCCGCCGCAGATGCGGGTGCCGACGCAGTTCTGATCTTTCCGCCAAATCACTGGAGCCGTGGCGTCGATGACAGGAGCGTCGTCGAACATCACCGCACCGTTGCTTTAGCGTGCGGTCTGCCTGTCGTTCTGTATAAAGCGCCTTTGGGGTGGGGCACACTCTCTTATCCGCCCCAGCTCATCGCAAAACTGATCGATATTGAGGCCGTGGCCGGTATCAAGGAAGGAAGCTGGGATGTTGCCTCCTACGAGGAGGTATGGCGCCTTGTTAAGACCCGCAGGCCGGACGTGTCTGTCATGGCATCAGGTGACGAGCACTTGCTTGCCTGCTTTCAGATCGGCACGGACGGCAGCCAGGTTTCGCTCGCAGCGATTGCTCCTGAACCGGTTCTGGAGCTCTACGATGCAGTTCGCAGCAAAGACTGGGCCGGGGCAAAAGCGCTGCATGACCGGATCTATCCACTTGCCTGTGAAATCTACCGGCGCACGCCGACTTACCTTGCAACTGCGCGCCTGAAGGCGGCACTGAAGCTGCTGGGCAGGATCCATTCGGACCGCGTCCGCCAGCCGATGCGGCAGTTGGAGGCGGTGGAAATCGAAAATCTTTCACGGGTTCTGGCGGACATCTGAGGTCCATAGTTCCAAAGCAATCAAGCAATGAGCAGCTTGCCCCGCACCAGTGGCTCCCGGGAGCGCTCGCTCACCTGTTTACGCCGGCGCATGGCGTTGAGTTCTTATCCGCTCCAGCCGCCTCCGCTGACATGCGTGCTGTGGAGCTCATTCAACTGAGCTGTTTCACAGAGTGTGTGATCAGGCTGCGGATGTGCCTGCGCATGGCGTTGCGGGCAAGGGCCGCCTCGCCCGAGGCAATTGCTTCGGTGATGGCCAGATGCTGTGCAAGGTCCTTGTCGACGCGCTGCCGTACGTCCTCGATCTCGTAGAGGCGGGTCGTTACGCGCAGTTTCTCGATCGAACTGAAGAGGACGGAGTTACCGCAATTGTTGCCGATCAGCCGGTGTAGATTGTCGTCGGAATGCCAATGCCGGTTTGTGTGTTCATGCGGGAGTTGCTGAAGCGCCCTGATTTCGTCCTGCAGCGCCTGCAATTCCGATGCCGGGATGCGCGTGGCCGCCAGCGCCGCGGCCTCGGGCTCAAGCAGAAGGCGGACCTTGAAGCTTTGAATGTATTCCTGAAAATCGACTTTGCGCACCTGGTATGATCGGCCAGAGTTTTTTTCGACCATCCCTTCACCCTCGAGCCGCTGCAAGGCCTCACGCAGCGGAGTGCGCGACACGCCAAGTTGCTCGGCGATCCGTTGCTCGATGATGACATGTCCGCCAATCAGAGTCCGGTTATGGATCAGCTCGCTGATCTGCTGCCGTACACGATTGGAGAGGGCCACATCCGACTTGCCCTGTTTTTCCGCTGCACCCAATGCACTCAAAACCGCCTCCCTTCATTGCGGCCGGAGCTGGCCACACCCGTCAGCTTCGTGACAGATATTGGCCCTGCTTTCCACCGACCAGTTCCCCGTCACACACGATCACCTTGCCCCGCAGTATAACGCTTACGGGCCACCCCTTAAGTGTTCTGCCCTCATAAGGGGTATAGTCGGCGCCATCATGCAAGTCACCATGGGTAACAGTTCGCTCGAGCTCAGGATCCCAGATGGCGATATCAGCATCCGACCCAATGGCGATCGTACCCTTTCGGGGATAGAGGCCATAGGTTTTGGCGTGATTGGTCGACGTCAGCGCGACGAACTGGTTGAGATCGATCCTGTTGGCATGCACGCCCTCGGAGAACAGGATGGGCAGGCGGGTTTCAATTCCCGGGATCCCGTTGGGCACATATTTGAAACTTTGTCGCCCCTTCGGATTGAGCTTGCCGTCCTCACTTTCGTAGCGGAACGGACAATGGTCTGAGGAGTAGAGTTGAAACGTGCCATCCGCGAGTGCCTGCCAGCACGCTTCCTGTTCCGTGGTGTTACGAGGCGGTGGCGAGCAGACGAATTTGGCGCCCTCCCAATCCATCCCGTCCAGATCATCGGCGGTCAGTAGCAGATATTGCGGGCAGGTCTCAGCCGTGACCGTCACTCCACGTGCGCGGGCGCGTCGGATTTCATCAATTGTCGCGCCGTTGGATACGTGCACGATAACGATGGGGATATCGACGATCTCGGCAAGTGACATGGCGCGATGCGTTGCCTCTCGTTCCACCGCGGCGGGTCGGGTTGTGGCATGAGCCAGCGGACGGACCTCGCCGCGTGCCTCATGGCGTTCCACCAAATAGCGAATAGCGTCTTCGTTCTCGCAATGGACCATCATGGTTGCGCCGTGGGTGCGCGCCACGTCGAAGGTGGCGAGCAATTCGGCATCGTTCAAGCGGAGATGTTCGTAGGTCATGAAAACCTTGATCGAGGAATAACCTGCCTCCACGGCCGCCGGAAGATCCTGGCCAAGGACGTCACTGCTCGGGTCAGAGACGATGAGATGAAATGAGACGTCGGTGAAGCAATTTCCGTCGGCGAGGCCATGATACCAGTTTAGCGCATCGCGCAGGCTTGAGCCTGGCTCCTGCAGGCAGAAAGGCATGATAGTCGTGTTGCCGCCGAAGAGCGCCGAGAGAGTGCCGCTATGAAAATCGTCGGCCATCACGATTCCCTCGCCGGAGGGTTGCGAGATGTGCACATGGCTGTCGATTCCTCCAGGAAGAACCAGTTTGCCCGTTGCATCGATGGTGTTCTTTGCCTCGGCGTCGATATCTTGCGCAATGGCCACGATCTGCTCGCCGCGAATTGCAATATCGGCCTTGAATGTATCCGACGCGGTGACGATCGTTCCGCCGCGAATGGCAGTGTCTATCTCCAATGCGCTCACTCCTTTGGCTAGACGATTGCGTTGCAGTTGCTGGCACAGAGTCACGGGTCGGGAACGCGCCATCTTGCTTGTTATGTATACTGATTGTATGCTGTTGTAAAATCTCTGCGCCGTCACCAACCTTGTCGTCTCGGATGATTGGCAAACCCCGGGAGAAGGCAGCACAGCATGAGTGCCCCACGTAAACGTCCCAAGAATTGATCCCTTGAATGAGGCGCGCTGAACACAGAACTCCTCCGGATCTGGATGTCATCATTGTTGGCGGCGGGATTGCAGGGCTTGCGTCGGCATGGCTGCTGCGGCATCGGCGTTGCGTCGTTTTGGAAGCAGATACCCGGCCTGGCGGGCGCATCCACTCCGTTCTGTCCGGTGGGCAGCCGATAAATCTGGGTGCTCATATGGTGCCGGGCGAGGGGACGGTGGTGGGTCAGCTCGTCACTGAAACCGGTTTGCCGTCACGGGCGCTTCCCGCCTCGCTCTTTGGGCTTGCTTTTGCCGGACGTCGGTATCTGGGGGTCTCCCCGGGGCTGCTGCCGTTTGTACTGCCGCTGACGATTTCAGAGAGAGTGGCTTTTGCCCGCCTTGGGGCGAAGCTGCGCCTCGGCGCGCGCAAAAGCGTGGTGGCGGGGCGACGCCATCCCGGGGAGAGCGTTCAACAGGTGCGAGATCGGGTGCTGGCCTTTGAGGACGACCGCTCGCTTGCGGATCTGGTCGGGCCTCTGCCTGAGCGCGTGCGGCAGCTTTTCCGGACGCTGACAGAGCGCAATGGGACAGACCCTGAGCACATGTCTGCCGGTCACGGGCTGCGTTCGTTTGCCAATGTTTGGGAGAAAACCGCTCCGGGATCGAATCTTGTGGGTGGAACCGCGGTCTTGCCCGAGGCCCTGGCGCACGGGCTGGGGCACGCGTTTCGAGCAGGGCACCGTGTGACGCGCGTGCGTGTGCAGCCATCCGACGGTGCGGTCAGCGTCAGCTACCAAAGCGACGAGGGTGAGGGCGTGTTGCGCGCGCATGCTTGTATCCTGGCCACGCCTGCCTTCGTCAGCAGCACGATTGCGCCGGACCTGCCGGAGCGGACGCGTGGTGCACTTGCCGCCATACGATACGGCGCATTCCTTGCCGTTGGAGTGCAGCTGGCAGGCGCAGCACCGCTTCCGTGGCGGGACACCTACGCGATCGCCACACCGGGTCTCGGATTTTCCGTTTTGTTCAATCATGACCGCATGCTCTCTGCGGAGGTAAACGATGCGAACGCCCACGCAGTCATGCTGTTTCGAGGAGCGAGTGGTGCAGAAGGCTGGATGGCGCGCGATCACGATGTACTCGTCGCTCAATGGATCGAGGATCTGGAGACGCATTTTCCGGAGACGCGTGGCCAGATACGCGATGTTGTCCTCATGCCATGGCCGTCGGGTGCGCCCTATGCATTTCCCGGCCGGGCGAAACTTCAGCCTGATCTGGAAGCGTGCGAGCCGCCTGTTGTGCTGGCGGGCGACTACCTCGAATTCCCCAATATGGAAGCGGCGGCAAGCGCGGGAAGCCGCGCGGCGGCACAAGTGGACAGATGGCTGGACTTGCAGCGCGCCCCTTCAGGCGCGCGCCGGCAAGTGGCTTCCTAGCCTTCCGGCCACAAGGGCTTCAGCGGATTCGCAGGGTCATGAAAACCGGCTGTCGAGGTGGTTGGCGGGTTGACAATGTGGATCATCGATGATGAAATATGTATACCGTTCGTGCGCAAACTATATGCACAATTGACTATTCATGGCATGTCAAGAACATGCCGGGACCCACGCTCTGCATTTGAAAGTCGTAACGGTGAGATGCAGAAACAACAGGGGAAACAAAGGCATGCTGAAATCCTTGATGACTATGGCCGCGGTCGCCGTTGGGCTGACGATGGCGCAAGTATCGGTCCAGCCCGCCGAAGCACGCAGCCTCGATGAGGTGTTGAGTTCAGGCGTGGTTCGAGTGGGCGTCAATCCGTCTCTGCCGCCACGCGCGCTCTATGACGATGACAACAATATCGTTGGTTTTGAACCGGAAATCGCCGCGCTGATTGCCGAAAAACTGGGAGTGGAACTGGAGCTTATGCGCGTCGGTTCCCCGGACCGTATACCATTCGTCGCTTCCGACCGGGTCGATTTCGTGATGGGCGCCATGGCACGCACTGCGGAGCGGGCGAAGGTGATCGATTACACGGTGCCGCTGCATACAGCGAGCTATGGCATCGTGGCTCCAGCAGATTCCGACATCGAAACCATGGAAGACTTGAACAGCGAGGATATTACTCTTGTGCAGGTGCGCGGGACGACCGCCGTTGCCTATATTCAAGAGCACATGCCAAACGCCAATCTGCTGCTTCTCGACAACTACAATGATCGGGACCGGGCACTCGGCCAGGGTCGCGCCGATGCCAGCTTTGATGGCATTGACTCAGTCGCCTACCGGCTGCGAATTTTCCCCGAGCGGGATTGGAAGATCATTCCGGTACCGGAATATGGGGTCGAGTATTCGGGCCTTGGCGTTCAAAAGGGCAACGATACACTCAAGAACTGGCTGAACATTGCCCTCTTTGATCTCCACCGCACCGGGCAGGTGGAGGCGACCTGGGAAAAGTGGTTCCTCAAGCCGATGCCGTCAAAGGTACCCTATTCGCCATTCTTCTGAGGCAAGACTGAAATAGGAATCGATTGCAGCGATGGGATACACTCTCCAATACGGCCAGGTTTATCCGTATCTGGGTTATCTTGCCGAAGGCGCAATGCTGTCCTTCGGCCTTGCTGCAATCGGCTTTCTCGCAGGCTGGATTATCGGCCTCGTTTGTGCTGCCGTCACAGTCTACGGACATGGGCCGATCCGCTGGATGGTCAGAGCCTATGTGATCTTCTTTCTCAACACGCCCATCCTGGTGCAGATATTCTTTCTCTACTTCGCTCTGCCGGAAGTCGGCATCGTGCTCTCCTCGTTCCAGGCCGTGACGCTTGGTCTCGCATTGAATGCGGGAGCGTATCTGACTGAAATTCAGCGTGCCGGCTTTACCTCGATGCGTCGTGAGGAGATGGAGGCGGCAATCACGATGGGCTTCAGCCGCGCCCAAACAATCCGTTATGTGGTCCTGCCACATATAGTGAAGGTTCTCTATCCGCCACTGTCAAACCAATACATCCTCGTGACAATGACGACGTCGATTGCGGCAATCTTTGGCATCGAGGAACTGACAGGGCGTGCCTACAACATCAATTCCATCACATTCCGGTCGCTTGAGATCTTTTCGATTACCGCGGTCTACTATGTGGTGCTGACCTTTTTCGCCAGCACCATCCTTTATGCCATCGGCCGCTACTTCTTCCGCATCAAAGCCAAGGCCTTCTGAGTGTGAGTGATCTGGACCTTTTCCTCACGCCCGGCAATCTTCGGCTGATCGGATACTCTTTCCTGATGACGGCGTCGTTGTCGGTCCTGGGCTGCGGGATCGGTTTTTTGGGCGGATTCCTTCTGGCGCTGATGCGTCATCCGCGGATCATCCCCTTTGCGGTCGCGCGGTGGGTGGCCATCGTCTACACCGAAACCTTCCGCCGTATCCCGTTTCTGGTGAAGTTGATGTGCGTGTTCTTCGCCTACCAATATGCAGGGGCGGATGTTTCGATGTTCACCGTGGCGGTTACCACGGTCGCCTTGAGTGCAGCGGCCTTTGCCTGTGAGAATGTGCGGGCGGGGTTGGAGAGTATCCATCCCAATCAATGGGACGCAGCTGAAACGATGAATATGGGCGGCTTCACAGCGCTACGGCGGGTTATCCTGCCGCAAGCCTGGCCTGTGATGATCCCACCGTCGATGACATACTCGGTTGGACTGGTGAAGAGCACTTCTATCGCGTCGCAGATCGGGCTTTTTGAGCTGACCTATGCTGCGCGGATCATGACCAATAAGGGAATTTCGGCCGGTCTGGCGTTTGGAACCATTCTGATACTGTATTTCGTTCTCTGTTTCTCCCTCAACCGATTTGCCGCATGGCTGGAGGTTCGACTTGCCACATCTCGTCATCGACAACCTTAGCGCAAGCTATGGCAAGACCCCTGTTCTGAAGGATCTCAGCTTGACTGTGGATCGGGGCGATATCGTCAGTATCATCGGGCCTTCGGGCTCAGGCAAGAGTACACTTCTGCGCGTCCTGGTGGGGCTGCTGAAGCCGAAAGCCGGGACAGTGACGGTTGGTGGGGACATCGTCAACTACGATAGCCCACAGGCACTGAAGGAAGTGAGAGACAGATTTGCCGTTGTGTTTCAGCAATATAATCTGTTCCAGAATATGACCGCCATCCGCAATGTCACCATCGCCCCGACCGTGGTGAAAGGCAAGCCCGTCAAACAGGTAGAGGATGAGGCGCGTGCGCTGTTGGCCAAGGTCGGGTTGGGCGACAAACTCAAGAGCTATCCCGATGAATTGTCGGGAGGTCAGCAGCAGCGGGTTGCGATCGCCCGTGCGCTGGCCTTGAAACCTGAGGTGCTGCTGCTGGACGAAGTGACCTCCGCGCTTGATCCTGAGTTGGTGGGTGAGGTGCTTGATACGATCCGCGTGCTGGCCGGCGAGGGCATGACGATGCTCGTCGTCAGTCACGAGATGGGTTTCGTGCGTGAAATCGCCCGGACCGTCGTGTTCATGGCGGATGGCAGGATTGTGGAAGTGGGTACGCCGCAGCAGATTTTCGAGAATCCGCAGACCGAACGAGCGCGCGATTTCGTGGGTAGAATCCTCAGCCATTGACATTCAACCGCCGGAACCGGGGAAAACGCAAATGCGACATGGAATGACCTATCTTGACGGAGCGATTGACTGTCATGTGCATGCCTGCCCGCACCTGAACGGACGAAGTGTCGATGTATTCGAGGCCGTGCGTGATGCCGCGGCTGCAGGGATGCGTGCGGTCGGACTGATGGACAATTTCCAGAACTCGTCGGGCTTTGCAGCGCTGGCCATGCGTGAACTGGGGCATCTGGACGTAGAGGTGTTTGGCGGCGTCATCATGCAGCCTGTTGCTGGCGGTGTGACCGTCGAAACAGCGCGCACGGCCATCGGCTACGGATATGGATCCGGAACGGGCGCGCGCTTCGTATCACTGCCGACACACCACACGCGTGCCGTTGCAGAGCGTGAAGGCAGGAGCGCGGCCTTTCTGGAGACAACGTTTCAAGTACCGGAGAGCGGTCCAATCTCTGACGAAGTCATCGGGATTATGGAGCTGTGCGCAGAACATGATGTCGTCTTTGATTGTGGGCATGTTTCGGGGGCCGAGGCAGTTCGGTTGTGCGAAGAGGCGCAGACGCGTGGCCTGACCCGAATTCGGACCCACTGTGGGCGTTATCAGCCCGATGAGATCAAGGCTTTGACGGGGCTCGGCGCTTATGCCGAATTCAGCTTTTTCCTGCTCACCCACGCAACGCAGGTGGGTTTGACCCATGTGGATCAGGAGAAGCACAGCGTGCCCGGTCAGACAGTGCAGGATCTGGTCCCGCGTATTCGGGCGGCGGGCGACAGGGCGATCGTGTCGAGCGACGCCGGAGTGTTTTTGCTGGCACCGCCGGTGGAGGCATTTAGAGAGTTCCTCTTGCTCCTGGAGTGCGCCGGTTTTGACGAGACAGAGTTGCGTCAAATGAGTGCCACGAACCCGGCGTCTCTCTTTCGGATCGGTCCCGGCGGAGCAGCAGCTTAACCGTCCTGGCCAGTCAAGAGGGAGCCGGAGTAGGATCCCAGAGTTTGATATCGTCCGTGACGATGATGGCGGACACCCCGGTCCTGGCCTTCGAAGCCACGGTATATCCGGTGGCATGATGCGCGGTGGGAAAGGCTCGAAAGTCCCATCAAACAACAACTCCGCCCGGGAGCATTGTCAAGATGCTGCCGGTTGACCAAAACAAGATCAATCAGTCTGTTCCACCGTGCGTCATTCCGGCACGGCCTCGACATAGTACCACCGGCCCTTTTTCTTCTGAAACAGACTGTTTTCGCGATGGGTCAGGAGACGGCCCCCCGCCAGATATCGTGCCTCGAACAGCACTGTGCCTTTGCGATCCGCCGGCCCGCCATCCTGTAATGCGATCACGGTCAGACCGGCCCAGTGATTGTCCGCCGCCCAGCGGGTGGTGGCCGCAGTGTCGAAGCTCGGCTGGTTGCGGGGCCAGAGGGTTTCGCGCAGATAGTCGATGCGTTGCAGACAAAAGGCCGTGTAGCGCGAGCGCATGAGCTCTTCGGCGGTTCCCGGCCGGGCATTGCCGTCAAGGAACCGGCCACAACACTCGGAAAGGGACCGGTCGCGGCCGCAGGGGCAGGGTTGGGTCATGCGGCCAGCCCCACCATTGCTTACAGGCAGTCGGCTATCACTCCGCCCTGTTTCGACCAGCCTTCGAACCAGGTGTTGAACTGGTGGAACTGCGCTTCGCAATATCCGGCCTGCGAGGGCGACAGTTCGTCCGTTTCATTGATGTTCAAACGGTACTCCTCATGCCCCTTGAGCACCATCAGGTGCTTGAAATAGAGCACGAGATCGACGCCCACATCGAAGCTGGCGATCACCGCAAGAGCGGCTTCGAGCTCGCGCGCCCTGATATCGGCTTCGACGTCGCCGGCAGCGGCGCGGCGGGACAGTTCGACCTGCAGTAGCGTTTCCCTGGGGAAGATCGTGCCGATGCCGGTGATCGCGCCGACGGCGCCGCATTTGACGAAGCCATGATAGACCTCGGTGTCGACACCGACCATGAGGATCACATCATCATCCTGCGAGGTAATGTGTTCGGCCGCATAGCGCAGATCATCCTTGGAGCCGAATTCCTTGAAGCCGATGAGGTTGTTATGCTCGGCGCGCAGGGCAAAAAACAGATCGGCCCGGGTTGAATAGCCGTAATAGGGGCTGTTGTAGATGATGGCGGGAACCTCCGGCGCGGCGCCGAGAATGGCCTTGAAGTGGTTTTTCTGCGCCGCCACCGACGACCCGCGGGATAAAACGCGCGGAATGACCATGAGGCCGGCGGCGCCGATATCCTGCGCATGACTCGCATGGGCCACCGCCGACCGGGTGTTGATGGCCCCGGTGCCGACGACCACCGGAACCTCGGCTTCGGTCAGGCGCGCGACCCCTTCCATGCGCTGTTCGTCGCTCAACAGCGGCCAGTCTCCGCAGGAGCCGCAATAGACCACCGCCGACATGCCCGCCTCGATCATCTCCCTGCCTTTGCGCACAAGCGCATCGAAATCGGGTTCGCGGTCCGGGGTGCAGGGGGTCAACAGGGCGGGAATCGTACCGTGGAAAACCGCTGTGTTCATGGGAGTGTCCTTTTGGTCGTGGCCGTTTCGGCCACCATACATAGAACGGGACGCTGCGTCATCGAAAACAGGCCGGGTGATCCGGTCCGACGCGCGGTCGACGTTCGCTCTGCCCCGACAGCGTTTGGCTGCTCGCGGAGGTCGGGCATTCGCCGCTCACGGCTTGTTTCCGGCATGCTTTTCCGGCGCGTCTACAAAAGCAAAACATATTGCCGCCGCCGTCAGGCTGGCGATGGTGATGCACAGGACGGCCCAGACAGTGTCCTGGGTGTGGGCGATGGCTGCGGCGATGGCGGAAAAGGCGATCATGACGATGCGGCTCGTGCTTTTCGAGACAGCCAGCGCGGCGACCCTATGTGCCTTGGGCGCAACATCCATGAAGTGCAGGCCCCTCGCGCCGCTCAGGCCGGTCACCGCGACGGTGGCCACGAAGAGCGAGGCGGCGTGGAGATGAATGCTGTGGCTGAACCCGGCCCAATGAATGGCGATCAGCACCATGCCCGAAACCGCAATCATCATCGTGCCGGCCAACATCACAGCGCGGTTGGAATAGCCGTTCAGCGCCCGCCAGAGCGGGGTAGCGACCATCATTCCGGCAGCTGAGGAGACGATCAGGGCGGTCAGTCCGCGGGCCGAACTGTGGTGCGCATCGGCGGCAATCAATGCAAAAAAGGGCACCGACAGGCCGACGATGACGAAGGACAGCCGGACGGCCATGTATTTTCGAAACCAGGACAGGTCGGCGAGCTGCCGCGCGTCGGCAAAAAAGCTCTTGAACCGGTTGGCCGGCGCACGGGACGGTTCGGATACCGGCGCTTTTGATGTCGTGGTTTCGCTGAAAGCCAACATTGCGATAGCAGAGCCGATGAAGCAGGCAGCGCCGATGGCGACCACCGTGGAGTGGCGAATATGCGGCGGTGAGCCCTTCATAATTTCATGGGCGATCAAGGCGAGAGCAATGGCGCCGACACTGCCGAGCGCCAACTGGATATAGTGCAGCCGCATGCGCGACTCAGATTGAAGATTGTCGCTGAGAAAATCGGTAATCATCATGCTCTTGAACTCCTGAATCACGCCGATTGCGAAAATGCCGGTGATGAAGACCGTGATGATGATGGGTTTGGTACCGTAAACCGTAACGGCGACCACGAGCAGGAAAAATGCACCAATCGCCAGGTCGGCAACGGAAATCGCCCGCTTTTTTCGCGACATGCCGGAGACGGTCTTCGACAGAAAAATGTCTGTGAATGTCCCGGCAGCGTGACGGATGGCCACCAGCACTCCGGCCAGGAAAATGGGGAGTTCCAGCGAAACGGCAAGGAATGTCAGAACAACGCCCGGGCTTGCCATGATCCAGGCAACGACCGCAAACGCCCCCTGACCAGCGAGAATCGGCAGGTTGCGCTGGGTGGGTTCGGCTGGCTCAGCATTCATTTTGTCATTTCCGGTACGCGAAAGCAGGTGGCGGTGACCATTGAAGATCAGAACCGGTTAATGTCCCGCCAATTTTCAGGCGGGTGAATTATCCGGCGAAGCGGGCCTGACCTGACCTTAGGCGCCGTCAAACATGAACTTATCCGACAGTTCGACGATCAGGTCGCGGAACCGCTGCGCACGGTCGGACTTCCAGCGGGAGTCGGGCAGCAGAATCTGCATCGGAAGCGATGGCACGGCATAATCGGGCAAAACCTCCACGAGGCTGCCGTTTTCAATGTGCCGGTGCGCGCACCAACTCGGGAGGATGGCAACGCCCAGACCCTCGAGGGTTGCTTCGGTCATGACATCGGCCTCATCGCAGATGATGGTGGGATTTACGGTCACCACATGGCGTCCGGTTTCGGATTCAAAGACCCACTGGTTGTTTGGCGTCAACCTTGCATAGGTGATGCAGGGAAGCGCTGCGAGATGTTCGGGCAGAAGGGGCGGACGCATGGTCTCGAACAGCGCCGGTGAGGCGACGAGCTGGCGCCGCACCAGGCCGACGCGCCGGGCGATGAGGGCGCTGGAGCTGAGCGAACCGATGCGCAGCGCCAGTTCGGTGCCCGATTCGACAAGGTCGACGAACTCCTCGGAACACCGGATGTCCAGACGGACATCGGGGTAACGCCGCCGATATTCGGTAAAGATCGTGCGGAAAAAATTGCGGCCGAAGGAGGTGGGAACGGCAACCCGCAACGTGCCGGTCGGAAGCGGTGGGGACGGTGCCTCGCTGGCGATCACATTGTCGAAGGCCGAGAGGATGTCCTTTGCCACTTTCAGGATTCCTTCGGCCTCTGGTGTCGGGCGAAGGGCGCGGGTGCTGCGGACGAAAAGCTGGGTGCGAAACTCGCTTTCAAGCAACGCGATCCGCTTGCTGACGGCCGGCTGGCCGATGCCGAGCTGGTCGGCCACCAGCGTGAAGCTGCCGGTTTCCATGACCCGGACAAAGGTTCTGAGCATGTCGATGCGGTCCATACATTCTCACCTGGAATAAGTTCTATTCTTATCATTCCATATACAGAGACAAACCCTGCGTCTATGGTTTTGCCAGATGAGGGAGGTATCCATGAACACATCCATCGGGATCATTGGCGCGGGGATCGGCGGTCTTCACCTGGCGCTCTACCTGCAGAAACACGGCATCGATGCGACGGTCATCACCGACCGGAAGGCGGATGATGTCGCCTCCGGACGGCTGATGAACACGGTTGCCCATCACAGCGTGACCCTTGCACGGGAGAACGCGCTGGGCGTCAACCATTGGGACGACCCGGACCTGATCTACCATCATCACGATCATTTCTTTAACATGCCCGATGGGCCGCTCCTGTTTCGTGGCGCGTTCAAGAACCCCAGCCGCGCGGTCGATTATCGCCTGTATCTGCCGAAACTCATGGAAGATTTTGCCGATCGCGGCGGCCGGATCGAATATCGTTCCATTCAAGAAAACGACGTTCCGGCGCTGGTGGCGCGCTTCGACCTGCTGGTCGTGTCCACCGGGAAGGGTCCGCTGGGGCGATTGTTTCAGCACCGGTCCGAACACACGCCCTACAGCCAGCCACAGCGCCTGTTGTGTGTCGGGCTGTGGGACGGGGTTGATCATGGCGGGCCGGACAAGGACGATCCGCGCGGCGTGACCCTGTCGGTCTCGCCCGGCCATGGCGAGATGATCGTCATTCCGACGCTCACCGCCGACGGCATGAAGACGGCGCTGCTGATGGAAAATGTGCCGGGCGGCGACATGGCTGATCTCGTTTCGCTCAACCATGACGCCGATCCCGCCGCCTTCCGGCAGACCATCCTCGACAAGCTCGAACAGCATCATCCGCACACCTATGACCGGATCGACACGCAGCGCTTTGGTCTCAATGGTCAACAGGACCTGCTGCAGGGCGGGGTTGTGCCCACCGTGCGCGAAACAGCGGCCGCATTCGATGACGGCAAGTTCGCCATCGCGCTCGGCGATGTGCATTCGGTCGTCGATCCGATGATGGGGCAGGGCGCCAATATGGCCTCTTATGCGGCCTTCGAACTCGGTCAGGCGATCGTCGAGGCCGTGGCCTTCGATGCGCGTTTCTGCGAGGTGGTCGACCAACGGCGCGAGGACCGGGTGTTGGCAGCGTCGCGCTGGACAAACCTGATGCTGCAACCGCCGTCCGAGGCGATGGGGCGTTTGATTTTCACCATGTCGCAGGACCGCGCGCTGTGTGACGAATTTACCGAGAATTTCAATTACCCGGAACGGCAATGGGACTATCTGGCGAGCGAGAAACGCACCCATGCGTGGATCGACAGCCACATGGCACAGGCTGCCTGACCGAAACAGGCCGGCTTGCCGAAACGGATCACGCACCGGATACCGATCGGGTCCAGTAACGGACCGATTCGATCCAGAGGAACCATCATGCACTGTTTGACTGTCACCTACCCGACCCCTGACGATCCGCAGGCCTTTCGCGCCTATTATGCCGATCATCACCTGCCGCTGGTCAAAACACTTCCCGGACTGATCCGGGCGACTTACGGCTTCCCGGAGGCCATGGGCCCGGGCGATGTGCCTTTCTGTATCTTTCAGGCCTATTTCGCCGACGCTGCCGCCATGGGCGCTGCGCTGGACTCCGACATCGGGGAGAAGGTGGCGGGAGACGTACCGAACTACTCGCCGAAGGGTGCGACCCTATGCAACTTTCAGGTCGATGAACTATGACCCATCGGCCGCATCCGACCAAATTCCGCAAGGCCGCGGCCCGGTTTACCACGGGTGTCACCGTGATTGGCGCGCTGGGGCCGGACGGGCAGCCGGTCGGTATGACCGCCAACAGTTTCGTGACCCTGTCGACCCGCCCGCCGATGGTTTCGATCTCGCTGAAGCCCGGCCGCACGCTGGGCGCGGTCAGCGCCGCGCGGCGCTACTGCGTCAGCGTTCTGGATGCGGCCTCGGTTCATGTGTCGTCGCATTTTGCCGGAAAGCCGATCGACGGCGAACCGCCTTTACTTGTTGAGGAAGGCGGATTTGCCGTGCTGCCCGGCGCGCTGGCGGTGTTTGCCTGCGATGTCGTGCAGTCGATTCCGGTTGCCGATCACACATTGCTGATCGGCGAAGTCAGGTGGTGCCGCCACGAGGACGGCACACCACTGGCCTTTTACGGCAGCGAGTTTTGTTCCGGACCCGGCACACCCATCCGGCCAAAACCGGATTGAAGGGAAGCGGTTCAAATTCAAGGAGACGAAGATGCAGGATTACGGCATGGTTATTGGCGGGCAGAGTGTTGCCGCCGGGGCGCATTTCGCAATTACCAACCCGTCCACCGGCGCTGTGGTGGGACGAGCCCCCAACGCCTCCACCGCCGATCTTGACGCCGCGGTAGCCGCCGCCAAGGTGGCGTTTACAGCCTGGTCGGCAACCAGCGATGAGGAGCGGCAGGCCGCCTGCGAGGCGGTGACCGCCAAGCTCACGGAGCATGCCGAGGAACTGGCGAAACTGCTGACAGCTGAACAGGGCAAGCCGCTGAACGGTCTCGGGTCGCGCTTCGAGATGGGCGGGGCCCAGGCCTGGGCCGGTCACACGGCCGGACTATCCCTGCCGGTCAAGGTGCTGCAGGATGATGAGGCCGGCCGGGTGGAACTGCACCGCAAGCCGCTCGGCGTGGTCGGTTCGATCACCCCGTGGAACTGGCCGGTCATGATCGCCATCTGGCATATCATGCCGGCGCTGCGCACCGGCAACACGGTGGTGATCAAGCCATCTCCCTACACGCCGCTGTCGACCCTGCGGGCGGTCGAGATCATGAATGAGGTGCTGCCGGCCGGCGTACTCAATGCCGTTGCCAGCGATGACCGGCGGTTCAATATCGGCGCGGAGATGGCAGCCCATCCCGATATCCGCAAGATCGTCTTTACCGGGTCCTGCGACACGGGTGAGAAGATCATGAAATCCGCTGCGCCGACGATGAAGCGACTGACCCTGGAAATGGGCGGTAATGACGCGGCGATCCTGCTGCCTGATTGCGATCCCGAGGCGATTGCCGAGGGGCTGTTCTGGGGCGCCTTTATCAACAATGGCCAGACCTGCGCTTCGATGAAACGGCTCTATGTGCATGACGACATTCATGACGCGGTGTGCGATGCGCTGGTGGAGTTTGCGCAGGGTGTACCGATGGGTGACGGATTTGACGAAAACTCCGCGCTCGGACCGATCAACAATCAAAGGCAGTTCGACAAGGTGTCGCGGCTGGTTGCGGATGCGGCTTTGAAGGGCCGTGTTCTCACAGGCGGTGCGCCGGGCGAGGGGCTGTTTTATCCGGTTACGATCGTCTCTGACCTGCCTGGCGACGCGGATCTGGTGGTCGAAGAGCAGTTCGGACCGGCCCTGCCCATCCTGCGCTACAGAGATCTGGATGATGCCGTCGATGCTGCAAACGCATCGGAAAACGGTCTTGGCGGTTCGGTCTGGTCGAATGACATTGACGCGGCCAAAGCGGTCGCGTCCCGAATGGAATGCGGATCGGTCTGGATCAACAAGCATGGCGCCATCCAGCCAAACGCTCCCTTCGGCGGCGTGAAACGGTCGGGATTGGGGGTCGAGTTCGGCGAGGAAGGCCTGGTGGAATATACCGATATCCAGACCGTTCTGAGCTGAGAACTATTGACCGAACCGGTTTCGCGACAGTTGCCAGCCCCCTCAACCCCGCGCCAGTTCCCGAACGAGATCGTCGGCTTCCGGGCGCGAGGGCTGATGACGGTAGCGGAGGGCGACGACCTGCCGCTCGATCGCAGCGTCCTCGATGGGCCGCGAGACCAGGCCGGCCTCCTCGGGAATGGCCGTCGCCGGCAGAACCACCGCACCGGCGCCGCGCCGGGCGAGCTGCAATAGCCAGTCGACCCGGTTAGAGCGGTAGGCCGCGTAAAGCACATGGCCTTGTTTTGCGCATGTATCGTGCAGCACGTCGCGCATTTCGCAATTCGGCCGGTCGAGCAGATCGGTGTCGGAAAGGCGCGCCAGGGGGACCGTGTCGCATTCGACGAGCGGATGGTCTGCCGCGATCACCACCCGGTAGTCTTCCCGATAAAGCGGATCGACACGGTACAAATCGGCATTCGCCTCGCCGGAGGTGATGGCGAAATCGAAACGGCCGTCGCGCAGGCCCGCCAGCAGGGCCGGCCGGTCGTCGACGATCAGTTCGATATCGGCCTGGGGCAGGCGCTCGCGATAGCGCGACAGAAGACCGGTGATTCTGGCATGGCCGATCGTCTCGCCAATGCCGATACCGATCGGAATGCGATCCAGCCGCGTGTGGCGGATGGCATCGGCCTTGGCCTCGCGCGTTTCCTCATGCACCTTTGCCAGTCGTGGCCGCACGAGCATGCCCAGCGGCGTCAGTCGGCAACCGGCGCGGTCGCGCAGAAAGAGCGGTCCGCCAAGTTCATCCTCCAGCTTCCTGATGGCCGTTGTCAGGGACGGTTGCGAGACATTGGATGCCCGGGCCGCATGGGTGAAATTGCGGTGCTCGCACACGGCCAGAAAATACCGGATCTGGTTCATTTCCATTGAAGCCTCCCGGCCAGGTCACGGAGCGGGTATCTGCACCGCACCCGGTGTGAAATCCCATAGTCATTGACTATGGAAACATAGAGCATCGGAATTGGCGATGCGAGTGTTTTTCCCGGATTATTGGCCTGTGCAAGTCAATAAACAAAGGAAAAGGCTATGAAAATTTCCCATTCTCTTATCGCTTTCGGTCTCGTTGCGATCCTTGCCGGCTCTGCCCAGGCACAGGTGAGGTGCCTGCCGATCTCCGGCGGCATCAATGTGACCGTCGTCGGCGGCGATCCCCTGCGGGTGCTGGGTCCGGTGACGGGCACGCTCGCCGGCGCGACCCAGGCCACGGTTCTGGGCCAGACACCGCAGGATGACGGCACCATCAAGCTCGATGTCACCCATGATTTCGTCACCGATGACCGGTCATCGCTGACCACGAAGGATGTGGTCATCTGGACGCCGGTACCGGGGCATGAGGGCGTGTTCCGGATGCAGACGACCTACACGATCGTTTCGGGCACGGGCCGATTTGCCGACGCCCATGGTTCGTTTAGCAACCATGGTGAGGTGGTTGCAGGCAAGGGCCTTGTGACTCTTAACTATGGCGGCGAAATCTGCGGCGTGAAATGACACGGCGACGGGGGCGGGGTCCGTTCGGTCCCGCCCCTTCCGGTTGGCCGTTTCGATTCTCCTCAAGCCGGGTGGACGGGGCGCAGATTTCGGCCCGAATCACATGCGTTCATTCCGGTGATTTTCGGCCGGTGCAATCCATGATCTGGATATGCCGGGTATCGTCTGGAGCGTTGAATCTTCCCGAGTGAATCCGCTGAATGGTCTTGTCATAGTCATCTGTGCAAGAATTACACACTACAAAATGAATTAAATCACCTGAGCAGAAGTAAGGGTATGTAATATTGCATATGTATTTGCGTGCGGTGAAATATACTTCCGCGCAGCCGATTTTCTGTGCATAAATTTCGAATGATGCAGTTTCGCTTACGGGAACACGCTACCGGAAATTAAAATCGGACCGCTGCACCGTCCGGGGGTCCCAATGCCATTCACAACGACATTTCGTGCATCCTTGCTTCTTCTGATCCTGTTGGTTTCCGGCTGCAATGTCGTATCGAGCTATCGTGTGGCCGGGACCGATGCGAAGGCGCCACGAAGCAATGCGTCCGGCTCCTATTTTCTGCCGAAGCACCTGCTCGTCGTCACCGCCACATCGGAGGGCGTGAGCGTCGATACGAAGGCCGTACAGGACAGGACGACGCTGCTGCAGGTCGGGTTGAACCTCTCCGGATTTTCCCATGACACGATCACGGTCGCCTATGCGGACGGGCTGTTGTCGAAGGTCACCAGCATAGCCGACGACAAGACGGCGGAGATTATCAAGGAACTGGCCAAGGCAGCCGGACGGTTCCGGTCCGTCAGCGGCGAAGCAGACAAGACGCCGCTGGTTGTCGAATTCGATCCGTTTGATCCCCAGGAGGCCTTGGCCGCCAATCGCATCATCGGCAAACGGTTCAAGGGGTCTTGCGTCGAGGTCGAGTTGGTGCCGGGCATGTGGAGCGAGGGGTGCGGCCGGCATTCGCTGGGTTGGGACGGCTCTTCTCTTCCCGATCCGCAGGATATTCGCGAGAAACTGCGGGCGGAGGAACCCGGTATCTATTACAAGCGGTCTCTGGATCACCGGGTTCATGTGGTTTTCAACAACCGCACGACCGGGCTTTCGACGCAGAAATTCGCCAATATCGCACCCATCTTCCGGGTCGACATCAACCGCACCGTTTTCGTGAAACGTCAGACTGTGATCGATTTCGAGGATGGAGAACTGACATCCGTTATGGTTGACAAACCGTCCGAAGTGCTGGCCGTGGCGCAGCTTCCCGTCTCGATTGCAAATGCCTATATCTCCGGCGTTGTCGATGCGTTTACCCAGAGGAAAGCCGTCCAGAAGGCACGCGCGGATCTGCTGACGCAGCAGGCGGCGACGCTCAAGGCCGAGCAACAGCTGATCGAGGCGCAGATCGCCGCGGCATCGAGTTTGCAATCCTCCGATCAGCGCTCGGCTGCGCTGTTGAACATCCAGCGGTCGACGTCCATCCGCACCGACGAAACGGTGACTGTGCGCGGACGACAGGATGATTATCGATCGCTGCAGAATATCAGGGATTGCCAGAGGATCCTGGAACAGACGCAGGAAGAGTGCATTGAGACGTTTCGCGCCCTGAACCGGAGCAACCAAGACTAGGACAATGCGTATTGTCGTCGTCGTATTGATGCAAGTCGTGCTGCTTGCGACCGTGCATGCACAGTCGGGACGGCCCGACTCGACCTGGCAGCAGCCGGTCGCGGCGCCCGATTGGCTCGACACCAGCAAGCCCAGAATGACCGACGACATCTTTGCTCCCGAAGTGATCGGTGGGACGCCCAGCGACGATGAGCGCATTGTCGGCATCGTGGTGCAGTTCGAGGGTGGTGGCGCGGGACTGTGTTCGGGCCTGTGGATCTCGGCCGGCATCATCCTGACCGCCGCGCACTGTCTTTGCCGGGACGGCGCCGTGACGAAGCTGCCGCCGCTGCTCACCAACGAGGCCGACTTCAAGGACACGGACAAATCGCCCTGGGTGGAAGCCTCCGGCTTCGTTCTCTATCCTGGCTGGTCCTGTGCGCGCACGAACATTCATGCAAGGGATCTGGCGCTCATCTACATGGGATACATTCCGCCGCCCATCCCCAATGACGTGGTCATCCCGGCCGCTTCCACACGCAAGGTCCCACTGGAAAACGAGGTCCAGTTGCTGCCGGCCTGCGCCGGCTACACACTCTATCCGAATATCCGCCCGTTCGGGCGACTGGTATCAGAGGCGAACGAGAAGATGCGTGTCGGCGGCTTCGGGTATGACGAGGCGGGCAAAACGGGACTTCGCAACGAGGCCGCTCTCGATGTCAGTGCACTGTCCTGCCGCAGCCGTACGGCGCAATTGCTTGGCTGCCGTGCTTTCGCCGAGTTTATTCTGGGTGCCGGCAAGCCCGATATCGGCCGGCGGGACGCCTGTGGCGGCGATAGCGGCGGACCAGCCTTTTTGCGGTCCGATGACGGCGCCTTCATTCCCGTTGGTGTGGTCTCCCGAGGCGTCAGGGCAAGGGGCGCCTTTCAGGGTGGCGCGTGCGGGGCTGGCGGGATCTACACGCATCTCGGCGTGCCGGACGTCAGGCGCTGGCTGCTGAAATACGGTGTCCTGCAACGGTCCGGAAGTTGCGATCCCTGAGGTCGTCCGGTTGACAGGCAACCGCGTCGGCCGCGGTTTCTGTCCGACCCTGACGCCGGCATGTCGCCGGATAACGCTCTTCTCCAAACCGACGGGGCCTGGATCTCAATCCGTCATCTCTCGCAGCAAGGCCTGCGGGAATTCCGACGGAATTGATTTCGGTCAGTTTTGTCTCCACCGCATTGCCTAAAATTCTGGCCTCATAACGGAATGTCGGGGTCGATATGTCTCAATCATCTGAAGAGGTCGCAAAGAAGCTGGGTTTGGGCGGCCGGCGGGGCCTGCTGCCGCGTTGGGTTCTCTATACCTTGGGTCTGATCGTTGTCGCGGCCGCTGTGTTCTACTGGACGGTCTATGCCGGACCGCAGAACGATGTGGAGTACATCACCGCCGAGGCGGTCATCGGCGATCTGCGCGAAACCGTCACGGCAACCGGTACGGTCGAACCCACCAATATGGTCGAGATTTCAAGCGAGCTGTCGGGCACGCTCGACAAGATCAATGTCGATTTCAATGACAGTGTCAGCAAGGGCAGCGTACTGGCCGAACTGGACACGACGAAACTCGAGGCCAAGCTGGCCGTCAGCAAGGCGTCGCTCGACAGCGCCATTGCCCGGGTGGCCATGGCTGAGGCGACCCTGGAAGATGCGAAGGCGAAATTCGACAGCGCCCGCAAACTCGAGGAACGCGGGGTTGCCGCGCATCAGACCTTCGTCACACAGCGCACCGCCTATATGCGTGCGCAGGCGGAGCTCCAATCGGCGCAGGCCGATCGTGCGCTGGCCGAGGCCGATCTGGAGCTCAATCAGGCGGAACTTGAAAAGGCGTGCATTTGCTCGCCGATCGACGGTGTCGTTCTCGACAGGGCGGTGGATCCCGGACAGATCGTGGCGGCCACCTTGTCGGCGCCGCTGCTTTTCGTCATTGCCGAGGATCTGACCAAGATGGAATTGCAGGTGGACATTGACGAAGCCGATATAGGCCGCACATCGGTCGGCAATTGGGCCGAGTTTACCGTCGATGCCTATGATGAACGTACGTTTCCCGCCGAAATATCGGAGATCCGATTTGCGCCGAAAACCGTCGATGGCGTCGTGACCTACAAGGCGGTGCTTTCGATCGACAATTCGGACCTTGCCTTGCGCCCCGGAATGACAGCAACAGCGGATATTACCGTGGCCGAAATTGATGATGCCCTCCTGGTGCCGAATGCCGCGCTGCGCTATGCCCCACCCGCATTGCCGGCCGAGGATGAGGACCGGAGCGGCCTGCTGGGCATGCTGATCCCCCAAGGCGGCGATGATGGAAACCGCGGCGACGACAAGACGGTTTGGGTTTTGCGCGACGGGGAGCCGCAGGAAATTGCCATTCGATCCGGCGCCACGGACGGACGCATGACCGTCATTGACGAAGGTGAGCTTTCCGAAGGGGATGTGGTGATCGTTGGACGGGTCGATGGCTGAGGCTGCGGAAGCGGACGGGCCGCTGATTCGGCTGCGCGGGATCAACCGTGTTTACGGCACGGGCGAAGCCGAAGTGCGGGCACTGGACGGGATCGATCTTGATATCGACAAGGGTGAGTTTGTCGCGATTATGGGGCCGAGCGGTTCGGGCAAATCAACCGCAATGAATGTAATCGGCTGCCTGGATGTGCCGACAGGCGGTGCGTATCACTTTCACGGCGTCGAAGTTGCCAATCTGAACGCGGACCAGCGCGCCCTGCTGCGTCGTCATTATCTGGGCTTCATCTTCCAGGGTTACAATCTGCTGCCGCGCACCAGCGCCCTGCACAATGTCGAACTGCCGCTGATCTACAAGGGGCTTGGTCGGGCGGAGCGCCATGCCGCCTCGATTGAAGCGCTGGCAAAGGTCGGATTGGCCCATCGTGCCCATCACGACCCGTCCGAATTGTCGGGCGGGCAGCAGCAGCGCGTCGCCATTGCACGGGCTCTGGCTGGCAATCCGGAGGTGATCCTGGCCGATGAGCCGACCGGCAATCTCGACACACGCCTATCCGTCGAAATCATGGAGGTTCTAAAGGGGCTGAATGAAAGCGAGGGCCTGACCATCGTCATGGTGACCCATGAGGCCGATATGGCGGCGTTCGCCAATCGCCTGATCTGGATGGTCGATGGCCGGATCGAAAGCGACGGACCAACCAGGAAAGCGGCCTGAGATGCTGTGGGAAACGATCAGGCTGGCCATTCAGGCGATCTTCCGTAACGCCTTGCGGTCTTTCCTGACGGTGCTTGGCATAGTGATCGGCGTCGGGGCGGTGATCGCCATGGTGACCATCGGTCAGGGCTCGACAGAGCAGGTGACCGCCGATGTCGAAAAACTTGGCAGCAATATGCTGATGATCATGCCCGGTCAGGACGCGATGGAGGGCGGTCCCTCGGGCACCGTGGATCAGATGTTCACCATTCGCATGAACAATCTGATCGAGGAACAGCTCGGCATGATCGACGTGTCGGCGCCATTGAGCACGGCGCGGGCGCGGGCGGTGTTCGGCAATGAAAACCGCCGAACGGATATCGTCGGGACCGACAACCGCTACTTTACCGCCGCCCGCTGGGAGATCGCACGCGGACGGCAGTTCGACCGCAGCGAGATCCAGTCTGGCAAACCGGTCTGCGTGATTGGTGAGTCGGTTCGAAAAGAGCTGTTCGGTACGTCCGATCCCGTGGGCGAGGTGATCCGCATCAAAACCCTGTCCTGTGAGATTGTCGGTCTCCTGCGCTCCAAGGGTGCTTCGACTTTTGGCAGCGACCAGGACGATTTCGTGATCATGCCAATTCGCACTTTCCAGCGCAGGATTGCAGGCAATACGGATGTTTCCCTGATGGTCGTCTCCGTGCGCGAGGGCGTTTCGACCGAACGCGCAAAAGAAGAAATCGAAGCCGTAATGCGGGACATCCGGCGGATCGGGCGCGGCGAGGATGATGATTTCACCGTGATGGACATGAAGCAGATTGCGACCATGCTTTCGGGGATCACCGGCGTCCTGACCGGGCTTTTGTCAGCCGTCGCCGCCGTCAGCCTGCTGGTGGGAGGGATCGGGATCATGAACATCATGCTGGTGTCGGTCACCGAACGCACCCGCGAGATCGGAATCCGCCTGGCGGTCGGTGCCCAGGCCCGTCAGGTTCTGATGCAGTTTCTGATCGAGGCGATCATCCTGTCGCTGTTCGGTGGGCTGATCGGCATTGTGGTCGGGTTGGGCATCGGGCTGGCGGGAGCCAATATGCTGTCGATACCGTTCAAGCCGGACCCGGGCATTATCCTCATGGCATTTGGCTTCTCCGCAGCCGTCGGCGTGATTTTCGGCTTCTTTCCGGCGCGTCGCGCGGCTCGACTCAACCCGATCGATGCTTTACGCCACGAATAGAAGATACACCGCACCGGTCCGCTTGCGCTCCGATCGAGATCGGACGCGGCCCTCCGGGGCCGCGGGTTGGGTGGTTACGTTCCCCGTTCGCGCCAGATCAGCGACTGGGCCGTATAGACGAGGATGGCCATGCCAATGGCGCCGAGGACGGCGATGGTGAGCAGGGTTATCAGATCGATCGGGCCGCCAATGTCGCGGAAGCCCGAATTGGTCATGAAATGCACGAACAGCACCGCAAGCACCGCGCCGACGGGCATGGAGAGCTGAGCCCACAAAAACTTGCGCCAGCTGACAGCCCGGTCGCGGATGAGCACGTAGATGTAGGCAAGGGTCACGAGCGCGGCGACGGCAACCATTGCCCAGAACAGTCCGCGGCCGAAGATTTCCTCGAATACGGCGATGAGGGTTGTGAAATTCAGTTCCTTCATGATCGGGTCTCCCTTGGTTCCAGGCCGTTTCGCGTTACGTCAGAAACGGGACAACGGTGTCGGCCTTCGAGTTTGTCCATGCATTCCGGTTTTGCCGATACCGTCAAAACCTGAGTGTTCTCAGGCACGGCCGCGCAGCATGGCATTGTAGGTGGCCTTCAGCGCCACCTCCTTCATCAGCCAGCTGATCCACAGTTCTTCCAGCGGCGCGATGACGCCGGGGAATGAGGGCACGAGATTGTTGCTGTAATCGAATTCGATCAGCATGGCGCGGCCGACCCGGGTGATCAGTGGACAGGATGTGTAGCCATCATATGTTTGCGTGCCGTCGCGCCCGGCCAGTGTCGCCACCAGATGATCCTCGACCACCGGAACCTGCCATTTGACGCTGGCGGCGGTCTTGCCCTTTGGCACGCCGGCGACATCGCCGAGCGCGAAGATATTTGCATAGCGGTTGTGGCGGAGGGTTTTCGGGTCGACTTCGACCCAACCCTGGCCGACCCATTTGTCAGCCCAGCTCAGGCCCGATTGGCGCACGACATCCGGCGCCCGCTGTGGCGGGATGACGTGGATATAGTCATAAGATCGTTCCTGGTCGCCGTTCGGAGTCGTGAAGGTGGCGCGTTTGCTTCCGGGATCGATGGCTTTGAGCACATGCGAGTAAGCCGGGGTGATGCCGCGGTCTTCGAACAGCATGCGCACCTTTTCTGAGACAATGGGCACCCCGAAAAGGCTGTTATTGTTGGCCATGTAGTGGATGTCCATCTTGCCGGCATTGCCGGCCGTTCGGGCTATGTCATCAATCAGGAAGGTGTGTTTGAGCGGTGCGCCGGCGCATTTCATTTCGGTCGCCGGCCGGGTGAATAGGCCAACGCCACCTGTTTCGCTGTATTGCCGCGCAGCCTGCCAGGTCTTTTCGGCATAGTCGGGCCCGGCATAGAGCGCACCGATACCGTTGGTTCCGACCAGATCGAGTGAAAATCCCTCGATCGCATCGTGATCAAGAACCAGGCCGGTGGCGATGACCAGATAGTCGTAATCAATCTTCGTGCCGCCATCCGTCGTGATGCTTTTTGCTTCCGGGTCTATCTCCGCGGCACGCTCCTCGACCCAGGTCACGTGACCAGGCAACCATTGCCCGGTCTGCGAAACCGCATATCCGGCTGGTTTCAGGCCGGCGGCGATGAGGGAAAGCCCGGGCTGGTAGAGGTGGTTCTTGCGCGCATCGACAATCGTGATGCGGGCACCGTCCAGCCTTTCGGACAAACGGTTGGCGAGTGCGGTGCCGGCCGCACCGGCGCCGAGGATGACGATATGAGCGGTTGTCTCCACACGCTGAGCGCGCGCCGGCCGGACACTCAGCGGCGACAGGGCGAGACCGGCGCCGGCAAGGGTCAGGAATTGTCTGCGATCGATGGTCATTGTGTCCTCCGTCCTCTCGTTACGGGCCGCCATGGCCGGGTGCCACGGATCGTTAAACCGAAGGGCAATGTGACTCCGTTGGGCCGGATGAAATTGATTCCGATCAAAGCGGTGGAGTGGTGCCGGCGAACGCGTTGTTGCAGGTTCCCTATTCCGGTGACATGTCCTGCTTGTCCAACAGGCCGAGCGATGTCGACGCACAATCCGGAGGTATTCGCGTCAGGCGAGCAATACCAATTTCGGGTGAATTGAATTACGGTCCGTTGCCATGATCGTCAGCAAGATTCGCGGTGGGCTTGGCAACCAGTTGTTCCAGTACGCGGCCGGGCGGTGCCTCGCCGATATGCACAACACATCGCTGCTTCTCGATGCGAGCTGGTACAAAACCGGAAAGCGACCATTTATGCTTGACCAGTTTCGTATTGAGGCTGACGTGTCACGGGATGACCTTTCGCAAGCGGATGACGGGGTTGGTTTCAATCAGGAGCGCTGGTGCTTCTATACCGGCTTTCTGAAATATCCCGGATACAGGTTTTTATCCGGGTGGTGGCAAAGCGAGCGCTTTTTCCTGCCAGCTGCCGAAATCATCCGCCGCGATCTGGCGTTTTCCAGTCCCGAGTTGCGAAATGAGGCACAGAACTGGCATCGGCAGTTCCGGACGGCGCTGGACGGTCCAGTTGTCGCGTTGCATGTTCGGCGCCAGGACTATGTTTCTCTGTCGGCCGTCGGGCATTTTTCACTGCCCGACCAGCACTACTATCGTGCGGCCATGACGGAATTCCCATCGAACAGTACTTTCCTTCTTTTCTCGGATGATTTGGCTTGGTGCCGTGAGAATATGAGCTATCCCGGTGTTGAGTTTTGCGACATCGAGGACACACTTCTGTCCTTTACCGTCATGCAAATGTGCGATCACTTCATCATTGCCAACAGTACGTTCAGCTGGTGGGCAGCCTGGCTCGGCGAAGGGTCTTGCACCAGGGTCATTTCACCGCGCGCGCAGGATTGGTTCGGTCAGAACCAGAGAAAGAACAACGAGATGGGGCATATGATTCCTTCACGCTGGGTTCAGCTGTCGGCGAGCGGTGGTTGACCGATGGCCGTAACCCGTTCAGTTTGTTTTCGGCTTCGGTGAATTGACCGTCTCACGGCACATTTGTGTCAAGGCGTGTTCAGGGGTTGAACTTGGTTCAACCGCGTCATGAAATCCAGCAGGCGTCTGTCTTCAATCAGTTCGCCCTGTTCCAAAGCTTCCGCGATTTGCCCGAGCGTCCGGATCTGTGACACGGTTTTATCGGGCAAACGTCCGTGTTTCTCATAATGGGAATAGAGGCGGCGCCAGGCTTCACCGACATATTGCGGCGCTGTCCGATTGCGCTGATAGGCCCGGCCACCATTGATGATCTTGTTTTCATATTGCTGCAGGTTTCGGAGCGGGTAGTGCAGGATTTCGATCGCATCGGTACATATGTCGGTCGTTGCCATCCCGTCGACAGCATGGCTCCCCGGTCTGACGATCACATCCTTCGAACCTCGATGACACACTTTCGGCGGCAAGCGCTGGCCGAGAGGATTGAGTGATACCGTTTCCCGGTAGATCATGTTCCTGTAAAATACACCGGTGGCGTCGGTTGTCGGTGTGAAGTTATGGCGTTGGGCCCTGACCACCTGACAACGCTCCGGCAATCCGAGCAGCGTGTCGCGGAGCGTTGACTGGGCCAACGGCCACCAGAACTCATCGGCATCGTTGTTGATCACCCACTTTGCGCCATATCTCTCGAAAGCCAGGCGGGCCATCATGGTCACCCAGCTTCGTTTGTCGAAGCTGTCGTCTTCCTGCAAAATGTAATGCAGTACTCCTCGATCCTGATAGGGAAGAAGGACGGCGGCGGTCCGATCGGTGGACAGATTGTCCATCACGATGAAGAAATCGACACCCTGGGCCAGGTGGAAGTCGAGGTTCGCCGGGATGATATCTTCTTCGTCCCTGACGAGCAGGGTCATGACCAGGTCAAAGTTTTTTTCGGACATGGGTTTCAGCGTGCGCAGTGAGTCGTGCCTATCAAAAGTTCACCCCTCACGATACACTACGACGGTCTCCAGACGCACATCTTCATGTGTCACAATCATTTGTGGCATGGCTGGCCCTTGCTGTTTGCGGACAGGCATGGTCCCACGGTCGTCGCTGTCAGGCAAGTTGATTGAACCAGTCGCCTTTCATGCCATGGAAACGCTGCTTCGGCGTTAACGAATTGTAAGTAGGCGTCATGCGCGAATCTGGTACGCTTCAGATCGGCGGCAAGGGCATTGAAACAGGAGCTTTGGGCCATGGTTTTCAAACAATTCTTGTGGGCTGTTGCGGCCACTTTCGCCAGCGGTTTGACGTTTTCGGTCCCGGCGCAGGCTCAGAATGCGCAAGATATTCTCGATCAGGCAATGAACGCGGCGGACAGGATCGATCTCACCGGCCGGATCCTGACCGACAGATCGGCCGATTGTGCCCAGTTCGATGTCACCTACACGTCGCAAATCACCGACCTGCAGCAGCAGCGGCGTTTTGACGGTGCAGTGATCGTCACGGCAAACGAAGATATATGCTCGATCCTGTCCAACAGCATCCCCAACCATGATGTGGGCGGCGGTTCGGAGCGCAATTTCGCAACACCCATGGCCCAGATCGGCAGTGCCTTCGAAATACCGCGTAAACCGCAGATCGCAGAAAACCCGTCGGAGCTCACCCATCAGCGGTTCGACGCCATTTTGCTCAATGGCGTCGTCGTGCACATTTTGTCCGCCGGCTGTTATGATCCAAATGGCCGGCGTCCCAATCGGGAAGGCAATGTTCTGGCGGGTTGTCCCTATGATCATCCTTGGCTGATCGATCCGATGTCGCCGCTTGCGCCCTTTGCCGAAGATGAGCACCACGGGCACACCCAGCCGGACGGACGCTATCACTATCACGGTAATCCAATGGCGCTGTTTGACAACACGCCTGGTCCGGACGGTTCACCGGTCATCGGGTTCGCCGCCGACGGGTTTCCCATCTATGGCTCCTATTTTCGCGATGCGGACGGCAATATGCGCAAAGCCCAATCCGGCTACTCGCTGCGCAGCGGCGGCCGTCCGACCGGCGACGGCAATCCAGGTGGCGTGTATGACGGTCTATACCGGGCGGACTACGAGTTTACCGGCGAGGGCGATCTCGATGCCTGCAACGGCATGACCGTCAATGGCACCTATGGGTACTATGTGACGGATGACTATCCCTGGGTACTGGCCTGCCTGTCCGGCACGCCCGATCCGTCGTTCAACCGACGGCGCCGTTAGAGCAACGGGGATTTCAGTGAAGTGTCGGACGCGCGATTGGCTCCATGCCGGTGCTGGCCGCCCTATCCATACAATCGGCGAGCGCATGGACCGGGATCGGAACCATCACCTGATCCATGGACCGAAGTTGGATGGCAAAGTCACCGGCTGCCATCGCAACGGCATCGCAACTATTCCGGTAACACAGTTTTTTCAGGCAAAACTCGACTGCCGGTTGATCGGCGTTCTGAATTCCGGCGATAAGGCCCATGACAAGTGTCTCATCACGGCAGATGAAGGGAGCGCCCGACCGCACCGTTTTCAGCGGACAGGCTGCACAAGCGCCAAGTGTTTTGACAAACCCGGCCAGCGCGATGATCGCCCGTTCACCATCAGCCTCTCCAAGCATGCCGCGATAGAGCTGCTGCGCTTCGGTCCATGGTGCCGTTGATCGTGCGACATAGCCGCGGGTCCAGTAGCGATAACCCTCAAGGACCAGTTTTTCGGGCGGTCGCTCAAGATAATCATGTCTGGTGAACCGGGTCATCGCTTGTCCTTGCTGTAGCGCTATCGCGCTGGGTTCAGAGCCAGGTTTTCAAAAAATATGATAATCATACTCATGTTTATTGAAAAAGCAAAGCGAAATGTCGAAGCCGGATTATCGCTGCTACGCTACGCGCCGCGCTCCTTTACTCACAAAGACGATATCCGCCATTGCGGGCGCGCAGATCGAAATGGAAGTGATTGTCATGGGCGTCATTTGTGCCCGGCCCCAGAACCGTGGTGAAGTGAGCACAGGCGCCGCCGCGGACCGCGGCCTGAAAAAGCGCGTCTGCATCCGGGTTTTCAAACCGCGATTGCACCGTGACCGATCCCTTGCCGTCGACCAGAAAGCCGTGCACATCCAGGCCGTTCGCGAAAGCATGCTCACTGTATTTGCCGATGCCCAAGCTGTTTTGCTTGCGGCACTGATAGGAGGTTCCGGTCTCCAGCCCGGCCAAGTCGGCAGCCAGGTAGAGTGTGGCCATCGGCACTGCAACCTCAAAAACCCAGTGTGACAGGGCAAGCGCCATTTCGCATGTCAGGGTGGCGGGCCGGTTCAACTTGACCGTACCGACAGCCGATAGAGCCACGGGCGAAAGATCACCGCAGACGGTTTCTTCCCGGATCGGATCGAGCCGCTTGAATTTGGCGCCGCTTTTGCGCAGTTCATCCATACACAGCGCGGGATCCCGGGTTGCCGCTGCGCGTTCTTCAGGTGTGCTCCAGTTGGCGGGTTTTTCTTCCGGTTTGTCAACTTCACCTGCCGGCTGCTGGAGCGCTGGCCGCGCCTGTGGAACCGGAACGCGATCGGACACCGGTTCGGTGGCATAAGCGGCGCTGGAGCTCAAAAGCCAAATCGCAAATGCAGATAGCCGTGCTGGAGTCATCTATCCGGATCCATGATCAGACCTGAACCCTTACTTTTCCATTCTGGAAATCCGCCGGTCGGTCCAGTTCTGGCGGTTGTCTGCGATGGCGCGAACCGTGGTGGCGAGGTCCGGCTCGCGCTGCAGCAACGTATCGAGTTCGGTGATCTGGTTCATGGCGATGAGGCGCAGAATATCGTCGCGGACGCTGCCGTCATCATTGCGCGGCAAGGCGGCCACCGGCTGAACAAGGTCGATCTGTGCGTCCGGATTGGCGGCGTGAATGAGCGTATTGAGCGCTGCAAGGTCGAGCGTCTTTGCATCGGTTTCGACGAAGGCATAGATGCCGACGCCCTTGCGGGGCAGGGGATAGAGCGACAGGGCGGCATCACGATGGGCCGGATCGGCGCGCAGGCAACCGAGAATGGCGGGTCCCTCGCGGTCGATTCGATCGCCGGTTCCCTCGCCATCCGACCACGAAAACAGGCCGCGCGTGATCAGGTTGTAGAGTTTTTTCCCGGTTGCCATCCAGATGCGGGAGGGCAGCGACTTGCGCGCCAAAATGCGCTTCTCGGTCGGCGTCATCAGCTCCGGTGCAAAGGCGCGCTTCTGCTTGAGGCAGTGACGCAGATCTTCATAGGCCATCAATTTAAAGAGCCGACCACGCTTGCGATGGCAGGAGGCCAGTTGAAAATCGATGACCGCTGCATTTCCGTCCGCCAGCATCAGCCAGTTCTGCGGTTTGGCCAAATCATTGTGGGTGATGCCACGGCGGCGCATGTCGCGCAGAAGGCGTCTGGCGTCGTGGTGCCATTTGGCCTCACCCGGGCGCGCCAGATGCAATGGCGTGCCCTCTGTCCATGAGCGGAACAACCCGTCCGCATCGACCTCGATCAGGCTGGGGGTGCCGTCAATCCCCGCGACACGCTGAAGAGCTCGGATTTCGCGTTTGGCCAGAATCCAGGCCAGCGGGCGGGACCAGAGCGGCGAGGCGCTGACAATGCGGCGGGCGACGCGCTCATCCGGGCGGTCGGAAAAATGACCGGAGCGTGTTTCGGAAAACACATCCCGCTTGAACACCGTATCTGAAACAAATTCCGCCATCGCGTTTCTTTAGAGCACGTCTTGTCCAAATGGAACCGGCTCGATCCGCCCTGGACGAGCTCTATCGGATCGTCGGTTCCGGCTCAACCAACAGCGGCGCGCGCAATCAAACGGAGCGGTGCTCTTCCTCGGAGGCGTCGATCAGCCGCTTGTTGAAATGCTCCAATGCCCTGATCTGTTCGGCCCAGCCGATGATTCTTTCCCGGTCCGTCACATCGACAACCGGCAGGCTGGAATGGCCGCCCGAATCGAAATTTCGCAGGGCCGTATCGAGCGTGTCTGTCGGCAGAAGGCTCGGAACGCCGTGTTCCTTGTCGTAGCGTTCCGGTTTCTCGTCGATGGCCAGAACGGTCATGAAATCCATCACCTTGGCATTTCGGATGACGGTGCGATGCGGCCCGGTGTGAACGAACAATCCGCGCATTTCCAGCTGCCATTGAAAATAGGAATGGCCATGAATGGCCTGATTGATGCCGTGAGCAATGGCCACGGTCAGCAACAGTGCGATGGACAGTTCGTAGCCGCCGGTCAGTTCGAAGACGATCAGCGTGGTCGACAGGGGGGCACCCAGAACGGCGCCGGCCACGGCTCCCATGCCGAGAATGGCATAGAGCGCCTGGCTGGAGGCCAGTTCGGGAAAGGCGTTGCCGGCAATAATGCCATAGGCGCCGCCGGTCATGGCGCCGAGATAGAGCGCCGGTGAAAAAATGCCGCCTCCGAAACGTGACGCCAGGGTGATGGCCGTTGCCACCGTTTTTGCAACGATCAGCACCAGCATCAGCATCAGGGGTAACCGGCCCCACAAGGCCAGATCCGTTGCCTCATAGCCGACGCCCAGAATATGCGGCAGAAACACGCCCATCGCACCGATCAGAAAACCACCGACAACCGGCCTCAGCCACAGCGGAATGGTGATCTTGCGGGCCAGGAAATCGGCGGAGAAGAGGGAAAACTGGAAGGCCACGGCGACGATGGCCGAGACCAGGCCGAGCAGGGCAAAGGCCGGGAACTCCCAGTAGGAGGCGACATGATAGGCAGGGACGTCGAAGGCCACCGTTTCGCCGAACCACAGCCGTGAGATCACGGCCGCACCGCTGGAGGCAATGACGATCGGCACGAAGGACCGCAGCGCGTAGTGGCCAAGAATAACCTCATGGGCAAACAGGACGCCGGCGACCGGTGCGTTGAAGCTGGCGGAGATCGCCGCCGCCACGCCGGCACCCATCAAGGTGCGGTTCGACCATTCCGGCAGTCCCGATCGCCGCGCCGCGCCGTTGGCCAGGGTGGCGCCGAGGTGGATGACCGGTCCCTCGCGTCCGGCGCTGGCGCCAGAGCCCAGCGAGACGATTGTGATGAGTGCCGACAGCAGCCCGTCGCGCAGGCCGAGCTTGCGGCCGGTCAGCGCGCGCGCCTCGATGACATCGGCGACCGACAGGGTGCGTTTCAGCGGCATCAGCTTTTCCAGCATGATGCCCACGACGAGCCCGCCTGCCATCGGCGCCAGGACAATGTAATACCAAGGCACATTGCGTGCCGCCGTAATGACGAATTCGCTGTTGTTTCCAAGCCACAGGAGCTGGACGACACCGATCAATTCGCGAAACAGGATGGCGGCGGCGCTGACGGCAATACCGACAAGCAGGGAGACCAGCCACAATCGCGGTTGGCGATCCCCGAAAAAAGCCCTTGTATTGGGCATCACCCATTGCCGAATTTGACCGGGCAGGGATGTGATGAAATCGGGGACCATGGTTTGTCAGCGGCTGATTTTGATCTGGCGTCCGGCTCTTTCGGGCGTTGGGAGAGACTGATGGGCCTTGTGCATGTCGTTGATCTTCTCAAGCATGGCGGTGGGAATCGGCGCCACTTTGGGACCGGAAGCGTCAATATGCAAATAGAGTTGCTCGCTTGTCGCAGCGAGCCAGCCGTCGCGATGGCGCAGTTCCTGATAGGCATGAAGCCGCTTTTCATCGAAATCGAGAAGCTGAAAACCGGCGCGAACCGTGTCACCGAGATGCAGTTCCCGGACATAGCACACATGCACTTCGGCCACGTAGAAGCTTAAGCCTTGATCACGCACATAGGCCTCAGTCAGACCGAATGATCCGAATGCGTGGTCGGCGCCACGGTCAAAGAGGACATTGTAATAGGCCATGTTCAGATGGCCGTTATAGTCGATCCAGGCGGCTTCGATGGCGGCTTCAGGCGCCACGAGGGGCGCGGCATCGGACATGGTCGTTCTCCCGTTTGCGGCGGATTCATCCTGCCGATGCCAACGGTGGCAGGGCTGCCACAACACCCTCAACATTCGCGACCGGTCGGCTCATTCTTTGCGCATACCCCTTTCAATCCACCCTCACAAGGGGCATCCTGCGCGACAGTATCGGGAGCTTCGTACCATGGGTCTTTCAGATGTCATTGCCGGGCCGCGCAATGAACAGGGAATCGCCGCCGCCATCGGCATATTGAAGCAACGGTTCGGCGAATATCTGCAGACCGGCGAAAGTCAGCGCCAACAGCATGGGCACACGATGAGCTACATGCCCGAGCAGTGGCCGGACGCCGTCATCTTTCCCGCGAATGCAAAGGAAATTCAGGATATTGTTCGCGTTTGCGCCGATCATCATGTGCCGATCATTCCCTTCGGAACCGGAACCTCTCTGGAGGGACATCTCAATGCGCCACGCGGCGGAATCAGCGTCGATATCAGCCGGATGGACCGAATCCTGACGGTTAACACCGAAGATCTGGATTGCACTGTGGAGCCCGGTGTGACGCGTGAGGATCTGAATGTCCATCTGCGCAATACCGGCCTGTTTTTTCCGATTGATCCGGGTGCCAACGCGTCCATCGGAGGCATGGCGGCCACGCGGGCGTCCGGCACAAACGCGGTGCGCTACGGCACCATGCGGGACAATGTGCTTTCCCTGACGGCGGTGACGGCGGACGGACGGGAGATCAGGACGGGCGGCCGCGCCCGCAAATCGTCCGCCGGCTATGATCTGACGCGGCTGTTCATCGGCTCCGAAGGAACCCTTGGTATTTTGACCAGCATCACCTTGCGGCTCTATGGCATTCCGCAATCCATTGTTTCGGGAGTCTGTCCGTTCGCCACGGTCGATGATGCGGTAAAGGCGGTGATCATGACGATACAAATGGGCATTCCGATTGCCCGGATGGAGCTTCTGGACACGACGGCGGTCCAGGCCATCAATGCGCATTCCGGTCTCGATAATCCCGAAACGCCGGTCCTGTTCGTCGAGTTTCACGGCACCGAAAACTCCGTTCGCGAGCAATCTGCCTCATTCGATGAGATCGCAGCCGAATTTGGCGGTGGCCCCTTCAAGTCAGCAAGCAAACAGGAAGACCGCAACCGGCTTTGGAAGGCACGCCACGACGCCTTCTGGGCCTTTACAGCTTTTCGTCCTGGCGCTGACAGCCTGTCGACGGATGTGTGTGTGCCGATATCGCGGCTGGCCGATTGCATTCGCGAGACCCGGGAGGACAGTGCGCGATCGGGAATATTCGCACCCATCATCGGCCATGTCGGGGACGGGAATTTTCATGCTTTGGTGTTTTTTGAGGCCGATCAGCCTGAGGATGTGCGTCGCATGGAGGCATTTGTCGTGCGGTTGACCGACCGGGCGATCGCCATGGACGGAACCTGTACCGGCGAACATGGTATCGGTCAGAGAAAACAGTCAGCATTGCGCCAGGAACTGGGGCCGGCCCTCGACCTGATGCGCGGAATCAAGATGGCGCTTGATCCGGACGACATCATGAACCCCGGTAAGATTTTCGATCGGCCCGTGTGATATCGGGCGCGCTGCGGTTGATGTTGCGCCGGCGCAGCGATGAATTCATGGTCCTGGCTGCAAATTGTCATGACGTCGCCCGTTTCGGGGTATAGACTGGATGTCATTGCGCATTTGGCGGGATGTCGCCGGCTCGATCGCCAGCGGTTCCGTGACCTTTCGTAGGTCCTTGAAATTGGGTTGCAGAAAACTGAACGGTAAGGGGTACATACACTGATCCGGTTGTTTGTATTTTTCGGTAGTCTGCTGGTGCTGGTGCTGTTTGCAGCGCTCATCGGGCCGTATTTTATCGACTGGTCGAGTTACCGCGAGAATTTCGAGAAGCAGGCAAGCCATATCCTGGGACAGAAGGTTCGGGTGCTCGGCAACGCAGATGCCCGTCTTGTTCCGTTTCCGTCCGTCTCGTTCGACAATGTGGTTGTGGGCGAGGGAAAAGACGGTGAACCGATGATGACCGTCGACCGGTTTTCGATGGATGCGGAACTGGCACCGTTCCTCAGCGGCGAGATCAGGATTTTCGATATGCGGATCGAGAATCCAAAGGCCATCGTGCGCCTGTCGGCCGAGGGTGAACTGGATTGGGCGCTGCGCAGCGAAAAAACTCTGCCGGGATCGGCGTTGGTGCTTGAGAATATCGGTGTGGTCAATGGCGAGGTCATCGTGCTGGACGAGCAGAATGCGCGTCAGCATGTGCTTGACGGCCTGAACATGCAAATGTCGGCCAAGTCGATCAAAGGTCCATGGCAGGTTGAAGGTGCCGCGCGATTGAACGGCATCCGAAGCGCGTTTTCCCTGAACGCCGGTACACCGACCGCCGATGGTGGGCTGCGCCTGCGGGCAAAACTACTGCCCGTGTCGCAGCCGATTTCGATTGAACTGGAAGGCGATGCGCGGATCGAGGCGCTGAAGCCCCGCTACTCGGGAAACTTCACCGTTCGGGCGCTCGACACCAACAAGATCCAGACCGAGGGCGCGGTGAAGGGCAAACGGGGCCGCCGTCCGCTCTACGCCAAGGCAGGTGGTGTGTTCGAGTTGGACAATGAGCGCTTGCGGATCGAGGATTACCGTCTGGAAACCGGAACACCGAAAGACCCCTATGTCATCTCGGGCGAGGCGACGTTCGACACCGGCAGAAATCCGGAGTTTCTGCTGATCGCAGACGGTCAACAACTGAATTTCGACCGGGTGGGCGATGGCGCGGACACGCCGGAGGCGACCGCCCGGTCTTTTGAACAGCGGCTTGCCGCGTTCCGTGCGCTGCTCGCCTGGGCGCCGGTTCCGCAGATGCCCGGCCGGGTGAGGGCCGCCCTGCCGGCGGTCGTGGCTGGCGACACAACCATTCGCGATATCTTCATCGATGCGCACCCGGCCGGCAATGCCTGGCGTATTGAGCGACTTGAGGCAAAGTTGCCGGGTCGGACACAGTTTCTTGCCGAAGGCAGGCTGGGTGTCGGTGCTGAGTTCGGATTCTCCGGGGAAATGGTGGTCGCGTCCAATCAGCCCTCGGGATTTGCCTCCTGGTTGACGACCGATGTGGACCCGTCCATCCGCCGGCTGGATGCGGCCGGTCTTTCGGCCAAGGTCGACCTGTCGGCACAATTGCAGCGTTTCGACCAGATGGAAATCGCCATCGGCACGGCGTCGCTGAAAGGACGTCTCGAACGTGTTGTGCCAATGCAGGGACGTCCATCACTGAACATCCTGCTCGATGGTGAAGATGTCGATCTGGACGCGATCCGGGCATTTGCCGGTTTGATTGTCGGCGACGGGCAGGGCAACAGGCTTGCCGGGCACGATATCAGCGCACGCTTGAGCGCCAAGCGGTTCGAAGCACTGGGCGTTTCGGCGCAAGGAGCCGATCTGTCGCTGCGGTTGAAGGGCGGGACGCTTGATATCGATCGATTCACAGTGACCGATGTTGCCGGGGCATCGATCTCCAGTGTCGGACGGGTGCAGAACGTGTTCAAGGGGCCCGAAGGTGATCTTGATATCAGCATTACCGCCGAGCGCACCGATCGCATTCTGGCGCTGCTTTCCGAGTGGGCCGGAGACCAGCCCGTTCTCGATCATCTTCGCAAAAACGCCGCGCTTTTCACCGACACGACGCTGGATCTGCAGTCGCGGTTTTCGAACCGGGGCGGCGACCGGGCGGAAATGTCCGCAACGGCACGTGGCGAGACCGGTGGCAGCAAGTTCAACCTGACGGTCGAGCGCGCCGACGCGTTGGCGCCGTTCGATACCGGCCAGGTGACAATCATTGCGGAGGTGCGCAATGACTCGCCCTGGGTGCTGCTTGGCCAAATGGGTATCGAGTTGCTGCCGATCGACCTTTCCGGGCCGGCAAATCTCGGGCTGCGGGTCGAGGGCGTTCCGGCGCAGGATTTGGCATTTTCCCTGGAGTACAGTGCGCCTGACAGTGCGGTGACCGCGACCGGGACCGCCAGGCAGGATGAAGATCAAGCATTGCAAAGCACCTTTGATCTGGTGCTGTCGTCGCAGGACCTGGCCACCTATTTGACGACCAGCGGCCTGTTCCTTGCCGGACCCGAAACCGCGCTTCCCGCGGAGATCAAGTCGACGGTTGCACTTGCGCCCGAGACGATTGCGTTGTCGGGCATCGAGGGAACGGCCGGTGACACCGCTTTTTCCGGTGACCTGACGCTGGCGCGCGGCGGGGATGCAATTGAGGCGAAAGGGGCGATTTCGGTTTCCGCGATCGACCTGGGCTGGATGAGCGAAATGATGCTGGGCTCCGGAACCGTCATGACCGGCGGTGCACAATGGAACGATCGGGAGTTCCTGCCGCCATTGCAGGCGGAGACATCTCTGGATATCGATGTTCAAGCCAATCAGGTTCATCTGGGCTTCGGTGAGGATGCAGCGCTGTGGTCCGGCAAGCTGGTCCTTCAGGACGATGAACTGCAGTGGCGCGACATAAGCGCGAGTTGGGCCGGTGGTGACCTGTCTGGTGGATTGCGCCTTGCCAATCGCGACGGTTCGGGATTCCTGTCCGGTCAGATCAAGATCGAAGGAGCGGCGCTGGCGCCCCTCGTGTGGCAGCAAGAGGGGTTTCCGGTGGCCAAGGGCACGATGGATCTTGCCGCCTCCTTTGAGGGCGCGGGAAAAAGCCTGCGGGGCCTTGTTGCCTCAATGACCGGTTCAGGTGTGTTTGAAACCCATGCATTGGAAATTGCAGGGCTCGAAAACGAGTCTCTGCCCGATATCCTTGTCGCAGCCGACACGGACGGATTTGAGATCGTTAGTGACACCGTACTGACACTCGCCGAAAGGGCGGTGTCGAATGGCAATTTCTTTGCCGACGAGATTTCGGTGCCCTTTACCATTGCGGCCGGTACGATCCGATTGCCGAATGTCGCGCTGTCCGATGAAGGGGCGACAATCAGGGGTGAAGCCCGGGTCGACCTTCCCGATCAAGCCGTCAATGCCCGGTTCGATCTGGAATTCGACCCCGAGACCGAAGCGCTGACCGGAGCTGCGCCGGCGATCAATCTGGCCTTTCTGGGGCCGGTTGCCCAACCGGAACGGATGATCGACGCGTCGGAGTTGTCGAACTTCCTGTCGCTGCGCGCCTATGAGCGAGAGCGCCGGCGCGTCGAAACGCTCCAGGCGGTGGTGCTTGAAAGCCAGCGCCTGCGCCGCGAGGTTGCCCTGTCGAAAGAGCGGACGCAACGGCGCCAGAGTGCGCTGGAGCGGCTTCGGGAAGAAGAGGCCGAACGGCAGGCGATCGAGAAGGCCAATCTCGAAAAAGAACAAAGGGAAAGGCTGGCGGCACAGGAAGCTGCTCGTCTGGCGGCCGAGGAGGAGGCCCGCAGGCAGGCGGAAGAAGAGCGGAAACGAGAGCTTGCCGCGGAGCAGGAACGGGCTGCCAGAAAGGCAGCGGACCGGTTGACCAGAGACACCGGCAAGCCCCTGTCAGACGAGGAGTTTATTCTGCAGCTCGAAGAAGCCATCAAGCGTGCCGGCGACCGCAAACGGGGAGCCACCAGCGCTACCGGCCCATCGGGTAGCGGCGTACAAAGCCGAACCCTGCCGACACTGAATTTCGACACGCTGGACGCAGACGGGTCGGTGGCGACCCAGTAAGTCAGCTGTCGGTCCGAGATGCCCTTGCTTCGGGATCCAATGGGCCACCGGCGATCAACCAGCGCAGCACGAAGATGCGCGCCGCGGAGGACAGATTGTCCTGTGGACCCCGTGTTTCATCAATTTCGCTGATCAGGGCCGCCAATGTCTGGTCTCTCTGGTCGGAAATCAGGCGCAAACTGCTCCAGAACTCGTCCTCAAGCGAAAGGCTCGTGCGGTGCCCGCGGATGGTAATCGAGTGCTTTCGGATCATCTTAAACCGAGGATCCTGCGTATCTGGCCGCCCGATGCGCGCCTCGTTGATAAAGCAACCCGGTGAAAAGGCCCATCAGAGAGTCCCTTAAACTTGACATGGTCTCGGTGTCAGCCGGACTGATCGTCCCGGCCGGTTTTGCCTCGTCGATTGTCAGGGTCCAGGCGCTGCTGGTCGAGCAACCGGTGCTGCTTGCTGTTGAGGGTTCGTGTCAATTGTTTTTCGGATTTCGTCCGACCGAACGCCAGCCGGTTTTCCTCCGCTTTCTTCGCCTTTTCGTCGCGCAGCCGACGTTTCCTGGCCTGCCGCAGATTGACGATTTCGGCGCCCATTTCAGTTTTTCTTTCGGAACGCATCCAGCGAGACGACATCCGCGCCGGCCGGCTCTTCCGATTCACTTTCATCGGTGTCCTTCGTCTCAGCGGCCTCGGCCGGTGCCGCCGCGATTTCGGACATGGGAGGTTCGGGCAATTCTTCGCCGCTATCGCCATTGGCGGTCTCATCCGCCTTCAAATAGGGCGTGATGTCACCGCTTGGAGCGTCCTCATTGTCGGCGATCATCGTGTCGAATTCGAGTTCAAAATTCACCGAAGGATCGTAAAAGCCACGGATTGCGGCGAACGGAATATGAAGTTTTTCGGGCTTGTCTGAAAAGGACAGGCCGATTTCGAAATAGCTGTCGGTGATCTTCAGATCCCAGAACTGGTGCTGGATGACGATCGTCATCTGCTCGGTGTATTTTTCCTTCAGATAGGCGGAGATACGTACGCCCGGCGCGTTGGTCAAAAATGTGATGAAAAAATGATGTTCGCCAGGCAGGTTTCCGGTCGCGGCAACTTCAGTCAGCACCTTGCGGATCACACCGCGCAATGCATCCTGCGCCAGAATGTCGTATCGAATGTGGTCCTGCACTGCCTCGTCCCGCCTCTTAAACTTTCCGCCCGATGCAAACCCACCGCCATGCACCGATAAGCCGGTATGCGGCATCCGTCCAGTCTATAGTGGAGGCTTCTGTTGCCAGGTGCCTCCGAACCCCGCCTGACCGTGCGACCGGTCAGGAGTTTAAAGTGAAGCTATCACACTGCATTAAGCAGCGAGACGTGCTTCCGCATAGTTGTTATCATTAGCAACTATTGTAGCGGCCCGATAACGGCGGAACCATGCCGAGCAAAAAGTTGATCTTTACACCCTCGTCGATCCTGTTTCGCCCCCATCAAAACCGGCCCTTAGGGGCCTGAACAGCCGGTTTCCGGCCGGTTATGGTGGAGGCGCCGGGTACCGCCCCCGGGTCCGAATGGTTTATTGCATCTTCCGTTTATCGCCATAGCTGCCGAAGCAGCACCTAAGATATAAGACCTTGAGGCGGTGATGAAAAGGCCCTGCATCGAAGTGAGCATAACGTTCCGTAAATTACGGGAGTCCGATAGGATCCATCGTACCTTTGTGCGACGACGGCACAGACCGGGTCGAGTAAGGCAGAATGCACCGGGCATGATCTGGAAACCGGCTCGAAATTAGTCCCCATTGGGGTATGATGCCGCGGACGAATCGTTCCTGGAGCGGCCATGCAGCAATATCACGATCTTCTCAGCCGTGTGCTTGAAACGGGCGCTGACCGGGACGACCGGACCGGAACCGGGACTCGTTCGATTTTCGGCCATCAGATGCGGTTTGATCTGGCGGACGGATTTCCCGTCCTGACCACCAAGAAACTGCATCTCCGTTCGATCATTATCGAGCTTTTGTGGTTCTTGCGCGGCGACACGAATATCGCCTGGCTGAAGGACAATGGTGTTTCCATCTGGGATGAATGGGCGGATGAAAATGGTGATCTGGGGCCGGTCTATGGCTATCAGTGGCGCTCCTGGCCGGCGCCGGACGGGCGTGCGATCGATCAGATTTCCAATGTGGTCGACGCCATCCGCACAAATCCAACATCGCGCCGGCTGATCGTTTCGGCCTGGAATCCGGCCCTGGTGGATGAGATGGCGCTGCCGCCATGTCACTGCCTGTTCCAGTTTTATGTAGCCGAGGGGCGCCTTTCCTGCCAACTCTATCAACGCTCGGCGGATATCTTTCTGGGCGTGCCGTTCAATATCGCCTCCTATGCCTTGCTGACCCATATGATGGCGCAGGTCTGCAGCTTGCGGGCCGGCGAATTCATCCTGACCTTCGGCGACGCCCATCTTTACTCCGATCATTTCGATCAGGCGCGATTGCAGCTTCAACGCACACCCAAAGCGCTACCGACCATGCACCTGAATGAAAAGGTCGACGATCTGTTCGGGTTCGGCTACGAGGATTTCACCCTTCAGGGCTATGATCCCGATCCGCATATCGCCGCCAAGGTGTCGGTGTGACGACGTCCGACCCGGCAGTAGAAATCAAAATTGTCGTCGCAGCAGCCGAAAATGGGGTGATCGGCCGCGAAGGCGGCATGCCCTGGCGATTGTCCACGGACCTCAGGCGGTTTAAGGCCATCACAATGGGACGGCCGGTCATTATGGGCAGAAAGACGTTCCAGTCGATCGGCAAGGCGCTGCCGGGCCGCTCAAACATCGTGGTCACCCGCGACACCACATTTGCAGCCGACGGCGTTCAGGTGGCAAACTCCGTCGAATCAGCGCTCAGCCTGGGGCAATCCATTGCCAGGAGCCAGGGTGCCGATGCGGTCTGCGTGATTGGTGGCGGTGAGATTTATCGGCAGGCCTTTGAATTTGCGGACCGGATCCTGCTTACTCATGTGGAGGGGACCCCCGATGGCGACACGCGCTTTCCCGCGCTTGATCCGTCGCACTGGCATAAGGAACGCGAGGAACGGGTGCCTGCCGGTCCGAAGGACAGTGCCGCCACCCGCTTTGCGGTTTATCGCAGAAAATAAAACCAAATCGTGCGCTTAATGGTATCACCGCGTTGAAAGCCGCGATTACTGTACCTATAACCCCAATACGCCCACTTGCGCGCGCAGCAAAAAGCATTGACCACGCCCGGTCGCCAAGCGTATCGATGCGCTCACAATTGGCAGAAACGAAAGACCGGTGCAGTCACGGGGCATTCTTTCACCCGGCGGCGGGCGCATCGGCCAACGAATGAGGATTTTATGCCCTGGAGCAATCAAAACGGCAGCGGCGGAAACAATCAGGGTCCCTGGGGCCAGGGACCGCGTCGTCCGGGCGGCGGCGGTGGAGGTGGAACGCCGCCTGACCTTGAGGAAATTATCCGCAAAAGTCAGGATCAGCTGAAAAATGCCCTGCCTGGCGGCGGTGGCAGCAGCCCGATTTTCATCGGTGTCATCGTTCTGGGTCTTTTGTTGTTGTGGGTTTTCCAGTCTGTTTACACGGTTCAACCGGACCAGCGCGGCGTTGTCCTGCTGTTCGGTAAACCGAAATCGGAAATCTCGCAGCCGGGTCTGCATTTCCTGTGGTGGCCGATCGAAAAGGTCGAAATGGTCAGCATCGTGGAGCGTCAGATCAATATCGGCGGCAATTCGCGCACCGGCGCCACACAGGGGCTGATGCTCTCGGGTGACCAGAATATCGTCGACGTTCAGTTCTCTGTTCTGTATGCGATCACCAATCCGCAGAATTACCTCTTCAATGTCGATCAGCCTGAGGACACACTGCGACAGGTGGCGGAAAGCGCCATGCGCGAAGTGGTCGGACGGCGACCGGCTCAGGATATCTTCCGCGACAATCGTCAGGCGATTGCCGACGATGTGAAGACAACCATTCAGTCCACGATGGACAATTATGGCGCCGGTATTGCGGTCAATACGGTCTCTATCGAGGATGCGGCCCCACCGCGTGAAGTCGCCGACGCATTTGACGAGGTGCAGCGCGCGGAGCAGAACGAAGACCAGTTTGTCGAGGAAGCCAACCAGTATTCCAACCAGCAGCTTGGTCAAGCCCGCGGTGAAGCCGCGAGAATTCGTGAAGAGGCGGCAGCTTACAAGGATCGCGTCGTCAACGAAGCTGAAGGTGAGGCGCAGCGCTTCCTGTCCATATATGACGAGTATTCAAAGGCACCGGAAGTGACGCGCAAAAGGATATTCCTGGAAACACTGGAGGAGGTCTATCGATCTTCGAACAAATTCATTGTCGAATCAAACCAGGGACAAGGTGTTGTGCCCTATTTGCCGCTCAATGAGTTGAACAGGAGCAATACGAGTGGAGGTACGAACTAATGGGTAATCGCCTTCCCGCCATTGTCGTTGCACTGGTCGTCCTGGCCGGACTGGCCTATTCGTCGTTTTTTGTTGTCCAGGCCGGCGAACAGGCCATTGTCCTTCGGTTCGGTGAGATTCGCTCGGTCAAGACCGAGCCCGGCCTCTATTTTAAACTGCCTTTCGGTTTCATCGAGGCGGATAACATCCAGATGATTCAGAAGCGAGCCATTCGCTTCGATCTCGATGATATTCGTGTTCAGGTGTCCGGCGGTAAGTTTTACGAGGTGGATGCATTTGTCGTTTACAAGATCACCGATGCGGAGCGTTTTCGAGAAACCGTGTCGGGTGATGTAACGGCGGCGGAATCCCGTTTGCGCACGCGTCTGGATTCGGCACTGCGCCGTGTTTACGGTTTGCGTGGTTTCGAAGCGGCCTTGTCTGATGCCCGGGTTGCCATGATGGCCGAAGTCCGAGATCAGCTTCGTCCCGATGCGGAATCGCTGGGACTGACCATCGAAGATGTGCGTATTCGCCGCACGGATCTGACGAAGGAAGTCTCGGAACAGACCTTCAACCGGATGAAGGCCGAACGTCTGGCCGAAGCCGAACTCATCCGTGCCCGAGGCCGGGAGGCCGGCCAGCGTATCCGGGCGATTGCCGACAGGCAGGTCGTGGAACTGGAATCAAAAGCCCGCCGTGACTCCGAGATCACCCGCGGTGAGGGCGATGCACTTCGGAACGGAATCTTTGCCGAGGCCTTTTCCAAGGACGAAGGGTTCTTCGATTTCTATCGGTCGATGGAAGCCTACAGAAAGGGCCTGACCGGATCGGATACGACCATGGTCATCTCTCCGGAAACCGAATTCTTCCGGTTCTTCCAGGATGCCGCCGGCGCCGTATCGGGGTCCTCGGATGGTAGCGGCGCCCAATAAGGCCGACGCGTCATGAGTGAACTTCTTGTGGCGGTTGGGCTTTTTCTGGTGATCGAGGGGCTGGTCTATGCACTGGCCCCTTCCTTTGTGCGCCGTATGGCCGAGGCGCTTCCGCAGATTTCCGACCAACAGATGCGGGCCTTTGGATTGGCCGCCGTCTGTTTTGGTGTCTTCGTGGTGTGGATCGTGAAGGGGTAACTTTCACTTGATCTTGAAGACATATCGACAAACGGTGTGTGGACCTGTCGGAATTTGGTCATATGTATGGGCTCAATTGCAGTCAATTTCATCTCTATGGGAGACTAAGCCAGCCATGGCATTCGTGAAAATCCTGAAACCGTTTCGAACTTTCGCCGTCGCTTCCGCTCTTGGCTTGGCCGTGGCCTCGGGTGCACCGACAATTATTCAGCCGGCCGAGGCTGCCCAGGGACCCGAATCCATTGCTGACCTGGCCGAGAAACTGCTTGGTTCGGTGGTCAATATTTCCACGTCACAGCGGGTCAGCAACAACAACCGCACACCGCGGCCGCGGATCCCCGAGGGATCTCCCTTTCAGGACTTTTTCGATGAGTTTTTCGGTCAGCGCGACAATGGTCAGCAGCAGCAACCGCGTTCGCGCCGGGTCAATTCGCTGGGTTCGGGCTTCGTGATCGATGCGGAGGGCATCATCGTCACCAACAACCACGTCATTGCCGAAGCAGATGACATCGAGGTTAATTTCGCCGATGGCACCAAGCTTGACGCCGAAGTGATCGGCGCGGATCCGAAGACTGATATCGCCGTACTTCGTGTCAAGCCTGAAACACCCCTGACAGCCGTTCCGCTGGGCGATTCGAAGAGCCTGCGGATCGGTGACTGGGTCATGGCGATCGGCAACCCGTTCGGGCTTGGCGGCACGGTCACGACAGGTATCGTTTCAGCGCGGGGCCGGGACATCAATTCCGGTCCCTATGACAATTTCATTCAGACGGATGCGGCCATCAACCGGGGTAATTCCGGTGGTCCGCTCTTCAATCAGGACGGCGAGGTGATTGGCGTCAATACGGCGATAATCTCGCCAACCGGCGGATCCATCGGCATCGGCTTTGCCGTGCCGTCCGACCTGGTCAAAACCGTGATTGCGCAACTGATCGAGTTTGGTGAAACGCGACGTGGATGGCTGGGCGTCCGGATTCAGCCGGTCACGGACGATATTGCCGAGAGCCTTGGTATGGATGAGGCCAAAGGCGCGCTGGTTGCCGGTGTCATCAAGGGTGGGCCGGTCGACAATGGCGTTATCCAGCCCGGTGATGTCATCGTCACATTCGATGGCCAGGAGGTCGACGAGATGCGCGATCTGCCGCGGATCGTCGCTGAAAGCCCGGTGGGCAAGGAAGTCGATGTTGTCATTATCCGCAAGGGCGAAGAGCAGACGGTCCCGGTCACGCTGGGGCGCCTGGAGGATGGCGAGCAACTGATTGCCAGTGAACAGGACAGCACGGCTGAACCGGAAACGACATCGGTCCTGGGTCTGGAACTGGCGGAGCTGGATGAGGCTTTGCGGGAGCAGTTCGAGATCGCCGAGACGGTTGAAGGTGTTGTGATCGTCAAGGTCGACGAGGAGTCGGAGGCGGCGGAGAAGAGAATTGCGGTCGGCGACGTGATCGTGGAAGTGGCGCAGGAAGTGGTCGACACGCCGAAGGAAGTCGAGGAACGGATCGCCGAACTGAAGTCGGATGGCCGCCGCAATGCGCTTCTGATGATCGCCAACAAGACCGGTGAACTGCGCTTCGTGACAGTGCCGATGCGCTGAAAACGGGGCGGCTATGCCGTCCCGTGCGTTTCCAGCCAATCGTCGCGGTTCAGCGCATAGAGCACGTGTCGGCGAAGCTGCGGATGCGTGTCTGGAATGCGCGGATGATCGAAACTGCGGGTCGGGTCGGGTTTCAAGCCGATCCGCTCCATCACGGCCAGTGAGCGGTGGTTGTTGAAAACCGCGAACGAGACGATTTCGTCCAGGCCGCGCTCCATAAAGCCGACACGCAGCAGGGCTTTGGCCGCTTCCGTGGCAAAGCCCTTACGCCAATGCGGGGTTGCCAGCCGCCAGCCGATCTCGACCGTGCCCTCCGGCAGGATCGGTTCTATCCGGGGCAGGGCCAATCCGCCAAAGCCGATCGGCTCTCCGGTGTCCTTGCGCTCCAGTGCAAAGAATCCGTAGCCGGTTTCGGCGATTTCCCTTTTGAGGACCTGAAGCAGTTCAGCACATTGCTGGCGATTGCGCCGGCCGGGAAAAAACGCCATCACATCCTCGTCGGAATTGATGACATGCATCAGATCGAGATCGTCGTCCCGCCAGTTGCGGATAATGAGCCGGTCCGTTTCGCAAATGGGCGTCATGGCAGTACGAATTCCGATTTTCGATAGCCCTGAATGTAAAGCAGCGCCGTCAGGTCGCCATGGTCGACGCGCATGGCCGACTGGGCCGCAACGACCGGCTTGGCGTGCAGGGCGACACCGCTGCCGGCAAGCTTCAGCATGCCGAGATCATTGGCGCCGTCACCGACTGCCATGGTTTCCTCCATGGCGATGTCCAGCCTTGCCGTCAACTCCTGCAAGGCATCGACTTTCGACTGTTTTCCGAGCACCGGTTCAACGATCGTTCCAGCCAAGACACCGTCCTTTGCGATAAGGACATTGGCGCGGTTTTCATCAAAACCCAGCAGACTGGCGATCGGGCCGGTGAAATGCGTGAAGCCGCCGGATACAAGGGCGGTGTAGGCGCCGTTGCTTTTCATCGTCGCAACCAATTCGCGGCCTCCGGGGGTCAATTCTATGCGCTCGGCCAGAACCTTGTCGATGATGGCGAGCGGCAGCCCCTTCAGCGTCGCCACCCGCTCCCTCATGGCTGGTTCGAACGCGATTTCACCGTTCATCGCACGGGCCGTGATCGCGGCAACGCGTTTCCCATAGCCGGCTTCGGCGGCAAGTTCATCGACACACTCCTGCCGGATCATGGTGGAATCCATATCGGCAATGAGCAGTCTTTTGCGCCGTGTCGCCTCGGGCTGTACGACAATGTCGACCGGCGCACCATTCAGTGCGGAGGAGAGGCGTTCCTCAGCTTCCCCGGCGGTCACGCCTTCGGGCAGCGGAATATCGCAGGCGATGCCGTCCGCCAGCCATTCCGGTTCGGCGGACATGGCACCTGCCACGGAACGGGCCAACTCGGGGGTCAACGCCGGGTTTGACGGATCGGCTACAAGCGTGGCAACGAGGGGCATGGATCATCCTGTAGAAACGAACTCGGTGAAAGCGGTTCTGATAGCCGGACCGACAGCAAGCGGCAAGTCCGCATTGGCGCTCGATATGGCTGTGCGCATGGAAGGCGCTATCGTCAATGCCGATTCCATGCAGGTCTACGATACGCTGCCTGTATTGACGGCACAGCCGACCACGGAACAGTTGCGGCAGGTCCCCCATCATCTTTACGGCCATGTGCCGGCTTCTCATCCCTATTCCGTCGGTCAGTGGTCGCGGGATGTCGAAAGGCTGCTCACAAGCGGTGACCTGAACGGCCGGGTGCCGATCTTTGTCGGTGGAACGGGTCTTTATTTCAAGGCACTGGCCGGCGGCCTTTCGGTCATGCCGACGATTCCGCAGAGCGTGCGGGAGCGTTGGCGGGGCCAGTTGTCGAGGGAGGGAGCGGGCGCACTTCATGTTGAACTGGAACGGCGCGACCCCGCTATGGCGGCGCAGTTGAAGCCCGGTGACGGTCAGCGGATCGTTCGTGCCCTTGAGGTGATCGATGCGACAGGGCGTTCCATTCGCACATTTCAACAGGCGGCCGGCGATGCCCTCATCGACGCGGCTGCGGTGCGCAAAATCCTCCTCCAACCGGACCGGGCGGACCTGCAGAAGCGGATCCGCGCACGCTTCGAGGCCATGATGAAGGCCGGTGCGATCGAAGAGGTTCGTGCGCTCCTGGCCAAGGATATTCCGCCGGAACTGCCAATTATGAAGGCCATCGGCGTTCGTGAGATCGCGGCGATGATCGAGAAGCGGTCCACTGCCAGCGAAGCGATCGAATTGGCGGTGATCGCCAGCCGGCAATATGCCAAGCGCCAGATGACCTGGTTTCGCAATCAGTTCGGTGATGACTGGGAAAGGCCGGATTAGGCTGCGTCAGGTTTTCGGCTTTTTGAGGAGGGAATCCTTGAACAGCGGACCACGCGCCGATTCCGAGTGAACGGAGCCGAGCGACCCGCCTTTCGGCTTTTGCGCTTTTGCAAATTGTGGCGGGGATTTGGGCAAGTGATCCGGATCGGCGAACGGTTCGACCTGAATGTCGTCCCAACCCTGCAGGTCGGTCAATTTGGGTTCCAGGGAGCCGGCGGCCATGTGCTGCTGCGATGGCATGTTGAGCGGGATATCGTCGACGTGACGCATGTTGCGCACGATGTGGCGGATATCGGGCAGGCCGTTGTCGTCGGATGATCCGAAGGGCTGGGTGTCCGCCCCGCTGGCCGTTTTCGGAAGCTCCGATTCGGGCAGGCGCTCGAAACACATGCGCATCGGGATGGCCACGGCCTCACCGAATGCGATCGCCTCGCCATTGCCGATGGCCGACAGGAAGCTGGTGGTGGAACTTGACGAGTTGGAGATTGCCGAACGAATGATCTCCTGGTCATGATCGTTGGCAAGCCGCATGGCGAAAACGGTCGAACATTGCGACAGGATGGTGGGGTCCAGTTCGCCGGGCCGCTGTGTGATGACACCCAGGCTCACACCGTATTTGCGGCCTTCCTTGGCAATTCTGGCGATGGCCTGACGGGTGGGGAAGAAGCCGAGTTCCCGGTCTGCCGGGACATAACGGTGCGCTTCCTCACAGAGCACGAGGATCCGCATCTTGCCGTTGCTCCAAAGCGCGATTTCAAACGCCATGCGGCACAGGACAGACGCGACGGAGTTGACCACTTCCGACGGGATGCCTGACAGTTGAAACGATGTGACAGGCTGGCCGTTGCCGGGTATGCGGAAGATGTCGCTGATGACGTCGACGATCGTGTCGGTGATGGTGCTGTTGGAAAACATGAAGCGGAAGCGCGGGTCATTGATGACCGATGAAATTCGTACCTTCAGTGTTCTCAGATGCGGTTTTTCCTCACGGCCTTCCAACTGGCCGATGCGTTCATCGATCAGCGCCAGAAGGTCGGCCACGCGATAGGGCACAGGCGTGTCCGACGTGATGGATGACCGATCCAGGCGGCGGTTGATGACGCCGCCTTCAGAGGCTCCCTTGAAGTTCCGTTTTGCCTCGGCGATCAGATCGCGAAGCATGTCCACCTCTTCAGCAATGATGGGGCGTCCGCGGAAGATCACCTCGGCGAACTCTTCAAGGCGGAACAGCCAGAACGGCAGATCCAGCGTATCGGTGTCGATCAGATGGGCGCGGGATTTGAACGCCGCTGCGAACTCGTTGTGCGGATCGAGAATGAGCACGCGCAGGTCCGGGCACACGTCGACGATGCGATTGACGACCAGGGAGACGGCGGTTGATTTTCCGACACCTGTTGTGCCGACAATTGCAAAGTGTCTGTTGAGCAGGGCGTCGGCCGAAATCGATGCGGCCGTATCGGCGTTCTGGCTCAGATGGCCGATGGTGACCGGATTGGACCCGTCGACCGAGTAAATCGCATCCAGATCGTCGGCTCTGATATGATGGGCAATTCCGCCCAGTGTCGGATAGTCCGAGATGCCGGCAATGAATTGTGTGTCCTCGCCCTCACCGCGGATTTCACCGACCAGTTCCACTTCGAAATGCATCACATTGGTGCCATGCTCCGCCCAGACTTCACCAGGGCTGTGCATGCTGTAGACCAGAGCGACAACCCGGTTCTCTCCGACTCGAATGGAAATCAGCCGTCCAACGGACATGGCATTGGCAAGAGAATCCTCATCCATCGATGCACTGGCCGCAACGGTGGCACGAGCGCCGTTGCATTTGACCACATAGCCCAACACGCGTGATGACAAGGTGACATCACGCCTTTCTTTGTCATTTGAATGTGCACTCATGATGCTGGCGTCACTTCCCCGGATCTGGATGGTTCCATCTTGCCGAATTATCGTTAACAACCCGTTTTCGCTCCGGTGTTTCCCGCCGTCGGTCAGGGTCGGGGCGGCCTTTTCGTGGTGGAAACGACTTTATTGTCAGCGGCATTGACGCCTGTTGGCTTTGCCGCTAACGTCCGGCGCATGATTAACAATGGTCTTATTGTGGTGGGACAGCGCATGGGCAGGATGGTGTAACCATCCGGCGGCAGCCACCCATGCGCTGAACGAGGCTCCGAAGGGGGCCTTTTTTTATGGCAAACGCACCGCGGCGATCCATCAGACGTTGTCGGGGCGACAGGGTCGAACAGGATAAAACGGAACGGAACGATGAGTGGCACAAAGAGTGAGATGACGGGCGCTGAAATGGTTGTCCAGGCACTGAAGGACAATGGGGTCGAGGATGTGTTCGGCTATCCCGGTGGTGCAGTGCTGCCGATCTATGACGAGATCTTTCAGCAGGAGGATGTCAACCACATATTGGTGCGCCATGAGCAGGGAGCGGGTCATGCGGCGGAAGGCTATGCCCGCTCGACCGGAAAGGTTGGCGTTGCCCTGGTGACATCGGGGCCCGGCGCCACCAATGTCGTCACCGCGCTGCAGGATGCATTGATGGATTCGGTTCCCATCGTCTGCATTTCAGGCCAGGTGCCGACGCCTCTGATCGGATCCGATGCGTTCCAGGAATGCGACACCGTCGGAATCACGCGGCCGTGCACGAAGCATAACTGGCTTGTTCGAGATGTCGGTGAACTGGCCGGGATCCTGCACGAAGCGTTCCGGATCGCCCGCACCGGTCGCCCCGGGCCGGTGGTGGTCGATATTCCCAAGGATGTCCAGTTTGCCACTGGAGATTACACGCCGCCCTCGCCGGTCTCCAACCTGAGGGGTTACACCCCCAAAGTTCAGGGTGATCTGGATTCCATTCGTGCGGCCATCGAGTTGATGGCGAGTGCAAAGCGGCCTGTCATCTACTCGGGTGGTGGCGTGATCAATGCCGGCCCTGAGGCCAGCCATTTGCTGCGCGAACTGGTGCAACTGACGAGTTTTCCGATCACCTCGACATTGATGGGACTGGGCGCCTATCCGGCGTCGGGCGAAAACTGGCTCGGCATGCTGGGCATGCACGGAACCTATGAGGCCAATATGGCCATGCATGACTGTGACGTGATGGTCTGTATCGGAGCGCGGTTCGATGACCGGATCACCGGCAGGCTGGACGCGTTTTCTCCCAATTCGAAGAAGATTCATGTCGATATCGACCCGTCCTCCATCAACAAGAATGTCCATGTCGATGTTCCGATCATCGGCGATGCGGGCCATGTGCTGGAAGACATGGTGCGTCTGTGGCGGGCGTCTTCCGCCAAGGTCGAGGCGAAGGCGCTCAAGGACTGGTGGGCGAATATCGACACCTGGCGTGCGCGCAACTCGCTGGCTTACACACCGAACAAGGATGTCATCATGCCGCAATATGCGCTGCAGCGGCTGTATGAGCTGACAAAGGACCGTGACACCTTCATCACCACAGAGGTTGGCCAGCACCAGATGTGGGCGGCACAGTTTTACGGCTTTGAGGAGCCGAACCGGTGGATGACATCGGGTGGGCTCGGCACCATGGGATATGGTCTGCCGGCTGCGCTGGGTGTGCAGATCGCCCATCCAGATGCGCTTGTCATCGACATAGCCGGTGATGCCTCGGTGCAGATGACGATCCAGGAGATGTCCTCCGCAGTCCAGCATGAGGCGCCGATCAAGATATTCGTCCTCAACAATCAATATATGGGCATGGTGCGCCAATGGCAGCAATTGCTGCATGGTAACCGCCTGTCGCATTCCTATACTGAAGCGATGCCGGATTTCGTCAAGCTTGCGGAGGCCTATGGCTGCGTGGGATTGCGGACACAGAAACCGGATGAGCTTGATGACGCGATCAAGGAAATGATTTCGGTCGACAAACCGGTGATTTTCGACTGCCGCGTCGCCAACCTCGCCAATTGTTTTCCGATGATTCCGTCGGGCAAGGCCCATAACGAGATGCTGCTGCCGGATGAGGCGACGGATGATGCTGTTGCCTCGGCCATTGACTCTAAGGGCAAAGCGCTTGTCTAGGGCCAATTCTTCAGCGCATCGTCTGGTCGATTGATGGCTGCAAATCCAACTGCGCGGCCGGGGATTGCCGATTATGGCATGCTGTGTCTGCTGTCGCTCTTCTGGGGCGCCAGCTTCATGCTGCTGAAGATTGCGGTGACGGAAATTCCGCCGGTCACGGTTACCGCGGCGCGGCAAGGCATAGCGCTGGCGACGTTTGTCATCCTGTCGTTGATATCCGGGCACCGGCTGCTGGCCAACCGGGCCGATCATTTCGTGATCATTCTCGTTGCCTTTTTCGGATTCGCGCTGCCCTTCACGCTGATCACCTGGGGTGTCGAAGAAATCAATGCCGGGCTGGCGGCGATCCTGATGGGCGCGATGCCGCTGATGACCATTGTGATGGCCCATTTCGTGACCGACGATGAAAAGATGAACGTTCCCAAAATCGTCGGCGTGCTGTTCGGCATAGCGGGGCTGGTGGTCTTGTTCTGGCCGGATGTCGTGCGGCAGACAGAAGGGCATATCTGGCGACAACTCGCCGTGATCGGCGCCAGCCTTTCCTACGGCATCAATGCGATCCTGACCAAAAAACTGCTTCATTTGCGCGCCGGGCCGATGTACGCGATGGTTGTTGCCTGGTCATTCGGCCTGCTGGTGGTGGCGGCCCTTTTGTTCGAACCGGTGCCGACGGCGTTACCGTCTCCGCGGGTCTGGGTCGCAATTGTGGTGCTGGGTGTGTTTCCGTCCGGGATTGCCACCTTGATGATGTTCTGGATCATCTCCCGGCAGGGCGCGTCATTCTTTGGACAGATCAACCTGCTGGTGCCCGCTGCCGGTGTCCTTTGGGCCGCCGCCATTCTTGGCGAGCGGTTGTCGTTTCATTCTATCATCGCCATGACGATTATCCTCGTCGGCGTCGCGGTCGCCCGGCTGGGCACTGGAACAAAATCTCTCTCACTCGGGGAAAAAACCTTATGAACGCACAACATCAGCCGACCGGTTCGGCCTATTTTATCGCCAAGGAAACCGAACAGCTCGAGGCGCGAACACTGTCGGTTGTCTGTGACAACGAACCCGGCGTACTGGCCCGGGTTATCGGCCTTTTTTCGGGGCGCGGATACAATATCGAGAGCCTGACGGTCTCGGAGACGGAACACGAGGCGCATGTTTCAAGGATCACCATCGTGACGCGGGGCACACCCCATGTTCTTGAACAGATCAAGCATCAACTGGAGCGGATCGTGCCCGTTCACATGGTTGTCGACCTTTCCATAAGGGCGCGCGAGCGCGGTCATGACAAACCGCTGGAACGGGAGCTGGCGCTGGTGAAGGTCAAGGGCGATGGAGACCATCGGGTCGAAGCCCTGCGCCTTGCCGATGCCTTTCGCGCCCAGGTGATCGATGCCAATACCGAGCACTTCATATTCGAAATCACCGGCCGGGTTTCGAAGATCGAGCAATTCATCGCCATCATGCGACCGCTTGGGCTGGTGGAAGTCTGCCGCACGGGCGTCGCGGCTCTCAATCGCGGCTCGGAGGGAATGTAGGACATGCGACGGGACGTTTGGCGTGGAAACATCCTGCGGGTCTGAGGTGTCCGGATGACGAAAACAGAACAATCGGGCGGTCGATCCGAGGCCCGGCATGGGCGCTGAAACATTTCTGGCGCTGGCCGCCTTCGCCTTTGTTTCGTCGATCACGCCCGGTCCCAACAATCTGATGCTGCTGGCCTCCGGCGCCAATTTCGGGTTCGTGCGCACCATTCCGCATATGTGCGGCATCGCCGTCGGATTTGCCTCCCTGCTGTTCGGGGTGGGATTTGGCCTGGGTGCATTGCTCACCACCTGGCCGACGCTCAATCTCCTGTTGAAGATCGCTGGTGGCAGCTATCTGCTCTTTTTATCGTGGAAGATTGCCAGCAACCGCAGTGTCGGGGATGTTGAAGCCGTGTCGAAGCCACTGACCCTGCTGCAGGCGGCGGCGTTTCAATGGGTCAATCCCAAGGCCTGGATGATGGCCCTGACGGCCATGGTGCTCTATTCAGACCCGGGATCGCCGCTATTTTCGGTGTTGCTGGTCGGCACGGTTTTTGTGATCATCAACTTTCCAAGCGTGTCGGTGTGGGCCGGATTCGGAACGGTCTTGCGGCGGGTGCTGTCCAATCCGGTGCGGCTCAAATGGTTCAACATCACCATGGGGCTGTTGCTTGCGGCGACACTCATACCCATGGTGCTCTAGACGCGGTGGCCGGACGCGGTGGTTCAAAGAAATTGTATTTACTGGCGCCGGTGATGCGTTAGGTTCAAGGTATGACCCATTCCGACGAAACCGATCATCATCACGACAATCACTACGATCCGATGACCGCGCGGGTGCGGGCGCTTGAGACCATTTTAAGCGAAAAGGGATTGATCGATCCTGCGGCGATGGATGTGATCGTCGACACCTACCAGAACAGGATCGGACCGCAAAACGGTGCGAAAGTCGTTGCCCGCGCCTGGTGCGACGAGCGCTTTGATGCCTGGCTTCGCGAAGACGCCACGGCGGCAATTGCCTCGCTTGGCTTTACCGGTCGTCAGGGCGAGCATATGCGGGCTGTTTACAACACGCCTGACACCCACAACCTGGTCGTCTGCACGCTTTGTTCCTGTTATCCGTGGAGCGTTCTGGGGCTGCCGCCGGTCTGGTACAAATCTCCGCCCTACCGGTCTCGTGCGGTGAGCGATCCACGCGGCGTGCTCGAGGAGTTCGGCGTGTCGCTGGATCCGCAGGTGAGCATTCGCGTGTGGGATTCGACGGCCGAATTGCGGTATCTGGTGGTGCCCATGCGTCCTGAAGGAACCGAGAATCTGAGCGAGGAAGCCCTTGCCGGCCTCGTATCCCGCGATGCGATGATCGGCACCGGTCTGGCCGGAGAGCCGCAATGAACGGACCGCATGATCTGGGTGGGCAAATGGATTTTGGCCCCATTGCGCCGGAAACCGATGAACCGCTGTTTCATGGCGAGTGGGAAAAGAAGGCGCTCGGTCTCACATTGTGCGCCGGTGCTCTGGGATTGTGGACGATTGACGAAAGCCGGCATTCGCGCGAACGGCTGCATCCGGCCGATTATTACTCTTCGTCCTACTACGAGATCTGGGTCAAGGCGCTGGAACAGCTGTTGTTGGAGCACGGTTGTGTGGGCCGCGATGAGTTGAAGGCCGGGCGGACATTGAGAGGTTCGTCGATCGACAAATCACCACTCGCCGCGGACAGGGTCGCCGCATTGCTGGCGGCCGGCGGGCCGTGCGACCGACCGGCGGTGACACAAGCGCGATTTCGTACCGGCGATCGGGTTCGCATGAAGAACATTCATCCGGCCGGACACACGCGCCTGCCGCGCTATGTGCGGGGCAGGGCCGGCATCATCGAAGAGGTAGCGGGAACCTATGTATTGCCCGACGACAATGCCCATGGTCGCGGCGAAAATCCGCAATGGCTTTACCGTGTGGTGTTCGACGGACGGGAGCTGTGGGGCCCCGACGCCGATCCGACCCTTTATGTCTCGGTGGACGCCTGGGAGCCCTATATTGACCCGGCCTGATGCTGAACCGTTGCCGGCGGAACTGGCCGATCCGAAGCCGTTTCGCGAGCCCTGGGAGGCGCAGGCCTTTGCCATGGTTGTCGGCCTGCACGAAAAGGGCGTGTTCGACTGGACCGACTGGGCGGCGAGCCTGTCGCGGCAGCTTCATCGGGACGACGCTGCCGCCGATGGCAGCGATTACTACACGTGCTGGGTGAGGGCGCTGGAGGATCTGCTCGAAAAACGCGCCATTGCGGCCCCCACCGAGATCGATCACCTGCAGGAGGCCTGGCAACGGGCAGCAGAGGCAACGCCGCATGGCCGTCCGATTGTGTTGCAGAACGATCCGCAAGCCCCGGGGCGCTGATCGGTTGCCAAGCCAAATTTCGATCGACCCATTGCCTTGCAGGGAGCCATGATGGCCTACAAGCTCGATTCCACACTGCATCTTGACCGCCGGGAAGACGATGTCTTCGAGGGCAGAACCGATCAGACCTATTGGAACCTGATTGGTCCCTATGGCGGCTGGATCGCGACCATCATGCTCAAGGCGGTCTCGCAGGATGCCGCAGCCGGTTTCGAGCCGCTGATCGTTTCGGTGGATTTCCTGAAAGCGCCTCAGGAGGGGACCATCATCCTGCGCCGCTGGTGCGACCGGGCCGGGCGCACGGCGTCTTTCTGGCGGGTCACACTCGAGATGCCGGACGGTACGCTCTGCGCGCGGGCGCAGATCACCTTGGCGCCGCATCGCAAAACGCTCGAGTTTTCCGGGAACCCTATGCCGGATGTGCCCGGTGCAGCGGATGTCGAACCGTTCGACGGCTCGCTACTGCCCGTGAAATGGGCACGTTGTTACGATACGCGCATCGTCAAGGGCGCCTTCGGGGCGCAGGCCGCCGATTCCCATTCGCTGGTCTGGATCCATGACGCCGATGGCCGGCCGCTGGATCATCTGTCCCTCATGGCGATCACCGACAGTCCGCTTCCGCGTCTGTTTCTGGCAACGGGCAAGGTGTCCAATATCTCGACGATTTCGATGACGACCTATCTGCATGCCTCAGCATCCGAACTCGATGCGATCGGCAGCGAACTGCTGCTCGTCGATTGTCAAAGCGAGCGGGCCGGAGGCGGGTTTTATGACCAGCATTCGAAATTTTACTCACCGCATGGACCGCTGATTGCCACATCGCACCAGATGGTCTGGTACGACCGCGCGCCCTAGGCCGTTTCACGTTTTGTCAGAAACGGGACAACGGTGTCGGCCCTTTGATTTTGTTGATGCATTCAGGTTTTTCCGATTCCGTTAAAACCTCAATTTCTCTAGTAGGCCGGTCATTAACGTGAAAGGCTGGCGGCGATTCCCACTTGCCCTGGAATAGCGAATCCTGCCACTTGGGACCATGGAGTTTTCAACTCAACAGGATGCAGCGCTGAAGGCTGTTTCGTCATGGCTCAAGGACGGCCAGAGTCCGCTGTTCCGGCTGTTCGGCTATGCGGGTACCGGCAAAACAACATTGGCGCGTTATTTTGCCGAACATATTGATGGCGATGTGCAATTTGCCGCCTTTACCGGCAAGGCGGCCCAGGTGCTCCGTTCAAAAGGCGCCAGCAACGCCAAGACCATCCATTCGTTGATCTATCGGCCGCGGGGCGAGGAGGAGGTGGAGGACGAGGAAACCGGCAAGACGTCCATCGCACCGATGTTTTCTCTCAACCGGCAAAGCCCGGTCGCCCAGGCCGCGCTGATTATCGTCGATGAATGTTCGATGGTGGATGAGGATCTGGGTGCCGATCTGATGAGTTTCGGAACGCCGATCCTGGTGCTCGGCGATCCCGGCCAGTTGCCGCCGGTTTCCGGTGGCGGCTACTTTACCGACCACGAGCCGGATTGCCTGTTGACCGAAATCCACCGCCAGGCGCGTGACAATCCCATTGTCGATCTCGCCATGCAGGTGCGTGAGGGCCGGGATATCAGCTATGGCGACTGGGGCAGGGCACGGGTGATCGGCAAATCCGATGTCGATACGGAGCTTGTGCTCGAGGCCGATCAGGTTCTGCTCGGCATCAACCGGACACGGCGGCGCTACAATCAAAGGCTGCGCGAGCTCAAGGGCTTCGATGCGCTTTATCCGCAGTCCGGCGACAAGCTGGTGTGCCTGCGTAACGATCCGGCAAAGGGCCTGCTCAATGGCTCGCTTTGGCAGGTAATGACGTCGTCGAAGGAGACGGTCAAGCCGGGTATCAATCTGTTGGTCAAACCGGAAGACGATGATATGGGCCGGGGATCGGCCAAGATCAAACTGCTGAAGGCGGCATTCGAGGATCCGAGCGCTGAGACACCCTGGCAGACGCGAAAACGTTACGATGATTTCGATTACGGATACGCGCTGACGGTTCACAAGGCTCAAGGCTCACAATGGGACAATGTCGTGCTGTTCGATGAGAGCTATGCCTTTCGCGAATCCCGGGAACGCTGGCTCTACACCGCCATCACGCGGGCGGCGGAGCAGCTGACCATCGTGCGCTGAATCCACCTATCCTGTCTGCAGGTCTTCCTCGTAAATCCAACGCCAGGCCTCGGCTTCTGCCTCATAACCGAAGTGCCGGACCTCAACGCGGAACAGCGGATCGAAGATCCTGATGGCCGTCGCGAACCAGTCGGGCCCGCCGATAACGGCGTAGCGCCGCAGATGCTTGATGGCGTGCAGCTTGCCCATGAAGGTCGATTCGGAAAAAAGCGTGCTCCAGTCAAAGCCGTCAAATCGACCGATGCGGATCAGGAGGTTGATTCTGTCATGCTCCTGGTAGGCCTCTTCGAGCGCTGCATAGATTTTGTCCGTCTCGGCAGCGGACAGATGGCCATCGATCTCAAAGGCATAGACGTCATCGCGTTTGGTTTCGAGTTGCGACAGCGCCGGGTGGCGGAGTTTGCCTGTCATGTGGGACCCTCGGCGTTTCCTGATTCCTGAGATTCATGTAGGTACGGGCCGTGGCCGGCGCAACAGACAGACTGCCGTGCGGGCCAATTCCGGAGGTCGCCGAAACCGGCGGTCGCCTTGAACCGCACTATGGGAAACGAAGACGATGCCGGATCAACCCTCCACAAGGCTTTCAGTCAATCTGAATGCCATCGCCATGCTGCGCAACCGCCGGGATCTTCCCTGGCCGAGCGTGACCGGATTGGGCGCTGAGGCTCTGGCTGCCGGAGCCCATGGCATCACGGTCCATCCGCGTCCCGATCAACGGCATATCCGTTTTTCCGATCTGCCGATGCTGCGCGCGCTGCTGGATGATGAGTATCCCTCGGCGGAGTTCAATATCGAAGGCTATCCCAGCGACGCGTTTCTGGCGTTGATCGAAGCCAATCAGCCGGATCAGGCGACCCTGGTCCCGGACGATCCGGCCCAGGCCACCTCCGACCATGGCTGGGATCTGCACCGAGAAAGCGGGCGCTTGAAACCGATCGTTGCGCGGCTGAAGAAGCTGGGGGTTCGGGTCTCGCTCTTCGTTGACGGTGACGGAGATGCGGCGGCGATAGATCTGGCGGCTGAAACCGGAGCCGATCGCGTCGAACTTTATACCGGCCCCTACGGGGCCTGTTATGACGATCCGGCCAAAGCGGCTGCCGAAATCGAGCGTCTCGGCTCCACGGCGGATGCGGCGCATGCAAGCGGCCTCGGCGTCAATGCCGGCCATGACCTGACCGTTGCGAATCTGTCACCGCTTTTGTCGCGTATTCCGACTGTTTTGGAAGTGTCGATCGGTCATGGTCTGACGGCGGATGCGCTGCAATATGGCATGGCCGAAGCGGTGCGGCGTTTTCTTGCCGCCTGTCACAACGGGAGTTGAGACACGGTGGTCGCTACTGAGCCGCAACTCCCGCTTGACCCGGTTGCCACATTGATCTAGAGAATGCTCCGAACCGTACCGTACGGTACTATTTCATCTGGTGAGAGTGTGTCGCAAAGCGCGTTGAGTGATACGGGTTTGGAAGAGCAGGGGGACTTTACGCCACGCCAAAGCGCGGTGCTGCAGTCGGCCCTCAACCTTCTGGTTCGCGGCGGCGACAGGGCACTGACGACGGCCGGGGTTGCCAGGGCGGCAAACTGTTCCAAGGAAAGTCTCTACAAGTGGTTTGGGGACCGAGACGGGCTTCTGGCCGCTGTCATCAGCTTCCAGGCATCGAAGGTCCGCGCTGCGGCGTCCGGCCAACTGCCGCGGGATGCGGAAAGCTTTCGCGACGATCTGGTCCGCTTTGCGCGCGATCTGCTCGACGTGCTGGCCGGCGAGGTTTCACTGGCTCTCAACCGGCTGGCGATCGGTCAGGCGGGAAATCAGGACACGCATCTGGGGCGGCTTGTCCTGGAACGCGGCCGGCGGATGATCGGACAACGGGCCGGTGCGCTGCTGGAGACCGGACGGCAGCAGGGCTACCTGGTCTATGACGATCCGCAGGAGGCCTATCAGACGCTCTACGGATTGATCGTGCGCGATCTGCATGTGCGCCAATTGCTGGGCGAAGACCTTGCCGCGGACCAAGAGGATTTCGCAGGGCAGGCCGCCGATGCGATCGACAAGTTCTTTCGCCTTTACGAACCCCAACCAGACCATTGAATTCCAAGCTCAAATGAAAGGAAATCCAAATGCGTGTCTATTATGATCGTGATGCCGATCTCAACCTCATCAAATCCAAGAAAGTGGCGATTGTCGGATATGGCAGCCAGGGGCGGGCCCACGCGCTGAACCTGAAGGATTCGGGCGCAACGACCGTTGTGATAGCGCTGCGTGCCGGCTCGGCGACGGCAAAAAAGGCCGAGGCCGACGGATTCGAGGTCAAGACGGTTGCCGATGCCGCCGCCTGGGCCGACCTGATGATGATGGCCGCACCCGACGAATTGCAGGCCGACATTTATCGCGATCACATTGCCGACAACATCCGTGACGGTGCGGCGATCGCCTTTGCGCACGGGCTCAATGTGCATTTCGGTCTGATCGAACCGAAGAGCTCGGTCGATGTCCTGATGGTGGCGCCGAAGGGACCGGGCCACACGGTGCGCGGCGAATATCAGAAGGGTGGTGGTGTGCCCTGCTTGATCGCCGTGGACCAGGACGCCTCCGGCAATGCCCACGATCTTGGCCTCTCCTATGCCTGTGGCGTCGGCGGCGGGCGTTCGGGCATCATCGAAACGACCTTCAAGGAAGAATGTGAAACCGATCTCTTCGGCGAGCAGGTGGTGCTGTGCGGCGGGCTGGTCGAATTGATCCGCGCCGGGTTCGAGACGCTTGTGGACGCCGGATATGCGCCGGAGATGGCCTATTTCGAATGTCTTCACGAGGTCAAGCTGATCGTCGACCTGATCTATGAGGGCGGCATTGCCAATATGAACTACTCAATCTCCAACACAGCCGAGTGGGGCGAATATGTCTCCGGCCCGCGCATCATCACCGACGAAACAAAGGCGGAAATGAAGCGTGTTCTTGACGACATCCAGACCGGCAAGTTCACGTCGGAGTGGATGCAGGAGTATCGCGCCGGTGCGGCGCGCTTCAAGGGCATTCGCCGCAACAATGATGCCCATCAGATCGAAGAGGTGGGTGAAGAGCTGCGCGGCATGATGCCGTGGATCAAATCCAACGCTCTGGTCGACAAGGAACGCAACTGATCGCTGCTTCGAAAGCTGATTTGGACCGGGCCGCGACACTGTCGCGGCCCTTTCTCTTCGGGGGTTCACTTTGCCAGCAGGTGTTGTCCGTGCGGATTGTCGATGACCATCAGCCAACGGCCGTCGCTCTGGCGGCGCAGGACGGCGACTGAAAGGCCGGCCTGTTCGACCTGTGCTCCATCCGGCATGGTGCCGGTCATGGTCCAAGGCGCAAAATGAATGGCGATGTCGCCGGCGATATAGACTTCGTGCCCGCTGTAGCTGAATTCTGGATCAAGCGAAAAAGCACCCTGAAACATCGACTGGATGACGGCTGGATCGGAGATCGGGTTGGCGGGTTCGAAGACCACGGTTGCCGTGGGCTCGTAGCTGTTCATTACGCCGTCGATATCTCCGGCGTGAAACGCCGCCGTCATTTTTTCCACGGTGGCGAGGATTTCCTTTTGTTGCGTCGACATTCCGTCTCCTTTGCCGGCGAGTGCGGGTGCCGCAAGACATACGGCGATGAGGCTGATCAATTTCATAACGTGTTTCATCGGGCGGTTTTCTCCTTCTCGGGTCAGGTCGGTTTCAGGCACAGATGGACCATTGCTGCAGACACATGGGCATCGGCATAAGCGTGGTGTCGATCGTGGCGGGGTGGTGTCAGGGACTGTCTTGCAGGATCTCCGTCAGGCGCTTGCCGAGATCGACCGGCGCCGGAAAATCGGGCATTGCCGTCTGCAGCTTGAGAACCCGCAACCGTCCCTCGACCTTTTGTGCTCGGGCAAGCACATCGTCATAGGTCGGTGCATCGGTTGATGCAAAAATCGGACGGTCCGGCGATATCCGTCCCTGAGCGATCGCCGCAGGGAGCCTCCTGGAGCAGGAACACCGGGTCCGTTCTCCGGCCAGTCCGCAATGGTGGGTCGCAAACGACACCACCTGTTTGCGGGCGCGGGACAAACGTTTTCGGAAATTTGCCTTGGAGGTCTGGATTATATCCGCCGCTTCGACATGGTCGAATTCGAGAATATCACCCAACACATAAGCGATGCGGTGCTTCATATCGAGACATAACAACATGGCCATGGTGCAGGATATGCGAAGCTCGTTGAGCATCACCGTGTCCTCTGCCGAGCGTGGTGGATCTGCGACGAGCCCGGTTTCCAGATCGATGGCAAACATCTCGAAGGTCAGCCCGGGATCGCGGTCGGCGATCTTTCGGGCGGTCAGCAGGTAATTCACGGCCACACGAAAAACCCAGGTGGGAAACGCGCTGTCGCCACGAAATGTTGACAGTCTGGTGATGACGAGGATCAGAATTTCCTGGGTGGCTTCCTGCGCGTCAGCCGGATTGACGAGCATGCGCATGGCCAAACCATGGATGCGATCCTGCAAGCGGCCGATAATCTGTTCGAGTGCCTTGCGGTCTCCGCTTTGCGCCGCCTTTACGACGTCGTCCCAATTGTCTGTTGCCATATCATTCCACCCTGCTGCTGTCTCTCAAAGGTTTAGACAGCGGCAGGCCGCGATGTGTGACAACAATTTTATAAACACCTGCCGCCGATACCCGGCGGCGGGTTCAAGTCTCGCTTTGGGATCAATAGTAGGGTGATCTGCACTGTTTGCGTGGACCGTGATAGGGCTGGAACGTATTGTCCCAGGCCCTGTAGGAGCGGTATTTCGCGAAACAGTAGTTGGTGTGCGCCTGCGATGCGGAAACCCGGTAGCGTGGCGCCTTGCGATAGTAGCGCTTGGCCGGCCGCTGATAGTAGTAGCGCGGCGCCGGGCGGTAGTAATAGCGCGACGGATAATAGCGCCTTGGGCCATAATAGCGCCCGCCATTGCAATAGCCATTGACGCAATAGTAGCCGCCGCGGCGCTGACTGCCGGCGACGATACCGCCGATGATCAGACCCGTGGCAACGCCGGCGGCGAAATTGCCGCCCTTGTTGTAACGGTATTTCTTGCCTGCCTCGGCGCTTGCCGCCGTCATGGCGAGAAGCGCCAGCCCCATGGCGGCGATGGCGAGACTTCGTGTCAGCGTAAGCATGTCGGTCTCCCGTATTGTGTTTCTCCGTCAAATATTCTTCATTGTATCGGCTCTGGCAAGGCCTGCACGGCCTTCGCGCGATCACATTGCGATCACCGGATCGCCTTGCCGGTCATAAAGCATCATCTTTTCAGCCGGTTGGCGACCATATCCCTTTATCGTGAGATTCAGGTGACAATGGGCCGAACAGACCTTAGACCAATTCCCGTTTTGTCAGAAACGGGACAACGGTATCGACCTTTGATTTTTGTTGATGCATTCAGGTTTTGCCGATTCCGTCAAAACCCGAATTGCTTTAAACAGGATCGACCGATCCACTCTGGCCCGGAACTCTCCCATGTCGCTGCGCCTTGCCACTTTCAATGTCGAGAATCTAATCAACCGGTTCGATTTTTCCGGGTTTCGCAATGAATTGCGCCAGGATCGTGCGTTGAAGCTTTTCGACATTACGTCCCAGAGCCAGTACGAGCAGCTTGAACAGGCCCGCGCCATCGCCCATACGGACGACACGCGGCAGTTGACGGCACTGGCGATTGCGGAAACCGGCGCGGACATATTGTGCCTTCAGGAGATCGACAATCTGGAGGCGCTGCATTCTTTTGAATATGGCTATCTGTTTAAGATGGTCGGCCGCGGCTACCGGCACAAATACATGATCGAAGGCAATGACAGCCGTGGCATCGATGTGGCCGTGATGATGCGCGAAGAGACACGCGACGGGCAGACGATCGAGTTCCAGCGCATGGAAAGCCATGCGCATTTGACCTATGCCGATCTCGATCTGTTTGATGATGCAATCGGGCTGACAAATCAGCCGAACGACCGGGTGTTCCGGCGCGACTGCCTGGAAGTCGACGTCAAGGTCGGCGGGCGGCCGCTGACGCTTTACATCTGTCACTTCAAATCGATGGGCTCGCCACGCAATGGAATGGACGGGCGGACGGCGACCATGGCGGTGCGCTCGGCGGAGGCAAAAGCCGTCCGGCACATTATCGAAAACCGCTTCGGCAAGAGCAGGACTGCCGGCAAGCGCTGGATTGTCTGCGGCGACATGAATGATTATCAGGAACGGCTGGTCATAGAGGGCGATCGCATCAACGGTTTCTCCTTCTTGCCCACCCGCGAGGAGCAGAGCGCCCTCGATGTTTTCACGGTTGACGGGTTTGCGGACAATGTTGTCCAGCGTCGCCCCGAGATGGACCGCTGGACCCTGTTTCATACGCGCGGACCCGATGAGCGGCATCTTTGCCAACTGGATTATCTGCTGCTGTCGCCCTCGTTGGCCGGGCACAATGCCAAGCACAACCCCGACATCATCCGCGCGGGCCAGCCTTACCGGACCATCTTTCCCGAGGGCCAGGATGTCTTGCGCTATCCGCGGACCGGTTGGGACAGGCCTAAAGCCTCCGATCATTGCCCCGTTGCGATGACGCTTGATCTGCTGTGAATGCAGCCAGGGACAGCCTGTTTGAAAATCCTTCACCGGCCACGGATTTTTCCATTGTCGCTCCGGTTTCGGCTGTGCCATGGTGCCGCAATCCGCGTCTGACCGAACCGCCAAGGGAGTGCCCAAATGCCGCGCCAATATGCCGTATACGATGTCTTTTCCGCCGAGAGGCTGGCAGGAAATCCGCTGGCTATCGTGTTCGATGCGGACGGGTTGTCGGATGAGGCCATGCAGGCGATCGCTGCGGAGTTCAATCTGTCCGAGACGGTGTTCGTGCTTCCGGCTGACAATCCGGCCCATGGCGCGAAACTGCGCATCTTCGTTCCGCGGCGCGAGCTGCCTTTTGCCGGACATCCCACCGTTGGTACGGCGGTCGCGTTGGCCGAACGGAAAACCGGCTCCGGGACCAATATCGATCTCATGAATGTTCTGGAAGAGGGGATCGGGCCGGTTCGGACCGTTGCCAGGCTGGTCTCCGGAAGCGCGAGTTTTGCCGAGTTCGACCTGCCGCAACTGGCCAGTCCGCTGCACGCGGATTTGAGCAAGGAGGCCGTTGCTGCCGCACTGGAGATCGATCCCCATGAAATCGGTTTTGAAAACCACCAGATTTCGCTGTGGAGCGCCGGCATTCCCTATGTCATGGTTCCCGTCCATGATCTTTCCGTTGCGGCCAATGTCCGGTGCGATGCCGGACGCTGGGAGCGGCTGGCACCGATGGCCGACGGAAAGCTCGCCGACGCCTATGTCTATTGCCGCGGCGGTGTCGATCACGAAGCGCAGTTCCATGCCCGCATGTTTGCGCCGCATTCCGGCATTCCGGAAGATCCGGCGACCGGCTCTGCCGTGGCGGCGTTTTCCGGCGCCGTGCATCATTTCGACGAGTTGCTGGACGGGCACCATGCATTGCTCATCGAACAGGGCGTCGAAATGGGCCGGCCGTCGAAGATTCATCTGCACCTGGAACTGGATGGCGGCAGGATCGTCCAGGGCCGGATTGGCGGCCACGCGGTGAAGATTGCCGAGGGCAGCCTGCTCATCGACTGAGCGCGCGGACGGCACGGAATTTCATCTGGACAGACCTTGGCAGGGTCGCTATATGCGCCTATCCTCCAAGGGACGGGTGTGTAGCTCAGTTGGTAGAGCAGCTGACTCTTAATCAGCGGGTCCACGGTTCGAGCCCGTGCACACCCACCATTTCCTCCAGTTAATTCAATGGTTTGTCCGGAGGATTGATTGTCAGGCTCGCCTGAATTGCACTTACACGAAATGGCACACCTGTGACCGGTCTTCAAGACGATGACCGAATAGAACCGATTCTTGGCGGAAACGTGCATGTCTATCAACGGCCAGAAAGTCCGATATAGCAATGCTCTACCATATAGCTTGATAAGACAGACGGGCTAGCAGCGAGGAAAAGAGCCTTGCGTAAGCGAAAGACCTCGCCGAGGTCTGGTGTCCGAACTATGGGGCAAAAGCTCCCGGGGGAAGATCTGGAATGAAAAGACATTCAATGGCGCAGCAAACGTTTTGGGGCTGAATATAAGGTTATGACGCGCCGTGAGCGGAATGCCAGTCAGTATCAGATCACAAAGCTCGGTTGCGCCATCGCCTTAAGCCGTTTCTTGGGAGTAAGTGGCTTTCCGAAATAATGCTGCTTGTGGTTCGGGAATATCGGATTTCCGATCTCGAAGCCCTCCGAATGACCGCGGCACTTGTCGGTTCCGGGTGCCATCTGGCACCACCGTGCACCATGAGATCGTGACACTGTGGCATGTTATCAAAACTGCTGTGCAGTGCGGTAGGATCGAGAGTTTATCTAACCTCTTCATGCCCCATCGAAAGTCTTCCAACGTGTCCCATCGCGCTTGGTTCTCACCGGAGGAATACAAGTAATTTGTATTCCGCTACGCAGGCGAGCATGGCAAAAGCCAATGTCGGGTCATTACTATCTCAGGACACTACGGTACCATAAACTGTGTCATCATTCCGGAATCCTCATGCTCCAGAATGTGGCAATGCGCCATATAGGGCGATTTGCGGTCCGCTGCTTTCGGGAAGGTGACAAGGATTTCGACAAATGAACCTTTGTTGATCGCAACCGTGTCTTTCCATCCCGAAAGATGCTCGGGCGGCGAGCTACCGTTCATAGACGCAATGCGAAACTGGCAACCGTGGATATGCACCGGGTGCAACATCTGGTCGCTGTTTTCGTCAATTCGCCAGCGCAGGAGTTCGTTGCGCTTCACTTCGAACGGTTTTTGAGACAGAGCATAGGAAGCACCGTTGACACCGTTGGAGGAAAGCTGTTCCGCTTCGCTCAAGGTCGGACCATTGACAATCAGATCAGTCAGCGCGTCGTAGTCTGCCGGCCCGGCGGTTCCTTTTGCAAGTTTCATGAGCCCGGCCGTCATCAGCGCTTTCATACCCGCATCGTCCCGGAACATGTTCATCGTCAGTCTTTGGCTGATATCGGGAAGCTTGTCCGTTAGCGTCGGCAGCTTGGCCAATTCCTGGGGAAGGGTACCCTTGCCATCAGCACCGATCGGCTCGATCGACACAAGCGGCAAAGCCCTGTCGAACGGAGGCAGCCGCATGATCGGCTGGTCAACCGGCAGGGTCACAAAGTCAAAGACCTTGCCATCGCGCGCATCAACCAGGACCTCGTAGCGTTCACCAGCATGGACAAGCAGACTTTGCATTTTGACTGGCTCAGCCAGAAGACCTCCGTCCGAGCCAACGACATAAAGGTCGCGTTTGTCGGATGCCTGCAGGTTGTAGCTGCGTGCATTCGAACCGTTGAGGATACGGAACCGGAGCCATCCCTTAGCAGTCCTGGCAGTAGGATATTCGGCACCGTTTACCAGGACGGTGTCGCCCACATATCCGACTGTGACCGCTGTCAAGTTGAACTGGTGGAAGAAGCTACCATCGGAATTGAAACGGCGGTCCTGAATGATCAGGGGAACATCGTCAACACCCCAGTCGGAGGGTAATGGAAGCGCGTCGCTTTCCTCATCTTCAACAATCAGTAGCCCGGCGATGCCTTTGATTACCAGTTCCGCGGTCGTCGGATAAACATGCGGGTGGAACCAGAGTGTTGCTGCCTGTTGATCAATCTCAAGCGGCGCAGTCCATATCGCGCCAGGCTGAATGACCTGATGAGGGCCGCCATCGACCTTCCCGGGGATGATCAACCCATGCCAATGCATAGTGATCTTTTCGGCAAGGGTGTTGTGAACATGCATGTCCACTTTGTCACCGCGCCGCACCTTTAGAGCCGGGCCCAGAAAAGGGCCATTGACGCCGTAAGTCGGCGTCGCAGGGCGACTGCCAAACTGCATTTTTCCGCTGGCAATCGCCAAATTGACCGAATTGTCGGAATCCTTGGAAAGAATTGGCGGAATAGGTAAGGTCGGGCGGGGAACGCCCGTCGAAGCGAACACCTTAAGTGGCAAGCTCGCTGCCATGGCACCTCCAAGAACTGCCCCATATCCGAGCAGTGACCTGCGCGTCGTTGCAAATCGCATGGAGTTACTCCCTTGTTCCGTTAGAATGGCCGAAAACTCCGAAAAATGCCTTTCAGAAAGAGTTGAGCCAAGGCCTTGGCGAACCATCAAATGACCGTGGAAGACGTGCGTTAATTTTTGGTGAAAAACCGGTGATAACAAAGCATATTGTACGACGTGCTTTGTACAGCCGACGAGTGTCTAGCCCCGGGGATTGGGTCGCCGATTCGGGATTTGACCAAAGCGGTGGAGTTTGCCCTTTGAACCGATCCATCGCAAACTTAATCGAGCTCGGTGCCGTCAGTGTGACAAACTGCCGATGCCCGATCGTATTCATCCGCTCCGTGGTTGACGCAAGCGACCGTTCTGCCATCTGTCAGTTCAATTAGTCTGTCAGTTGCCTGCTTCCCGCGGGACCAATCTTTGAGTTTGCCTTTGTATTGCTGCCCCGGCTCCTGGGCATCAATCCCATGAAGGCGATAGGAACTTGGTCGAATTTCAGTTTATCACCGTCGATCACCCGATCACCACGGTCTTAGCATCAAGCGCTGATTCAATTTTGGGTGCCGTGGCCACCTCGCAAAGAACATGAGTGCGGGTGCAACGATTTTTATTGTGCCGTATTGGTTGTAAAGCGGCGCAAAAAAGTAACACTGGTAGTTCGGAGATTATTTTTAATCTATTGATTTTGTTATGCTATCTCGGACTCTTTCTGGAGCTTAGCGATTGTTTTGATGGACTGCGATTTAGCCGCTTAATCAGCGGATGCACGAATTAGGCCGGTGCACATCCACCAGGTTTCTCAAGCCTCTGGCCTAACACGGCAGGGTGCTTCTCGGTTCGCGGCCGTGCCCCGATTGAATGCTACCGGGATCCCGGCGTCTTGATTGCAGATCTAGCCGCCCGGTCTGATGCCCATGCAGACAACGAATTCGCCGGGGATCCGATAGCCCTGCGGTGTGTGGTAACGCGCGATCGAGGCCAGATATTCGGCATGGGCCGCAGCTCGGGTCGACGCGTCGAACCGGTTGTATGCGAGTGCCACGGGGCCGCCGACAAACGCCGCTTCGAGCGCGCTGTCATCGTCCGGATAGGGCAGGGTGCAGGACAGACGAACCGTCCGGACGCCGGTAAATCCGGTGTCCTGCAGCAATTGCTGTAGCGCCGATCCGGTACCGAGACGAAAAAACAGAGGACAGACGGTGGATTTCACCCGCGCATCGACAATCGGGAAAATATCCGCCCAGCCGCATTTGGACCGTTCGCCCCAGACGGCCATGACCGCTCGTCCGCCGGGTCTGAGCACCCGCAGCGATTCATCGACCGATCGGGCCGGGTCCGGCATATACATGAGGCCAAGGGCGCAGGTGACAAGATCGATGCTGGTGTCGGCAACGGTCGGAAAAGACTCGGCGTCTGCGCGAAACGCCCGCAGATTGGCAAAACCCCGCGCCGTGGCGTTGCGCCGAACCGCCGCAACCATTTCGTCCGACAGGTCGGTCGCCGTGACTTGACCGTCCGGCCCGACGGCGGCGCATAGCGGCAGGCTGATGAGTCCGGTCCCGCAGGCAAGGTCGAGAGCCTGTTCCCCAGGGCGCGCCGCCGCCAGGCGCAGCGTTTCCGTGTGGGCATCGGCGAGACTGTGTTTCCAGCCCGTCTCATAGGCCTCTGCCGCCCTGTCCCAGCCGTAGCGCTGCACGCGTCTTTGCATCCGGGCATCCATCAGGTGGCTCCTTGTTTCCGGTCAGAGGCTTCGGCGAATACCACCCGACGTTCGATCGTCTGGGGGTTGAGAAACACATCCATCAGTGGGCTGAATTTAAGAGCCGTTTCGATGGCTTCGAAAATATGCCGGCGCGGCGCGGGCGATTGTACCGTGATGGTCAGCCTTATGGCTTCGAAGCCTGGGACGATGTCTTCATCGACACCCAACTGGCCGCGGGCGTCGACATTGGTCTCCAGGACCACCTCGAGCCGGTCGATCTGCACGTCCCGCTGGGCCGCCCATTGTTTGATGCCGATGGCCACGCAGCCGCTCATCGCGGAGCGCAGGGCCATGCTTGGAGACGGTCCGGCATCGTTGCCGCCGAGCGCCCGGCCGACATCGAGCAGAATCTCGTGATTTGCCTCCGCGATACGGCAGCAGGTCCCGGCTTCAAGCGTTGCCACATTGGTATAGATGCGCCGGCCGCGCTCCGGCCGCAGCGTCACGGTGCGCTCTGCCCGTTGCAGTGCCGATTTGATCACGTGCATGTCTGACATGTTCATCTCCTGATTTCCCGTCAGGCGGCCCGATAGGCCTGCCCGTCCAGATAAGCCCGCAGATGGGATGACAATTCCGCCGCATCGTGTCCGACGCCCGAAATCTGGTGCGACTGGCGACGTCTGAGGATCGGCAGACCCAGAACGTAAAGGCCGGGAGCATCCACGACGCCGCCGTGATGGCGCAGGCGTCCGCGGCGATCGAAGACAGGCGCGTCCAGCCAGGAAAAATCAGGCCGGTAGCCCGTCGCCCAGAGAATCGAGCGAATGCCGCCGTCAACGAGGCTGCGCCGCAATGGCGGCGTTGCCGGCAGCCTTGTCCGCGTCGGTCTCGGCTCCGGCGGCAACTGTGAATCGAGATCCCATTCGGTGATCCAGTGATCAACCAAATCCAGCAGACGATTCATCTTCAGATCTGCCGATGCGCATAAATGGCGCAGGCCGCCGGAAAAGAGGGCTTCGCCATTGCGGATATCTGCAATGCGTCCAACGATTTCGACACCGCGCGCCTGCAGCGCGTTGAGGTCGACGGGTTCCGGACCGCCGATCAATTGCGGTGAGGGCAGGCGGCGGGCGCGGTCCAGGTCGTCAACCGCGTCGAATCGTTCATCGGCCAGCCCCAGCGTATGCAGCCACCATTCGATGTCGTGGCCGCGATAGGTGCGTGGCAGGCGGATATGTCCGCCGGTTGACACAGTGACCGGTCGTCCCGAGGCCTGCAGTTCCCGGGCCAGTTGGACCCCGGTGGCGCCGGCCCCGACGATCAGAACGCCGCCATCGGGCAAATCATCCGGCCGCTTGTAGTCGTTTGGTGTCGTCTGATACACGGAGTCAGGCACTGCACGGCTCAATGCCGGGACAACCGGTTGGGTGAACGCGCCCGTTGCGGCGACCAATGTGCGGCATTGCAGCGGCCCCTGGCTGGTCTCGATATGATAAGCGTCGTCGCTGCGGTGGACCCGATGCACCTGCGTCGCGCTGTATATCAACGCGCTGGTGCGGTGCGCATAGGCTTCGAGGCGGGTCACCAGTTCTGCGACATCCATGTAGCCATCCGGGTCGTCCCCCTGATAGTCGTCGCCGAGAAGGCAGTTGGCCCAGTTGGGTGTCAGCAGCCGCAGGCTGTCCCAGCGCCGCGTTCGCCACGTATCGGCGATTGCGCCACGGTCAAGCAGGATATGGTCGACGCCGCGCTGCATGAGTTGGCGGCTCATGGCCAAACCGGCTTGACCGGCGCCGATAATGACGGTCGAAACGGATTTCATGGCCTTGATGCTCCCTCGTTCGATTGCGGCCGGTCTGGCGCAATTGCCATGCCTGCGCTCTGTCCAGCCTCGCGATCCAGGCAATAGACGGAGGCGGCGATCTGCGAACGGGTGAGTCCGATATCCTTCAGCGTATGATCGTTCAGGCCCTGAAGCATCTCCGGTGACAGGCGTCTGGCGCGCAAGGCGAACAAGCGGCGGTAAAGGCCGAGCAACCGGGTGGTGAAGCCGATATGCCGGACTGATACAATGGTCATCTCCCTGCGAATTGCGGTGTGCATTTTTCTTTCCTTTGATCGAATGGTGCCGGTGGCCGGGGCGGACACCGGCTGTTTGCGCCGGTGTCCGTGTTCCAACGGCGTGCCGCCTTAAGCGACGGTCACATGGACATTGGTTGGATTGGTGATGACGTCGAAGACGGCCGATCGCTTCTGGGATTGCGCAACCAGCGCGGCGATATCATCCTTGCTCGCATCGGCATCGATCTCGAAGCGGACACGAATGTCGCTGTAGCCATTACGAACATCCGTATCGATGCCGAGGATGCCGTAGATGTCCATATCGCCCTCGATTGTGGCTGCGACCTTCTTCAGTTGAATCCCGCGGTTCTGCGCAACCGCCGCAACGCCGGCCGTCAGGCAACTGGCCAGCGCAGACAATGCGATTTCGGCGGGTGTGGCTGCCATATCGGCGGCGGCGAACTGCTCGGGATGATCGGCCTCGATCACATGCGGCGACTTGCGCTGCTGTTCTTCGCCGAGGCCGAAAAAGCCGGACACGGTGCTGCGGCTGTGTGTGCCGTCAATCCATTCGCAGTGGGCGCGCCATTTGAATTGTGCGGCTTCCGGGGCCGATTCGAGTGTTTCTCTGGCGTCCAAGAGTGCTTCGACATTGACGCCATTATTGACGCTGGTGCTTTGTATCTGTGTCATGAATTTGTCTCCTGATGTTGACCAATCGGCCGAGCGAACCATCCGCTCGACTTGGTTCACATCTATGGAGTGCGAAGAGGGGATACCTGAAGGAATTCGTAAGAAATTCTGAATGTTGCCGGCGATTGGAGCCTCACATTAATCCAATCGCAGATTTCTGATCAGGCGCTGGTAGCGCCGCTCATGACGAAGGGAAGAAATCGTCGGATTGAAACGTACCCAACCGGCATTGCGGTGACCTTCGTCAACCAGTCGCTCCAATTCGTCCAGGGCGCGGCTCGGTTCGCCGAGCGTAACGAGCGCGGTGACCGAATAGAATTGCAGCGCCGAGCGGTCGCGCATGCGAGCGGCGATCGACTTGAGCGCACCATCGCCATCGCCGCACAAGGCCAGAACAGTGCATTCTGCCGCACGAGCGCGTGGTTCATTCGGGTTGTTGGCAAGACGTAGCGCCAAACGCCTGGCCGCTGCCCTGCCCATCGACTGTCCAAGGTCGGAATCGCCGATCGATTGTCGAAAGGCTGCGGCAAGAAGAAGTGACCGGTAGTCGTCCGGTTGCAATGCTGCACCGCGTTCTGCAGCGAGGCTGGCGGCGCGGCACGCACCGAAGGCCGCGTACATCAAGCTGCACAGATACCACGCCTCTGCATTGTCCGGATCAAGCGCCATGGCTTTTTCAAAGGCTCTCCTGGCACCACGTTCGTCGTGGCGTGTTGTCAGGGCAAGACCCAGTGCCAGATGATTTGTCGCAAGCCCCGGACAAAGATGTACGGCCTCATCGGCCTGAGCCACGGCTTGATCGCATTCCGTCACGTCGCCGGCGCAAAACAATGCGCGAAAAGCCAGCGTCAGCGCATATTCTGCACGCGTTACCGCGCAGTTCGGCGCCCTACGGCTGGCCTCCTCCATGATTTCAGCGGCTCTTTGAATTTCATGCCAATCGCCAAACCGGCGCATCCTTTGGGCTTCAATGCACTGGAGATAGGCATCGAGATTGAATGCACCATCTGCTCTTTCGTCAAATCGGTTTTGGGCTGTTGCGTCAGGCGGACAGGGCAACTCGGGTTTGACCGTGATGCGGTATCCGGCCCGGGGAATGGTTTCGATCAGGTGCCGGTTGCTGAAACAACGACGAATCTCGGCAATAGCGGTGGTTACGGATTCCTCGCCGACCGTAACGCCGTGCCACACCGTATCCAACAATTCCTGCCGGTTAACGACCTCGCCCTCGGCTTGCGCCAGCATAAGCAAGGATCCCATTGCGCGCGGCGACAGCCGGCGCTTGCGTTCGCCATCGGTGATCGTGCGGGACGCCGGCTCGATACGCCAATCTGCAAGTCGAAATGGCAATGGCTTGTGCATGACTGGTTGGTTTCCGCTAACTGGTCTTTTCCCGATGTGTGCCGGCTGCTGGCGTTTTGAACACCCGTTCCGGGGGTGCGTGACCCTTTCGTCGCCCGGGACTGACGGCGGTCAAGATGCCGCTGCCAACGAATATGCCGGACAGAACCAGCATCAGGCTTGCTACCAGGGCCAATGTCAGCTGTTCGTTCATCAGCAGGTGACCAAGCAGCATCGCACTAACGGGATTCAAGGTCAGATAGAGGACGGTCGTGGTTGGCGACAGCCAACGCAGCGCCCAGGTAAAGAGAGAAAACTGGATCGCGCCGGCACATGTTCCGAGGAAGATTACCGCGATCCATCCTTTTGCGGAAAATGACGGAAGTGGCAGCAAGCCGGTTTGCAAATGGACGATCGGCAGCAACGCAAGGACGGCGGACATCATGGCCAGTGCAGTGACGAAAAGCGCACCGTGTCGCTCGAGAACGGCGCGGCTGAAGACCGAATAGATGGCGGCACAGAGCGCGCCGAGCAGCATCAGAATGTCACCCCGAAGCGCACCTTGAAACGCCACTGCTGCTGCTTCGGGTCCGTAGACGATCATTATGCCGAAGAAGGCCAAGGTGACGCCGAGGACCTTTGGACGTGTGATTGGCTCGCGTCCGAAAAGGGCAGCGACGATCAGGGTCTGAATCGGGATCGTGGCAAGGCCAACGGCTCCACGCGCCGCCGGAATATATTGCAGGGACGCATTGAATGCCCAGGGAAAGAGCCCGAAAAAAACGACCCCGAGCATCGCGATGGTGGCGTAGTCGGAGGCGGCCAGGCGATGCGACGGCCAGATAAAGGGCAAAATTGGCGCGAAGCAGACAATGGAAATGATGTAGCGGTAGAGGGCGAGCGCCGCGGGATCCGTCTCGCCGACGACATAACGTGTGGCGACGACGGCGGCGCCGGCGCTCAAGGCCGCAGTGGCCGCCGCGACATGGGCCAGCGCGATTTTCGACATCGTTTCTTCCATTCAATATCACGACTTTAAAAATGCAAGTCACTATTATTCTAGTAACTTTAAATTTGCAAGTTATGAATCAAACGCCAAATCTGACGTTGATGCAGGTATTTGCAATCCGGCCGTTGATGTATGTCGGCCAGTGCCCATTCTCCTGAAGGAGTTCGGAATGTTTTGTGAAATTTCGGTTTGGGTGCGCTATTCCGAGAGGCGGTTCATAACTTGCAATCTGCAAGTGACCAAGTTATCCTGATTGGAAATGGAGCGTTCCCGGGACCCCAATGCTGCCCATTGCTGAAGCCGATCGTCATGATTTTCGCTCCCGCTGTTCTATCGCCCGGACGCTGGAACTGCTTGGCGACAAATGGACTTTGCTGGTGGTTCGCGACTTGTTGTGGCACGGCAAGTCCAACTTCAAGGCACTGCAGGAAAGTGACGAGCGCATTCCCACCAACATACTGTCTGATCGCCTGAAACGATTGATGGATTGGGGATTGGTGCATCGCGAAGCCTACCAGGAGCGGCCACGGCGCTACCGGTATGCGCTCACCGAGTCCGGTCGGCAACTCGAACCGGTGCTTGTCGAAATCATGGGTTGGGGGCACCGGCATCTGGGTGGTGGATTCTATCATCCGGAGACTGGAAGAAGCCGTGGACCGAGCCGGGGCGCCTGATGTTCGGATGTCCGGATGTCCGGCTTTGAGATGTGGGCACCAATAGCGCCTTTTCGCTGCGCAGGCTGATGGCTGTCAGTTCGTCGATTGAGCACGCGGGCAGCCCAAGATTTCATCTGGACAGACCTTTGCAGGGCCGCCAAATGTGCGAATCCTCCAAAGATACGGCTTGAGATCAATTAGAAGAGCGGCTGACTGGATACGCATAACAGGGTGCACGGTGTGACTTTTATGTCAGCATGGAAAGAACAATTCTGGCTCTCTGAGTGGATAACGTTGGTATGGGCTTGATATCGACTGATCCGAGATGTTAGTGCATGCTCGTAACGGCATAATTTCTATTGCGTTTCTGGGGGCGGAAATCAATGAAAGACGACAAGCGCGACGAATCAGTCGAATCCAGTTTACCGGAAGACAAAGCGCGACGCGAAGCGCTTGTTAAGCTGGGCAAATATGCGGCATACACCGCACCGGCGATGCTGGTGACGACGAATGCAAAACGGGCCTTCGCGCAAGCGGCACCCGGAACACCAGTCACCACCACCAATACCACCACGAACACAACAACCTTCACCACGCGACCTCCAACCTAATCAAGGCCGATATGTGTACGCTGCCGCCAGTGTTGGGGTTCCGCGGTATTGATGCTGCTCGTGATCGCTTGAGCGTAGAAATGCTGGGATGGATACCAACGATTAGGAGAGGGCCTGATTGGTAACCGGGCATATTTTGACAATTAGGGTGCGACGAAAACGCGATGGACGACAACCGTATTGATGGGAGCAAGATTTTGACGGATGATCGAGCAAATAAACGGGTCGATAAGGATCTGCCGGCGGATCACGAGCGACGTGAAGCGCTTGTTAAGCTGGGCAAGTATGCGGCCTACACCGCACCGGCGATGCTGGTGACAACGAATGCGAAACGGGCTTTCGCGCAAGCGGCACCCGGAACGCCGGTGACCACCACCACGAATACGACAACGGTTACGACGAATACCACCATTCTAAACTAGTTGGTTTTCAACAATGGTGGAGCAGACTTGGTCGTCTGCATGATGCTCTTATGTTGGGTATCGTCTGGTGCTTGATGGTGTCGCTACGGCCGTGAAGGGACAAATCGGTGAAGCGCGATTGATGTGTCGGCTTCAATGAAAGCAGAGACCTGACTTTGGAGCGCAACACGATGATCGAATTCTTGGGATGAGAAAAATGTCAGATAAAAGTGAAAACAATCTGGATAAACAGGACCTGCCAAAGGATGGTGAGCGGCGCGAAGCTCTCCTGAAACTGGGCAAATACGCGGCCTATACAGCACCTGCGATGCTGGTGACGACAAACGCAAAACGGGCTTTCGCGCAAGCGGCACCCGGAACGCCAGTCACCACCACCACGAATACCACCACGGTTACGACGAATACCACCCTTCCAGACTAGTTGGTTAGCAATAATGGTCGAGCGGACTTGGTCGTCTGCATGATGTTCTTATGTTGGGCATCGTCTGGCGCTTGATGGTGTCGCTAAAGCCGTGGAGGGACGAAACGGTGTAGCGCGATTGATGTTTCGGCTTCAATGAAAACAGAGACCTGACTTTAGAGCGCAACAGGATGATCAAATTCTTGGGATGAGAAAAATGACCGACAATAGCGAAAACAATCTGGATAAAAGCGACCTGCCAAAGGATGGTGAGCGGCGCGAAGCTCTCCTGAAACTGGGCAAATACGCGGCCTATACAGCACCTGCGATGCTGGTGACGACAAACGCGAAGCGTGCCTTCGCGCAAGCGGCCCCCGGAACGCCGGTGACCACCACCACGAATACGACGACCGTTACAACGAGTTCCACGCTAAGGTAGCCGTTCCGCAGCAGTTCGTCGTGGTATTGGGCGATGGTTGCCGAAAGAACTGGTGTCCGAGCAAATGATGGCGTTCTGGCGTTGCGAAACGGTGTCGGTTGGGCGGATGTTCGACGTGAGAGTGTGTTGAAGGTGGTTGCGGCCGGATTCGAACCTTTGTGAATTGATTGAATCCTCTGGGGGGAGAACAATGACAGAAAATCGCAATGACAATCTGGATGAGAGAGATCTTCCAAAGGATGGGGAGCGGCGCGAAGCCCTTCTGAAGCTCGGCAAATATGCGGCCTACACCGCACCGGCGATGCTTGTGACGACGAACGCAAAGCGGGCCTTTGCGCAGGCTGCACCCGGAACGCCGGTGACCACCACCACCAATACCACGACTGTGACAACGAACACGACCCGGGGTTCCGGATAGTAACCGCTCTCTTTGTCGGTGGGCCGGTTTGGTCGTCAATTGCTCCGGCAGCTATATGGCGGGACACTGAACCTGTATAGTTCGTGTCGACCGGTCAGTGTGGCCAGGTGTGCTGGATTGTCAGCCAGACGATTGCAATGCAACTTTAAGCGAGCCGAACGAGGGGCGATGGAGGACATCAACGCTCTGGACGGAAGCAAGGCGATGGCAGCAAGTTGACATGGGTGGAAAGATCGCCCGATGAAAATAGATTGTCTCATGGGCACGTATGGCCGATTTTCACTTGCCTGCGATGCTTTGGCCTGTTTTCTGGCGCAGACCGTCCTGCAGAACGCCACGCTGCTCATTTATAATCAACATCCGGTTCCCTTGCATTTTGACCATCCGCGTGTCCGCGTCGTCAATGTCGTGAACCCGTCCGGAACGACACTGCGCGAAATCAGAGCCCAGATGATTGGCCTGGCCGATCCAGATGCTGACTATCTCCATTTCTGGGATGATGATGACCTCTATCTGCCGTGGCATCTGGAGGATTGCATGAACCATATTGGCGACCACATGGCCTGGAAACCCAGGTCAAGCTGGTTTCTGGCCGGCGGACAGACCTATGAGCTTATCTCCAACACGTTTGAAGGAAGTTGGATGTTTCAGGCTGAATATCTCAAGTCATCCTCCCTCGAAACACATCCGAACTATGCTGACATACCGGTTTACATGCAAACTATTGAGAGCAAACTGTTGGCGACCACCGAGCTCGAAGGTCGCTCGAATTATGTCTATCGCTGGGGTGGAGGCGTAACCAACCACAGCGGCCTCGGGGCTTCGGGTTCAACGGAAAAGCAGCGGCAGGTTATGCGATACCTGAACAGTGTCAGCACAGATGTTCAGGATGATGGTGCGATGATCCAAGCCGATTTGACCGGCGTCTGGAAACACTATCTGGCAGGTACGCGAAACCTCGTCACACCCGAAGAATGGCAGACCAACAAGGATGTACTTGGCCTTTCCGGCTTCGAAATGCCGCACGCAACATCCCGGTCTCGGCCGATTGAAAATCTGGTGCGCAGGCTCAATCCGTTCCGGTCAAAGTCCTGACGCACCAAGTATTACGGCCTGTTTTGTTCACGCAAAGCGAAGCCAGCCATTCAATGTGAAGCGGCTGTCCTGGATGTCCCCGGACGGACATACAACTTTCAGAACCTCGTGCGGGACACCGCTTGGAAATAGCAGCAGGCAATTGTCGTCCGGCTCCACGTCAACAAAGCTCTCCGCCGCCGCTCCGCTATCGTCCATAATGTCAAACAGGCGAATATCTCCTCCGCTGAACCCCTTCGGCTGTCGGTGAAAATAGTAGACGAATGTCAATTGGCGCGTGCTGGTGCCAGGGGTGCTGTTGTCCCGGTGCATTTTGTAGAATGCGCCGTCATTGTGGGCGGTAAGCTGCAGTTCAATATCGAATTCTTCCGGGGCGTCCAATTCGAGGACTTTCATGACGTCCGGGACCAGCGCGCGAAGTTCCGTCTGAAACGCCGGCGGCAGGTCGCCGAGATCAGTTACCGAGGACGATTTGCGAATATGCAGATTACTGCTGTGTTGTTCGTCGTCACCGGTGACGACGGAAGATGTGCCGAATTTCGATTCCATGGAAAGAGCAAATTCGAGAATGTCGTCTCGGTCTGAAGCCGGCAGAAATTCGGGAATCCGGATATAGGGCGCGGTCCGTGCCAGAGCCGGCGCTGCCAGAGCCGCGAATGCGTCCGCCGGATCAGTTTCCACCGCCTGGATGCTCTTTGGAGATACGGCGATGCCCCGCGATCCCCTGGAATCATCGATTTGCAATTGCACTGTTTGATCAAGGTCGACCCGGTTTTCGAAGAGCCCGTTGATCAATTCGTCCAGTTGATCGTAAAGCGGTCCCTCCTCGGGACAGCCAAAGGTCAACCTGGTTTCGTCGCGCAAACAAAAGGTCACGTTGATCATTGGGAATGCTCCAGTTCGGCGTCGATTGGCGCGATGATTCTGTCGGCAACATCCTGTCCGAGGAATTCACCGAAATGTGCCCGGACCGGCGCCGTGTCGAGCCCCAGTTCGGAAAAGCCAATGAGATAGTTGCGGATCCGGTCCTCCCAGTTGTTCCTGTAGGGTATGCCGAGTGGTCGGTCGAAGCGATGAACCCATCGCAGGAATGGCAGGCAGAGCGTTCGTCCACCAGCCTGCCTGAATTTTTCGTGGATGTAGCCTTCCTCACCGCCGAAGCCTGAAAACTTCTGGGAAAATCCGGGCCAGGCTGATCGTTTGCAGGCAAAAAGCCCCAGACCCTGCATGGGAATGTCGAATGGCTTGGCATCGATCTCGCTGCCGGCATCGTCCATGGCCCAGTGGCCATACATTCCCTCATTCCACTCCGGCTGAAAGTGGGTCGCCATCGACGTCAGATTGTCATACAGCAGTGGGCCCTGCAACAGATCGATCGTGTCCGGCGCGGTGTCAAAATGCTCGAGAAGTTTTTTCAAGGCGCCAGGCACAACGAAGACATGGCAGTCCATGCACAGCACATATTTGCCATTGGATTGATCGAATATGAGGTCTCTCACCGTGGTGCCGGATTTGTCGGCATGCGGCACATAGCGATAGTTCGGAATGTGCGATTCCAGCGCTTTCAGCGTTTTTGCGCAGGGACCGGCTGGATTATTGTCAATGACAATGAATTCTACGTCAGACAGAATTTCCGGGTGATAAAGGCGCAGGGCCTGTATCGTGAAGTAGACCCCATCATAATCATCATAGGTTGCCATTCCGATCGTCATCTTGACCGCAGGGCCGGGCGCGCTCTCCTCAGGGATCGATTCGGGCCTGGTTGACTTACGGCGGACCGCGGCCATCAAGATAAGCTCCGGGGAATGGGGAAACGTATGTGGCGGGCTGGTTTCAACCGCCAGGACGTCTTTTAAGGCAATCGTGACATTGTTGCAGTCCAAAAGCGGAAGTTCGACATGCTGGGTTTCTTCCTTCGGTGTCTCGCCCATCCGGGTGACTATCCCGGCAACCTGATCGTAAAGGGGGCCGCTGGACGGACAATTGAATGTCAGCACTGAACCGGCCGTCAGGTGAAGTGACGTTTTCATCATTGTGGTTTTCAAGTCTCAGTTCGTTGTTTTACATCTTTGGTGAGGAGGTGCCGGATGCAGTGGGCATTCGGATCACAGCTTTGGTGGCGTTCTAACATGAAATTGGCATCGGTTCCGCGCTCAATTGGCTTTACTTCGACGTTACCGCACAATAATTTCCGGGCCAATTGATAAGCGGATAGTTCAGTGGTCTAGGGACGGGTGTGCATGATCATCGACCGGCATATTTCGAGAGCGATCGGGGATGATCTCATCGTGACGAGCAGGGGTGCACACCGCGTGTTCGTTCTGAACCCACCTGCCAAATTCATCTGGGAACGCATATGCAATGGTGTTCCGACCGCACGCATTCCCGAAGAGATGGTGAAGCATTTCGGTATCGAGCCCGACATGGCCAGCCGGGACTTTGAGAGCATCTTGTCGGAATGGCGACGCGCCGGCCTGGTGCCGCCGGACGCTCCCAGGCAAAGCTATCTGCTGGCCGGTGTTTCACTGACTTTCTATTTTTCGTCTCCGGCGGCACGAGACGCCTTATGTCCGCTGTTCGGGCATCTTGAAATCGAGACTGTTCCGACGGACGAAACACGGGCGCATGTCGATTTTGAAATTCGTGATGTTACGGACGGATACGAAATCATAAGCGATGGCATTACGGTGGACACGCGATCGGACCTGGATGGGCTGCTGGAATCCGTGACGGCGAAGCTGGTTGATGCGGTCCATGACCAGTCGGCCAACGCCCTGTCCCTGCATTCCGCCGCGATTGGTGACGGGTGCAACTGCGTGCTGATGCCGGGTCGGTCCGGCAGCGGGAAATCGACCCTGACGGCGGCGCTGGTGGCGGCAGGGTATTCCTATTTCACCGATGACACGGTGTTGCTTGATGATGATTTTGAAGTGATCCCGCTGCCCAGCCCGTTGGTTCTCAAGGGAGAGAAATGGCCCGGCCTCGCGCCAATATTGCCCGACATTGCCCATCTGCCGATTTATGAGCGGGTCGGGACGGATGTGCGGTACTGGTCCCCGCCACAAAGTGGAGTTGCGCAGGGTCCCTTGCCGGTTTGCGCGATCGTGTTTCCTACATTCAAATCGGGTCAGCCATTTCATGTCGAAGAACTGTCGCCATCCCAAACGCTGGAGCGCATCGTCGGTGCGAGCTGCATGATCAGGGCGCCGATCGACGATGTGGTGCTTGATGAGTTGATCGCCTGGCTGGAAAAGGTTCCATCCTATGCGATGACCTATGGCGGTCTTTCCGATCCGATGGCGTTCGTCACGGGAACATTGCGGCCGTGAGCCGATCCAACGCCTTTGGTTTTCTGTGTCAGTGTCTCAATCCGTCACGAGATGATGGCGCTGCACAGGTCTTGCGCGACACCGTACAATCTCCCGGCTTCACATGGGAGCAGTTGGTCATGGTTGCCAGCGAGCAAGCCGTTTCCTCGATGTTGCCTGCCGCGTTTGCCCGACACGAATTGACGTCGTTGATACCGCGGGAGGTCATTGATTATTTCGAGGGCATGGAGACGCTGAACGGGCTGCGGAACCGGGAGATACGCGGTCAGTTGCTTGAGGTCGCCGCAGCTTTGAACCGTGTCGGAGTGACTCCGGTCTTTTTGAAGGGAGCGGGAAACCTGATTTCCGGCCTTTATGATAGACCATCTCACCGGGTCATGATTGATATCGATGTCCTTGTTCCTCTCGATCTGCTTTTTGACTGCGTCGAAGCCCTCAAAGAGTCGGGATACCGGGATCGGGATGACGGCACCGTCGCTGACCCGAGATCTCACCATTACCCGGCCATGCACAAGTCCGGCGGTGTGGCCGAGGTTGAACTTCATTGTGACGTGTTGGGCTACCCGCATGGCGACCTTCTTTCTGCCGAGGATGTATTTCAGGCCGCGCTTCATATGGAAGCGGATGATACAAGATTTGCCGTGCCGAGCACTGAACATCGTGTCGTTCATACAATTGCGCACAGCCAGGTGGTCGATCAGAATTACCTGCATGGCTTCATCATGATCCGGCAATTGATCGAATGCCTTCAACTGGAACGCATCAGCGATCCGGCATTGGATCATACCGCGCTACAGGCGCGTTTTGCTGCTGCGGGTGCCTCGTTGCCCTTTGCCTGCCAGGCACTGGCCCTGAACAGGTGTTTCGACGCCAATTGGCCGGATGCCGGGTCATCGGGTTGGGCTGCCCGGTTTTTCCACGGATACGCACTTGCGCAGATCAATTGGCCAAGAACGGCATCTTTTCTGTCACGAATGATCAGGCCGATATCGCTGCTGAAGAGATCGGTGTTCGATCAGCGGTTGCGTGCGCGTCTTCGGCAAAATCTCTTCAAGCCCGCGTGGCTGCGGCGCCAGTGGAGGTCGCTCCTCGGTAAGTGATCAATACACTGTATTGGTGTTTTCCATGACTGGTTGTAGAACCGATGCGGAATTGCAGAGCCGCGATGCCGAAGGCCGCGAAACTGTTGCCTGAGTTGTCTTGATAGGTGCTTGCCCGGAATGGTAGAAACGTCATCGCGATAAGGAAGTTTTCTGTGATGGGGGTGAACAACAGCGTCGGACGAAGATACCGAAAGCGTGGAAAAGAACGGCTTGCCGAGGGATCACCAGCGGCGTGAAGCGTTGTTGAAACTCGGCAAATATGCGGCTTATACGGCACCGGCAATGCTGGTGACCACCAACGCGAAACGGGCGTTTGCGCAGGCCGCACCTGGAACACCGGTCATCACGACAACAAACACGACTTCGACTTCAACAACGATTATCAACGTGTAGCTTCCGGTCCCAGCCGGACAATCTGGCACTGTTTCTTCCGATCTAGGCAGACCGGGTGTTTTCTTGGCGAAGTGTGCCTTGTTCAGATGCGGATTGTTTGATGCCCTTACGGGGCATGGCGCTTAACACCTGGAGCCGACGCCGGAAGGCGGCGGCTCCTTTGCATGTCATCCGGCCTCAGGCGTCCTTCAGTTCCTTGGCGTGCAGCCAATCGGCGTGCCGGGGTGCTTTCTTGGTCCTCGACCATTCTTCCAGCATGTCCCATTTGACCGCGTCCAACCGCTCGATCATCGCCTCTTCATCCGGGTCGGGGCAGGCGAGTTCAATGCGGTGGCCATTGGGATCAAAGAAATAGATCGAGTGGAAGATCGAATGGTCCGTCACGCCCAAAACTTCAATGCCATTTGCTTCCAGATGGTCCTTGTATTCGAGCAAGGCGTCGCGGTCTTTCACCTTGAAGGCGATGTGCTGAACCCATTCCGGCGTATTGGGATCGCGGCCCATCTCCGGTTTGGTCGGCAGTTCGAAGAAGGCCAGGACGTTGCCGTTTCCGGCGTCCAGAAACAGGTGCATATAGGGATCGGGTTCATGGGTCGAAGGAACCTTGTCCTCGGCAATTGCCAGGACAAAATCCATGTTGAGCATCTTGGTGTACCAATCCACGGTTTCTTTCGCGTCCTTGCAGCGATAGGCAACGTGGTGGATCTGTTCGATCTTCATGAGCAGCGTCTCCATTGAATTGAATTCGGCCATGATATTAGTTGCTTTTGTAACTATCTAGAGCCTTTTGCAGCCCTCGATGGCACCATCATGCACACGGCCACGACTGTATTGCGCTTGAACGGCCGTTGAAATCGCTGATTGCAGGTGGATGGCTCCATCCGCGCATCCTGATAATTCCCTTGCAATTACCTTTCGCGAAAGATAAATTGAAACGTAATCCGTCGGGCAAGGTGTGAGCCGGATCATTGCACCAGAGTGACCGATCGCTGCATCCTGAGCCGGTATCAATCGCATGGATCGCAAGGGCCTCTCCGGCTTGGACCCAATTGATCCTGCCGACCTGCCGCACCGCTGGCACTGTCCGCGAGGCTGGTATCAAGCAAGTTTCGATTTGAGCACACAACGTCAATCAACAGGGAGGAAATATCAATGAAGCCGATCATCTCTACAGGAGCCGTCCTTGGCGCGACACTGCTAGCATCGTCTGCATTGGTCGCATCGGCCAACGCGGAGGAACTCGTCGTGGCCACATTCGGCGGATCGTTCGCCGAAGACACCAAGACATGCCATATCGAAGCCTTTGAAAAGGCGACAGGAGCCACCGTCATCACCACGTTCGGTTCCTCCGTCGACACCGCCGCCAAAATACGCGCGACAGCGGGTGATCCCGAAATCGACGTTGCCTACATGGATTCGTCCATCGTGGCGCAAATTCGCGGCGAGGGTCTGCTTGAGACACTCCCCTTCGATCAGCTCGAAAACTACAAGGACATTGCACCGCAGGCCTTCGATAACCAATCGACCTATGTCAATTTCATGACGGCTGCGACGGTCATTGCCTACAATCCCAATCTGATCGAGAAACCAACCTCCTGGGCCGACCTCTTCAAACCGGAATATGCCGGCAAAATGGCGCTGGGTGATATCACCGGGACGTCCGGACTGCATTTCTTGCTGGCCGTCAACAAGATGAAGGGCGGCTCGCTTGACAATCAGGACGTGGGCCTTGAAGCCGTCAAGGAACTGATGCCCAACGTCGTGATGCTCTACACGCAGGCTGATCAGGTGGTTCCGCTGTTTGAGCGAGAAGAGATCGTTATTGCGCCGTGGTATCCAGACCGGGCGGGTTCGGCGGCGGATGCCGGCGTTCCGATCGCGGTTGCCTATCCGAAGGAAGGCGCCGTTGGAATTCAGCCGACCGTTTCCGTCCCGAAAGGCTCACCGAATGTCGATCTTGCGATGAGATATATCGACGTCCTCCTCTCCGCTGAAGGACAGGCCTGTTTTGCGGAAAAGAAATATGCCGGGCCGGTCAATCGCAATGTCGAGCTCTCCGACAAGGTCAAGGCGATTGTTCCCTTTGGCGAGACCTATGAGGCTCTCTGGTATCCGGATACGGCCGAAGTCGCCAAGATGCGGCCAGAATGGACAGAACGCTGGCAGCGTGAAGTCGCGCGTTAAGCGCCCATCGCTTCGGTTGGCGTGTGTCCGTGGGGTTGCGCCAACCCATTTGCTTCCTTTCGAAGGACGGTCCATGTCGCAATCGAGTGCAAGTCGGTCCGGACGATTTCGGCCCATGGCATGCACGTGCCGCGAGCTCAGTGGACAGGCTTAAAACAGAGCCGTCCACCCGACCGATAATCAAATTCGCGTCGGTCCATCGTTTTAGTGCTATCAAGGTATGCCCTGAGGAACGCGAATGGCGGCGTTGAATGTCGAAAAACTGACCAAGCGATTCGGTTCGCTGACCGTCGTCAACGATTTCGAACTGGACGTCAATCCGGGCGAGCTTGTCTCGCTTCTTGGTCCCTCCGGCTGTGGCAAGAGCACCATCCTTCGCATGATCGCCGGTCTGTTGGAGCCGGATGACGGAACCATCAGGATTGAGGGCCAGGAAATAACCTGGCTGCCGCCGCATAAGCGCTCCATCGGCCTGGTTTTTCAGTCCTATGCGCTGTTTCCCCATATGAGTGTCTTTGAGAATGTTGCGTTCGGGTTGCGGCAGCGCCGCGTCCGGGAAGAAGAACTGCGCAAGAGAGTTGTCGAAGCGCTCGGCATGGTCCGTATGGACGGTCTTGAACACCGCATGCCCGGCGAATTGTCCGGTGGACAGCAGCAACGTGTGGCGCTCGCCCGCGCCGTCGCGCCGCGCCCGGCACTGCTGTTGCTGGATGAACCGCTTTCCAACCTCGATGCCAAGCTTCGCGACACCATGCGTGTGGAAATCCGTCGCCTTCAGCAGGAATTGTCCATAACGACGCTCTTTGTCACCCATGATCAGGAGGAAGCCCTGACCATGTCCGACAGAATCTGCGTCCTGGCAGAGGGGCAATTGCAGCAGGTCGGAACACCCCGCGACGTGTATGAGCATCCAGCCACGACCTTCGTCGCGGAGTTTTTTGGACGGTCGAATGTTTTTGATGGTGTTGTCACATCGGTCGACGAAACAAGCCATATCGATCTGGGTAACGGAATTGTTGTTGCAACAGCCACCATACCGGATGGAATCGGGACGGGCGACAAAGTGCGCGTGTCCGTGCGCCAGGAAGCGATCATCGTATCAACGGACGATCTGCCGGAACTGGACAATGTCTTCAAAGCGCGGCTCGAATTTGTTTCCTTTGCCGGGGCCGCCATGCAGCTTGTTCTGAAACTGGACAACGGTGCAGAGTTTTCGGCGGAATTGCCGGCTGGACGGGGCAGAGCGATGCCGGACCAGGGAACACAAATCAATATCGGCTGGCGACCCGACGATGTCATCGTGACGGCGATCCCATGAACAGCAGCGCGACACGTTGGATCCGACGCTCGGGACTGTTGCTGCTGGTTCCCGCACTGGCAGTCCTGGGCGGTATCTTCGTTGCGCCGCTGCTTCTGCTCCTGCCAACGAGTTTTCATCCCTATCAGCCGGGTGTCGGGATTGGAGAAGCGTGGACCCTCGACAACTACAGCCGAATCCTGGGGGACGGCTTTTACCTCTTCATTATCGGGCGGACGCTGATGCTGGGCCTGATTGTCACATTTCTGTCGCTGCTCGTCGGCTATCCACTCGCTTTCTTTCTGGCGCGAACCCGGTCGCGTCTGCGCCCGTGGCTGATTGTTCTGGTGGTCTTTCCGCTGCTGTTGAATCTGGTTGTCCGCTCTTTCGGTTGGATCGTGCTGCTATCCAGGAACGGTCTTGTCAATGAATGGTTGACGGCGATCGGCCTGATCGAAACACCACTGAAACTGATTTTCAATTTCACCGGGCTTCTGATCGGCCTGACCCACATTTTCATGCCCTTCATGATTCTCATTCTGATCGGCGCCATTCAGGCGATTCCGCGCGATGTGGAGGATGCAGCCCGCACACTGGGCGCCCCTGCCTATCGGGTTTTCCTCAAGGTGACGCTGCCGCTCAGCGTTCCGGGAATCCTGTCCGGCTCCATTCTGGTTTTCATGCTGACGATCACGGCGCTGGTCACACCGCGATTGCTTGGCGGGCCGACCTATCAGGTCATGTCGACGCTCATCTTCGACGAGTTCTTGAAATTGCTGAACTGGCCCAGGGGCGCTGCGATGTCGTTTATCCTGACGGCTATAGTTTTGGTCCTGGTCTGGTTATCGAACCAGCTTGCAAAGCGGATAGGAGAGATCCGGTGAGTTCTGTCAAGAAGCCCGCCATGGCCGTGCTTCGAAAACGCGTGAGCCGGATCGGTCTGCCGCTCTACGCGGCGCTGGTCCTGCTGTTCCTTCAGGTGCCGGTCGTCGTTGTCGTTCTGGCCTCTCTTACCGAAACCTCCTACCCGACGGTTCCGCCCGAGGGACTGACATTCAAATGGTATGCCAAGGTTCTTCAGGATGCGTCCTATATAAGGGCGATCGTGTTCAGCGCCCTGTTGGCCATTGTATCGACTGTTTTGTCCCTCGTTGTCGGAACAGCCGCATCCTACGCGCTCATTCGCCGCGCCGTGCCCGGAGCAAACGTGATTTCCACGGCGCTGATGGCGCCGCTGGTTTTTCCGGCCGTCGTCATCGCCGTTGCGCTCCTGCAGTTCTACACTCTCGTTGGAGTGCGAGGGTCATTCGGTGCCCTCGTGGCCGCCCATATCCTCATCACCGTGCCCTATGTCGTGCGCAGTGTGCTGGCCAGTCTTGGTGGCGCGGATGCGACATTGGAGGATGCGGCGCGGACGCTTGGCGCCAACAACTGGAATGCCTTTCGCCTAGTGACGCTACCGCTGATCAAGTCCGGGCTGGTGGCCGGAGGAATTTTTTCCTTCATTGTCTCGTTCGACAATGTGCCTGTTTCCATATTTCTGGTCAGCGTCCGTCAGACGACTTTGCCGGTCAAACTCTTCACCGCGGTAGAACACGGCGTCGATCCTGGTATCGCCGCGATCTCGACTCTGTTGATCATCGTTACCGGCCTTGCACTTGTGCTGGCCGAGCGCTGGGTGGGTTTTCATCGTTTTGCCTGATGGACGGGTTCTCTGTCCGTCACACCTATTGAGGCAGGGAGAAGTCGAAAACCTGTTCTGCCAGACCGGCAATGTCGAGCAGGTAATTTTCCTGATACCAGGTCGCGATCATGTGAAATCCCACCGGCAGGTGTAACCGGTCCCACCCGCAGGGGATCGATATGGATGGATGACCTGTCAGGTTCGTTGCAAAAGTGTAGGGATACCAGGCCGCACGGACCCGTCCGGCCGGTTCGCCGTTGATGAGGATGGGCGCGTGCGGATCCTGATCGTGAGGCAGCGGAGGGGCGGAGAGGGTAGGCGAAGCGATGACATCGAATTCGGCCAGGATATCCTGAACCTGCCGGAACGCATTTGTCCGGGCACGGCCGGCTGCCGCCAGAGCCATCGCGCCATGTTTCTGCCCGTTCTCGACATGCACCAGCAGCGTCGGGTCGATGCGATCGCGATAGGTTTCAAGCGACCCGGCGATACGCCCCGCCAGCATGGTTTCAAGGATCACCAGGAAATGCGGTTCCAGAGCCGCAAAATCCAGTTCGATTTCGTCCACTTCGGCACCGTCCGCCTCCAGCTGACGAACTGCGTGGTCGGTGATTGCCGCGATCTCGGTGTCCACCGGATTTCCGGCCCGGGGCATCCAGGCAATGCGCAGTCCCTTGAGCGTTTCGCAACGCCGTTCCTGAGGCATTCGCGCCTGACCATACGGGTCCATGCGATGAAATCCGCGGATTGCATCGAACAACAACCGGGTATCTGCAACATTGCGGGCCATCGGAGCAGCGTGAACATTGGTTGAGAACAGGTCGGCGGCCTGGAAATTCGGTACCGTGCCAATGGTCGGTTTGAGACCAACCGTACCACAGCAGGATGATGGAATACGCACCGATCCGCCGCCATCGGTTCCAAGGGCAATAGGCCCCATACCGGTGGCAACGGCGACGGCCGCGCCGCCGCTTGACCCACCCGGGGTCACGTCCGGGGAATGCGGATTCAGCGTGCGACCAAAGAGCGGCGCGGAGGTGTGTATCTTGTGACCGAATTCGGGCGTCGTCGTCTTGCCGAAAAGGATCGCGCCGGCCTTTCGGGCGCGCTCGACAGCGACGGCATCATGGTCGGGTACGAAGTCTTCCATGATGTAGGAACCCATCGTAGTGGGTACACCCCTGGTAAGGGTGAGATCTTTTGCAGAAAACGGCAGCCCATGCAGCAGAGGCAGTTCCTGACCGGACACCTGCAGCGCCTCGGCTTTTCTTGCTGCGTTCAGCGCTGCGTCCGGCTGAAGGCTGACAAAGGCGTTGAGAGCCTGTTTGTCCTCGGTTCGAGCCAGGACCGCGTTCATCACTTCAACCGGCGAATAATCGCCGTTGCGATATCCTCCGGATAATTCCACGGCGCCAAGATCTGCCAGATCAGTCTCTGTGCTGTTTGCCGTCATCACAGCATCCACCTTCCGCCGTCGATGAGGAATGTCTGTCCGGTGATGTAACGAGCCTCCGCGCTTGCGAGGAACGCGACCAAACCGGCGACGTCATCGGGCGCCCCGATAAAACCCGCCGGTGTTGCGGCTTGAATGCGATCGAACACTTCCGCCGGCAAAACATCATGCGCCCTTGTGCTGATCGCACCCGGTGCGACGACATTGACGATCACTCCGAAGGGGGCGAGTTCACGCGCCAGCGCCCGGCTGAAGCCAACAACTCCCATCTTGGCGGCGGCATAGTCGGCCAGTTCGGCATCACCGACAAATGCGGCATCACTGCTCATATTGATGATGGCGCCGCCACGCTCGCGCATTGCCGGAACAACCAGCCGCGACAGGCGCATGGTTGCCATCAGCGATACTTCGATAACGAAGCGCCAGATTTCCTCGCTGGATTGATGGAAAGGTGCGGACCGCTCGCGGCCGCTCTGGCCGACATTGTTGAAAAGTACGTCCACGGGACCAAAGGCGGCGACGGTCTGTTGGTAAAAACCAGCGAGAACATCGGCATCCGTGCAGTCACCGGTGACGGTCAGCAGCATGTCGTGTGCCTCGTCGGCAAATGCGCTGGACAAGCCTGCACCATCACGGTCGATGATGGCGACACGGGCACCCTCACCAAGAAAGCGTCGCGCCGTTGCAGCACCGATCCCGTGGGCCCCGCCCGACACGATCACTGTCTTGCCGGCGAAGCGGTCTGGCCAGCAATTGCCCCCGGAACTCAATGGAAAGCCCGCCCGCCGTCGACCGGCATCGCGGTCCCGGTCACAAAGGACGCTTCGTCGGAAAGCAGCCAGACGATCGCTGCAGCGACTTCATCGGCCGATGCAATACGGCCGAGGGCGTAACGTGCCTTTACGGCTTGCTCCTCTTCGTGTGGATCGGGCGCGGCATCGAAACTGCCCTGCAGCAATGGTGTGTCGACTGCGCCGGGGCAGACTGCATTGACGCGTATGCCATACTCACCGGCTTCAAGCGCCAGCGCCTTTGACAACATCTGCAGGGCGGCCTTGGACGTTGAATAGGCTGCCCGATGGTTCAAGGGCCGCAAACCGGCGCCTGAGGAAACGTTGACGATCGAGCCGCCACCGGAAGCCTTGAGATGCGGCAGTGCCGCCCGGCAGGCAAACATCGGTCCGTCCAGATTGACCGCCATCAATCGGCGCCATTGTTCATCGCTCATTTGCTCGACCGGACAAAGCAGGTCGATGCCCGCGCAGTTGACCAGGCCGTCCAGTCCCTCGGCTTCTTCGGCAAACGTACCGATTGCCGCGCGAATGTCTTCGGATCTGGTGATGTCGACGACTTGTGTAAAAACCTGATGCGTTTTGCCCAACCGCTCCAGGCCGGTGTCGTCGATGTCCAGGCATGCGGCGCGCGCACCGGCGGCAACAAGACGATGAACCGTCGCCAGCCCGATGCCGCCCGCGCCACCCGTCACCGCGATGCGGCGTCCTCGAAGGGTCATTTCGGCTTCTCAAGGCGCGGTCGCATGTCGTCAACGATCTCATCACAGCGACCGATCCACACATCGGGTTGTTTCAGGGCGTGCTCAATCAGGCCTTCGAGCGCCTTGAGACGCGACGGCTGGCCGATCAATTGCGGGTGCATTCCCACCATCATCATGCGGCGTTCAGCATAGAGCGTGTCAAACTCCGCCGTCCAGGCTTCCAGCACGGCCGATGGGGATTGCAGTGTTCGCCCGGGAAGCACGATGGAGTATTGAAAGAACGGTGCGTCATCGAGCACCCAGCGAAAGGGCAGTTCCACGATCCGTGGCGTTCCGCCGATATTCTCATGCAGGTAGGGGCTGTCATCATCAAAAAAGTTCGATGAATAATGGAAGCCGAATTCCGAGAGCATCCCCATCGTGTGCTGGCTGATTTCGGCTGCCGGCGAGCGCCACCCTTTCGGACGGGCTCCGCAAACACGCTGGATTGCCTCGATGCCGCGTTCGAACTCTTCGCGCTCTTCCTGCTCTGTAAGGCCGGGTATCCAGCGATGGCTGTAGCTGTGATGGGCAATCTCGTGCCCGGCCTTTAAGATGCGCTCCATCACAGCCGGGCGCTGGTTCACCACCAGGCCGGGAACGAAAAAGGTGCTGCGAACGGAGAACCGGTCGAGCAATGCCAGAATTCGGCCGATGCCGACCTTCCATCCATAGGCGCCCTGGGACATCAGGATTGGCCGTTCGGCATAGGATGGATCGCGCGCCGTCCACATGGTTTCGGCGTCCAGATCGAATGTCAGGAAAAGCGGGAACCCCTTGCTGGTTAGATGCATCGTCTTGGAAACCTTCAATCGGCTACCGGCATCTTTTGCCGGTCTGCCGTATTCGTCTTGCGGTTCAGTACACGGGTTGAAACATCACCGGCTGGCAGGTGGACAGCGCTGCTGCATTGTCCCTTATCAAGATACTCTCATCCGGCTCGCGGGCGCGAGAGGTTCTTTCCGTGCGTTCAATCCCGTGCGCATGATGCGGACCACTATCGGGAGCGTCACCGATCGGGAACCGGTCATTTTTGCACCCTCGATCTGTTCCGACCAGCCCAGTGTTGAATAACCGTGCCGTTCACAGCTTGCATGTGACCACGAAATCATGCGGATGGCAAGGTATCTTTTGCGAAAGGTACCTGTGATCTAGCGATTGGACAGGATCAACTTTTTCAAGAGCAAAGACAGTGTTTCCTGCTCCTGTGCGGTGAGTGCGCCGACCAGCTTGCGCTCCAAATCTGCCTGCGCGCGCATGGTTTCCTCACTCAGTGCGAACCCTTCATCGGTCAATTCGACAATGACACCGCGTCCGTCATCGGGGTCGCTCAGGCGGCGGATCAGTCCGCGCAGTTCCACTTTGCGCAGGAGATTGGATATGCCTCCGGATGTGATCATCAGTGTGTTCTGAAGCTCAGTCGGCGACATGCGGTATGGCTTGCCGATGGAACGTAATGTGCCGACAATCGCGTAGTGGGAATATCTTACGCCGAACTTTTCCATATTGACGTTCATGGCATCCATGAAGATTTCGCCCAGGTGCAATACCCGACCGGTCACTGCCTTGCCGCTGCAATCGATCTCCGGGCGCTCTCGATGCCAAAGAGCGATTCCGATATCAGCCACATCCCTTGTCATGGTATCGCCATCAATCTCCATGCCATTGAGTTCCTGTAAGTTGATTGCTCTCATGAACGGAAAACGTCACGGCGCAGCTTCGCCTAAGTGTCAGGCTTCGCCTGTTGCGTGCTCGCCAGTTCGTCAAGCCGTTTGAGCGCTGCGTTGCCGGCGTTTTGAACATATTCAATGGCGCGGCGTGCGGCGGCCTCGGCGTCCCGCGCTTCGACGGCTTCTACGATATTCCGAATTTCTCCGATGCTGCGGTCAATCCGTCCAGGCTGTGACATCGACAGGGCGCGCAAAAAGCTGATGCGTGCAATCAATTGCTGAAGGATATCGCGTATGACATCGTGGTCGACGACCGTCATGACGTATTCGTTGAGGCGGGTCATGATGGCGATCAACTGTCCGACATCCTTTGCCTGCGCGGCCGAAGGCAATTCCTCGTAAATGTCCCGCAGGCCTGCAATCTCGCTGTCCGTGGCCTTTTCGGCAAAGCGCTGGAACAGCATGGCCTCCATTTGAGCGCGGATTTCGTAGATTTCCGCAGCCTGCTTGCGGCTGACGCGGGCAACGGTCGGCCCCTTGCGCGGTTCAACCGAAACCAGGCGTTCGGCCTCCAGCCGACGCAGCACTTCGCGAATGGAGGTGCGGCTGACACCCATGGCTTCGCACAATTCCCGTTCGATCAATCTGTCGCCGGGTGAGAAATAGCCGGTGATGATCGCGTCTCTCAAGCGCGTAAAGGCCTGCTCACGCACCAGGGTGGGTGGTTCGGTCAATCGCAAAACATCTGCGCTCATGGGCTTGTTCCGGTTCTGTTGTTCTTCTGGACAGATCAATTCTTTGGTGGTGCTTTAGAGAGCATTCGTTCCTCCATTTCAAGAGCTCTTGCGTGTCAGGTCCTGATGACGCCAGGCCGCCCGCAGGAAGGGTTCATGGTGCATCTGTTCCAAGCCGCATGACCGCAAGGGCAACGGCCTGCGCGCGCGGCACAAAGGACGCGACCTCGATATATTCATCGGGACTGTGGGCCTTGCCGCCGACCGGGCCCAGACCGCACAGCGTCGGTGTTCCGATTGCCGAGGTGAATCCGGAGTCGGCGCAGCCGCCGGTAAACTCGCCGCCGACCTCAAAGCCCAAATCCTTGGCCGATCGGATGTAGGACTCGAAAAGGGCTCTGGCGCCGTCCGATTGCGAAACCGGTTTGAATTCGCCCATGATCTCGATCTCCGCCCGTGCACCGTCGAGGCTGCAATGCTCGGCAATCGATGTGATCTTCTGCACCAGAGCATCGCGGTCCCCGGGGTGGATGTAGCGCGTGTCGATCTCGCATCTGGCATGAGGCGCGACGGAGTTGACCGACTGCCCGCCCGATATGAGGCCGACATTGACGGTCGTACCGGCGTCCAGATCGATCACGGTGTGCCAGGCTTGAATTTTTCGAGCCAATTCCTCGATCGCGCTGACACCTTCCTGAAAATTGGCGCCCGAATGCGCCGATTTGCCGAAGATGTCGCAGCGGAAAAACACGCCGCCCTTGCGGGCCGTTACCACATTGCCGCTGGCTCGGCCGGGTTCCGAATTGAAGACAGCCTGGGCATGACGGGCTTCCGCCTCGATGATCGGCCGTGATTGCGGTGAACCGATTTCTTCATCGCCTGTGAAAAGTCCGATGACCGGGGCCGGCGGGCCTCCAAATTTGGCAAAGGCCGCCAGGATGAAGGCATTCATCACCAGCCCGGATTTCATGTCGGCAACCCCCGGACCATAGGCTCTGCCGTTCTCGATGGTATAGGGCCGTGCCTTGGCCTCTCCCTTGTCGAACACCGTATCGCGATGTCCCATCAGAAGGATTGGACGATTGCCGGCCGGACCCGATACGGTTGCCCGCAGGGCATCTCCCCGATCGGCAATGGCAATGGTATCGCAGGGAATATCAGCGGTTTCCAGAAACCGCCTGAGGACCGCCCCGACGGCATCGACGCCCGGCTTGTCATAGCTGCCGCTATCGATATTGACCAGTTCTTCCGTCAGATCGAGCATGTCCTGTTCGCGCTCGGCAAGCCAATCCGTCACCTGTTGTTCGCGGGCACTGTTTAACGTCATGGTCGCTCCCTGGATCATTTCGAATCAGCGGTTTTGAAGCTGAATGACCCACCATATCACCCTGCCGGGATCGTCACGGATTCGATTGACGTCTATCATGCTGTCCTGCAGTATGACAAACATATTGTATGACTAAATGGGGAGATTTCATGTCCAGAGAGCGCGTGCTCGATGCCGTTTCGGCAGCCAATATCCGTACTCATGTTGAACACATCGTCGGCAAGATCCCGCATCGCGCGGCCGGTTCTCCCAACGGGAAAAAGATGGCCGAATACAGCCAAAAGGCAATGGTCAAGGCCGGGGTGAAGGACACTGTTATTCATGAGCTGCCGGCAATCGTCAGCTTTCCCGAACATGCGGAGTTCCGGGTTCAGAGTCCGCAGGAAATGGCGATCCAGGCCAATACGTTGGGTCACAGTCTGCCGACAGCCACCGGCGGTCTGTCCGGCGAACTGATCTATGTCGGCTCTGGTGCCTTTGAGGACTACGAAGGCAAGGATGTGCGCGGAAAGATCATTTTGACCGAATTGTCCTATTCACCGGCCCGGCACGAAAAGCAGCGCATTGCCGGCCTAAAGGGCGCCATCGGCGCCGTCATGATGAATTGGGGGCCGCCGGACAATGAAGCGGTGCCGTTCGGATCGGTCAAGCCGGTCTGGGGCAATCCGACGCCGGACAATTATGACAACGAGATGCCGACGCTGCCCTGTATCGGCATTGCCCGCGCCGCCGGCCTCAAACTCAAAGCCATGTGCGCGAAAAAACCGGTTCGGGTCTGGTTCCGGACCCATGTGGAAAATGGCTGGCGTCCGGTGCAGATCACGGTCGGTGAGATTTCGCTCGACAAGAGCCCCGAACCCGAAGATTTCGTCATGGTTGGTGGCCATCAGGATTCCTGGCCGGGCGAGGCGGCCACCGACAATGCCGCTGGCAATGCGTGTATGATTGAACTCGCGCGGGTGTTCAACAAGCACAAGTCGGAATTACGGAGAGGCCTCCTGTTCGGCTTCTGGACGGCGCATGAGACCGGCACCATGGCCGGCTCGGCCTGGTATGCCGACCGGCACTGGGACAAGCTGCGCGAGCATGCGGTCGCCTATCTGCAGATCGACCAGCCGGCCTGTATCGGGACCACCACCCGCTGGAGTACCGCCTCGAATGCCGAGCTCAAGACCTTCCATCAGTCGGTTGAGGACGGCTTGCTCGACGGACGCGACACAATCTGGCACCGCTCAGCAAAAAACGGTGACAGTTCGTTCTTTGGCCTCGGCATACCGATGATGCACGGCGAGGGGGCCTTTACCGACAAGGAGTTGAAGGACAGTGCCCTGGCGACGCTCGGCTGGTGGCACCATTCGGTCGAGAACCGGCTCGACAAACTCGACTGGGACTGGATGCAGGTCCATATCCGGATCTACGCGGCCTATCTGTGGGAATTGTGCACCGCACCGGTTCTGCCTTTTGCCTATCAACCGGTGGCTGAGCAGATCAGCACTCGTCTTGACGAGTTGAAGAAAGCTGGCCGGACGGTCAATCTCGCCAGCACCATCAAGCAGGCAAAGGCCTTCGCCAGGGCTGCGGACAAACTCGATGAACAGGCCGTTATATGGCGCCAGAAATTCGAGGCCGGCCAGGGGGATGACGATGCCGCGCGGGTCATCAACCGGACAATGAAACGACTGAGCCGGATGCTCGTGCCGCTGCAAAGCACGGCGATCGGCACCTATGGCCACGACCCCTACGGCTTCACCCCGCAAACCACCATGATTCCTTGCCTCTACGACGTTCCGCGGCTTGCCAGACTGAAGGACGGAGAAGAACGCTGGATGCTTGAGACAAAACTGGTCAGGGACCGCAATCGTGTCACCGACACGCTGGGCGATGCCATCGCCATGATCGACGACATGATGATTCAGTTGCGTTGAACGGGCGTCGGATGAGCAATCCGTGCGCGGCAGTTTGTCCGGCATCGCTCATCCTTGCCGGTTGACTGACTGTCTGATAGTCATACAAAATAACAAAAAGAACAACGTTTCAACCAGTAAAACGCGTGGCCGGCCCCGAGCCGGGTTCAATGCCGAATGGAGGAAGCCCATGAGTCTGCAAGACGAACAAATTCACGATTTCATCGAAAAATACCGGCAAGGGCGCATCACTCGCCGCCAGGCCCTGTTTTCCCTGTCCATTGTTGGTGGGTTGACGGCAGCAAACCTGATTGCTCCGGGCCTTGGAACCGGATCGGCCTTCGCTCAAAGTGGCACGCCCAAACGCGGCGGCACACTTGTGGCGGCCACGATCGACAAGCCGGTCAATCTCGACCCGGCATTTGCCGAACTCTACTCTTCGATGCAGGTTTATCAGAACATCTTTTCAAAACTGGTCAATATGGCCCCGGACGGAACGATTGTGCCGGGTCTTGCCAAAGCCTGGCGGCAAATCGATGCATCGACATGGGAATTCGACCTCGTCGACAATGCCTGGTTCCACAATGACGAGAAATTCACCGCCCATGATGTGAAATATACGTTTGAGCGGCTGGCCGATCCCAATCTGGGTGCGGCCAATCTGGTCTTTGTTTCCTGGGTCGAAGGTGCGGAGGTCGTCGATGACACCACCGTGCGCATTATCACCCAACCGAACTGGGGCGGCCTGCTTTCAGCGCTCGCGGCGGTCATCGAGATCGTCAACCAGAAGGGGATCGAGAGCCATGATCCCAAGTTGCATCCGATCGGCACCGGACCGTTCAAATTTGTCGAATGGGTCAAGGACGACCACATTACCCTTGAGCGCTGGGACAAATATTTCCGTCCCAATCAACCCTATCTGGACAAGGTGGTGTTTCGGGCGATCTCCGACGATACGGTGCGGCTGACCGGTCTTCAGACCGGAGAACTGGGATGGATCGAACAGGTGCCGCTGCACCGGACAGACGAGTTGATGGGTGACAACCGCATCAAGGCCAATCCCAGTGGCGAGTTCTTTCCCGAAGTGTTCGAACTCAACTCGACGAAGGCACCCTTCGACAAGATCGAAGTCCGGCAGGCCATTCAGTGGGCGCTCAATCGGGATGCGATCACCGGACTTGTCTGGCACGGTCAGGCATCGCCATCGCGCGAACCGGTTTCGCCGTCCAATCCATGGTTTGCCGATGTCAATGAGTATCCCGGCGCACCGGATATGGCCAGGGCGAAGGCGCTGCTGGAGCAGGCGGGCTATGGCGATGGTTTGACCATTTCCTTTGCCGGACAGCCCCAGGTGCCGACTCAGATCAAGGCCGGGCAGATGCTGCAGCAGCAGCTCAAGCCGCTTGGCATCAATGTCGAAATCCAGTCGTTTGAATCGGCCCGCTGGTTCGAGGAATGGCTGTCCAAGCGCTTTCAGGTCACCAGTACCTATTGGAGTGCGACGGCGGATCCGGCCGCGCACTGCGTCTATCCGCTCTACCATTCCAAATCACCATGGAACTTCAGTGGGTTCGATGATTCTCCTGAACTTGATGAAGCGCTGGACGCCTTCCAGTTCACGGTTGATCCGGAAGAACGCAAAAAGGCCTATGCCGGCATGATGAAAATTCATCAGCAGCAATCGCCGGGCGTGTTCCAGGTCAATTTCCGGCGCACCTACTGGACGCAACCGAATGTCGAAGGTGTCAGAACACTGCCGACGCTCGAATTGCGGATGGAGGATGCCTGGATCAATTCCTGATCTCCTGATCAGCGAGCCGACCGCAGCCGGAGCAACCAGCCATGCAACTCACGCGCTACGCCATCGAACGGCTTGTGCTGCTGCTTCCGGTTTTGTTCGGAACCTCGCTGATCATCTTCTTTCTCCTGAGGCTGGTGCCCGGAGACCCGGCCATGGTCATTATGGGTCTTCGGGCAACACCCGAAGGCCTGGCCGTGATCCGGGAGGATCTCGGTCTCAATCTTCCCATCCATGAGCAATATCTGTTGTGGATCAAAAATCTGCTGCAGGGCGATCTGGGGCAGGACTATCGCAGCCATGTCGCGGTGAGCCAACTGCTGAAAGACCGGCTGCCCGTCACGATCGAGTTGACTCTCCTTTCTCTCCTAATGGCCATCGTTCTTGCCATTCCGCTGGGTGTTCGCGCCGCCGTACGGCCTCGCGGTGCCGCCGACAACAGTGCGCAATTGCTCGGACTGCTGGGCATCTCAATTCCCGACTTCTGGCTCGGCATCATGCTGATCCTGGCATTTTCGCTCGGGCTTGGCCTCTTCCCATCGTCGGGCTATGTGCCATTGGGTGACAGCATCATCGGCAATCTGCGTTCCTTCTTTCTGCCGAGTTTGACCTTGGCGGTCGGACTTGCGGCGGTGCTAGTGCGGGTGACCCGGTCCGCCATGCTGGAGGTGCTTGACCAAAACTACATCCGTTTTCTTCACGCCAAGGGGCTGCGATACCGGCTGATCATCTACAAACACGCCCTGCGAAATGCCGGCATTCCGATCATCACGGTGATCGGCCTGCAGTTCGGGTATCTGCTCGGCGGTGCGGTGATCGTCGAAGAGGTCTTCAGTCTGCCCGGGGTGGGGCGTTTGATCATCAGTGCCACGCTTGAGCGCAACTATCCGGTGGTCCAGGCGGGCATGCTGGTCGTTGCCCTGATGTTTATTCTCGTCAACCTGGCGACGGACCTTCTCTATGCCGTTCTCAATCCCAAGATCAGGGAGGGGCGGTGATGGCGGCAATTGCCGGACCGCGATCGGCTGTGCTTGGCCAGTTGCGTGGTTGGTATCGTGCCAGCCCGTCGGCTGTGGTGGGCGGTCTCCTGGTGATCGTTCTGTCGCTGGTCGCCTGGGCCGCGCCATGGCTGGCGGCCTATGAGCCCGAGACCATGGATTTCAATGCGCCGCTGACCGGACCGACCATTGCCCGCTGGCTCGGCACCGATCATTTCGGCCGCGATGTGCTGTCGAGGGTGATTTTCGGATACCGCATCTCCCTGGCGGTCGCCATCGGTTCCGTCGGGCTTGCCATGGCAATCGGTGTGCCGCTCGGGCTTGTCGCCGGCTATTACCGGAGCTGGACCGAAAACCTGATCATGCGGCCCATGGATGTGATCATGGCGTTTCCGGCCATTATCCTGGTCGTCGCGTTGGCCGGGTTTTTCGGTCATGGCGTTTCCCTGATGGTGATTGCACTCGCCTTTGTCTATGTGCCGATCATCGTGCGCGTCATGCGGGGCTCGACCCTGGCGGCGGCGGGTGAACTCTACATCGAAGGCGCCAGGGCGCGCGGTGCATCGCATCTTCGGATCATGGTCCGCCATATCCTGCCCAATGCGATCACACCCGTCCTTGTCCAGGCCTCCGTCCTGATGGGCATTGCGATTCTTTTGGAAGCCGCCCTGAGTTTCATCGGTCTGGGCACCCAGCCGCCGACACCGTCCCTGGGGCTGATGCTGTCGGAGGGGCGCGCCTATATGGGCGATGCGCCATGGCTGGTCATTGCGCCGGGCTTTGCGATCGTGCTGGCCGTGCTGGGCTTCAACCTGCTCGGCAACGGATTGCCGGAACTTCTCAATCCGGCGAGGAAACACCGATGAGCCTGCTCGAGGTTCACGATCTGACGACCGAATTCAAGATCGATGGCGGCTGGCATGCCGCTGTTTCCGGTGCGAGTTTTTCGCTTGCTCCGGGTGAAATTCTGGGTCTTGTCGGAGAATCGGGCTGCGGCAAATCAACCGCGGCCTACAGTGTGATGAAGCTGCTGCCGTCCAATGCCCGCATCGCGAGCGGTGCGGTTCGTTTGAACGGGGCGGACATCCTGTCGAAGAGCGATGATGATATCCGCAAGATCCGCGGCAGCCAGCTCTCGATGATTTTTCAGGATCCCATGACATCGCTCGATCCGGCTTTGACGGTCGGCGAACAGGTCATGGAAACGATCGAGGAACATCTCGGTCTGGACCGATCCGAGGCACGTGCCCGTACCCTTGAACTGTTCAGTCAGGTTGGAATTCCGGCGCCCGAAGAAAGGCTGAAGGCCTATCCGCATCAATTCAGCGGCGGCATGTCGCAGCGTATCGCACTGGCCATTGCGATTTCATGCAACCCCCAGGTCCTGATCGCTGACGAACCGACAACGGCGCTCGATGTCACCATCCAGGCACAAATCCTGCGGCTGATCAAGAAACTGCTGGTCGAGGAACGCGGGACCGGTGTGCTGTTCATCACCCATGATCTGGGCATCGTCGCACAAATCTGCGATCGGGTGGCGGTCATGTATGCCGGCGAGATCGTCGAGGTCGGCGATGTCCGGTCGATCTTCGCCCAGCCGCTCCATCCCTATACGAAAGCGTTGCTGAATTCGCTTCCAAGCAACCAGGTTGAGCGCGGCAGGCTGGAGAACATCAAGGGCCGGGTTCCGGGTCTCGCCGACAGGCCTTCCGGTTGTCATTTTCATCCACGCTGCGACCATGCCAGGCCGGTCTGCACCTCACACGCACCGCCAAGGGTCCATCCGTCACCGCAAAGGGAGGTGGCCTGTGTCCTCTACGATACCTGATCATGCCCAGCCCCTGATGCGCGTGACCGGACTGACGAAACACTTTCCGGCCCGTTCCGGCTGGATCGAGAGCCTGAGCGGCCGTCGGCGGCATGTCAGGGCGGTCGACGGCATCGATCTTGATGTCGATGCAGGACGCACGCTGGCTGTTGTCGGTGAATCGGGATCGGGCAAAAGCACACTCGGCCGGCTGATGATGCGCCTGTTGCCGCCGACCTCCGGAAAGGTGCTGTATCGCGGCCGAGACGTCGTTGCCATGAACAGCGCCGAATTGCGGAACTTCCGGCGCAAGGTCCAAATCGTTTTTCAGGATCCCTATTCGTCGCTCAATGCGCGCATGCGGGTCAGGCAGATCATTCGGGAACCGCTGGACATTTACGGTGAGGGAACACGCGCGGAACGGGACCGCCGCGTGGATGAACTGCTGGTGCGTGTCGGCCTGTCGATCGACCATGCCAAGGCGTTTCCCGCCGAACTCAGTGGCGGTCAGCGGCAGCGCGTCGGCATTGCCGCCGCGCTGGCGCTGTCGCCGGAACTGATTATCGCCGACGAACCGACGTCGGCGCTGGATGTCTCGGTCCAGGCCCAGACCCTCAATCTGATGGCCGACCTGCAGCGCGATTTCAATCTGACCTTCGTTTTCATCACCCATGATCTCGGCGTCGTGCAGCATTTCAGCGATCGCGTGGCGGTGATGTATCTGGGCAAGATTGTCGAAGAAGCACCGAACGAAGAACTCTTTGCAAATCCGCAGCACCCCTATAGCAAGCTGTTGTTCTCCGCGATTCCCAATCCCGATCCCACGAAGCGGGCTGAGTGGCAATTGCCGGACGGTGATCCGCCGTCACCGCTCGATCCGCCGCCCGGCTGCGCCTTTCACCCGCGCTGTGACAAGGTTATGCCCCGTTGCTCCCAAACGGCGCCGGAAGCCTGCAGGATCAAGGCCAATCACGTTGTGTCCTGCTTTCTGCATCAGTCCGAACAGCAATCTATGTCCAAGCAAGGAGTGCATCATGTCTGAACTCGCCATTCTCGATGCCGACAGCAAAGGCTGGCAGCAGGCCTATCGCTGCGCCAATTATCTCCTCAATGAGGGTATTGGAGTGTCCTGGGCCACCGAGCCGTTCAGCTCTGTTTCCGGTTCCGGGGAAAAGACCGATCATTCACGCGGCGCGCTGCTGATCTCCGATCCCGATGTCTGGCGTGAAGCGGTTACGGACCGCTTCGGCCTTGAACCGGTCGATGCGGCGGATATCGACGGGTTTGCCGGCCTGGCGCTCAAACGGCTCAGAATTGGACACTATGGCGGCGGCGGCGCACCGATGAATCATGCGCGCATTTTCGCCGAGCTCGGATTTCTGGTCGATTTTATCGAACCTCAAGAGATACGGATGGGCCGTCTGGAAGAATTCGACATGCTGATCATCCCTGGTGGGGGCGGGTTGGGTATGATCGGCCAGTTGAAGCCTCTGGGCGATGCCGGCTGCCGGATGGTAACCGAATTCGTCCAGCAGGGCGGCATGTATGTCGGCGCCTGCGCCGGCTCCTTCGACGGCGCCATCGCGCCGGATGTGTTTCTGGCCGATTGTCCGGAACAAAAACACATGCAATTGGCCAATGCCGCCATCTGGAATCAGGGTGATGCGTGGCTGGGACTGGAATCCCCCGGCGTCGGTGTGATCGAGAGCCGCAACACGGCGCCCGACCATCCGCTGATGTTCGGCATGCCGGAGCGTTTTGCCATTACCCATTACAATGGTCCGATATTCGAACCCAAGAATGACACGATCAGCGGTGCATCGGACATGATTGCATTCGCTTCGGTTGCCGGCGCGACGGAGGATTTTACACCGTCGGAATACTTCCTGCGCTGGAGCGAGTTCGATGCCGATGAAGCGAAAGGAAACACGCTTTTGTCCCGTGCCGTCGATGGCGGTCACTCCAATATCGTTGGCGGCTATAATGGGTTGGGGCGGGTGGTGCTCTTCGGCTCGCATGCTGAATTTGGTTATAATCTGGCGATGGACAAATGGGATGCACCCGCCCGCATGCTGGCCAATGCGGCCTTCTGGCAGGCGGGGCATCTGGCTGAAAGCCGGCCTCTGGCGCGCAAGAAAACGTCAGGCATTGCGCACTCATACCCGCCCGGTGACGGACTCAAAACCGTGTCAGGGCGGATCCCGGACATCGTCGCGGCGACGGACGATCTGCGTGATCGCGATGTCAGCCAGGCCCCATGGCTCAGCGACGATCACGCCATGTCGACATTCGGCCTCTCCGGGCGACAGATCTGGGCTCAGAATCTGCAAACCTTCGCAACCGTCACCGATGAGATGGAGGCGACCATCGCCAAATCGGCCGATGTGGTGGAGGAGGCCCGGCTACTGCGGCCCAGGCTTCTTGAGGCTGGCAAAAAAGGTCTTGCCGATGAAATCGAAGATGCCTTGCTGGCGCTTGAGGAGGCGATCCATTATCGCGCACCGGCCGAGTGGCACCATGATTTCGGCTATGAGGGGGCCCTGCAGATGCTCGATCGCATCGATGCCATGCTCGGCCGGGCAAAGGACAATTTCTCAGAAGCCTTCGACCCGACATCCAATCCGTACCAGCATTTCGAGGACAGTCCATTCCATCTCGTGGTCGGCTCCTATCTTTCGGCGATCGGTGTTTATGCAAGCTGCTGGTTCCTGCTGCGCGTCCACTTCCTGCGCTTGAACGAACTGGTTTATCGCGGTGGAAAAACGCTGCAAAAGGGCTGATCGGAATTGATCATGACGGCTTAATTCCATGCGATGAGCTGTTGCAAATCGTCTATCCTGTGCCGGGTCAACCTCGTCTTGCATTCACTGATGACCATGGGTTCCATCGAGCCGCCTTTGACAACAAAGCCCTCGGCCGTACAGGCCAGATCCCGATAGGTGATCCAGGCGCGTTGTGCCTCCAGCAAGGCCTTGGCCGCGCCCTTTTCCTGCGCTGGCAAATTCCCGTCGATCGATTTCATGTAGTTCCGGGCCTTCGCGTATTCCGTGTTCAGGGTCGCATCAGCTGCCTCGAAATCACGCCCCGCGCAGATGTTAATGGCCAGCTGCGTTTGTGGTGATTTGCAATCGACCTCTTGTGCCTGAGCGGTCCGACCGGTGGCAAACTGGAACGGGCCAAGGAGCAGTACCGCTAACAAAGCCATCGGCCATTTTGAATGCGATGGGGCGCGAGAGGTCTTCATGTTTCAATCCAATCCTGTAAGTGGAGTCTTTGCGGTGGTTAATGCGTTTGACACCCATCAACCCGACCGTAGGCAAAGAAACACGAACCTGCGCAAAAGCCAACCAGCAGTGCGGGGACAGAACGCGTGCCAATCACCGGCAACGCAGCCGCGGCTCAGGAAAATGCGCCCGAACGCACGGTCGCCGATGCGCCGGCAGTCTGGTTTGACGCGTCACCGTTTACGGTGTCGCCCGGCGTGGCATAAGGAGACCTTTGCCTGACAGTTGTCGGACAGGGCATGTTTATCATGGCGGTCCTGCCAAGGTGACAGTGCTGCAGGTACACCCGTCGTTACGGGGTTGCGATCAAAGCATCACGCTTGTTTTGGCATTGTTCCGCCTGGCCGCGAACCCAGTTGCAGAACTTCTCTGCATCCGGGCGTCCTTCGGTTTTGTCGATCAGATAGAAATAGTCCCGCTCCACGGACGGCGTGCCGGGAACCGTCTTCAATGTGCCGTCCTCCAGATAGGGATCGACGAGCGGAAAGCCGGCCAACGCAATGCCCTGTCCCTCGATGGCTGCCTGCAGCATATTGATATAGGTGTTGATTGTGACACCGAGATTTTCGCTTGGCATCGACAGTCCGTTGTGCTGGAACCAGTTCGGCCAGCGGGCACCGGGTTTGTATCGGCCCGAGAGCCCCAGCAGGTTTTCCTTCAAGAGGTCTGCGGGAACCTTCAGCGCCGTGCGCGGTTTGTATCGTGGGCTGTAGACCGGGTAAACCGTCTCACGAAAGAGAGGGGTCACATCGCCGTCGCGCGGCGTGTTTTCTGTATATCGGATGGCAACATCAATTCCTTCCGTATCCAGATCGAGGTAACGGTCCGACACAACCAGGTTCAATTCTACTTCCGGATGCTGCGCGTTGAAACCCACCACTCTTGGCATGAGCCAATAGGTCGCAAATGCGGTTGTTGTGGTAACCGATAACCGCTTGTCGCTGGCGCCGATCCGGATCTGCCGGACGATCGCTGCAATCTCCTGCAAGGCCGGATTTGTGGTGGTTGCAAGCATTCGGCCAGCCTGGGTGAGGCTGGTATTGCGGTGATGTCGATGAAAGAGCTTGGCCCCCAGAAACTCCTCCAACTCCGCAATCTGGCGGCTGACGGACACGCGTGTCACGCCGAGATCGTCGGCTGCCCGCGAAAAATTGTCCGCGCGGGATGCGGCCTCGAATGTGATCAGATGGGTCAGTTTCGACAGTGTTTGCCTGAGATCTCCCATAACGTTTTGGTTAACATGTTGAAACGGGAAATGGAACTTCACAGCGGCGAACCGTCACCTAAGATGGCGGTATCTTCAAAAACGGTAACATTCGAACTGAATGCCGAATCCAAGGGAGTGAACCGGTCATGAGAAAATTTTTGCTCGCCGCTGTCGCATCAGCGGCTGTCCTCACATTGCCAGCGGTTGCACAGGATATGCCGGGCAAGGGTGTTGAGGTCAATCCGATCAAGGGCACGCCGGCCAATGCGTGGTTCCAGCACATGGTGGTTCGTCTTGGGCTGGAAAAGCTGGGTTATGAGGTTCAGGAAACACTGGAGGCCGATTTTCCGGCTGTGCATCTGGCGGTCGGTTCGGGTGATGCCGACTATACGTTCAATCACTGGCGCCCGCTGCACAACGGGTTCTATGACAAGTCCGGCGGTGAGGGTGTGATGACACGGGTCAAGGCCGCCATCACAGGCGCCGGTCAGGGGTACTTCATTGACAAGAAAACGGCCGAAGCAAACGGAATCACCAGTATCGGCCAGTTGAAGGATCCGGCGATCGCGGCGCTTTTTGACAGCGATGGCGACGGCAAGGCCAATCTTTCGGGATGCAATCCCGGCTGGGGCTGCGAACTGGCAATTGAGCATCATCTGGATGCCTATGAATTGCGCGACGCCGTCGAGCACGATCAGGGCAGTTATTTTGCCATCATGGCCGACACCATCACGCGTTACAATGAAGGTGCGCCGATCCTCTATTATACCTGGTCACCCAACTGGATCAGCGATGTTCTCGTTCCCGGTACGGACACCGTTCAGATCGGCGTCCCGTTTTCCTCGTCCCCGAACCAGCCCGATGCGGATTTTTCCGATGCCAGCGGTTTCAATCCCGGTTTTGCAGTGAACGATGTGTATATTGTTGCGAATAACGCGTTCCTTGAAGAGAACCCGGCCGCAGCGAAATTTTTCGAACTGGTCGACATACCAATCACGGCGGTCAACGCTGCCCAGGTCAAATTGCGAGACGGAGAAAACACCCTGGAGGATTTTCGCCGCCATGCCGAGGACTGGGTTGCCGCCAATCAGGCAACTTTCGACAATTGGGTAACGCAAGCGGCGGCGGCCAACTAAGCCTCCCGGCACCTGGAGCGCGGTTGGCCGCGCTCCCTTTTTTCGGGGAAAGAGATATGAGCGACGTCCAGATAGAATGCCGCGAGTTGTGGAAAATCTATGGAGCGAAATCTGTTCAGGCGATGGAGGCGGTCCTTAAGGACGATCTCGGCAAAGAAGAGGTCCGCGACAAATTCGGCTGTGTTCTTGGCGTTCGCAACGCAAGTTTTTCGGTCCGCAAGGGTGAGATATTCTGCATCATGGGCTTATCGGGTTCAGGCAAATCGACCCTGGTGCGGCACGTCAACCGCCTGATTGAGCCGACGTCCGGGCAAATCCATGTGGCCGGCCGGCGGGTTGATCAGATGGCCGAACCTGAGCTGCGCCGATTGCGCGCCGAAACGATCGGCATGGTCTTTCAGCACATGGCGCTCTGGCCGCATCGGACACTGGCCGACAATGTGGGTTTTGGACTGGAAGTTCGCAATGTTCCGCCGGCAGAACGCCGCGATGCAGCCGTCAAGGCACTGGAAGCCATGGAACTTGCCGGATGGATCGACCACTATCCCGATCAACTGTCGGGCGGGATGCAGCAGCGGGTCGGGCTTGCGCGGGCGCTGGCGGCTGACCCGGAAATACTGTTGATGGACGAACCGTTTTCGGCACTCGATCCGCTCATTCGCAGGCAGCTTCAGGATCAGTTCCTGCTTTTATCATCGAAGCTGAAAAAGACGACGCTGTTCATCACCCATGATCTGGACGAGGCGATTCGCATGGGAGACCACATCGCCATCATGAACGATGGCGAGATCGTCCAGATCGGGACGCCTGAAGAAATCGTGACTGCGCCGAAGGACGATTACGTTGCCGAATTCGTCAAGGGCATATCCAGGGTGTCTCTGGTGCGTGCGCAGACCATCATGGTTCCGCTGGATGGCAATCCCCCCAGCGGCAAGACTGTGGATGCGGACAGCGAACTGGGTCAGATCATCGACTGTTTCATGGAGGATCAATCACCGGTCACCGTCAACGACGGGGACGGAAATCCGGTGGGACAGATCACGATCAAAGCCGCATTGACGGCGCTTCGGGGTTGAAGCAACCAAAATGGCCTCGGCTAAATGATTCAATGTGACAACAACTCGCTCTAGGGAGGTCGTTATGGAGCTGTGGGACATATTCGACACGCAGTGGGTGCCGGTCGGCGTGTGGGTGGAGCAATTCCTGCAATGGGTTGTCAGTAATTTCCGCTTCATCTTTCAGGCGATCAAGGTACCGTTCGATATCGTTCTGACCGGCCTGGAAGACACGTTGACCGGTCTGCCCGACCTGCTCATGCTGGCCATAATCGTGTTGATTGCCTGGCAGGCAGGCGGCCGCAAACTCGGGCTGATTTCTCTTGCCTGCATGACGGCAATCGGCCTCATGGGGGCCTGGGAGGCCAGCATGACGACGCTGTCGATCGTGCTGACCTGCGTAGTGTTCTGTTCCCTAATCGGCATACCACTTGGTGTGCTGGCGGCGCGCAGCGACCGGTTCTGGTATGTGCTGCAACCGCTTCTCGATCTGATGCAAACCATCCCGTCATTCGTATATCTGGTGCCGATTGTCATGTTGTTCAGCATCGGCAATGTGTCAGGAGTGATTGTCACATTCATCTACGCGTTGCCGCCGGTTGTCCGGCTGACCAATCTGGGCATCCGACAGGTTCGTGGCGACATGGTCGAGGCTGCACGGGCGTTCGGGGCCAGTCGCAGGCAGACCCTGTACAAAGTTGAGCTGCCGCTCGCCATGCCGACCATCATGGCCGGTGTCAACCAGACGATCATGATGGCGCTGTCGATGGTTGTCGTGGCCTCGATGATCTCCGTAACGGGGCTCGGTCAGATGGTTTTGCGGGGCATTGGCCGCCTGGATATGGGATTGGCCACGGTCGGCGGTCTCGGCATAGTCTTTCTGGCCATCGTCATCGATCGAACATCGCAGAGTTTCGGTGTCTCGTCGCGGGACCGAGGTCACAGGAAATGGTACGAAACCGGTCCGGTGGGCGCGATCCGGTCCATGATTTCAAAGGGATAATCCTTGGATCAGCAACCGAACATCCTGTTCATTCAGGTCGATCAGCTGACTGCGTCATCGCTCCGCGCCTATGGAGACGCTATCTGCGTGTCCCCGACTCTGGACCGGCTTGCCGCCGACGGCATCGTCTTCGAGAACGCCTATTGCAATTTCCCGCTTTGTGCGCCGTCGCGCTTTTCAATGGCAACCGGTCAGCTTTGCTCCAAAGTCGGCGCCTATGACAATGCGGCGGAGTTTTCGGCAGAAATTCCCACCTATGCCCACTATCTGCGGCGTCTGGGGTATCAAACCAGCCTGTCCGGCAAGATGCATTTCATCGGACCGGATCAGTTCCACGGTTTCGAAAAGCGTCTGACGGCCGATCTCTATCCAACGGACTTCAGCTGGGTACCGAACTGGGGTGATGAGGGCGCGCGCGACACCAATGACCAACGCGCCATTTTGGTTTCAGGTGTGTGCGAGCGCAGTGTCCAGATCGATTATGATGAGGAAGTCACATTTCGGGCCATACAGCACATTTTCGATCTTGCGCGGTCCGGAGACAACCGTCCCTTTTTCATGCAGGTTTCCTATACCCATCCTCATGAACCCTACCTTTGCCAAAAGGAATTCTGGGATCTTTACGAGGGTGCTGAAATCCCGCTCCCGCAGGTCGGTGCATTGCCGGAACAGGCGCATGATCCCCATTCGGTCCGCCTGCTCAAGGATTTCGGCATGCTGGGTACCCGCTTCAGTGATGAAGAGGTTCTGCGCGCAAGGCGGTCCTACTACGGTTCAATCAGCTATGTTGACAGTCTGATCGCACGGCTGCTTGAAGCGCTCAGTGCAACCGGTGCGGAACAAAACACAGTCTTAGTGTTTACATCCGATCACGGCGAGATGCTTGGTGAACGTGGAATGTGGTTCAAAAAGCACTTCTTCGAGAAAGCGTTGCGCATTCCTTTGTTCATCCATGCACCATGGATCGAAGCTCGGCGGGTCAAAGAACTGGTTTCCCTGGTGGATATTCTTCCTACCTTCAACGGCCTGGCGACCGGCCGGCTCTGGTCCGCCGACACCGAACCGCTGGACGGGGTGGACCTTATGGGCCTTGTCGATCTCGAAGATCCTGAACCGAAACGGACCATCTATGCGGAGTATCTGGCCGAGGCGACGCCGGTCCCGATTTTCATGGTCCGGCGGGGACGCTACAAGTTCATTTCCTCCTCCCACGATGGAGAAATGCTCTTCGATCTTGATTCTGATCCGAACGAGCTCAACAACCTGGCCCGCGATGGCAACCATGCGGCGTTGATGGAATCGTTGAGGAGCGAAGTCGCCCTGACGTGGGACGAGGATGATCTGACTGCCCGGATCCGCCTCAGCCAAAGGCGCCGCGCGATGATCAGGAGCGCAACCAGCCACGGGGCCAAACAACGTTGGAACCATGGCGAAGGTCCCGATGACAAGGTGCTGTGGTATCGCGGGGAGGGTGGCTATAATGAATGGGCGTTCAATTACCTGCCGTCGCGGTCCTGACCATCAAATGGTCCAATCCAATGGCATCTCGCCCTAACACGGATTGATCGGTGGTTCGCCGGCGAGGAACCGGCGCACTTCCTCGGCGGCCTGTTCTGCCGCAAACGTCACCGTGCGGACTGAAGCGCCGGCAATGTGTGGGGTCAGCGTGACATTCGGCAAACGCAACAATGGCCAATCGTCTGGCACCGGCTCGGTGGCAAAGGTTTCGAGCATGGCCGACCCAAGCGGGCCGCCGACCAGGGCGTCGTGAAGGGCATCGTAATCGCACAGGGGACCGCGGGCCGTGTTGACCAGCAGACTGCCGGGCTTCATGCACGACAGGGCCGCGGCATCGATCATGCCGGTCGTTTCTTCGGTGACGCGCGGATGCAGCGACACGATGTCGGCGTTTTTCAGAACATTATCGAGACTGGTCAGTTCCACACCGGCGGCAAGATCGTCGGGGCTGAGCTGAACATAGGGGTCGCACACCATGATCCGGCAGCCAAAGGCTCGGAGCAGACGCACTACCTTGGTGCCGATATTGCCATAGCCGATCACACCGACGGTCATCTCGCACAGTTCGCGCCCGGTTGTGTCCGCACGGTAAAGGTCGCCACGCCAGATGCCGCCGCGAAGCGCCTCATGGCCCTCGCGGATCTTGCGGGTTTCGGCGAGGATCGCGCCGATCGTGAACTCGGCGACCGCGGATGCATTGCGGCCCGGTGTGTTGACCACCAGGACATCATTGTCCCGGGCGGCCTGCATGTCGATGCTGACCGGTCCGCCACGGGAAACGGCAATCAGCTTGAGATCGGGCAGGCGTTCGAACATACGCCGTGACATGGGAGCAAGCTGAGTCACCAGAATGGATGCGTCGGCGACGAAGTCGACAACGCCGTCTTCGGTTCCAAAATACTCCTTGAGACCGTCCATGCCGGCAACCGTGTAGCCGTGTTCCATCGGTTCGTCGGGCCAATTGTCCTTCCTGGTCCGGATGCTGATCGCATCTCCACAGACCTCCAGGAGCTTTTCCTGGAATACCTCCGGCAGCATGAAATGGTCCCCGATGACTGCTACATTGTGAACCACGCGGTTGCCTCCCGGTCTGCCGTCTCGATGTTCCGTTCCCATGCTCTAATGTCTATTAACAAATGTCAAAGTAATTGACAAATGGTAATGACTTACCCTATTGGCTGGACTGCGAATCGCGGGCGAACCCGGCAAATTGTCACGGTGCTGTCACTGGTGTGCCGATTTTTTCGATGATACTGAATTGCCGGGCGCCCGTCGCAGAAATGCACGTGCACCGCGTTGAAGCACACGGCGCTGGAGCAACAAGAGACGAGGTTGGATCAAAACGGAATGATAGAAAATCGATGGTCGGACGAAGAGGCAGAACGCTGGCTTTCGGATGCAGGGAACGATGTTGCGGATCAGGAATTGGCGCTGCGTGTCTATTCCAGCCGGATCATCGGCCAGAATCCGGATCTGGTGATGCATGGCGGCGGCAACACATCGGTGAAGGTGCGTCGCGCCAATCTCCTGGGCGAGGTTGAAGACGTTCTGCACGTCAAGGGATCGGGTTGGGACCTGGATACGATCGAGGCGGCGGGTCTGCCGGGTGTGCGGTTGCAGCCTTTGCTCAAGCTCCGAGATCTCGATGCGCTGAGCGATGAGGACATGGTCAATGTACAGCGCTGCAATCTGCTCGACAGCACATCGCCGAATCCGTCGGTCGAGACCCTGCTGCATGCCTATCTGCCGCACAAATATGTCGACCATACCCATGCGACGCCATTTCTGGTCCTGGCCAATCTGCCAAACGCCGAAGAGGTGGCGCGCGAGATTTTCGGCGATCGCATAGGCATTGTTCCCTATATCATGCCAGGATTCGGCCTGGCGAAGGTTGCAGCGGACATTTACGACAAGAACCCGTCCGTCGAGGGATTGCTGCTTTTGAAGCACGGACATTTCGCCTATGGGCCGACGGCCAGGGAAAGCTATGAAAAAATCGTGCAGCACACCAATGAGGTCGCCGACCACTTCGCGATGAAACATCCGACGTCGCTGCGGGTGCGCCATGACGCTGACGATCTGTCCGTGCTTCCCGTGCTGCGCGGCGTGATTGCCGAGCAGCGGGACGATCCGGATGTCGCGATGCCGGTTTTCGATCTGAGAAACAATGACGAGGTGCTGGAATTCTTCAACCGTAGCGATGTCGATGACCTTGCCGAGCGCGGCATGGCCTCGCCTGACCATGTGCTGCGCACCAAGGGCCGGCCACTGGTGCTGCCGAAATCTGTGTGGACCGCGGGGCGCGACGCCATTGGCGAAGCGGTGAAGAGGTTCGAACAGGATTACCGCGCCTATTTCGACCGCCAGGCGCCCCAGGCGAGCGTTCCCAAGACACTGCTCACACCGGATCCCAAGCACGCATGGATTGAAGGCATCGGCATCGTGGGCATGGGCGCCAATGCCAAAGCGGCGCGGATTGCGGCGGATCTGGCGGAGCAGAATCTCCGCGTGCGGGCTGTCGGCGAGGATGCGGGCGGTTTCCACCCGCTGGATGAGGCCGACCAGTTTGACTGCGAATACTGGTCGCTTGAGCAAGCCAAGCTCGGCAAGGGAAAGCCGCCGGCGTTTACGGGCCGGGTGGTGATGGTGACCGGTGGCGCCGGGGTGATCGGGCTTGCAACCGCCAAGGCCTTTGCGGGGCTCGGTGCACAATGTGTTCTGGTCGACCTCGATCAGGATCAGATCGATAACGCGCTGGCGGCGATGGGTCCGGGGCACATCGGCTTTGCAACGGATGTCACAGCAGACGGCTCGGCGGATGATGCCATGAAGGCGGCCGTCCAGGCCTTTGGCGGGCTCGATATTCTGGTCTCCAATGCCGGCACGGCGACACCCGGTGCGATGCTGGAATTGTCCGATGAAGCCCTTCGCAAGGCATTTGAGCTCAATTTCTTCGCGCATGAGAAGTTTGCCAAGGCGGCGGCGACGTTGTTCAGGATGCAGGGGCGTCCCGGCCAGATTCTGTTCAATATCTCGAAGCAGGCGGTCAATCCGGGCAAGAATTTCGGCGCCTACGGCTTGCCGAAAGCTGCAACGCTGTTTTTGATGCGGCAAATGGCTCTGGAACTGGGTGGCGATGGTATTCGGGTCAACGGGGTCAATGCCGACCGTATCCGCTCCGGCCTGTTGACGGATGATTTCATCTCCGAGCGTGCAGCGGCGCGCGGTATCGATGAAGGTGACTACATGGCCGGGAATCTGCTAAGGCGCGAAGTCGAAGCCGGTCATGTGGCAGATGCCTTTGTCGGTCTGGCCCGGTCTGAACGGACGACGGCGCATGTGTTCACCGTGGATGGCGGCAACATCGAAGCAGCGCTGCGTTGATGTGACTGCCCGGCCGGGTTTCCGGACGATCTGACAGGATATCAGTGCGGATGAGCAGACGTTATACAGCCGCCCATTGGGGCGCTTACGAGATCAACGGATTCGGGGATGACTTGCGTCTGCAGCCCGTTGCGGATGATCCCGAACCATCGAAAATCGGCGCCGGATGGGTATCCGCGTTGCGTGACCGCGAAGCGCGTATTTTGCACCCGGTCGTGCGGCAGGGATGGCTGAGGGGCCGGGATACGAAGCGCTGCAGCGGAGACAGCTATGTTCCCGTTTCGTGGGATACGGCGCTCAATCTGGTGGCTGAAGAACTGGAGCGGATCACGGCAAAACACGGCAATAGCGCCATCTTCGCTGGCTCCTACGGCTGGGCCAGTGCCGGGCGGTTTCACCACGCGCAATCGCATTTGCGCCGGTTTCTCAACACGATCGGCGGCTTTATCCGTTCCGTCAACACCTATTCCCATGGCGCCGCCGAGGTGCTGTTGCCCCATGTGACCGGGATGTCCCACAGGCGATATCAGGATCAGCTTACAAGCTGGCCATTAATTGCGGAACATTGCGAACTTCTCGTCGCATTCGGCGGCGTATCGACCCGAACGGCTCAGTTGACCTCTTCGGGCACATCCGGCCACGAGGTGGGCGGCTGGATAAGGCGGGCCTTTTCCAATGGCATGAAAATGGTTCTGATCTCGCCGCAGCGCAGCGATGCGGCCGATCATGCGGGCGTCAACTGGATTTCCATTCGTCCCGGCACGGATGCGGCGCTCATGCTGGCGATTGCCCACGAACTCAATCGTATCGATGCGGTCGATCATGACTTTCTCGACCGTTACACGGTCGGTTGGAGCACTTTGGAGGCGTATCTTTCCGGTGCCGGCGACAGCATAGCGAAAACGCCGCGCTGGGCCGCTGAAATCTGCGATATCGATGCGGACACGATCGTCGAACTCGCCGCCAGGATGGCTCGACACAGGACCATGATTTCCGCGAGCTGGAGCCTGCAACGGGCCGAGCATGGTGAGCAGCCGCTGTGGATGGGGCTTGCCCTGGCGGCCATGCTGGGACAGATCGGCCGGCCGGGAACCGGATTCGGATTTGGCTATGGCAGCGTAACCACCAGCGGACGCCCGGCAAAACTGATCGGCTGGCCATCGGTGCCGCAGGGGGCAAACCCGGTCAGCGACTTTATTCCGGTGGCGAGGATCGCCGATCTGTTGGAACGACCCGGTGAAGCCTTTGACTACAATGGGAAGCAACACCGCTTTCCCGATACGCGGCTGGTCTATTGGGCTGGCGGCAACCCGTTCCACCATCATCAGGATCTGAACCGGTTCGAGCGCGCCTGGCAGCGGCCCGACACGGTCATTGTCAATGATCACAGCTGGACGGCGACAGCGGTGCGCGCCGATATCGTGTTGCCCTCGACATCGCCGCTTGAGCGCGATGACATCATGATCAACCGCCGCGATCCCACTCTTGTGTGGATGTCCCGCGCCATGGAGCCGATCGGCGAGAGCCGCGATGATTATGACATTTTCGCCGCTCTTGCCGAGCGGATGGGAACCGGTACGGCTTTTACGGAGGGCCGTTCCAGTGCGCAGTGGATCGAGTGGCTTTGGGACGCCTGTGGCCAGGTCGCCGGTGAACAGGGTTTTGCTTTGCCGTCCCTGGCAGAGTTTCAATCTATCGGTCGGTTTGACTGTCCGGACAGCGCGGAGACGAGGGTTCAGTTCAGTGATTTTGTCGCCGATCCCGACCGAAATGCACTGCGGACGGTTTCGGGAAAGATCGAACTTGCGTCGTCGGCGATTGCGGACATGCAACATGATGGATTGGCTGGTCATCCGCAATGGAACAGCCCGGGCGAAATGGCTGGCGATGGGCTGTCCGGCGCCCTCTATCTGATATCGCCGCAACCCGACACGCGGCTGCATGGACAGTTGGACAATGGGTCCGTGTCGCGCGGCGCCAAGGTCGCCGGGCGTGAACCTTGCTATATCCATCCGGAGGCCGCAGCGGCGAGGGGCATCAATGCCGGCGACATCGTCTGTCTGAAAAACCGCCGAGGGGCGTGTCTCGCCGGGGCGGTCCTGACCGATACCATTCGTCGTGACACGGTTGCGCTGGCAACGGGAGCTTTTCTCGATCTGCGCTGGATCGATGGTCGCCGGATCGAAATCAACGGCAATCCCAATGTGCTGACCCGTGACGAGGGTTGCTCGCAGCTCAGCCATGGGACTATGGCCCATTCGGCGGTCGTCGAACTGAGCCGATTTGAAGGCGAAGCGCCTCCAGCCACGACGTTTTCGGCGCCGGCATTTGCTTCACCCTGAAATCCGTTATGCTATTGAAACGACGGGGCGAACGGAACGGTTGTTTGGCCCCTTGCATCATTGGACCGCGCAAAAGGGTGGGGGCACCACGGCGCTCCGAACTTCAAATAAATGCCTAAGCCGTCAAACGTGAATGCAGGCGACCCGGTGTCCGTCCCCGCGAGGCAGCAGTTCCGGCTCCAGCTCGGCGCATTCGGTGGTTGCAAGCGGGCATCGTCCCCTGAAACGGCAGCCCTTGGGCACATCGATCGGACTGGGCGGTTCCCCTGACAGGCGAAGCTCCTCGCGCTCTTCGTCCGGCCCGATCAGCGCCGACGGTACGGATGAAATCAGTGCCCTGGTATAGGGGTGGAGGGGATCGGAGAAAATCTGTTTGCGGCTTCCCTGTTCCACGATCTTGCCGAGATACATGACCGCGATTTCGTCACATACATGCTGAACCACGCCAAGATCATGGCTGATAAACAGATAGGTCAGTCCGAGGTCGGCCTTCAGGCGCATCAGCAGGTTGAGAATCTGCGCCTGAATCGCCACGTCAAGAGCCGAGACCGGTTCGTCGCATACGATCAGGTCCGGCTCGGACGCCAGTGCCCGCGCCACGCCGATGCGTTGTCGCTGCCCGCCCGAAAACTGGTGGGGAAACAAATGCTGGTGTTCCGCGCGCAACCCCACGAGGCGAAAGAGTTCGTCGACCCTTTCGCGCCGCTCGGACTTCGTACCGATCTTCAGCAGATCGAGCGGTCGACGCACGATAGCGCCCACCCTTTCACGCGGATTGAGCGAAGAAAAGGGATCCTGAAAGATGATCTGCATCCGGCGCCGAAACTGGCGCAATTCTTCTCCATCGAGGCTTGAAATATCGGTTCCGTCGAGTGTGATCTGGCCGGCCGTGCGATCCACAAGGCGCACACAGGCCAATGCCGTCGTGGTCTTGCCGGAGCCACTTTCCCCGACAAGGCCGAAGGCCGTACCCCGGCGCACTTCAAAGGATACGCCATCGACCGCATGTACGACCTTGCGTTCACCGCGAAAACCTCTCTTTTTAACCGGGAAGTGGACCGTCAGGCCGTCGGCTCTCAACAAAATCCGCTCATCGCGCGCCATCTCACTGACCCTCCTGCAACCAGCAGGCCGTGCCGTGGCCACTCTGCCCTACATCGGCGTAGCGCGGGCTTTGGCTGGCGCATTTTTCCATGGCCTTCGAGCAACGCGGTGCAAAAAGGCAGCCCGGTTTGACAAAGGCGGTTACCGGCGGCACCACGCCGGGGATCTCGAAGAGCGGTTCGATCGTGTCGGGCAGCGCGACCCGCAGATGCGGTACGCATTCGATCAGGCCTTGCGTATAGGGATGCAACGGATCACGCAGCACCTCTCTGGTTAACCCGCTTTCGATGCGATGACCGGCATACATAGCCATTACGCTGTTGGTCATCTGCGCGATCACCCCGATGTCGTGGGTGATCATCAGAATGGCTGTGCCCATTTTGTCCTGCAAGTCGCGGAAAAGATCAAATATCTGCGCCTGCACGGTCACATCAAGTGCGGTGGTCGGTTCATCGGCAATCAACAGGCGCGGCTCGCAGGCCAAGGCAATGGCGATCATCACGCGCTGCCGCATCCCCCCGGACATCTGGTGGGGAAACTCCCGAACGCGGCTTTCCGGCGACGGGATTCCGACAAGCCCGAGCATTTCGATTGCGCGCGCCTCGGCTTCGGCCCGGGTGAGGGGCTGATGGGCCCGCACGGTTTCGGCAATCTGTTCACCGATCGAAAAAACCGGATTGAGCGATGTCATCGGCTCCTGAAACACCATCGAGATGTCATTGCCGCGCACCTTTTCCAGCTGGGCTTCGGGCAGTTGCGTCAGATCCTGTCCGCCGTAGAGGATCCGACCCGAGGCAATGCATCCGGGTGGCGATGGGATCAGACCCATGATTGCCAGCGCCGTCATGCTCTTCCCGCAGCCCGATTCTCCGACGATTCCAAGCGTTTCTCCGGCGGCGATTTCGAAGCTCAGATCATTGACGACCGGTGCTTCGACGCCATCGACCTCGAAGACGATGGTCAGATTTTCAACTTTCAGCAACGGCTCGGTCATCGACGTCTCAGTTTCGGGTTCAAGGCGTCGTTCAGGCCGTCGCCCACCAGGCTGATCGCCAGAACACTGAGAAAAATCGCGAGCCCTGGAAAGGTGACGGCCCACCAGGTGTCCAGGATATAGGGGCGGCTTTCGCCGATCATACGACCCCAGCTGATATGATTGGGATCACTCAGTCCAAGGTAGCTCAGACCCGCTTCGAAGAGCACCGCGATTCCGATGCTCAGCGTACTCGAGACGATGAGCGGCGGCGCTGCATTGGGCAGCATGACGCGCCAGATCAGGCGACTGTCGGGTGCGCCGATGGAGCGTTCAGCCCTGACATAGTCCAATTCACGCAGGCGCAGGAATTCGGCCCGGGCCAAACGCGCCGTGCCGGTCCACGATACTCCACCGATGGCCAGGGCGGTGGTTGTCACTGTCGCACCAAAGAGCATGACGATCACCATGGCGATCAGGAGATAGGGGATGACCTGAAAAAACTCAGTGATCCGCATCAAAAACGCATCGACCCAGCCACCGTAAAATCCGGCCAGCGCGCCCACCGTGACGCCGATCGCAACTGTCAGGATCGCGGCTGTGAACCCGATAATCAGCGTCACCCGCCCGCCATGCAAAAGGCCTGCGATGATATCGCGCCCGACATAATCGGTGCCGAGGAAATAGGGCATCTCTCCCGGTGGCGTGAAGGGGCGCCAAACAATGTCTATGGGACTGACCGAATACAGCATCGGCCCGAACACACTGGCCAAGACGATCAACAGCAGCAGGACGAGACCGGCCATGGCTGACGGGTTGCGCAGAAAGACGGACACGGCCTGCCGAGTGGGAGACACCGCCTTGGCCTGTTTGTCAGGTGCAATGGCCTCTATCGTCATGATGTCCGGATCCGCGGGTCGACCGTGCGATAGGCGATGTCGGTCAGTAGGTTGACCGTAACGACAAGCAGGGCGGAAAAAAACAAGATGCCCAACAGAACCGGGGAATCGCGCCTCAGGATTGATTCATAGGCAAGCGTGCCCAGACCCGGCCATGCAAAGACCGTTTCCACCAGAACGGCGCCTGATATCACTTGACCGAATTGCAGCCCTGCATAGGTGATGACCGGTAGCACGGCATTGCGCAATGCGTGTTTGTAAATGACCAGCCGCCTGCGCAAGCCCTTGGCCCGCGCGGTCCGGATGTAATCGGCACCCAGCACATCGAGCATGCTCGTTCGGGCCAGTCGGGAGTAGAATGCCAGATAGATCGTCGCCAGCGTCACAACCGGCAGCACCGAATGCCACAGCACGTTTAGCAGAAACACAAATGTGTTGCCCCGGAAGCTTGCCCCGATCATGCCCGACACCGGAAACAGCGGCAGCACGGAGGCAAACAAAATGACCAGCATGATGCCGAGCCAGAAAACCGGCGTTGCGTAGCCAAACAGCGAGATCACAGTGATCAGGTGGCTGAGCCATCCATTTGGCTTTTGAGCAGAGACGACGCCAAGCCAGGTGCCAACCATGATCGCCAGCACAAGTGAGACCACCACTAGCCAGACTGTGGGCATCAGCCTTGCCAGGATCAGATCCGTAACCGGTTGATTATAATAGAACGACTGGCCGAAATCGAAGGTGGCGACTTTGCCCAGATAGGAAACGAGCTGTGTCGCCAGCGGTTGGTCAAGACCGTATTGCGCTCGAATTTCGGCCAGTATCTCTTCGGTGGCCCCGCCCATCTCGCCAGCCAGCACATCAACTGGATCACCGGGAGCCAGGTGGATCAGGCAGAAATTGAGAACCAGCACACCCAACAACAGCAAGACGATATGTATGAGGCGCCTGAGAAGGTATGCCATCGGTGCTGAACCTTGAGCAAAAGAACGGGCCGCCCCGCTATTCGTGATCGATATACGGAGCGGCTATGCGAGCTTACCGCTGAACGCGCATGTCCATCCAGGGCGAAATCGGACCGAAGCCCGAGGTGGGCACGTTCTTCACATCGTCACGATACACCGTCGATGTAAAGCTTTGCGGAAAATAGATGAATGCCACGTCCTCGGCGATCTTCTTCTGGAAATCCGCATATAGCGCCTTGCGCGTGTCCAAATCGAGTTCCACCGCAGCCTGGTTCAGGAGTTCGTCCACACTTTCGTCGCAATAGCCCTGGGTGTTGGACCAGATAACATTGCGGATGTTTTCGCACAGGAAGTGACGGTGCACACCGATGGTCGGATCGGGATAGTTGAACGAGCCGTTGAGCGTCGCCTGATAGTCAAAGCCCGAGATCCGCGAGGCCCAGGTGCCGAAATCCGGTGCGCGGCGTAACTCAACTTCGATTCCAACCTTGGCCAACTGCGGCACCAGATATTGCGAGATGGGTCCGTGATCGCCCAAGCCCCAGCTTGGTACATCCAGTACGAGATCGAAGCGCTTGCCGTCGGCATCTGCGGTGTATCCAGCTTCATCCAGAAGCGCCGCGGCCTTGTCGAGATCCGGCTCGTAGCGGGGCACATCGGCAGAGTAAAACGCACTATCTGTGTGCATCGGGCCGGTGCCGACGGCAGATTTGCCGCTGAACAGTACATTGGCCACAAACTCCGCATCGATGGCATGGGCCAGCGCACGGCGAACCCGGATGTCGTCAAAAGGTGCGTCACGAAGGTTCATTTCCAGGTAGATCACATAGCCGATCGCGCCATAGCCATCGCCAGTGACATTCACGCCCTCAGCGGCCTCCAGCCGTTCGGCGTCCCGCGGCGTAATGCCGGAAAACGGGGCGAAATCCAGTTCGCCGTTCTCCAGTTTCAAGACCCGGCTGAGCGGATCATCGACCGCTTCGAAGGTGATTTCGTCAAGCAGCGGTTTGCCGTCGAGAAAGAAGTTCTCGTTCTTAACAAGGACCAACCGCTCGGACGGACGGTTCACCTCGACTTTGTACGGACCGGAGCCGATGACGTTTTCCATGTTGCGCGGGTGTGTCTTCAGATCCTGCCCGTCATTCAAGATGTGCTCGGGGATGATCGGCATCAATAGCGGATGCAGCGACAGCATCAGACCCGGCGTGGGCTTGCTCAGCTTGAAAACGGCGGTCGTTGCATCTGGTGTTTCGACGGTTTCAACATTGGCGAACATGGCGGGCCCGAACGGATGATTGGCCTTCACTGTTTCCAGCGAAAACGCCACATCCTTCGATGTGATCGGCTGACCATCATGGAAAGTTGCGTCTTCAACCAGGTTGAACGTGACCGTTAGCCCATCGTCTGACACGTTCCAATCCTTGGCCAGGTAGGGTTGTGGCTGGAAGTCGGCATCGGTCAGCACCAGGCCCGCAAAGATCTGGACACCGGGGATGCCGGTCCCGGTGCCGGATTGAACAGCGGGGTTCAATGTTCGGTAATTGTCGGTAAAGGTCTTCAGCGTTCCGCCCGCGTGATTGTCCGCCCAAGCGGACGCTGCGGCGGAGGTCACGAGGATAAGAGCCGATATCAAGCCTATGAATTTATTCAACAAAAAGTGCCGCATGTCTCAAGCCCTGATTGATTAAGAATGACGCGATAAAGGCTTGCACAGGAAATGAAATATTGCAACATTGATTTCAGATTTGTGAAAAATCTGCAGAAACCTGAAGATTCATGGATGGTAGATCTTGGCCCAACGCCCGATGCCGAAAAGCGCCAACGCTCCCCGCGACCCGACACCGCTTGAGGTAACCGCACAAAGCCACGCCGCTGTTCTTGGTCCCGAAATTCGTGCGTTGCGCAAATCCAGGGGGCTGTCGTTGCAGGCGCTTGCCAAGGCCACGGACCGGTCAATCGGCAACCTCAGCGAAATCGAGCGCGGGCAGAGTTCTGTTACAATTCCGGTGCTGGGGCGCATCGCCGCCGCGCTTGGCGTCGATATCACGTTTTTTTTCACCGGCAGCGTGGTTGCCGATGCCGCGGAAAGGGACGTGATCGTGCGGCATGAGGCGCGGCGCAAGATTCAGTTTACCAGCGGCGGGGCGACAGAAGAGCTGCTGTCCCCGCGCCTGAACGCGCCGATTGAAATGTACATGACCACGTTCAAGCCCGGCTTCGGCACCGGGAACGTACCGCGACAGCGCGTTGCGGATGAGGCCGGGCTGGTTCTGGCGGGTGAGATCGAACTGCATATGGATGGCAAGGTCCATCGCATCCGAGCGGGTGACAGCTTCCTGTTGCCGGCCGGCGGGTCGCATCTGAGCAACAATCCGGGGCCGGAAGATGCAGTCATCGTCTGGGTTGCAAGTGCACCCGTCGGACGTCGCAGTCAAAAGACACAGAAAGGGCAGTCCAAATGAGTGCCGAAGAGATTACGGTCTACACTGCGGCCAAAATCCATACGATGAATGAAGGCGCACCAACGGCAACCGCCCTCGCGGAGCGCGATGGGCGCATCCTCGAGGTCGGACATCTTGATCAGATGCAGCCTTGGCTGGAGGCAAATCCGCACCGGATCGACGACCGGTTCGCCGACAAGATTTTCATGCCGGGCTTCATCGATCCGCATCTGCACCCGACGCTGGCAGCGGTTCTGTTGCCCAGCGAATTCATCACCGCGATGGAATGGAAGCTGCCCTGGGGTACATCTGAACCGGTGCGGGGACAAAAAGCGTATCTGTCCCGGCTGCGCGAAATTCATCACGGGATGGAAGACCCGAACGCACCCTTGCTTTCCTGGGGTTATCACCGCATCTGGCATGGCAGACTGGACCGCGCCATGCTGGACGAATTTGCGCCGGACCGACCCGTCCTGGTTTGGCAACGCTCTTTCCATGAAATCTATCTCAACAGTGCCGCCCTGCGCTGGCTCGACGTCGATGAGGAGGAGGCCGGGCGCCATCACCAGATCGACATAGAGCAGGGCCGCTTCTACGAGATGGGTAAATTCACGCTGTATGAAAAAATCAATCCGTTCCTGCTGCAGGATGAGAGATTTCGCGGCGGGCTCGAGCGGCTCAAACAGGTGGTTCGCCTGGGCGGGCACACGACGATCGGCGACATGGGCATCGGGATGTATGATCTCGAGAAGGAATGGCAACACCTGACCGACGTGCTGGACCAGGATGATGTCCCATTTCGCGTTGCAATGGTTCCCGCCGTGCGCCTGGGCGGGACGGCCGAAGCCGAAATGGACCGCCTGGAAGGCATGCGTGCGATGGCCCGGGGGCGGCTGGGCTTCAATGACCATATCAAGATGTTTGCCGATGGCGGCTTCTTTGCGGAACTGATGCAGGTTCTTCCGCCGGGCTTTATCGACGGACATGAGGGCGAGTGGATGACCTCGCCGGAGCAATTGACCGAACTTTGCCGTGCCGCGTGGCACCGGGGTATGAAAATCCATATTCACTGTACCGGGGATCTGGGCGTTGAGCTGGCGCTCGATATTCTCGAACAGCTTCAATTCGAGAAGCCGCGCTTCGACCACCGCTTCACGCTGGAACATTTCGGACTGGCCAATCCTGAACAGTGCCGCCGAATCGCCGTATTGGGTGCCCAGGTCTCGGCCAATCCCTATTACGTTCACGAGCTCGGAGAAGCCTATTGGACACATTCCATCGGGATGGAGCGCGCCTCCCAGATGGTGCGACTGGGCAGTCTCGGCCGGCACAATGTGCCCTTTGCACTGCATTCCGACCTGACCATGGCCCCCGCATTGCCTCTGAACAATGCCTGGGTCGCCGTCAATCGCATCGGCGAGTCCGGCGCTATCATCGGTCCGGACGAACGAGTTAGCGTAGCCCAAGCGATGCGCGCCATTACGATCGACGCAGCTTACATAATCGGCATGGAGAATGATGTCGGTAGCCTGCGCGCCGGTAAGAAGGCTGATATCACCGTGCTGGGGCAGGATCCATTCGAGGTCGATCCCATGGCTCTGAAGGACATTCCTGTCGAGGGCGTGATCTTTGAAGGCAAGGTGTTTTAATGTCAGAGCGCATTCCGGCGACAATCTTGTCGGGATATCTCGGGGCCGGCAAAACGACTGTTATCAATGCTTTGTTGCGCAATATCCGGGGGCGACGGATCGCCGTCCTCGTCAATGATTTCGGCGCCATCAATATTGATGCCGATCTGATCGAAAGCCAGGCCGACCAGACCATCAGTCTGAAGAATGGGTGTGTGTGCTGCTCCATTGCGGACGATCTCGGAGCGGCGCTCACCACCCAGGTCCGGCGCCCGGATCCACCCGATCATCTTGTCATCGAAGCCAGCGGCGTGTCCCAGCCCGCCCGAATCGCAAATCATGCTGGCGGCTGGCCGGGGGTTGAGCTGTGCAAGATTGTCACTGTGATTGACCCGCTGACGGTGAGGCAGCGACTGGACGATAAGTATGTCGGTAGCCTCGTCCAACGGCAGATTACGGCCGCGGACCTGCTTTTGCTGAACAAGACAGATCTGATTGACGGCTCTGAACTGGCGGGCGTTCGAGCCCTTGTGACCGAACTCGCTGGTGGTACCGATCTGATTTGCGGTGCGAATGGTGAATTCCCAATCGCGCCATTTTTTACGGCGGCAAAGGCAAATGTCTCGGCCGATGAGAACCAGGACCATGAATTGACGTTGCACTCCGCCATCTGGCGGCCCGACGGGCCGGTCGATGTTCCCGCTTTGATGGCGAGCCTGTCCACACTTCCAGAATGCGTACATCGCATAAAGGGATTTGTATGCGATGTCACAAACAAGCAGACCGTTCTTGTTCAAAAGACGGGCGATCAAATCACTCAAAGTGTTCAGGATTCACAAAAAGAGGCGCATGTGGTGATTTTCTCGGCGGACCGAAACTACGATCCACGGCAGGTTATCGACGTCCTGAAGCGCGCTGTTATCAAATCCCGACCCAAGCGCTTTTTGACGACATGGCGAGGGCTTCATAGGTGATCCTTCGCGAAAACCATCAACAGAGCCGAAATCGGCAGAATATCAGGGGGCCTTGGCGTTAGTCATCCTCAAGCAGCCGGCTTGCCGTCTGACGGTCGATGACCAGATGGCTGACATAGCCACCCAGAATCGACGCCCTGATCGCCTCGCGCTTGTCGTCACCGCCGGCCACCAGTATGCCGGTTTTGCATTTTCGCAACTGCTCCAGCTCGATGCCGATCATGCGGCTGTCTGGCTCGCCAACGACCGGATTGCCGTCGCGATCGATGAACCGGGCGCACAGGACGCCGACCGCGCCTTTCGACCGATACCATTCGAGTTCCTTGGCACTAACCATGCCGGTCTGCTGAATATGGGTGTTTGCCCGGCAGTTTCCGACGGAAAACAGGGCTTTTGACAGGCTTTCCAACCGACCAAGTTGCGATTTGATGACCGGTTCTTCCCGCAGCGCCTGGGCCAGTGAGCGGGTTGTCAATATGGCGGGCGAGTGCAGTGTGTGGCACTCGGCTCCAAGCCTTGAGGCAATCCGCACGGCACAGGATTCTGAAGCGGACAAAAGCGGCGATTTCATCGATCCGATCAATTGGCAGACCGTGACCGACGGGACGCCGCTCCGCGGCAATTGCTCGGAGAGCAGATGAATGGTCTCGCCCCAGGCAACACCCAATGTGTCTTTCGGGCGGACAAGGTTGACCAGCGCCATGGCACCGACCTGAGCTATCTGCCGGTTGACCTCGCCGCGCGGAACCTTGCTCGATGTCCGGGACGCAAAGGGCTCGACGATATAGACATCCTCAAGCTTGAATTTGTCCCTGACGTCCCGCGAGAGGTTTGAACTGGCGAAGGCCTTGCCGTCGACGCGAATGTCGACGATTTGCTGTTCCCTAGCCTGACGCAGATAGTTGACCACGGTTGCCCGCGAGATGTTCAGGCGTTTGGCGATCTCGCTCTGCATCAGACCGTCCTTGTAATAGAGCAATGCGACACTCGCCAATACGGCCCTGTTGGCGGTTATTCTCCTGCTTTCCGATGTGTCGCTCATCCCGGTCCCAGTATTGTCTCGACGTGCTCCATCAATCGATCAACCGGGCGCGTGAGTCAATTCGCGAGCCGATTGCATGAAGGCAAGTGTCGACTCCAGATCGTCGACCCCGGCATCGGACCCGAGGCCCGTGGCGACAAGCGCCGATACCGCCGTTGCAAGCCGGCAGGCCGCCTCGACGTCATATCCCATCGCCAGGCCGCTAATGAAGCCGCCGCAGTAGCTGTCGCCACATCCGGTGGTGTCTGAGACTGTAACGTCCAGTGCCGGGATGCGCCTGTCGCTTTGCCCCGCACAGCTGACATAGGAACCGTTGGCGCCCCATTTGAAGATGCAGGAACGGGCGCCCATATCCTTGAAAAAGCCGGCAATGTCAGCCGGTGCGGACAATCCACTTAAAAATGCGGCTTCCTCGAAAGAGGGCATGAAATAGTCGACATTCGGCAGAAGGTCCTTCAACAGGCCGACCGTCTTTTCGTCCGGTGCGATCAGATCAAAGGTCACGGTCAGCCCCTTTTTCTTTGCATGAGCCAGCAGCCGGGCACTCTGGCGCTCATCCATGGCTTTCAGCAGGCCGGTACCGCCATAATGCAAGAATCTGGCATCGCACAGCCTGTCGAAGTCGTCATCGCCGACAAACCATGCATCGGATGCACCCCGGCAATGAAGAGCCGGGCGCTCGCCGTTCGGTCTGATCGGCAGAATGGTTGCGGAGGTCGGCATGGCGTCGGTTCGCTGGACCAGAGAGGTATCGATGCCCATGCGCTCATAGTAGTTGAGGATGAAATCGCCCTTTTCGTCTTGGCCGAGGCAGGCTGCGGTGGCGCAGGACAGGCCCAATTTGGAAGCGTTCATGACGGCGCCCGATGCGGTTCCGGCCGGATTCATCCGGATCTCGTCAATAAAGGCGACATTGCCGCCCGGTGGCACGGCGGAGACCGGTCGTCCGGCAATGTCAAGAATGGTCAGACCCGCGAAAACCGCATCAAATTTCGGCATGTGTTCCCCTCCATTGTAACTTTGAGCTTGTGCCGTCCGATCCACCCCGAACCGCCAGCGTTAGGGATCACTCCACGGAATGTCCCAAAATGGTGCGTGGATCTCGATGGCCGACCGGTATCGGCGGTAGGCCGCGTCGTAGAGGCTCGTCCACTTCGAATTCGGATCGTGGCGTCGGTGTTCGATGGGTCGTTTGTGATCCTTGTAAGGATCCAGCAGTCCGGCCGCGCCACCGCCGAGCAGGGCCGCTCCCCAAAGGCCATGATCCGATTCTTCCGTTGAAACGACAGCTGTTCCGAGCACACTTGCCAGAATACTGCACCACAGCTCGTTGCGGGCGCCGCCACCGGTAATCGCGATTTCCCGCGGCGCGGCTATTCCGGTTTCATCAAGACAATGGCGAAGACTGAAGGCCGTGCCCTCCATGACTGCGCGGGCCATGGCGGCTCGGGATGTGCCTGATCGCAATCCCAGGAAAGCACCGCTTGCCTGGGGCGCCACAAAAGGGGCGCGCTCGCCGGTCAGGTAGGGCAGGAAAAGGACGCCGTCCGATCCCGGCGGCACGGATCGGGCGGCATTGTTGATCTTTGCGGCAATGTCCCCGGCCGTCCTGCCGGCAAACCCGTCCGGATGAAGATTTGCGAACCAGTCAAATGCGGAGGCGCCCGATTGCGGGGCGAGCACGCGGATCCAGCGATCCGTGAGGGGATGGAGAATTGTCGCACCGACCGGAGGCGCCGTAAAGCGTTGCGGATGGGTGACGGTGTTGACCACGGCTGTGGTGCCAAGGATGAGCAGCGTGTCGCCGATCGTGTTGAGGCCCAGTCCGACATGCATGGCCGCGAGATCGATGGCTCCAACCGCCACAGGGAGGCCGTCAGGCAATTCGAGAACCGGGGCGACCGCCGGTTTGAGCGTTCCGAGCAGGGCATCCGACCGGCGCGGTGGCGGCATCTTTCCGGAAAGCGACTCGGCACCGCAAAGGCGAAACACCTCTTCTGAAAGGGTCGCGCTTGCCAGATCGAGGAACGGGATGGACGCATCTGTGTAATCGGTTGCCAGGGTGCCGGTGAGGTTCAGATTGATCCAGTCCTTGGCGTGGCAAAAATGTCCGATCTTGCGTGCCGTTTCCGGCTCGGTGTCCATCAGCCAGCGATAGGCGGCGGCACTGGTGCCGGGCCAGATCGCGGTCCTGCAATGGCGCGAGATCCGATCCGAGGTTCCGTCCTGCCCCCACCGGTGCACCTGGTCGCTGGCGCGCTGGTCGTTCCAGAGGATTGCCGGCCGCACCGGTTCGAGCGAGTCGTCGAGCGCCCACAGTCCGTCACCCTGACCGCACACGCCAACCGATACGATAGCCGATGCATCCACTGCGGATGTCACTTTTGCGATCGCATGGCGGGCATTGCGCCATACGTCATCCATGTCCTGTTCGGAAGAGCCCTGTTGCGGATTTCGGACCTCGGCTTCGATGGACGCCATGGCCTGTGGAGACCCGGAACGGTCGAAAACAGCCGCTTTGACGGCGGTTGTACCAACGTCCACACCCAGGAACAAATGACCATTCATGATTTACCGATCGCGCCTCTGTGAAATTGACATATAGCAGTTTAGTTGACATAAGTTAATTGCAAATTCCGGTTATGACCCACTCAATCGGTGATCGATCCGGGTGGTCTCCGGTTTCAATATCAGGCTTGAGGATAGCCGAAAGGGAGGAAACAAGACATGAGTATCCGAAGCGGGAAAAACGTTGCCGCCTTACTGGCAGCGCTGACGATCTCAGCGGCCGCCATGTTGCCGGCGTGGGCCGCCGACCTGTCGCTGAGCGGCAAGAAAATCGGTGTCGCCGTGGTGGGCACGCAGCATTTTTGGGATCGCGAGGCCTTCAACGGTGCGCTTGATCGCGTCAAGGAACTGGGCGGTGAAGTCGTGCCCGTCGATGGCGGCCGCGACAATCAGGTACACGCGGACAATCACGACATCCTGCTGAACAACAAGGTCGATGCGGTTATCTCGATTCTCGGCGATGGTGCGGTCGAGCCGAAATTCGAAGCTCTGCGGGCAGCGGATATTCCCGTCTTCACGGTCGATCATCTTTCGCCGCATGGCATCAACAACACCACGTCCGACAACTACTACATGGGAACCACCATCGGTCGTTATATGGCTGACGCGATCGGCGGCGAGGGCAGGGTGGCCATCTTCAACGCCTTTGAAGGCGCGTTGCGCATTTGCGGAATCCGTGCCGGGTTGTGGAAATATGTGATGCAGGACTATCCGGGTATCGAGGTCATGCAACCGGAATTGGCAGAGGAATTTGCCAACGCGCCGGAGGACGCGCGCAAAAAGACCCTCGATCTGTTGAACCAGAACCCCAAGGGCACGATCGATGCGATCCATGTGGGTTGCTGGGACCAGCCCGCCATCGGCATTGTGCAGGCACTTGAAGAAGCCGGACGGACGGAAATCAAGGTGACGGCGCTGGATGGCGGTCCGGAAACCCTGGAGATCATGGCCGAAGAAAACAGCCCGTTTGTGGCCAATGTCGCCCAGCAGCCCAGAAAGATCGGTTCTACTGCAGCCACCAATGTTGCCCGTTATTTTGCCGGCGAGACGCTGTTGCCGCAGACTTTCGTGGACGTGAAGCCCGTCAACGGACCCGAAGAGGCAAAAGCCGTCTACAAGGAACTGGGTTACGGCGAACTGGATTAGGCCGGCCAGGCTTGTCATCCTCCCGATGGGGTCCCGCCCGGTTGCGGGGCCCTTCGGTATGAATCGCGCGCAATCCTGCTAAATTGCCGCGTGGCTTCACATCATCAGTGTCCCAGGCGATGCAGAACGACAAGATTTCAAACGCACAGACACTGCTGTCCATGGAGGGTATTTCCAAGACCTTCCCGGGCGTCAAGGCGCTGGATGCGGCCAGCCTTGCTGTCGCCGCCGGTGAAATCCACGGCCTGGTCGGCGAAAACGGCGCGGGCAAATCGACGATCATCAAGATCCTTGCGGGTGTCTATGGGCGTGACGAGGGCCGCATCGTCCTGAATGGCCAGGCTCTGGCGGACATCACACCGCATTCCGTGCATCAGGCCGGCGTGCGCTTCATTCACCAGGAACTCCATCTGGTTCCCCATTTTACGGTCGCCGAATCCGTTTTTATGGGCCAGGAGATTACAGGCGCATTCGGTCTTGATCGCCGGTCGATGCGAGCGAAGGCGGAGGCCTTTCTGAGTGAATCGCTGCATGCCGATATTCCGGGGTCGACGCTCATCCGCGATCTCGGTATCGCCGAACGAAAGCTGGTGCAGATTGCCCGGGCGCTGATCGACGACAGGGCGCGCCTGGTCGTGTTCGATGAACCGACAGCCCCGCTTGCAAGCGGGGAGATCCATCAGTTGTTTGCCGCGATCCGGCGGCTAAAGGAGCGTGGAATAGCAATCATCTACGTGTCCCATTATCTGGGCGAAATCACCGAGCTTTGCGATCGTGTGACCGTGTTTCGCAATGGGGTCGACGTGGCTGTTCTTAATCAGGTGAATGCCCGGTCGGCTGACGCCATCATTCACCATATGGTCGGTCGCGAGCTGGAAGCGCTCTACCCGCAAAAGGCCCACCGCGTCGGGGAAACCATCCTGGATATCCGCCAGTTGGGCGATGGGCGCCGGTTCGGCAATGTCGACCTGAAGGTCCGGCGCGGCGAGATCGTCGGCGTGGCCGGGCTGATCGGTTCGGGGCGTGAGGAATTGACCGACACGATTTACGGTCTGCAGCAGGCGACCAGCGGAACGGTGGCCTTCGACGGCAGTCCGATCAGCCTGAAAGCACCATGGGCCGCGGTTCAGCGGGGAATTGTTCTCGTGCCGCGTGATCGCCGCCATGACGGGCTCATTTTGGATATGTCGGTCGGTGACAATATCAATCTGGCGTCGCTTGATGAAGTGGCCTCATTCCAGATCGAAAACCGGCAAAAGGCAAAGAAACGTGCCGAAGCTCTCTCCGATCAGATCGACATCAGACCGCGACGGGTCGGAGCCATTGCGCGCTTTCTTAGTGGCGGCAACCAGCAGAAGGTTGTGCTGGCCCGATGGCTGGCGACGGGGTCAAAGCTCTTCATCCTCGACGAGCCGACGGTTGGCGTCGATATCGGCGCCAAGGTGGAAATTTACCAGCTGATCGAAGATCTCGCCAAGAATGGCGCGGGCGTGCTGGTTTCATCATCCGATCCGGCTGAGTTGCTCGGATTGTGCGACCGCATCATCATCCTTATGCGTGGCCGGGTCGTGGCGGATCGGGCGGCCAGCGAATTGACGATTGACTCGCTGCTGGCGCTGACCACCGGTGGCCAGTTGAAGGAGGCACGGGCATGAGCAGCGATGCTTCCCCGATTCAGGCGGGCCGCGGTTGGATCCAGCGCACCGCCGGCCTGTGGCTCGGTACCCTGCCACTCATCATTTTTGTTGTCCTGCTGCTTTATCTAAGCGTTGCATCGGCGAATTTCCTGACCTTGTCGACCCTTGACCTGATCCTGCGGCAAGCCATTCCCACGGTCATCGTCTGTCTTGGCCTCTCGGTGGTTGTGATGGCCGGAGGCGATGATGTGGTATCGGGTGGCATCGACCTGTCCGTGCCGGCAACCGCAGTGCTGGCAGCGGCGATTATTGCGGATCAGATCAGCCTTAACGACACTGCGCTCAGTGTTGCAATCCTGCTTGCCATGGCGGCGGCGCTCGCCGTTGGTGCAGTGAATGCATTTCTTGTCGTCCGGGTGGGCATGACACCGTTACTGGCAACGCTTGCGACGTCGGTCGCCGTGGTCGGGATCGTCAAGGTCATCACCGCCAGCCGGCGTATCAATGTGGACCACGCCGCCGTTGTCTGGCTCAGGGATGGCGAGTTCGCCGGCGTATCGGTTGGTGTTCTCGTCACTCTTGTCTTCTTTATCGCTTACTTCTGGGCGGTGCACCGCACGCGATGGGGCATGAACCTACAGGCGGTCGGGGGCAGCCGGGACGCCGCCGAAGTGTCCGGCATTTCGCCGGCGCGATACATTTCACAGTCCTTTCTTGTTGCCGCCTTTGCCGGCGGATTGGCGGCGATGTTCATCCTTGCGCGCGGATCCGGCTTCACGCCCGGAACGGAAGAAAACCTGCTCTTGGAGATGGTGCTGGCAACCTTTCTCGGCGCAGCGTTTTCGCCGCGCCGGGTCGTGACATTGTGGGGTGCCGTGCTTGGTGCCGTCCTTGTCTCCGCGCTGTCGCTGGGCTTCAAGTCCATTGGTGTCAATGTGTTCTGGACCGGATGCATCAAGGGCGCGCTGATCCTCGTGGTTGTCGCATCCGCATCGCTATCGGGGCGGGCGCGCTGATGAGCACTGCCGATACACCGACCGTATCGAAACCGACCTTGCGCGGCACCTTCATGCGCTACGGTTTCCTGATCATTATCGCATTGTTCTTTGCTTTTTTCGCCCTGTACACCGGCAGTTTTCTCAATCCCTCCAACCTCGTCAATATCGTTGAAGGGTCCTCGATCCTCCTGATCCTGGCGCTCGGCATGACGCTGATCGTCGCGCTGGGCGGTATCGATCTGTCGGTCGGCATCGCCTTTGATATGGGTGCTGCCTTTGCCATCGTTGCCATGAAGGAATACGACATTGTCTGGTATGTGGCTGTTCTGATCGGCCTATTCGGCGGCGGCCTGGTCGGGCTCCTCAATGCCTTTCTCGTCGTCAAACTTTCCGTCAGTCCTTTTCTGGCGACCCTTGGCACATTCTTCATCGGCAGTTCGGTTCAGCGCATTTTCACCAATGGCGGCGGGCCGATTTCCCACCGTCGTGTCGATCAGGAATATCGCAATCTGGCGGTTGGCGACGTCTTTGGAATTCCGACTGAAATCGTGATCGCCGCGGTGGTGCTGATCATCTACTTTGTCGTTCTCGAACGCTCGGTGTTCGGAAAGCGCATCCACGCCATTGGATTGCAGAAGAAGGCGGCTCTGATCTCCGGCATCAAGGTCAACCGCTATGTCGCGCTGTGCTTCATCCTGGCGGCGGCAACCTGTGCGATCGGAGGCATTATCGGATCTGCCAATCTGCGCATGTTCACGCCGCTGGCCGGGTTTTCCTATCTGCTGGATGCCATTGCCGCCGTGTTCATCGGCGCCAGCATCCATCCGCATGGCCGCCCCAATGTTCCCGGCACATTGATCGGTGTGCTGTTTCTCGGCATGGTCGCCAACGGGCTCAATCTGATGGGGCTTGATTTCAACACCAAGGATGCCCTTTCAGGGCTGATTCTTGTGGGCGCGCTGGCCATCGCGGTTGGCCAGAAGAAGTTCCGTTAGAGCCCTTCAGGTTCTGATGGTGGCGGCAGAACCCGATAGCATCAGCACAGTCCGCGACCGGCGCTTTTGTCTGTTTTCGAAACAACGTGAAACGGTCTGGTGCCCCCGGGGATGGAGGCATGTCACATCACGATGTGAACCGGCATCGGAAAACTTGCCAGAGATTCGATAAAGTCCCAAAGTGACGATCATTCAATTGCGGAGTGCCTGCCGTGCCGGATCGTCCTGAGCAACAGAATCTGGAAAAATGCCCGCTTGACGAGGCCTTGACCGGCCTTGGCGTCGAGGCGGATAAGGGGCTGGCCAGCGCTGAGGCGGATCAACGGCTCAACCGCTACGGCCCGAATGCGCTGCCGGAAAAACATGTCAGCCTGGCGATGCGGATCCTGAAATACTTCGTCGGTCCCATCGCCTTCATGATCGAGGCAGCTGCGGTGGTATCGGCCTTTCTCGGTCGCTGGGATGATTTCATCATCATTTTCGGACTGCTTGTGTTCAATGCGTGTCTGGAACTCTGGCAGGATATGAAAGCGTCGAATGCGCTCGCGGCCTTGAAGAAAAGTCTCGCGTCAAAGGCGACCGTGCTGCGTGATGGCAGCTATCTGACAGTGGATGCTGCTAAACTGGTGCCGGGGGATATCGTCAAGATACGCCTTGGCGGAGTCGTTCCGGCCGACCTGCGGCTGGTATCAGGAGACTATGCCTCGATCGACCAGGCGGCCTTGACGGGCGAATCCCTGCCAGTCACCAAGAAGGTCGGCGACGCAGCCTATTCCGGCAGCATCGTTAAACAGGGTGAGATGAACGGGCTGGTCATAGCGACCGGCGCCAACACGTTTTTCGGACGCACCGCCAAGCTGGTGGCCGGCGCCGGCAGTGTCAGCCATGCGCAAAGGGCGATGTTCCAGATCGGCAATTTCCTGATTGCCGTCGCCGTGGTGCTCGCACTGGTGATGGTGGCCGTACAGGTCCACCGGGACATTGCCACGACGGACAATTGGGGACTGGCCGATGCGCTGGAAATCCTGCAATTCGTTCTGATCCTGCTGGTCGCATCGATCCCGGTGGCGATGCCGGCCGTTTTTTCCATTACCATGGCGCTCGGCGCGCTGGCGCTTTCGAAGGAAAAGGCGATCGTCTCGCGACTTGCTTCCATCGAGGAGATGGCCGGTGTCGATATTCTGTGTTCGGACAAGACGGGCACGCTGACCAAAAACCAGTTAACCTTGGGCGACCCGATTCCTCTTGCCTCGTCGGATCCGCAGGAGATCGTTCTGGCGGCCGCGCTGGCATCGCGGGTCGAGGACAGCGATGTCATCGATTCGGCCGTCATCGAGGCTCTGGCGGATCGAAGTGCCCTCGACACCTACACGGTCAGTGAATTTGTTCCCTTCGATCCCGTTTCAAAACGAACACAGGCGACCGCCAAGGCCAGCGATGGCAAGAGCGTTCTGGTGACCAAGGGGGCTCCCCAGGCGATCGTCGATCTGGCCGCACCACCCGATGATGTCGCAAGCAAGGTCGAGCAAAGTGTTGCCGATCTTGGAAGCAGGGGATACAGGGCGCTCGGTGTCGCCCGATCGCCCGATGGCGGCAAGACCTGGAGCGTGCTCGGTCTTCTGCCGATGTTTGATCCGCCGCGCGATGATTCGCAGGAGACCATCGAAAAGGTGCGGGCCAAGGGTGTCGCCGTGAAGATGGTCACCGGCGATGACACGGCCATCGCCCGCGAAACCGCGCGTCAGTTGGATCTCGGAACCAATATCGTACCGGCCGCAGATGCCTTTCCGAAAGACATGGATCCCGATCACGTGCCGAACGCAATTGCCGCATCCATTGAAACAGCCGATGGTTTCGCGCGGGTGTTCCCGGAGCACAAATATGCGATCGTCAAGGCGCTGCAGGGCCGCGGTCATCTGGTGGCCATGACCGGAGACGGGGTCAATGATGCGCCGGCGCTCAAACAGGCCGATTGCGGCACCGCCGTTTCAGGCGCCACGGACGCAGCGCGCGGGGCCGCGGCGCTGATTCTCACCGCTCCCGGCCTTTCGGTGATTAACAATGCGATCGACGAGGCGCGGCGCATTTTCGGGCGCATCACAAGCTACACGATCTACCGTGTGGCCTTGACGATGGACATCATGTTTCTTGTGGTCCTGTCGACCATCTTTCTCAATTTCCAGCCGCTGACGGCAATCATGATCGTGATCATGTCGCTGCTTGACGATTTGCCGATCATGACCATCGCCTATGACAACACAGCGGTTTCGCAAAAGCCGATCCGCTGGCGGATGCCGCGGCTGCTGGGCGTGTCGGCGGTGCTGGGGCTGGCATCGATCGTTCAGTCCTTCGGCCTCTTGCTGATGGGCATGGCGGTCATGAAGAGCACAGCGGCGCAGACCTATTTCGGCCTGTTTGACGAATCGCACCTGCAGACGGTGATGTTTCTGCAATTGATCGCTGGCGGCCATCTGCTGCTTCTCGTCACCCGGACGCAGGGCTGGTTCTTCCGGCCACCTTACCCGTCGATGCCGCTGCTGGTGGCGATGGTGGCGACCCAGGCGCTGGCAGTGTTGATGTGCGGATTCGGCTGGTTCGTGCCGGCCATTTCCTGGACCCTGATCGGTTGGATCTGGGTCTATCTGCTGATCTGGCTGGTTGTGATTGGCATCGTTCGCATTGCCACGGAGCGGCTGATGGACGACCGACTGGCACGCCGGACCCGCAGCGTCGAAATCGTCAACGCGTCCCTGCATTCGGGCGGGCTTCATCACAACGCTCGTTAAGCGTGACGGGGGTGGATCTTTCACATCTCAGACGGATTGAGTTTGCCGGCATCTGACAATGTCTGCCTGATGCTTTCCGTCTTCAACCAGCCGACGAAATCGAGAATATTGATGTTGTCGGCGTATTTTTCGGGATAGACGGCAAAATATTTGTCCCCACAAACAAAGGCGGATGGATGGGCGCGCACCAGAAGGCCTCTGTTCAACTCGTTGCGGATCAGGAATTCCGGCAGGACGGCGATGCCGATGCCGGCCACTGCTGCCTCGATTACCAGGGAATAGTATTCAAAACGCGGCCCGGCCAAGGCCTTGCTTGTCGAGCCGCCAGCCTGTGTCAGCCATTCGCGCCACAGATGCGGGCGGGTGGTGTGCTGGATGAGGGTCTGCCGGTTAATGTCCTCAAGCGTCAGCGCCTCACGCCCCGAACCAACAAGCGACGGCGCACAAACCGCGATCACGGTTTCGTCCATCAGATATTCGCAATGGGCCCGTGGCCATTGCGGTTGGCCGAAATGGATCGCGACATGGGCGGCTTCGTCTTCAAAGTCGAACGGCCTGATTTTTGAAATCAGATTGATTTCGATGGTCGGGTGACTGGAGAGAAAGTCACCGAGCCGGGGGACCAGCCAACGCGACCCAAAGGTCGGGAGGACGGCGACGGTCAACACGCCACCCTGGCGGCCATAGGAGATCAGTTTGGTGGTTGAAATCTCGATGCGGTTGATGATGTCCGATATTTCCTTGGCATATTCCTTTGCAGCCGGTGTTGCCGACAATCGGCGGTTTCTGCGAACGAACAATGTGCGTCCCAGATAGTGCTCAAGCGCCGTAATCCGCTTGCTGACAGCGCTTTGCGTCAGGTTCAGTTCCTCGGCGGCCTGCGTCACGCTGCCGTGCCGGACCGTCGCTTCGAAGCAGGCCAGTGAACTGGTTGGCGGTACGGTTCGTCTCATTGGATGAGATCGGCGCGTGTCAGATGATAAACATTCCAATTTGGACTAATAATCATGTCGTTTTCTCAATTTACTTCGCATGTCCATTGAGCGCATTCTGGACCGGGGGATTATGTTGATGGTCAAAAATTCCGCGACCTTAAGGATATTCCGGAATTCCCGACTGTCAAACCCGAAGAATTCATAAGAATGGAAAGGAATTGATCCTTTTCCATACAGGAGGATACATGATGTTTCGGAAAGTTTTGTTCGCTGTTGGCCTGGTGGCACTGCCGGTAACGGCACAGGCGCAATCGGGTGAAGTCGTGCCGGAAATCAATTTCCTGAGCTGGCCGGCCGCCAAATATATGCACTATTCCGAGTCGGCCAATTATGTCGCTGAACAGTGGCGCAAGCTCGGCCTGAAGGTGAATGTCAATCCGGTGGCCTTTCCCAATCCGATGCTGTCGCTCTGGTTCAAAGAGCACAAATTCGACGCGGTGCTCTCGTCACTGTCCGGCACGCCGCTTCGCCTTGAGCCGGATTTTTTCACCAACGCACAATTCAATTCCGGAAACTCTGCACCGGGTAACTGGAATGTCGGAGAATACAGCAATCCGAAAGTCGACATGCTGGGTGAAGAACAGCTGGGCATCTACGATCCCGAAGAACGGCGCAAGGTGATATTTGCGCTTCAGGAAGAGCTTTACAAGGATCCGCCCGAGGCCATACTCGGGTACGCTATCAGCAACCACGCGATCAATACCGACAATATGGAGATCATTGGCTTCGAGGCCTCGCCCGAGGGGATTCGGGCCAACTCCAATGTGTTGCGCATGAAGAGCAAACATGACGGGCCGGTGCGCATCGGCTGGACGGTGGACTACACAACTCTCAACCCGCTGGTCGCCAGCACGAATGAAGACCTGAAAAACCTGGCGCTCCTCTACGACACGCTGGTGGTGTTGGCACCGGACGGTTCCCCCCGGATGTGGCTGGCCGAATCGATCGATGTGATCGACGACGTGACGGTCGATGTGAAAATCCGTGAAGGGCACACATTTTCGGACGGAAAACCCGTAACCTCCGAGGACGTCAAGTTTTCTTTCGACTACATGAAGAAATGGGAATCGGCCTATTTCACCAAATATCTGGAGCGGTTGGAATCGGTTTCCATCATCGATCCGCAAACGGTTCGCTTCAAACTCAATCAACCCTACGCGCCATTCGTCATGAACACGCTCGGACAGGTTTACATCCTGCCGCAACATGTCTGGGCGACGCTTGTCGACGACCTCGGCATTGCCAAGCCGCAGGATTTCGGCAATGACAATCCGGTCGGCAGCGGTCCTTACACGGTCAATTACCGGAAAGAAGGCCAGGAGCAGTATTTCACCGCTCGCAAAGACCATTTCGGCAAGCCGCAATCCGACATTTTGAGCATTGTGTACGGATCGGCTGAAGTGGTGATGCAATCGCTGAGAAAGGGCGAAATCGATGCTTCTTTCCAGCCTGTGGTGCCGACCACCATCGATGAGTACCGCGCGCTCGACAACATCAAGCTCTACGAGGCCAGGTCAAATGGCTACAACTCGGTGCGCTACAAGATCACCGGGCCCGTATTCTGGAACAAGGATCTGCGTCTGGCGCTGGCACACGCCGTGCCCTATGAGGCGATCGTTGAGGAAGTGTTCGGCGGTCTTGCCGCTCGCTCCGCATCATCGATTGTTCCGGCAAACGCCTACTGGCACAATGACGATCTGGTGCCGCCCAAATTCGATCTCGATCTGGCGCGGTCGATGCTGGAGGAGGCCGGATTCACATGGGACAGCGATGGCCGTCTGCATTTCCCGGCCGAATAGTGCGGTTTGACGGATCCATGCCACGTGTGGTCCAGGCCCTCATGGCCATGACCTTCGAGCGTGCTGCATTGGCTCTCTGCGCGCATTGGACAGGCTCGAAAAACCGGATGGTTGTCGGCGCCTGTCTGCCAGCTCGGACGGCCGTTGCAACTGCGCCGAATGGATGAAATGTATTGGGCCTGACCCTGAGATGATCGAAGTCGAAAACCTTGTCAGACACTATCCGGTGGTCACCGGGCTCAGATCGCTGTTTTCAGCTGATCGTCACAAGCTGGTCCGGGCGGTGGACGACATCAGCTTCACCGTGAACGATGGCGAGGTTCTTGGGATCGTCGGCGAAAGCGGATGCGGAAAATCGACCACCGCCAAGATGCTGGTGGGGCTGGAGGCCCCGACCGCCGGTCGCATCCGGATTGACACGGAGGATGCCAACGAACTGCGCGTTCGGGATCGTAAAGCCTTTCACCGCAAGGTTCAGATGGTCTTTCAGGATCCCTACGGGTCCATCAATCCGAGCCATGATGTCTTTCAGGTCGTCTCCCGGCCGCTGGTCTATCAGGGCGAGACCGACAAGGACAGGATTCGGCGGCAGGTGCTGGAGGCCATGCACCAGGTCGGTCTCAGTCCGCCGGAGCAATACCTTGGCAAACACCCTCATCTGCTCAGCGGCGGGCAGCGCCAGCGGCTCTGCATTGCAAGAGCCATCATCCTCAATCCGAGCTTTCTGGTGGCCGATGAACCGATATCCATGCTGGATGTCTCGATCAAGTGGGACATTATTCGCTTGCTGCGCCGGCTGGTGCGAGAGCACAGCCTGTCTCTCATTTATATCACCCATGATCTCGCCACGGTTTCCACGATCTGCGATCAACTGGCAATCATGTATCTGGGAAAGATCGTCGAGGCGGGGCCCGCCATGACGATTCTGACCGAGCCGGCCCATCCCTATACAAAGGCGCTGATTGCTTCGATCCCTTCGCCGGTTCCCGGAACCCACCGTCCGAGGGCCGAGCTTCGGGGCGCAATGCCCGATGCGATCAATCCGACCGGCGGATGCTGTTTTGCGGACCGCTGCCCCGTCGCCATCGACCGGTGCCCGGTCGACGAACCGCCATTGCGTCCGTATCGCGGCCGGAGCGCGGCATGTCATGTCCTGGGCAGTGACAGGCACAGCAAACGCCCGGCGACCGTGGAGGCCTGAGATATGTGGCGCTACATCTTTACGCGGCTGTTCCACATGGTCCTGACGCTGGTTGCCATGCTGGTGTTGATGTTCTTTCTGTTTCGCCTGATGCCGGGCGATCCGACGATGACGGTGATCAGCGATGCCCTCTATCCCAAGGCGCAGGCTGCCATGAAGGCCCAGTTCGGGCTCGACAAACCTCTCTACCAGCAGTTTTTGATCTATATCGGCAATTATGCCCGCTTCGATTTCGGTGTCTCCTTTCAGACATCCCGCTCGGTTAGCGAACTCATCCAGGGGCGGCTACTCAACACCGTTGTTCTGATCCTTCCGTCGATGATTGCGGCCTACGTGATCGGCGCCCTGATCGGAGCGATCATGGCCTGGAGGCGCGGCGGCAAATCCGAAATCGGCGTGGTGTTCCTGGCAACGGCGTTTCAATCCGCTCCGGTCTTCTGGGTTGCCATGCTGGCGATCCTGTTTTTCTCATTGAAGCTGGATCTGTTCCCGGCCGGGCACATCGTGACGCCCGGCAAGTTTCCCGAACAGACATTGTCGATGTATTTCAGCGCCGATTTTCTCCACCATCTGGCGCTGCCGTTCCTGGTCCACACGGCCTATCAGGTCTGTTTCCCGTTGCTGCTGATGCGCTCGTCGATGCTGGGCACGATCGGAGAGGATTTCATCGAACTGGCCCGGATGAAAGGGCTGAAGGAACGCCGCATCCTGTTTCACCATGCCGCCCGTAATTCGCTGCTCCCGGTCGCCACCACCATTCCGATGATACTGGGATGGGCCGTTGCCGGCTCGGTGGTAATCGAAACCGTCTTTTCCTGGCCGGGTCTCGGCCTGCTGATGATCCAGGGAGTCGAACGATCGGATTTTCCTGTCGTACAGGCCGCGTTCTTTCTGATTGCCGTGCTAACGGTCATCGGCACATTTGCGGCGGACCTTCTCTACGGCCTTCTCGATCCGAGGATCGTCTATGAGTAATGCAGTTACCAACAAGACCGGACCTCACTTGCCCGGCGCCGTTTCCGTCGGATCAACCGGCAAGGGTGTTTTCGGGATCGCGGGGCATTTTGTCCGCACCGTCAACCAGACCACGACCGGCAGGATTGCATTTTATGTCTTCTGCCTTTGCGCCTTTCTGGCGGTTTTCGGACCGTTGATTGCACCATATGAGCCGATGGAGCGCAATTATGACGATGCCGGCAAGCTCATCCGGTTGTCCGGGCCGACGCTCGACCACTGGCTGGGAACGACGATCCTTGGCCGTGACATCTTCAGCCAGATTCTGTGGGGAGCCCGACCCGCCATGCTGGTCGGCGTTCTGACCGCTCTGGGTGTGGTGCTGATCGGCGTCAATATCGGATTGATCGCCGGATATTTCGGCGGACGCGTCGATTCGATCCTGATGCGCATCACCGACATCTTTCTCGGATTGCCGTTCCTGCCCTTCATCATCGTGGTGCTGTCGATTTCCGGGCGAAGCATCTGGACGATCATTTTTGCCATGACCCTGGTTATGTGGCGATCGACGGCCCGGGTCATCCGGGCGCAGGTGCTGTCCCTCAAAGAGATGCCGTTCGTGGCAGCAGCGCGGATTTCCGGGGCGAGCGACTGGACAATTCTCTATCGCGAAGTGGCGCCCAACATTATGCCGCTGGCGCTTGTCAATGTCGCCTTCGCCCTGGCCTGGGCGATTATTACCGAGGCCAGCATCGGATTTCTCGGTTACAGCGACCCCCATGTCGTCAGTTGGGGCTCGATCATCTACCAGGCGTTTGCCTCGCAGATGATGTACCGCGCGCCCTGGTGGGTTGTGCCTCCCGGGCTTGCGATCATGGTCCTGGTTTCCTCGGTTTATTTCATCGGACGTGCCTATGAGCAAGTTGTCAATCCGCGCCTGCGCAGACAGTGAGGCCGGTATGCAGCCGCTGTCTGTGACCGAACTGTCGGTCCACTACCGGACCCAACGCGGGGTTGCGCACGCCCTCGAGAAGGTGAGCCTGTTGGTGGACAAGGGACGTAATCTGGGACTCGTTGGCGAATCGGGCTGCGGCAAAAGCACGTTTCTCAAAGCCGCCATGGGGGTTCTTCCGGACAATGCCGAGATTGTCTCCGGCACGGTGTGTCTCGACGGTGAAGATCTCACTTCCGCCGACGAGGAACGGCGGCGACAGCGGCGATGGGCGGGGATGTCGATGATCACCCAGAGCGCTCTCAATGCGCTCGATCCCGTTCACCGTGTTGGCGACCAGATCGTTGACGCCATCAAGGCGCATGAAAATTGCAGTCATCGCGCAGCGGTCGACAGGGTCAAGCACATGCTGGAGCTTGTCGGCGTCGATCCCAAGCGGTTTCGTGAGTTTCCGCACCAGTTTTCAGGCGGCATGCGGCAGCGGGCAATCATTGCGATGGCATTGATCCTTAATCCCAGTGTCGTGCTTGCCGACGAGCCGACAACATCGCTCGATGTCATTGTCCAGGACCAGATCTTCCGGCGTATCCGTGGTCTGCAGACGGAATTCGGGTTTTCCATGCTTCTGGTCACCCACGATCTCGCGCTTGTGATAGAAAACTGTGACCGGATTGCGGTCATGTATGGCGGTGTCATCGTTGAAGAGGGGCCGACTGCCGAAGTCGTAAATGCTCCGGCTCACCCCTACACACTGGGGTTGAAGAATTCGCTGCCGCATATCGACCGGATCGCCGAGCCTATTGCCATCCCGGGAACGCCGCCGGATCTGGTGCATTTGCCCCGGGGCTGCCGTTTCACCGCGCGCTGTCCATTCGCGATTGACATGTGCCACCAGGCACAGCCCGGTTTGAGTGAAGTCGGGCCGGGTCATTGGGCGGCATGCCATCGTCACGAGGATATTCCGGGGCTGCGTGCCGACGCTGCCCGCCCTGAAACATGGGCCGATCTCCAATCGAATATGCAGGAGGCCCGCTAACCGTACCGGACGGGGCGGTTCCCCGCCACAAAACGAAATCGAACGTTCAACAGCGGTTGCCGCCGCTGAGGGCTTTCTATTGTCAAAACGAAAGGAAAATCAATGTATTACTTTGCGTATGGCACACTTCTGGATCTTGATGTCATGAAACGCATCGCGCCGTCTGTCCGTTCACACGGGATCATGCGCCTGGACGGCTATCGCATGGGATTTGCGCAATGCCCGCGCGGCGATATGACCGGTTGCACCCTGGACAAAGACCCTGATGCCGTTACCTACGGTGTGCAATATGAGCTGAGCGAAGCGGAAATGGCCGCGATGGACAAGGGGGCTGTGTCCGGCGAGGATCTGTGGATTCACACCCCAATTACACTGATCGATTCATCGGGTCATCGGGTCGAATCAATGACCTATACGATTGCCGGGGATGCACCGTCGATCGCACCCAGCGATGAGTATGTCCGGCCGATCTTGAAGGGACTCGATGATCTGGAGTTTCCCGATGATTATGTCGCCGGAATGAAGGCGCTGATCGCCGAGGCACAAAAGGCGACATAGGCCGGTCCGGCCGGGTAGGGTCGCTGCCTTGTTGACTTGCCGGTTGGGAAGTGGCAGTGGTCCGGTCCATTGCCGGTGTCGCCTCAGGGCGTCGTCACGGTTCGGATCGGGTTGATGATCAAGCTCTACTCCATACCACCCAGTGTCTACAGCGCCAAGGTTCGGCTGGTTCTGCGGGCCAAGGGCCTTGCATTCGAGGATGTGCTTCCGCCGGGCGGCTATGGCAGTGATGACTACAAGGCGTTGGTGCCCTATGGCACATTGCCGGCGATCGATCACGACGGCTTTTTGCTGGCCGATTCCGAAGCCATCAATGAATATCTGAACGAGCTTGAACCCGAACCGCCACTGTGGCCTGCCGATACGCGCGAGCGGGCCAGGGCGCGGATGCTGGCCCGTTTCCACGACACGCGGCTGGAGCCAAGCCTCAGGGCGCTCTTCGGTCATGTCGATCCGTCACGGCGCGATTTTGATTTCGTGTCTTCGCAGACCGACCGCATCATGGAGCGGATCGAACAGTTGAACCGCATGGCCACCCCGTCGCCGCTGCTGACGGGCGCGCGGCTGAGCCTGTGCGACTGTGGCTATGCAATCACGCTGGAGATGCTGAGCCAGCTCAATGCGGCCATGAAGCTTGGCGTTCTGCTGCCCGAGCCGATTGCCCGTTACATTGCCGCGCTGCGTGCCGATCCGGTGGTCGCCGCGGAGCTGGCCACTTACGGACCGGCGCTGGCGGCGTGGATTGCGTCGGAAACCGGTAAGTGACCATGCAACTGGCGCTGTCCACCTGGCCGGAAATCGAAACCTACCTGCAGCGTTCCGACGGGGTCATTCTGCCCGCGGGTTCAACTGAACAGCACGGACCTATCGGATTGATCGGCACCGATACGCTGTGCGCCGACGGCATTGCGACCGAGGCGGCGGCGATTGCCGGCGCGCTGGTCGTTCCACCGCTGGGCTACACCCCCGCACCGTTCAATATGGCGTTTCCCGGTACGCTCTCGCTCAGCATGGACACGTTTTTCCAGGTCGCGCGCGAGGTCGTCGAAGGACTGATTCATCACGGGTTTCGGCATATTTATGTGTTGAACGGGCACGGCGCCAATGTCGCGCCGCTGAAACGGGTTCTGGCTGAACAGTCGGTGCCCTGCCGCTTGCAGAGCTGGTGGGACTTCGAGCCGGTCAATGAACTGCGGCGCGAGTGGTACGGGGACTGGGAGGGGATGCATGCAACTCCCTCGGAAATCGCCATCACCCAGGCGCGGCACCGTATTGTTGAAAGCAATGACCTGCCGCCACCCGAAAAGCTCTCTGCCGCGTTCATTCGCGATCATGCCGGTGATCGGCATGGGCCGCCTCAGGAACACAGGGCGCAATTTCCCGACGGCCGCGTCGGCTCGCATTCGGCCCTGGCGCGTCCGGCGCATGGGCAACAGCTTTTCGATGCCGCAGCGCGGGCGGTTGCCGATGACTATCTGCGCTTTCTGAAGGATTGACCGTCGGGCGCCGGGTCATTTTGTGTCCGGTATTTGCATCTTGGGACAGGCGCAGATCTTGTGTTGAAAGCGGCTATACAATCGGATCGTTTGCCACTATCGATGGCACCATTCTTGTTTATCGGCGGGTTCGGTCGAGCCCTCGTACATCATTTGGGGAAATAGCATGAAATTGTTGCGGTTCGGGGAAGCGGGGCAGGAGAAGCCGGGTCTGATGGGTGAGGATGGGCTCATTCGCGACCTGTCGGGCTATGTGGACGATATCAGTGGCTCGGTGCTGGGCGATGCCGAATTGTCGCGCCTGCGGGGCCTCGATCCTGCCAGCCTTCCGAAGGTCGATGACAGTGTGCGCATCGGTCCCTGTGTGTCGGACATCGGCAAAGTCATCTGTATCGGGCTGAACTATTCCGATCATGCCGCCGAGGCGGGCATGGACGTGCCACCGGAACCGGTGCTCTTTTTCAAGGCGACATCGGCGATCTGCGGCCCGAATGATGATGTCGAAATTCCGCGCGGATCGGCGGCGACCGACTGGGAGGTCGAACTGGCATTCGTCGTCGGCAAGGAGGCAAAATATGTCTCCGAGGAGGACGCGCTCGATCACATTGCCGGCTATTGCGTGATGAACGACGTCTCGGAGCGCGATTTTCAGTTGCGGCGGTCCGGGCAGTGGGTCAAGGGGAAATCGGCGGATACGTTCGGTCCGGTGGGGCCGTATCTGGTCACACGCGACGAGATCGCCGATCCACAGGCGCTAACCATGTATCTTGAAGTCAACGGGCATCGATACCAGGAAGGTTCCACCGAAACGATGGTCTATGGCGTCGCCTTCCTCTTGTCCTATCTGTCGCAATTCATGAGCCTTCAGCCCGGTGACATAGTCACGACGGGAACACCTCCAGGTGTCGGAATGGGGCAGAAACCGGCCCCGATCTATCTCAAGCCCGGCGATCGAATGGAACTGGGCATCGAGGGGCTCGGCGTCCAGCGGCAATTGGTGAAGGCGGCAGCTTAAGTCCTTTGCTTTGCTGGTCGGCGGCAGCGCCGCCGACGTGCTTTGCGTCTGGCGACAACCACGCCACGCGTTGATGATATGCGGATACGGATTGACGGTGCCGATTTGCCGGCATCGCACGCCGTGATGTCGCTGGTAGACAGGTGCCGCAGGAATATTGCGTGTCATTGCGCCAACCGGCTCAGGCAATTGCGGACGGGGCCGATATTCCGCAACAATCATACGAAAGTCGTTGACCGCTTGATCGAAAGACGCTTGCGCTGGCTCGGTTTTTTTGATTAAAGGAACGAGCGTTCATTTATTTTGCAGGCGACAATAAGTCGAAAACCGTGCCTGTGCTTCGCCAAAAGGTTGAGGGCCTTTTGGATCTGGGAGGAGAAGCTGAACCATGCCATCGACGGGCAGTAATGCCGGCCGCGTACCGGTGACTTTTCCGCAATATCTCCTGCTGAACGCCAATCGCTTTGCCGACCGCACGGCCATGCGCCACAAGGATATGGGGATCTGGCAGAGTTGGAGCTGGAAGGAGCAGTTCGAGGAGGTTCGGGCCTTTTCCATCGGTCTTCAGGAAAAGGGTTTGAAAGCCGGCGACAAGGTTGCCATCGTCGGCGCCAACCGTCCGCGGCTCTATTGGACCTTCTGTTCCGTTCAGGCTCTCGGCGCCATTCCGGTGCCGGTCTATGCGGACGCGGTCGCCGAAGAAATGGCCTATGTCCTCAACCATGCCGGGACGAAACTGGCGGTGGTGCAGGATCAGGAACAGGTCGACAAGCTGCTGTCCTTTTCCGACGACATCCCGAACCTCAAGGACATCATCTATGATGAGCCGCGGGGTCTGCGCGATTATGACCATACCCATTTGCAAAGCTTTGCGGATATCCAGGAAATCGGTCGCGGCGTGCTGGCGGCGGAACCGGGCAGGGCCGGCGCCTGGGAACAGGGAATTAACGACGCCGACGGCGATGAGATTTCGGTCTTTCTCTACACGTCCGGAACGACGGGGCGGTCCAAGGGGGTGATCCTGAAAGCCGGAAACTCTGTCAAGGCGGCGGAGGACACCGCGAAATTCGACCATCTGACCGAACATGACAGTGTGCTTGCCTATCTGCCGCTGGCCTGGGTGGGCGACCACTATCTCAATTATGCACAGGGTTATGTGTCGGGTTTGTGCATGGCCTGTCCGGAAAGCCAGGAGACCGTTCAACACGATCTTCGCGAAATCGGTCCGACCTTCTATTTCGCACCACCGCGGGTGTTTGAAGGATTGCTGACCAGCGTGATGATCCGGATGGAGGATGCCGGATCCATCAAGAAGAAAATGTTTCATCACTTCCTCGGTGTCGCCAAAAAATATGGCGAGGCCATTCTTGAAGGACGGCCAGTCTCCCTTGCCGGCAGGCTGTCCTATGGGCTGGGCAATATCCTCGTTTACGGTCCGCTGAAAAACACGCTCGGCTTCAGCAATATCAGAACCGCCTACACGGCCGGTGAGGCGATCGGTCCTGACCTGTTTTCGTTCTTTCGGTCCCTCGGCATCAATCTGAAACAGCTCTATGGCCAGACCGAAGCCTTCCTCTACGTGACCGCGCAGAAGGATGGCGAGATCCATGCCGATACGGTGGGTAAAGCCGCGCCGGATGTGGAAATCCGCATCTCCGACGATGGCGAAGTTCAGTTCAAGTCCCCCGGCATGTTCGTCGGCTATTATGCCGATGACGAAAAGACGAAGGAAACCGTCACGGAGGACGGTTTCGTCAAAACCGGCGATGCCGGCATCTTCGACAGCCGCGGCGACCTGAAAATCATCGATCGCGCCAAGGATGTCGGCAAGCTGGTCAACGGATCGCTTTTCGCGCCCAAATATATTGAAAACAAACTCAAATTCTTTCCCAATATCCGAGAATGTGTCGCCTTTGGCGATGGCCGGGAATTTTGCAGTGTCTTCCTCAATATCGATCTGGTGGCGGTCGGAAACTGGGCGGAGCGCAACAACATTTCCTACGGCTCGTATCAGGAACTCGCCGGACTTCCTGAGGTCTATGAAATGATGACCGAACATGTCGATCAGGTGAACCGGGACCTGTCGAACGAGTCGATGATGGCCGATTCCCAGATCAAGCGGTTTCTGGTGCTGCACAAGGAACTGGACGCCGATGATGGAGAACTGACGCGGACCCAGAAAGTTCGCCGCAGCTTCATTGCGGAACGGTATGCGCCGCTTATCGAAGCCCTCTATGACGGCTCGACCGAGAAGTTTGTCGAGACGGAAGTTACCTATGAGGATGGCCGCAAGGGCCGGATATCCGCGACGGTCCAGATCAGGGATATGGATGTTCATCCGGCCGCGACCGCAGCGCAAGAGGCCGCTGAATAATGGCCGAATTCGTGCAAAGCAGCCCCTGGGCCGATGATGGGATCGAACCGGGTGCCGTGTTGCTCAATGTCGACAACATCTCCCTGTCCTTTGGCGGGGTTAAGGCGATCTCCGATATTTCCTTCGATGTCTGCAAGGGCGAGATCCGGGCCATTATCGGGCCGAACGGCGCCGGCAAGACGTCGATGCTCAACGTGATCAACGGTTTTTACCAGCCGCAGGAAGGAACCATCGTGTTCCGCGGCAAGGAGCGCCGGTCGATGAAGCCGCATCAGGCGGTCGGGCAGGGGATAGCGCGGACCTTCCAGAACGTTGCGCTGTTCAAGGGTATGTCCACACTCGACAACATCATGGCCGGCCGTTCGGTGATGATGAAACGCAACCTGTTTTGGCAGTTGCTGTGGCATGGGCCGGCCTTGAACGAAGAAATCGAACACCGTGAGAAGGTCGAGGAGATCATCGATTTCCTGGAAATCAAGCATATAAGGCGCACGCCGGTGGGCAATCTGCCCTACGGGTTGCAAAAACGGGTTGAACTCGGGCGGGCGCTGGCCATGGAGCCGTCCTTGCTTTTGCTGGACGAGCCGATGGCCGGCATGAACCTTGAGGAAAAAGAAGACATGAGCCGCTTCGTGCTCGACGTGAACCAGCAGTTCGGGACGACCATCGCGCTGATCGAGCACGATATGGGGGTCGTCATGGATCTTTCGGACCGGGTGGTGGTTCTCGACTACGGGAAAAAGATCGCCGACGGCACGCCCGACGAGGTCAGAAACAATCAGGATGTCATCGACGCCTATCTTGGCGTGCCCCATTAGGATTGGATCACGGAATGGAATTTTTACACAACGTTTTCGTCGCGCCATTCCAGGACATGGCCTCAGCACCCGATTTTTTCATGCAGGTCGTGTGGGAGGGGCTGGTGTCAGGCGTCCTTTACGCGCTGATCGCGCTCGGTTTCGTGCTAATCTACAAATCCTCGCGGATCTTCAATTTTGCGCAGGGCATCATGGTGGTCTTCGCCGCCCTGACCCTCGTCGGTTTGCATGAAATGGGCGTTCCGGCGCTGTTGGCGGTGCCGCTGACGCTCGGAGTCATGTTCCTGCTGGCCGTTGCCATCGAACGGACGGTTCTGCGCCCCCTGGTCAATCAGCCGGACATCATCCTATTCATGGCGACGATCGGCATCACGCTGTTTCTGATCGGGTTCGGCGAAATGATCTTCGGCGGTGAAAACAAGGTCATGATCACCGAAGAGCTGGGCATTCCGACCGGCAGTTTCGAGTTCGAGCCGTTTGGCGGTTTCCTGTTGATCGAACAGAAGGATCTGACGGCGGTGGTCGGTGCCGTCGTGCTGGTGGTCGTGTTGTTGCTGTTTCTCAACCGGTCGAAAATGGGGCGTGCCATCCGCGCGCTGGGCGACGATCACCAGGCGGCGCTTTCGGTCGGCATTTCGCTGTCGACCATCTGGGTGCTTGTCTGGTTCATTGCCGGGATCATCGCTCTGGCGACCGGCATCGTCTGGGGTGCACGGGCCGGCGTCTCCTTTGCCCTGGAGGTTATCGCCTACAAGGCGCTGCCGGTGCTGATGCTCGGCGGGCTTGAATCGGTAACCGGGGCCATTGTCGGCGGGCTGGCGATCGGCGTTCTTGAAAAACTCTTTGAAATCTATTGGGGGCAACCGCTGCTTGGCGGCAATACCGAAACCTGGTTTGCCTTCGTCTTTGCACTGATCGTGCTCTTGTTCAGGCCGCAGGGTCTGTTCGGTGAAAAGATCATCGAACGCGTCTGATCCTCAAACCGGGTAGAGTTCATGTTTTATCGCATTTCCGGCCAGTTCAAGACTGACTATCGCAGCGATCACGCGCTTTTCCGGGTTCGCCAGGATGCGGTGCTGATGGCGGTCATCCTGCTGTTTGCCTGGGTGATCTTTCCGCTGACGGCCAATGAATTCGTCTTTCAAGCCCTGCTGATACCGGTCCTGATCTATTCGCTTGCGGCGCTGGGCCTGAATATCCTGACCGGCTATGCGGGCCAGTTGTCGCTGGGCACGGGCGCCTTCATGGGAGTCGGCGCCTATGCCTGTTACAAGCTGATTACCATTTTCCCGGAGATGAACCTGCTGGTCGCCATCGGACTGTCCGGGTTCTTTGCGGCGGCCGTTGGCGTGGCCTTCGGCTTACCGTCCCTGCGGATCAAGGGGTTTTACCTGGCGATTGCGACGCTGGCGGCGCAGTTTTTTCTCGTCTGGCTGTTTGAGAAATGGGCCTGGCTCTACAATTATAATGCTTCTGGCGCGATCCAGGTTCCGACAATCGACATGTTCGGCATCCGGGTTGCCGGGCCGACGGCGTCATCCTTCGTTCAGTATTATTTTGTCCTGTTCGTCGTCACCGTGATGACCATCTTCGCCATCAATATCACCCGTGGCCACATCGGACGCACCTGGAAGGCCGTCCGCGACATGGATATCGCGGCGGAACTGGTCGGGATCAATCTTCTGCGTTCGAAGCTGATCGCCTTTGCGGTTTCGTCCTATATCGTCGGCGTGGCAGGCGCATTATTCGTGTTCTTGTGGCGCGGTGCAGCCGAACCGAATCTTTTCGATATTCCACTGTCGTTTCGCGTCTTGTTCATTGCGATCATCGGCGGGCTGGGATCGATCCTCGGCAATTATCTGGGTGCGATCTTGATTGTCGCGCTTCCGGTGATCCTCAATATTCTTCCGGAAATGTTCGGCCTTAACATCAACGCGGCGGTTCTGGAACATCTTAACATCATGATTATCGGCGCGCTGATCATCGCCGTGCTGATCATCGAACCCCATGGGCTGGCCCGGTTCTGGGCCATCATCAGGGAGAAACTGATCATGTGGCCGTTCCCACACTGATCATCACATGTTGCGGCCGACCAAGGTCAGTCGCAGGAAACCGGGGTGAGTTCGCCCGATCCAAAAGGGAGAAACGAACACGTGGAGGAGAAGACATGAAGACGTATCTCAAAACTGCAATGCTTGGCGCAGCGCTCGGTCTTGGCACGGTGATGGCCATGCCCGCGGCCTATGCCGAGGACAGCATCTATGCGCCGAACCTGTCCTATCGTACCGGCCCGTTCGCGGCGACCGGCATCCCGCTCATGAATGGTCAGCGCGACTACATCATGATGCTCAATGAGCGTGATGGCGGGATCAATGGCGTCAAGATCGAATATGACGAATGCGAGACCGGCTACAGCACCGAAAAAGGTGTCGAGTGTTACGAAAAGACCAAATCGAAGGCGGTGGTCACCCAGCCTTGGTCGACCGGTATCACCCTGCAGGTTCTGCCCAAGACCAATGTCGACAAAATCCCGATTCTGGCACCCGGCTACGGCTTCTCGCCGATGGCCAACGGCAAGGTCTTCCAATGGGCCTTCAACCCGCCGGCGTCCTATTGGGACGGCGCCTCGATGATGCTCAACTATGTATCCGAAGGCGATCTTGACAATCTGAACGGCAAGAAGATCGCACTGCTGCATCTCGACCATCCCTTCGGCAAGGAACCGATCCCCTTGTTCGAATCAATGGCCGAGAAACACGGTTTCGAATTCCTCCCGATCCCGGTTGGCCTGAAGGAAATGCAGAACCAGTCTGCCCAGTGGCTGCAGATTCGGCGCGAGAAACCCGATTATGTCCTGATGTGGGGATGGGGCGCGATGAATGCCGGTGCGATCACTGAAGCAGTCAAGACGCGTTATCCCATGGATCAGTTCATCGGCATCTGGTGGTCGGGCCATGATGGCGACCTGAAGACCGTCGGCGAAAAGGGCAAGGGTTATAAATCGATCAGCTGGAGTGTTCCGGTTGCCGATGCGCCTGTTATGGCCGACATCAAGAAATATGTCGTCGATACCGGCAACTCCCTGATGGAAGACCCGGCCGATATCAACAGCGTGTTCTATCAGCGCGGCGTTCTGATTTCGATGATCCTTGCCGAGGGCATTCGCGAAGCACAGGAGCATTTCGATACCAAGAACGTCAACGCCGAGCAGCTTCGCTGGGGCCTTGAGAACCTGAAGATCGATGATGCCAGAATTGCCGAACTCGGCATGACCGGCATGATTGCACCTTTCTCGACCAGCTGTGCGGATCACACCGGCCATGCCGGTGGCTGGATCCTGGAATGGGATGGAACGAAGTTCGCTCCCGCCTCCGATAAACTGACCGCCGATGCGGAGGCGATCAGTGTGCTGGAAGAGGCCAAGGCCATGGAATATGCCGAGGCCAACAAGCCCTGGCCGATCAATGAAGAGTGCAACATGTAACGTTGCCGCTTCGTCTCCTCCCCGCTTGGCCGGGGAGGAGAATTCTTCATGCGGGATTGACCGGTTCCGGCAACTCCCCCGAATTCAGGTTGGATGATCATGGTGGATGCCGAGGTTTCGACGGGCGCGACGGATGGCGCCGATGCCATATTGGCGGTGAACAATATCGAAGTGATCTACGACCATGTGATACTGGTTCTCAAGGGTGTGTCCCTGACTGTTCCGGCCGGCGGTATCGTTGCGCTTCTGGGCGCCAATGGTGCCGGGAAGACGACGACGCTGAAAGCCATATCCAATCTGCTTCATGCCGAACGTGGAGAAGTGACCAAAGGTTCCATCATCTTCAAGAAGGATGAGGTTCAGGCGCTGTCGCCCAATGAACTCGTGCGACGCGGGTGTATTCAGGTCATGGAGGGCCGACGGTGTTTCGGCCATCTGACGGTGGAAGACAACCTCCTGTCCGGCAGCTATACGCGGCGGGACGGCAATGCGGCCATCAAGCAGGATCTGGAGATGGTCTATGGCTACTTCCCCCGCCTGCGGGAGCGCAGAAGCAGCCAGGCAGGCTATACGTCCGGGGGCGAACAGCAGATGACGGCAATCGGGCGGGCGCTGATGTCTCGGCCGCAGATGATCCTGCTGGACGAACCGTCCATGGGGCTTGCGCCGCAATTGCAGGAAGAGATTTTTGAAATCGTCAAGAAGCTGAATGATCAGGAGGGCGTTTCTTTCCTGCTCGCCGAACAGAACACCAATATCGCCCTTCGCTATGCGACCTATGGCTATATTCTGGAATCGGGCCGGGTGGTGCTTGACGGGGCCGCATCCGAGTTGCGGGAGAATGAGGATGTCAAGGAGTTCTACCTTGGCGTCGGCGGTGAGGGCAGACGATCCTTTCGTGACGTCAAGCATTACAAGCGCCGCAAGCGATGGCTTTCATAGCGGCGCAAGCGGCGGCCGATCGGTGAATGAGGTCCAAACACGGTTTTTCAGTGCGCCTTGCAGCTTGACAGAGCGGTGCGATAGAGATAATTGAACAATTGTTCATTTAATTGAGTGCAGCAGCCGAATTGCTGAAAAAGAGCTGCGGATTTAAAAATATGGGGGTGTCTGGGCCGCTTGATCCCGACGCAAACGCAATGGCTCGTAAAGTAGGTTCAGTGGGTGCGGAAACCGCGGACAAGGTGCGTTCAGCTGCGGTCTCTCTGTTTGCACGGTACGGCTATGCTGCCGTCTCCATGCGGCAGATTGCCCGGGAAATCGATTTGCAGGCTGGCGCAATCTACAATCATTTTCCGACCAAGCAGCATCTCCTGCGCGGCCTGCTTGTCGAGCATATGGAGCGGCTGCTCAAGGCATGGGACGACCAAGAGGACACCAGCCTCGCGCCGGCCGAGGCATTGATTGCCTTCATCCGGTTTCATCTTCGCTACCATGTCGAATGCGGCGACAATGTCTTCATCTCCTATATGGAATTGAGGAATCTCGAAGAGGACAATTTTGTCGAAGTTGAAAGTCTGCGGCGACAATATGAAGTCAAACTGAGCGCCATTCTTGAGGCCGGATCCAAGCAAGGTGTTTTTCACGTCGGAGATCTTCGTGTGGCGACCATGGCGGTGATCGCGATGCTGACGGGTGTGACCGGATGGTTCAAATATGATGGCCGGCTGTCTCTCGACGAGATCGAGGCCCTCTATATCGATATGATTGCTGGTGCGGTCGGCATGGAGGAGAACTGATCGATGTTCACGACAGGGATGAATTTCGGGCTCGGAGAGGATATCGAGCAACTGCGCGACATGGTTCACCGGTTCTCGCAGGAGAAAATCGCGCCGCTTGCCGACGAAATCGACCAATCCAATCAGTTTCCGTCGCATCTATGGGCCGAATTCGGAGCGCTGGGCCTGTTGGGCATGACCGCTGATCCCGAATTCGGTGGTACCGGTCTTGGATATCTGGCCCATACGGTGGCGATGGAGGAAATATCCCGCGCCTCGGCGTCGGTGGGCCTGTCCTACGGCGCCCATTCCAATCTCTGCGTCAACCAGATCAACCGCTGGGGCAACGAGGCGCAGAAGCAGCGCTATCTGCCGCGACTGTGTTCGGGCGAAGATGTCGGCGCGCTTGCCATGTCGGAGCCCGGATCCGGCTCGGATGTGGTGTCAATGAAGCTGCGTGCCGAAAAGAGAAATGACCGATATGTGCTGAACGGCAACAAGATGTGGATCACAAACGGACCCGATGCCGACACGCTGGTGGTCTATGCCAAGACCGATATGGATGCCGGCCCGCGCGGCATTACCGCGTTTCTGATCGAAAAGACCATGGCCGGATTTTCCACCGCGCAGAAACTCGACAAGCTTGGAATGCGCGGCTCCAATACGTGCGAACTCGTCTTCGAGGATTGTGAGGTGCCCTATGACAATGTCCTTGGGGAAGAAGGGCAGGGGGTGCGCATCCTGATGTCCGGACTGGATTACGAGCGCGTCGTTCTGGCTGGCGGACCGGTCGGTCTTATGGCGTCTGCCCTGGATATCGTCGTGCCCTATGTCCACGAGCGCAAACAGTTTGACACGCCGATCGGTGAGTTTCAGCTCATGCAGGGCAAGCTGGCCGATATGTATACGACGATGAATGCATGCCGGTCCTATGTCTATGCGGTCGCGGCCGCCTGCGACCGGGGAGAGACGACCCGAAAGGATGCCGCAGGGTGCATCCTCTATGCGGCCGAGAAGGCGACGCAGGTAGCGCTGGAATCCATACAGGCGCTGGGCGGCAACGGCTATATCAACGAATATGCGACCGGCCGGCTGCTGCGTGACGCGAAACTCTATGAAATCGGCGCGGGAACATCGGAAATCCGGCGCATGCTGATCGGCCGGGAAATATTTGCCGAAACGGCGTAATTCTTCTTCAGACGAGAACCAGAGATGGACGGTCAAATGATGCATCACAACCGGATCGAACGCTGAGCATGGCCGTTCTCGCGTCGCAGATTTCCCCGTCGTCCGAGGCTTACCGGACCAATTTCGAACATATGAGCGCCCTGTTGGACGACATGCGCTCGGTTGCCGCAACCGTTGAAAAGGGCGGCAGCGACCAGTCGCGTGAACGCCATCTGGCGCGGGGGAAATTGCTGCCGCGAGAAAGGGTGCGAAAGCTGCTCGATGACGATTCGCCGTTCCTGGAAATCGGTCAGTTTGCCGCCTGGGACATGTATGGCGGTGATATATCATCGGCCGGGATGATCGCCGGTGTCGGCCGGGTGTCCGGCCGCGATGTCATGATCCTTTGCAATGATGCGACGGTCAAGGGCGGCACCTATTATCCGGTGACGGTCAAGAAACATCTGCGGGCGCAGGAAATCGCGGCGCAGAACAAGCTGCCCTGTGTGTATCTGGTCGACAGTGGTGGCGCCAACCTTCCGAACCAGGATGAGGTGTTCCCCGACCGCGATCACTTTGGGCGGATTTTTTTCAATCAGGCCAATATGTCGGCTGCTGGGCTGCCGCAAATCGCCGTCGTCATGGGCTCGTGCACCGCCGGCGGCGCCTATGTGCCTGCCATGTCCGACGAAACCATCATCGTGCGCGAACAGGGCACGATCTTTCTGGCCGGACCACCGCTCGTCAAGGCGGCGACAGGCGAGGTCGTCAGTGCCGAGGATCTGGGTGGCGGTGATGTGCATACGCGCTTGTCGGGGGTTGCCGATCATCTCGCCCGCAACGATGCCCATGCGCTGGAACTGGCCCGCCGGGCCGTTGCCAATCTGAACACGGTGCGCGGTGTTCATGCGGACCTGCAGGCACCGGAAAGCCCGCTCTACGATCCGGCCGAGATCGTCGGCATTGTGCCGCCGGACCTCAAAACGCCCTATGATATCCGTGAGGTGATCGCGCGGCTCGTCGACGGGTCACGGTTTGATGAATTCAAGGCACGTTACGGTGCCACGCTCGTTTGCGGCTTTGCCCATATTCACGGCATGCCTGTCGGCATTATCGGCAACAATGGTGTGCTGTTTTCCGAGAGCGCCGTAAAGGGTGCGCATTTCGTCGAGCTCTGTTCGCAACGCAAAATACCGCTTGTCTTCCTGCAGAACATCACCGGCTTCATGGTGGGACGCAAATATGAATCCGGCGGAATCGCCAAGGACGGTGCCAAGCTGGTAACGGCGGTGGCGACGACAGCCGTGCCGAAAATCACGGTCCTTGTCGGCGGGTCTTTCGGTGCCGGCAATTATGGAATGTGCGGGCGGGCCTACGATCCGCGGTTTTTGTGGACATGGCCCAACAGCCGGATATCGGTGATGGGCGGTCCCCAGGCGGCCGGCGTGCTGGCGACCGTCAAGCGCGAGGGCATCGAACGGAGAGGGGAAAGCTGGAGTGCCGAGGACGAAGCAGCGTTCAAGCAGCCCGTGATCGATCAGTTCGAAACCCAGGGACACCCGCTTTATGCGTCGGCCAGGCTTTGGGATGACGGGATCGTCAATCCCGCCAAAACCCGTGAGGTGCTGGCCCTGTCCCTGGCGGTGGCGCTCAACGCACCGATTGATGACACACGATTTGGTCTGTTCCGGATGTAAGGCGGCGCAATGTTCGACAAGATTCTGATTGCCAATCGAGGCGAGATTGCCTGTCGCATCATCCGGACGGCGCGGCGTCTGGGCGTCGGCACTGTTGCTGTATTTTCCGATGCGGACCGGTTTGCGTTGCATGTGGAAATGGCCGATGAGGCGGTTCATATCGGTCCTGCACCGGTTGCGGAAAGCTATCTCGACGGTGAGAAACTGATCGAGGCGGCCCGGGCGAACGGTGCCGATGCAATTCACCCGGGCTACGGGTTCCTGTCGGAAAATCCGGCATTCGTCGAAGCCGTCGAAGCGGCCGGTCTGTGTTTCATCGGTCCGTCATCGGATGCCATTCGCGCCATGGGATTGAAAGATGCGGCCAAGACCCTGATGGAAAAGGCTGGGGTGCCGGTGGTTCCTGGATATCATGGTGAGGCTCAGGATCTAGTGGTGCTGGCCAGCAAAGCCAATGAGATCGGATTTCCCGTCCTGATCAAGGCGCGTGCCGGTGGTGGCGGCAAAGGGATGCGCCTGGTGGAAAATCCGCAGACATTCGCCGATGCCCTGTCTGCGGCCAAGCGGGAAGGCGAGGCGTCGTTCGGCGATGGCCGGGTGCTTGTCGAGAAGTTCGTTTCGACGCCGCGGCATATCGAAATTCAGGTTTTCGGTGACGACTTTGGTAATGCTATCCATCTGTTCGAGCGGGATTGCTCGCTGCAGCGCCGCCATCAAAAGGTAATCGAGGAAGCACCCGCACCCGGCATGACACAGGAGATGCGGGCCGCAATGGGCGCAGCGGCGGTTCAGGCCGCCAAGGCCATCGGCTATAGCGGTGCCGGCACAGTGGAGTTCATAGTCGACAGCAGCCAGGGTCTTTCACCGGACCGGTTCTACTTCATGGAAATGAACACGCGGCTGCAGGTGGAACATCCGGTCACTGAGATGATTACCGGTCTCGACCTTGTCGAATGGCAGTTGCGGGTTGCATCCGGAGAGGCCTTGCCGCTGGATCAGGACGCGCTGTCAATCGACGGCTGGTCCTTCGAGGCCCGCCTCTATGCGGAAAATGCGGAGAAAGGGTTTCTGCCGGCCACCGGCAGACTGGATCACCTCACGCTCCCGGAGACGCTGGCGCGGGTCGATTCCGGTGTGCGGCAGGGCGACGACATTACCCCTTTTTACGATCCGATGATTGCCAAAATCATCACCCACGGCCCCAACCGCGAAACGGCACTCAAACGAATGGATGCGGCATTGGCCCGAACCGTCGTGGTGGGCACGACGACGAATGTCGCGTTTCTGGGTTCCTTGTGCCGGCATGAGGGTTTCGCGCGTGGAGAGGTCGATACGGGACTGATCGAGCGAGCCCTTCCGGAGCTCAACGCGGTGGCGCGCCCGTCGGACCGCCATGTCGCGATTGCGGCACTTGCCAGCCTCGGGCTCGACCAGCCCGCAAACGACACTTCCGATCCGTTTTCGACACTGGGTCCGTGGTCGCACTGGCTGCCGGCAAAACGCGTTGTTCATCTGGTGCACGGTGATGCCATTCAGGTGCTGGCGGTGAACCGGCTTTCGGACCAGCGATGGTCAATTGAGGACTATCCGGCGAAAACCGGTTCCTTCGGTCCGGTCATACTCGATCTGCAGACGGCTCCGGATGGCACGATGACGATCGACCATGATGGCACGGTCTCCGCGGTCCGGGTCATACGCCACCAGTCGGAGCTGGTTATTGTCGATCGCGATGGAGTGTTTACCTTCACCCTGCCGGATCTGACCGGTGAGGATCAGGAGGATTCGGGCGCGTCCGACCGTGTGATCGCGCCGATGCCAGGCATCGTCAAACAGGTCCAGGTGCGCGCCGGGCAATCGGTCGACAGCGGCGAAGGCCTCATCATCATGGAAGCGATGAAGATGGAAATCACGCTGGCGGCGCCAAGAAATGGAGTCATCGCCGAAGTCCTCGCCACCGATGGCGAACAGGTCAGTGATGGCGATTTGCTGCTGCGTCTCGAGGCTCTCGAGGCCTGATTGTACGCCCGGCGGATGGGGCCCGGTGTCCCGCCAGTGCTCTGTTCACACGTATTTTCATGAATTTGTTGCAATATGGTAAGTTTTGCGTAAGCTTTGTTTTATATAGACTATATACAGTTTTATTTCCTCCCTAGACTCGGGCTGCCTGACAAGCAGCCTATCTTTTTGTCAATATTTTCAATATCTTATGACGCCGACGTAGAACTGCGCCAGTTTCTGCACGGTTGTCCGCAGCGCGGCCTGATTCGGTTTTTCGGGCCTGTGACAGGGAAATTTCTCAAAAAAACGGATCATATTGGATCGATTTCGGGCGGAAAAACATTGTGGTGACATTCCAGCCCAATCAGGCAATATCGCATTGTTGGAGCGATTCAGGTTTTGACGGAACCGGCAAAACCTGAATGAATCAAAACAATCGACGGTCACCACAGCCTGGACAAAACAATGTGGATGTTTACGAACAGCACGAGGGCCCGATGACGGAAAAAGCCGAAATAGCAGAGCCGGATGCCGTGTCGTCCTTCTGGTTCGAGGAACTGGAGCCAAAAGACTGGTTCGTCAAGAATGCCGATGTCGATCGCGAAATCGCCAAGCGGTTCGGCGCGACCCATCTGGCGCTGGCGGGGGACGTTCCCCAGCGTTGGTGGGAATCGGCAGACGCGGTTTTGGCATTGATCGTGGTCTTTGATCAGTTTTCGCGGAACATCTATCGCGGCACACCGCTGGCTTTTGCCACCGATGGTCTGGCTTTGCGCGAAGCAAAAGCGGCCATCGATGCCGGGCTGGATCAGATCGTCAACGCCGATCGACGGGCATTCTTCTATATGCCGTTCGAGCATTCCGAAAATCTTGCCGATCAGGATCGCTCGGTCGAATTGTTCACACAATTGGGCAACGACACCTATCTTGACTATGCACATCAGCACCGCGACGTGATCGCCGAATTCGGGCGGTTTCCGCACCGCAACGCGATCCTCGGACGCGATACGACATCCGAAGAAGCGGTCTATCTGGCAAAACCCGGTGCGGGGTTCTAGGTTGTTGTGACCATGTAACTGATATGCGAGGGGAGCCGGGTGCGGTCTATCCTGGAGCGTTTGTTTCTGACATTGATCCTGCTGACCGGGCTGGTTTTTCTGGCTGGTCAACCCGCCGACGCGCAGACCCAAAGGCCGGAACCCGCGCCGCTTGAAACGACCAGTGACATCGAAGCGGCCCGCCAGCTGATCGACGCGGCCAGGGCAGAGGTCGAAGACGTTCAAAACAACGAAGAGGTCGTCCGTTACAACGATTCCCGGCTGGTGGAATTGCAGCTGTCACTTGAAGACATCAGTGCCGCGATGGATGAAATCAGAAAGGGGCTGGAACCGGGCCTCGAGCTGATCAAGTCAAGGGAGGACGAGCTTGGCGAGCCGCCGGGCGAAGATGAACCGGTTGAACCGGAGTCACTGGTTCAGGAGCGTCAGAACCTCGTCAAACAACGGGCCCTGATCAACGCCGATATCGGAGATGCGATTGCGGTCGCCGAAGAGGCTGCCGGACTGGCCAAGGCCGTGACGGCGTTTCGGCGGGATCTCTTCAGGCAGACCCTGCTGGGGCGTGCTGATATCTCCCCGGCGACGTTGTCTGAAGCCAAAACGGCGCTGGGCATCGAGTTGCAGGAGCTCAGATGGAAGATCTCGAGTTGGGCGTCCTTTACATGGACCTACAAGCGTGGAGCGCTACTGTCAGCGCTTTTCCTTTCACTGGCTCTTGGCGTCATCTTTGTCGCCGGTGAGTACCAACTGGCGTCCCGCTTCATGCGGCACGATCCGGATGAAACGGACCCCAGTGCATTCAGTAAACATACATTGGCGTTCTGGACAACGCTCCTGCCGGTGCTCGGGCTGGCGATCTTCCTGACATTGACGACCTTCTTTCTCACCAGCTTCGATGTGTTGCGAAGCGACATTGCGGCGATCCTCGATCCTTTCTTCGAATTCGTGGTGATTCTGTTTTTTGTCAGCCGGCTCGCCAGCGCCGTTCTTTCTCCGTCGAGGCCGCAATGGCGCCTTGTCAATGTTTCCGATGCCGGCGCGAGGCTGTTGTGGTGGCTCGCCTTTGCCATGGCATTCATCAATGCCGGCGATTATCTGGCAAGCAGCATCAGTGATGTGTTGGAATCGCCGCTCATTCTGGCGGTCGCCAAGAGCCTTTTGGCAACGGTCATCATCGGTATCATTCTGGTTCTGTGTTCCTTTGTTCGTCCGCTGGCCGGTGAGGGCGGGACCAGTCGTGCGTGGCCCCGATCGATCGGCCTCAGCCTCCTGCTGCTCGGTATTGCGCTTATCGTGCTGCCGCTGTTCGGCTATGTCGGTCTGGCGCGTTTCGCGGCGACACAAATCGTCATACTGGGAGCCCTTCTGGTGGCCATGTATCTGGGGTTCCTGTCGGCACGGGCGGTGTCGGAACCGGAAGCCTTTGTGAATTCGCCATTGGGGCGCATGCTGTCGACGCGCCTTCATTTCGGACAGGTCGCGGTCGAGCAGTTCGGTTTGCTGGCGGGGCTCAGCCTCTATTTCTTCGTGCTGGCATTCGGTGTGCCCATCATTTTCCTGGTGTGGGGCTTTCAGGTTCGCGACATCCAGGATTTTCTGCATGACAGTTTGAGCTCAATCACGATCGGCAGTGTGACGATATCAGTTTCCGGTGTCTTGCTCGGCATATTGTTCTTTGTGATCGGTTACTTCGCGACTCGCTGGTTCCAACGCTGGTTCGACAAAAATGTCATGCAGCGCGGACGCATGGAAGCGGGACTGCGCAACTCCATCCGCACGGGTGTTGGCTATCTCGGTGTCGGCATTGCCGCCGTGATCGGCGCCACTGTTGCCGGTCTCAATCTGTCCAATCTGGCGCTGGTCGCCGGCGCGCTGTCTTTGGGCATCGGATTTGGTCTGCAGAACATCGTGAACAATTTTGTCTCCGGTCTGATCCTGCTGGCCGAACGGCCCTTCAAGGTCGGTGACTGGGTGGAGACGGCCTCAACCCAGGGGTTCGTCAAGCATATTTCCGTTCGAGCAACAGAAATCGAGACCTTCCAGCGGCAGTCGATCATCGTGCCGAACTCGGAGCTGATCAATTCCCCGGTCGGCAACTGGACACATCGCAACCGTCTCGGTCGTTCCGATGTGCCGGTTGGCGTGTCCTATGACGCGGATCCGCGTCGGGTGCTGGAGTTGCTGGAGGAAATCGGCCGGGCCCATCCGCTTGTTCTCAGCGAGCCTGCCCCGTTCGTCGCCTTTATGGGATTTGGGGACTCGTCGCTCGATTTCGAACTGCGCGTCTTTCTGGCCGATGTGCTCTCCGGCATTACTGTCAGGACGGATCTTCGGGTGGAAATCTATGAGCGCTTCAAGAAGGAGGGGATCGAAATCCCATTCCCGCAGCGGGATCTGCACATCAAGTCATCCCCGGGAGATGCAGATGATTCGAAGGTCGAACAGGTGAAGGACAGGTTGAAGGCGACGGCACCGGATAGTCCGCCCGAACCGGAACCATCCAAAATGGGTGCCCGCCGGCTTGATAATCCGGATAGCGATTGATCGGCAGAAGTCCAACCGCTAGCAGGCCGGTATTTGCATCTGCAGTTGTTGCGCCTGAATAACCGTGCGCAGATTCACATTCCTCGTTGCGACAAAATATGTTTGATCTTTGGCGGTCTTGAGCCATGTGGTTACAAAAATCGGCCCAATTGGCAGGGGATCTAACCGGCAGGCTCCGGATGTGACGGTCAGGTACCCTTTGGTGCCGTCCGGATCGTCCTGTTTTCGTCTCCGCACAATCGATCGCAACGTCTCCAGGCGCACCAGGTCCTCCGCGGCAATGCGAAATATCTGCGTGCCGGCCGGCAGATTTGCCGTGGTTGAGTTTCGTTCATCTATCGCGACTTCCTGAAGAATTATCCGCTCCTCCAAGGACGATTTGTCGTTGGTCTTCCTGATCCCCGTTGTGATGATGGCCGAATCCTTGCGGACCCGCAGCCCTTCCGGCATGGCAACGGCGATGCGGAGTTGCTCGACATCGAGGGTCATTATGTCCAATCGTGTCAGCTTGGGGAGTGAGGACAATGGAACATGTCCGCAATTCGTCAGGACAACCGCCATTATGGCGACACAAAGGTTACGCATCTCAATATTCCTGCTTTACATAAATGTTTTATTGTTTTACGATAAATAATTATCGAGTCAAGAGGAGTTCATCTCATGATGGCCACTGATGCCGGCAACAAGGAATCACTGACACGGGTCGCGAGGTTCAGCCTCTGGCTGAAATGGCTGGCAACCTTGGGGATGATCGTCTTTGTTGCATTCAGCGCGAGCCTCATCATCGTACCGGAATGGTTCGATACCATGGTGAGATTGGCATACCCCGAGATCACTATCGTAACAGGCATCACCGAATTCAAACGGATATCATTGCTGATTCTCCTGAGCATGCCATTTGGCGTCGCACTCTACGGACTGTGGAATGTCCGGATGCTGTTTGACTGCTATGCACGCGGTGAGGTCTTCAAACCGGCGCCCGCGGCCTATATCCGAAGGGTTGGACTGGCGATGCTGGTCAATGTCGTGTTGTCGGTGCTGTTCCATGCGATCGGCAGCGTCCTTCTGACATACGATAATCCAGCAGGCACCCGACAACTGTCGGTGACCGTGTCCAGCGATACTTATCTGCTGCTGCTTCTTGGTAGCCTGCTCGTTGTCATCGGCTGGGTCATGCAGGAGGCGGCGCGGCTTTCCGATGAACACAGCCAGTTCGTCTGAGGTCAGACATGCCGATCGTCGTCAATCTGGATGTAATGCTTGCACGGAGAAAAATGCGCTCCCGGGAACTGGCCGAAAAGATCGGGATCACGGAGCAGAATGTCTCGCTGCTCAAATCCGGCAAGGTCAAAGGTGTGCGTTTTGATACGCTGGCCAAGATTTGTGTGGTTCTCGATTGTCAGCCGGGCGACATTCTCGAATATGTCGAGGAGTTCGAGTGAACCCACGGCAACGGAAATGGGATGGATTCCTCTGAACTTGCCGCGAATGGGGATCGTCCGGATACCCTTAAGAAGCAGGAGAATCGCCACTGATATCGAGCAGTCCGGCGTCGATGCGTTGCCGCAGGTGGCGGTCGACGAGATCACGGTCGGGACAGGTATGAAAGCGCCCTTCGCATCGGTCGCGCAGCTTGGCAAGGTCATCCATCATCGGTGATGACGGCAATCCCGCCATTTGCGCGAATGTGGTGCCCAGAAACCCGATATCCAGCCGATCATATTCGGATTCCATAGGCTGCAGGTCACGACCATAGGCGTGGGTGGTGAAGTGGGTTGTATAGGCCAGGGAGTTCCAGTCACCCAAAATCCCGGGACCTTCCACCTGCTCAACAAGGGACCGGGTTATAACGCCCTGATGGTCGCCGAATTCCAGCACCACCGTTCCGCGCTCGGTGTTCCCGGTTTCAAGGGTCGCAAGAAAGGCGTCAAAATCGCCACGGGCGATTTTCAGTCGCCGGAGATATTCATTGATTTCACTGATCCCGTTGAATGGCTCACCGCTGAGTTTGACATCCGGCTCCATCCGGCTGTTGTGGGGTCCATGGGGAAACATGGTCTGAACCATCAGGAAGAGCGGACGTCCATCATTTTCACGGTGTTCGGCAATGAATTTTTCCGCAGCCCCGTAGTAGAAACTGTCACGCAGGTGACCGTCTGTGGCCCCGATGTCATCGGCATCCAGAACGGTTTCAAAGCCGATGGACGTCAGAAATGCGCCCTCATTGACGAAATTATAGTCCATGGGAAGGATGGCGGCACTGCGGTAGCCGCAACGTGCCATGACATCCGGAAGGGCGCCCTTGATCTTGTTCTTCAGGGTAATGGTCAGATAGGGACGCTGCCAGCCGAAATCGGCGGCCGACAGGCCGGTCATCAGTGACAGGGTCGAAATCCATGTGCCGCCTCCAAAGGTTTCCACGCCGAGCAGGTTCGATGAACCGTCCTGGGACAGATAATCTTCGGTAAAGTACGATTTTCCGTCCAAATCCGGAAAAATGGTGGGCGGTGCCTGGGTTTCGCTCAAAACGATAAAGACATCCGGGCGATCATGATCGGCCGGACACGCGACCGTATCATCTATTGCCGACGGTGTCGGCAGCGCCGCCAGGCGGTTTGCCAGTTCGTGCCGTTTGTTCATCGCGGCAATATCCAGGAAGGATACGAAAAACGACGAGGCGTGATGCCCGCCAACCAGATATTCATGCCGGTCGCTCAGCGCTTCCTCCGGGATGGTCAGCGGCAGCAGGCCGAGCAGGGCGGCCGGGGCCAAAAGGCGAAGCGGCAGGGACGTCCTTCGGGGCCGTTCCGACAGGCCTATGAGGATCAGCACGATGAGTGCAATGGCCAGAACGACAAGAACGGGGACGGCGAGGTGGGCGTAGTTTTCCAACAGGAACGTATGCAGGGACGTATCGCCGCCGGCAAAGGTAAGATCATAGGCGTGCAGGCCGAACCCCTGTTCCTTGAACTTGATCAGCGAGACCAGCGCGACAAAGCCCAGCAGGCCCCAGGCGGCGTAGATGGAAAGGGCAATCCTGCGGGTCAATGCAAACAACAATGCGCCCAGAACCAGCAAAATGCTGATGCTGAATGGCATCGTAAACCACTGGTTCTCCAGTTCATACAGTGCAAGCGTTCCGATCACGCAGACGATGGCGATCATCCAGCGGTTGACGAGAATTGCCTGCAATCTTTTGTAGGTTTCAAACACGAGTTGCATCCACTTCGGTTCGGCACAGGAAGCTGGCACAGGGACGCCAATCGGGGATTTTGCGTCTCATCCGCGCGGCAGCAATGCCCTTATTTATGCGAATTGGGGGGTGAAGTTACAGCGATCTCAACGTTTAATGGATGTTAACGTTAATCGGACAGATGTCCCTTGCCCAGCGAAACGGGCACGGTTCAACCGGCCATTCGCACCGCCCGCCCGTTAAAGGTGGCGATGACGTCCGGCACCTCAGTCGCAGGAATAGGTTTGCTGTAGTAAAAACCTTGAATCAGGTGACAACCAAGGGCCTGCACAAGCTGTTGCTGTTCTTCGGTTTCGACACCTTCCGCCACGAGCTTGAAGCCGATTGCCTCCCCCATATCCACAAGAGCGCGAACAATGGCCTGGTCTGCCGTGTCATTTGCGATCTCGCGAATGAAGGATTTGTCGATTTTGACGGCCGAAACCGGCATTTCCTTGATGTGGGTGACGGAGGAATAGCCCGTGCCGAAATCGTCAAGCGCGACGTGGCAGCCAGCCGTTCTCAACTCCTTGAGCTTTGCGGCAATCACTGCCTTGTCGCCGCCGAACAGGCAGTTTTCGGTCACCTCGATTGCCAGTTCTTCCCCGGTAAAGCCGTATCGTGACAGGACGGCGATGACATCCAGAGAAAAACCCGGGCGCAGCAGATCCGCATCGGTGACGTTCAGGCCGACCGTTTCGAATTCCACGCCCTCTGTTCTCCAGTTGTCCATGTCGGTTGCCACCGCATTGAGCATATGGGTGCCAAGTGACCGGGCGATCTGGCTGTCCTCGAGGGCCTCGTGGAAATGGGCTGGTGTCAGCAGGCCCCTTGCGGGATGCTGCCAGCGGGCGAGCGCTTCGAACCCGCGGACACGACCGGTGGCGGTGCAGATCAGCGCCTGGTAGTGCGGCACGATCTGTCCGGCTTCCAGAGCCCGGCTGAAGTCCCGCAGCAAATCAATACGGGTTTGAAACTGCTGCCTCAGATCGGGGTTGAATTCGAAGACCTGCCGGGAGTTGGCTTTTTTGGCATTGTACCAGGCCAGATCGGCGTTCAGCATCAACTCCCGCAATTTGGTTCCGTCGCGTGGAAAGCGCACCATGCCGGCCGTAATCGAGATTTCCAGTGTTTGAACCCGTTGGCTGAGGTTGATCTCGAAGGTTTCCGGAATTTCGAGACATTCGGCCTCGGATCCGGGTTCAATGCTGTTGGCAGAGGCAAGGACGGCAAACTCGTCGCCACCCATGCGGCCGACCAGGCTTTTGTCCGGGAAATTGCGTTCCAGCGTTCCGGCAAGCTGTTTAAGCAACTGGTCGCCCGCATCGTGCCCGTAGAAATCATTGATGTCCTTGAAACCATCGATATCGACAAGAAACAGAACACCCTGTTGTCCGGTTTTTTTTAATTCACCAAGCATGCGGGATGCACGGTCCTGAAAGGTGTTTCGGTTGACAAGCCCGGTCATCAGATCATGGGTCGCAAGAAAACGGGCTTTTCCATCCGATTCAATCTTGCTTTTCCTGATCTGCAGAAACTGTCTTGCCGGAAATGTACAAAACAGTGCAACCACGATGAGCAGGATGAGAGAACCGGTGATCAGGGTGTTCCGGTAACGCGTGGCACGTGCTTCAAGATTGAGAAGAATGCGCACCAGGTAAATCGTCCCGCCATCCGATCGGATGGGATGATAGACTTCGGCAAACACCGTCGGCTGGTTTGGCACCGCATCCCGTCGGATGATGATTTGATTCTGTCCGCGTTGAAGAATCTGGGTAATGAGACCGGAATCCAGAGGCAGTTGCCACTGATCCTCAGCTTCGGATGGGCTACCACCATGCGGATGGTCTCGCTCGGTCGCAAAATATTGCGAAGGCGAAGACCCGTGGACGGGGAAACCACCGAAGCTGTCGACGGCATGGTCGTGGGCATCGATAAAATCGACTTGATAGATGTCTTCGATCGACAGGATGTCGTTTGCAAAGCTGGCCAGATCGTCGTGATCATGCGTTTCAGTCGGATCGTGCTCGCCGCTGACATCGGCGCGGTGCGGCAAATCCGGCATGTGGTTTTCCATGTGGTGTGCCCAACTCAGGCCCATTGAGTTGGCGTCTTTCAACAACAGCCAATAGAGGGTCTTGTCGATTCCCACATAGGCGGAAGCGACGAATGCCGCTGCCGCAAGGACAAAGACCAATGGCAGGTTGAATTTGCGCCCACGCATTACGATTTCCAAACGCGTGCGCGGTCAGGCATCTCATCGATGACGAAAGGAAACTGGGTACAGAACATACACCAACCGGCATTGTTATTTGATCTACAGTCCGGATTGCCGGTAACTGGATGCGGCGTCATGCCTTGGTTCGGGACCAATCCAGTAGTCAAATTGTGGATCAAAACCGATTAAAGAACCGCTAATTTCGCAATTGCACCACACAGTTACAAGTATTTGTTGCAACACCTTTTTTTACACCGAACTCTTGTCGGACTGTCCGTGGTCCGCTGAAGTATCCAATGTTTTGGTCACGTCCTGTTCCAAATCGTACGGGTCCGCAATCTTTGACCGGTAACTCACTCTGCTTGAATAGTGGTTTGTTAACCACAGACCCAATTGCGCTCGTCTGCAGCGGCGCACAGGGGTGGGCGTTCACCGTATCGGAAGATTGTTTTGGCACAACCGGCCCAACGAGACCGGTTGGAAGACAGTTATGACCAGGACACCAGACCCGAAGAATATCCCGCTCTGCGTTGACCTTGACGGCACGCTGGTGGCGACGGATACATTATGGGAAGGTCTGCTGGGGATCATTCTGCGTAATCCTCTGATGGTTTTTGCTGCCATCGGCTGGCTGATGCGGGGCAAGGCGGCATTGAAAACCGCGGTTGCCGAACACTCGGATCGCGATCCGGCAACCTGGCCTTATCGGGCGGAAATTCTGAACTATCTCGAAAGTGAGCGGCAGACCGGCCGGCCGATCATTCTGGCCACCGGCGCTCCGCGAAAAGTCGCCCACGGTGTGGCCGGACATCTGGGCATATTCAACGCGGTCCTGCACAGCTCCGAGACCATCAATCTGACCGCGTCGCGCAAGCGGGATGTCTTGGTTGAGCAATATGGCGCCGGCGGTTTCGACTATCTTGGAGACAGCCGCGACGATGTCACCGTATTCGAGGCGGCCAACGAGGCAATTGTTGCGGCACCGGACAGGGCCGCCAGCCGCTGGCAGCGTGCGCATGATGCGAAATGTCTGTTGAAGCCGAAGGGGGGTATTCGGTCTGTCCTGAAGGCGATCAGGGTTCATCAATGGTTGAAAAACTCGTTGTTAGCCGTGCCGCTGGTTCTTAACCACGAAGTCTTCAATTTCATCATGGTGATCACCGTCGCTGCCGCCTTCGTATCGTTTTCTTTTGCGGCGTCATTTGTCTATGTGGTGAACGACCTTGCGGATCTGGAAAATGACCGGCGCCATGTGCGCAAGAAGAAACGACCCTTCGCCAGCGGACAATTGTCGATACCGACCGGACTGGCACTGGGCGCGGGTTTGCTGGTCGTTTCCCTGGCCATTGCGCTGGTTCTGCCGCCACTGTTCCTCGGCATCCTCATTCTCTACATCGCCACGACGACGGCCTATTCCTTTGTGTTGAAGCGCAAGCTTCTCGTCGATGTCTTTACACTGGCCGGCCTGTTCACGCTGCGCATCATAGCCGGTGCCGCGGCCGCCAGTGTTGCGCTGTCATTCTGGCTGCTTGCCTTTTCGATCTTCTTCTTCCTGTCGCTGGCACTGGTCAAGCGCTATGTCGAGCTTCAGGAAGTGGCCGGTGAAGAGGGGTCGAAACAGTTGGGCCGGGGCTACTATGCGGTCGATTTCGAGATGATCGGCCAGGCTGGAATTTCCTCGGCATTTGGCGCCGCGCTTGTTCTGGCGCTGTATGTGCACAGTGAAGAAGTCAGCGAAATGTATTCCAGTCCGGCGCTTCTGTGGCCGCTTTGTCCGCTGATCCTCTACATGCTGCTGCGCATCTGGATGCTGGCCCGGCGCGGACAGATGGAAGATGATCCGGTGGTGTTCATTATCAGCGACTGGCGCAGCCAGCTTGTCACCGTGGTCGGCGCGATCCTTGTGCTTTCAGGCGCCATGGTCACCCTATGAATTTCAACAGCTGGGGCCGGACCGTCCGTGCCGAACGGGCCGCCGCGCCGTTTTCAGGTATGAACGCCACGGCGTTTTCCCGCCACGAAAGCTGGCTTCCATTTGGTAATGGACGGTCCTATGGCGACAGTTGTCACAATGATCGCGGGATGCTGATCGATTGCCGCGGCGCCAACCGCATTCTCGGTTTTGATGAGGCGACGGCGATACTCACCTGCGAACCGGGTTTGCTGCTCAGCGATGTCCTGGCCTTTGCCATTCCGCGGGGCTATTTCCTTCCGGTCACCCCGGGCACGCGCTATGTCAGTGTTGCGGGTGCGATCGCCAATGATGTGCACGGCAAGAACCATCATCGATGCGGCACCTTCGGACTGCATGTCGCGTCGTTTAAACTGATGCGCAGCGACGGTCAGGTGCTGACCTGCACCCCGGACGACAACTCCGATTTTTTCGCGGCGACCCTCGGCGGAATGGGGCTGACCGGTCTGATCATCGAAGCGTCGATCAGGCTGATGAAAGTGGACAGTCCGGATGTAAGACAACGCAGTTTTCGGTTCGACAGGCTCGATGACTATTTTGCCCATTTCCAGGCCTATGACGAGGCGCATGAATATGCCGTTGCCTGGATCGATCAGCTGGCCAGAGGGCGTCGTTTCGGCCGCGGCATCCTGATGGGTGGCGACCACGCCGACGCGTCGCATGCGAAAGCCGAACCGCCGAAAGATCCGCGTTTTTCCATACCGTTTGCTCCACCGATCAATCTGATCAATTCAGTGTCCCTGCGTTTGTTCAACGAATTGTATTTTCGCAGACAAAGAGCCGGGGAACAGACGCAAACGGTCCCCTGGGCCGGATATTTCTACCCGCTCGATGCAATCGGCGGCTGGAACCAACTTTACGGACCGCGCGGCCTATATCAGCATCAGAGTGTTTATCCGGAAGAACACGGCCATGACACCACGGTTCGTCTGATGGAATGCGCACAGCAGCATGGGCACGCATCGTTCCTCACCGTCCTCAAGCGGTTCGGAAACGCACGGTCGCCGGGACTTCTTTCGTTTCCAAAACCCGGGTTCACCCTGACCCTCGACTTTGCCAATCAGGGACCACGCACCCTGCGCCTGCTCGATGCACTCGACGACATTGTCATCGACGCAGGGGGCGCCATCAATCCGTATAAGGACGCCCGTATGGGCCCGGCCACATTCGCTGCATCCTTTCCCAACTGGCCGGCGCTCGAGGCCATGCGGGACCCCGCCATGATGTCAGACTTCTGGCGGCGCACGGCGATGGCTCTTTGACTGGCCGTGGCCTGAAAGATTCAATTTTATCAATCGGTAGCTCAGATTTTTAACCTTGCTGGTTCATCAATTCTAGTGGTTTGGATGATAGCTTTCCGGCGAACGGGGAAGTGAAATGAATTACATACCTTTTATCTTGTTCACGGTGCTGACCAACGCCGCGGCTCAACTGATGCTCAAACAGGGTATGCTAAGTCTGGGCGAGTTGAGTTTTGCCGGTGAAAACATCGTCCTCAAGACCCTGCAGATCGTCTTCAGCCCCTGGGTGTTTGCGGGGCTCGTAACATTCGTCATTTCCATGGCGTCTCACCTCTACGTCCTGTCGAAGGTCGAATTGTCCTTTGCCTATCCCTTCCTCAGCCTGGCTTATGTGGCGGTCGCGGTTTTTGCCTATTTCATCTTCAGGGAAGACCTGAATGCCTGGCGGATTGCCGGCATCGGTTTCATCTGCGTCGGTACGGTGCTGATTGCGCAATCCGGGCGTACCGACCCGCGGGAGATTGCCGCGGTTAATGATCACAAGGAATTTGAAGTCAGCGAGCTTACGAAATGAAACATATTCTATTTGGTGGAGACGGTTTTGTCGGCCGTCAACTGGCAGCAAAACTGGTCAAGGACGGCGAAGAGGTGGTCGTTGCCGACATCGCCAAAGGTGATGTTCCGCACTACTCCAGTTGCCGCTTCGTCGAACTCGATGTGACGAACAAGGCGCAGTTCGACAAGATCGATATCCACGCCGACGACATGGTCTACAACCTGTCGGCAAAGATGCTGTCACCGCTGCAAATCCGGTCCAAACGGCACGATTTCTTCTGGCCGGTCAATTATCACGGCACCGAAAACATCATCGAAAAGATGGCGGCCAGCGATGCGAGCCGGCTGGTACACTACACCACCGATATGGTTTACGGCCATACATTCACCTATCCGCAGACCGAGGACCACCCGGCCAATCCGCTGGGCGAATACGGCCTGTCCAAATGGAAGACCGAGGAACTCGCGGCCACCTGGCGCGAGCGAGGTATGAATATCTCGCTGTTTCGGCCGCGATTGATCATCGGTCCGGGCCGACTTGGCATTCTGTCCAAGCTGTTCAAGCTCGTCGACTACAATCTGCCGGTGCCGATGATCGGTTCGGGACGCAATCCCTATCAGTTCATCTCGGTGTTCGACTGTGCAGAAGCGGCGCGACTGGCCTGGAAGGCAGGGGTTCCGAATGAAGCCTTCAATCTGGGTTCCGACAACCCGCCGCCGGTGCGCAAGTTGCTGGGCGATCTGATCAAACATGCCGGATCGAAATCCATCTTGCTGCCGACGCCGGGCTGGGCGGTCAAGCGGACACTTGACCTGTTCGATCTGATCAATCTGCCGATCATGGATCCGGAGCAATATCTGATTGCCGATGAGATGTGCATTCTCGACTGCAGCAAGGCCAAGCGGATGCTTGGCTGGAGCGCCGACTACCGTGACGAGGACATGCTGATCTCAGCCTATGACGAATATCGCGGTAATCTCGATCAAAACAAAGCGTTTGGCGGCAAGCTCAGCGAAAAAACCCACTGAAAGGTGCATCATGAACGTCTGGACATCGGAACCCGAAAGCGCAGCCATGGTTGAGGCGCCGAAGATCAAGAAGCCCGATCTGCTGACCGTCGAGGACGCCAAGGCGCTCGATCTTCCGCATATGACCGAGTATTTCAAGGAGCACCTTAATCCCGGTCAGTTGCATTTCATGAAGCTTCTCGGTTTCAACAAGGTGAAGATCGAGAGCGCGGAAGGCATGTATTACGTCGACCAGAACGGTCGCAAAATTCTCGACTTTTTCGGTGGGTTCGGTTCGCTGGCCTTCGGTCACAACCATCCGCGAATCCTTGCTGCGCGCAAGGCATTCCAGGACGAAAAAAGACACGAAATCGCCATGGCCTTTCTGTCGCAATATGCGGCGGCACTGGCCAAGAACCTTGCGGAAATCTCGCCGGGCGACCTGGATATGGTGTTTCTGGGGTCATCGGGATCGGAGGCAATGGAAGCCGCGATCAAGGTGGCCGAGCGGGCGGCCGGCCCCAACCGCAGCAAGATCGTCTATGCGGAGAACTCGTTTCACGGCAAAACCAAGGGTGTGTTGTCCCTGACCGACTCGCCGCTCTATCGCGGGCAGTTCCGTCTGATGGACAATACCGTCCGTGTGCCGTTCGCGGATATCGATGCCATTCGCAATGCGTTCGAGGCCGATCCGGAAATCGGTGTCATCGTGCTTGAAACGATCCAGGGCGGTGGCGGAATTGTCACCGCCGAACCCGAATTCTGGCGGGAGTTGCGCTCTCTTTGCGACAAGCATGACGTGCTCTGGGTTGCCGACGAGGTGCAATGCGGCATGGGCCGTTCCGGGCTGTTCTATGCATTCGAATATGCAGGGGTGGTACCCGATGTCACGGCGCTCGCCAAATCGTTGGGCGGTGGCAAATGCGCCATGGCTGCGATGATCGCCAGGCGCGATGTCTATATGAAGGCCTACGGCAAGCCGAACACCGCGCTCATCCATGGGCCGGCCACATTTGGCGGCATCGGCGAGGCCTGTATCACGGCGATCGAAGGCCTGAATATTCTCTATGACGAGAACCTGATTGCCAATTCGGCCGAGCAGGGCGCCTATCTGATGAAACGGCTGCGTGCGCTGCAGGACAAATACCCGAAAATCATCAAGGATGTGCGCGGGCAGGGGCTGATGGTGGGCCTGGAATTCCAGGATTTCAGCCAGACGATGCCTCTGGTTCTGCGTCCGATGGTGGCGATCCTCGATGACAAGCTGAAGGGCTCCCTGTCAGGCTTTGTCGGTGCGTTGCTGCTGCGCGACTATGATACGCTGGTCGCCTTCACCGAATACAACCGCAACGTCATCCGCCTGGAGCCACCGCTGATCTGCCAGCGCGAGCATGTCGATCAGTTTGTCGACGCCATGGATGATCTCCTGTCACGCGGCATTGTCGGCATCGTCAAGGATTTTGTCGCCAGTCAGGTGAAGTGATCCCGAAATTCCAGGGCTGAACATCCGGGTGTCCCAACTTGCCCGTTTGTCATTCGGGGCCTGTCTTCGGTGCGCGGAATGTGCGCTTGAAGACAGGCCCCGAGACCGATTCAGCCCTGCCTATTCCTGCTTGATATAGGCATCGAAGCACGGCGTCAGTTCGATTGTCCGACGCCCGGAAAGAGCAGGTTCGTATATCCTGTAGAGTTCCTGCGTGCCGGACGTCACGGGGCACTTGCGGTGGACGATGAGATCCGTCGCCTCGACTGCGGCGATGGCATCGGCATCGAGCGTTCCGACCGTGCGGCTCGGGTCGGCGCCGATTGCGACGTGTTTCGGTGCGTCGCGGTCCATCAGGTAGGGCAGGATATTGGTGAAATCGAGCGCCAGGATCGAGTTGAACCGGACGTCGTTCTCCGCCTCATAGGTGCGCACGGCATCGACAAGCTGATCATGGACCCGAAGCCACAGCACCTGGTAGCTCGGAACCGAATAAAGAACAAACGAGATCAGTTCGCCGCGCGCCGCCAGTTTGGCTATCTCCTCGGCATTGTCGGCATACCATCGCTCGGTTTCGGCGGCCCGCTTCATGAAGACCGGTTTCGTGGTCACATTGCCGAGTGTCCGCAGATTGTTGTTTTCGATCGCGTCATAGGTGGGCGCCACGCCCAGGGCGCGCCCGGCCTTGTGAAGAACGCCCATCAGCGAGGGGATGCAGACAAAGGCGATAAGCACCAACAGGATGCTCCGCCGCGGTTCGCTCAGCGGCTGGCGGCGGAGCCACACAAACAGCAGGCCCGGCCATACAAAGATAAAGCCGTGACTGCCGGTGTTCTGGGTTTCAAAAAACAGCCCGGCAAAAAGCAGCGTGCCGATCCACAGCCAATCCCGGTCAAAGATCCGGTAGATCAGGTATTTCGGCGCATTGGCCGTCCATCTCGCGTCGGCGCGCGGCACGAGATCGTCAAAAAACAAAAACACCATTGTCGCACCGCCGGCAGCAAGAACGCCCAGATGCTGCGATGTCGCCGTCATGAAACGCGGCAGCAATGCGCCGCTATTGGCGGCCGCCAGCGCGACAATGTCATCGACGTAAGCAAGCGTTATGCCGGAGACAAGTTGGAGCAGACCCACCGCAACGCCGCAGATGGCGGCTGTTATCAGCGCTTCGCGCAACGTGATGCGTCCGGCCAGAAGCGCGAAGGCAAGGATAAGGCCGCCGCTCAGGAAAGCGGTGATCTTGCTGAGAAACAGGGCGAGCACGAGAATGCTCAAAAGCAGGATTTTCTTGCCACTGCCGGGAATGAAGAAAACCGTTGCGGCCGTCAGGTAAAGCAATTGGGCCGCGTGACGATTATAGATACCGAAGCCGTCAACACCCGGATAGGAAAAATAGGCAATGACGTTGAACGGCAGGATTGCGAACACCCAGAACGGGATCATCAGTGCCGCGGCTGCCAGGCGCGACCGTCCGGCAACGTCGCTGGATATGATCAACATGACCGGTGCGGTGACCAGCAGCATTGACCATTGCGCCAGAAGAAGCGGCTGGCCGTTCGGAAACAATTTGGTCATGATCCAGATGGCGTAGTAGCCCAACGGTCCGACCGGTGCGGAAAAGTCCACCATCGGGATCTGGCCCATGTCGATGCGCTGCACCGCGTCGAAATAGACGAATGTGTCCCAGTACATCGGCCCGATGGGCAGGTTGACGATCTGACGCACCAACAGGACCAGAACAGCGACACAAATCACCAGCCACAGGGCCGGGTGTGTCAACAGCGCCCAGACCCCGGAGGGTTTTGTCGCTGCTTCGCGCGTATTGACCATCTGATCCCCCGATCCGGATTTAATCCCTTCAAACGATAGCAAGCATTTGCAAATCAAGCGTAAAGGCGCAAATGCCTGCGATTGGCGCTTGTCGCCGGGCATTTTCTTAATGTCGCAAACAGGCGATAGCGACACCGGCGGGGGCGGCATAGTCGACAACGGGCCTGAAGCCGGCACACGGGAACAGGTGCGATTTCGCATGGATTGAACGGTGAGAAGGGCAGCAGAGATGAAGAGCAGCGCACGTGCGGTTGTCATAGGCGGAGGCGTCGTCGGCGCATCCACGCTCTATCACCTGGCCAAAAAGGGCTGGGACGATGTCGTTCTGATCGAACGCAAGGAACTGACATCCGGATCGACCTGGCATGCGGCGGGTTTGCTGCCGCTCTTCAATATGAGCTATTCGGTCGGCCAGATTCACAAATACTCCGTTCGTTTCTACCAGGAACTTGCGGACGAAACGGGGATGGACACCGGATTTCGCAAGGTGGGCAATGTGCGCCTGGCGCGAACCCGCGACCGGCTGGACGAATACGCCTATTACACGGGTGTCGCCGAGACCATCGGCATCGACGTGCGGCCCATGAGCACGGGCGAGATCAAGGAAAAATGGCCCTATGTGAACACCGACGGATTGCTGGGCGCCATCTGTCATCCCGAAGACGGATACATCCAACCCGCCGATCTGACACAGGCCCTGGCCAAGGGTGCGCGGGACCGGGGTGCAACGATCCATCGCTACACCACGGTGCTCGGCATCGATCAGAGCGGTGATGGCCAGTGGGTGGTCAAAACCGACAAGGGCGACATAACCTGCGATCATGTCATCTCCTGTTCGGGCAATTTCGCCCGCAAAACCGGCGCCATGGTGGGACTGGATGTTCCGGTGATCCCGGTGGAACACCAATATATCGTCACAGAAGCCCATCCGGAGGTTCAGAAATTCCGTGCCGGCGGCGGAGCCGAACTGTGCGTTCTTCGTGAGTCCGATTCCTCCTGGTACATGCGCGAAGAAGCCGGCGGACTGCTGCTCGGCCCCTATGAAAAGGGCGCACCTTGTTGCTATGTGGATGGTCCTTCGGACAATTCGGAATACGAATTGTTCCAGGAAGATCTGGACCGGCTGATGCCGCATATCGAAACGGCGATTGCGCGGGTGCCCTATTTCGGGGAAGCCGGCATCAAGAAGGTCTATAATGGCGCCATTGCCTATACGCCGGATGGTTCGCCGATTGTCGGGCCGGCGCCGGGAAAGCCCAATTTCTGGCTCAATGAGGGGCACTCCTTCGGCGTCACCGCGGCGGGCGGTGCCGGTTGGCAGCTGGCGGAATGGATCGTTGAGGGCGAACCGAGCATCGACATGATGGGCGTCGATCCACGGCGTTTCGGACCCTATGCCACCGAAGGCTATCTGCGTGAAAAGAACGAGGAAGCCTATGCCAATGTCTTTACCGTGCACTACCCGGATGAAGAACGCGTTGCCGCCCGTCCACTGAAGCGAACGCCATGTTACGACCGCATGAAGGATCTGGGCGCGGTTTTCGGCTCTGTCTATGGCTGGGAACGCCCCAACTGGTTCGCGCCAGCCGGGTATGGAATCGATGTCGGCAGCCTCGACAAGCCGGATGTGCTGACCAATCACAACCATCCTGAACCCGATGCGGAAAACCGGGTGCGGGAAATCTGGTCTTTCCGGCGTTCGAACTATTTCGAGCATGTCGGCAATGAAGTCATGAATGTTCACAACAATGTCGGCTTGCTGGACATGTCGGCTTTCGCAAAGATGGAGGTCTCGGGTCCCGGCGCCCGGTCGTGGCTCGATTCCATCCTGGCGAACGCCATTCCCAAAAAACGCGGGCGGATCGCTCTGGCGCATCTGCTAACCAAGCATGGCGGCGTGCGTTCCGAATTCACCGTTTACGAATGGGCGCCCGACCGGTTCTATCTGGTTTCAGCGGGGGCTTTCGAGGCGCATGACCACGACTATCTGCGCAAGCTTGCACCAGGCGACGGCTCGGTCCGTCTCAATGCGATCACCGAGCGCATGGGTGTACTGGTGCTTGCCGGGCCAAGGGCACGTGATGTGCTGCAGACACTCACCCGGACCAGCTTGGAGAGCGTGGACTTTCCATGGTTGTCCGGCAAGCCGATCAATGTCGGGCCGGCCAGCGCGCATGCGCTGCGGGTCAATTTTGTCGGTGAACTCGGTTGGGAACTGCACCATCCGATCGAGCAGCAGAATACGATATTCGATCTGGTGATGGAGGCAGGCGCCGCCCATGGCATCAAGCCCTTCGGTATTCGTGCCATGACAGCGATGTCGATCGAAAAATCCTATCGCCTGATCCCGCGGGAATTGTCGATTGAATACAATGCCTATGAGTCGGGCCTCGATCGCTTCGTCAAACCGGACAAGGGCGCGTTTATCGGCCGCGACGCTGTGGTGCGGGCCCGCGAAGAGGGGCTGAAATGGAATTTCGTGACTCTCGAAGTGCATGATGTGAGCGATGCTGATGCGCGTGGCAACGAGGCCATCTACAGCGATGGCGAGCTGGTTGGGAGGGCGACCCATGGCACCTATGGGTGGCGTCTCCAGAAATCGCTGGCGCTGGCCATGATTCGTCCTGAATTCAGTGGGTTGGGAACAGAACTTGAGATCAAGATTCTGGGCGAAAAGCACCGTGCGACGGTGATTGAGGAAAGTCCGTTCGACCCGGAGAATGCAGCGCTTCGCGGATAGTCGTTTCGTCGCGATTTCATTCAAGGGTTGGACCGGTTCCGGTTTCAAATCTATTGTGCTTCCCCATATTGGGACAGGCCGGATTGCGTCATTGAAGATCAGAACCGAGACCGCTGCCAACAGCGCTTCTGCCAGCGCATTTATCGAGACCGCGTTGCTGGGCTCGCTGGCGGCGAAAAATGTTCAATCGCTCAATACCGGGATCGTCCTGTCCATCAGGGATGAATCCGATTTCATCATCGCAGGCGTTACGGCATCGACGGCCTATGGCTGGCTCCTGATCAAGACGCTGTGGGTCCAGGAGGACAAACGCGGCAGCGGGCTCGGGCGCCGGCTTATGGAGGCGGTTGAGAACCGCGGCAGGGAATTGGGGTGTCATGGGGTCTGGTTGGACACATCCGATCCCGATGCCCGATCATTCTACGAAGCCCGGGGCTTTGAAACATTTGGACAATTGTCGAATTCGTCAAAGCAGTTTCCTGCCGATCATCGCCGCTGGTTCATGAAACGCGCGCTCTGAACCAGAAGTGCTTCAGGCGGCCGGGACCAACAATTGTTTGCGGTCAGCGCGTTCCTGCTGCGGCGACCGTCCGAACAGTTCCCGGTAGCATTTTGAAAAATGCGAGGCGGAGACGAAGCCGCAAGCTACTGCCACTTCGACCACCGGCAAGGATGACTGAACCAGCAGATGACGGGCACGGTCGAGCCTGATTTCCAGGTAATAGCGGGCAGGGGAACGACCCATTTCCTGTCGGAACAGGCGTTCGATCTGGCGTCTGGACAGGCCTGCATAGTCGGCGATTTCGAGCAGCGACAACGGTTCCGACAGATTGCCCTCCATCAATTCGATGATGGACAGGACCTTGGAGTTCTGCACACCCAGCCGGGCCCGCAGCGGCAGGCGCTGGCGATCATGCGGATTGCGGACCCGGTCGGTCAGGGCCTGCTCGCAGACCCGATTGACCAGATTTTCGTCATGGTCCTCACCGATCAGGTTCAGCATCATGTCGAGCGAAGCCGTTCCGCCGGCGCAGGTGTAGATGTTGTCGTCGGTCTCATAAAGGTCGGCATAGACCTCAGCCAGAGGGAATTTTTCTGAAAATCCCGGCAGGTCTTCCCAATGGATGGCGCATCGCCGACCGGACAAGAGGCCAGCAGCGGCCAGGACATAGGCGCCGGTGCAAAGCCCGCCAACGGAGATATTGCGGTTGTGGACTTCACGTAGCCACGCGTGAAGCGATTTCTGGGCGTGGGCTTCGACATTGACACCGGAGCATACGAATACCATCGAAGGACGATTTTCACCGGCCAGATAGGCGCGTTCCTCGGCCAGGGTCGAACTGGCGGATACCTCCACCCCGTTGGACGCGGCGACCGGTTGACCGTCAAAGGACGCGATCCGCCAGGTATAGCCTTCATATCCGAGCATTCTGTTTGCAAGGCGCAGTGGCTCGATCGCGGTTGCAAAGGCGATGAGTGAGAAATCCGGCACCAGGTAAAACACGAAGGAGCGCCTGGTGGTAGCCACGTCGTTGTTCATTGCCTTCGATCCCCGAGGCTGGCGGCTGCCGTCCCTTTCGCACCGTGAAGGCAACGTTGGAAACCGGCTGCACCGCTGTTGCCGTGCTCGCACCCCTTTATCGGTGCAAAGGTTGGGATTCCCTCATGGAATTGCGCCCTGGACCTCCCGATTTGGGGTAAATTTCGGGCGACCTTTGCACAGCATTTCAGCCCTGTGAAGCAAATTTTTTCCGGCTTTAGCAGATTTAATCCGCGCCTTAAGCAGGGCTTATTTCCACGTGGTGCGCGGGTGATTGGCTTTCGGGACCTGCCGCTGTTGTGGACAGGCCGATGGCCCCGTTCGGGGAATCACCTCGAAACGGGGCCGGTGTCCTTGGTTTGCATCTGTGTTACCGATCTTCAGGCTGTCGCATGCCTTCGGGGTTATAGTGCCCGGGCCAGCCGACATCCTTCAACATGCGTTCGTCCAGCTTGCCCATGGCGTCCATCGTCTGGCGACGCAACACGGTGCGCCGGTGGTGCTCGGCGATCCGGCGGGGGAGGGAAAGGAGCCGGTCGACAATACGAGCGGGCAAGCCGACGGTGTCTTGATGGTGACGGCTATGCAAAAAACCGTCAGCGGTTGATGTGTCCATATGGTGTTGTCTATGTGACATGCTCAGGTTCCTTGTTCATGGGCCGATCCGGCTGTCGCCGCATGGGCAGGTTTCTCACAAGGTCGCGACCCTTGATCTTGACTATGGATATTTTCTTTGGTTCAATCAAATGAATAGATATGATGGTTTGGATCAAAAAAATTGAACGAATAAGATGAACGCACCCCTCAATCACCCGGTACCGTTGCTTGAGTTGGATGTGCTGCGCACATTCGTGGCGATTGCCGATACCGGAAGCTTCACCGCGGCGGCGGCGACCGTGTTTCGCACGCCTTCTGCCGTTTCCATGCAGATCAAGAAACTGGAAGAAATGCTCGGCCGGCCTGTTCTGTCCCGCGATGCTAGGTCGGTGACACTGACCAGTGACGGGGCCATCCTGCTGGGTTATGCAAGGCGTCTTTTGTCATTGAACCGCGAGGCGGTGTCGCAGTTTGTTTCACCGGATATATCGGGAGTCGTGCGCCTCGGTGCGCCGGATGATGTCAGCGATCGTCTTTTGCCCGGCGTATTGAAGCGATTTGCCAAAACCCATCCGTCGATTGCCGTCGATGTGGTCATCGATCAAAGCTCGCTGCTGATCAAGAGGATGGAAGAGCGACGGCTCGATATCGCGATCATGACTTGCCAGGGGGATGTTCGCCCGCCGGGATGTGAGGAGCTTCTGACGGAGCAACTCGTCTGGGCCGGCGCCAAGGGCGGCTGCGCTCATCTGCGCGCGCCCATTCCGGTGTCTCTGTGGGAAGAAGGTTGCGCCTGGCGGGCCGGCGCCGTTGAGGGGCTCAATTCGAAAGGCATCAAATACCGTATTGCCTATATGAGTGCGCACACATCCGGCCAGAGAGCAGCGATCCAATCTGATCTGGCGATCGCACCACTGCCGAAGTCCTTTGTCGGAGAGGACCTTGTGGCGCTGGGTGAGGAAGACGGTCTGCCGCCGATTGGAACCTACACGCTCGGAATGATCGTCCGGCCGGATTGTGAGGCGCCGGTTTGTGCCGTCGCCGACCACATCCGGGCCGCGTTCGCGATGTTCAACGAGACGGGAACTTTTCTCGATTGAGCCCGGTTCGTGTATGCCAATCTCCGCCGGGGAACGGGAGCTGATCGCCATGGAAGTCCCGTTCGCAACCATGTCATGGATGAACGAACCGCCACATCATGTCGTCGACGGCGGTGGGCTGACGGTTCGGTCGGGACTGAAAACGGATTTCTGGCAGGGGACCTATTACGGATTTCATCGCGACAACGGGCATTTTCTCTGGACGAATCGGGCAGGGGATTTTACCGCCGGTGTTGCTTTTCGCGGCCATTATGAAACGCTCTATGACCAGGCGGGGCTGATGATCCGGGCAGATGCAACCCACTGGATCAAGTGCGGTGTGGAATTGACCGATGGTCACCCGCATCTGAGCGTGGTGGTCACCAATGGCCGGTCGGACTGGTCGGCGATCCGGCTGACGGATGAGCCGGATACGGTTTTCATGCGCCTGACCCGCCTCCGTGATGCGGTGTTTATTCAATACAGCCTCGACGATGCAAATTGGGCAATGGCAAGGCTTGCCTGTTTCCCAGCGGAGCCGTCGGAACTAAAGGCCGGCATCACTCTTTGCTCGCCTGAGCGCGAAGGCTTCGAAGCGCGCTTCAGCCGGTTCGAGATTGGCGAGCCGCTGTCCCGGGATATCCACTGAAGCAATTCAGGTTTTGACGGAATCGGCAAAACCTGGATGCATCAAAAAATCAAAGGCCGGCACCGTTTCTCGTTTCTGACAATACGAGAAACGGTTTAATCAGCTGCGCTGGCGGCGTCCCTCGCGTGATCGGCGGCGGACAGGGCGGTCTTCCGTTGTGGCCGGCGCAGCCTTTGGTGGCAGGTGCACCATCGATTCGAGCAGGGGAAAGGGGTCGATCTTGTTGGGCAGGGCCATGGCATGGACAAAGTGTTCCTGGAATTTCGGCTCCAGTGCCGTTTCGATCTTTTCGATCGCGGTGACCGTTTCCTCGATTTCGCGCCGGTAGCCGCGATTGAGCAAGGCCATGCGGGCGCCGGTCCCGGCAGCGTTGCCGACGGCCTCGACCTTGTCGAGATCGCAATCGGGAACCAGGCCGAGAACCATCGCATATTTGGGATCGATGAATGAGCCGAAGGCTCCTGCGAGGCCAATCCGGTCCACATGGGTAATGCCCTGCTTGTCCATCAGCAGCTTGATGCCGGCATAGAGCGCGGCCTTGGCGAGCTGGATGGCGCGAACATCGTTCTGGGTAATGGTCAAGGTCGTTTCTCCTTCCCACAACACGTAGGAGAAGGTGCGACCGTCCTTGATGATCCTGTCGGATTTTTCCGCCAGCGCGCCATTGATGACACCATCCTCGGTGATGATCCCGGCGAGAAACATCTCCGCAACGACTTCGATGATTCCGGAGCCACAGACCCCCGTCACCTTGGTGTTTTCCGTCAGAAGCTCAAATCCGGGCTCGTCGGACCAGGGTTCCGTACCCAGAACCCGGATGCGCGGTTCCAGCGTCTTCGGATCGATGCGGACACGTTCGATGGCGCCGGGCGCCGCCCGCTGGCCACATGAGATCTCCGCACCCTCAAAGGCCGGACCCGTCGGCGAGGAGGCGGCGACGACCCGGTGCCGGTTGCCGAGGATGATTTCGGCATTGGTGCCGACATCGACAAGCAGCATCATCTCGTCTTGGCGGTGTGGCCCTTCGCTCAGCGTTGCCGCCGCCGCATCGGCGCCGACATGACCGGCGATACAGGGCAGCATGTAGACCCGGGTGCCTGTGTTCAGCGCCAGATTAAGGTCGCTCGCCCAACTGTGCACCGCACCGGAGACGGCGAGCGCAAAGGGGGCGCCGCCGAGCTCGGTGGGGTCGATGCCGAGAAAGAGGTGATGCATGATCGGGTTGCCGACGAAGACGGCATCGAGAATATCCTGTGGGTCGACGCCGGATTCGGCGCAGACTTCCTCGATCAATCCGTTGAGCGCGTTGTGGACCGCCTTCGTCATGGCCTCGCAGCCATCGGGATTCATCATTACATAGGAGACCCGGCTCATGAGGTCCTCACCGAACCGTATCTGCGGGTTGGAGGTTCCCGCCGATGCGATAGTCAAACCTGAGAGCAGCGACGACAGATGCATGGCAATGGTCGTCGATCCGATATCGCAGGCGATGCCATAGGCTTCGTTTTTCAGCCCGGGATAAAGGGCGATCAGGGACGGGCGGGCGGTTTCCATGTCCTTGTGGATTGCCGCCGTGACCGACCATTTGCCCTTGCGCAGGATGCTCTGCACCCGTGGCAAGAGATGCTGATCGATCATGATGTCCGAAAAACCCCAATCGCGCTCCAGCGCCAGTTTCAGCCGGTCAAGATCGCCCAACGGCTTGTGCATGTCGGGTTCCTCAACCTCGACGTAACACATCTGAATGGCCGGATTCCGGTCGATCAGGCGGGTATCGGCGGCCTTGCGGACAATTTGTGCGTTGACCTGGACATCACGCGGGATGTCGACAACGAGATCGCCCTGGATCGTGCTTGAACAGGAAAGGCGGCGTCCGTCGAGCAGGTCGCGCTTTTCGGCGTAGCGCTGTTCCTTGGCGCCGATCGGCGAAAGATGGTCGGTTGCCGAGGTGATGCCGTGCTTGGCAAAATGCCCTTCCTGGATTTCGATCTGGCAGCGCCCGCAGATGCCGCGTCCGCCGCAAACGCTCTCCACATAGACACCCAGCTGACGGGCGGCCTCGAGCACATTGGTGCCCTTCTCGAAGCGACCGCGACGGCCGGACGGCATGAAGAGAACCAGAGGATCTTTGGCGTTGTCTGCCTTCTGGACCATCCGGATATTCCTGTTGTTTTGACGACAATCCGGGTTCGTTGCCCCGGGGCCAAGGGGTCAAGCGCGGGCGCGGCGGCCCCCGCGTCGGCGGCCCGCAGCTGGTGCAGCCCCAGCCGCATTGCTTGTGGCGCTGGCTGCCGGCGCATGATCACGATAGGTCATGATCCAATTCTGGCAGTTGGCGTCGGTTCCGTTCAGAACATTGGCTGCATGCACCATCTCCATCTCCTGCGGCCGGCAGGGATTCATGATGGCAGACGTCATCCCGGATGCGATCACCATCGGGATGAAGGCGGCGTTGACACCGTGCCGGTGGGGCAGGCCGAAGGATACATTGGACAGGCCACATGTGGTGTTGACCCCCAGTTCCTCACGCAGCCGTCGCACCAGCGTAAAGACCTGCAGTCCGGCGGTTCCCATGGCACCGATCGGCATGACCAGAGGATCCACGACAATGTCTTCGGCCTTGATGCCGTAGTCGGCCGCGTGCTCGACAATTTTCTTGGCGACCTCAAACCGTACATCCGGATCTTCGGAAATGCCGGTTTCGTCATTTGATATGGCGACGACCGGCACGTCGTATTTCTTGACGAGCGGCAAAATGGCCTCGAGCTTTTCGATCTCGCCGGTGACCGAATTGACCAGCGGACGGCCCTTGGCGACTTTCAGCCCGGCTTCGATAGCGGCGGAGACCGATGAATCGATCGACAGGGGGATGTCAACGAGATCCTGAACGATTTCAAGTGTTTGAACCAGCAAGCCCGGTTCAGTCTCATTCGGATTGACCGATGTCACCCCGGCATTCACATCCAGCATTGTCGCACCGGCGGCAGCCTGTGCCAGCGCGTCAGCCTTGACCGTTTCGAAATTACCAGCCTGCATTTCCGCCGCCAGTTTCTTGCGTCCGGTCGGGTTGATCCGCTCACCGATCACGCAGAAAGGCTGGTCGAATCCAATAGTGATTTCCTTGGTCGCCGAAGCAACAACGGTGCGGGCCATGAGCCGATCCTCAGTTCTGAGCGTTGGTCGTAGAAGGATATAAAGATGTCTTTATATCCCATGAGCCACGATCTTCAAGCCACTCCGACGCTTTTTTCAATCCGCCGAAGGCAAACACGTGAATCTGGCGGATCGGCGTTGATTTGCTGGACATCACATGGGCTTCGATGGGACCGACCATCGTCTCAGGCGAATGGGAGGTCGCAAGGGTCGTCAGCGAAAGCGCGTTCTTTTTCAGAAACGAGATCGAATTGCCGACACCACACATGGCGGCAAACTTGATCAGCGTGGTGATCTTGGCCGGGCCGGCAACGCCCAGATGCACCGGCAGGTCGATGCCGTGCTCCATGAGACCGTCGGCCCAGCCGATGAAGGCTTTCGCATCGAAACCGAATTGGGTGACGATCCGCAATTGTGCATCGCTGCGTTCGGCAAAGTTCTTCTTGAGACGCAACGCCTGCAAGGCAACCTCTTCGGAAAATTCCGGACTGCCCTCCGGGTGTCCGGCGACACCGATCCGGTCAATGGCGTATTTGTCGAAAAACCCGGTTTCGAGCACTTCCATCGTCGACGAGAAGTCGCCGGCCTGCCGCTCCAGACCACCGCCTATGACGAGGACATTTTTGACGCCGGCTTCCTCACTCATCATTTTGACCCGTTCTTCCAGCGCTTCGCGCGTGGTCAGCCGGCGAGACGCGAAATGGGGCACGGGTTCATAACCGATATCGCGCAGCCGCCTGGCCGCATCTACCAGCGTCCGGTTCGTGTCGGTTCCGATATCGGTGACATAGACATCCGTTCCCTGTGGGAAAAGGCCGGGAAGATCGGACGATTCAATGGCCTGTCGTGGCGCGACCTCAATCGAAGCGGCGATCTTAGCGGGCCGAGGGGATTGCATTTCCACCACCGTCGTCATGTTTTTCAGCCTTTCCTTCTGACTGTACCAAACGCTTCAAATGGTCTTTGGAGTAGTGGCTCTCGATTGCGGCGACGGCTTTGTCGGCTTCGGCTTCGAGATCGTCGGACACGGTTTGAGGTGCGCCGCGCCGCCATTCCGCCAGATAGTCATCCGTCTCATGGGCGCCGGTGCGCATCGCGCACATGTCGATGGCTTCCGTGAAGCGCAGGGACAATTCGCGTTTTGCGGTCTTGCGCCCTTTTTTGACGATGACCTGGGCAGGAATGTCCCGCCAATATACGGTAATCAGATCAGCCATTTAGAGCCTCCTCCGCAATCACAATGATGACATTCCATTGAGCTGGCTTGCTGTGCGGCGACGCGCAACAGGCTCAAATACGACGCGATCCACCTGTCCCATGCAAATACGCTGCCACGGCAGGAGGTTCAAGCCCGTTTGGCGCGTGGCAACGACCGGTTAAACGACAGCAGTAAACAGCGCCGTCGTTAGCAAGGCAATCAAGCCGAAAACCGAGATGGCGATCATCCCGATGATCGATCCAACCGCCAGACAGTTTCCATCCCGCTCGGTTTGCGCCAGGCCGATCACTGCGATGGCGAAAGCCGGAAGCCAGTTGCCGAAGGGAATCGGGATGACGACGACGATGGCAAGGAACAGGGTGTAAATACCGAACAGGCGTTCAGCCATCGGATTCGACAGCGGCCAATGGCGCGGTCTGACCCACGCTTCCATTCGCCTGAGCCATGGATCGGCCCGGTGTACGATCTTGTGCAGCGTTCTTTTGTCCAGTGCGTAATTCGCCAGCCGGTCCGGCAACCAGATCTTGTTTCGACCGGCCACGATCTGCCAGGCGATGAATATCAATGGCAATCCGAGGATGAGCGTTGCGCCGGGAGGAAGGGGGATCAGGTTCGGGATCGAGAACACCAGAAGGAACGCACCGAACGATCGTTCGTCCAGCGCTTCGGCAATGTCGCGCAACGTAACCCGCTCATCCGCCTCGTCGGCCAGCTTTTTCAGAAGATCCGACAGGCTTTCCGGATGATGGTCCTGATTTGCCGAAACATCCGGAATCGGATTTTTGGCTGGAATGTCACTCACAAATGCACGTCCCGCTCCCGGCCAAATTCGCGGCCCGTCCCTGTCGTATTATCAGCCGATTGTAAAAACAATAGGACAACGCCCGAACTGATCCTGCTGCGGTGTCCGTATTTGGGGAGTTCGGGAGCGCATAACAAGGGCGCGGGGACCGGGGCTTGCGGATCGCGGGCGGCGCAGGGCGTCAGGCACCGGTAATCGCCGCCTCCAGATCACCATACCCCGTAAACCGATATTCATATTGCAAACCAAGGAATTCCGCGGCTTTCCTGGCCTCTTCCTGGAGGGCAGGGTCTTCCTTTTGAGACAGATAGATCAGCTTTCTGTAATTGCCGAAATACATGTCGCGCAATTCCGGATGTCTCCGCAGGCCAAGCGGTTCCACAACAAAGGCCTCGAACTGGCGGGCCAGAAAGTCGGTGAGGAAAAAGGCGTCGAGATCGTCTTCCCATTCGGCAAAATGGTCGTTGCCGGCAAAGAAGGAAAAGCAGTGGGGACCAGCAATCCGTTCGACGCCTTCGTCGCGGCAGACACGATCGAGCACGCCGCCGGTGCCGCAATCCGCATAGGCGACATAGATGCGCTCAAATCCTTCGGCCCGGGCCTGGTGAATGGCTTCCCGGACGCCGGGTGCGATCCGGTCCGGGTGATTGTGCCAGATAGCCGGAAGGCAGGTTAGATCGACATGGTGCAATCCACTGGCTTCGCATATGGCAAGGATTTCCCGGGCGATGGCGCCGCAACCGATGACGCGGATCGGCGAAATGGCTTGCTTGCTGCTTGATGTCGCGTCCATGATCCCGGATCCGATCATTTCAAAATGACAATGGCGACCCGATCAGCCGCCATTTCATCCCAGGTTCAATCGACATTCAGGATTGTGGGGTCGATTGAACCTCGGCCTGAACCTTGTCGATTCTGGTCAGCTGGCATTGGCCAGTGAATTATGCCGGCGCGCCATGAACTCTTTGGCCGTTTCAACGGCGACGGCGGCATCCCGGCAATAGGCGTCGGCGCCGACCGCCATGCCGAACTCCTCGTTCAGCGGTGCGCCACCCACAAGGACGATGTGATCGTCGCGGATGCCTTTTTCCTTCATCGTGTCGATGACCACCTTCATATAGGGCATCGTGGTGGTCAACAGGGCGGACATGCCGACAATATCCGGCTCATGCTCCTCGATGGCCTCGAGATAATTCTCGACCGGATTGTTGATGCCAATGTCAATCACGTCAAATCCGGCCCCCTCCATCATCATGCCGACAAGGTTTTTGCCGATATCATGGATGTCGCCCTTGACGGTGCCGATGACCATCTTTCCGAGCTTCGGTGCGCCGGTTTCAGCCAGCAACGGACGCAGGATGGCCATGCCGCCCTTCATGGCGTTCGCCGAAAGCAGCACCTCGGGCACGAACAGAATGCCGTCGCGAAAATCCTCGCCGACAATGCGCATGCCTTCGACCAGCGCCTTGGTCAGGACATCATAGGGCATCCAATCGCGGCTCAGAAGGATATTGGTGCCTTCCTCGATTTCTTCCTTCAGTCCGTCATAGAGGTCGTCATGCATCTGTTGCACAAGTTCATCGTCGGACAGTTCGGACAGAATGATTTCTTCGTCGTCGGACATGGGCAGTTCCCCGATGCTGGCAAGCCTCACGTGATCCCGCGATAGCCTCGCTTATGAACCATGTAACTCCTTACATTAATGAGTCTTATGCTGAAAGTATCAAAATTTGACATGTCAAAAACGACGCGCGCCAATCTGAAAAGCGACGGATCAGGACCGGTCTATATACGGAGACGGGTATCGCCTTAGCGTCATGGCTTGGCGTTTAAAGAAAAAATACGCCATCCCGGTTGGTCTAGCATGCCCGAAATGAGCCCTCGGCAAGCGCCAGGCGGCATGTGAGGTTGTGAGATGGAAACTGAGGCAAGCAAAGCCGGGCGCGCCGGTGGCAGGCGAGGCCGTGGCAGCGCCGGCGGCGCCGCGGCGCGGCGCGCATCAAGGGCCGGTGGTGGTCCCGGGGCGCAAAATATCTATATCCAGCGCAAGATCCGCACATATGAGGTTCTCGATGAAGAGGGACTGGCGCTCATCGAAGCCAATGCCGATACGGTGCTGGAGGAGATCGGGATTGAGTTCCGCGATGATCCGGAGGCGCTGGATCTTTGGCGCCAGGCAGGAGCCGATGTTCGCGGCGAACGGGTGCATTTCCCGAAAGGCCTGTGCCGCTCGCTTTTGAAGACAGCGCCGGCGGTCTTTACCCAGCACGCGCGCAATCCGGATCGGTCGGTTCAAATCGGCGGCAAGGCAACCGTCTTTGCGCCGGTTTACGGCCCGCCCTTTGTGCGTGACCTTGAGGGCGAGCGGCGTTATGCGACCCTTCAGGATTTCGAGAATTTCGTCAAACTGGCCTATCTGGCGCCGTCCATGCACCATTCCGGCGGCACGGTTTGCGAGCCGGTCGATGTGCCCGTCAACAAACGCCACCTCGACATGGTGTTTGCCCATATGCGTTACTCCGACAAGCCTTTCATGGGTTCCGTGACGGCGCCTGAACGGGCACAGGATACGGTCGACATGTGCAAGATCCTGTTCGGCGAGGCGTATGTCGACGACCACTGCGTGGTCATCAACCTGATCAACGCAAACTCACCGATGGTTTTCGACGAAACGATGCTGGGAGCGGCGAAGGTCTATGCGCGGCACAATCAGGCCTGCATCATCTCACCGTTCATCCTGGCCGGGGCGATGAGCCCGGTCACCGTGGCCGGCACGCTGACTCAGATTCTGGCCGAGGTACTGGCCGGCGCAGCGTTCACGCAGCTCATACGGCCGGGCGCACCTGTCCTGTTCGGCACATTCGCTGCATCCATTTCGATGCAGTCAGGCGCACCGACATTCGGCACGCCGGAACCCTCCCTTGTGTCCTATGGTGCTGCTCAGCTGGCCCGGCGGCTCGGGCTGCCATTCCGGACCGGGGGGTCGCTTTGCGGCTCGAAACTGCCGGATGCACAGGCTGCACAGGAGAGCAGCAACACGCTCAATACGACCCTGCTGGCGGGGACGAATTTCGCCCTCCATTCGGCGGGCTGGCTGGAGGGCGGCCTGGTGTCGTCCTATGAGAAATTCATGATCGACGTGGACCAGCTTGGCATGATGCAGCGGTTCGCAGAAGGGGTGAATCTGACGGAGGATGCCCAGGCGCTGGATGCCATTCGCGAGGTCGGTCCCGGCAGCCACTATCTGGGATGCGCGCACACACAGGCCCACTTCAAAGACGCATTCTACCGCTCACCGCTTGCCGACAACAACTCCTTCGAACAATGGCAGATGGAAGGCGAACAGCGTATCGAGAACCGGGCGAACGCGCTGTGCCGAAACTGGCTGGACTCCTATCAGGCACCGCCGCTGGATGCCGGGACCAAGGACGGTTTGACGGATTTCATCGCCGGCCGGAAAGCCTCGATGCCCGACGCGTTCACCTGAAAGAAGCCCGCGGACGGCCGGGCAAAAGTGGCCAGTATCATCCACCGGGAAGTGTGGCGTTCTTCCGCCGCGGAACAGGATGACTGACGCAGTTCGTCGCGAGCCTGGCGTCTATGAACGGGTGGGCGATGCGCTTGCCACTGACGGTCTGTCGGTGCGTGGCGGCGTGTGTTTCGATGAAGCGGGTCCCGTTGTTGGCGGCCGCCCGCTAAAAAGTCTCATTTTGATTGGCCATATCGGCTCGTCCCACTGGCCGAATTTTCAGCGGTTCCGGCGGAGCTATGGAGGGTCCGATCCGCTCGATGCCTGGTCAAAACATGTCATCGAACCGATCGCAAAGGCGTTTTCCGGCGTCGCACTTTACCCGTTCGAAAAGCCCTGGTGGCCGTTTCAGCAATGGATCAAGCGGAGCGAAGGGCTGAAGCCATCTCCGCTGGGCATTCTCATCCATCCGGAATTCGGTCTGTGGCACGGTTATCGGGCTGCGCTCGGATTCGATGTTCCGATCCGGATGCCGGCGCCCGTATCGCTGCCCCATGCGTGCGATGCTTGTGTCGATCGTCCCTGTATCGCCGCCTGTCCGGCCGGTGCGTTGACCAGCGGTCGTTTCGATATCGGCCCATGCCGGGATCATCTTGCCGGTGAAACGGAACCCGGTGGATGCATGGCGCTGGGATGTGCGTCACGCAATGCCTGTCCGGTCGGCAAGGATTATCGCTATGATGAGGCACAACTGCGCTTCCACATGGCAACACTGACCTTGCCCGATCGGTGATGATCACTTCAACCCGGCAGAGCTGGAATCACTGATTTCGCGCAAATAGAATTCCGCCTCGATTTCCGCCGTTGCGTCAAAGGGCATGCTGGCCGCGCCGACGGCGGTTCTGCAATGGGCGCCGACGTCCGGGCCGAAGACATCGAGGATAAGCTGGGAGGCGCCATTCACCACCTCGGCAATCTGATGGAATCCCGGCGCAACATTGACAAAGCCCCGCACATTGGCGACCGCTTCAATACGGCCAAGATCTCCATCCAGTGCTTCCTTGGCATGGGCAACGACGTTGAGCGCACACAGGCGGGTCGCCTGTTGGGCCGTGGCAAGATCGACCGACTCTCCGACTTTTCCGGTGTACACGACGCGGTTGTCCGATTTTGGAAGCTGTGCCGACACCAGTAGCCGCCGGCCCAGTATTCGGGTGGGTTTGAGCAGCGCCGCCATGGGGGGCTGGGTCGGGGGCAGTTCAATCCCGATTTCAGCAATGCGCGTTTCAATTGCGTTCACGATGCTACCCCGCTGATCAATCATGTCTGCTGCGTGCGTGTAGAACCTGCGCACATGCAGATCGTGTCATGCCATCGCCCCGATCGGGTTGATGGGTTCGGCTCTGCCGGCCGCGAGGCGGAGGACGATGAATGGAAATCCGGGTCATGTCTGAAATCTCACATCTTGATGCAGATATTGGAAAGTTCGGAATAGAATTCGAGTGAATAGGCGCCGCCCTCCCGGCCGATTCCGGACTGTTTGGATCCGCCAAAGGGCGTTCGCAGATCGCGCAGGTTCCAGGTATTGACCCAGACAATGCCAACCTCCAATTGGGGCGCGACCCTGTGGGCACGGCCAAGATTTTGTGTCCACAGGGTGGCGGCCAGGCCGAAATCGGTGGCATTTGCGAGCCGCAACGCCTCATCTTCGCTGTCGAAGGGAGCAATGTGGCACACAGGCCCGAAAATCTCCTCCTTGATCAGCGGGCTGTCTTCGGAAAGGCCCGTCCAGATGGTGGGACGCACCCAAAATCCCCCGGCAAACTCACCCTCCATCACAGGGGTCTCGCCGCCCGTGACGACGGTGGCACCGGCTTGTTGCGCGCGTGCGAGGTATCCGACGACCTTGTCGCGATGCTGGGCGGAAATCAGCGGTCCGATGCCGGTGCCCACATCGGACGGGGCGCCGGGGCGGAGTTTTTCCGCTTCCGCCTTCAGCCTGGCAACAAATTCGTCGAAGATCGGCCGTTCGACATAGACCCGCTCCGTGCACAGGCAGACCTGGCCGCAATTGGTGAAAGTGGAGCGAACGGTGCCCTCGACAGCGGCGTCGATGTCGCAATCGGCAAAAATCAGCGCGGCGTTCTTGCCGCCAAGTTCCGAGGAGATATCACGGGTGCCAACCGCAGCGGCCTTCATGATCGCTTCGCCGGTTCGGGTCTCGCCGGTGAAGGTAATGGCGTCGACACCCGGATGCCGAGTGAGCGCTTCCCCGGCGGAACCCGGACCGAAACCGTGGACGACATTGAAGACTCCGGGCGGTATGCCGACCGCATTCATCACATCACCCAGCAGCGTGCAGGTGGCCGGCGTCTCCTCCGACGGCTTGGTCACCACCGTGTTGCCGCAGGCCAGGGCCGGCGCCACCTTCCAGGTCATCAACAGCAGGGGCAGGTTCCAGGGGCTGATGACGGCAACGACACCCTTGGGCCGGCGTGCCGTGTAGTTCAAAGCGCCGCTGCCGTCGGCCGTATCCATCGGGAACGCATGTTCCGACAGGTTGGCAATGATGTCGGCAAAGATGCGGAAATTCGCGGCGCCGCGCGGAATGTCAACGATGCTCGCCAGGCTATGGGGTTTGCCGGTGTCGGCAACTTCCGCCTCAAGGAAGGTGTCGGACCGCCGGTCGATTTCGTCTGCGACAGCGCGGATCATGTTGATCCGCTCGGCCCGTGGCATCTGTGACCAGGGCCCTGACAGGGCACGGCGGGCGGCTGTGACGGCACGGTCGACATCACCACTGCCGGCTTCGGATATGCGGGCATGGGTGCGTCCGGTACACGGATCGACATCATCAAACCAGCGGCCGGTGTGGCCTTCGCAATAGACCCCATCAATGAAATTCAAGATGTCTTTCATGGGGTGCTCCCTGCTGGAAAATCCACAATTGCGGCACCGGCTCCGAAGATGGCCCCGTAGCACAACACATCGGCCTTGCCGGATGTCACGCCGCTGAGCGCCAGCAGCACCGCGCCGTGGTTTTCGATGCCCCGGCCAATGGCCAGGCCATGCAGCCCGTTCTGAAGACCGGCACTGTCACCCGCCTCCAACCAGCCGAGAATCTGCCGATTGGCCTGGTCATCTTCTGACGATGCAAGGTGACCCGGGTCGCTGTGAATGTCCGGTTTGAAGGCAGAGCCCGACAGGCCGCTCAGACCGACCAGCGCAACGCGGCGGCCAAGATCGCGTGCGGTCTGTTCAACCTTCTGGCCGACCGCGCGTGCATCCCGCGGCGCCATGCCGCCCAGATCGACGATCACCACCGGCAGATCGTGGTTGCGATTGATTTGCGCGAGTGCAGCCATGGCGCCACTGTCGGCAAAACCTTCAGCGTTTGCGGGCAGGGGTGCACGCAAACCGGCCTGTTCGAGCGCCTGTGCCAATGGCAGGTCAAACTGAACATCGAAGCCGATGTCTCCAAAACTCGAAAACTCCGGATCGCGCAGATGGCCTCTGATATGGGCGGCGGATCGTCCTTCGGATGGTGGCGCGCGGCGATTGCTGAGCAGAACCAGCGTATCGGGCCGCTCTGCGGCGATGCGTTGCGCCACCGACGACATGCCCGCATTGAGTTTCCGCCATTGCGCCGTGCCCGGCAGCAAATGCAATGCGGGGCTTGACGGAACCAGGCTCACTGAAACAACGGATCCGGTCGATGCCGCCAGACCGGATGGCGGCGTGGTGGCCTTCGGTGACGCATTGGAGGCGGATTCGCGCAGATCGCTGAGGAAACCGGCAATGCCGCGGGGCAGCAGCAGGATCAAGAGCACGGCGGCGATGCCGAGCGTCAGGTCACCACCGCTCCAGATTCCGACAAGGAAGCGCTGGACGATGATGAACACCACCGCGCCGATGATCGGGCCGGACAAGGTTCCCATGCCGCCGGCAACGACGACGAATACTGCATAGGCGGACCAGCGGATGTGAAAGGCATCCGGTGGCGTAATCGTCACGGCATCGATGTAATAGAGCGCTGCCGCCAGCCCGGCCATGGGCGCGGAAATCAAAAATACCATGGATTTGATCAGGCGGATGTCGATGCCGATGGCGGTGGCCGCCTCTTCATCGTCCCGTACCGCCGTGAGCGCCTGGCCAAAGCGGCTGTTCAACAGCCACCAGACCACACCGGTCGCAACAACGAGCAGGATCAGCCCGGCATAGTAGCGGCCCATTACGGTGGTTTCGTTGGCGATGTTCATGCCGCCCCCGGCACCGACCACCCGCCATTCATTGAAAATCGAGGCGACCGCGGCGGCAATCAGCCAGGTGGCAACGGCGAAATAGGCACCCTGCAGTTTCAGGAGGGGCAGGGCGCCCAGAAAGATCCCGAAAAGGATGATGACGCGGCGAATATAGGCGCCGCCGAACAGGTCCGCGCCGGGATTGTAGATGATGATGATCTCGTAAATGATCCACAGGATCACGGCCACGATGACACCGATCCAGGTGTTGCGGCGGCCGTGCTGACTCGACAGGGGAACGGCCATGAGCAAGGCCATGGCCGCGGTGACGATGATGCTGAGGATCATCGCCCACCAGACCGGTACGTTGAGATAATATTTCAAAATGGCGACGGTGAAGCCGCCGAGGCCGATATAGACCTGAATTCCAAATGACAGGAGACCGCAAAATCCGGCCAGAAGGTTCCAGGCGTGGCCGATGGTGGCGAAGATGAACACCGTCATCAGCAACACGGTGTAATATCGGCCGCCTTCGCCCATCGCCCAGGGAAAGAGGATGAGGACCAGCAGAAGCAGGCCGACCAGCCACCGTGACGTGGTGGGTTCCGCGATCTGATTGAGGAAACGTCCGATCATCGCGAAAACAATCCTTCGCGGAAGAAGGCCAGCACCGCCAGCACCAGCATGTAGCCGCCCACCAATTGCGCCGAGGGACCGAAATAGGTTCCCGCCAGCACCTGGACGATGCCCAGAAGAATGCCGCCGACAAGGCTTCCCGTGATGGAGTTCATGCCGCCGATGATCACGACGCCAAAGGCCACCAGAATGAATTGCGGACCGTCAAACGGCTGAAACGTCCTGGTCATCCCGATCATGAATCCCGCAACGCCGCTGATGGCGAGGGATATGCCCAGCGCGACCGCGAAGATGTGGTCGGTGCGAATGCCCATCAGCGCGGCATAGGTCGGATTGTCGGAGGCGGCGCGGATCGCGCGGCCTGTTGCGGAATAGCGCAAGAAGACCTGGAGCAGAATCAACAGGGCGATGGCGACGATGAAGAATATGAAACGCAGGGTCGATATGGACAAATCCGTGCTGAGACGGATGGCCGAAAAGGCCAGGGAGTTCTTGATCGACATTGCATCGGTGGCAAAGATCGCAAACAGAAGATGCGAGATAAAGATGCCAAGACCGAACGTCACCAGGATCGGCGCCATGAGGCCGAAATTGGCCGACATGCCGCGCTTCTCCATCGCCTGAACCGAGACATGGTTGAGCAAAAAGCGTTGCAGCGCGTATCCGATGCCGAACATGATCGGCACCACGACGATCAGAACGAAGAAGGGCGGAATCGGCAGGATCTGCAGGATCACGGCGGACAGATAGGCACCGACGATCAAGAACTCGCCATGAGCCAGATTGACCAGTCGCATGACCCCGAACGAAAGCGCCAGACCCATGGACAGGATGGCGTAATAGCCGCCAATGAAGGTACCGGTCAGCAGCGCATTGGCCAGATCGATGATGGTCCAGTAAACGGCTTCTTCAAACGGCAGATCGCTCATCCGTGCCCCCCGACCTTATGAGTGCCGAAATAGGCATTGGTGATGTCATCGACCGAGAGTTGGTCGGGACGGCCGTCCAGGACGATCTCGCCCTCCAGCATCACCAGAACATAATCGGCCACGTCCAGGGCGCGGCGCATGTCCTGCTCGATGACAAGGCAGGTCACACCGCTCTGATTGATCTGCCGGACCTTCTCATAGATGTCATCGACGATGATCGGGGCAAGACCAAGCGACAATTCATCAAACAGGATCACCGAGGGCTGGGACATGAGTGCCCGGCCGATTGCAACCATCTGCTGCTCACCCCCGGACATCTGACTGACAGGCTGGTTCTTGCGTTCGCCAAGACGCGGAAAAAAAGCGAAGATTTCCTCCAGTTTCTCGGCCGCCATTTCCCGGGCCCTCGGCAGATGCGCGCCGACCAGAAGATTCTCCGACACCGTCATGCGCTGGAACAGCATTCGGCCTTCGGGGACCATGGTCACGCCGGTTTCTACGATTTTTTCGGTGCGCAGCTTGTCCAACCGCCGCCCCTGACATTCGATGCGGCCTTCTATCTTTGCCGTTTTGCCGCGGTTCATCATGCCCGTAATAGACCGCAGCAGGGTCGATTTCCCGGCGCCGTTGGCCCCGATGACCGAGACGACCTCGCCCGTATTGACCGAAAATCCGACATTGAACAGAGCCTGCAATTCGCCGTACCACGCCGACAGGTTCTCGACCGTCAGAATCGGGTATTGCCCGTCGCGGCCGGGCTGGGAGAAGAGGTTTCCCTTACGCACCAAGGTAGACACGCTGCACCTCTGGCGTTTTGATGACGTGGTCCGGCGGACCCTGGGCGATGATCTGTCCGCCCGACAGGGCCATGAGCCGATCCGTCGCTCTCAGCATGGTTTTCATCACGTGCTCAATCCAAACCACGGTGATGCCGGCCCGTTTTATGCGGGCGACAAGTTCGATGAAATCGTCGACCTCGGCATCGGTCAGACCGGCCGCGACCTCGTCAATCAGCAACAGGCTGGGACGTGTCGCCAAGGCGCGCGCCAGCTCATGGCGCTTGCGCCCCAACAGGGGCAGGCGCCCCGCGAGCATGGAGTGCTCTTTTTTGAGGCCGGTGAATTCGAGGACCTGATCGACCCATTCATCGCACTCGGCCTGTTCCAACTGACCGGCAAACAGGGCTGCGACCCGCAGGTTTTCGCGGACGGTCATATGGGTAAAGGGGCGGGGAATCTGGTAGGTCCGGGCGATGCCCAGCCGGGCCCGGTCGTGGGTCGGCAAATGGGTGACATCCCGGCCGGCAAAGGCGATGGTGCCCGAATCCAGCGCCACCGTTCCCGCCAGCAGGCCGAATAGGGTGGTCTTGCCGGCGCCGTTAGGACCGATAATGCCGACGACCTCTCCTTCGACAATGTCAAAGGAGATGTTGTCGGCGATCGATACCGCGCCGAAGGCCTTGTTCAAGCCCTCTGTCCGCATCAGCACACTGGCCATTACAACAGGCTCCGAACAGACGGGATGCGATTGGAAAGGGCCGCGCTTCGCCGGGTGGCGCGCGGTTGCGAATGATGGTCCATGATGTCGAAGATTGCCCGGCTCAGCGGCGCGTCGCTTTCTGCCAGATCGGTGATAGCGGTGAAATGATTGCGGCCAATCTGCGGAAAATAGGCCGCCCGGTTTCCGGTTTTCCGCCAGTCGGAAAGAAACTCCTCCGAGTGGCGGGAAAACTCAGATGGTTCGTCGCTGCCATAGGTGATGAGCATCGGTGTGGGAACCGGCCGCAACAGTCTGATCGGCGAAGCGACCGCTATGTCGTTGTCGCTGATGCGCAGATCGGGCTGGAGAAAAGTAAGGCGGATCGGTTCAAGGTCGAACAGACCGCTGATGGCGGTCGCACTTTTCAGCACGTCGACCGGCAGACCGTAGGCGCCGGACCAGTCCGACAGGGCGCACATGGCGGCCAGGTGACCGCCGGCCGAGTGACCGCTGACATGAATGTTTTCCGGATCGCCGTGGAAGCCGGCAATGTTATGATAGGTCCACCAGACAAGGGCCCGCATCTGCCGGACGATTTCCGGAATGCTGACCTGCGGACACAAGGCGTAATTGGCAACGACCGTGGTAACGCCGCGGCCGACGAAACTGCGCGCGGTGAAGGAGAAATCCCCGGCACCGAGCATGCGCCAGTAGCCGCCGTGAATGAAGATCATGACAGGCGCACCCGGCCTGTCAGCGGGAAAAATGTCGCAATACTCCTCAACGGTCGGCCCGAAGGAGATGTTGCTGTGGTGAAAGAGGTCACGGCGCGTGTCGGCACTGCCGTCGATAAACTGGTGGGCATAGGCCATGAAGTCCGGCACCGATGCCTCGACATCATAGGCGCCGTCCAATTCCTGCTGCGTCTGGAAATCGCGATAGACCGCGGCGCACATTCACTCTTTCCCCCAAACGTGCAGGCGGCGGGCTCATCCCGCCGCCTGCGAGGCGTTGTCTTACTGCTGGTATAGCCGCATCGGCGCGGTGATCTCCACCTCCGGATAGACGGCGTTGAAGACATTTTCCTTTACCAGTTCGCCGGTTTCTTCATCCCGGCGCCATTGTGCGCCGCCAAGCGGCGAAACCGAATAGTTCTGGTCGTTGAACTTGATGCGTCCGACAACCGTTTCGAGATCGGTTTCATGAATGGCTTTCAATAGGGCTTCCTTTTCCGTAGTGCCGGCGCGCTCCAGTGCATCGAAAAGAACATCCCATGTGGCATCGCTCCAGGCCAGGGGCGGCGAATAGAGCTTGCCGGGGTTCTGGGTCTGATAACGGTTGACCAATTCAGCGCCGTCATAGTCGCCATATTTCGACCGGCCCGGGAAGGCGGGCGACCAGAAATTGACGCTCAGTATGTCGATGCCGAAATCGCCCAGTGCCCGCATCGGCTCGGGATAGCCCGTTCCCTTGTCGATGATGTACATTTTGGGCTTGAACCCGAGCTGTGCCGCCTGCTGCAAATAGGCCTGGAGATCCGGCGGCGCCAGAACGCCGGTCACGACCTCGACGCGGTTGCGCTTGAACTGATTGATGATGGCCGAGAAATCGGGCAGGCCCTGTTCGAACCGACCCGGATCGACCGGATCCCAACCTTCACCCTTGAAGGCAGGATCGAACAGCGAGGCAAAGACGACGCCGTCCGGATCGTTCGGATAGAGATAGCCGATCTTGCCGTTGAAGCCGCCCGGCAGCGCCTTGATCATCCCGACGTGGTTGGTCACCAGATCCGGCACACCGAAGAAGAAGTGGTGGGTGTATTTGAACGTTTTCGGTTTGCCGTCCGGGCCATAGAGCCAGGCCTCGATCGGCGTGTCCGACGTGATGCAGGGCACTTCATAGCGCTCGCACAGATCCGATGGCGCGTTCGTGGTGTCCGGCGTTCCCTGCGCCATGATCACATCGACCTTGTCTTCGAGAATGGCGCGGGTTGCGGCTTCGGCAGACCCGGCTGCCGTGCCCTTGGAATCATAGATCTCATATTCGATCTTGCACATCTGATCGCCGACTTTGAGACCGCCGGCCTCGTTGATCGGATCAACCTTGTTTTCATCCAGCCAGGGGGTTTCTCGCCCCATATCCAGCAGCGGACCGGTGATCGGCACAACCCGGCCGACCTTGATGACACATTCCTGCGCAAAGCTGCTTTCGGCACTCAACGCCAAAGCCAGCAGGGCTCCCCCTATCAGATATTTCTTCATTGCTTGCTCCCTTTTGTGAGACTTTGTCAGGTTCTGAACTCGATAACGGCAGCGCCCGAACCATAGGTCGCGCCGTAGGCGTGGATTTGCGCACCACTGATATTTCGCCCGAGTCCGCCCAAGACCCAGGCAAAATGCTTGAAGCCCATGTCCGCCTTGGCGGCCTTGGCATATTCCTGTGCGAATGCGCCCAATTCGGAGACGCTGCCGCCCTGCTGGATGCGGGCCAGCATCTTGCGGTTCCATTCGTCATCCTCGGCGGTGGCAATTCCGTCTGTGGTGATGTCGATCTCGTGTCGGAAGATGGACCCTGACAGGCCACCCACACCGAGGATCGCGACACGGCGCCCCATGCGATTGGCCTTGTCGACGGCCATTTCGGCCAGCCGTATCGTGTCGTCGAATGAGTGATACAGATTGTTCGACCCGATGGTCAGAGGAATGCGGCCGCCCGGATTGAGAAACCCGTTGGCAATAATGGTTCCCGTGTCGATCGGGAATTTCTCATAATCGACACCTTTCGATGAAATGCCGATTTCCTTGCTGCCCTCGATACAGGCGGCAGCAAGCTCGGTGTCACAGCTTATCTGATATTCGAGGTCGCCATATTCATACCAGTTCTCGTCCACATGCAGATCGTCGAATGAGCGCCGCATTTGCCACAGCTGGTCGAGGACGGCCATCCATTGGGTCGAATAGACAAGAATGGTGTCCGGCCGCGCCGCGCTCAGCGAGCGTCCTGCCGCGCGGCAGGCGGACGCGATTCCCGCCCATGGCGGGTTTTCCGGGCGCAGATAGGGCAACGGATTGCCGGGCACCAGATAGGCTGCAACTAATGACATTGTTCCTCTTTCCCCCTCAGGAATTCAGCGGCCGAGCACCGATCGTCGGTCCGTCTCCGGAGAACACGGATCCGCTGCCCGAACCCGCACCAGATGGCTGCGTGAATGCCGGTTGCGAGAAGGCCGGTTGCGGAGCAGCCGTGTCTCGGGCGCCGTTCCACCGGTCGGCGGGTGTTGCCAGTCCATGTTTGGTCAAATCCCATTTGAAGACGGCATTGCCGGTGCCGATGACATTGCCGAAGCCCAGCAATTCACCGGGCAGTTCCGGATATTCCATGGCCGCGCACATCCATGTGAAGGATCCGGCCTTGAACTCGGCGAAGGCGATTTCGACGAATTCGGGCAGCAGCTTGTGCACTGCGCTCATTTCCCCGTTGCGCATCATTTTTATGAGGCGCATGTCCCACTGATACATCTCCATCGAGTAGGGATGTTCCTGCGACATGTCTTCCGGCGTTTCCGGCTCCTCCTGGAAGTGGCGGTGGCTCATGGTCGCCGAGCACAGCAGCACGGCGCGCCGGCCGCTTTCGATAATGGCCTTGCGCGTTGCCTTGCCCAGCAGGTCCATTTCAGCAAAGCCCTCTTCCGTGGTCAGATAGTAGGGCGAGTTGTTGGCAGACAGCCCAACAACCGGGATGTCCCATTGCGGACGGGCCAGATGCAGGGAGGTGATGGTGCCGTAATCCACCCGGAAGCGCGGATTGGTCATCAGCTTGGACACCAGACCTTCTTCCTGGGCATATTTGCAGGCCAGACGCGCCAGTTCGACATCGACATTCAGGTCGTAGGTGTAGCGGAAAAGGTTTGGGAAGATCGGGTCGACGGACTTGCCCTGAAGCCGCGGCACACCGAGGAAATGGTGGCCAAGCTGGGTGTTCCAGTGCGGTGAATGAACGAGCAGAACATCCGGCTTCAGTTCGTCGATGCTTTCGCGGACCTTTTCATAGGCCCAGCGCAACTGTTCCCAGCCGCCCTGCGAACGCGGTTCGTTTTGGGGCGGGTTTTCACCATAGACCAGATGCGGGGGGTGCGGCGCGATAAAGCCGGCAACGATTTCACCTCTGGACATTGCAAAACTCCTCTTCATTTAGCCCTTGGTGCGGGCCGATTCGGCGATATAGGCGGTCCCACGAATTTCGATCAAAGCATTGGGGCGCGACAATTGGTGGACGGCAACCGTGGTCCGGGCCGGTCCGTCCGGTGTGAAGTATTTCGAGTAAATGTCGTTATAGCCGCCATAATCGTTCATATTGGCAAGGTAGGTGGTCACCTCCACCAGGTTCTCCAATCCGCCACCGGCGTCTTCCAGCACGGTTCGCAGGTTTTCGATGCAGGCGGTTGTCTGTTGCCGGATGCCGCCGTCAACAGGCTCAAATCCGGTGCCGGTTTGCGCGAGATGGCCCGAACCCGAAACAAATACGAAGGCGCCGGCGCGCCGATATCCGGCCGCGCCGCTGCTATGGTTCATCTCAGCGGGATGCCTGTCTTCGGATCTGGATTGCACCGATACTTTGCTCATGATCTCATGCGGTCTCCCCTGCGCCGGCCGATGGCGCATAGAACATGAATTCCGCCTCGATCTGCGCACCCAGCGGCAATTGTGTCGCGCCGACCGCTGTTCTCGTCGGCAGGTTCTGGCTGTTGGCAAAAAAGGCATCCCACACGGCATTCACATCGGGAAACCGGTGGAAGGCTGTCACAAACAGCGTTGCTGACATCAAAGTTGGCAGGGAGAGGCCATTGTCGGCCATCAGTCCCTCCAGGTTGGTCAGAATCTGGCGGAACTCGGCGCCGGCCCCACCATCGACCAGGGCATCCGTCTGCGGGTTCAATCCGATCATACCGGCGGTTTTGACAAACGGACCCATGCGCACAGCTGGACTGTAGCGAAACTTCGGCAAAGGCAAGCTTTCGAACCGCAACGTCAATCAGTAACCTCCCAGCCAGGTGAGGGTCGCGCCACCAAGGAATCTCACTTTAACTCTAATATTGAGATTGTAAACCAATAAATGAGAAACTAAGGTGGGACTCAAAGACTGTTGGGGATTGGCGGACTCAAAATGCTAGATTCCGCATTGGACACCTAAGGAGGGCGCTCGAATGGGCATCTTGGCAGCCGTGGTTCTGACGATAGTGGTCGTCGTCGTCGCGATCATCGTCTTCTGGATCTTGTTCTGGTGGCTCTATCAACGGGCAACGAAGGAAGTGGCATTCGTCCGCACGGGCATGGGCGGACAAAAGGTGGTGCAAAATGGCGGGGCATTCGTCATTCCCGTCCTGCATGACGTGATTCACGTCACCATGGGCACCAATCGCCTGGAAATCAGTCGTGTCGAAACCAACTCGATCATCACCCGAGACCGACTGCGTGTCGACGTCACGGCGGAGTTTTACGTCCGCGTCGGCGGCAACCGCGACGCTATTGCCCTGGCGGCGCAATCCCTCGGCAGCAAGACCTCGCAGCCCGGCGCGATGCGCGATCTTCTGGAAGGGCGTTTTGTCGATGCGCTGCGCACCATCGCCGCTGAAATGACAATGGAGGAACTGCATGTTCAGCGCGGTGAATATATCCGCCGCGTGAAGGAACTGGTGCGGCCGGAGATCGAGCAAACCGGTTTGGAACTGGAGAGTGCCTCACTGACCGCGATGGATCAGACCAATAAGGATTTCTTCAATCCCAACAATGCCTTTGATGCCGAAGGTCTGACGCGCTTGACCGCCGATATCGAGGAGCGCCGCCTGAAGCGCAATGCGATCGAACAGGACAGCGAGATTTCCATCCAGAAGAAGCGGCTGGAAAGCGAGACCCGGCGGCTGGAACTGACCAAGGAAGAAGAATATGCGCGTTTGGGCCAGCAACAGGAGGTGGCCGTGCGCCGCGCCGAACAGGCTGCCCTGATTTCAGCCCAGGAAGCGGCCAAGCGGCAGGAATCGGAAGAGGCGCGTGTCGCTGCCGAACTGGCGATCGAAGTCGCCAATGTCAAAGCGGAAGAATCGCGCGAGATCGAAAAGCTGAACGCCCAGAAAGAGATCGAGCGGCAGACCCAGAAGACGCGCCAGGAATCTGAAATCGCCGCCATCGAAACCGAACTGGCAGTGGAACTGCGCAGAATTGAGCGAAAGCGGGACGTTGCGCTGCAGGAGGCTGAAACGTCGGCGGAAACCCGCAAGATCGAGGCCGACAAGAGCCGTGAGGCCGAAGAGGCACGGATCGCCGCCGACCGCGAGATTCAGCTCGCGCGCACAGCGTCCAACGAGGCCACGAGCCTGCGCGAGATTGCCCTGCAATCGGCTGTCGAAACCGAGGAACAGAACAAGCGCCGCGCCGTCGACGATGCCAAGCAGGATACCGACAAGGATATCCGGCTCAGTCGAATTGAACGGGAAAAAACGATCGCGCTGGTGCAGGCCGAACAGGCCGCCGAAATTGCCAAGGCAGAGAGTGAGAAAAAGAAGGAGGCGGACGAGACGGTCATTCGCACGACGCAGGAAATCGACCATCTTCGGGTCGAAGTGGAAAGGGATCTGGAGGCCGCCCGCATCCTGGCCGAAGAAGAGGTCGAACTGGCCAAGGCGGCCAAGAAGGAATCGATTTCGACCGCCAATATCAGCACGCAGCTCAATGTCGACATCAAGACGATCGAGCAACAGCAGAAGCTGAGCGAGGAAGAGCATCGGCGCGATATTGCCGTGGCGAAGAGCTCGAAAGCACAGATTGCGGCGCTGGCCGACGTTGAAACGGCCCGCGTGGCCCTCGTGAAGGCGGAATCGGAACTGGAATTGGTCCGTGCCCAGGAACGTGAGGAGCGCGACAAGATCATCGCGCTTATTCAGGCCAACACCGAGGCGGAACGCGAAACGGTTGCGATGCTGGTTCAGGCCGAGGCGAAATTCCGCGAGGCGCAGAACATTGCCAAGGCCAGCGAGGTCGAAACAAAGTCCAAATCGGAACGCGTCAAGGCGCTGGCGCAGGCCGAGGCTTTGGCGGAAAAGGCGCGTCTGGAGGCAGAAGAATTGCGCAACGCTACAGACGCGGCGGCGGTACGCGCCATGACCGATGCGGAAAACACCATGTCGGAAGAGCTGATGTCGCTGAAACTGCGCCTTTCGGTCATAGACCATCTCAAAGACATCATTCGCGAAAGCGCCAAGCCGATGGAGAACATCAACGATATCCGCATCCTGCAGGTGGACGGTGTTCTGGGCCAGTCGGGCCTGTCCGGCGGCGAGGGCGAACCGGCACCGCGCGGTTCGGGTACTCTGCCGGATCAGTTGGTCGACAGCGCCCTTCGTTACAGAACGCAGGCACCGGTGGTTGATTCCCTTCTGGGCGAGCTCGGCCTGTCTGGGTCGGATTCCAAGGCCGTCAGGGGCTTTCTCAATCAGCAACTCGGCGGCAAGGACGACAGCGAGACCGATCCCTCGGATGAGAGCTGAACCGGCATCGCTCAACTGATTATCTCGGACCTGAGGCACCATGGCGACGCCCAAAAACAACTCGGTCATCAAGGCCTTTGACATTCTGCAGCTGCTGGCGCGCAACACGCGGCCGCTGAGCCCGCAGCAGATTGCCGAGGAGACCGGCGCGACCCTTTCGACCACCCATCGGTTCCTTCTGACACTGGAGGAAATCGGCGCCGTGTCGCGCCAGCCCGGCAATCTTTATCATCTCGGCCTTTTGATATCGGAACTCGGACAAAGCGCCGGCGGCGAGCAGATTCTGACCGAACGTGCAAAGGTCCATATCGAGGCTCTCGCCGAGGAATTGGGAGAGACCGTGAGCCTCACCCTTTTCAACAAGAGCGGTCCGCAAAAGGTTGCCTGGCACATCCCCAAACGACCGCTTGTGTGCGGCGAACGAAGTGATTTCGGACCGTCCTTTCACAACACATCCATCGGCAAGCTGTATTTTTCGCTGCTTCCGGCCACGGTGCTGGAGGAACGTCTGTCGACCCTTCGCATGGACAGGGTCACCGACCGCTCGGTGGCTGATCTCGACACGTTGCGCCGGCAGCTTCGCGATGCGCGGGAGCGCGGTTACGCGCTGAGTTTCGAGGAAAGAGAACCCGGCCTTGCCGACCTCAGCGTGCCGATAGTTTCGGATCATGACGATGTGATCGGGGCCCTGACGGTCAGCGTGCCGGTCTCGCGCTTCGAACCGCCACGCAGGGACCACATCATCGCGCAGATCCGCAGCACCATCAAAGCGATCGTCAGCCGTGTCTTCGTCAAATCCTATACGCTGCCCGGCAAAGCGCGGCCGCGCGGCAGCTTCCCCCATGTCAAGCGTGTGGAGAATCTTGTTTTTGTGTCGGGCACAAGCTCGCGGCGCCCAAATGACAGTTTTGCCGGCATTACGGTTTTTCCCGACGGAAGTCTGTTTCACAATATTTTCGAGCAGACCCGGGAAACCATGCTGAATGTGTCGGACATTCTTGAAACGCTGTCGCTGACCCTATCCGACATTGTCAGCCTGGAGGCGTTTTTGATCAACATGGATGAAGAAGCCCTGTTCAACAGTGCTATCGATCAGGTTTTCGACGGTCGGCTTCCGGCGATCACAACGACGGCAGCCAAGGCCCTGCCGCATCCCCATCAGGCGGTGATGGTCAAGGCTGTCGCCAGCTACAATGCGCTTGACGAAAGCCAGGCATCATTGAACACCCATTGACAGTGACCATCGAAACCGAACTCCCGCATCACACAAGAGGGCATAATGCTTACCCAGGAACAACGTGAATCCGTCGTCGCCTCCCTGGCGAAATCCCACGAAACGAAAGTGCAGGGTCAACGCCCATCGGAGATGTTTCCGGAGATTGAAATTGCAGACAGCTATGCGATTTCGTCGATGCTGGCGGATCATTGGGTCTCGAAAGGCGCCCGGATTATCGGACACAAGGTCGGCCTGACGTCCAAGGCCATGCAGGCCTCGTCGAAAATTGATGAGCCCGATTACGGCTATATTTTCGACGATCTGCTGATCGAAAATGGCGCGAAGGTCCCATTCGAGAATTATTGCGTGCCCCGGGTGGAGCCCGAACTCACCTTCGTTTTGAAGGAACCCCTGAAGGGCCCGGGCGTCGGACTTGTCGATGTGCTCAAGGCGACAGACTACGTGGTTCCGTCGATCGAAATCATCGATGCCCGGGTGACGGAACCGCGCAAGATTTTCGACACGGTTGCCGACAATGGAGCGGCTGCAGGATTGATCCTCGGTGGCCGGCCGATGCGTCCGGACGAGGTCGATCTGCGGTGGGTGGGTGCGATCTTCCATCGCAATTCAGATATCGAGGAAACCGGCATCGCGGCAGGTGTGCTGGGGCATCCGGCGATGGCAATTGCCTGGCTGGCCAACAAGCTGGCTCCGTTCGGCACCACGCTGGAACCAGGGCACATGATGCTTTCGGGTTCGTTTACACGGCCCGTCTGGGCAGCAAAAGGCGACACACTACTGGCCGATTTCGGACCGCTTGGAACGGTATCGGTGCAATTCACATGATCAATCCTCCTGAAAACAGGTTCAAGGCCCGCTTGCTCGCTGGAGAAACGCAGCTGGGCCTGTGGATGTCGGTTCCAAGTCCCGTCACCGCGGAGGCGCTGTCGCTGGTCGGTTATGACTGGCTTCTTTTCGACAGTGAACATTCCGCCGTCGAAGTGGCCCAGATGCAGCCCTTGTTGCAGGCGGCGTCGGCCGGTGACAGTGCGCTGGCTGCGCGGCCGGCCTGGAATGACAAGGTGTTGATCAAGAAATTGCTGGATATCGGCGCGCAGACGCTGCTGGTGCCGTTCGTTCAAAGCGCGGACGAGGCCGCCGAGGCCGTTCGGGCAACCCGCTATCCGCCGGACGGTATTCGGGGTGTTGCCGGCTCGACACGCGCCAGCCGGTTCGGCATGGCGCAGGGTTATCTTCAGCAAGCCAACAGCCAGATCTGCACATTGGTGCAGATCGAAACCGCCGAGGCGCTTGAGGGGCTTGAGGATATTGCTGCGGTTGGCGGGGTCGACGGCGTCTTCATCGGACCGTCCGACCTTTCCGCCTCGCTGGGCCATCTGGGCAATCCGGGATGTGATGAGGTACAGGCAGAGCTGAAGGCCGCTGCTGCCCGTATTTCATCCGCCGGAAGTGTTCCAGGCATCCTGGCGACGCGGCCCGAAGACGCGATGCGTTACCTCGAATGGGGCTACCGGTTCGTAGCGATATCGGTTGATATGGGGCTGCTCATTGCGGCCGCCCGGAACGCTCTGGAGACCGTGAGGCCAATATAGTCCGGCCGCTCTGTCCGGGCCCGCTCAGGCGCGCCGCCGGCCACGGCGTTCGCGGCGCGGTGCTTCTCCACCGGAATCGGCCGTTTTGTTTCTCATCGGGCCGATTTTTTCAACAATCTCCTCAACGGAGGGGCGTGCCGATTTTTGATGGGTGTCGATGGCCTGGCGCATGGCCCGCAAATGATCGCAAGACGTCCCGCAGCAACCGCCGATGATCGTGGCCCCGGCATCGATTGCGAGCCGCGTGTATTCGGCCATTAAAGGCGGGGTTCCCGAGTAGAAGATTTCCGAGCCCCGGAACTCGGGAATGCCGCAGTTTCCCTTGACGATGATGCGGCCTGACGGATCGGCGGCGCTGATATCGAGAAGCGATGCGAGAATATCCGATGCGCCGACACCGCAATTGGCTCCGACGGCAATCGGTGCCTGATCGATGTCCGATGTCACACCGCTAATATCCTTTGGATGAAGTCCCATCATCGTCTTTCCAGCCGTGTCGAACGACCCGGTGTAGACGTAAGGCATGTCGCAATCGGCGGCTGCCTGTGCGGCGGCGCGTATTTCATCGGGGGCGGACATGGTTTCGATCCAGGCCAAATCCGCGCCGCCGGCCTTCAGACCCTCGATCTGTTCAGCAAAGGCTGCCACCGCGTCATCATAGGTGAGGGCCCCAAGAGGCACCAGCAGTTCACCGGTTGGTCCAACCGAACCGGCCACGATGATCCGACGGTCGCTACTATCGGCGACCCTTCTTGCAATTTCGGCAGCCTTTTTGTTGAGCTCGAAAACACGGTCCTGGGCGTGATGGAGTTTCAGCCGGTGTCGCGTGCCGCCAAACGAATTGGTTAGAATAATGTCCGAACCGGCATCGACGAAATCCCGATGCAGCTTGACGATGTTGTCCGGCTGATCCTCGTTCCAGAGTTCCGGCGCCTCGCCGGCCTCCAGCCCCATCGCAAACAGGTTGGTGCCCGTTGCGCCATCGGCGAGCAGAATGCCTTTCTCGGCAATCAATTGGGAGAGGGGATCGGAAACGATCTGAGACGCGCCCATGGCAAAAGTCCTGAAAATGAAATGTCAACATCGCGATATAAAGATGTCTTTATATCATTGCAATGAACAATTTGCGTTCCGGGGACGGTTTCTCGTTCTGCCGGACCTGCGCCTCCGGAGTTGGCAGTTGATTTTGTTGATGCATCCCGCTTTTACGGGGTTCGTCAAAAACCTTTGTATTTCAGACGTTTGCGAGATAATTTTTCAGTTTTTCGGCAGCCGCCGGCGTCACCCATTGTGACCATAGCGTCTCATTGGTGCGCAGAAAATGCAAAGCCGCATCCTCCGCAGACGCCCGATTGTCATTCGCCCATGCCATCAGCTCGTTGACTGTTCGATTGCTCCAGGATCGTTTCGCCAGATAGGCAAAAGCCTCCGGGTTGGCGCGTCTGAACGGTTCGGTCGTTGCGGTGTAGACCTTGGATTTCGGCCAGGCATTGGGCTTCGGATCGGGACAATCAAGGACCGCGGTGCAGTTGTCCCATTCGGTCTTGTCGTGCCGAACGCCGAAATCGAGCCGCACCATCTCGTATTTTCCAAGCGTTGCTGTCGGCGCCCAATAGTAGCCGAGCCAGCCGCGGTTTTCCTCAAATGCGGTAGAAATGGTCTCGATCAGCGCTTCGGGCGTTTCGGTGGGGAACAGCGCGAAGCCCTTTTCCCCGGCCCCGTAGGCCTTGAAAAGATTGGCGGTGGAGATACGGCAGCTCCATCCGAGCGGGCAGCTGTAAACGGCGCCCTTGTCCTGCCCGTCCTGGGCCGGAAACAATTCGGGATGCTCAAGCGCGTCTTCAATTGACTTGATGTCCGGATGGGCTTCGGCAATGAAATAAGGGATCCACCATCCTTCCACACCACCATCCGACAGGGACTCTGCGGCAATCTGCAATCTGCCGTCCGCTACCGCTTCGTCGAAAGTCTCGCGCACGGCATTGATCCACATTTCAGGTGCAATATCGGGCCGACCCTCACCAACCATCGTGTTGAATGTCGGCAAGGTGTCGCCCGGCACGAGTATCGCATTGCAGTCATAGGCGTGGGAGAGGATGATCCGGTCGACATTGGCCAGCAGATCGGCGGATTGCCAGCTCATCTGTGCAATGGTGACGTCGCCGCACTGCTCGGCGCTCGCCGGCTGTGCAAGCGCAAGCGGTCCCAGTCCAAGCAACAGCAGTGCAATCAGTCTGTTCACGGTCAAAAACTCCGTGTTCGTCGTCGTTTCGACGATACTCGAAGTGTAAGACCATTCTGCGGCAGACGAAAGCCGGATTGCCCGGCCGATAGCGCCGTGATGCGGCAAAAGGCCCGACATGCGACGCCGGATTGCCGCAATCGGGCTGGCTTTCAGCCTGACCGGCGGTCTATACAGATGCCGAACGGGCGGCCATGGGTGCTGTTGACAAAAGGGACGACAAAATGAATCAGCACATGCGGCCAAAACGCCGGGATCGCGGACCGAAGGGACGTCCGCTTGATGACGCGGCACTAGCGGAAGTCAGCGACCTGTTCGAAGGGCGTGCTTTGAAGCGCGACCTGCTGATCGAATATCTGCATGTGATTCAGGACACCTATGGCTGTCTTTCGGCTGCTCATATCCGTGCGCTTGCGGAACTGATGCGGCTGCCGCAGGCTGAAATCTTCGAAGTCGCCTCCTTTTACGACCATTTCGATATCGTCAAGGAAGGCGAGGCGCCGCCGGCTCCGCTGACGGTGCGGGTCTGTGATTCCCTGTCCTGCATGCTGGCCGGGTCGGATGCGCTGCTGGCAAAGCTCAAAGCATCGGCCGATCCGTCTCTGATCCGTATCTTGCCGGCGCCCTGCATGGGACGCTGTGCCACGGCGCCGGCAGCCCGGATCGGCAACCGGGAAGTCGACATCGCCACGGCCGATGGTCTTCTCGCCCTGGCGGAAAACGGCGGATTCGACGTCCTGGTGCCGGACTATGTCAATCTTCACGCCTACCGCAAATATGGTGGCTATTCGCTCTGGCAGAAGGTTCGCGATGGCAAGGTTTCTGCGGAATCGCTGATCGAAAGCCTGTCCGATGCCGGACTTCGCGGACTGGGTGGTGCAGGCTTTCCGGCGGGCAAGAAATGGGGGTTTGTGCGATCCTATACCGGGCCGCGCCTGATGACCGTCAATGGTGATGAGGGCGAGCCAGGCACTTTCAAGGACCGCTACCTGCTGGAGAGCGATCCGCACCGCGCACTGGAGGGTGCGCTGATTGCGGCCCATGCGGTCGAGGCCGAGCGCATATATTTTTACATGCGTGACGAGTATCAGGCCGTGCTGGAGATCCTGCGCACGGAAATCGCGACACTGGAGGAGGCCGGCCTGATCGATGCCGGATTCATCGAATTGCGGCGCGGCGCCGGCGCTTATATCTGCGGCGAGGAAAGTGCGATGATCGAAAGCATCGAGGGCAAGCGCGGCCTGCCGCGGCATCGCCCGCCCTATATCGCTGAAGTCGGCCTTTTCGGCCGGCCAACGCTCAACCACAATGTCGAAACACTCTGGTGGATCCGCGACATCGTTGAGAACGGCGCGGACTGGTTTGCCGAGCAGGGGCGTGAGGGTCATCCCGGTCCGCGGTCATGGTCGGTTTCCGGACGGGTGAAAAATCCCGGCGTCAAACTGGCGCCGGCGGGAATCACCGTTCGCGAGCTGATCGATGACCATTGCGGCGGCATGGCCGAGGGCCATACCTTCAAGGCCTATCTTCCCGGCGGTGCCTCGGGCGGCATTCTGCCGGCCCATATGGATTCCATTCCGCTCGATTTCGGTGGTGAACTGGCGGATCTCGGCAGCTTTGTGGGCTCGCACGCGGTGGTCATTCTCTCTGACCAGGACAGTGTCAAGGACGCAACGCTCAACCTGTTGAAATTCTTCAAACATGAGAGCTGCGGACAGTGCACGCCCTGCCGGTCAGGCACCGAAAAAATGGTCGAATTGCTACAGCGGGAGGGGGCGCTGGATGAACAGGCCCTGCGTGATCTCGAACTGGTCATGCGTGATGCCTCGATTTGCGGTCTCGGTCAGGCCGCACCCAATCCGGTCAACCATTTGCTGATCCATTTCCGCGACGACCTTTGACAGCGGACCCGATAACGCCAGGACACGCCAAGATGACAGACATCACGTTCAGCCTCGATGGAAAGACGGTATCGGCCTCGCCGGAAGAAAGTATCTGGGACGTCGCAAAACGCCAGGGCACGCGCATTCCGCATCTGTGCCATCTGGACAAGCCCGGCTATCGGCCGGACGGCAATTGCCGGGCCTGCATGGTCGATATTGACGGCGAACGTACCCTGGCCGCCTCGTGCATTCGCAAGCCTGTTGAGGGCATGGTGGTGCGCACGGACACGGAACGGGCGGAAAAATCCCGGGCAATGGTCTTCGAAATGCTGGCCAGCGATATGCGGCCGCGTGTGGAGACGCCGGACGATCAATCCGTCTTCTGGGAATGGGCCGAGTCCATGGGCATTACCGGGTCGTCGCGCTTTGCCTCGAAATTCGACGGCGAAGATGCGGATCGCGGCTTCGATATTTCCAATCCGGCCATTGCGGTCAATCTGGATGCCTGCATCACCTGTGGCGCGTGTGTACGCGCCTGTCGCGAAGTGCAGGTCAATGATGTGATCGGCATGGGCGGACGCGGACATCATTCGGTGCCTGTCTTCGACCTGCAGGATCCGATGGGGGAGTCAACCTGTGTGACCTGCGGCGAGTGCGTCCAGGCCTGTCCGACCGGCGCGCTGTTCGAAAAGTCGCTGATGGATGAATCGAACACCAGACGGGCGGTCGAGGACTTTGACCGGGTTGTCGACAGCGTGTGTCCGTTCTGCGGTGTCGGCTGCCAGACAAGTGTGGCGGTCAAGGACAATCGCATCGTACAGGTGGACGGCCGCAACGGGCCGGCCAATGAGAACCGGTTATGCGTGAAGGGACGCTTCGGTTTCGATTATGTCCACTCTGACGACCGGCTGACAAAACCGCTTATCCGGCGCGACGATGCGCCAAAGGCGGGAGACATGGATTTGCGCGGTGTCGATCCGCTGACGATCTTCCGCGAAGCCAGTTGGGATGAGGCGCTGGAAAAGGCGGCATCGGGTCTCAACGCCATTATCGACAGCGATGGCGGCGGTGCGCTCGCCGGTTTCGGATCGGCGAAGGGATCCAATGAGGAGGCCTATCTGTTCCAGAAACTGGTGCGCGAGGGCTTCGGTACCAACAATGTCGACCATTGCACACGGCTGTGTCATGCCTCTTCCGTGGCGGCTCTGATGGAAGGGGTCGGATCGGGCGCCGTGTCCGCTCCGTTCACCGATGCCCAGAAGTCCGACTGCATTATCGTGATCGGTGCCCGGCCGGCGACCAACCATCCGGTTGCCGCAACCTATCTCAAACAGGCGGTCAAGGAGGGCAGAACCCTCATTGTCATGGATCCGCGCAAGCAGGGGCTGATGCGCCACGCGACCCACGCACTGCAGTTCAAGCCGGGCAGCGATGTTGCAATGCTCAATGCGCTGCTTCATGTGATCATCGCGGAAGAGCTTTACGACGCACAATATATTCAAGCGAATGTTTCGGGATTCGAAGCGCTGAAGGACAAGGTCAAGGATTTCTCGCCGGAGGCCATGGCCGAGGTTTGCGGTGTCGATGCCGAGGTGCTGCGAACCGTGGCGCGCAGCTACGCCCAATCGGAGCGCTCCATCATCTTCTGGGGCATGGGTATTTCCCAGCACACCCATGGTACCGACAATGCCCGCTGCCTGATCGCCATGGCGCTGATCACCGGCCAGGTCGGCCGGCCCGGAACCGGGCTGCATCCATTACGTGGCCAGAACAATGTGCAAGGGGCGTCGGATGCCGGCCTGATACCGATGTTCATGCCAGACTACCGGTCCGTCGAAAATGCCGACATTCGAGGTGAATTCGAGGATCTGTGGGGCCGGACGCTTGACCCGAAACGCGGTCTGACCGTGGTTGAGATCATCGATGCCATTCATGCCGAGCAGATCAAGGGCATGTATATCATGGGCGAAAACCCGGCCATGTCCGATCCGGATCAGACCCATGCGCGCGGTGCCCTGGCCAAACTTCAGCACCTGGTGGTGCAGGACATTTTTCTGACCGAAACGGCCTGGCACGCCGATGTCGTTCTGCCGGCGTCTGCCCATGCGGAAAAACTGGGAACCTACACCAATACCAATCGTCAGGTGCAGATCGGCCGTCCGGCGCTCGACCCCCCGGGGGAGGCGCGCCAGGACTGGGAGCTGATCGTCTCGCTGGCAAAGGGCATCGGCCTTGGCTGGAACTACGGCCATATCTCAGAGGTCTATGACGAGATGGCGTCCGTCATGCCATCACTGAATAACATCTCCTGGGAACGGATCGAACGCGAGGATGCGGTGACCTATCCGGCCGATGCGCCGGACAAGCCGGGCAATGAGATCGTGTTCGGCGACGGGTTTCCGACAGAAGACGGGCGCGGCAAGATTGTGCCAGCCGACTTGCTGCCGCCCGATGAGGTGCCCGATGAGACCTATCCGCTGGTGTTGACGACCGGTCGCCTGCTGGAACATTGGCACACCGGCGCAATGACCCGCAGGGCCGGCGTTCTCGATACGCTGGAGCCGCAGGGCATCGCTGCGATGAACCCCTATGAAATCAGCCGCCAGGGTTTGCAGGCCGGTCAGATGGTGGCCGTCGAAACGCGGCGCGGCACGGTTGAAGCGGTGCTGCGGTCCGACCGGGAAGTGGCCGACGGGATGATCTTCATGCCGTTCTGCTTCAATGAAAGCCCGGCCAACCGGCTGACCAATCCGCAGCTCGATCCTTTCGGCAAGATTCCGGAGTTCAAATATTGTGCTGCCCGGATCGAAGGATTGAGCGAGCGGGATGCGGCGGAGTAGCTCGGCTCAGCTGTAACCAAGCGCACGCAGCCGTCGTTCGATGGCTTCTCGCTCCCGCGCATCGAAGGCGCGCTGTTCCCGGTTGTGCTCCTGGAACAGATCCTTGAATTTCGTGCGGGCCGTGTCGATCAGCACGCGGCAGCTTTGCTGTGGTGGCATCGCCAGCAAGGCCTTCTCGATTTTCTTTGCATATTTCTGCGAGATTTCGACATGCACCTGCTCATGCTCTTCCACATGGCGGCCAAGGCCGGCGAAGCCGGCGCGGGTCCGACTGTCGGCCCGGTCGAGGTCCGCCCAGCGCGGCAGGGTCACTTTCAGCTCGAGCAAAACCTCGGCCGAATCAATTCGGCATTCTCCGTCCTTGCGAACGGTCCGTACTTTTGGCGTCATACGGGTCTCGGTTGTGCCGATTGCGTGACCGTCCTGCGGGCCGCGGATCGCGATCTGCTCGTTGATCTGGTCCACGGTTGTCCCGGGCACATTGTAGTAGACGGTCGTTACACCCGGTTTGGTGCTGGTACAGGCGGCCAGCGCGGACAGGCAGAACACCAGCGCCAGCGGTCTGGTCCATTTGCGCATATTCGATCCTGTCTGTGGTGATGAAGGCAAACGCATCACGAAATACGGTCTCCCAGCTTGGCCACCCGGCTCCTGATTTTGATACTGGTCATAATGGAAAGAGCAGACAATGGCAAAAATGCGGTGGGTGGACGGGCAGCGCTTACAGGACATTGCCCTTGAGATTGCATTTGCCAGCGTCGCCAAAAAGTGGTTCAAAGAAATGAACGAGCGTTTATATATCCGCTCGCCGCGATCGGAGGTTGTCAGGGAGGTTCACCATGGATGCGGTTTTGGAGGCAATGGAAGAGCGTTTCAGCCTGACGGATGAACAGCGCGCCATGCAGGATATGGTGGCCTCATTTGCGGCCGACCGCGTAGCTCCCAGCGCCATCGAATGGGACCTTGACAAACATTTGCCCGTCGAGGTGATCCGGGAAACGGCGCCGCTTGGTCTCGGCGGCATTTATGTGCGTGACGATGTCGGCGGCTCCGGACTTGGACGCCTTGATGCGGTTGTCATCTTCGAAGCGCTGGCAAAGGCCTGTCCGGCCTTTTCCAGCTTCATTTCCATCCACAATATGGCCGCCTGGATGATCGACAGCTTTGGCACCGAAGAGCAGCGACAGCGCTTCCTGCCGAAGCTGACATCGATGGAGGAAATCGCCAGCTATTGCCTGACCGAGCCCGGATCCGGTTCGGATGCGGCGGCGATGAAGACAAAGGCAGTTCTGGACGGCGATACCTATGTGGTGAACGGTACGAAACAATTTATCTCCGGTGCGGGCAGCAACGACATCTATGTGACGATGGTCAGGACCGGAGAGGGCGGAGCGGCGGGTGTCTCAACCCTGGTTGTTCCCAAGGACGCGCCGGGCCTTTCGTTCGGGGCTCCTGAGTCCAAGATGGGCTGGCATATGCAGCCGACGGCCCAGGTTGTGTTCGACAATTGCCGGGTGCCGGTCGAGAACCGGATCGGTGATGAAGGGATGGGCTTCAAGATCGCCATGGCCGGGCTTGATGGCGGCCGGCTGAACATAGCCGCCTGCTCACTCGGCGGCGCACAGTCGGCATTTGACAAGGCATTGGAATATGCGGCGGAACGGCAGGCCTTCGGCAAGCCGATCAACCAGTTTCAGGGTCTGCAATTCAAGATGGCCGACATGGCGACCAGCCTCGAAGCGGCGAGACTGATTCTCTATGCCGCGGCCGACAAGCTGGACCGTAAGGCCCATGATGCCGGCAAATGGTCGGCCATGGCCAAGAAATTCGTGACCGATGAAGGTTTCCAGGTGGCCAATGACGCGTTGCAGCTTTTTGGCGGATACGGATATCTGGCCGATTACGGCGTCGAAAAACTCGTCCGCGATTTGCGTGTCCACCAGATTCTTGAAGGCACCAATGAAATCATGCGGGTCATCATCGCCAGAAGCCTGACCCGCTGACACGGGTCCGTTGTCGCAGGGAGGGCACACATCATGACCAAAATCGCTTTTATCGGTCTCGGCAATATGGGCAATCCCATGGCCGCCAATCTGGTCCAGGCCGGATTGTCCGTCACCGGGTTCGATCTCGTGCAGGGTAATCTCGATCAGGCGCGGGATGCTGGCGTCCGCGTCGCAGACTCCGGTCCGCAAGCGGTGGAGGACGCCGATGTCGTCATCACGATGCTGCCGGCGGGCAGCCATGTGCTCGCCGTCTACCGGGAGTTGGTTCCGCTTGCCGATGAGGGGACGTTGTTTATCGATTGCTCGACCATCGATGTGGACGGTTCCCGGCAGGCGCACGGACTGGCCGCTGATCATCGGATGCTGTCGGTCGATGCCCCGGTCTCCGGTGGAGTGGGCGGCGCAGAAGCTGGGACACTGACCTTCATGGCAGGCGGTTCGAAAGAGGCCTTCACCAGGGCTGAACCCATCCTGGACCCGATGGCCGGTCGCATCGTGCACTGCGGCGATGCGTCAGCCGGCCAGGCGGCGAAGATCTGCAACAACATGATTCTGGGCGTTTCCATGATTGCCGCCGGCGAGGCGTTTGTTCTGGCCGAGAAGCTCGGACTGTCCCACCAGGCGCTCTTTGACGTCGCCTCGACATCGTCGGGGCAGTGCTGGTCGATCAACACCTACTGCCCGGTTCCGGGGCCTGTGCCGACTTCGCCCGCCAATCATGACTACAAGCCGGGATTTGCCGCCGCTTTGATGTTGAAGGACCTTAAACTTGCTCAGGAAGCCGCCCAGTCGGCGGGCGCGGTGACACCGCTCGGCGCCAGCGCCACCCAACTCTATGCCCTGTTCAACGCCACGGGCGAGGAGGGGACCGATTTTTCCGGAATCATAAACTTCCTGCGCGGGCAAGTAAAAAAAACCGAATAATCTGCCAAATTTAGGTTTGATTAAGGTCTCAATAACGGTCCGGTAACACTATTTCGATAGAACGGTTTTCGCGGCGGATCAAACCGCCAGCTGCTCCGGATCAGGTCATGCGTACCGGAGTATCGCGATCTTCGTGCGTAACAACGAAGGGGTCATATGTATGGTGACCGCGCCGCGCTGGGGGCAACCCGAAGCGCGGTAATCGCATATTCAGCTTACGGATCATCCCTTTCAGATCACCCAAATTGCAATTGCCCGCACGTCTCGGTGCAATCGGCCCTTTGCACCGAATTGCAGCGGTGATACGCACGACCCATGGCAAAAGCGATCATGCTCCAGGGAACCGGATCGGATGTCGGCAAAACCGTGCTGGTGGCCGGGCTGTGCCGCCTGGCCGCCAATCGGGGGCTGACGGTTCGTCCCTTCAAGCCGCAAAACATGTCCAACAATGCCGCGGTCGCCGAAGATGGTGGTGAAATCGGGAGGGCACAGTGGCTTCAGGCGCTGGCCTGCCGGGTACCATCATCGGTTCACATGAACCCGGTCCTGCTCAAACCGCAATCCGAGATGGGATCGCAGATCGTCTTGCAAGGTCAGGTCTGGGGGCAGGCGACGGGCCGGGACTATCTGGCTGTCAGGGGCCGCCTACTGGATGCGGTCATGGACAGCTGGCAAACCGTCACGGAAGGTACCGATCTAGTTATTGTCGAGGGCGCGGGCTCGCCCGCCGAGATCAATCTGCGCGCCCATGACATTGCCAATATGGGGTTTGCCACACGCGCCGATGTGCCTGTCATTCTGGTGGGCGATATCGACCGCGGGGGTGTGATTGCCTCTCTTGTGGGAACCCATACGATCCTCCCCGAAGACGACCGGCGGATGATCCGGGGCTATCTGATCAACAAGTTTCGCGGCGACGTTTCGCTGTTCGACGACGGGCTTGCGGCTGTCGGGCGCCATACGGGCTGGCCCTGTTTCGGCGTTATTCCATGGCTGAAAGAGGCACGACGCCTGCCGGCGGAGGATTCGGTCGTGCTCGAGAAGATGGTGCGCGGAAACACCGGTGCATTGAAGATCGCCGTTCCAGTGCTGAACAGGATTGCGAATTTCGACGATTTTGACCCGCTGGCAGCCGAACCCGATGTCGATCTCGTCATGGTGCGGCCCGGCGATCCCTTGCCGTCCGATGCGGGACTGGTGATCATTCCCGGATCGAAGTCGACAATTTCCGATCTGGAGACCTTTCGCCGGCAGGGATGGGACGTCGATCTCGCCGCTCATGTCAGGCGCGGCGGTCATGTGCTGGGCCTGTGCGGCGGGTATCAGATGCTCGGGCGCACCGTCCGCGATCCCGAACATCTCGAAGGCAGCCGGGAGTCGATCGAGGGGCTCGGATTGCTGGACATCGAGACGATCATGGCGCCGGCAAAGACCGTGCGCAATGTCGAAGCGGAGGGCCTCATTCACCCGGTTTCGATGCGCGGCTATGAGATCCATATCGGGCAGACACACGGTCCTGATTGCAGCCGCCCCTTTGCCCGGGTCAATGGGCACGCGGACGGTGCCGCCACAGCGGACGGCCGCATCATCGGAACCTATCTGCATGGTATTTTTGCCAGCGATGCCTTTCGGGCGCGCTATCTGCAGAGTTTGGGCCTCAGTGGTGAGACCCACAATTATCGCCAGCAGGTGGATGAGGCGCTGGATGTGATCGCCGAGCAACTGGCTAATCTGATCAGTGATGATTTTCCTGTGCTCGGCAAGGCCGGCTAGCAGGTCACCGGCCTGTGTTGTGCAACCTTTATCGAGGATCACGTCGCATGGATGTCTGTATCTGCCGCAATGATGATTGACAGGGACAAGACACTGGGCCTATCACTGACGGTACGAATGGTCCCCAAGGGCGAAGCCTGAAGGATCAAAATGGGAATGTGAAGAGTGGACCCAAACCGGGCACTTCGATCGCAGCCGACCCCGCGACTGTAGAGCGGATTGGTATTCTCGCACACCGACATCCGGTTTGTCCGTTTGGCCAGCCGGATTGATGTGAAAGCCACTGAAGTGGCGGTGCAATGAACCGGGTGGACGCCTCTAGATATCTGCGAATCGTCCGCTTTTGCACCGCCAATCTCTTCGGGAAGGTGAGAGACTGCCGGGCAGGTCACAGGATCTGCCAATCCGCGAGCCAGGAAACCTGCCATTCGTGAACATGCAATGGGATCGTTCCCGGGCCAGACACGGAGGTTGCTATGGCTACTCAATCGATGACGACAACGGCTTCACTGAATTTTTCGCAGCGCATGACACTGGCTATGGCGTCGCTTCTTCTGGGCGTCTTTCTGGTCTATGGCGCGGGGCTTGCGAACTCCGCAGCGCTGCACGACACGGCCCATGACAGTCGTCATGCCTACGGCTTTCCCTGCCACTAAGGGATCAGCCACATGATTATCAGATTTTTGCTTGTCGCGATTGCGGCGGGCCTGCTCTCCGGTGTGCTGATGACAGGTGCACAGGAGCTCAAAGTCACACCGCTGATCGTTCACGCGGAGCAATATGAAAGCGGACCGGCGGAGGACCACCAGGACTCGCTCCGCTCTGCGCCAACGCTGAGACTGCTGGCCGAGATCTTCTCCCCGGTCTCCGAGGCATATGCCCATGGGGACGCGGAAGAGGCGGGCGGCATTCTGTTCGGTCTCGACCGGTTTGGCGGCACGCTGATGGCCAATCTGGTGACCGGCGCCGGCTTCGGGTTGCTGCTGTTTGCTGCCAGCCTGATCACCGGCGTGTCGATTACACTGAAAAACGGGGTGCTGTGGGGCGCTGCCGGCTGGCTGGCGTTTCAGTTTCTGCCGGCCATCGGTCTGCCGCCGGAACTTCCCGGATTTCCGGCCGCCGATCTCCATGACCGGCAGGCCTGGTGGATGGCGACGGTCGTCCTTTCGGTCATTGGCCTTTATTTGCTGGTTTTGCGACCGGAAATCTTGGCGAAGGGTCTCGGCGTTGTCGTGATCGCCGCACCGCATCTTTACGGTGCGCCACAACCGACCGATCTTACCAGTGATGTGCCGGCTTTGCTCGGGGCTGAATTCGCCGTTGCGGCGCTGGCAACGACGGCCTTCTTCTGGGTGGCGCTCGGCCTCCTGCTCGGCGGTGCGATGGACCGCACCGGGCGCGCCGAGGGATGACACCGGACGGGTCGGACTGCACCCTCGTCTTGGGCGGCGCGCGCTCCGGCAAATCACTGTTTGCCGAAGAACGCCTGAAGAATTCCGGCAGGTCGCTGGTCTATCTGGCGACTGGCCGGTCTCTTGACGATGAAATGGAAACCCGGGTCCGTGTGCACAGGGCGCGGCGTGGTGCCGAATGGTCGACGGTTGAAGAGCCGATTGAGCTGGTTGCCGCACTGCAATCCCACGCCGCTGAGGATCGGGCCATACTGATTGACTGCCTGACCCTGTGGGTCACCAATCTGATGCTTGAGGGTCGGGATGTCAGGGCGGCATCGGATAATCTGTCGGCCTGTCTCGACGATCTGCCGGGCGTTCTGGTTTTTGTGTCGAATGAAGTCGGTCTCGGGATTGTGCCGGACAATGCCATGGCGCGGGAATTTCGTGATCATGCAGGACATCTGCACCAGACAATAGCGGAGCGAGCGGACAGCGTGTTCTTCATTGCTGCCGGTTTGCCGCTGAAAATGAAGGGTTGAGCATATGCAGGAACAAAAAATACCGGCGACGGTGATTACCGGTTTTCTGGGCGCCGGAAAGACGACGCTGATCCAGAATCTGCTGGCCGGTGCCAATGGTAAAAAGATCGCGCTGATCGTCAATGAATTCGGCGATCTCGGTGTCGACGGCGATGTCCTGAAAGGCTGCGGCGCTGAAAACTGCACCGAGGAGGATATCGTTGAACTGACGAATGGCTGCATCTGCTGCACCGTTGCCGACGATTTCATCCCGACCATGGAAAAGCTGCTCGACCGTGACCAGCGTCCGGATCATATCGTGATCGAAACATCCGGACTGGCGCTGCCGCAGCCGCTTGTCGCCGCATTCAACTGGCCTGACATCAAGACGCGGGTGACGGTTGATGGCGTGGTCACGGTGGTGGACAGCGCCGCGGTTGCCGCGGGGCGCTTCGCCCACGATCATGATCGGGTCGATGCACAGCGCCGCGCCGATGATGCGCTGGACCACGAAAGCCCCCTGGAGGAATTGTTCGAGGATCAGCTTACGGCAGCCGATCTAATCATCCTCAACAAGACCGATCTGATCGATGAGGCCGGCCTGGACGCGGTGCGGACCAGTGTGGAGGAACGGACACGCCGCCGCCCGGCCATGGTGAGCGCGCAGAACGGCAAGGTCCCTTCAGCCGTGTTGCTGGGTCTTGGTGTCGGAACCGAGAGCGAAATCGGCAACCGGAAATCCCATCATGAACTGAATCATGAAGCTGGCGAAGACCATGACCATGACGAGTTTGAGAGCTTTGTGGTGGAAACGGCGACGGTTTCGGATCCCGCAGGATTTGCCGAAGCGCTGGCAACCATCATCACCCGCCATGATATCCTGCGCGTGAAGGGCTTTGCCGATGTTCCGGGTAAACCGATGCGGCTGGTTCTCCAGGCCGTCGGTGCCCGTATTGAGCGGTATTTCGATCGTCCCTGGCAGGCCGGCGAGTCGCGGCGTACGCGGCTGGTCGTCATCGGATTGCACGACATCGATCAGCGGGCCATTGAGGCCGAGATCAGGTCGGCTGCCGGGCAGGATTAAAGCGAGCGGCCATGCATCTTCTGCTTGCCCAGCAAGGAACCCTGTCGGAAGGGAACGAAGCGATCGATCTCGGGCAGACGCCGGGCGATGTCGTGTTCCTGTCCGCAGCCGACACGGAGCTTGCCGGTCTTGCATCGGCGCGCTGCAAGCTGGGCGCCGGCGCCCCCGATCTGCGGCTCGCCAATCTGATGCAACTCACCCATCCCATGTCCGTCGACACCTATGTCGAGCGGACGGCCGGCCACGCCCGGCTAATCGTCATGCGCGTGCTGGGTGGTGCCAGCTACTTTTCCTATGCGCTCGAGGCCTTGCACGCTGCCGCTGTCAATCAGGGGGCGATAATCGCCGTCCTGCCGGGTGATGACAAACCGGACCCCGGGCTTGACGATTTCTGCACCTTGCCGCGGAAAGATGCCGATGCGCTTTGGCGCTATCTGGTCGACGGCGGCGCCGACAATGCGGTGTCGTTCCTGAAATATTGTCAGGCCTTGCTGGATGGCTCGGACAAACCGCCGGCGGCCGCACCACTCTTGAAGGCCGGCCTGTGGTGGCCGGAGATCGCCCGTCCCAACCTGGAAGATATCGTCGATCCCGGCGCAAACCGGCCGGTGATACCGATCTGTTTTTACCGGGCGCTGGTGCAGAGCGGACAAACCCAGCCCGTTGCAGCCCTGGCGGATGCGCTGGACAGGGAAGGCATGCAGGCGCTGCCGATCTTCGTGTCCAGCCTCAAGGATCCGGTGTCGGTTGCGACCGTCGAAACCATTTTTTCTGCTTGCGAACCGTCGGTCGTCATCAATGCGACGGGATTTGCCGTCTCGTCACCCGGTGGGCAGCGAAAGAAAACCGTGCTGGAAACCACCGGCGCCGTGGTGCTGCAGGCTATTTTTTCCGGTTCGAGCCGATCGGTTTGGGAAGCTTCGCTACAGGGTTTGTCGTCCCGCGACCTGGCCATGAATGTCGCCTTGCCCGAGGTCGACGGTCGAGTGCTTTCACGCGCCGTGTCCTTCAAGTCTGCCGCCTTTTACGATGAAGCCGTGCAGGCCAATATCGTGACCCATGATCCGCATCCCGGTCGTGTGGCCTTCACCGCCAGCCTCGCTGCCGCCTGGGCTCGGTTGCGGGCCACTCGTGCATCGGAGTGCCGTGTTGCGCTGGTGATGGCCAATTACCCCAATCGCGATGGTCGGCTCGGCAATGGGGTTGGTCTCGACACGCCAGCAAGCACCATTGAGGTTCTGAATGCGCTGGAGAACGCTGGCTATTCGATTGGCCCGCGACCGGGCAATGGCGATGACCTTATGCGTCACCTGATGGCCGGCCCGACAAATGCCGCCGTCGATGCAAGACAGGTTAGGGAGACCATCGGCCTTGCAGCCTATGAGGACTTCTTCTCGCGCCTGCCCGAGCAGATTTGCACGGCGGTCAACGACCGGTGGGGAGCGCCCGAATCGGATCCGTTCTTTGTGACCAAGCTCGGCCCCCAAGGCGGGTTTGCGCTCCCCTTGACCCGCTTCGGTGAAATAGTCGTCGGTATTCAGCCGGCGCGTGGCTACAATATCGATCCGAAGGAAAGCTATCACTCGCCCGATCTGGTGCCACCGCACGGCTATATCGCATTTTACGCCTATCTTCGTCTGACTTTCAGTGCGCATGCGGTTGTGCATCTCGGTAAGCACGGCAATCTGGAATGGTTGCCCGGAAAGGCGCTGGCGCTGTCTGAAACCTGCTATCCCGAGGCACTTCTTGGGCCGACACCGCATGTCTATCCGTTCATCGTCAATGATCCGGGTGAGGGCACACAGGCCAAGCGCCGCACCGCAGCAGTGATTGTCGATCATCTGACGCCGCCGCTCACCCGGGCTGAAAGTTATGGTCCGCTGAAGGATCTCGAAGCGCTGGTCGATGAATATTACGAAGCCGCTGGCGGCGATCCCCGGCGTTTGCGCCTGCTCAAGGGGCAGATCCTTGATCTGGTCCGGGATATCGGTCTCGACCATGATGCCGGGATCGACGACACCGATCCTGACGATCTGGCGCTGCAGAAACTCGATGCCTATCTGTGCGACCTGAAGGAAATGCAGATCCGTGACGGGCTGCATATTTTCGGCCGTTCGCCCGAGGGGCGGTTGCGCGACGATCTGCTGGCCGCGCTCGCCAGGGTGCCGCGGGGAATCGGCGAAGGGGCGGATGCCAGCCTGCAGCGATCGATTGCCGAGGATCTCGGTCTTGGATTTGATCCGTTGGATTGCATGATGGCGGATGCATGGACGGGAGCGCGCCCGGCTGTTCTGGAGACGATCTGCACAGACGCCTGGCGCAGCACGGGCGATACGGTGGAGCGGATCGAGTTGCTGGCATCGGATCTTCTGGCCGGCGACCGTGATGTGCCGCAGGACTGGACGAGGACACGTGCGGTCGTGGACGGGATCGAGACCGATATCGGACCATCGGTCGCGCAGAGCGGAACGGGCGAGCTCAATGGCTTGTTGTGCGCCCTGTCCGGCCGCTTTCTGGCACCCGGACCATCCGGCGCACCGACGCGGGGACGCACGGATGTCTTGCCGACGGGCCGCAATTTTTATTCCGTCGACAGTCGAAGCGTGCCGACACCGGCCGCCTGGGAGCTCGGCCGCAAATCGGCCGAAATGCTGATCGCGCGCCATACGCAGGATCATGGCGACTGGCCGACTTCGTTCGGGCTGACAGCCTGGGGCACATCCAATATGCGCACCGGCGGCGACGACATTGCCCAGGCGTTGGCGTTGATCGGCGCAAAGCCGATCTGGGACAGCGCATCACGGCGCGTCACCGGCTATGAAGTTATCCCGCTTGCCATTCTCGGTCGACCGAGAGTCGATGTGACCTTTCGCATTTCCGGGTTTTTCAGGGATGCCTTTCCCGACCAGATTGCCCTCCTGGACAAGGCGATGCGGGCCATCGGCGGGCTCGACGAAGAGGCAACGCAAAACCCGATTGCCGCCCGTATGCAGGCCGATGAAGCGCGCCTCGTCGAAGCCGGTGTCGAGCCCGGGGTCGCAGCGCGTCGTGCCGGATATCGGGTGTTCGGATCCAAGCCGGGGGCCTATGGGGCCGGACTGCAGGCGCTGATCGATGAGCGCGGTTGGCAGGATCGCGGCGATCTGGCCGAGGCCTATCTGGTCTGGGGCGGATATGCCTATGGCGCCGGTGAGGAAGGCCGCGCCGAGCGCGGGCTGTTTGAAGAGCGGCTGCGGTCCGTCGAGGCAGTGGTTCAGAACCAGGACAATCGCGAACACGATCTGCTCGACAGCGATGATTACTATCAGTTCGAGGGTGGCATGACGAGCGCTGTGGAAAGCCTCAAGGGGGCCCGTCCGACCGTTTACCACAATGATCACTCGCGGCCCGAAAAGCCGGTGATCCGCACGCTGGAGGAGGAAATCGGTCGGGTCGTGCGGGCACGAGTCGTCAATCCGAAGTGGATCGAGGGCGTCATGCGTCACGGTTATAAAGGGGCATTCGAAATCGCCGCAACGGTCGATTATCTTTTTGCCTTTTCCGCGACCACCGGCGCCGTGCGCGATCACCATTTCGATGCGGTCTACCAGGCCTTCGTCCTTGATGAGACGGTGCGCGATTTCATCGCCGACCACAATCCCACCGCGCTGCGGGAACTGGCGGAGCGGCTGGCCGAAGCGATCGATCGCGGGCTCTGGACGCCGCGCTCCAATTCGGCTCAATTCGATCTGACTGTTCTGGCTCGGCACGGCAATGCCGCCTGAACGCGACAAGGGGAACCCTGACATGGCTGAGAAATCGGAAAAACTGAAAAATCTGAGCGACGAGGAACTGAATGCGCGACACGCTGAAAAGATGCGCAAGAAGAAGGCGGCGCGCGACAAGATTATTGCGACAAAGACCATCGAGAAGGGGCTGACGATCGTCCACACCGGCAAGGGCAAGGGAAAATCCACCGCGGCTTTCGGCATGATCTTTCGTGCCATCGGCAATGGCATGAAGGTGGGTGTCGTTCAGTTCGTGAAGGGAAAATGGGGAACGGGAGAACGCAAGGTCCTAGAGGCGTTTCCCGATCAGGTGACTCTGGCGACAATGGGCGAGGGCTTTACCTGGGAGACCCAGGACCGGCAGCGAGACATCGATGCCGCAACGCAGGCCTGGCAGACCGCCAAGGCGATGATTCTGGACAATGAGCACGACATGGTTCTTTGCGACGAGCTCAACATCGTGCTGCGTTACGATTACCTGCCGCTCGACGACATCATTGATACTCTGAAGAAGAAGCCGGAGATGAAACATGTGATCATCACCGGCCGCAATGCCAAGGACGAGTTGATCGATTTTGCGGATCTGGTGACCGAAATGGAGGTGATCAAACACCCGTTCCGGTCCGGTGTGAAAGCCCAGGTCGGCATCGAGTTTTAGATTGGAGCATGGCATGAAAATCCACGGCGGGTGCCATTGTGGCAAGATTGCCTATGAGGCGGATATCGACCCCGAGCAGGTTGTGATCTGTCACTGTACGGACTGCCAGATACTGTCCGGATCCGCCTATCGAACCGTTGCCATAACGGTCGAAGACGGCTTCACGCTGCTGTCGGGCGAACTCAACCACTATGTAAAGACCGCCGAAAGCGGCAATAAACGCATGCAGGGTTTTTGCGGCGATTGCGGCACGCCAATCTATGCTTGTCCCGAGGGCGATGGTCCCAAGGTTTACGGGGTGAGGGCCGGCACCGCTGACGAACGTGAGCAACTGATTCCCGGCAAGCAGATCTGGTTTCGGTCGGCATTGAAATGGCTGCCGAAATTTGCAGGGCTCCCGACCGTCGAAAAACGATAAGCGTGCAGTATCCACCGGGATTCGACCACTCGTCGCATTTGTCATTCCTCGCGGCGCCTTTGCGTTTGACCCGGTGCGTGGCTGGCCCTAAAAGAAATCCACGTGTGACGGCGCCCGTCGACAAGCGGGCTGAGAGAAATTCCGGTGCGACCGACCCAAACAGGGGGTTTATTCCGGGGCTGTCCAGACCGGAACGGCGGATAAGGATCCGTTGTGGCGTTTCGTGCACGAGAAAATGCCAGCCGGAGGTATCCAGATGACACGTATTCTTGCCACGACACTGCTTTTCACCCTTTCCGTTTCCAGCGCCAATGCTCATGTCGGGCACCTTGGCGAACTCGCCGGCCATTCCCATTGGGTGGGGGCGGCCGCGCTTGTTGGCGCCGCGGCCGTTGCGGCTCTTGCGGCCCTAGCGGCCAAGGCAAAAAAGGACGCCAAGGCCAAGGCCGAAGCAGAGGATGACGGTGCGGCCGAAACCGAAGACCATCCTGGGGGGGCATCGGCATGAGCGGTTCGCAAACAACCGGCATCATGGTGTGCGGGCATGGTAGCCGAAACCAGAATGCCGCCGCCGAATTCGCCAAAGTTGCCGAAGGCCTGAGACGGCGCTATCCGGACACGCCTGTCGAGTATGGCTATCTGGAGTTCTGCAACCCGGTGATCCATGCCGGTCTCGACAAATTGCGCGAGCAGGGAGTCAAAAGGGTATTGGCGGTTCCCGGAATGCTGTTTGCGGCCGGCCATGCGAAGAATGATATTCCAACCGTGCTCAACACCTATCAGGCCCAGCATCCGGATATGAAGATCGACTATGGACGCGAACTCGGTGTCGATCTGAAAATGATTCGTGCCGCGGGTGCCCGGATCGAGGCGGCACTCGATCATGCAGAGAATGAAAACGGGCCTGTTGCCCGGCACGAGACGCTGCTGATGGTGGTTGGCCGGGGCTCTTCGGATCCCGACGCCAATTCCAATGTTTCCAAGGTGATGCGGATGCTTTGGGAGGGCATGGGATTTGGTTGGGCGGAAACCTGCTATTCCGGCGTGACCTTTCCGCTGGTTGAGCCCGGATTGCGGCACGCCGCCAAGCTCGGCTACCGGCGCATTGTCGTCTTTCCCTATTTTCTGTTTACCGGGGTGCTTGTAAAGCGTATTTACAGCTACACGGATCTGGTGGCGGCCGATCATCCCGAGATCAATTTTGTCAAAGCCGGTTACCTCAATGATCATGACCTTGTGTTGGACACGTTTCAGGATCGCGTTGAAGAAACGCGTGTGGGTCAGGCGTTGATGAATTGCCAGATGTGCAAATACCGGGAGCAGGTTCTCGGATTCGAAGCCGAGGTCGGACTGGCGCAGGAAAGCCATCACCATCATGTGGAAGGCATCGGCGGTGGGCTTGAAAACTGTCCGTGCAAAGGTGATTGCGATGCATCGTGCCGTGATGAGGCATTCTGCAAGGAACACGGACTGCCGTGGACGCCGCTGCACCAGCATACGCATGAACACCACCACCATGATCACGGCCCCGATCACCAACACGACCACCATCATCATCCCTACCCACACGCCGATCACCCGCATGGGCCGGTTTCCATGAAGAAGAGCTGAAGTGCATGGCCGACGCCGAATATGACTACATTCGCGATCCCGAAGAAATCTATCGCGAGAGTTTCGCAACCATTCGGCGCGAGGCCGATTTGTCGGCGTTTCAGGATCAGGCCGAAGATGTTGCCGTTCGGATGATCCATGCCTGTGGCATGACCGATCTCGTCGATGATCTGATCATTTCTCCCGATGCGGTCGATGCGGGACGCAAGGCGATCAAGCGATTTCATGCCATTGTCTGTGATGTGGAAATGGTGCGACGGGGCATCATTCGCCGCCTGTTGCCCGACGGTCTGCCCGTCCTGTGCCAGATCGGATTGCGTCAGACCGCGACGCGGGCAGCGCTTTTGGAAACGACTATTTCGGCTGCGGCCATCGACAGCATGGCCTATGAGATTGCCGGCGGCATCGTTGTTATCGGCAATGCGCCGACGGCGCTCTTCCACCTGCTTCAGATGCTCAAGGACGGCTGCGAACCTCCGGCTCTGATTATCGGCGTTCCGGTCGGATTTGTCGGTGCTGAAGAATCGAAAGAGGCGCTGATCGAGGCCTGCAAGACCATCCCGATCATCACCGTGCGTGGACGGCGTGGCGGAAGCGCATTGGCCGCCGCCGCGATGAATGCGGTTGCCGGTGGCCTCAACCGATGAGCGAGGCGGCCGACCGGTGTTGGCTGACCATTCTGGGCATCGGCGACGATGGTATCAATTCCCTGACACCGGCCGCACTGGCCCTGTTGAAGACTGCGCGCGCACTGATCGCGCCGGAGCGTGTTCTCAGGGCGCTTGACCTGAAAGCGCTTGGCCTTGAGGCCTGCGAGATCATACCCTGGACGACGGGTGTCGGCCCGACGCTTGAATTCCTCAAAGCGCGCCGCGGCTCGCCGGTCACCATTCTTGCGACCGGAGACCCGATGAATTTCGGCATCGGCGCCACCATGCGCCGGTCGATCCCACCCGAGGAGATGTTGGTAATTCCCTCGCCATCCGGCTTTTCTCTGGCCGCGGCGCGGCTTGGATGGGCCTTGCCGGACGTCGCTTGTATTTCGCTTCACGGGCGGTCCGTTGCAGGCCTGCAGCCGCATATTCTTCCGGCCAACCGTATTTTGTCGCTGACCTCGGTGGCGCGGACTGTTCACGAGGTGGCAGATATGCTGGTCGCCCGCCAATATGGCGGTTCGACCCTGGTTGTGCTGGAGCATATCGGCGGCGAGCTGGAACGCGTCACTGAACATCTGGCTTCTGACGTCAGCGCGCTGGATGCCGGCTCATCGCCATTCGCCGATTTTAATGTTCTGGCCATCGAATGCGTCCCCTCCGATGGTGCGGTCATCCACCCGCCGGTACCCGGTTTGCCGGATGATGCCTTCATTCATGACGGACAAATGACCAAACGCGAAGTGCGGGCCGCAACGCTTGCGGCTCTTCAACCCTGTCCTCAAGCCTTGCTTTGGGATGTCGGTGCCGGCTGTGGCTCGGTCGCCATCGAGTGGATGCGGGCCGCACGCGGTGCCGCGGCACTGGCCATCGAGGCGAAGGCGACGCGCAATGCAATGATTGCGCAAAACGCCATTGTTCTTGGCACACCCGGATTAAAGATTATCGAAGGCCGGGCGCCGGCCGCACTGGTCGATCTGGAGGCACCGGATGCCGTTTTCATCGGCGGCGGCATCATCGATGAGGCTGTCTTCGAAACCTGCTGGCGGGCGCTCAAGCCTGGTGGGCGGCTGGTGGCCAATGCCGTGACCGTCGAAGGCGAGGCGCGCCTTTCGGCGCTGCATGCCGAGCATGGCGGCACATTGACCCGTATTGCCATTTCACGGGCCGGCCCCATCGGCGGCTATCGAGGCTTCAGGCCACTGATGGCGGTGACCCAATGGTCCGTGCAATCCCCCTGGGGGCGGTTATGAGCGGAACTCTCTTCGGTTTGGGTGTCGGGCCCGGCGATCCGGAACTGTTGACGCTGAAGGCCGATCGCCTGTTGCGCGCGGCGCCGGTGGTTGCCTATCCCGCGCCCGATACCGGTCCCAGTTTTGCCCGTCAGATTGTTGCGCAGACCATCAGCGCCGACCAAATTGAAATCCCGATTGTTGTGCCGATGCGGGTTGACCGTTTTCCGGCCCGGCAAGTGTATGACCAGGCATCGAACGCCATCGCCGACCACCTGCGCGGCGGTCGGGACGTGGCGGTGTTGTGCGAGGGCGATCCGTTTTTCTACGGGTCTTTCATGTATCTTTATGAACGGCTTGCTGACCGGTTTCCCTGTGAGATCGTTCCGGGTGTCTCATCGATGATGGCGAGTGCCGCCGCCCTGCGACGACCGCTTGCGGCGCGCAACGATGTATTGTCGGTCATTCCCGGTCCGCTGCCCGATGCCGAGATCGAAGCCCGGCTCGATAGTGCCGATGCAGTGGCCATTATCAAAATCGGCCGCCATTTCAATCGGATCGTGTCGTTGCTTGAAAAATTGAATCTGGTGTCCTGCGCCGGCTATCTGGAGCGTGTATCGCTTCCCGAGGAACGAATCCTGCCGCTGTCGGAAGCAGGCGACCATGCGCCGTATTTTTCCATGATTTTGATCTACAAGGGGTCCGAGGACTGGGTGAGCGACCTTCCGCTGGAAATGCGAGGGACGCCCATGCCCGGCGGTACGGCTGTGTTGGGAGGATCGCATGGGTGAGGCGATGAAACCGGCGGTTGTCATTCTCAACCCGTCTGCTGCGCCGATGGCGCGGACCATTGCCGCCGCGATTGGCGGGGCCGTCCACGGATTGCGGTCGCGGGTGGAGCGGGCCGATATTGCGTTCAATTCCACGGCGGATCATCTGCGAACCCTATTTGGCGAGGGCCGCGCGATCGTCGCTGTCATGGCCAGCGGAGCCCTGATACGGATACTTGCCTCGCTGCTGTCCGACAAGAGTTCCGAACCGGCGGTGCTTGCCGTGTCCGAAGACGGTGCCAGTGTCGTGCCGCTTCTGGGCGGACATCACGGTGCCAATGATCTGGCCGCCACCATCGCATCGGTCCTGAACGGCCATGCCGCGGTCACGACGGCGGGTGATGTCAGGTTCGGCGTGGCGCTCGACGCGCCGCCGAAGGGATATGTGCTGACCAACCCGGCTGCTGCAAAGGGTGTGATGGCGGCGCTTTTGACCGGCGCATCTGCTTCGCTTGTCGGAGAGGCGGATTGGCTCAGTCGCTCCGCCATACCCTTTGCCGATGATGCGCCCATCCGGCTTCGGGTGAGCGACATTCGGTCTGATCCGGCCGATGATGAGCTTGTCTATGCTCCACAAACGCTGTGTGTTGGCGTCGGCTGTGAACGCGGCACGCCGGCGGCGGACATCATCGGACTTGTCGACGATACATTGCGGACGGCGAAGTTCGCACCTCAGGCGCTGGCGGGCGTGTTTTCCATCGATCTGAAGGCCGATGAGGCGGCCATTCACGCGGTTGCAGACCATTTCGGCGTTGACGCACGTTTTTTTACGGCCGCTGAGCTGGAGGCAGAACGGGAACGGCTGGTCAATCCGTCGGATATCGTGTTTGCGGAAGTCGGCTGCCACGGTGTCGCCGAAGGTGCGGCCCTCGCAGCTGGCGGGGCGAACGGGGTGCTGGTTGTCGAAAAACAGAAGGCGCAGCGTGCCACCTGCGCCATTGCACGGGCGAAACAACCGGTCGATGTGTCCACGCTGGGCCGACCGCGCGGAACACTCTCGATCGTCGGGATCGGTCCGGGCCATGCGGACTGGCGGTCACCGGAAGTCACGGCCTTGTTGGCGCGGTCCGCCGATCTGGTGGGCTATTCGCTGTATCTTGACCTGCTTGGCGACCTGACGGATGGCAAGACGCGCCACGATTTCGACCTGGGAAGCGAGGAGGCACGGGTCCGCCATGCCATGGAACTCGCCGGACAGGGGCGCTCCGTGTCTCTCGTGTGTTCCGGAGATGCGGGCATCTATGCGATGGCGACCCTGGCGTTTGAACTGCTGGATAGGGCGGGCCCCGGGGATCACGACGGAGATGGGTTGAGCGATGCGGCACGGCGTATCGATCTCATCGTATCGCCCGGAATATCGGCGCTGCAGGCAGCGGCGGCCCGTGCCGGCGCACCGCTGGGGCACGATTTCTGCACCATATCGCTATCGGACCTCTTAACGCCCTGGGACGACATCAAACGCCGTATCGCGGCCGCGGCGGCGGGTGATTTTGTGATCGCCTTCTACAATCCGGTCTCCAAGCGTCGCCGCACCCAGCTTGCCTATGCGCGTGACGAATTGCTGCGCCACCGGCCCGGCGACACGCCGGTCATCCTGGCCAGCAATCTCGGACGTGACGGTGAATTGGTCCGCATCGTCCCGCTCCATGCGCTGCAGGTCGATGATGTGGACATGCTGACGGTCGTTGTCGTCGGATCGTCGCAATCGCGCACGGTCACCGCCGGCGACGGGCGGACCTGGGTCTACACACCACGGGGATACGCCGCCAAGCCCGGAACGGTGATCGAAATCAGGGAGGCGCTGACATGACCGTCTATTTCATCGGTGCGGGCCCCGGGGCGGCAGACCTTATCACCGTTCGCGGACTTCGTTTGATTGAAAGATGCCCGGTTTGCCTGTTTGCCGGGTCACTGGTTCCGGAAGGCATCATCGCGGCGGCACCGGATGATGCCATGGTCATGGACACCGCGCCGATGCATCTGGATCAGATCGTCGATGAAGTCGAAAAGGCTCATCTGGACGGTTTGGATGTTGCCCGGGTGCATTCCGGCGATCCCTCCATCTATGGCGCCATTGCCGAACAGATGCGGCGTCTGGATGCACTTGGTATCGACTATGAGGTGGTTCCCGGCGTTCCGGCCTTTGCCGGTGTCGCAGCGAAACTGAAGACCGAGTTGACCTTGCCGGAGATCGCCCAGACGGTGATCGTCACGCGCACGGGTATGAAGGCATCCTCCATGCCCGAACGGGAGCAACTGGAGATCCTCGGGCAGTCCGGCGCGACATTGGCCATCCACCTGTCCATTCGCAATCTGGATTATGTCCGAACCGCGCTAACGCCCCATTACGGTGTGGATTGTCCGGTGGTCATCGCCTATCGGGCGACATGGCCGGACGAACTTTACATTCGGACGACCCTTGCCGAGATGAAACAGGAGGTGCGCAAGGCCAAGCTGACCCGCACCGCGCTGATCATGGTCGGTCCGGTTTTCGGTGATGTCCAGTATCGGGATTCAGCGCTTTACGACGCCGGCTATGCGCATGTTCTGCGCAATGCAGGCAAAAAGAAAAAGCCGGCAAGGGTCTAGCCGATGGCTGCCACCACATCATCGACCGATTGGAAGACGTGCCCGCCAGGTGCAGCCGGACGGTCGATCATGATGACGGGAATAGCAAGATGGCGGGCGGCTTCAATCTTTGCGTATGAGGCTTTGCCGCCGGAATTACGGCAAACCAGTTGGTCGATCGAGCGGCTGCGCAGCAGCTCTGTTTCATCGGCCGGACTGCCTGGTTTTCCCAGTATGACCTCCATCGAGCGGAAGGGCAGATCTTCCGACGGCGGATCCACCATGCGGATGACGCAATGGAGGTCTCGTCGCCGGCTGAACGGGGCGACATGCTGCCGGCCGAGTGCGAGGAACACCCGGCTGTTCGGCGGCAGGGCTTCGGACGCTTGGCTCACCGTCGGGACGCAGTGCCAATTGTCGCCATCGACCGGACGCCAGGGCGGTCTGACAAGTGCCATCAAGCGGACACCCGACCGCTCCGCGGCCTGTTCCGCATGGGACGACATCGTTGTGGCAAAGGGATGGGTGGCGTCGACGAGCAGGTCAATCTGTGCATCGGCCAGATATTCCGAAAGGCCCCGGACGCCACCAAAGCCGCCGATGCGCATCTCACCGATGGGAGTGCCGGGGTTGGCGGTGCGTCCGGCAAGGGATGTGATAACCCGCAAACCCTCTCGTTCTGCCAGCGCCTTGGCAAGGTCGGACGCCTCGCGTGTGCCACCCAGAATGAGGACGGATTTACGGATGCCGGGCAAGAATGTTTCCCTTTCTGTCCGTGACGATGACCTCCACCGAGACCGGAGCATCACGCAGCGTCTCCCGGGCAATGCGGGCCGCCTTGACGGCGATGATCGGCGCCAGGTCGATGCCTCTTTGGCGAGTCATCTCAAGCACTTCCAGCGCAGTGTTGGCAGACAGAATCACCTGTCTGAGGTCATCGGTCTGATCGGCCTCTGGCACACTATCCGCCAGGAAATTCATGTCGACCTGGCTGCGGCCGGAATGAAGGTCGAGCGCGCCCTGGGCAAGTTTGGTCAGCTTTGCAAATCCACCGGCAATGGTCAGTCTGTCGATGGGGTGATTGCGCAGATATTTCAGCAGGCCGCCGGCAAAATCGCCCATATCGAGAAGCGCGATTTCCGGCAGGTGATAGATGTCCTGCGCCGCTGCTTCGGATGTCGATCCGGTGGCGCCGAGAACATGGGTCAGTCCGGCGGCGCGGGCCACGTCGATGCCGCGATGGATCGAGTGAATCCAGGCGGAACAGGAAAACGGTTTGACGATGCCGCTCGTACCGAGAATCGAAAGGCCGCCGCGGATGCCGAGCCTTGGATTCCAGGTTTTTTCCGCCAGCATCTCGCCCTCCGGGATGGAAATCGTGATTTCGACATCCGGCGGAAGGCCGTGTTCGGAGCAGATCGTTGTAACGACCTCCTGCATCATCTGGCGGGGAACCGGGTTGATGGCGGGCTCTCCAACCGGAACCGGCAGACCGGCCAGAGTGACCGTCCCGACACCTGGACCGGCGACGAACCGAATTCCGGTTTCCGGGCGCATGGGTCGGACGGTGGCGATGATCGTTGCTCCGTGAGTGACATCGGGATCATCGCCTGCGTCCTTGACGATGCCGGCGGAAGCATAGCCGTCTGCGAGCGTCTCGAAGGCCAGCGGAAAGGACGGTTGCTCGCCCTTTGGAAGCGTGATGGTTACCGGGTCGGGAAACGTGCCTGTAATGAGCGCGGTCAAGGCCGATTTGGCGGCGGCCGTCGCACAGGCGCCGGTGGTCCATCCCCGGCGCAAGGGTTTGTGCGGGTGGCCATTTTTCAGGCCGGGAACCTGTTTCGTCTCGCTCATGGACCGGTTATAGGCGAGGGGCATTGTGTGCGAAAGAGCGTGTCGGGAGAGCGCTATGGCTGAGGACCTGATGGACGGGCTGGCGGATATGATGCCCGGATGTGTCTGGCTGGTGGGCGCCGGGCCCGGCGATCCCGGGCTGCTGACGCTGCTTGCCGCCAATGCGATCCGGCAGGCCGACGTCATTGTCTATGACGCGCTTGTCAATGCGGCCTGTCTCAAGCTGGCAAGGCCCGGAGCGGTGCTCGAATATGCCGGCAAGAGGGGCGGCCGGCCGTCAGCCAAACAACGGGATATATCACTGCGTCTCGTGGAACTGGCCCGGGAGGGGCATCGCGTTTTGCGGCTCAAGGGCGGTGATCCGTTTGTTTTCGGCCGCGGTGGTGAAGAGGCCATGACGCTGGCCAAACACCAGGTACCCTTTCGAATTGTGCCGGGGATTTCGGCGGGCGTCGGCGGATTGGCCTATGCGGGTATTCCCGTGACCCATCGCGACATCAATCACAGCGTCACATTTCTCACGGGGCATGATTCCAGCGGTATCGTGCCCGACCGGATCGACTGGGAAGCTGTTGCCAGGGGATCGCCGGTTATCGTCATGTATATGGCGATGAAGCACATTGCGACGATCACCGGTCATCTGATCAAGGCGGGGCGGTCGCCCGACGAACCTCTGGCCATCGTCTGCAACGCGACAACCGACCAGCAGCAGATTGTCGAATCGACCCTTCGGAATGCCGAGAAGGATCTGGTCGTCGCCGGCCTCTCGCCGCCGGCAATCGTGGTCGTCGGGGAAGCCGTTCGCCTGCGCCAGTCGCTGGACTGGTTCGGTGATGTGCTCCATATGACGGGTGACCGGGATCGCCAACAGGCCTGACAGGAGGACCAAGGACCATGAGCGGGCTGCTGGTTGCATCGCCCATGTCGGGTTCCGGCAAAACGACATTCACGCTGGGGCTGTTGCGGGCCCTGCGCCATCGCGGTGTTGCCCTGGCTCCCGGAAAAGCGGGTCCCGATTACATCGACCCGGCCTTCCATGAGGCCGCGAGCGGCGAATCCTGCCTCAATTTCGATCCCTGGGGCATGCGCCGGGAACTGCTGAGGGCGAATGCCGCGGTTTCCCAATCGGGAGGGCGTTTGCTGATCATCGAGGCCATGATGGGATTGTTTGACGGAGCGGCGGACGGATCGGGCTCGGCAGCCGAGCTTGCCGTGGAACTCAACCTGCCGGTCCTGTTTGTGGTCAATTGCGAAAAAATGTCCCATTCGATCGCCGCCCTGGTGCGCGGCTTCAGCGATCACGATCCCAATGTCATGATCGCCGGCGTCGTTCTCAACAATGTTGCGAGTTCCCGTCATGAATCCATGTTGCGGGCGGCGCTCGACTCTATCGGCATCCGCGTGGTTGCCGTGTTGTATCGCGATGATGGCCTGCAGGTGCCGGAACGGCATCTCGGCCTTGTCCAGGCGGCAGAACACGAGGCGCTCGAACAGTTCATCGAGCAGGCGGCGGCTCTGGTCGCCAGGAATTGCGATTTCGATGATCTGGTTTCCCTGGCATCGTCGCTGGGTGCGACCGATGCCGTTTCGAACATCGATCGGTTGCCGCCGCCCGGCCAGTGCGTTGCAGTGGCGCGCGATCTGGCCTTTGCCTTCTGTTACGAGCATATGCTGATGGGCTGGAAACGGCGTGGTGCGGAAATTCGTTTGTTTTCGCCCCTGGCCGATGAGGCGCCGCCGGCAGAGGCAAATGCGATTTACCTGCCCGGCGGATATCCCGAACTGCATGCCGGAACGCTCTCGCAGGCCGCTGCCTTCAAGGCCGGAATGGTCGATGCGGCAGACAGGAATATACCGGTCTATGGGGAATGCGGTGGCTATATGGTGCTCGGCGAGGGGCTGGTAGACGCCTCCGGTGATCGGCACGCAATGCTCGGCCTGTTGCCTTTGACCACCAGTTTCGAGCGCCGAAAACTGCATCTGGGATATCGGCGGCTTGCGCCGCGGCCGGAATTCTTCTGGCCGATGGCCCTGACCGCGCATGAATTCCACTATGCCAGCCTTGTCGAGGAAGGCCGTGCCGACAGGCTGTTCGAGGTAACGGATGCGCTGGGCAACAGGCTTGAGCCGGCCGGCCTTTGCCACGGTTCGGTGTCAGGCTCCTTCATGCATGTCATCGATTTGGCGGCTGCCACGTGAGCGATTCGGGAATCGAACGCGTTGAGCATGGCGGTGGCCTGACGGCAGCCTGTGCCCGGTTTGGCGGCGCGCCAAAGGAATGGCTGGATCTTTCGACCGGTATCAATCCGAATTCCATGGTGATGCCCGAAATACCGGCTTCTGTGTGGCAGCGTTTGCCGGATGAACGGCTCGTCGAGTCCGCGCAACGCGCGGCTGCAGCCCATTATGGTGTGGCTGACGGTGTCAGGCCCCTGGCCGTCGCCGGCATTCAAAGTGTCATCCAGTGTCTGCCGCATGTAACGGATGGGCCGGTCGCCGTGTTGGGGCCGACCTATGAAGAATACCGGCATTGCTTCGAAGCAACTGGCCGGCCGGTCGATCAGATCGGCGCTCTGTCAGAGGTCGGACCGAGCCACATGGTCGTGGTTGCGGTCAATCCCAACAATCCGGACGGCCGGACCCATCGGCCGGAAGACCTGCTGAATCTTGCGGATCAACTGGCGGTGCGCGGAGGAACGCTTGTCGTTGATGAGGCCTTTGCCGATATGCGTCCGGATATCAGCCTTGCCCGGCATGCGGGCGTGCGGCCGGGTCTTGTCGTGTTCCGGTCGTTCGGCAAGTTTTTCGGCCTTGCCGGGATGCGGCTTGGCTTCGTGTTGGCCGAAGCGGCGTTTTTGGATCGGGTCGACCGGCGGCAGGGACCTTGGGCGACGTCCGGGCCGGCATTGGAGGTTGCGCGTTTGCTGTTGAGCGATGCGGATGCAATCCGCGCCGTGACCGAACGGATTGCGGAGCGGGGCAGGGCGCTCAAGAGGACCCTGGAAGGTGCGGCGCTATCGATTGCTGGCGGTACCGACCTGTTTGTGCTGGTCGATGATGCGCGCGCGCCTGTCATCCACACCGCCCTGTGTCAGAAACACATTCTGACCCGCACATTCCGCTACCAGCCCAATTGGATCCGGTTTGGCCTCTGCCCGGATAGCGAATCCGATCAACGGCTTGGCCGTGCTCTTGCGAGCATGAGTTGAGGGCTGCTTCGGATGGAGTATCATTTTCTCATCCTGATCTTCGCCCTGCTGCTCGACCGCTATTTTGGTGATCCGGACTGGTTATGGCAGCGAGTGCCGCACCCGGTTGTCCTTTACGGCAGGGTGATCGGCCGACTGGATGACATGGTCAATCGTGACCGGGATCATTCGGAACTCCGCAGGCGCAACGGAGTTTTGGTGCTGGCCTTTCTGTTGGTCCTCAGCGTCCTGATCGGCGTTCTGCTGTCTGCAATCTTCGATCGTCTCGGCTGGGCAGGTATGTTTGCCGAAATCCCTGTCGTTGCGGTCTTTCTGGCGCAGAAGAGCCTGACCGAACATGTTTTGGCGGTCGCATCAGTGCTGAAGGCCGACGGGCTTGATGGCGGACGGCGTGCCGTCGCTCGGATTGTCGGGCGCGATCCCGACAGTCTTGACGAAGCCGGCGTGTGCCGCGCGGCCATTGAAAGCCTTTCGGAAAATTTTGCCGACGGCGTGGTTGCGCCGGCTTTCTGGTATGCGCTGCTCGGGCTTCCCGGCCTTCTGGCCTACAAGATGCTCAACACGGCCGATTCCATGATCGGTCACCGAAGCGAGCGGTATCAGGATTTCGGCTGGGCGGCGGCGCGCCTGGATGATGCGGCGAACTGGCCGGCATCGCGTCTTTCCGCGCTGTTGATTGCGACCGGCGCCTTTTTTGTTTCCGGCGCCGTGGCCGCAAAACGGGCCTTCAATGCGGCCTTTCGCGATGCCGGCCTTCACCGGTCACCCAATGCCGGCTGGCCGGAATGCGCGATGGCCGGTGCACTGCGCTTGTCCCTGGCAGGTGAGCGCATCTATGGCGGCGTCGTTGTCCGGGAGCCGCGCCTCAATGCATCCGGTCGGCATGCCGCCACCGTCACGGATATCGAGAAGGCTGTTGCGGTCTTCGGCAGCAGTTGCACTGTGCTGATCGGGGCGCTGTTTGTCGCTGCAATGGTGAGTTGATCGACAATATCGGTTGTCCGTTATTGGTGTTTACTTGCGGTAGTCCAATAACCATGTCGGCACTCGTTCCTTTCAAAACAGCCCGTTTACCTTATACTTATCTTGATGGCCTATTGTGTCGTCTACGGTAGGGGCAGGTGACTACCCTGACCGGATGGGGAAATACAGAAACTGGAACCGGGCGGATGCTTGCCATCCGGAACCAGACCGGAGGGACAATGAAACGGCTTGTTATTGCGTTGCTGCTGGCGTTGGCAGTTATTCCGTTGCAGACCATTGAGATCAAGGCCGCCAATCTGACGGCACGTGTCGACATTTCGCAGCAGGTCATGGTGGTGACCCATCGCGGTCGCGTCAAATATCGCTGGAAGGTGTCGACCGGCCGCAAAGGCTATTACACACCAACCGGCACCTACAGCCCGAAATGGTTGTCGAGACATCACAGGTCGCGCAAATACAATAACGCGCCGATGCCCTATGCGATCTTCTTCCGCGGCGGCTATGCGGTTCACGGCACGAATGATCTGAAGCGGCTGGGGCGGCCGGCCTCACATGGGTGTATTCGCCTGGCTCCAAAGCATGCGGCGACACTGTTCTCACTGGTTCAGCGGGAAGGTTTCAAAAACACCCGGATCGTCATCAGGCGTTAGGCTGCGGGCTCAGGCGCTTCAACCGCGGTTTCAGCCCGGTGTTCCAAGCGTGTGTTTGATGTTCCACCGGTCGTGGAACCATTGCCACTGTTCCGGATACTCGCGTACCCAGCTTTCAACCTTGTCGTTGAGCAGCTGAGCGGTGGCGGTGACGTCGAGCGTGCCGTTTGCGTCGCGCGGCAGCGTCACCGCAGGCTCGATTTCGAGCCGAAACCGTCCGCCGGGCAATCGGATGGACCGGGCCGGATAGACTTCGCAGTCAAAATGCCGCGCCAGTTTTGCGAGCAGCGGATTGGTCTGGACATCCAGTCCGAAGAATTTTGTCTTGGCGCCCTTGCCGAATTTCTGATCGACCAGCAGGCCGACGCCCTGGCCGGCCTCCAATACATTGGCCAGATGCCAGGCGGCGCCGGCCCGCGAGGGCACCAGGTGCCCCATATGGGTCCGTCGCGCCGCCAATAAGCGCTTTGCGATGTATGGATTGTTCGGGGGACGGAACAGCGCGGTGACGTCCAGGCCGTATTTCGCAGCGGCGATCGGCAGCAGCTCGAAATTCCCCGTATGGGCCGTAAACACGATGAAGGGGCGCGGATTGTCGCGCAGTTCGGCGAACCGCTCGACACCCTCGACTTCAATGGTGCCGGCGTTCGTGCCCTCAGGATCGATGTCGATCAGCTCATCGACAAAGACGTATTCCGCCATCAGCCGGCTCATGTGACCCCACATCTGTGTGGCGATTTCTTCCCGGTCCGATTCAGACTTTTCCGGAAACGCCCGTGCCAGATTGTGAAGGGCCAGCCGGTGGCGGGCGGTGCGCGGTCCGACCCGGCGCGCTATGCGTTCCGTCACGCGAATGGCGCCTTGGGCCGGAAGCAGTCTGAGCAAAGCCAAGATAGCGAACAGGACCTGTGCAACGATCCAGTTTTTTGTGCGCCGCAGGGCCAGAACGACGCGTGTGACAATGAGCTTCACGGTAAGGGATCGCCTGACACGGTCTAATCCATCCTCAGGATGATTTTTCCGAAGACCTGGCGGCCCTCCATACGTTCCAGCGCCTTGTCGATGTCATCAACGCCGACTTCCGTGTCTATGACCGGATGGACGAGGCCGCTAGCCATTTTCTGCATCGCATTGGCCATGTTTTCCATCCTGCAGCCGAATGATCCGATCAGCCGCAATTGCTGCTGAAACAGCTGCATGAGGTTCATGTTTGTGGATATGCCGGAGGTCGATCCGCAGGTCACCAGCCGGCCACCGCGTTTCAGGCAGAGCATCGAGCCGGCCCAGGTGTCGGCACCGACATGCTCAAACACCACGTCGACGCCCTTCTTTTTGGTCAGCTTGCGCACCACGCCTTCAAATCTGTCTTCGCGATAGTTGATGACATGATCAGCGCCGAGCGCCCTGGCCTTATCAACCTTGTCGTCGGACCCGACCGTCGTGATGACCGTACACCCCATCTTTCTGGCCAGTTGAAGCGCCGCCGATCCGATGCCGGAACCGCCGGCATGCACAAGAATGGTCTCGCCGGGCTCAAGCCGGGCATTGTCAAACAGCATGTGCTCGACCGTACCGAAGGTCACTGGCGCAAGAGCCGCCCCAACGGCATCGACACCGGGAGGGGCGGGTACGAGCAGGCGGGCCGGAATGTTGATTTTCTCCTGGGCGAAACCGTCGAGATGAAATCCATGGACGCCTGAAACATTCTCACACAGATTGTCTCGTTTTTCGCGGCAGGGGCGGCACAGACCGCAGGTGCGCGCGCCGTAAATCGATACGAGTTGGCCCGGCAGGAGGCCGGACACGCCCGGTCCTACCGTTTCGACTTCGCCGGAGGCCTCTGCTCCGATGGTCAGTGGCAGTTTGCGTTTGGCAAAGGCCATGCCGCGCCAGCCCCACACATCGATATGGTTCAACGCGACGGCCCTGATACGGAGTGTGACCTCTCCATCACCGGGGGCCGGCGGCGCAGCGACGTCCACCAGTTCCAGCTTGCGATCCTCAATGAGCTGCAATGCGCGCATGGTCTGCCTGTTTCCTGCCGTTGCTGAAATTGCCGTTGAGTGGCGTTTAGGCCGGTTCCGCCGTCATGACAAGACAGGCGTTCTGGCCGCCAAAACCGAAGGAGTTCGACAGGACGGATGTAACGGAATGATCGCGTTTGACGTTTGGCACCACATCCATCTCGATGGCCGGGTCGGGGTTCTCGTGATTGATGGTCGGCGGCAGCGTTCCGGTGGCGATGGTCATCAGAGAAAAAATCGCCTCCACCGCGCCGGCCGCCGTCAGTGTGTGACCGATCATCGATTTGTTGGATGAAACGGGAATGTCGGGCAGGGCATCGCCAAACACGGTCGACAGGGAGAGATATTCCATCTTGTCGTTTTCAGGTGTCGAGGTGCCGTGGGCGTTGATGTAGCCGATACCGGTCCGGTCAAGCCCGGAATCGTCGAGCGCCGCCTGGATGGTGGCAATCGCTGGCCCGCCGTCGGGCGAGGAGCGTGTGCGGTGAAAATGGTCGGCCTTTTCGCCGTACCCCTTGAGAATGCCGAGCACCGGAGCGCCGCGGGCCACGGCGCTTTCCAGCGATTCCAGAACCAAAGCGGCTCCGCCTTCGGCGATGACAAATCCATCACGATCCTTGGTGAAGGGTTTGGAGGCCTTGTGCGGCGGGTCATTCTGTGTCGACAGAGCGGACAGCAGCGAAAACCGGATCAGGGCTTCGGCATTGACGGATCCGTCGGTGGCCACCGTCAGGGCGCGATCGGTCCGTCCCTGCCGAATGGCATCGACGCCAAGCTGAATTGCGGTGGCACCGGATGCACAGGCCGTCGACAGCGTAACGGGAAGCCCGCGCGTACCGAATGCATCGGCCAGACGTTCTGCAACCGATCCGAACAGCGCCGTTCTGGTGATATCCGGGTGCGGCCGATCGCGCATGACCCGCAGGAAGCCATCATAGGCATTGGTCTGATCGCCGTCATTACCGGCTTCATCTGCGAGGGCAAAACGATCTGTCCACTCATGTTCGACGGGCGGTGCGGCGAGGAAAAGCGGGCCGTTGAAATCACCGCGCAATCCGGCCTCGGCAATCGCTTCACGGGTTGCCGCATCGGCAAAGGCGTAGGACAGTTTGTTCGACACCGGTGCGACATCCATGAAATCGACCGTACCGCAAATGCGCGTGGACAGTTCATCTGTCGGGAAACGCGTGACGGCGTGGATGCCGGATGTACCGCTGGTCAGAGCGGCCCAGTTGTCCTGCTTGCCGCGGCCCAGCGAGGTGACGATCCCCATGCCGGTGACAGCCACCAGCGGGCGGCTGAGATGATCCAAAAACCGGTTGTTATTCATCTGTTTCTCCCACCGCTCACGGCTGTTCGGCTTCTAGCATGGCAAAGCCCTCTGCAAAGACGAATCCGAGCGAGGTCACCAATGCTCTGGAGGCCGGCGACGTCATGGCTCTTTCATTGGCGTCATCAAAGGGTGCGATCTTCGCCTCGCTTTTCAAGGCCAGGGCGGCCAGGGCGATGCCGATCGGAAACTGGGCTTCCAGCGCGTGGCCGGTGAGACCGGAATAACCACGTACACTGGCCGATGGCCATTTGGTGTCGATAAACGCTTTTTCCCGCTGCGCCACCTCATGAATTCCCGGTGAACCGGACATGACCAGCAAATCACTGCCGTCATTGGCGTTCACCCGCTGTGCAAGCCCGTCCAACCGTTTTTCCAGTCCGCCCGCTTCGCGCGGCCCACGATCACCCTCCACCGCGGTGATGACTGCATAAATCGGTGCGCTTCGGGCCTCGGCGGATTTGCGCGATTCCATGACAAGAAATGCCGATGCGCTGCCGGTGATGATACCACCCGGTTCCTCGCGCGACCAAAGGGGCTGCCATTTCAACCGGCTTAATCCCTGTACGCCCTCAAAAAGCACGTGCATGTCGGGCCGCTCCGCATTGAAGGAGCCGCCGACAAGCGCCTGTTCGGCTTGCCCGGCACGTATGCGTTCGAAAGCGGTGTGGATAGCGGACACGCCTGCGCCTTCTTCACCCATGAATGTCTTCGACGACCCGGTGACCTTGTGGACGATCGAGATATTGCCGGCCAGCAGGTTGGACAGCTGCGCCAGGAAGAGGGTGGGGCGCAGTTCGGTCGTCAGCTTTTCGTTAAGGAGTATATCGCGGTCATTGCGGTTTGCCGCTTCATTGACGATCAGCGTATCGACCTCGATATCGCGTTCCCCGCCGCCGGCCGCGACGATCATGTCCATTGCACCGCAGGCATCCGCATCGTCCTTGAGGCCGGCGTCCTCCAGCGCCAGACCCGCAGTGAACACGCCGATCCGCTGCCAGTTTTCCATTTGCCTCTGGTCGCCGCGTCGCGGAATTTGCTCCGACCAGTCAATCTCGGGCAGGGGGTGCACCGGGTAGGGCGCAAACCGGTCGGTGTCAACCACCGGGTCAGGGGCCCGGTCGGCAGTCAGGATGGCGATGTGGGCGTCGCGGCCAACGCCATGACAACTGACAATTCCGATGCCGGTGATTACCACATCATTTGCGCTGTTGGTCATGTCGCCCTTACTTTCAGGTCTTTGCCGGCATGGCGGTCATCAGACCCACATCCGTTGCCCGCGATTTCACCAGGTCGGCGAGGTGGGCGGTGTCAAGTCCGGAACTGTTGTCGAATGCGACTGTACGCAGTTTGAGCTGAGCATCGCAAATTTTTTTCCCGTCCGTGGTGATGTTTGCCCTGGTCACCGCAAAACCGGACCCATCATGTTCCAATTTGGCCTCAATGCGCAATGGCGTGTCCGGTTCCACGAATGTGCGCAGTTTCGCGCCATCGACGGACATCAGAAACGGCATCGCCGTGAAATCATTGTTGGCCAGGATCAGAAAGCCGCTGGCCTGGGCCATCGTCTCAATCAAAAGCACGCCCGGCACCAGAGGCAGGTCTGGAAAATGACCTTCGAAAACGGGGCTTTCCTTGGGTGTTCGGGAGCTCGCCAACAATGTCCCGGCCTGCAAATCCACCTGCTCGACCCGGTCGATCATCTGGAAATATTCGAGATGCATTGGGAGTTCGCTCTAGGCCTTGGCCGCCCTTAGCTCATCGATCTTCGCGCAGAGATTGTTCAGAACGAAATACTCTTCGGTTGCCACTTTGCCGTCATTGACTTCCTGGGTCCACTGCTCGAGCGGAATCTTGATGCCGAATTCCTTGTCGATGGCAAACACGATGTCCAGGAAATCGAGGCTGTCGATGCCCAGATCGTCGATGGTATGGCTCTCGGGAGTAATCGTTTCCCGATCGATTTCGCTGGTCTCAGCGATAATGTCGGCAACTTTGTCAAATGTGGCTGACACATTCATATCCTTGTCTTTATCTGTTTTGCGCAGAGCTATAGAAAAATCCGATGCAAAAGCCAATGGTCTGTATCGCGTTTCATGGGTGAATACCATGGCTAAATGGCGGATGTGCGATAAGAGCCCGCGCAAAGGCGGTTGGTGCATTGTCTGGCGCGGCTCGGTGCCTTATCTCGGCGGTAGGACAGTTTTGCAAAGGGGCGTGTCGATATGCCGGATATCACCAAGGAACAGGTGCTTGATCGTCTGAAAGGCGTCCGCCATGAGGCCATTGGCGGAGACGTTGTGAGCCGGGGTCTGGTTTCGGATGTATTTGTCGCCGATGGCAAGGTGTTTTTTTCCATCACCGTGCCGGCGCAGCTTGCCCAGAAGCTCGAGCCGCTGCGGCTCGACGCTGAAAAAGCGGTGAAGGAGATGGAGGGTGTTCGCGGCGCCATGGTCGCCCTGACCGCCGAGAAGAAACCCGGAGAAAAGAGCGCTGCCCCGTCACCGGTGCAGCCACGACCGGCGCAGCCACAGCAATCCGCACCGGCCCAGCCCGCCGAGAACAAACCGGGCGTACCGGGCGTCAAGGCCATCATTGCGGTTGCGTCTGGCAAGGGCGGCGTCGGCAAATCGACGACATCGGTCAATCTGGCCCTCGGACTGCAGGCAATCGGTCTGAAGGTCGGTTTGCTGGACGCCGATATCTATGGTCCCTCCATTCCGCGCCTGTTGAACATCAAGGGCCAGCCGCAGCAGGCGGATGGACGCATGCTGAAACCGATGGAGGCTTACGGGCTCAAAGTCATGTCGATGGGCTTTCTGGTCGGTGAGGAGACGCCGATGATCTGGCGTGGCCCAATGGTTGTCTCGGCCCTGACGCAGATGCTGCGTGAAGTTGAGTGGGGTCAATTGGATGTCATCGTCGTCGACATGCCGCCCGGTACCGGCGATGCACAGCTGACACTGGCGCAACGGGTTCCGCTCGCCGGTGCGGTCATTGTCTCGACGCCGCAGGACCTTGCGCTGATCGATGCGCGCAAGGGCATCAATATGTTCAAGAAGGTCGATGTGCCGCTGCTGGGTATCGTTGAGAATATGAGCTATTTCCTTTGCCCCTCCTGCGGTGAGCGGGCTGACATTTTCGGCCATGGCGGCGCGCGTGACGAGGCGCAGAAAATCGGTGTTCCATTCCTCGGTGCGGTCCCGCTGCATATGGAGATCAGGGAAAACTCCGATGCCGGCACGCCCATCGTGGCCTCCTCGCCAGAGGGTACCCACGCGGCAATATACAAGGATATGGCCGCGACTGCCTGGAAAAATGTCCAGGCTGGCCAGGAGGCGCGGGAAGCGGCGGCTCCCTCTATCGTCTTCGAATAGGCGCGTTACCGGGTTTGTTTTCGATAAGGTGGGCATGGCTCCGCGACCGGTTGCGACCGTTCGGTTGCGCGACTGGGCTGCCTACAGCCTTCCTTGCGATTGATGGGCTGTTTGGCTGGCCGGTGGTTCAGGCGACAAAATTGACCATATGATAAAAAATTTGACCTTATATGAAAATCAGGTCATTCTGCGCCCATAAGCGTGCCGGAGGAACCCCGAGAGGAGGGCTGAATGACGACCCACGAAACGCGCAACGTGCAGTCGGGACGACTGGATCAATCGGAATATGAGGAGAATTTTTCCGATCTTCATCCGATGCTCAGTCGACATGAGGCTCTTGTCGAAGCCGACCGATGCTACTTCTGCTACGACGCGCCTTGTGTAACCGCCTGTCCGACCGGTATCGACATCCCCATGTTCATACGCCAGATCTCTGCGGATAATCCGAAGGGATCGGCCAAAACGATCTTCCAGCAGAATATTCTTGGCGGCATGTGCGCCCGGGTGTGTCCGACGGAAACCCTGTGCGAAGAGGCCTGCGTGCGCGAAGCGGCGGAGGGAAAGCCGGTCAAGATCGGCCAGTTGCAGCGCTATTCAACGGATATCCTGATCCGTAATGCCGACACACATCCTTTCAGCCGCGCAGCATCCACCGGCAAGAAAATCGCTGTTGTCGGAGCCGGTCCGGCAGGGCTTTCCTGTGCCCACCGGCTCGCCATGCATGGCCATGATGTGACGGTTTACGAAGCACGGGAGAAGGCGGGCGGCCTGAGCGAATACGGTATTGCAGCCTATAAAACGGTCGATGATTTCGCCCAGAAGGAACTGGCGTTCATTCTCGATATTGGCGGCATTGCGGTCGAGACGGGCAAACGCCTGGGCACCGACCTGACGGTCGACCAGCTTTCGTCACAGTTCGATGCTGTTTTTCTGGGCATCGGCCTTGCCAACGTTAATGCGCTTGGCCTGGACGGGGAGGATGCCGACGGCAGCGAGGATGCGGTGGACTACATAGCCGATCTGCGCCAGGCGTCTGATCTTTCCTCGCTCCCGGTCGGACGGCATGTTGTGGTCATTGGCGGTGGCATGACGGCAATCGATGTGGCCACCCAGGCCAAGCTGCTCGGAGCGGAGGATGTGACGATCGCCTATCGCCGCGGGCAGGAGGACATGAATGCCAGCGGCTATGAACAGGAGCTGGCGCAAACCCACGGCGTCACGATCCGGCACTGGCTTCAGCCAAAGGCGCTGAAGCGCCGGGATGACGGATCGATTTCCGGCATTGAGCTGGAATATACCCAGCAAAGCAACGGGTCGCTGTCCGGCACGGGTGAAACCGTGACGCTGAAGGCAGATCAGGTCTTCAAGGCCATCGGGCAGAAATTTGATGGCGGTCCGCTGGAAGGCAGCGGAATCGCGCTTGACGGCGGTCGCATCAAGACCGACGATCATCGCAAGACTAATCTCGCCAATGTGTGGGCCGGTGGAGACTGCGTGCGCAGCGGCGAGGATTTGACGGTCGTTTCGGTCGAGGACGGCAAGATTGCGGCCGAATCCATTCATGCGGCGCTTTCAGCCTGATTTCAGGAGGATATGATGGCAGATATTTCAACCGATTTTCTTGGCATAAAATCACCCAACCCATTCTGGTTGGCATCGGCCCCCCCGACCGACAAGGCTTACAATGTAGAGCGTGCCTTTGAGGCGGGCTGGGGCGGTGTCGTTTGGAAAACGCTGGGTGAGGCCGGGCCGCCGGTGGTCAATGTCAACGGACCCCGATACGGCGCCATTTACGGACCGGACCGCCGGTTGATGGGCCTCAACAATATCGAGTTGATCACCGACCGCGATCTGGAGATCAACCTGAAGGAAATCACAGAAGTCAAAAAACGCTGGCCTGACCGTGCGATGATCGTGTCCTTGATGGTTCCCTGCGAGGAGCACGCCTGGGAGTCGATCCTGAAGCGGGTCGATGAAACCGGTGCGGACGGTGTCGAGCTGAATTTCGGTTGCCCGCACGGCATGAGCGAGCGTGGCATGGGCTCGGCCGTCGGCCAGGTGCCGGAATATATCGAAATGGTGGCGCGCTGGTGCAAGGAATACACCAAGCTGCCGGTGATCGTGAAACTGACACCCAACATCACCGATATCCGCTATCCGGCCAGAGCCGCCAAGGATGGCGGCGCCGATGCCGTGTCGCTGATCAACACCATCAACTCAATCGTATCGGTGGACCTTGACCAGTTGGCGCCGGTGCCGACAATCGACGGCAAGGGCTCGCACGGCGGGTATTGTGGTCCGGCGGTCAAACCGATTGCCATGAACATGGTTGCCGAAATTGCCCGTGATCCCCACACGCACGGTCTGCCGATTTCAGGGATCGGCGGAATCAGCACGTGGCGCGATGCGGCGGAATTCATCGCGCTCGGCTGCGGCACGGTTCAGGTCTGCACCGCGGCCATGACCTATGGATTCAAGATCGTGACCGAGATGGCCGAAGGCCTGTCCGACTGGATGGACGAGAAGGGCTATGCATCGATTTCCGATTTTCAGGGATCGGCGGTGCCAAATGTCTCGGACTGGCAGCACCTCAACCTCAATTACGTCACCAAGGCGCGCATCAACCAGGATTCCTGCATCAAGTGCGGCCGATGCCATATCGCCTGTGAAGACACATCGCACCAGGCGATCACCAGCATGGTCAATGGTGAACGCATGTTCGAGGTGATCGACGAGGAATGTGTCGGTTGCAACCTGTGCGTCAATGTGTGTCCGGTCGAGGACTGCATCACCATGGAGCCGATCAGCGGTGTCGATCCGCGCACCAATCTGCCGGTGGACCCGAACTACGCCAACTGGACCACCCATCCGAACAATCCGGCGGTAGCGGACGCGGCGGAATAGAGTTCTTTCTGTCGGCCGAACGGCGATGAAAACCGGCACGTCATGGCCTTCAAATGAGGCCATGACGTGCCGCAGTGCCGTGTGTTAGACGCAGCCGTATGACCAACTCCGGCAACACCAATCTGACTGTGAACGAACTGGCCGTCGGGCATCAGAAACTGCTCGGGCATCTGGCGATGATCCTCTTCGCCGCGCTGATATCCGGTTCCTTTTCGCTTGGCGCCATGGCTACGCCACATATCGGCGCTGCGGCGCTGAACGCCTTGCGTCTCCTGCTGGCTGCGCTGGTCATGGCAATTGTTACCCTCGTCATCTTCCAACGCCTGCCGATGCCGAAGGTCGCAGCTTGGCGGTTTGGCATCCTGGGATTTCTGATGGGCGCCTATTTCGTCGCCATGTTCACCGCGCTGAAATACACAAGCCCGGTTTCGACTGGTGCGGTGTTTACGCTCATTCCGATGATGAGCGCGGGTTTCGGATATCTGTTTTTGCGTCAGACGGTCCGGCCGATCGTGATCGTCAGCCTGCTGATCGCCGGTTGCGGTTCGATCTGGGTCATCTTTCGGGGCGATCTCGATGCAATTCTGGCATTCGATATCGGCTTTGGCGAAGCGATCTTTTTCCTCGGCTGCGTCAGCCATGCCGCCTATGCACCGCTGGTCAAGAAATTCAGCTGGGGGGAACCGGTTGTCCTGACCACGTTCTGGACCAGCATTGGGGCGTTTCTGGCGGTCGCCATCTATGGCGCCGGGGAGGTGGTTTCCACCGACTGGGTCTCCCTGCCGGCGATTGTCTGGATCAGCATCGGCTATCTGGCGGTGTTTACATCGGCCGGAACCTTCTTTCTGGTCCAATACGCGTCGCTGCGCCTGCCTGCATCCAAGGTGCTCTCCTACGGCTATCTGATCCCCATCTTCGTCATTGTCTATGAGGGGTTGCTGGGGCATGGATGGACGAGCACAGCCGTTGTTGCCGGTGCGATCATCACCGTGTTGGGTCTTGTGGTCGTCGCCTTCGCCCCGGATCGTTAGCGCTCGGGCCCTGCGGCAGGCGGAATGTTGATTTCAATTCCGCAACGGGTTAGCCCAGATCCATGCCTGGAGAGGAAACCACAAAAGCAACCCTGAATGCGGTGGCGCAAGCCGCCGGCGTGACCGTCATGACGCTGTCGCGTTATTTTCGTTCACCGGACAAAGTCGCGAAGGAAACAAAGGCGCGGATAGCGGCGGCCATCTCGGAGCTTGGCTATGTCCCCGATGCGAGCGCATCGCGGCTGGCGGGCAAGAAGCGGCCCGTGCTTGTGATGGTCGTGCCGTCGCTTGAGCTTCCCTACGTTGCACAACTTTTCGATAGCGTTGCCGAGGCGTCCGATGTCCATGGTGCGGCGCTGTTGGTCATGGAGACCCAGTTTGATCCCGCCAAGCAGGAAAAAAAGATCGAAGACGCCCTGAGTTGGCGTCCCGACGGGATCATCTTTGCCGGAGACACGATTTCGGCGCGGTCGCGCCATCTCATCAAATCCAATGGTGCTCGGTTCGTCGAGGCTTGGGCCGCGAGCGATGACGTGGTCGACGTTAATATCGGCCTGTCACATAAAGAAGCGGCGCGCCGGGTGGCCGCCGGGCTGGTGGATGCCGGATATCGGCGGATCGCCTTTGCCGTGAGGTTGTTGGGTTATCGGGTTGAGGCTGACCGGCTCGAAGGGTATCGCGAAGCTATGCGGGAAGCCGATCTGCCAACCTGTGAGTTCGAAGGGCATTCCCTGGTGTCTCCCTATCAAAGTGGTGCCGATCTTTTCAGCCAGGCCTGGCAGCACAAGCCGCGCCCCGATGCCGTTTTCTTTGCCGGTGACCTGCTGGCGGTGGGCGCTCTGTTTGAAGCCCAGAGGAGTAGCATCCATGTGCCGGACCATATCGCGGTGTGCGGGTTCGGCGACTATCCCATCGCCAGAGAAATCAGTCCGTCGCTCAGCACCGTCCGCCTGCCCATCGGAGCGCTTGGCAGGGCAGCCGTCGACGCGTGCTTTGATGGTGCCGCGGCCAAGGCGCTGGACGAGGACGTGATGCTGGTCCAACGGCTTTCCGCAAGACTGGGTTCCCCGGCCGACAAAAACTGAACACTCCCTGTCTTCTTTCACACATGCGTGGGTTTTCGATTGCTTGGCCTTGGCCCGATCCCCCTTGACCAAAGACAATGTTATGCGCATAACATTGCAGATATTGATCGGGGTTTCGAGACAGGAGAAAAGCCGTGCTTGCGTGGAAGGACTACAGGCTGCAACCCAGCAGGGACCCGCAAATCGACGCGGTGATCGATGCGGAAGGCTGGTACACCACACCGATACCGCGCAAGGAGCTGAAGGCATTCGTTCGCCGTGATGACGGCAAAGCCGCACGGCATTTCGGCCTTTGGGCCTTGCTGCTCGCCGGCTCGGCCGGTTGTCTGATCGCGGCCTGGAACAGTTGGTGGGCCGTTCCGGCCGTCATCCTTTACGGTCTGATCTACAATTCCGCAGACAGCAAATGGCATGAATTGTCCCATGGCACGCCATTCACGTCACACCGCATCAATGAAGCGCTCTACACGCTCGTTTCCTTCATGACCTTGCGCGAACCGGTGCGCTGGCGCTGGAGCCATGCCCGGCATCACACGCATACGATTGTCGTCGGACAGGATCCGGAGATTGCCTCGCCGCGGCCGCCGCATATTATTCTGTCCGTTCTTGGTCTCTGGTACATTCGCGGGCTCTGGGAGGAGATCAAACTGGTGCTCGCGATTTCCATGGGCCGCATTCCGCGGACGGTAGGCGCCTATGTGCCGAAGGAACGCTTTGCCGCCATGGTGCGCTCGAGCCGTGTTTTCGTTCTCTACATCATGGGCATCGTTCTTGCCTGCCTGGTCACAAGCAGCATCCTGCCGGCCATGCTGGTTGGACTGCCCAGGCTCTATGGCAGTTTCCTGCACTATCTGTGCGCCTTTACCCAGCATGCCGGGCTCGACGAGGATGTACTGGATCACCGGCTGAACGCGCGCACGATGCTGCTCAATCCGGCCTTTGCGTTTCTCTACACCAATATGAACTACCACATCGAACACCATATGTTCCCGATGGTGCCGTTCTACCATCTGCCGGCGCTGCATGAGCGCATCAGGGATGATTGTCCGCCGCCCTGTGACGGGTTGGTCGCGGCCTATCGCGAGATCATCCAAACCCTGTGGCGGCAACGATCCGATCCGTCTTTCTACGCGCACCGAGTCCTGCCGGCGGATGCCGGCCCGGCCCATGGTGTTCATTTTCGCGGCGCGCCGGGGCTGGCGACATGAGCGGCTGGGTAGATGCTGGCCCGCTTGATGCGATCGAAGAGGAGGACCTGATCCGGTTCGATCATGATGGCGCGACCTATATCATCGCCCGCGATGATGCCGACGGCGTTTATGCGACGGACGGTCTGTGCACGCATGAACAGGTTCATCTATCCGATGGTTTCGTCTTTGGCTGTATTCTGGAATGCCCGCGCCATCAGGGCCGTTTCGATCTTCGCGACGGCGCGCCAAAGGGCGGACCGGTGACGAGCGGATTGAGGACCCATCCGGTGGAGGTGCGCGATGGCCGGATCTTTGTGAAGCTTAATGGCTGACAGTCCCGGCAGGATTGCGATTGCCGGAGGGGGATTGGCCGCGGCGGCCTGCGCGTTCGAACTGAGAGCACTGGGGTTTGGCGGTGCCGTGCACCTTTTTGCAGCTGAAGCCCATGCGCCCTATGAACGCCCGCCCTTGTCGAAGGAGGTTCTGTCCGGTGACCCCGTCACTTGGATCGGCGGGACCGGTGCCATCGCGGATGCCGGCATCAGGATGCACCCCGCTGCTGTTCAACTGGATTTACATGAACAGGTGATCGAGGACGATGACGGCCGCAGCGTCGGCTATGACCGGCTTCTGATCGCAACTGGCCGGCGGGCGCGAAGGCTCCCCAATGTTGAGGCGATGCGATGTCCGGTCGTGACCCTACGCAGCTATGATGATGCCCTTCGGATTCGCAGCCATGCCCAGCCGGACAGTCATGTCCTGATCGTCGGCGCCGGGCTGATCGGGATGGAAGTGTCGACCTCGCTTGCCCGCCGTTGCGCGTCTATAACGCTGATCGAAGCCGGCAATCGCCCTCTTGCGCGGTGCGTGCCGCCGCCGATTGCCGATTTGGCGTCCAGGGCGATCGAGGCCACGAATGTCGACCTGCGCCTCGGCACCACCATCACCGAGGCCACCCATGATCGGATCTGTCTATCCGATGGATCCGACCTGTCACCCGATCTGATTGTCTGCGCAATCGGCAGCGTTCCCAATGATGAGCTCGCGCGTGAGGCGGGTCTTGCGGTCGATGAGGGCGTGATCGTCGATCGATGGCTGCAAACATCGGCACCATGGGTGTTTGCCGCCGGAGATGTCGTTGCGATGCGCGGATCGGGAGAAACGATCCGATTCGAGAACCATCAGGCGGCCGACCTTCAAGGCCGTATCGCCGCGGGGAATATGCTTGGTGCGACGACGCCATGGGAGGCGCCGAACTGGTTCTGGTCCAATCAGGGCAATCTGACCATCGAGGGTGTCGGCGTTCCGATGGGCGACGAGCAAACTGTTCAGACGCTGTCCGATGCCAGCCTGCTTGTGGAAATCCAGGTGGATGGCGCCCTGGTCGGTGCCTTTGGCGGCGGCGGCCGCAAAGCATTACGCGAGGTGCGTAAGGCGCAGCGGCGTATTGCGGAGCGATATTCGACCTTTGTTGAATCCGCCGAAACGTGAAACGGTCAAGGGTATCGAATAAGCCCGAGGCGCTTTGGGGCGCGATTATCGCGCTTGTGCCGTTATTCGGCGGCGTCAGTGGTGATGCTCTCTTGCGCCAGGGCGATCTGCTTTTTGAACCGGGCCATCTCGGAAAGGCCGAAGGCCGTGGGTTCGCGTGCCGGCATCCGGTCTATCGGCTCATCGATCCCGATCTGCTCGGCCAGCAATCGTTTGCCGTAACACAACATGGCCGGGACCGATCGTGACATGAACACGATGGCGGGCAGAATTGCACGGTGAATGGCCTCGGCGTCTTCCCTCCGGCCCGCCTGCCACAGTTCGAACAGGCGCACCTGGGCGGCAAGAAAATCGGGTGCAGGGATCAGACCGGCGCCACCCGATCGCAAAAGGGCCGGAAATTCGATCCCGCCATGACCGCCAAAAACCTGATAGGCTCCGCCCGACCCTTCGATGACGTCATGAATATCGAGCGAAAAACCCTCTCCCTTGAGAATGGAGATATTTGGATGCGCCCTGTTGAGGGCAATCAATCCGTCCGAAGACATGGAAACGTCGAGATTGACGGGGTTGTTCTGGATCGCCACATCCACATCGATGGCTTCGGCAACCGTCCCGAAAAACCTGATGAGGTCAGCTTGCGAGAGCCCGCGAACCGGCGGCGGTTGCAGGATCACCCAGTCGGCGCCCGCATCGGCGGCTTTCCGTGCAAAATCGATCTGGCCGGCAAGCGAAGGTTCCCCGACCGTAACGGCATAGGGCACCCGACCGGCGATCATCGCACCAACCAATTCGACGAGATGCAAACGCTCATTGACATCCATCTTGTGCACTTCGGTCACCAGGCCGAGAACCGCAATTCCGTGGGCGCCGGTGGAAATACAATGCTCAACCTGAACCTGCATGGCGTCGCGATCAAGCCGGCCGTCCCGGCCCCAGTATGCATAGAGGATGGGGTAGATGCCGGACCATTTGCTCATGTCATGCCTCCAGACGATCCAACAAATCATCGGACGGCACAACACCCAGGCCCGGACCGGTCGGGACCGTGTAGTGACCGCTTGCGCAGGCCATATTGCCGCGTGTGAACATCAGATTGCGGTCGAAAACCGAGTGTTGGTATTCGTGATAGGGCACATGCTGAAGCGCAGCCGTTGCCTGAAGCGAGGCGGCGGTGAACAGGCCCAGCGAGATCGAGGCATGCGGGATCACTTTCATGTGGAACGCCTGGGCCATGATGCCGATTCGATTGAACGCGGTAATGCCGGTATGCCCGACCTCCGGCTGAATGATCCCCATGGATCGCGCTTCGAAGCGCGGTCGGTATTCATAGGCCGTATGCCACTCCTCGCCGAGCGCCAGCGGAACGCTGACGCCGCGCGACACACGGGTTTGCCCTTCGATGTCCTCGGGCTGGACCGGCGCCTCGGCAAAATAGAGTTTGTGGGGTTCAAGCCGCCGGATGAGATGGATCGCCTCCGAGGCTTCGAACTTCCAGTGCAGATCGACCATCAGATCGATATCCGGTCCGACGGCTTCCCGGAGCGCGGCCATTTCTTCCACGATACCGTCGTCGGAGACCGCGGCGGCAAATTTGATTGCCTTGAAACCCCGGCTCACCCATTCAACCGCCAGATCGCAGCGCTCCTTGAGCGTTGCCCTCGGCAGGCCGCTGACATAGGCCGGCAGGGTCCGGTGACGGCGTCCGCCCAGGAGCTGCGCGACCGACAGACCGGTGAGGCGGCCAAACAGGTCCCAGACGGCAATATCGACGCCGGCCAGGGCATCCACATAGAAGCCGCCGAAGAAACCGCGGACACGCATCAGATCATAGAGGTCCTCGTAGATGATCGCCGCATCGGACGGATCGCGGCCGGTCATGACGGGCGCCAGCAGATTGTCGATGATGGCCTTGACCGCCTCCGGCGCGGCGATGCCGTAGGTTTCTCCCCAGCCGACCGCTCCGCTTTCGGCCGTGACCCTGATGATGACGCTCTGGTCGTTGGCGGGATAGATCGACCGGTTTCCGTTGCGGATCAGATAACCCTTTTCATTGATGAATTCGCCATCCCGCAACGGCCCCAGATAGGGGACTTCGCGCGGGACCCGAACGATGAAACACTCGACCTTTGTGATGGTATCCAGTGGATTGGTCATTCGGCGGCATCCATTGCGGCGAGTGGATGGATGGTGATCTCCGGCGCGATCTGATCGAGCAGAGCGTGCAACTCGGCCTGATCACCAGCATCCATGGACGGGCCGCGTGCGCGCACATGGGTGTGGTCCAAGACGCCGCGGCGGCGCAGCGTCTGTTTGGTCATGTGCATGCGGAAGATCGCCTGAAAATTCAGCAGCGGCATGGAGACCATGAACAAACGGCGCGCTTCGGCCTCGTCGCCGTGCCGCCAGGCCTGAACCAGCCTGACATGAAGGTCAGTCAACTCGCTGGCAGGCATCGTGCCGAGCGAACCTCTGGCCAGTTCGTCGCTAATGTAGCGGCCGCCGGCACCTCCGAAAACACCTTCGATATCGTCACCGCACGCCTCGCGGATACGCGTCAGATTCTGGCCGCAAGGTGCGGTCTCTTCCTTGATGTAGCGAATACCGTCGACGGCCCCGGCAATCTCGGCGACGGTTTCCGGCAGGAGGCCGGCGCCGACCGGTTCGGGTGCATTTTGAAGCATCAGCGGGATCGGACTTTCGTCGGCAATCCAGGCGAAGAATTCGGTCTGTGCCCTGGCGTCGGGTCCGAGGGCCCGAGGAGCCATGATCATTGCACACACCGCTCCGGCGTCAGCTCCTCGGGCGATATGTTCAAGAACCGCTTCAGGCGTCGGTGCGCTGGCACCAATGACGATTGGCAGGCGCCCGGCGAGCTTGTGTCCGAGATGGGCGATCGTGGCCGTTCGCTCGGAATCGCTCAGCGTCTCGACTTCTGAGGCAACACCGGGATAGACGCAGCCATCCGGTGCGCATTCGACAATGAATTCGATCAGGCGGTCGAAATCGTCCATGGCAATCTTGCCGCTCTTGTCGAACGGGGTGCACAGCACCGGAAATACACCGGAGATCGTCATTTGACCGCTCCGGCCGTCACGCCCTGGATGAAGTAGCGCTGAAGCGCCATGAACCCGATGACAACGGGCAGGGCGGCGAGCAGGGATGCGGCCATCGCACCGCCCCAGTCCGCATTCGATTCATTGAGATAGTTGAGCAGCAGGCCGGGTCCCACGGTGCGACGGTCCTCCGAAATGATCAGGGTGAGCGAATAGAGCAGGTCGTTCCAGCTCCACATGAAGGAATAGAGAAAGACGGTAACGATCGGCGGGATCGAGATGGGCAGGACAATGGTGTGAAAGATACGCAGGTCGCTGGCGCCGTCGGCACGAGCGGCATCGATCAACTCGTTCGGAACCTGGCTGAAATAGGAATACAGCATATAGGTAGCGACGGGCAGGGCGAAGACAATGTAGGACAAGATGAGCCCGAGCCGGGTATCGATCAGGTTCCAGTCGCTGAGAATGGGATAGATCGTGATCAGCAGCAGACCGAAGGGAAACATCTGCGCCGACAACATGAACAGCATGACGGGACGACGCCCGAAATAGCGGTATTTGGCGAAGGAGTAGCCGGCATAAACCGCAAGTGTGGCATTGATGGCGGCCGATGACAGGGAGACGATCAGCGAGTTCATCAGGTGGAGCGGCAGGTCACCACGGAAGATCGCCGTGCTGAAGTGCTCGAGCGTGAAGCTGTGCGGAAACAGCGTCGGCGTCAGCGAATAGAGCTCGGCATTGGACTTCAGGGCCGAAATGACCAGCCAGTAGACCGGGAAGAACAGGAAAAGTCCGATCATCAGCGCGACGAGCGTGAAGACGACCTTTGCACCTGTCGTGGACAGATCCAGCATCACTCGGCTCCCTGCATGAGGCGGCGCAGGTAGAAATAGGCGGGCGGCAGGATCGTTGCGACCCAAAGCACGCCCACCGCCGCCGCCATGCCGATATCCCACTGCTCAAAGGCGCGCCGGTAGACTTCAACGGACAGGACCGTGGTCGCCCGCACCGGGCCGCCACCGGTCAGGGCCCAGATGGTGTCGAATTGCTGCAGGTTGCCGATCATCGCGAGAACGATCACCACAAGCATAACCGGCCGCAAATGGGGCAGGATATGGTCCTTCAACACCGCCCAGTTGCCGGCGCCATCGACGCGGGCGGCCTCGATCTGCTCGCGATCCAGTGACGCCAGGCCTGCCAGAAAGAATGCCATGAAGAGCGGTATGGAAATCCACACTTTTGTAATCACGATTGCCGCCATTGCACCGCTCGACGTCGACAGCCAGGCCTGTGGCAGATCGATCAGTCCGAGTTCCATCGCGGCATAGTTCAGGAGACCGTAACGGGAATTGAAGATCCAGCTCCACAGGAAGGCCGTCACCACGGACGGCATGATCCAGGGCAGGAGCGAAATGGAGCGCAGGGCGGTTCGTCCGGCAAAAGGCTGATTGAGTATGAGCGCCCAGCCAAGGCCCAGAAAGATCGAGAAGACTGTCGACAGAAAAACATAAATGGCAGTGACGAGGAAGGATTGCTGAACACCGGGATCGCTGAGCACGTCGCGGAAATTGCTAAGGCCGGTCCAGACAGGCTCCGGCGTCTGCAGGGTGTATTCATAAAGCGAAAGGCTCAGCGCCTCGAGAAACGGCCACAGCACCACCACCGAAAAGGCTGTCACAGCCGGGATCAGCAGGAGGAATCCGAAGCGTCCTTCACCGGCCTTCAGACCGCCGCGGCGGGCATCGGGCGAAACCGGCAATGCGGATGGGCCGGGTTCTCGGCTGATTTCGGCAACGTTCATCTCAGGACAACATATTCCCACATTGCTCCGGCGGCGCCAGAACAAATTTCAAACCAGACCGTTTCACGTTTTGTCAGAAACGGGACAACGGTGTCAGCCGTTGATTTTGTTGATGCATTCACGTTTTGCCGATTCCGTCAAAACCTGAATTGCTCTAACCGCAGGTGGCAGGCCCCGACACGGATGCCGGGACCCGCCTTCGGAGGATTGGTTATTTGTCCATGGCCTTTTCGAGGCGGGACTGCATGGAATCGGCTGCTTCCTGCGGTGTCTTCTGACCCAGAATGGCTGCCTGGTATTCCTCGGCAATGATCGAGGCCACTTCGGTGCCGTTTTCGAGTGACGCAATGGTGTTGCGGCGCGGTGCAACTGCCGTCGCTGCCCAGTCCGAAAGATACTGATCCGATGTGATGGCCTCGGAGGCTATGCCGGATTTTGTGGCCGGCAGCACAGATTGGTTGGCCGCATAGTCCACCAGTTGCTTGTCGTCCAGCAGGTGCATCATCCAACGAACGGCGTCGCTCTCGGCCTTTGCGTTTGCATCGCCAAACAGAACAAGGACGTGTCCCCATTGCAGGGAGACGGGGGTGTCGCCCTCTTTGAGAACAGGCGCCTTGACGGGCAGCACTGCCGGGTCGATTTCCTCGCCGCGCCCGGAGAACTGACGTGCGAAGGTGCGTGCCACCGGTGCATCGATGTAGAACGCCGTCGCGCCCTGCGCAAACAGCCGCCTTGCATCCGGGCGATCGACTTCCGGTGCAGCCAGACGTTCCTTTACGGCATCGGCCATGAATTCGAGTGCAGCAACGGCTTCGGGTGAGTTGACGTTCGGCTTGCCGTCCGCGGACAGAGGATCGCCACCGAAGATCCAGACCCACGTCATGTAATCGAGAACGATCGAGTTGGGGTTCTTGGTCGCAAGCCCCAGCGGCACGGAGTTGGGAACCTTGTCACGCACCGCGACCAGAGCCGCGCGAAACTCGTCAACCGTCACCGGAACCTTGTCAACGCCCGCTGCATCCAACACCTCGCGATTGGCCACCATACCGATGGTGCCGGTAATCCATGGCACAGCGACCTGACGGCCGTTGACTTCACCCATGGAGAGGAAGCCCTCGTCGAACATTTCCAGCAGCTTGTCACGGCCGATAACCTCGTTGAGATCCTGGATTCCCTTGACATTGGCGATGATGGGCAGAAGCCGGCCTTGGCTCTGGCCAACATCGGGCAGGGTTCCGGAGCGTGCCCGAAGGAGATAGTTCCTGTTCATCTCGCCCCAGGCATAGCCCTGCGCTTCCACTCCGCCGCCGAAGTCTTCGATCATGGAATTGATCACGGCTTCACCGGTTTCTTCCGTCACGGTCCAGCTCATGAACTCGACATCGGCTTGTGCTCCGGCTGCGGCGAGACTGAGCGCCGTTGCCACTAGGGCTCCGCCGATTGTATTTCGAATTGAAGGCATTGCTTGTTCTCCTCCCTGAGATTCCCTGATTCAAAAATTTTGAAACTCTGTTCCAATTCTGAATTTAGCACAAAAAAATGATCCGGCAAGCCATTTGAAACTTTGTTCCAAGCTTTGATCAGACAACGCCACCATCGACGATGAATGTCTGGCCGGTAATCATCCGGCTGTCGTCGGCGCACAGGAACAGCGCCATCCGGGCGACATCCGGAGGCAACAGAAATTCCTTCAGGCATTGCCGATCGAGATAATCATCGAACTTGCCCTGATAAATGGCGCGTGCGCGGCTGACCTGCCGCTCGGTCAAAATCCAGCCGGGGGCGATCGAGTTGACCCGAATGCCCTTGCCGCCGACCTCCCGGGCCATGCACCGGCTGAGCCCCTGAACGGCGCTCTTGGCGGTGGTATAGGCAATCAGACCAGCCGCTCCCTGCATCCAGCTGTTGGACCCCATATTGACGATTGCGCCGCCGCCGGCGCCGATCATGTCGGGCAGGACCGCCTGTGCGGCGAAGAACTGGTGTCGCAGATTGACGTCCATCCGCTCATCCCAATAAGCGGGGGTAATCTCTTCGATGGGTTTCCGGTCATCATTGCCAGCATTGTTGATGAGGGCGGTAAACGGCCCGGTCAGAGCCCGCAAATCGGCAATGGATTGCTGCAGCTCTTCGACATCCGTGACATCGGCCTTCGCAAATGAGGGACGATGGCCGGTTGTCCGTTTGCAGGCGCTGGCGACGCGATCTGCCGCCTCGGCATTGATATCGATGAAAGCGACGTTCGCGCCCTGCGCGCAAAACGCCTCCACAAGATACATGCCAATCCCGGAGCCGCCGCCGGTGATCAGCACGCCTCGATCCTTGAGAGACGGATAGTTTGCCGCATCGATCGCAACGGGCTGAAGTTCGGGAAAGTCGGATGTCTCCAGCATCAGGCGGCGTCTGCCTGGGCCCGGGTCAAAGACACGGCGCTGCCGTTGCTGTCGAAAGCGTAGGCGTCAGCGAGATCGAATGTCAGGGTGACCGTATCGCCGGCCGGCAGACGTTGCTCGCCGGGCAGGCGCACCATGGCGGGTCGAAGCTCCGGCGCAAGCTCGACATGAGCGAATGTGTCGGAACCCAAATGTTCCGTCGTCAGAACGGTTCCGCTGAGCGTTCCCGCCCCTTCGGATCCGGGACGAAGATGTTCAGGGCGGACGCCGATTTCGGAAACTGCCGAAACGAACCCCTCAACGGTCAAGCGTCCGCCGGGAAGTTCAACGCCACCCTCAATGGGCGTCGCCGGCAGAAAATTCATTCTCGGCGAGCCGATGAAGCCGGCAACGAACCGGTTTGCCGGCCGCGCATAAAGGTCGATCGGGCTGCCGATCTGTTCGATACGGCCCGCATTCATCACCACGATTTTGTCGGCCAGGGTCATTGCCTCCACCTGATCATGGGTGACGTAAATCATGGTCGTGCCGAGCCGTTCCTTCAAACGGCCGAATTCCACCCGCATATCCACGCGCAACGCCGCATCGAGGTTGGACAGGGGCTCGTCGAAGAGAAATATTTCCGGTTCGCGCACGATGGCCCGGCCGATCGCCACGCGCTGACGCTGACCACCGGAAAGCTGCCGCGGCTTGCGATCGAGATAGGTGTCGATTTTCAGAATCTCGGCCGCATTGCGCACCCGCTTGTCGATCTCGGATTTCGGCGTCTTGGCCAGCTTCAGCGCGTATCCCATATTCTCCGCAACGCTCATATGAGGGTAGAGCGCATAGCTCTGAAAAACCATCGCGATACCGCGTTTGGACGATGGCACATCATTGATGATCTGGCCGCCGACGATCAGATTGCCGGATGTCACTTCGTCGAGGCCGCAGATCATCCGCAGAAGCGTTGACTTTCCACAACCGGACGGTCCGACGAAAACCACGAATTCCCCGTGGGCGACTTCGAGGTTGATATCTTTGAGGATCTCGACTGAACCATAGCTCTTGTGCAGGTTTTCGATGGTCAGTTCAGCCATGGGGTGTCTCCTGCGAGCGCGTGCCGTCATCCGAAAACGGCGTATCGCACAGTCCCGTAAAGGGTGTTTCGATCGCAAAGACGCTTCCCGATAGAGGTGCCTCGGTCAATTGCTGGGCGGACAGCCGGATCCGTGCGGACGTGACGAGGAGCGTCTGCAATTTCGGCCCGCCGAATGTACAACTTGTCGGCCGCGGGACAGGAAGGGTAATGCTTCTGTCGATGGTTCCGTCGGGCAGGTATCGGCGCAATTCCCACCCGTCCCAAAGTGCCGTCCAAACACCACCTTCCGCATCGACGGTCAGGCCGTCAGGCACGCCCTCATGCGCTTCGATTTGTGCAAAGATGCGACGATTGTCCAGCGTCCCCTGATCAAGATCGAAATCAAAGGCCCAGATCACGCGCGGTCCGCTGTCGGTAAAATAGAAGGTGCGGTTGTCCGGGCTCCAGCCCAGCCCGTTGGAGACGTGAAGACCATCCACCATCCGGGTAGCGCCGCTTTCTGGATCATAGCGCCAGAGTGCTCCCTTTCCCGGTTCGGTGTTGATGGCAAGTGATCCAACCCACAGCCGCCCTCTTGCATCACATTTGCCATCGTTGAAGCGGTTTCCGGGTCGGTCCGCCTCGGGTTCGGCGAGCGTTGTCACCTTGCCGGTTTCGTCGAGAGTGCGCAGCCCGGTTTCGGTTGCACATATGAAACCGCCTGAACGACGGGGTATCGCGACACCGACGAGTTCGGGCATTGGCCTTGTGCGTCGTTCACCGGTCTTCAGATCTGCCGAGATGACCGAAGGTGCGAGAATGTCGACCCAATGGAGGTGTTCGGTTTCCGGTTGCCAGAACGGTCCCTCGGCGAGGAAATCCATGCCCGGAAACACCACCTGAACATCGTCGCGCACGGTCGCCAGGGGACGGGGATTGACGGCGATGGACATGGCCAGTTCACCGACATTGCCGGCGATCCGACGGGCCGCCTCGATGACCTCGCGTCCAAGGGCATGGAGCGACTCGGAGGGCAGGCGGTAGGCCGGGCCGACAATGCCCACGGCGCCGATCGGGCGCGCGCGATGATCGAGAATGGCAGCTGCGACAGCGTTCACATCGTCATGTTGTTCACCCAGGCTGATTGCATAGCCCCGCGCCTTGATGATGTTGAGCTGTTGGTCCAGGTCGCCCGGCTGAACGATCGTCCTGTCGGTATAGGCGATCAGGTCCGGTTCATTGATGAGCCTGCGGCGCTCCTGCGCGCTCAGATGGGCGGCCATGGCCTTGCCCAATGCCGTGGCATGAACGGCGGCGCGAACGCCCACACCGTTGGCGAGTCGCACCTGGCTCGGCGTGTCGCGCTGATCGATATAAAGAACTTTCGATCCGTCGAGGGTGGCCAGGCGCACGGCTTCGCTGGAGAGATCCGAAAGGCGAATCAATTCCGGTTCGGCTGCACCCCTGAGGTCGAATTGATCCCAGACGCGATGGGCCAGCGAGAAGGGTCTGGCCCCCAGTTGATAGGACTGGTCCCGTTCGGAGAACTGGACATAACGCTCATCGATCAATGTGCGCAGGATGCGATGCAGCGTGCCCTTCGGGAGACCGGATCCCTCGAGCAGCGTCGTAAAACGCATGGGTGTCGCCGATTCCGCGATGAGGTCCAAAATGCGCAGGCCACGGGTCAGGGCCTGCATGCCCGGCTGGCCGCCATGCAACTCGATGACCTCATCGGCCGGACTGGTTGTCTGTCTTGGCACCTGTTATCCTCCCGAGGGCTTGACGAATAGTTGGAACTGAGTTCCAAGTCAATAATGCAACGATCAGAAGTGAGCCCATGATCATAACATCAGTCCATCATCAGCTTGTCCATGTGCCGTTGACCGAGACCATCCAATGGGGTTCGGGCGCCCGCACGGGAACGACACGCCTGGTGTGCCGGATCCAAACCGATTCCGGCATCGAGGGCTGGGGCGAAACACAGTGCCTTATCGATACGGTGCCGGCCGCCTTCGCCAAGGTCGCCGACATCGCCATCGGTTACGGGGTCAGCGATGTCGAGCGCTTTCACCGTCATGTTCTGGGAGCCGGCTATTATCATCACAAGCGCGCTGCTGTCATGGCGATCGCGGCGCTTGAGATGGCGATGTGGGATGCCTATGGCAAAGCCGTGAAACAGCCGCTCTGGGCATTGTGGGGCGGTCGCTGGCGCGACACGGTTCGCGCCACTGCCTACACATTCACCCGGCAACCCGCCGAGTTGCGGGAGCGCCTGCGCGCGTTTCGCGACGAAGGATATGCGGATTTCAAGGTCAAGATCGGCTTCGATGAAATCTCGGATGTGGCATTGGCCGAAGCAGCACGCGAAACCATCGGCCATGCGCCGCTGCGTCTCGATGTCAACGGCGCCTGGGCACCGGGCACGGCAAGACGCCAGCTTGAAAGGCTTCGGCCGTTTGACCCTGTCTATGTCGAGCAACCGCTGGAAATGGATGATCTGGTGGGACACGCCGAATTACGGGCGGGACAGAGCGTGCCGATCGCGCTGGATGAGAGTGGCTACACGCTGCAGGATATCGGTGCGATCGTTCAGGCGAGGGCCGCCGATGTCGTTCTCCTTGATCCACATCAGGCCGGCGGATTGTGGCAGACCATCAAGGCGGCGGCCATTTGTGAAGCACATGGTCTTCCGGTCGGGCTGCATTCAGGTGCGGAACTTGCTCTCAGCCAGGCCGCCTATGTGCACCTTGCAGCATCCATTCCCAATATGAGCCTGGCAATCGATACCGAGCGGGCCTATCTCAGCAGCGATATCGCCGATGATCCGCCGCAACTGGCGGAGGGCGCTTTTACCGTACCCGAAGGGCCGGGTCTGGGCGTCCAGGTTGAATTAAAAAAAATTGAAGCCCATACGGTGCAGGGCATAGAGGGTGCCTATCTCGACTGCAAGCGGCCCAACTGGTTCCCCGTCAAACCGGCCTATTGATTCGCGTGAGCAAACGCCGCCGGACGGTGCTGCGTCAGCGTGGCCGGATGCCGTTCAACAGAATCGCCAGCACCGCATCGGCGGCGCGATCGAAAAAATCGGGCTGTCTTGTTTCCTCCGGCAAGATGGCCTGCACCTGGACATCGAAATCGGCATAGTGCTGGGTTGTTGCCCAGATCATGAAAATCAGGTGATAGGGATCGACCGGCGCCAGCCGGCCATCGGCAATCCAGGTTCTGATGACACCGGCCTTTTCATCGACCAACCGTTTCAGATTTGTCTTCAGAAAGTCCTGGATGGCCGGTGCGCCGTGCAGGATTTCATTGGCGAAGAGTTGGGAACTTGCCGGCTGGGCCGCCGACATCTTCATCTTGTGGATGGTGTATTTTCGCAGTTCCTCGACCGGATCGCCGTCGGGATCGATGTCCCGGAACGGCGTCAGCCAGTCCTCAAGGGTCTTTTCCAGCACGGTGACATAGATGTCTTCCTTGCGCGGGAAGTAATACAGCAGGTTGGGCTTGGACATGCCGGCCTTGGCAGCAATCTGATCGATGGTGGATCCACGAAACCCATAGGCGGAAAAGACCTCCAGAGCCGCATCGAGAATGATCCCCCGATTGATACCCTGAATGCGTGTCCGCTTGTTGGTGGATACTGCCATTAATCGTTTGTTTCTTCGGCCATTTGTGTGACCTAGACCGTCTCTCGCCTGGTCAGGAACGAGACAATGGTGTTGGCCGTTAGATCCGTTTGTGCATTCAGCTTTTGCCGATTCCGGCGAGAGCTGAAGTGCTCTAAGCCATGCAACAGGAACCGGCCGGGTGCAAGTCCCTTGTATTCCCTGGTCAAGCTGAATATTGCTCTTGACCACCCCCGGTTGCTCTTCTAGCCTACATTTTGACCATTCAGTCAAGTTTTTGCATTTCACGGCGTGTAACGGGCTGAAATCGGGGATTTGGCGAGGGTCAGACCGGTTGAGAGGTATCTAAAGTGAACGTTCCGATCAAAACCAATAATCTCGACGCTTTCTGGATGCCGTTTACGGCCAATCGCCAGTTCAAGAAAAATCCGCGCATGTTCGTGGCCGCCGATCGCATGCATTACACGACCTCCGACGGTCGCAAGGTGCTCGACGGCACCGCCGGCCTGTGGTGCGTCAATGCCGGTCACAATCGACCGAAAATAGTCGACGCGATCCAGAAACAGGCGGCCGAGCTCGACTATGCGCCGGCCTTTCAGATGGGTCACCCGAAGGCCTTCGAATTCGCCTCGCGTCTGGTGGCGATCACGCCGCCCGGTCTTGACCATGTCATGTTCACCAACTCAGGCTCTGAGTCGGTCGAGACGGCGTTGAAAACCGCGTTGGCCTATCACCGGGTTAAGGGCGAGGGTTCCCGCTTCCGGCTGATCGGCCGCGAACGTGGTTACCACGGCGTCAATTTCGGTGGCATTTCGGTCGGCGGTATCGTGCCCAACCGCAAGATGTTTGGTACGCTGTTGACCGGTGTCGACCATCTCCGGCACACGCATGACCTGGAGCGCAACGCGTTCACACGCGAAGTGCCCGAACATGGCGTCGAACTTGCCGATGATCTGGAGCGCCTGATCGGCCTGCATGATGCCTCGACCATTGCTGCGGTGATTGTCGAACCGGTGGCCGGATCGACCGGTGTTCTGCTGCCGCCCAAGGGTTATCTCCAGCGGCTTCGCGACCTTTGCGATCAGCATGGAATCCTGTTGATCTTCGATGAGGTCATTACCGGTTTCGGTCGCCTCGGAACGCCGTTTGCGCCGGACTATTTCGGTGTGGTTCCCGATATCATGGTGACCGCAAAGGGGCTGACCAACGGTGTCATTCCGATGGGCGCAGTGTTCGTGAAATCCGAAATCCACGATGCCTTCATGAACGGTCCGGAACATCTCATCGAGTTCTTCCACGGCTATACCTATTCGGGCAACCCGATGGCGTCGGCGGCAGGTCTTGCGGCGCTTGAGACCTATCAGGAGGAGGGGCTGCTGACCCGCGGTACGGAATTGTCCTCCTATTGGGCGGATGCACTGCATTCGCTCAAGGGTTTGCCGCATGTCATCGATATTCGAAATATCGGCCTGATTGGTGCAATCGAACTCGAGCCGATTGCCGGAGAGCCCACGAGGCGGGCGTTCTCGGCTTTTCTTGATGCTTTCAACAAGGGGCTTCTTATTCGCACGACGGGCGATATCATCGCGTTGTCGCCGCCCCTGATCATCGAAAAACAGGACATTGACGTCCTTGTGGACACGCTGAGCGGCGTGCTCAAGGCGCTCGACTGACAACGGACCGACATACCGGGAGAACGCCGATGACACTGGCAGGCAATTTGAGGATCAATGGCGACCGGCTGTGGGACTCCTTGATGGAAATGGCGAAAATCGGTCCCGGCCTGCGCGGCGGCAACAATCGACAGACCGTGACGGATGAAGATGGCGAGGGCCGCGCCCTGTTCCAGAAATGGTGCGAGGATGCCGGTATGACCATGGGCGTCGACCAGATGGGCAACATGTTCTTTCAGCGCGACGGGACCGATCCCGACGCCCTGCCTGTCTATGTGGGAAGTCATCTGGACACCCAGCCGACCGGTGGCAAGTATGATGGTGTTCTGGGCGTTCTGGGCGGTCTCGAAATCGTGCGGACGCTCAATGATCTCAACATCAAGACAAAGCACCCGATCGTGGTCACCAACTGGACCAATGAAGAAGGCACGCGCTTTGCACCGGCAATGCTTGCGTCGGGCGTGTTCGCCGGCATGCACGAACAGGATTGGGCCTATGATCGCGAGGATGCCGAGGGAAAAAAATTTGGCGATGAATTGAAGCGGATCGGGTGGCGCGGCGACGAGGAGGTCGGTGCACGCAAAATGCATGCGTTCTTCGAGCTGCATATCGAGCAGGGGCCCATCCTTGAGATCGAAAACAAGGATATCGGCGTGGTTACGCACGGGCAGGGGCTATGGTGGCTTCAGGTGACGTTGACCGGCAAGGAAAGCCACACCGGATCGACACCGATGCCGATGCGCCGCAATGCGGGTCTCGGCATGGCGCGCATCACGGAGCTTGTTCATGAAATTGCCATGAGCCATCAGCCGGCCGCGGTCGGCGCCATCGGGCATTGCGATGTCTACCCCAATTCGCGCAATGTGATCCCCGGCAAGGTCGTTTTCACCGTCGATTTCCGGTCTCCGGACCGCGAGGTGCTGGACGGGATGAAAAAACGCCTCGAAACGGAAGGGCCGAAGATCGCTGAAGAGCTAGGATTGCAGTTCGAGATCGAAGTGGCGGGGCATTTTGATCCGGTGACGTTCGATGAAAATTGCGTCAAAGCTGTTCGCGATGCGGCGGAGCGGTTGGGCTATTCGCACCGGAACATCGTTTCGGGCGCGGGACATGATGCCTGCTGGATCAACCGTGTGGCGCCGACATCGATGGTGATGTGTCCCTGTGTCGATGGCCTGAGCCACAATGAGGATGAGGAAATCTCCCCGGCCTGGGCAACCGCGGGCGCCGATGTATTGTTTCACGCCGTTGTGGAAACAGCGGAGATCGTCGAATAAGCCTCTCGAAGAGGCCAGTTGTGGAGGCCGTCATGGCAAGCACTGTGATCAAGGGCGGAACGATTGTTACCGCCGACCTGACCTACAAGGCGGATATTCGTGCCGAAAACGGCATCATCACGGAAATCGGGCCGGATCTGACGGGCGATACCTTGCTCGATGCCGGCGGTTGTTACGTCATGCCCGGCGGTATCGATCCGCACACCCATCTGGAAATGCCCTTCATGGGAACCTATTCGTCAGACGATTTCGAAAGCGGGACGCGCGCGGCGCTGGCCGGCGGCACAACCATGGTGGTTGATTTTGCCCTGCCGTCGCCCGGTCAGTCGCTGCTGGAAGCGCTGCAAATGTGGGACAACAAGTCGACGCGGGCCAATTGCGACTATTCATTCCACATGGCGATCACCTGGTGGGGCGAACAGGTTTTCAACGAAATGGAACAGGTGGTGCGCGACAAGGGCATCAACACCTTCAAGCACTTCATGGCCTACAAGGGCGCGTTGATGGTCGATGACGACGAGATGTACTCGGCCTTCCAGCGCTGCGCGGAGCTCGGCGCACTGCCGTTGGTTCATGCCGAAAATGGTGATGTCGTCGCGCAATTGCAGGCCAAGCTGCTGGCGGAGGGAAACAACGGCCCCGAGGCCCACGCCTATTCGCGACCACCGGAGGTGGAAGGCGAGGCGACAAACCGGGCCATCATGATTGCCGACATGGCCGGCGTGCCGCTTTATGTGGTTCATACCTCCTCTGAACAGGCGCATGAAGCCATCCGACGGGCGCGTCAAAACGGCATCCGTGTCTATGGCGAGCCGCTGATCCAGCATTTGACGCTCGACGACAGCGAATATGCCCACCACGACTGGGACCATGCGGCGCGGCGCGTGATGTCGCCGCCATTCCGCAACAAAAAACACCAGGACTCGCTCTGGCACGGCCTGGCCGCCGGTTCGCTGCAGGTGGTCGCAACCGATCACTGCGCGTTTACCACCGACCAGAAGCGCTTCGGAGTGGGTGACTTCACCAAAATTCCCAACGGAACCGGTGGACTGGAGGACCGGATGCCGATGCTGTGGACCTATGGCGTCGAGACGGGGCGGCTGACGATGAACGAATTCGTTGCGGTCACCTCCACCAATATCGCCAAGATTCTCAATATCTATCCGAAAAAGGGCGCTCTGCTGGTCGGCGCAGATGCCGATATCGTGGTCTGGGATCCGGCGAAGGAAAAGACGATTAGCGCCTCCAGCCAGCAATCGGCCATCGATTACAATGTCTTCGAGGGCAAGGAAGTCAAAGGCCTGCCGCGCTTTACCCTGAGCCGTGGCCTCGTCTCGGTTGAGGACGGGACGATCAAGACCCAGGAAGGCCATGGCGAATTCGTCAGCCGTGAACCGTTCCATCCGGTCAATACGGCGTTGTCCACCTGGAAGGAAGTGACGGCACCACGCCAGGTGCAGCGGACCGGCATTCCGGCCAGCGGGGTCTGATTTATGAAGTCTGATGCGACCGGTAGCGGCGCAAATCTGACCCTTGCAGGACGCGTGGCATGAGCATCGTCATCGCCGCAGAGAAGCTGGACCTGACGTTTCAGACCAATGACGGGCCGGTCCATGCACTGTCCGATATCGATCTGCACATCAATCGCGGCGAATTTGTTTCCTTCATAGGCCCGTCCGGCTGCGGCAAGACGACACTCCTGCGGGTGATCGCCGATCTTGAGCAGCCGACGGGCGGATCCATTTCGGTCAACGGTGTCTCTCCATCCGAGGCGCGACTTGCCCGTGCCTATGGTTATGTCTTTCAGGCCGCGGCGCTTTATCCATGGCGAACCATCGGTGGCAACATATCGCTGCCTCTGGAGGTCATGGGTCTGTCGAAGGCCGACCGGGAAGCGCGCATCGCCAAAAATCTGGAGCTGGTCAATCTGCAGGGTTTCGAAAAAAAGTTCCCCTGGCAATTGTCGGGTGGCATGCAGCAAAGGGCATCGATCGCCCGTGCACTATCCTTCGATCCGGATATGCTGTTGATGGATGAGCCCTTCGGTGCGCTGGATGAAATCGTCCGAGATCATCTGAATGAACAGCTCCTCAAGCTTTGGGCGCAAACCAAAAAGACCGTCGTCTTCGTCACTCATTCCATTCCGGAAGCTGTTTTCCTTTCAACGCGGATCGTCGTCATGAGCCCTCGGCCCGGCCGTATCCACGAAATCATCGATTGCGATCTGGGCGACGAACGGCCATTGGAGATCCGGGAAACAACGCGGTTTCTGGAAATTGCGCATCAGGTTCGCGAGGGCCTCAGGCTGGGGCATTCCTATGACGATTGACGGGGCTGGGTGCCGGAAGTTGCCGGTCACCGGAGCAGGGTGGTGACAGTGTGATGGAGAGACAGGGGGCTTCCAGATTTCTGTTCGACCGTCTTATCCCCGTCGGCACCGTTGTGCTGGTGATCATCGTCCTTTGGTATGGTTTCACCATCGTGCTCAATGCGCCGTTTGAAAGGGATCAGGCAGCGCGTGCCGGCACGGAACTGACCACCGGGCAATTGATTGAAAAAACGCTGGCGCAAGAGAGACCAGTTCTGCCGGCGCCGCATCAGGTGGCCGAAGAAATCTGGAATACCACCGCGCTCAAGAAAGTCACATCCAAAAGGAGTCTTTTCTATCACGGTTGGATCACACTTTCCTCCACAGTTTTGGGGTTTGTCATGGGAACGGCTTTGGGCATTCTGCTGGCCGTTCTGATCGTGCAATCGACGGTTCTCGACAAGAGCCTGATGCCATGGATCATTACCAGCCAGACGATACCCATTCTCGCCATTGCCCCGATGATTATCGTCGTTCTCAATGCAATCGGAATCTCAGGTTTGTTGCCCAAGGCACTGATATCGGCCTATTTGTCGTTCTTTCCCGTTGCCGTTGGCATGGTCAAGGGACTGCGGTCTCCGGACCCCATGCACCTTGATCTGATGCACACCTACAATGCCAGCAAACCGCAGATCTTCTGGAAGCTGCGCTGGCCCTCCGCCATCCCGTTTCTGTTCACCTCCATGAAGGTAGCCGTCGCGATCAGCCTGGTGGGCGCCATTGTCGGCGAACTGCCGACCGGCGCGGTGGCTGGCCTCGGTGCCAGACTGCTGACCGGATCCTATTACGGTCAGACGATCCAGATCTGGTCCGCATTGATCTCCGCTGCCGTGCTGGCGGCGCTGCTTGTGTTCCTAGTCGATATCGCGTCTCGTTTGGTGCAGCGGCGCATGGGGATGGTGCATTGAACGGGACACTCGTTTTCGGGGCGGTTGCGTTCTGGATCGCAGCATGGCTGGCCAATACCTGGCTGGCGCGTTTGCACCCCGCCAATCGATACGTTGGCCGGTTGATCAATCTGACAATCCCTGTGCTGTTCGGGATTACATTGCTTGTCCTGTGGGAAGGCATGACGCGCGGTTTCAATATTCCCAGCGTTTTGCTGCCGGCACCTTCCATGATCTGGGACCGCATCACCGCATCCGTCGACATTCTGTGGGCGGATTTCTACCAGACATTCATGAAAGCCGTGCTGGCCGGGTATGCGCTGGGCTGTGGGACCGGATTTATTGTCGCGATAATCGTCGATCGGGTGCCGTTTTTGCGCAAGGGCCTGCTGCCGATCGGCAATCTGGTCGCAGCGCTGCCGGTTATCGGCATCGCACCCATTATGGTGATGTGGTTTGGATTCGACTGGCCTTCGAAGGCTGCCGTCGTTGTGGTGATGACGTTCTTTCCGATGCTGGTCAACACGGTGGCCGGCCTTGCGGCCAGTGGTGCTATGGAGCGTGATCTGATGCGCACCTACGCATCCAATTACTGGCAGACACTGATCAAGTTGCGGCTCCCGGCCGCAATGCCTTTCATCTTCAACGCCCTGAAGATCAATTCGACGCTCGCCCTGATCGGCGCGATCGTTGCCGAGTTTTTCGGCACACCAATCGTCGGAATGGGCTTTCGTATTTCAACCGAGGTCGGTCGCATGAATATCGACATGGTCTGGGCTGAAATCTTTGTTGCGGCGCTTGCCGGGTCCCTGTCCTATGGATTGCTGGCCCTGCTTGAACGCGCCGTGACTTTCTGGCATCCGTCCTATCGACGCTAAATCAAACCAATAATGACGGAGCCCTAACAAGAGGAGAGAATGAAATGAAGAAACTATTGGCACTAACGCTGGGGCTGGCAATGGGCCTTGCCTCAAGCGCCGCACTGGCCAAGGACAAGCTGGTGCTGCAGCTCAAATGGGTGACGCAGGCGCAATTTGCCGGCTACTACGTGGCCAAGGACAAGGGCTATTACGACGCGGTCGATCTTGACGTCGAGATCAAACCGGGCGGCCCAGATATTGCGCCGGCCCAGGTCATCGCGGGCGGTGGCGCCGATGTCATCATCGACTGGATGCCGTCCGCCCTTGCATCGCGCGAAAAGGGTGTGCCGCTGGTCAATATCGCCCAGCCGTTCAAGTCTTCCGGAATGATGCTGACCTGCCTGAAGGAAAGTGGCATCAAGACACCGGAAGATTTCCGCGGGCGTACGCTGGGTGTCTGGTTCTTCGGCAATGAATATCCGTTCCTGTCGTGGATGAGCCAGTTGAACATCCCGACGGACGGTTCTGAAAACGGCGTCAAGGTTCTCAAGCAGGGCTTCAATGTCGATCCCCTGTTGCAGAAACAGGCCGATTGCATCTCGACCATGACCTACAATGAATACTGGCAGGTCATCGATGCCGGCATTTCCGCGGACGATCTGATTACCTTCAAATATGAAGATCAGGGTGTCGCCACGCTGGAAGACGGTATCTATGTGATGGAGGCTGACCTCGACGACGAGAAGAAAGTCGACATGTTCAAGCGCTTCGTCAAGGCTTCGATGCAGGGCTGGAAATGGGCCGAGGAGAACCCGGACGAAGCCGCCGAGATCGTGCTGGAGAATGATGCAACGGGTGCCCAGACCGAAAAGCACCAGAAGCGCATGATGGGCGAGATCGCCAAGCTGACGGCTGGATCGGACGGTTCGCTGGACATGGCCGACTATGAGCGGACAGTCAAATCGCTTCTGTCGGGCGGATCTGATCCGGTCATTTCCAAGGAGCCATCCGGCGCAACCACGGACAAGATCACCAGCGGCATGTAGTTGCCTTGCCTCGGGTGAAAGACCAAATGTGCGAAAGGGGCCTTCGTGCCCCTTTTGTCATACGGACACGGAATGGCGGGCGATGCCCTTGCTGAAATAGGGATCGAATTTCGCTGCAATGCTGCGCACAAAGGGCCTGCCGGTTTCCGTCAGGCGATAGTGACCGTCCGTTTCCTCGACCAGCCCATCAGGATCGTCGGCAACCAGCGTTCTGGCCTCCTGCAAAAGCAGATCGGCCGATGCGCCGAAACGGTCGATGAGTTGTTCGGATGAAAAGGCGAAGTCGCACATCAGCCGCTCGATCAGCCAGCCGCGCATGCGGTCTTCCTCGGAAAACGCCAATCCGCGCACTGTCGCCAGGCCCGATTCGACCCGACGCTGATAGTCGGCCGTCGGCACGGTGTTTTGCACATGGCCCTGCGGCAATTTGCCGATGGATGAGGCGCCGAGACCGATCAGTGCCTTTGCGTCATCATCGGTATAGCCCTGGAAATTGCGGCGCAAAGTTCCCTGTTTGTGGGCACCGGCCAGCGTGTCGTCCGTGCGGGCAAAATGGTCGATGCCAATGCGCTCATAGCCGTTGGCTCCAAACAGCGCGGCAGCGAGGCTCGCCTGTTCGTAACGTTGCTGCGAGCCCGGCAGCAGGTCCTCATCGATCATCTGCTGGTGTTTTTTCATCCAGGGAACGTGGGCATATCCGAAAAGCGCGATCCGATCCGGCTGGAGGGACAGGACCTGTCTTGCCGTGCTTTCGATCGTATCGAGATCCTGATGTGGCAACCCGTAGAGCATATCGAGATTGACGGAGCGGGTGTCGCGCATGCGCATCGCCTCAACGACGGCGCGTGTTTGTTCGAAGCTCTGCTCGCGATTGATGGCACGCTGAACGCGGATGTCGAAGTCCTGCACGCCCAGGCTGGCGCGCGTCACGCCCATTTCGGCCAGGGCGTCATATTTGGCTTCGTTGAGATCGTTCGGGTCCATCTCGACACTGATTTCAGCGCCTGCGGTGATGTTGAAATGGCGTCTGAGCGTCCGGCCGAGATCAATCATATCGGCGGGCTCAAGCATGGTCGGTGAGCCGCCGCCGAAATGCACGGCGGTAACCGGACAATCCTTGTCGACCAAGGCGCCTATCGCGGCAATCTCACTTTTCAGGGCAATCAGATAGCGTTCGACCGGGTGGTAGCGGTTGGTCTGTTTGGTCGCGCAGCCGCAAAACCAGCACAGCCTGTCACAAAACGGAATGTGCAGATAGAGTGAAACGGTGTCACCGGGTTGCAGCGCGCTCAACCACTGACGATAGTGATTGCCGTTTATGCCGTCATGAAAATGAGGGGCCGTTGGATAGCTGGTGTATCGTGGCGTGGGTCGGCTGTATTTCTCAACCAGTGAAGTGTCCAATATCTGCTCCGGATTGTCGCGCCATGGCTAATGAGAGGACGTTAGCCACACCGGCGAGCTCCGGCTTTGATCCTAGTCAACCTCCTGATTGTTTGCTAATTCGACTGGCGCAATGGCAGCGTTCGGTGCAAGGACAATGGGCCGCATGGTCGTTGCCGGCAAATGTGCTATCAATTGAAACTGTTGCACCGTAGCGGAAACAACCGATGAATGAGCATAGACAGGATATTCACAATTCCGGCGTACCGGTTCTGTGCCAGGCATGCGAAGCGCGACACAGGGGTGTTTGCGGAGCTCTGACCGGCAATGAGCTGCAGTTTCTCAATACGCATTCGAGCCGCAAGGAAGTTGAACCCGGGACGGAACTCGTTGCAGACGCGGAATCTGTCTCGCAATATTCCAACATCTTGTCCGGAGTGGTCAAATTGACCAAAATCCTGTCTGACGGGAGACAACAGATCGTCGGGCTGCAATTTGCCCCGGATTTCCTGGGGCGGCCGTTTCGGACATCCAGTAAAATCAACGCGGAAGCGGCGACCACCGTGCAGCTCTGCACGTTCCCGAGTACGGTCATCGAGAAAATGATCAAGGACTCTCCTGAGCTTGAGCACCGTTTGCTGCAGCAGACGCTTGACGAACTCGATGAAGCCCGGGGCTGGATGGTGACGCTTGGCCGCAAGACCGCGGCTGAGAAGGTGGCCAGTTTCCTCTATCTGATCGCCACCCATATCGATCCGGTGGCGGAAGAGACACAGAGCGCATCGTTCGAACTTCCACTGACAAGAGCCGATATCGCAGATTTCCTCGGCCTGACGATCGAAACCGTCAGCCGCCAGATCACCAAGCTGCGCAAATCCGGTGTCATCGAGGTGGAAAACAACCGGCATGTAACGGTGCCCGATCTTGAACGGCTGGCGAATCGCGCCAGTCTCTAGACCTGACACGGTCCGGAAGCGCGAATGCGGGTGTCAGTGGACATAGGGCCGCAAGTGCTCGACTTCGAAGGCCACATGGCGGCGCATCGCTTCAAAGAAACCGCGTAACATGTAGCCTATGGCATCTGGATTTTCCGGCGCGGGTTTCTGGCTGAGTTCGCGCAGCGCTTCGGTCAGTTCCTCGGCAAAACACCGGTCTTCCAGATGCTCGTGTTTGAGGCGTTCAATCGTTGCGTCGCGCCGTTCAATGTCGTCCCGTGGTGCCTTGGTCAATGTCAGCGGATAGAGGGTTTCCTCTTCAAACCGGTGGATCTTGCAGATGAAAGGCGTCAGTTCCTTCGTCAGGGCGGAACAGATGACGCGGTCAACATTTCCGGGTATGGAATCGGCGATTTGCTCTAGCAGATCGCAGAGGGCCAAGAGTGCGCTGCGAGCCGTCTTGAACCCTTCAGCAGGGCTACTCGGGGTGGTGTTGAAATAGGCCGCCGCACGGCAAACGATCTCAAGATTTTCCTCTTGTTGCATCATTCCGTCCTTGCGTTTGTGCGTCCGAATTCCCAGGAACCCGCGTGCGTTGAACAACCCAGTGAATGTGCAATGCGATTCTTGATCATTTTTGTTAATCTGTTGGATGACTCGCTCAGACACCTTGATCGAGATCAATGTTCGTCGGCGAATAGCGCGTATTGATGAGCCCGCTGATGACGCCGTATGATTCGTCAGGGGATGTTTGCTGCCAATTTGGGGGTACTAATGAAGTTTACTCTGGAAACCGTTGCCGTGGGCATCGGCGCCTTTGTCGCGCTCCTGGGTGCGGCTTTTGCGAAGGACGGCCTGTTCGAAGCCCATATGTGGGTGCTGTTTTTCGTCCTGTTGTGTTCGGCCATCGTGTTGCTGCGCAGAATGTCGTTCAGCACATCGACCGAGGCGACTGCACAGGATGGCGAGGCATCGGCTTATTTCGACGAGGTTGTCAAATATGGCGCAATCGCAACGCTGTTTTGGGGAATTGCCGGGTTTCTGGTCGGCGTAATCGTTGCTGCACAATTGGCGTTTCCCGACCTGAACATCGAGCCATGGCTCAATTTCGGGCGGCTGAGGCCATTGCACACATCGGCCGTGATCTTCGCGTTTGGCGGCAACGCGTTGCTGGCGACATCGTTCTATGTGGTTCAGCGAACCACCCGGGCTCGGCTGTTCGGCGGTGATCTCGCCTGGTTCGTCTTTTGGGGCTATCAGTTGTTTATCGTTCTGGCGGCCACCGGCTACCTTCTCGGCATCACGCAGGGCCGCGAATATGCCGAACCGGAATGGTATGTCGATCTCTGGCTCACCGTTGTCTGGGTCGCCTATCTCGTGGTCTTCATGGGAACGATCCTGAAGCGCAAGGAGCCGCATATCTATGTGGCCAACTGGTTCTATCTTGCCTTCATCGTGACCATCGCAATGCTGCATATCGTGAACAATCTGGCGGTGCCGGTGTCGTTCCTCGGGGCCAAGAGCTATTCGGCCTTCGCCGGTGTCCAGGATGCGCTGACCCAGTGGTGGTACGGCCATAATGCGGTGGGTTTCTTCCTCACCGCCGGGTTCCTTGGAATGATGTATTACTTCATCCCCAAGCAGGCCAACCGCCCGGTTTATTCCTACCGTCTTTCGATCGTGCATTTCTGGTCCCTGATCTTTCTGTATATCTGGGCCGGACCGCATCATCTCCACTACACGGCGCTGCCCGACTGGGCGCAGACGCTGGGCATGGTGTTTTCCATCATGCTGTGGATGCCCAGCTGGGGCGGCATGATCAACGGTCTGATGACCCTGTCGGGAGCATGGGACAAGATCCGTACCGATCCGATCATTCGCATGATGGTGATGTCGGTGGCCTTCTACGGCATGTCGACATTCGAAGGACCTGTGATGTCCATCAAGGCCGTCAACAGTCTGAGCCATTATACGGACTGGACCATCGGACATGTACACTCTGGCGCCCTCGGCTGGGTCGGCATGATCTCCTTCGGTGCGCTCTACTATCTGGTGCCGAAACTGTGGCACCGGGAGCGGCTCTATTCGCTCAGAATGGTCAACTGGCATTTCTGGCTCGCCACGCTCGGCATCGTTGTCTATGCGGCCGTCATGTGGGTTGCCGGCATCCAGCAGGGCCTGATGTGGCGCGAATATGATGCACAGGGCTTCCTGGTGTTCTCGTTCGCTGAAACCGTGGCGGCAATGAAGCCCTACTACATCCTGCGCACGCTGGGCGGATTGCTGTTCCTGCTTGGTGGATTGGTCATGGTCTACAACGTCTACATGACCATTCGCGGCCATAAGCGTGAGGAAGCGCCAATTCCCGGCAGCGTTCCGGCTGCACAACCGGCAGAATAGGGGAGATCACCATGGCTTTTCTCGATAAGCACAAAACACTTGAGAAGAATGCGACCCTGTTGATGGTCACGTCTCTGCTGGTTGTCAGCGTCGGTGGGATCGTGGAAATCGCGCCGCTCTTCCATCTGGAAAACACGATAGAAAAGGTGGAGGGCATGCGGCCCTATTCGCCGCTCGAACTGGCCGGACGCGACATCTATGTCCGCGAGGGATGCTATGTCTGTCACAGTCAGATGATCCGTCCCTTCCGCGATGAGGTGGAGCGCTACGGTCCCTATTCACTGGCGGCGGAGTCGATGTATGACCATCCGTTCCAGTGGGGATCGAAACGCACCGGGCCGGATCTGGCGCGTGTGGGTGCGCGCTACTCCAATGAGTGGCATGTCCAGCACCTGATCGAACCGCGCTCGGTGGTGCCCGAATCGATCATGCCGAGCTACGGCTTCCTGCTGGATGCGCCGGCCAATGTCGAAAACATTGCAGCCCATCTGAAAGCGAATGCCGCCGTCGGCGTGCCCTATGACGAGGCGATGATCGAAAATGCCCAGGCCGACATGTTGGCCCAGGCCAATCCCGACGCCGATACGTCCGGGGTTGAAGAACGCTATCCGAAGGCCGTCATCGCTGATTTTGACGGCGATCCGTCACGATTGACGGAAATGGATGCCCTGGTGGCCTATCTTCAGGTGCTTGGAACGCTGGTTGACTTTTCAACCTACGATCCGACATCCGGATACCGGTAGGAGTTCTGAGTATGGATTATCAAACACTTCGAACCTTCGCGGACAGCTGGGGCTTGCTGTTCATGGTGATCGTATTTGTAATCGTCGTGGTTTATGCCTTCCGGCCCGGAAGCAAGAAGCAGGCCGACGAAATCGCCAAAATCCCGCTGAAAGAGGATTAGACCATGTCAGACAAGCACATTGATGATGTCAGCGGTGTTGAAACCACAGGACATGAATGGGACGGTATCCGCGAACTCAACAATCCGATGCCGCGGTGGTGGGTGATCACCTTCTATGCGACCATCGTGTGGGCAGTGGGTTACATGATTGCCTATCCGGCGTGGCCCCTGATCAATTCTGCAACAACGGGTGTTCTGGGTTATTCCAGCCGGGCCGAAGTTGCCAAAGAAATGGCGGCTGCAGAAGCGGCTCAGGCGCAATATGTCGATCGGATCGCTCAGACGCCGCTCGGCGAGATCGCCCAGGACCAGGAGCTCTTGCAGTTTGCCATTGCGGGGGGATCGGCGGCCTTCAAGGTGAACTGTGTGCAATGCCACGGATCGGGTGCACAGGGCTCTCCTGGCTATCCCAATCTGAACGATGATGACTGGATCTGGGGCGGCGACATCGAAGCCATTCACCAGACCATCGCTCATGGTGTTCGTTTTGATGCCGATGACGACACGCGGTTTGGCGACATGCCGGCTTTCGGAGATTTGCTGGAACCATCGGAAATCCGGGAAGTTTCGGCCTATGTTTACAGTCTGACGGGGACACCGGCCGATGCGGCGATGGTGGAACCGGGCGCGGAAATCTATGCCGATAATTGTGCGGTCTGTCATGGCGATGATGCACGGGGCGATGTGGAATTCGGTGCGCCGAACCTTGCCGACGCCATCTGGTTTTACGGAGACAGCGAAGATGCGATCGCCCGGCAGGTCGCCAATCCGAAACATGGCGTGATGCCAGGCTGGGCCGGTCGCCTGTCGGAGCCTGTGATCAAACAGCTGGCGGTCTTCGTTCATTCACTGGGTGGCGGTCAGTAGGCGGCCACCTGTTCAGAATCGGGACGCTGCCGGTCTCAACGTACAATTCGGCCCCGGGTGGGCCGATTTGCCTCACCGCGAAGAACGTCCGGACTGTGTTAAGCTGTCGGTACCGGAATTGGATGCGGGGTCCGCTTAGTCGAACCGAGCGTCCTGGCGGTGCAACCCCTTTGAGCGGTTCGTGTTCACTGCGGACATGTGTCGCGAGTTGTCAGGTGGCGCGTTTGTGAACTTCAACCGACGCCGGTGCAACGGATCACCTTCGGAATTGGCGATATGACGGACAGCAGATCAGAAACCGCGAATGTCGAGCAGTTCGATGCCCAGGCGGTCAATGCGGCCTGGGCCCGTAAACCGCTTTATGAAGCGCGCAAGAAGATCTTCCCGAAGCGGGCCAAGGGGCGGTTTCGCAGCTTCAAATGGGCGATCATGCTCGTCACTCTGTGTATCTACTACCTGACACCGTGGCTGCGGTGGGACCGTGGAGCTTTTGCGCCGGATCAGGCCGTTCTGGTGGATATCGCAAACCGGCGCTTCTATTTCTTTTTCATCGAAATCTGGCCGCAGGAATTCATCTTCGTCGCCGGCCTGCTGGTAATGGCCGGGTTTGGCCTGTTCCTGGTCACATCGGCCGTTGGGCGCGCCTGGTGCGGTTACACCTGTCCGCAAACCGTGTGGGTCGATCTGTTCCTGGTGGTCGAGCGGGCGATCGAGGGCGAACGCAACCAGCGCATGAAGCTCGACAAGGCGCCGTGGAGCCTCGACAAGATCGTCAAACGCGTCAGCAAACATGCCATCTGGGTGGTGATCGCCGTTGCGACAGGTGGCGCCTGGATCTTCTATTTCGCCGACGCGCCGACACTGTTTGTCAATTTCGCCACCGGTCAGGCGCCGACGATCGCTTATATTACCGTCGCGGTACTGACGGCAACGACCTACACGTTCGGCGGGCTGATGCGCGAGCAGGTCTGCACCTATATGTGCCCGTGGCCGCGAATCCAGGCCGCCATGTTGGACGAGAACTCTCTGGTGGTAACCTATAATGACTGGCGCGGAGAGCCGCGGTCCCGTCATACCAAAAAGGCCAAGGCAGAGGGCAAGGTGGTTGGCGATTGTGTCGATTGCAACGCCTGTGTCGTGGTCTGTCCCATGGGAATCGATATCCGTGACGGCCAGCAACTGGAATGCATCACCTGTGCGCTGTGTATTGATGCCTGCGATGATGTCATGGCCAAGCTGGGCCGGGAAAAGGGCCTTATCGCCTATGCGACGCTCAGCGAATATGCCGACAATATGGCCGTTGCGACGGCTGGCGGGACGACCGGGGTGAATCCGGATCTGGTGCGCTGGCCCGACGGAAGCTTCAACGATAAGGTCAAGCATTTCGATTGGCGCGTTGTCTTTCGCGCACGCACGATGCTTTATTTCGGTGTATGGGCGCTGGTGGGTCTCGGCCTGCTTGTGGCCCTCGGCGCGCGGGATCGGCTTGAAGTCAACGTGCTGCATGATCGGAACCCGCAATTTGTGGTGCTGTCCGACGGCTCGATCCGCAATGGATACACGGTCAAATTGCTCAATATGATTGCCCAACCGCGGGTGCTCAAACTGTCGATTGACGGGCTTCCGGGTGCCACAATGGCAATAACCGGGATCGATGAGCCCGACGGGCGCTCTTTTGATATTCCGGTCGAACCCGACCGGCTGCGAACCATGAAGGTTCATGTCCGACAACCACTCGAAGAGCTTGTCGAAGGCAAGACATCGTTTCGCTTCATGGTCGAGGACGAGGCCAGTGGCGAAATGGACATCTACAATGCTACATTTGACGCTCCGGGAGATCGATAATGGGTGCTGCGATGCGTTTCCTTCGTTTCGAGACATTCACCGGCTGGCACATGCTGACGGTGATGGTGCTGTTTTTCGGTACGATCGTCTCGGTCAATCTGACCATGGCGTATTTCGCGACATCGAGCTGGAGCGGGTTGCTGGTCAAGAACACCTATGTGGCCAGCCAGAAATTCGATGACGATGTGGCGCAAAATCGGGAAATGCTTGAGCGCGGTTGGGTGTCCGATCTGACAATGGACGGACGCACAATCACCTACAGCCTTGTGGACGCCACCGGCCGGCCGGTTGTTGCCGACACCGTGACCGCTTCGGTCTATCGCCCAGTCGGCGTTCTGGATGACCAGTCGGTCACACTGACGCAGAGCGGCGAGGGGGTCTATTCGACGGCACTGACGGTCGATTCGGGGCAATGGATTGCCAGAATCACCGCACAAAAAGACGGCACGCTGGTCTATCGGGAAGTGCATCGCCTTGAAGTGCCCATGGAAGCGGGCAGATGAGCTGCTGCGCACCGGGAACGGAAGGCAGTCTGCAACTTGATGCGGCGCATCATGCACTTCCCTCCGGCGAGGAACTTCTGTTGTCTGCCCGGACGCTTGAGGACGGCCTCCGTCAAGTCGATCTGAGTGTTCCGGATGTGCATTGCGGCGGGTGCATCAAGACCGTTGAAGATGGTCTGAGAGCGTTGCCGATGGTGCAGCGGGCACGGGTGAATCTGTCGACCAAGCGGGTCAGTGTCATCTGGTCGCCGTCAAAGGGCGATCCGGTGGAGATTGTACGAACGCTGGCGGCTCTCGGCTATCAGCCGCATCTCTTCGATTCCGGCGCCGAGGGTGGAGATGAGACACTTTCGTTGCTCCTGCGGTCCCTGGCGGTTGCCGGCTTTGCAGCCGCCAACATCATGCTGCTGTCGGTTTCGGTTTGGTCGGGCGCCGAGGCTTCGACACGCGATCTGTTTCACTGGATATCCGCCGTCATCGCTATTCCGGCCCTGGCCTATTCAGGCCGGGTGTTTTTCCGGTCGGCGTTTTCGGCGCTGAGCCACGGCAGGCTCAATATGGACGTGCCGATATCGCTGGCGGTTGTGCTGGCCTTTTTCATGAGCCTCTACGAAACTGCCAATTCCGGTGAACACGCCTATTTCGACGCGTCCGTGACACTGCTGTTTTTCCTGCTGATCGGCCGCACGCTCGACCATGTGATGCGCGAGAGAGCCCGTTCAGCGGTCAAAGGTCTGGCCCGCCTTGCGCCGCGTGGCGCGATGGTGGTTGGCGAGACCGGCCAGAGGGAATTCCGTCCTGTCGAGGAGATTCGCACGGGCATGACCGTCATGCTGGCGGCCGGCGATCGGGTACCTGTCGATGCGCGCGTGATCAAGGGGGTCAGTGATCTCGACTGTTCACTGGTCAATGGCGAGAGCGTTGCACAAACCGTTTCGCCGGGGGCGGTGCTGCGTGCCGGTACGCTCAATCTGACCGGCCCTTTGACGATCGAGGCTCTGGCGCCTGCCAAACAGTCTTTCCTGGCTGAGATGATCCGCCTCATGGAGGTGGCCGAAGGGGCCAAGGCCGGCTATCGGCGCCTTGCCGACCGGGCAGCGCAGCTTTATGCCCCGGTGGTCCATCTTGTTGCGCTCATGTCTTTTTGCGGATGGGTTGTGGTCTCCGGCGACTGGCAACGGGCGCTTTATATTGCCATTGCCGTCCTCATCATTACCTGCCCATGCGCACTGGCATTGGCGGTGCCGGTGGTGCAGGTCGTCGCTGCCGGCCGGTTGTTCGAGGCCGGAATCATGGTCAAGGACGGGACCGCGATGGAGCGTCTGGCAGAGATTGACAGCGTGACCTTCGACAAAACCGGGACACTGACACTCGGTCAGCCGCGGCTGATCAACCGCGACGACATCGGGGCGAAGAACCGGGCCCTTGCGGCCGCATTGGGCGCGCATTCACGCCATCCTTTGTCACGTGCCCTTGCGGCGTCTGTGCCTGAAACCGATCAATCGGCGCTATCCTTTGAGCACATCAGGGAAGTGCCCGGGGCCGGATTGCAGGCTGAGCGCAACGGAATCGTCTATCGGCTGGGCCGCGCGAACTGGGCTCTGCATGTCGGGGCCGATCCGGTGGACACGCCGAATGATTACAAGCCCGGACAGACCGTGCTGAGTGCCGATGGCAAGTTCCTGGCCGCTTTTGTCTTTGACGACGCCCTGCGTCCCGATGCAGCCGCGGCCGTCTCCGCGTTACAGGGCAGGGGACTGGCCGTCGACATGGTGTCGGGTGACCAGACCGAAATTGTCCGCAGACTGGCCGGCAGTCTCGGTATCCCCGCATTCAAGGCAGGTATCTTGCCGGAAGGCAAGAGCCGCCATGTGGCCGAACGTGCCGAGGCCGGACACCGCGTCCTGATGGTCGGCGATGGCCTGAACGATGCGCCGGCGCTGGTGCGCGCCCATGTTTCCATGGCTCCGGCGACAGCCGCCGATGTCGGACGCAATGCGGCTGATTTCGTTTTCCTTCATGACAGTTTGAGCGCTGTGACCACAGCGCTTGATGTGTCGCGCAAAGCCGGGCAATTGATCCGGCAGAACTTTGCCCTGGCCATCCTCTACAACATGATTGCTATACCGACCGCGGTGCTTGGATATGCAACACCATTGGTCGCGGCCCTGGCGATGTCTTCCTCCTCCATCGTGGTGGTCGCGAATTCGCTGCGGCTCAGGGCTCCGAAGCCAGCCGGCGGGACGCGAGAGCCCCAACCGGCCAAGGACGAGGAACGGGTTGTTGCTTCGATTGCGGTCGGGCGAGGCACATGAACAATCTCATCTACCTCATTCCTGCGGCGCTGTTGCTTGGCGCATTGGGGCTTGTGGCCTTTTTGTGGTCCATGCGCAGCGGCCAATATGACGATCTGGACGGCGCGGCGTACCGAATCCTCGACGATGAGGATGATCAGCCGGGTTCGTGACACCCGTTCAACTCTTTTTGGGTGTCGCTTGTCAGGCGCTCAGGGTGCCGGTCAGCGGATGATCCGGTTCGGCCAGTCCTTCTATGACATTGAAGTGGTGGCGATCGGGTTCCTCGATGCTGGCGGTGGCCGCGCCCAGGCCCTTCCAGATGCTGGCAAGCAGCGCATTCTGGCGAATGAACTCGGCCCGTTCACCCGCTCCCACCCAGCAGACCAGCCGGGTCTCGCCGATGGGTTCGAGAAGCGCAGGGCTTTCCTTCAACGCCTCCATCCGGTCGATGCGCAGAGTGTCGTTCATTTCAGTTTTGATGATCGGACGCAGGTCATGGACACCACTGATAGAGACCGTTCGGTCAATCCGGTCCACAACATCGGTATTTAGCGGTGTGTTGCGGCAGACCATGCGGGTGACGAGTTGCCCGCCGGCGGAGTGTCCGGCCAGGCGAATGGAACCGTCGATCCGGCCCGCTGCCTCGCCAATGGCGGCGCCGATTTCTTCTGCAATCTCGCTGATACGGATCTCCGGGCAAAGCCTGTAGGATGGCATGGCGACGCTGAAGCCGTGGGCAAGCGGGCCCGCTGCCAGATGGGACCAGGAGGATTTATCAAAAGCCTTCCAGAAGCCGCCGTGAACGAAAACGACGAGGCCGCGTGGCGTTCCCTCCGGATGGAAAAGATCGAGCCGGTTTCGTTCGGCTGGGCCATAGGGAATATCAAGGTCCGCCCGGGCAGCGGCGCTCAGGCCGGCGCGAAATTCCTCTGCCAACGCCGCCCATTTGGCCGGATAGGCTTCTCCACCGGGAATATGCGCGCCGTTGGCGTAGGCATCATCCCAGTCGGTGATCTGTTGCAGCAGCATGATGTGATTTCCATGTTTCCGGGTGCTGACAGAGTGTCCAGAAATGTGCCGTCTTGCAAGGGTGGGTCACTGATTGCCGTCGATTTGCGTGGCATCTGGAACGGTGTAAAAAGGTTGCCAATGCAACACTGACAAACACGTGGCGGGACCGGCTGCCGGTTCTGCGATCGTCCCGGCCCGGGTGTGCCAGGGACGCCAAATTGAGGATCGAACATGAACTGCGTTTTTATTCAGCTTCAGTGCATGCCAGGAAAAACCTATGCGGTTGCGGATCAGCTTTATGAGCGCGAAATTATCTCCGAACTCTATTCCACATCGGGGGAATTCGACCTGATGATGAAGATCTATGTGCCGAAAGGTGAGGATATCGGCAAATATATCCATGACAACATATTGGATATTTCCGGCATTGCCCGCTCATTGACCACCATGACGTTTACGGCGTTCTGACCGAGTCCTGCCCATCGGGTCGCGACAGTCAGGTTCAATTGCGGTTTCGCGAATCTTTCAGCGACTTTGGAGCGTTTTGCTGACACTGTTTGTCAACACGTCGGGTCCTGTCTCTCGTCAATAACCTCGACCGCTTTCGTGAAAATAACGGTTGATTTTTCATTCGGCTTGTCGGACACTTTACCCTCATTCCGCCGGCGCCGTTATCGATGCCGGCGCCGATTGCGCCGATTGTGAACTCATGACGTCAGACAAAGCCGGATCGACGGCTGCAGCCCGTGATGCAGATGTGTCCGCCAATATCGGCCGGGACCTTCGCGCCATTCGCCAGTCTAAAGGCCTGACGCTGACCGAGGTCGCGGCGAGCCTTGGATGTTCGATTGGATATCTCAGCCAGGTTGAGCGCGGCCTTTCCGTCCTCCCGACCGAGGAGCTGCGGCGGGTGGCGCAACTGTTTGACGTTCCGCTGGGCTGGTTCCTGCTGCTCTCGGATGTTCCGGAGAATGAGCGCGGTCTCGTCACCCGGTCGGAACTGCGCCGGCGCAGTGGCGATGTCGGGGACGGGTTGATCGAAGAGCTTCTGTCACCGGACCTCAGCGGTTCCTACGAAGTCATTCACAGCGTGTTTGCACCGGGCGCGAAACTGCAAGAGCCCACACGGCGCGCAACCGAGGAAACTGCCTATATGGTAACCGGAACGCTGGATATCCGCATTGGGGATCATCGCTTCACGGTCAAAGCGGGTGACAGTTTTCGGTTCAAGGAAGAGCTCTTTTCCTGGGAAAACAACTATGACGAACCCGCGGTGGCGATCTGGGTTGTGTCACCACCGATCTACTAACGCTGCAAGGGAGAATTAAATGGCTGAGCTCGCATCTCATGCACGTATCGTCATCATCGGCGGCGGTGCCGTCGGAGCCAGTTGCCTGTATCACCTGGCACTGGCCGGAATCACCGATGCGGTCCTGATCGAGAAGAACGAACTGACATCAGGCTCGACGTGGCACGCGGCAGGCAACACGCCGAATTTCACCGGCAACCTCAATCTGATGAAGCTGCAGAATTACGGTTCGAGGCTCTACAACACGCTGGGTGATACCGTTGACTACCCTATCACTCGCCATATGACCGGCGCGGTGCGGTTGGCCCACACGAAGGAACGGATGCAGGAATTCGAGCATGTGGCGGCAATGGCCAATGCCGCCGGGATGGATATGGAGATCCTGTCGCCGGAGAAGATGCGGGACAAGTATTATCCCAGGATGGAACTGCACGATCTGGTCGGCGGTCTGTGGGACAGCGAGGACGGCGATATCGACCCGGCGCAATTGACCCAGGCCTTCGCCAAGGGCGCCCGCGACATGGGTGCGAAAATCGTTCGTTTCACCAAGGTCACCGGTCTTTCGCAGAGAGCGGACGGGACCTGGGACGTTACCACCGACAAGGGGGATATCCACACCGATATCGTGGTCAACGCGGCCGGCTACTATGCCGATGAGATTGGACGCATGGTCGGGCGTGACATCCCCATGGTGACCATGTCCCACCAGTATCTCGTAACCGAAGCAATAGACGAGCTAGTGGCACTGGACCGCAAGGTTCCGCTGTTGCGCGACCCCGATGACAGCTACTATCTGCGGCAGGAAGGCCATGGTCTGATTCTCGGACCCTATGAATGGCAGGCGACACCCCACTGGCTGAAAGAGGGAACGCCGGAGGATTTTGCCTTTCAGCTCTATCCGGACGACCTGGAGCGGCTGGAATGGTACATCAATGCCGCCTGCGAGCGCGTTCCGATGTTGGCGACGGGCGGTGTCCAGAAGGTCATCAACGGTCCGATACCCTATGCACCCGACGGGCTGCCGCTGGTCGGACCGGCTCCGGGGTTGACGAATTTCTTCGAAGCCTGCGTCTTCACGTTCGGCATTTGCCAGGCCGGCGGCGCCGGCAAGGTCATTGCCGAATACATCGTTGAAGGCGAGACGGAACTTGACCTGTGGATGCTGGATCCGCGTCGCTTCACCGATTACGCGACCAAGACCTATGCCACCGTCAAGGCCATCGAGGTGTACCAGAACGAATATGCCATGCATCTGCCGCACCGGCCCTGGCCGGCCGGTCGTCCCGCCAAGACGTCACCCCTGTATGACCGGCTCGAGGCGCGTGGTGCGCAGTTTGGCGATTTCGGCGGTTGGGAGCGCCCGCTGTGGTTTGCGCGGGAGGGCGATCGTGCCGAGCCGGACCTGACCCATGGGCGGCCGCATTTTGATGACGCCATCGCCTCTGAGGTCAAGACCGTTACCGAAAAGGCGGGCCTTCTCGATCTGACCGGGTTCACACGCTATGCGTTGTCGGGCGTTGGTGCGTCGGACTGGCTGGACGGCATGATTTCCGGCGCACTGCCGCGTGTGGGCAGAGTGGCGCTGGCCTATTTCTGCGCTCCGAGCGGACGGGTTGTCACCGAAATGACGGTGACGCGCTTTTCGGACAATCGCTTCTGGTTGATCGGGCCGGCTGCCGGCTACTGGCACGACCGCGACTGGCTGCGGCAGCATCTGCCGGCCGACGGATCGGTCGTGCTGGAGGATATCACCGCCCGCAATGGCACGCTGGTTCTGGCCGGGCCGCGCTCACGCGACATTCTGGCGGCGATTGCAGATGAAGACGTATCGAATGAGGCGTTTCCATGGCTGTGCGCCCGTCCGGTGACCATCGGCATGTCCAAAGGCACGGCGTTGCGAGTCAATTTCGTTGGAGAACTCGGTTATGAGTTGCACATGCCCATGGAAACATTGGGCGCTGTCTATGACGCGCTGATTTCGGCTGGCGAGCCTCACGGCCTCGGCCTCTTTGGCATGTATGCCATGGAGTCCATGCGGCTGGAAAAAGGATATCGTGCCTGGAAACAGGATTTATCATCTGAATATACACCGCTGACCTCGGGCATGGACCGCTTTGTTCGTCTGAACAAACCAGACTTCATTGGTCGTGATGCGCTGCACAAACAAGCTGAGGATGGTGTCCGTCAACGCTTCACTGTAATGGAACTGGAGCCGGCTGATGGCACGGAAGCACCCTATGGCAGCCCGATCTTCAAGGACAATTCCGTGGTTGGATTGGTAACATCGGGTGGTTTTGGGCACCGGACCGGCAAATCGATCGCCTTCGGCTATGTCGACACCGCGTTGGCGACGGAAGGTCAGACCTTGCAAGTCGACATTTTCGGCCAGAAGCGCAATGCCGCGGTGGTACCGGAGGTAATCTTCGATCCGCAGAATAAACGGCTTCGCTCTTAGCCTCTGTGTGGCACACACGGAGCCGGCTCCATTGAAATGATTAAAAAAAACCGCGGTTCAGAGCCGCGGTTTTTGCTTGATGATTGCCGGGTTTAGCCCTTGCCTTTCCACGGGATCAGCCAGCGCTCCAGAAAGCGCATGAAAATCTCGATCGCATAGCCGATCACGCCGATAATGATGATGCCGATGACCACCGTATCGGTTTGCAGAAAGTTCTTGGCGATCATGATCATTGAGCCGATGCCCTTGTCGGCGGCGACAAGCTCGGCTGCAACCACCGTGCCCCAGCATACGCCCATGGAGGTGCGAAGCCCGGTGAATATCTCGGGCAGGGCATTGGGCAGGATCACATGGCGCAGGATCTGCATTTTGGAGGCGCCGAGAGAATAGGCCGCGTGAACCTTGGATATGCGCACGCTCGACACGCCGGACCGCGCGGCGATGGTCATGATGAAGAGTGACGCCAGAAACAAAAGAAAAATTTTGGCGGTCTCGTCGATGCCGAACCACAGGATGATCAGCGGGATCAGTGCCAGAGGCGGGATTGGCCGCATAAATTCGACGATCGGATCGAAGAAACCGCGTGCCGTTGACGACAGGCCCATCGCAAAGCCGAGTGGAATGCCGACAATCGCGCCGTAAACAACGCCCGAAATCACGCGGTATACGCTGATGCCGATATGCTCCCACAGGGAGACGTTGCGAAACCCTTCAGTCACCAGGAGGCCGATCCGTTCAAAAGTGCTGTTGATCGTCGGCCAGTAAAACTCCTTGACCAGTCCAAGGCGCGATGAAAGGACCCAAAGCGCGATTAGACCGCAGACGATCAGGATGCTGTAAAAGCGCCCCGAATTGACAGCGCTTGCATCGCCGAATTTGACGGTTTTCTGCCGGGTGAAGGTGTTGTCGGCGAGACCCAGCCAGATGGCCGCCTCGGATGGTTGTTTCTTGTCTGCCATGGTTGTTCCCCCAGACCGTTTCACGTTTTGCCTGAAAAGGCTCAACCGTGCCGGCCTTTGGTTTGTTGATGCACTCAGCTTTGCCGGTGCCGGCAAAGTTGAATCGATCTAGCCCGTCGCCTGTCCCATGATTTCCTCTTCCATTTCCCAGATCATGGAGAGGATTTCCTCGCGCTTTTCGACGAAGTCGGCACCCGCCTTGATTTCGCGCGGACTTTTTTCAATGCCAAGATCGGCAAAGGGCAATTCATATATCTTTTCGATCCGACCCGGACGCGGCGCCATGACAATCAGTTTTTCACCGAGGAAAAGCGCCTCTTCGACCGAGTGGGTAATGAGGATGATCGTTTTTCCGGTTTCTTTCCAAAGCTTCAGGACGAGGCCCTGCATCTTCTCACGGGTGAGCGCATCCAGTGCGCCCAGCGGTTCATCCATCAATATGACATCGGGATCGTTGGCCAGGCAGCGGGCCAGGGCGACCCGTTGCTGCATTCCGCCGGAAAGCTGATAAACAGGCTTTTCTCCGAAGTCCGACAGGCCGACCGTGTCAAGCAGGTGCTGGACCTTCTCACGGGTTTCAGCCTTTGGCTTGCCGGCCATATTGGGACCGAAAGCGACATTCTGTTCAACGGTCAACCATTCGAAGAGCGCGCCTTGCTGGAAGACCATGCCGCGTTCGGAGCCGGGACCGGTCACAGTGTGATGGTTGAGGCGAACCTCGCCTGAAGTTGGCGCCAGAAAGCCGGCGACAATATTCAGCAAGGTAGTCTTGCCGCAGCCCGAAGGTCCGAGCACGGAGACCAACTCTCCTTCCTTGATGTCGAGGGATACGTCGTTGAGTGCATGGACTTCGCCGCCACCGGGGAGCGTGAAGACCATTGACACGCTGTCAATTGCAATGCCGGTCACGGGCAATCTCCAATAAAAACAAAAAAGGACAGGCGGCCGTGGCCGCCTGTCTCGCACCTGATTGACTATTTCAGGTAGTTTGGATCGATGAAGTTGGAATAATCGTCCAGCGCCTCATCCATGCCGCCCGCGGCGACCATCACATCTGCAACGCCCTTGGTCATTGCCTGAACACCGCCGCCGAGCCAGTTTTCGCCCTTCTGGTCGGCTGCGCTCGGGAAGCCGAAATTGGCCATATAGTCTTCGGTTGCCTTTTCATCCATGCCGGCTGCCCGGGCGATGATCGGGTAGGCTGCACCGGGATTATCCTTATAGGCCTGGTTGGCGGCTTCGGTGACATCCATGAACTTCTGGACCAGATCCGGATGTTCCTCGGCGAAGCTGTCGGTAACGGTCACAATATCGAATGTGTTAATCCCGATGGCTTCCTGCTCGGCACCGGTCATCAGAGGGTCACCGAATTCGCGCATACGGTTCAAAGCACCACCGAATCCACAGGCCATTGCCACATCGCCACGGGCCAGCGCAACCGCGCCGTCCGGCGGGTTCATCTGAACCAGATTGACCTTGTCAACGTCGACACCCAGGTGGTCCAGAGTCCTCAGAAGCTTGTAGTGGCTGACATTGCCGATTGGCGTGGCGACTTTCTTGCCTTCAAGTTCCTTGGCGTTGGCTTTGCTGATGCCGGTATCCTTATGGACGATGCAAAGGTCGTTTTCCGCATAGGTCACGGCAATGCCGACGAGACGCAAGGGCGCGCCGGTGCTCACGCCGACAACAAACGGGACAAAACCCTGGCTGTAGGCAATCTGAACGTCACCGGACACCATGGCCTGGGTCATTTCGTTGCCGTTGCCGAAGGCACGCCAATTGACCTTGACACCCAATTCCTTGTCATAGGTCTGTTCCATTTGCGCCACCTGGTTGGCCGTAGGCCATTCCAGGAAATAGGCGACGGTGATTTCGTCCAGTGCAAATGCGGACGACAGGCTGCCAAGTGCGGACACCATCACGCCGGCGGCCAGGGCGGTCAGTTTCGATTTCAATGACATGGGTTGCTCCCCTGTATATTTGCGTGTGCCGGCTTATCCGGCTCTCTTATTGAAGCGGAGTTTTGAGCGGCAGTGTGTTGTCCGGCCGATCGGAAACGCGTGGGCGTTGTGGCCTTGCAACAATGACGCTTCTCTCCTGCCCATATTAGGCAATTTTTGCGTTGACCACCGGTAGTGCCAGCCAGCAAAGCTCGGTGGTGCCAGCTCGATCACTCGGGAAATTCTTGTCATATATCAATGGGTTCCTGAAAAACGCTGGTAAAATTTCACGGATCTGGCTCTATCGCATTGCGAAATATCATCGGATATCTGGCTCTATCGGATGCCGAAAAGGGCGTGATAGCGTCGAATTTCAATCCGGGAGGTCGCTGATGTCGAAGTTGGTGGATGAGGTTGAAATCCCGGGAGTGATTCCCGGAAAACGCAGATCCGGTGGACGGGAGGCACGCCGAGCAATGCGCGCCGCGCCGCTGACCCGATCGGAAAGCCCGGTCCGGCCGGGAATGTCGTCGGACAATTACCGGGTCCTGTCGCCAAACGATATGGAGCGCATACACGAGGCGGCACTGACCATCCTTGAAGATCTCGGAATGGGGCAGCCGATTGACAGCTGCATCGAAGCCTGCACGGCCGTCGGCGCGCATTATGGCGATGATGGCCGGCTTCGGTTTCCACGAGCGCTGGTCATGGATACAGTCAGGAATGCCGGTCGCAACTTCACACTGCACGGTCAGACGGCTGATCACGACATGGAACTGGCGGGCAGCAAGGTTCATTTCGGTACGGCCGGAGCCGCGGTTCACATGGTCGATGTGGAAAAGCGGGAGTATCGCGATTCCGTGCTGAAGGATCTCTACGATGCTGCACGAATCGTCGAGACCCTGGACAATGTACATTTCTTTCAGCGGCCGCTTGTCGCGCGGGATATTCCGGACCCCCTGGAACTCGATATCAATACGCTCTACGCGTCGGTTAAGGGCACGACCAAACATGTGGGCACCAGCATAACGCTCGGGGAAAATGTCGATGCCTGTCTCGAACTGCTTCATATGATCGCCGGAGGAGAGGAGGCTTTTCGCAAACGTCCCTTCGTCTCCAACTCCAACTGTTTCGTCGTTCCGCCGCTGAAATTTGCCGAAGATGCGTGCCACGTTCTGGAAAAATGCGTGCGTGGCGGACTTCCGGTGCTTCTGCTGTCGGCGGGCCAGGCCGGCGCCACGGCACCGGCCGCCATTGCAGGTGCGGTCGTGCAGGCGGTGGCGGAAGTCCTTGCGGGTCTTGTTTACGTCAATGCCATTCACAAGGGGCATCCGGCGATCTTCGGAACCTGGCCCTTTGTTTCGGATTTGCGCACCGGGGCGATGTCCGGCGGCTCAGGGGAACAGGCCCTGCTTTCGGCTGCCTGTGCGCAGATGTCCCACTTCTACGACCTTCCGGGCGGCGCAGCCGCCGGTATTGCCGATTCCAAATTGCCGGATGTGCAGGCCGGCTATGAGAAGGGCATCACCAATGTGATGGCCGGTCTGTCAGGGCTTAATATGGTCTATGAATCGGCGGGCATGCATGCATCGCTGCTGGGCTTTTCGCTGGAGAGCCTGATCATCGACAATGATATGCTCGGCCAGTGCCTGCGCTGCGTGCGCGGAGTCGAGGTAACCGACGAAACGCTGTCGATCGCATCGATCATGGATGTGTGCTCAAATGGTCCGGGTCATTATCTTGGACATGAGCAGACATTGTCGCTGATGCAGACCGAATATATCTACCCGCGAATCGGTGACCGGACGAGCCCGAAAGAATGGGTGGAAAAGGGAAGACCCGACATCGTCGAAACGGCGATTGCGGAAAAGAACCGTATCCTGTCATCGGTCTTCCCGGATCACATATCAGCCGAAATTGATGCGGCGATCCGGACGCGGTTTGATATCCGGCTTTAAGCATCGCTGACAGATCTGGCGTTGCCATTTACCGCGCAGGCCTGCATTCTTGCCACGGGCGGCAGAAGCTGCGGGGATGTGCGATGCTTGATGGAGCGATGGCAATCTGGTTCATTCTGACCGGGTTGAGCGTGATATTTGTCCTATGGGATTCGGTCAGCAACGGCGTGACCAGTTGGGTTCAGCGAATGGCCTGGATTCTGGTCACGGCCTATACGGGCGTGTTCGGTCTGTTTTTCTACCTTTTGACCTGCCGGCGCCCCTTCGCGGGCGGACACGACCGCTATACGGCTGCCACCTGGAAACAGGCACTCAACAGCGAGATGCACTGTCTGGCGGGTGATGCAACCGGGATCCTGATTGCAGCTGTTGCCGTGTCATCGCTGGCCTTGACCAATGGCTGGGATGTCACCGTGGAGTACCTGGCCGGGTTCGTCTGTGGTCTTTTCATCTTTCAGGCTCTGATGATGCGTGGCATGTATGAGGGGCGATACCTTCTGGCGGTGCGAAAGACCATCTTTGCCGAAACCGTTTCGATGAATTTCGTCATGGCCGGGATGATTCTCGTTATGGTGATCCTGGCCCATTATTGGCCGGGATCGGAGCACCCGGGCGCGGCCACGTTCTGGTTTCGCATGAGCCTGGCGAGCATCGTCGGCGGGCTGATTGCCTATCCGATCAACTACTGGCTTGTGGCCCGGCACCTTAAACATGGCTGCATGACGCTGCCCGGGGCCGACGGTCCGGCTGCGGGGCTGGGGCACAGATCACCAGAGAAGTCGATGGTCATGGAAGACGAATTCGGAATGAACGAAATGGTCGGTTCCGGCGGGCATCACAAGATGGCCATGACAAACTTGCCATTGCCGTCCGCCATTGCCTGGATTTTGTTTTCCTTTGGTGTGTTGTTTGCCGCCCTGTGGGCGACGAGTGTCTTCGTGCCTATTCGCTTTTCGTGAACAGGGCACCTCTGGTTTTGGCGGAATCGGTAAAACCTGAATGCATCAACTAAATCAACGGTCAATTCCGTTGTCTCGCTTCTGACACGGTCTAAGGCCAGCGGCCGGATGCTTGTCCGGCCGCCGAGTTGCATTCATGCGCCGGGTTGCGGGCGCATGTCGCCGGGGTCGATTCCGGCCACTTCGACCGGCTTTTTCATGGCATCGCGACGGAAGGGTTCACCAAGTTCCTGGTTGAGAATGACCTCGATGAATGTCGTGACCCCGTCCGATTGCGCCTTGCAGGCCGCATCGAGTTCGCTCGTCAGGTCCTGCATGCTGGAGACGGTCACACCCTTGAGGCCGCAGCCTTCCGCGACCTTGGCGTAACTGAGTTGCGGGTCCAGTTCGGTGCCGACGAAATTGTTGTCGAACCACAAGGTGGTGTTTCGCTTTTCCGCGCCCCACTGATAGTTGCGGAAGACCACCATGGTGATGGCGGGCCATTCCTCGCGGCCGCAGGACGTCATCTCGTTCATCGAGATACCGAAGGCGCCATCTCCGGCAAAGCCGACGACCGGCGTATCGGGGCAGCCGATTTTTGCGCCGAGGATGGCGGGAAAACCGTACCCGCAGGGGCCGAACAGGCCTGGTGCCAGGTATTTCCGCCCGGATTCGAAGGTTGGATAGGCATTGCCGATTGCGCAATTGTTGCCGATATCACTGGAGATAATGGCTTCCGACGGCAGGGCTGCCTGAATGGCGCGCCACGCCATGCGCGGCGACATGCGATCGGGCTGATCGGCGCGGGCGTCCTCATTCCAGCTTGTTCCCGGATCATCCTCTTCATGATCCATGCTGCTGAGGGTTTGGAGCCAGGCGGATTTTGTCTGATGGATCAGGGCCTTGCGCTCATCACGCCCGGTATCGCCCGCCGACGGGGAGAGTTTCTCGAGAAGCTTCTCGGCTACCTGTTTTGCGTCGCCGCATATGCCGACGGTCACCTTCTTGGTCAGGCCGATGCGGTCTGAATTGATGTCGACCTGAATGATTTCGGCATTTTTGGGCCAGTAGTCGATGCCGTAGCCGGGCAGGGTGGAAAAGGGATTGAGCCGGGTACCGAGGGCCAGCACAACATCGGCCTTGGCGATCAGCTCCATGGCTGCCTTCGAGCCATTGTAACCCAGCGGACCGCAGGCGAGACGATGGCTGCCGGGGAAACTGTCATTGTGCTGGTAGCCGCTCGCGACCGGCGCATCCAGTCGTTCAGCCAGTTGGCGGCAGGCGTCGATCGCGCCGCCAATGACGACGCCGGCACCGGAAAGTATGACCGGGAACGTTGCTTCGGACAGCAATTGTGCTGCCCGCTCGATCGCCTCGTCACCGCCCGAGGGTCGTTCGAGACGGACGATCTGGGGAAGTTCGATATCGATGACCTGTGTCCAGTAATCGCGTGGAATGTTGATCTGCGCGGGCGCCGACCCGCGAATGGCCTTTTCGATCACCCGGTTGAGGACTTCGGCAACGCGGCTGGCATCCCGGACTTCTTCCTGGTAGCACACCATATCCTTGAACAGGGCCATCTGCTCGACTTCCTGGAATCCGCCCTGTCCGATGGTCTTGTTGGCCGCCTGCGGCGTTACCAGCAGCATCGGCGTGTGGTTCCAGTAGGCGGTTTTGATCGGTGTCACGAAATTGGTGATGCCCGGGCCGTTCTGGGCGATGGCCATGGCGACCTTGCCGGTCGCCCGCGTGTAGCCGTCACAGATGATTCCGGCATTGGTTTCATGGGCGCAGTCCCAGAAAGTGATGCCCGCTTTGGGAAACAGATCGGAAATGGGCATCATCGCCGACCCGATGATTCCGAATGCGTGTTCGATCCCATGCATTTGCAGGACCTTTACGAACGCTTCCTCAGTCGTCATCTTCATGGTGGCAGTTCCTTCTTGAATGGACACGGTGGCGTCGCTGCTGCGGGTGGGGCAGCGCCGGTGGGTGCTTGATAGGATGGGACTGGCACCAGATCGTAGTGCCAGATCGGTCGAATAGGCTGAACCAGCACAGCCAGGCCTGTTTCCGGCTATGCCGGAAGCCACGTCGTCAGGCATTTTTGAGCCCGTCCACGATCCGGGCCAGACGCTCGATGCCCGGTTCGATGCGTTCTTCCGCGATCGAGGAAAAGCCCAGCCGAAAATAGTTGCGGTGGTTTTCCGGGTCGGAAAAATGAATATCACCGGGTTCGATGATCACCCCTTCTTCCAGCGCCTTGTTGGCAAGCCTTGAACAGTCGAGCCATTCCGGGCCGCGGACCCAGTAGGAGGTGCCGCCAAATCCGGGCGCTTCCGCCCAGCCGGGAAAGTGCTTTTCCAGCGCATTGCCCATGGTTTTCCAGCGGTTTCGGTAGCTGCGATGCAGCCGGCCGATGAGCGTGTCATGATGGCCGAGGGCCAGAAACAGGGCGACGACACCCTGGTTGTTGCCGGGCGGATGGCGCAGCATCAACCGGCGCAGGGCCCTGGCTTCGCGAATGAACGGGGCAGGGGCGACCATGAATCCCATGCGCAGCCCGGGCATCAGGGATTTTGACAGGCTGCCCACATAGAGCACGCGCTGGCCCTGATCGAGCGATTTCAGCGCTGGGGTCGGTTCACCCTCGTAATTGGTCTCGAATTCGTAGTCGTCCTCAATGATCAGCCCGTTGTTTGCGGCGGCCCAGGCCAGCAGCGCCTTGCGCCGCTCGATGCTCATTGTGGCATTGGTCGGATATTGATGGCTCGGCGTGACAAAGGCGATTTCCGCCTCGTTCAGCCTGTTATCCACCACAATCCCCTCGCTATCGACGGGAATATGATGAATATGGTCGGTCCGAAGCTGGAAGATGTTGCGGATGTCCGGATAGCCGGGATCTTCGATCGCCACATGGCTGCCGCGTTTGACCAGCAGGCTGGACAGCAGATAGAGCGCGTTCTGGGCTCCGAGCGTCACCAGAATTTCATCCGGATTGGCCATGATGCCGCGGCGCATCAGGATGCGCTGTCTTATCTGCTCGATCAGCATCCGGTCATCTTCGGCAAAATGATCATTGGTCCAGGCATCGAGCCATTTGCGTCCCATGGACTGGCGCATGCAGTCACGCCAGGCGGCAATGGGAAACAGAGCGGCATCGGCCTGTCCGTAGATGAACGGATAGGGATAGTCGGTCCAGTTGGACGGTTTGACGATGTTCGACTGCACGCTCGGCTGGACACGGAACCGGCCTTCCCAGTCAATGGCCGGTTTTTCGGCCGATGACGATTGAGCGGTGCTGACTTCAGCGACGGTTCCGTCATGAATATCGGGCGAAACATAGAAGCCCGAGCGCTCCCGGGCCACCAGATAGCCATCCGATGCCAGAGCCTGATAGGCCAACATCACGGTGTTGCGGGAAACCTTCAGCCGCTTGGCCATGGCCCGGGTCGAGGGAATGGGTGCGCCTACCGGCAATTGTCCGGACAGCATGGCGGACACCAGCATCTCCCTGATCTGGGTCTGGAGCGTCGTCATCTCCAATCGCTCGACATGGAAAAGTGAATTGCGCATGACGTGGCGGCCTGTCCCGGTCCGTGGTGTTTTTGACCCTGTATTACTGGGCAACTGGCTCCATGTGAGGCCAAAACAGGCCTTGGATTCAACCCCTGGAACCAGGAATTTTGAAAATTGGCACCATCGATTGTCTCTGTTTGGTGGGTCGTGATGTCGATGGGGCGACAATTGGACTGATCGGCGCTCAGTCAAGCGACATCGATCGTAGCGGTGCCGGGCAAGGGAGGGCGACAGCAATTTCCCGAAGAGCGGGCTGGACGAACAGATCATTTCATGAAAATATCCATGAAAATTTCACGGGCACTGTGGTGACCTTTTTTTGGGAGATTGTCATGTCCGAATTTCCAAACCATACGAGGGTCCTGGTGATCGGCGGCGGCGTCGTCGGCTGTTCGGTGGCTTATCATCTTGCTCATCTTGGCTGGTCGGATGTCGTGCTCGCGGAACGCAAACAACTGACCTGCGGGACGACATGGCACGCCGCCGGGCTGATCGCACAGCTTCGTGCAACCATGAACATGACGCGGCTGGCGAAATACAGCCAGGAACTCTATGGCGGCCTGGAGGCGGAGACCGGTATTGCCACCGGTTTCAAGCGCAATGGATCGCTGGCGGTGGCGCTGTCCGACGAGCGGATGGAGGAGTTCCTGCGCAACGCCTCGATGGCCAAGACGCATGGCGTCGAGGTCAATGTGGTGACGGCTCAGGACTGTCTGGACATGCATCCCTATCTGAATATCGACGGTGTCGTGGGCGGATTGCATATCCCGTTGGACGGCCAGGGCGACCCGGCCAATATAGCCATGGCGCTGGCCCGCGGAGCGCGGCAGAAGGGCGCGAAGATATTTGAAAACACCAAGGTCGAGGCGATCCACACGAAGGATGGCCGCGTGACCGGTGCACGCACGGACAGGGGCGATATCGAGGCTGAGATCGTCATTAACTGCGCAGGAATGTGGGCGCATCAGGTGGGGCGCATGGCCGGGGTCAATGTGCCGCTGCATGCCTGCGAACACTTCTATATCCTGACGGAAGGGGTTGACGGGCTGCCCGGCAATCTGCCGGTGCTGCGGGTCCCGGACGAATGCGCCTATTACAAGGAGGATGCCGGAAAGATCCTTCTGGGGGCGTTCGAACCGGTATCGAAACCGTGGGGCATGGACGGCATATCGGAGGATTTCTGTTTTGACGAATTGCCGGAGGATTTCGACCATTTCCAGCCCGTTCTCGAAAAGGCCATCGAACGCCTGCCTTTGCTGGAAAGCGCCGGAATACACACTTTCTTCAATGGGCCCGAAAGCTTCACACCGGATGACCGCTATCTGCTCGGGCCGGCACCCGAAGTGGAGAATTTCTATGTTGCAGCGGGCTTCAACTCGGTCGGCATCCAGTCTGCCGGGGGCGCCGGCAAGGCACTGGCCGAGTGGATTGTCGAGGGCGAGCCACCGTTCGATCTCTGGGACGTCGATATTCGGCGCATGGAGCCGTTTCAGGGCAACCGGACCTATCTGAAGAATCGGGTAACAGAAACGCTCGGCCTGCTTTATGCCGACCATTTTCCCTACCGCCAGTATGAGACGGCCCGCAATGTGCGGCAGACGCCTTTTCATGAAAAAATGGCCGAACGCGGCGCCTGTTTCGGCGAAACGGCGGGCTGGGAGCGGCCGCACTGGTTCGTCCCTGCCGAAGCGCTGGCGACCGGCACCAGGCCTGCCTATGAGTATAGCTGGAAACGGCAGAACTGGTTTGGCTACGCGGCCGACGAGCACCGTGCGGTTCGCAACGCAGCGGGGCTGTTCGACCTGTCGGCCTTCGGCAAGTTTCGGGTCGAGGGTGCCGACGCCATGGATGTGCTGCAGCGGCTCTGCGGCAATGATATCGATGTCGCACCGGGAAAGATCGTCTACACGCAATGGCTCAACAGCCGCGGCGGTATTGAAGCCGATGTTACGGTGACGCGACTCGCAGCAGACAGCTATATTGTCATGACCGGCGCGGCGACGGTCACCCGGGATTTCAGCTGGCTGCAACGGCATATTCCCCAGGATGCACGCTGCATCGCCCTTGATGTGACCAGCGGTGAGGGCGTGCTCGGCCTGATGGGACCGAATGCGCGACGGATATTGCAGAAAGTGACCCCCGCCGATCTGTCGAATGAAGCCTTTCCCTTTGCAACCGCGCGGACCATCGAACTCGGCATGGCCATGGTCCGGGCGCACAGGATCACCTATGTGGGTGAACTTGGTTGGGAACTCTATGTGCCGGCGGATATGTCCCGGCATGTGTTCGACGTCATTTACGAGGCCGGGCAGCCGGAGGGTCTGCGCCTTGCCGGCATGCATGTGCTGGACAGTTGCCGTATGGAAAAAGGCTTCCGTCATTTCGGCCATGACATCTCGGATGAGGATCATGTGCTGGAGGCTGGGCTGGGTTTTGCCGTCAAAACCGGCAAGCCGGAGGGCAAATTCGGTGCCTTCATCGGACGCGATGCGGTGCTTGCGCAGAAGGAAAAGGGCGTCGGCAGGCGGCTCCTGCAATTCCTGCTCGAGGATCCGGAACCGCTGCTGTTTCACACCGAACCGATTGTTCGCGATGGCGACGTTGTCGGTTATCTGACCTCCGGAAACTACGGCCATGTCCTGGGCGCCTCGGTTGGTCTTGGCTATGTGCCGGTGCATCAGGGCGAGACGGTTGCGGATATGCTGGCCTCGACTTACGAAATCGAGGTCGCCGGCCGGCGCTTTGCCGCAAAGGCGAGCCTCAAACCGCTTTATGATCCGCAAAGCGAGAAGATCAGACTATAGTTCGGTTGTGCCTTTGCGGTGCATTCGACCGGCCGACCCATTGCAAAGACCGATTGCGTGCTGTCCAAATACAGATCGGCAAAGGCGTAGACGCGACGAACTTCCGCTGCGCCATTCGAGGGATGTGAAATGGGCGGCGGATCCGAGATTCACTTTGACGTCCTGATCATCGGCGCAGGCATGGCCGGTGCGTCCGTCGCCTGGCGGCTGGCGCCGGACGCCCGGGTGGCTGTTGTCGAAATGGAGGATCAGCCCGGCTATCACACGACGGGCCGGTCCGCCGCGATATTCACGGAAATCTATGGCCCGCCCGTCATGCGCGCCTTGACCAGCCTGTCGCGGCATTTTCTTGAAAACCCGCCGGTCGGATTTGCAGATGCGCCGCTGTTGAGCCCACGGGGCATATTGACCTTCGCGGCTGATTCACAACGGGCCAAACTGGATCAAATGTTCCGGACATACGGGTCCGTTCCCGGCATCCGAAAAGTGGATCACACGGAGATCAAGGCTCTGGTTCCACTTTTGCGTGATGACGCCGCGGCTTGCGGATTGTTGGAGGAACACGCCCGCGATATTGACGTTGATGCGCTTCACCAGGGATTTTTGCGGGGCATGCGGAAACATGGCGGCGCTGTCTTGACGGGAATGGAGGTCACGCGGATCGAGCGCACGGGTTCCCTGTGGGCGCTTCGCACCACAGATGGCGTGATTACTGCCCCGATTGTCGTCAACGCCGCCGGCGCCTGGGCGGATCACATTGCCGCGATGGCCGGCGCGGCGACAGTCGGGATCGTGCCGAAACGCCGGACGGTGGTGATCGTGGAACCGCCGGCGGGTGTCGACGCAAAAGCCTGGCCGGCGGTCGGTGATGTGGATGACACGTTTTATCTGAAGCCGGAATCCGGTCGGTTTCTATTGTCACCCGCCGACGAGACACCCAGTGCCGCTTGCGATGCACAGCCTGAAGAGTTGGATGTCGCGACCTGCATCGACCGGGTGGAAAAGGCGTTCGATTTCAAGATCCGCCGGGTCGAAAACGGCTGGGCCGGGCTGCGCAGCTTTGTTGCCGACCAGGCGCCCGTCTGCGGCTTCGATCCGCAACGCAATGGGTTTTTCTGGTTGGCTGGGCAGGGCGGCTATGGCATTCAGTCCGCCCCGGCGCTGTCGCACCTCGCAGCGAATCTGATCCGCGGTGACGGGATGCCTCCGGGTTTTGCGGTTCGCGGTGTTGCTCGGGACGCGGTGTCACCCGATCGGTTTGAAACACACTCGCCGGCCGGTTGAATTCAACCGTGCAATCGGGTGATCTCGTCTGTTCATTTAGCCTTCTACCTAAAAATTTTAAGCTTGAAATAAATAGCGATCGGTGGCAATTTTGCCCTTTCAGTTCCGGTCGATGACTCGCCATTAGACGAGATTGGCAGGCACGGCAGGCGAAAGGTCAGACGATGACGCAGCTTGAGGGAAAACATGCTCTGGTTACCGGCGGTGGATCCGGGGTCGGGCTGTCCATTGCCACAGCTCTTGTGGATGCGGGTGCCAGTGTAACCATCACCGGACGCAATAAGGACACGCTCGATACAGCCGCGGACAGCTCTTCGCTGATGAATGGCGCCGTGTGCGACGTGACCGATCCGGCAGCCGTCGAACGGCTCTTCGCATCGGTCAATACTGAACATGGTGGCGCCGACATCGTGATTGCTAATGCGGGTGCGGCTGAAAGCGTGCCGTTTGCAAAGCTGTCGCTGGATGACTGGAAGGCGATGATCGATGTGAATTTGACAGGTGTTTTTCTGACAATGCAGGCCGGGTTGCTCGGCATGGGCGACAAGGGATGGGGACGCATCGTTTCGATCGCCTCGGTCGCCGGGTTGAAAGGCTATGGCTATGTCGCCGCCTATTGTGCGGCGAAACACGGCGTGGTCGGGTTGACACGTGCCGTTGCGGTCGAGGTTGCGCGATCGGGCATCACCGTCAATGCGGTCTGCCCGGGATACACGCAGACCCCGATGCTCGACCGGACATTGGATAACATCGCCGAGAAAACCGGGCGCAGCCGGGAAGACGCCGCCAAGACATTGCTTCGAGGCAATCCGACCGGCCGGTTCATCAAGCCCGAGGAAGTGGCGCAGTCGGTTCTGTGGCTGTGCGGTCCCCATTCGGGCGCGGTGACCGGGCAGGCGATTTCCATATCCGGAGGGGAGATATGAGCGAGACCATCGATATCGATCGCGACAAGCAGAGGCTGCGGGTATGGCTGCGCCTGTTGAAGATTTCGCGCCAGATGGAAGCGGAGATTCGCGAACGGCTGCGGTTGGATTATGCCACCACACTGCCGCGCTTTGATGTGCTGGCAGCACTGCATCGCGAGGAAGCCGGTTTGAAGATGAGTGAGCTGTCGGCGGCGCTGATGGTTTCGAACGGCAATGTAACCGGCATCGTCGAAAGGCTGGTTTCGGACGGGCTGGTGGTCCGCGTACCGGTCAGCGGTGACCGACGAGCGATGGCTGTGCGCCTGACCGATGAAGGGCGTCGCTGCTTTGCTGAAATGGCCCGGACCCATGAGGGCTGGATCAGCTCAATGCTCAGTTCACTTGATGACGAGGACGCCGATCAGCTTCTTCAATTGCTCGACGGCGTGGCCATATCCGGAGGAAAATCACGATGAAGTCCATGGCAGGTTTCAAACCGCAGCATTTCGAATGGCAGATGAATGGACAAGTGGCCGTGATCCGCCTGAACAGGCCGGAACGCAAGAACCCGTTAACGTTCGAGAGCTATGCCGAACTGCGCGACTGCTTTCGCGAACTGGTCTATGTCGACGACGTCGATGCGGTCGTTTTTGCCTCGAATGGCGGTAATTTCTGCTCCGGTGGCGATGTGCATGATATTATCGGCCCCCTGCTTGACCGGGATATGAAGGGCCTGCTCGAATTCACCCGGATGACCGGGGATCTGGTCAAGGCGATGGTGGGTTGCGGAAAGCCGATCATCGCCGCCATCGACGGCGTGTGCGTCGGCGCCGGCGCCATTATCGCAATGGCGTCCGACATCCGGTTCGCCACGCCTGAGGCCAAGACGGCGTTTCTGTTCACCCGCGTCGGTCTTGCGGCCTGCGATATGGGGGCGTGTGCCATTCTGCCACGGATCATCGGGCAGGGAAGAGCCAGCGAACTGCTCTTTACCGGACGCTCCATGTCGGCCGAAGAGGGAGAACGATGGGGCTTTCATAACCGGATTATCGACGCCGGCGATCTCGAGGATGAGGCCATTGCTTTCGCGGCACGCCTCGCAAAGGGGCCGAATTTCGGTCACATGATGACCAAGACCATGCTCAAGCAGGAATGGGCCATGTCGATCGATGAAGCCATCGAGGCCGAAGCCCAGGCCCAGGCCATCTGCATGCAGACCGCTGATTTCAAACGGGCCTATGATGCATTCGTCGCCAAGCAGAAACCCGAATTTGAAGGGAATTGACGATGGTGGATCGCAGTTTTCTCCATTGGCCGTTTTTCGAAGCCGGCCACGCGGACTTTTATGACCGGTTCGATGATTGGGTCGGGCGCAACCTCGGCGGACTGGATCACTCTGATCTCGATGCGTGCTGTCGTACCGTCGCCAACCGGCTTGGCGAAGCCGGCTGGCTGTTGCACTCGGCGATCGATCCGGCCGATCCGGGAGTTGGTCTGGATGTCAGAACGCTGTGCCTGACACGGGAAATTCTGGCGCGCCATGACGGGCTGGCCGATTTCGTCTTCGCAATGCAGGGCCTGGGGACCGGTGCGCTCTCGCTGTTCGGATCGGCCGCCCAGCGAGAGCGCTGGCTGACGAAGACGCGACGCGGCGAGGCGCTGTCGGCTTTTGCCCTGTCGGAACCGCGCTCCGGCTCGGATGTCGCCAATATGGACATGACCGCGGTTGCCGATGGCGACGACTATGTTCTCAACGGCGAAAAGACCTGGATTTCGAATGGTGGGATCGCCGATGTCTACACGGTGTTCGCACGGACCGGTGACGCGCCGGGCGCCAAGGGCATCAGTGCCTTCGTCGTTGCGGCTGATACACCCGGATTGACCATAGCCGAACGCCTCGAAGTGGTCGCGCCGCATCCGCTGGCGCGTCTTGCTTTTGATGATTGCCGTGTGCCGGCGGACGCGATGATCGGCAAATCTGGAGAGGGCTTCAAGATCGCTATGTCCGTGCTCGACCTTTTCCGCTCCACGGTCGGGGCGGCGGCGCTCGGTTTTGCCCGGCGGGCACTCGATGAAACGCTGAAACGGTCTGCATCCCGGGAACTCTTCGGAGCGCCGCTGGCGGACCTCCAGATGGTGCAGGGACATATTGCCGACATGGCGCTGGACATCGATGCGGCAGCCCTTCTGATCTATCGCGCCGCCTGGACCAAGGACAGCGGCGCTGCGCGGATCACCCGCGAAGCGGCGATGGCCAAGCTTTACGCGACCGACCGCGCCCAGGCGGTCATCGACAAGGCGGTGCAAATCCATGGCGGTGACGGCGTGCGCAAGGGACACATCGTTGAAAGTCTCTATCGGGAAATTCGCGCCCTGCGGATCTATGAGGGCGCGTCGGATGTCCAAAAGGTGATCATCGCGCGCCAGGCGCTTGCCAATGCGGGAGGTTTGTCATGAGTGCTACCGAACTGGGGCCGTCGGCCCATATCGACACATTTACAAGGGACAATCTTCCGCCGTTCGAGGCGTGGCCCGCTCTCAAGCTGAAAGGCTTCGAGTATCCCGATTATCTGAATGCCGCCGTTGAGCTGACGGATGCGCTGGTCGACCGCGGCTATGCCGACCACACTGCGCTGATCGGCAATGGCCGGCGGCGGACCTACAAGGAACTGGCGGACTGGACCAACCGCATCGCCCATGCGCTGGTTGAGGATTACGGTGTAAAACCCGGCAATCGCGTGCTGATCCGTTCCGCCAACAATCCGGCCATGGTCGCCTGCTGGCTGGCCGCAACCAAGGCCGGCGCCGTGGTCGTCAACACGATGCCGATGCTGCGGGCGGTGGAGCTCGGCAAAATCGTCGACAAGGCGGAAATCAGCCTGGCGCTGTGTGATACGCGGCTGATGGACGAGATGGTGAGCTGTGCCAAGGACAGCCGGTTTCTCGACAAGGTGGTGGGCTTTGACGGCACCGCCAATCACGATGCCGAGCTTGACCGGATCGCCCTGAACAAACCGGTGCGCTTTGATGCCGTCAAAACGGGCAGAGACGATGTCGCACTGCTCGGCTTTACCTCCGGTACGACCGGGGAACCCAAGGCCACGATGCATTTCCATCGCGATCTCCTGATCATTGCCGATGGTTATGCGCGCGAGTTTCTGTCGGTCACGCCCGAGGATGTGTTTGTCGGGTCACCGCCGCTGGCCTTTACTTTTGGATTGGGCGGCCTGGCGATCTTTCCGCTGCGCTTCGGCGCCGCTGCGACCCTTTTGGAAAGCGCCACGCCACCAAACATGATCGATATCATTCAGACCTTTAAGGCGACGATCTGTTTCACCGCGCCGACCGCCTATCGCGCCATGCTCGCGGCGATGGAGGAGGGAGCCGATCTGTCATCCCTCAGAATGGCAGTGTCGGCGGGCGAAACGCTGCCACCGCCTGTCTACGAGGCCTGGATGTCGAAGACGGGAAAGCCGATCCTCGACGGGATCGGCGCCACGGAATTGCTGCACATCTTCATTTCCAACAAACTGGGTGAATCGCAACCCGGCGCCACAGGCATTCCGGTGACCGGCTATGACGCGCGTGTCGTTGACGGGGAAATGAACGAGGTGCCGCGTGGTGAACCCGGCCGTCTCGCTGTGCGCGGACCGACCGGCTGCCGTTATCTCGATGACCGTGAGCGGCAGGCGGCCTATGTGCGGGACGGGTGGAACCTGACGGGCGATTCCTTTGTTCAGGACGAGGCCGGTATCTTCCATTTTCTGGCGCGGTCCGACGATATGATCATCTCGGCCGGTTACAACATAGCCGGACCGGAGGTGGAGGCGGCGCTGCTTTCCCATCCGGATGTCGTCGAATGCGGCGTTATCGGCGTTGCCGACGACGAGCGGGGCCAGATCGTCGAAGCCCATGTGGTGCTGGGCGAGGGGGTGCAGCCCGATGAAACAACCGTGAAGCGGCTCCAGGACCACGTCAAGGCGGTCATTGCGCCCTACAAATACCCCCGGTCGGTGAAATTCATCGATGCGCTGCCCAAAACGCAGACCGGCAAGGTTCAGCGGTTTCGTCTGAAGGATGCATCCGGCTGATCGTCGTGGGCCGCTGGTCGGCCGGTGGTTAGACCCTGCTTTCCAGCATCGGGGTTTCGTCCCGGCGCAGTGTCAACACCTCGACACCGTCACCGGTGACGGCGACCGTATGCTCGAACTGGGCGGAGAGCTTGCGGTCTTTGGTGACAACCGTCCATCCATCGCTTTCGGTTATGACCCTGCGCGTGCCCTGATTGATCATCGGTTCGATGGTGAAGACCATGCCTTCGCGCAGTTTCAGGCCTGTGGCCGGCCGTCCGAAATTCAACACCTGCGGTTCTTCATGCATCTTGCGGCCGATGCCATGCCCGCAATATTCCCGCACGACGGAGCATCCGTTCCGTTTGGCGTGCCTTTCGATCGCGTAGCCGATGTCGCCCAATTGCGCACCTGGCCTGACCTGTCTGATCCCCTGCCACAGCGCGCCCTGGGCGATCCGGACGAGCCGTCTGGCAGCCGGGGAGGCGTTGCCGATCAGATAGGTCTTGCTTGAATCTGCGATATATCCGTTCTTTTCAAGCGTGATGTCGAGATTGATGATGTCGCCGTCACGGATGATTTCGGCTGCATCCGGTATACCATGGCAGACAACATGGTTGAGCGAGCAATTCAGGACATAGTCAAAGTCATACTGTCCCTTGCTTGCGGGTCGGGCGGCAAGGTCCATCGTGATGAAGCTGTCGACCAGATCATTGACCTGCAAGGTCGACATGCCGACCAGGTTCTGCTGATCCAGCATCTCGAAGACGGAGGCCAGCAATCTGCCCGAAACACGCATGAGCGCCAACTCATCGGGAGTCTTGACCATGTCAGGCGACCGCGCTCTCTGCGGGTTGCTGTTGTGCGGCCTCGAGCTGCATTTTCACAATATCGTTGAACGACAGGGATGGATTGGCCTCGGCCAACATGCCGATCTTCATCCAGAACTCGGCCTGGGCATTGATGGACCGGCACATGACGGAACTGGCCCGCCTTATGTCCTCATGCAGGTCTTCGCTGATTTTGACGATGCCCATGCCATCTCCCGATTAATGAATATACGAACCATATATGATTCGTATAGTCTCTTCAATCGAATATCCGGTAAGGCGGTCGATGCCATCCGACGGTCCGGATCAAGCAAGCAGCCATTCATGTTCGACGGCGTTGTGGAACTTCCAGGTGCGTTTGGGACCGGCCATCACATTGAGATAATAAAGATCGTAACCATGGCATGCGGCGCAAGGGTGGTAGCCGCGCGGCACCAATGTCGTGTCGCCATCCTCGATGGCCATGGCTTCGTCCAATGACCGGTCATCGGTATAGACCCGCTGGAACGCAAATCCCTGCGCCGGATTGAGCCGGTGATAATAGGTTTCCTCAAGCCGCGATTCATGCGGCAGGTTGTCCTGGTCATGCTTGTGTGGTGGATAGGAGGATGTGTGCCCGCCGGGGGTGATGACCTCGACCACAAGCAGGGCGTGGGCGGGCTGATCCTCCGGGAGGATATTGGTCACATATCGGGTGTTCGTGCCCTGGCCACGGGTTTCCCGGCTCAGATCCGCCGGCGTTATCAGCCGGGGCGTCAGTGATCCGGCTGCATCGGGGGCTGAACAAACGGCCAGTTCCAGTTCGGTTTCGGCGGTGACCGACCATGGCGTGTCGGCCGGCAGATAGATGGCCGCCGGCGTGCCGTCAAAGGGCGACATGCGTTCACCGAGGCTGCCAAAATCCGTATCGCCGGCTCGTGCCGTTCCCTTGCCGCTCACATAAACAAGGCAGACCTCGCGACCGTCTGTGTGATCTGATACCGTCTCGCCCGGATGAAGGCGATGCAGATCGAAACCGACATAATCCCAGCCAGCGCTCTGCGGCGTAATATGGGTGACCTTGCCGCGGGTGCCATTCGGTTTGATCAGCAGTTTCGACATGTCTCGGCCCTCCTTTCGGCCTTGTGTTGGGCGGTTGCCGACCTTGCCGCTTGAACAGTCCGAACTGATCCGGCGCGGCGTCTCCAGTTGATCCCGATACGGCGATTGCCGATTGAGTCAAAGAGATCAACCGGCTATGGCAGCATTGCCTTTTCGGCAACGAAACGGCCGCAAAATAGTTCTTTATTCGAACGCTCGGCTTGTTCATTCTTGTGCCGCGCCGATCTGGCGCGACGTTTTCACGCTGAATAAAGCGGATTTTGGGAGCACAGTACATGAGCAATTTGAAAATGAACCGCCGCGATCTGTTTCGATATGCCGGCGCGCTGGGCGGATTGGCCGCCACGCAGAGCCTGATCGGGGTGTCTTCAGCATCTTCAGCGGACATGGCGACCGTAAAGATGCAGCTTGGCTGGCTGGCATCGAACGGTATCCTCGGTGAAACGGTTGCGCAGGCCAAGGGCTTCTACAAGGACAAGGGCATCGATCTGCAGATCACACCCGGCGGACCGAATGTCGATGGCGTCGGGGGTGTTGCGGCGGGTCAGTCGACCCTCGGCCAGATTTCATCCAGCCCGTCCATCATGCTGGCACGCTCAGCCGGAATTCCAATCAAGGCATTTGCTGCCGGATATCAAAAACACCCCTTCACCTATTTCTCGCTCGAAAGCGCGGCTATTCGCGAGCCGAAGGACATGATCGGCAAGACCATCGCGACCCAGCCGACCGCCTATATCCTGCTGCGGGCCCTGCTGGCGCAAAACGATATTGCCGAAGATCAGGTGGAAATCGTCAATATGGGTTCGGACATGAACCAGTTGCTGACCGGGCAGGCGCAGGCCGTCACCGGCTGGCTGACCAATACCAATGCGCTGAAGATCCTGGGCGACGACCGCGTCGATATGATGCTTTGGGATGCCGGCATTCAGCTCTATGCCAATGTCTACTACACAACGGACGACACGCTGGACAAGCATTCGGATGTGCTTGCCAATTTCCTGCGCGGCTCAGCCATGGGTTGGGGATATGCCAAGGATAATCCGGAGGAGGCTGTCGACATTCTGGTGTCTACCTATCCGAACCTCAACAAGGAAGCCGAACTCGAGGCCGTTGGCGGTGTTCTCGGCTTCAGCTTTGACGCCACCACCGCCAAGGAGGGTTGGGCCGCCATGAACAAGGAAAACTGGCAGTCCCAGGTCGACATCTATGCGAAGCTCGGTCAGTTCAAGGGCGATGTCCCCACCGTTGACCAGGTCATGACCCTGTCGATCCTCGAAGCGACGGCCGACACACGCAAGAAAGTCGGATAAATCACGATGGCTGTTATGGACATCGCAGAAGAACCCGTTTCCGCCTCGGCGGAAACGGCACTGGCCGTATCGATCGACAATATCGACGTCCGCTTCGGCAGTGGCGATGCGGCTGTCACCGCCCTGAAGGGCGTTACCGTCGACATTCCCGATGGCGCCTTCGTGACGATGCTTGGACCGTCCGGCTGCGGAAAATCGACATTGCTGCGGGCGATCGCAGATCTGGTGCCGACGACGAGCGGGCGGATCAGTGTGCATGGCCGTACACCGGAAGAGGCCCGCACATCCCGGGATTTTGCCTTCGTTTTTCAGGATGCGACTTTGCTTCCCTGGCGCAGCGCTATCGACAATGTCAAGCTGCCGCTGGAGGTTGGCAAGCCGGGTCCGGCCCATGCGGACCCGAAGGAGCTTCTCGAACTGGTCGGCTTGAGCGGTCGCGAAAACGCGCTGCCGGCCGAATTGTCCGGCGGCATGCGACAGCGTGTTGCGATTGCCCGGGCGCTGGTCACACGTCCGCGCATATTGCTGATGGATGAGCCATTCGGTGCGCTCGACGAGATTACCCGTGACAAACTCAATGAAGAGCTTTTGCGCATCTGGCAGGAAACGGGAACGACTATTTTGTTCGTGACCCATTCCATTCCAGAAGCTGCGTTCCTGGGACAGAAGGTCCTGGTTCTTGCCGCCCATCCCGGGCGGGTCAAGGAATATATGCCGGTCGATCTGGCGTTTCCGCGCCACCTTGCCATGCGCGATACGATGGAATTCATTCAAATCACCGCCCATTTGCGGCAATTGCTGGAGGAGTGCTGACCGTGACCGATATTGCGCAGGACCGTTCGGCGGATTCCGGCTCGGCCGCTCATGCCTGGTTTGACAGGAGCCGCGAAAAGCTTCCGGCGATTATCGCTGTCATCGGACTCATCGTTTTGTGGCAGGGCATCGTCTGGGTGTTTTCGGTGCCCACCTACATGGCCCCGGGCCCTTTCGAGGTGCTGGGCGCCTTTCGTGAAAACGCAGCCGTTCTGTTCAACAATTTCTGGCCGACCTTTTTTGAAGCCCTGCTCGGTTTCATTTTCGGCAATCTTATTGCGATCCTGCTGGCTGTCCTGTTCGTTCACAGCCTGACCGCCGAACGCGCCTTCTATCCGATTGCGGTTTTCATCAACACGATCCCGATCATTGCCGTCGCGCCGATCCTGGTGCTGATCTTCGGGAACGGACTGGCGCCGAAGATCATTATCGCGGCCCTGATCTGCTTCTTCCCGACGCTGGTCAACATGGTTCGCGGCCTCAAGGCGGTCAATCCGGCGACACTGGATCTGATGCGGGTGCTGTCGGCGACCAATTCGGAAGTCTTCTGGAAGGTCCGGCTTCAGAGCTCATTGCCGTTTCTCTTTGCGGCGTTGAAAATCGCCAGCACGACCTGCGTCATCGGTGCGATCGTCGCCGAGTGGATCGGATCGAATTTCGGCCTCGGCGCGTTGATTATCGAGGCGACCTACAATTTCCGCTCACCGCTGCTCTACGCGACGGTCTTTACGGCTGCCTTGCTTGCGGTTTGCCTGTTCACGCTCGTTTCAATTGCCGAAAAATATTTCATTCGCTGGAAGGCGCCCGCGGTCCACTGACCTTCGGTGCGGCCGGAATGTACTTGAACCGCCAGGCCGTCGAGACGGCCCGGAAAAAGAGATGGAGTCCATTATGAATATTACCACTGTCCACGAAGCGGCCCGAGACGCCAAAATCGTCGACCGGTCGGATGTTGTCGTCGTTGGCGGTGGGCCGGCCGGCGTGTCCGCGGCGGTGTCTGCAGCCAGAAACGGCGCCTCAGTCACCCTGTTGGAACGCTATGCCTATCTCGGAGGACTGGCCACCGGCGGAATGGTGCTGATCCTCGACGACATGCACAATGATCTCGAAATCACCGTTCGCGGCATCTGCATGGAGATGATCGAACGGATGGAGAAGATGGGCCTGTGCGTGGCGCCACCCGACCGTGACCGGCAGCACGATGTCCGCGCGACCCAGGAAATGTGGGAAAAATGGTCGCGCTGGGGTGTCTTCGATTTTCACACCCAGTCGATGCCGCATCCGGTGTGCTATGCGGCCGCCTTCGACCCGGACGGCTACAAGCGCGCCGCCAATGACGTCATTGAGGAATCGGGTGTCAAACTGCGGCTGCACAGCTGGTTTTCCTCGGCGATTGTCGAGGACGGCGCCATCAAGGGTGTGATCTGCGAAACGAAGGATGGTCGCCAGGCCATCATGGGAGATGTGGTAATCGACACCAGCGGCGATCTGGACGTTGCCGCCAGCGCCGGAGCGAAGTTTCAGGAAGGAACATTCATCCTGACCACCGTTTCGCGGTGGGGGGGTGTCGATACGGATCGGGCGGAGCGCTACCAGTATGAAAATCCGGAGGAATTCGCCAAGGTCGATCACGAGGCCAAGAGGCTGATTGGCGGGTGCTGGAACTACTGGTGGCTGAAGACGCCGCTGCCCGGTGTCGTCTGGCTCAACTGCCCGCATATGCCGAAACTGAGCGGTACCAAGGTCGAAGACCTGACGACCGCCGAGTTCGAGGGCCGAAGGCGGATGGACAGGCTGCTGGCCTTTGCTCATGAAAATCTTCCCGGATTTGAAAATGCCTATGTGGTGGATTTTGCTCCGCAGACCGGTGTGCGCCAGACGCGGCAGCTCGAAGGTGAGTATGTCGTCACCAAACAGGATGTGATGTCGCGGCGGCACTTTGCCGATACGGTGTGCCGCGGACGCGACTACTACACCCCGTACCGGGCGATGGTGCCGCAGGATATCGACCAGCTTCTGGTTGCCGGCCGGCATTACTCGGCGACGCCACAGGCACAAAAATCCAGCCGTGAAATTCCGCCCTGCATGGCGATGGGAGAGGCGGCCGGTGTCGCTGCCACGGTGGCGCTGAATGCCGGCCGCACGGTGCGCCACGCGGATGTCGGCCTGATTCAGAAAAAAATGCGCGAGCAGGGCGCCGATCCCGGCGACATCCCATCGACCAATGCGCTCACTCAGGAGGCCGCCGAATGACGCCGCTTCCGCTTGATGGAGTCCGAGTGATCGATTTCACGCAGGTGATGCTCGGACCATGCTGCACGCAAGTTCTTGCCGATTACGGCGCCGATGTCATCAAGATCGAAAAGGAGAAGATCGGCGATCTTTCGCGCTGGTCGCTGGGGTCCGATCCCGATGGTCTGAAGAACCCGGTTTTCAGTTCGCTCAACCGCAACAAGAAAAGCCTGGCGCTGAACCTGAAACTCGACGAGGCCCGTGCTCAGGTCCTGGACCTGATCGACCAAGCCGATGTGGTGGTCAATAATTTCCGGCCGGGCGTGATGGAACGCATGGGGTTTGGTTATGAAGACCTGAAAAAGCGCAATCCGCGGCTGATCTTCGCGGTTGGCACCGGGTTCGGGCTGGAGGGTCCCTACCAACACAAGGGCGGACAGGATGTGTTGGCGCAGGCAATGTCCGGCGTCATGGCCCGCAAGGCCGACGATACCCATCCGACCGCGATCTATGCGACCACATTGTGCGATTATTCGGCCGGCATGCATCTGGTGCAGGGGATCCTGCTGGCGCTGCTGCAACGGGACAAGACCGGAGAGGGACAACAGGTTGCCGTCAGCCTCTATTCGTCAATGATCGCCATGCAGATGCAGGAGGCTGCCGTGCGCATGATGCGCGGAAAGGAACTCAACTGGGCGGCCTTTCCGCTGACCGGTGTCTTCGAGACGACCGACCGCCCGATCGCCATGGTCGGGGCGTTCAAGCCCAATCCGCTGCAGGACATCTGCAACGCCTTGGGGATCGAGGATCTGTCGCAAAACCCGCGCTATGCGGATTTCGATTCCCAGGCGGCCCATCGCCCCGAACTGCAGAAGATTTTCCGGGAGCGTTTTGCGCAAAACAGCGCCGCGCACTGGATCGAGCGGCTGGAGGGAGTCGACATTCTGTGCTCCCTGGTCAAAAGCCTTGAAGAAGCGCTGCAGGATGAACAGACCATCGTCAACAATCTGATCCTGGAGGCGGGACAGACCGACGCAGGGCCGGTCCGGCTGATCGGATCGCCGATCGATATGTCGGCAGCGCCCGTGACGGTTCGCATCCAGCCGCCGGCGTTGGGTCAACACAATGATGAACTGCTGGACGATCAGGCACCGTTGGCTGTGGCAGGTGCCGAATGAGCATCGACCTTTCCGTTTCCGACCGTGTTGCGCGCGTGACCATCGACCGGCCGGAGCGGTTGAACGCGATCGATGCGGCGTCGGAACGCGCACTGGAGGAAATCTGGAGCGAACTGGAATCGCGCGATGATGTATCGTGCGTGGTCGTCACCGGCGCTGGCGAAAAAGCCTTTTGCGTTGGCGCCGACATGAAGGACGTCAGCAAGTCGGGCCTGCAATACTGGGCTGAAACGCGGCCCAACGGTTTTGGCGGACTGTGTTTTCGCCGAACGCTTGACTTGCCGATCGTGGCGCGGGTGAACGGTTTCGCACTTGGCGGCGGATTTGAGATGGTGCTCGGCTGCGACATCGTCATTGCATCGGAAAAGGCCCGTTTCGGTTTGCCGGAAGGACGGGTCGGGCGTATGCCCCTCGATGGCGGCATGATCATGCTGCAGCGAAAGATCCCGCACAATCTGGCCATGGGCATGATGCTTACGGGTCGCCAGGTCGGTGCCGATGAACTGGCCCGTTGCGGACTGGTCAACGAGGTTGCCGCACCCGGCGAACTCGATGCGGCGGTCGACCGCTGGGTGGACGATATCCTGGCCAACGCACCGCTGTCGCTGCGGGCGATCAAGCAAACGGTCAACCGGACCGCGCATCTCAAGCCCGACGAGGCGCATTCCCTCAAGACACCGGCCCTGATCCGTGCGTTGGAGAGCGAAGATGCCGTTGAAGGTGTGAAGGCCTTCCAGGAGAAGCGTCCCCCGGTCTGGTCTGGCCGCTAGAGTTTGCGTATCGTCCTGCTGAACAGAAGGCGGTCCGATGCACGCTGCAATTTTAAAATATTTTTGCGCCGTCGCCCGTGCCGGGTCGATCCGCAAGGCCTCTGAAGAGCTGCATGTCGCGACGTCGGCGCTGAGCCGACAGATACAAAAGCTTGAAGAGGAACTGGACACGCAGCTCTTCGAACGATTGCCGAAGGGCTTGCGCCTTACGCAGGCGGGTGAGCAGGTCCTGCGCCATGCCGATTCGACTCTGCATGAATTCGATGTGCTCAAGGGTGACATTGCCGCGCTCAAAGGCGTTCAGTCCGGTCAGGTCCGGATCGTCTGTCTCGACAGCCTGCTGGTGAAGTTTCTGCCTGAACAAATCCTGGCGTTTCACAAAGCCCATCCGGGCGTTGAATTTCGTGTCCAGTCCGGCGCCCATGGGCGGGTCACGACAATGGTTGCTGAGGGTGAGGCCGATATCGGCATCACCTTCAATATTTCCTATCCCGACGACACCACGCTGGTCTCGGATGTGGCGATGCCGCTGATGGCGATGGTTTCCAAATCGCACCCCTTGGCCCAAAAATCATCGGTGACTCTGGCGGAGTGTGCACAGTTCAATCTGTTGCTGCAAATGGACACCGAACCCATCCGCACGCTGATCGATGTGGAACTCTCCGTATTGCAGCGCAGCGGCAGAATACTGGTGACCAGCAACCATCTCATGATGCTGCGGCCGATGGTCAAAATGGGACTTGGTGTGGCGTTCTATACGCCCATCGGGATGTGGGATGAAATCGCTGCCGGCGATATCGTCGGCGTGCCGTTGACGGGAACGAAACTCGGCGCTCTTCGCCTCGGCCTGCTGGTGTCGAAACGACGCCAAATGACCCACGCGGCCCAGGCAATGCTGGCACAGTTGAGCACGGCGCTGGCGGACCTAGAGCGGTCTCTGCATTGAACGGTCGCACATATATGGTGCCGTAACCCTGTCTAACACTCCGGAGGATATGAATGCCCGAAATTGTGGTCGCCGAGCGGTATTGTTTCCTGCCCGGCCGTGATGCGGTCCAGCGCAATGTTCGACTGGAGACGGGTGGCGGCTCGGTCCGGCCCGCCAATGGCAGCGATCAAGGCTGTGACGCCGGTCTTGTTGTGGCGAGTCCCGTCAATGCCCATGATCACGGTTACGGTATTCGGACGTTGGGGTTCGGCTGTGGCGACGATGCGCTGGAAAGCTGGATCGCCAATTTGCGGTTGCGTCCGCGCACCGATCCGTATCTCGAAGCCCTTGTGGCGTTCGCACGGCTGGCAAAGACCGGCGTCGGCCTGACAATGCACTGCCACAATTCGCTGAATGCGGACCAGCTTGTTGAAGAAGCAGGCGCTGTGGTGCGGGCGGCGGGTGATGTCGGGATCCGCCTGGCCCTGTCCTGCCCGTTGCTGGATCACGATCCCTGGGTCTATGGCGGCCCGGATCAATTGCGCGACACGGTGACGGCTGACGAATGGACACTGCTGCAGCCGCTCATCCCGCAATATGGTTCGATCGGGGCGCAGCTTCAGGCGATCGATGAGATTGCCACGCGCCATCATGGCGGCCTTGTTGATGTGCAATATGGCCCCATCGGCCCGCAATGGTGCTCGAATGCTTTGCTTGAGGCCATTGCGCAAGCGTCCGAGTCGAGCGGCCGCCGTGTTCACATGCACCTTCTGGAGAGCCCAAGGCAGCGGCGCTGGCTCGATGAGCGGTTTCCGCAAGGGGTGGTGGCCTATCTCGATGGGATCGGCTTTCTGTCGCCGCGGCTGGCAATTGCCCACGGGGTGCAACTCCGGGGCGATGAAATCGAACTGTTGAGCGAGCGTGGCGTGCAACTGGTTTCCAACCCATCGGCCAATCTGCGATTGCGCTCGGGTATTGCGCCGCTGGGGGAGGCCGCTGGACATGGCCTTGAGGTTGCGCTCGGCCTGGATGGTACCGGTTTCGATGACGATCAGGACCTGTGGCGTGAAATGCGGTTGATGAGGATGCTTCATGGTGGCCGGCGGATGCAGCCGGACTATGAGGCGGCGGCAGTGTTTCGCTCGTCCATCGAGACCGGTCGCAAGGTGACCGGATTTGTCGACAGCAAGGATATTTCGCTGATTGATTACGACAGGCTGTGCGATGATTTTCTGTTTGATGATGTGGAACTGACCGAGGTTCTGTTGACCCGCATGTGCGCCCGATACGCCAGCGGTCTCATTGTCGATGGACACTGGGTGTTACGGGACGGCCAATTGGTGACCGTTGACTTTGACGCCGCACGCCAGGAGTTACTGGAGCAGGCGCGGGCCGACGGGCCGCGTCTTCAGAATGAACGAAAGCTGGCCGGGTTGTTGCATAGCGCTATCCATCGACATTACGCAAATCTGGAGCGGAGCTAAGCCAGGAGTGCATTGGAATGCTCAGTGGATGTTGAGCGCACCGTCCCAACCAAAAAAGTGCCCCTGCAATTCGTCTCCCTTCAGCTTGCGATAGAGCGCCAGGGCCGGAGCGTTGTCCGCCTCGGTTCCAAGCCAGATCCCTTTGCAGCCGCGGCCGCGCGCAATTGCGAACAGTTCTCTGGTGACCGCTGTGCCGATGCCCCGCCGCTGATGGCTCTCACGTACCTCGACTTCGTTGACAAACATCGCAGGCGCTTTGTCCGGGTGAAGAAGCACTGTGCCGGAGGCCATGCCGACCGCCAATTCAGCGTCGAACGCCAGTACAATCTCATGCAGGGGATCAGCCAAAAACGCGGTCGCCTGTGTCTTGTCGATCGGGTTGTCGAAAAGGCCCTCAGGTACCGCCAGCAGCAGCTGAAGGTCGTCTGGGCCCAGCCGCAGAAAAGTAATCTTGTCCTTCATTTCGAGTTCTCGTAACGAGTGGTTCGGCTGAAAACGCTCTGTTTCACACTTGCGCTCAGGCGAAGCAAATCGCGCTGCGGATCCAGCGCCGTTCAACTGCTGTCCAGGCTGGCGTTACTCCTGCAACCCATCTGCCAGAGCGTTGCCCTGTTCGGCACCCAGAGCCAGGAGCGGAGGCAATACGGCGGCGAAGCCGGGCTTGTCCAGCCGGTTGGCAACCAGTTGTTTGACCGCCGGGACGAGGGGAAAGGATGCGATGTGGCCACGGCTGTGCGTGACGGATGCAAGAGCGTCGCGATCATCGGGGTCGGACCACAGCCGTGCCGATTGCGGTGCATTGATGTTGACGGTTGCGGAGATGCATCCGGCAAACCCGTCCGTGTGCGTCCTGGCCAGCGCCGTCTCGCTGCTCGGGAAAACATCAAATTTCTCGATCCCGGCAATCTTGGCGGCATAGTCGAGATCGCCGGAGCTGTCCTTCATGCCGAACATGCGCTGCGGAAAGGTCGCGGTTAGCCGGGCGGCCAGTTCGGCCGAGAAGGTAATGCCGGTCAATTGCGGAAAATTATAGAGATAGATCGGTATCGGTGTGTCGGTGGTCTGCTTGATCAGCGCCTCGAACCAGGCAAAGAGGCCGTCATCGGAGACGGGTTTGTAGTAATAGGGCGGCAGGACGAGCGCCGCGGCAAAACGCTTTTCGAATGCATGGCGCGTCAGGTCGATTGTCGTTGGGAGATCAGGCGTCCCTGTGCCGACCATCAGCCTGTCCTGATCAAGACTGCCCGATGCGGCGTCCATGACGGACACCCTCTGGGCAACGGACAGGGAATTGGCTTCACCGGTGGTGCCCAGCACATTGAGCGCGTCGCAGCCATTGTCCAGTGACCATCGGGCGTGTTCGAGAAACAGCGCGCAATCGGGCTCACCGCCAGAGTCAACGGGTGTCGGGACCGCCGCAATGACGCCGGAAATCGGATGGTCTGCCATTCAAGATTCCTGTTTGCTGGTTTCGGCGATCAGATGGGCATTGACGTCTTCGGGGAGCGCTGCGACGTGCGGATGGTCAACATCCGTACTGATCGATTTTTCCCAGCCACCGGGATCGCCCAAGCCGGAGACGTCATCATCGAAAAAGTCGCGATTGATCGCTTCATAATGTTGGTATTTTTCCTGCAATTCACCGTCCCAGGTTATCGCATCGACCGGGCAGATGGAAAGGCACAGGCCGCAATTGATGCATTCATCGGGATGAATATAGAACATCCGGCCGCCTTCATAGATGCATTCGACCGGGCAGGCATCGGTGCAGTCGCCGTCCTTGATGTCCACACAGGGTTCGGTGATGATATAGGCCATGTCCCGCAACCTCTACAGAAGGATTTTGCGGGCCAGACTCGCATGGCTTCGCGTTCTAATAAAGAGCCGATTTTCGCATTCATCAGTGCCGATATGGCAACGATCCAGGGCTCAACCGATGGTCCGGCCCTGTGCATCGAAACGAAAGATGCTGGCTTTGTCGGGTGTTGCAAAGATGCGGTCGCCGTCATCATGTTGGTGCTGGCCGAAAAGGCGAACGGCGATCTGGCCGACCGAGTCCGTATCGAGATACAAGATGGTGTCGGCGCCCAGATGTTCCGCATGGGTGATTGTTGCGGCCCATCGCCCTTCATTGGTGTCCACCGTGATGTGTTCGGGACGGATGCCAATGGTTTTGGCGTGCTCGCCATCAACGCGGCTGCCATCGATGAAATTCATCTGCGGGGAGCCGATGAATCCGGCGACAAACAGGTTGGCCGGATGGTTGTAGAGATCCATGGGGGAGCCGATCTGCTCGACATTGCCGTCGTTCAAAACGACAATCTTGTTGGCCAGCGTCATCGCTTCGACCTGATCATGGGTAACATAGATCATCGTCGCGCCCAGTTCGCGGTGCAACCGGGCGATTTCAAGACGCGTGTTGACCCGCAGGGCGGCATCCAGATTGGACAGTGGTTCGTCGAACAGAAACAGTTCCGGGTCGCGCACAACGGCACGCCCGATGGCGACGCGCTGCCGTTGCCCGCCGGACAGTTCGGCCGGGTAACGCTCCAGATAATCGTCGAGCGACAGCATTTGCGACGCCTTGTCGACGCGCCCGGCAACCTCGTCGGCGGCAAGGCCGGCCTGTTTGATGCCGAGTGACATGTTCTTGCGTACCGTGAGGTGGGGATAGAGCGCATAGGTCTGAAAGACCATGGCGATGCCGCGCTTGGACGGGGGCAGGTGATTGACCACCTGGCCGTCGATTTCAATCGATCCGGACGTTGCGTCCTCAAGCCCGGCGATCACGCGCAGCAGGGTCGACTTGCCACACCCGGAAGGGCCGACAAAAATCACGAATTCGCCGTCCTTCACCTCAAGATCGATTCCCTTCAGGACTTCCACCTCGCCGAAGGATTTGCGGATATTTTGCAGTTTGAGTGAGCCCACTTTGCAATCTTTCTGTTGCGCGTGCCGTGCCGCGGGAATGTCAGGTCAGCTTTACCGGATTGCCGGTCCGCACGCTCTCGTCAGCCGCCAGACAGACACTGAGCGACTGTATCGCGTCTTCCATGTGTCGTGACAGGTCGATGTCCTGGCGGATGGCCTTGAGAAAATAGGCCTGCTCGCGATCACACAGTTCCTGGTGATCGGGCTCGCCTTCCATGGAAAACAGTTCGTCGGGCGTCGTGAACCGACCGTCGGCATTGGTCTTTGCCCTGTGGACCCGGATCCTCTGGGTCTTGGTGTGCGTGTCGATGTCATCGGATTTTGCATTCTCGTCCATGACGATGGAGACGCAGCCCTTGGGCGACATCACGTCTTTGACGAAGAACGCCGTTTCGGACACCATCGGGCCCCAGGCCGCCTCGTACCAGCCAACCGAACCATCCTCGAACAGGACCTGGAGATGCCCGTAATTGTACATTTGCGGGTCGATCTCCTCCGACAGCCGCACACCCATGCCGCGCACTTCGACAGGTCTGGCATCGACGATCTGGCACATGACGTCGACATAATGCACGCCGCAATCGACGATCGGCGAGGTCGAGCGCATCAATTGCTTGTGGGTCTGCCAGGTCGCGCCGCTCGACTGCTGATTGAGGTTCATGCGGAACACGAACGGACCGCCGAGGTGACGGGCTTCCTCGATCAGCCGTATCCAGGAGGGATGGTGCCGCAGGATGTAACCGATCACCAGTTTGCGGTTGTTGGCCTTGGCGCAGTCCACCACACGGCGCGCATCCTCGACGCTGGTGGCCAACGGCTTTTCGACAAACACATGGGCGCCGGCCTCCATGGCAGCGACGGCAAAGTCGGCGTGGCTGTCGGAATAGGTGTTGATGGACACGGCATCGGGCCGCAGATCGGCGATGGCCGCCTCCAGCGATGGGAGAATGGTGTGATCCGACAGCGCCTCAGGCAGGTCAACAGGCGACCGGTTGACAAGGGCAGCGATCTCGAAGCCGGGATTGTTGTGGTAGGCGAAGGCGTGGCTGCGCCCCATATTGCCGAGCCCGGCAACGACAATGCGAAGGGGAGTTTCCGTCATTTGACCGCTCCTGCTGTTATGCCGCGAATGAGCTGGCGAGAGAAGATCACGTAGAGAACGAGCACCGGAAGGATGGCCAGGGACAGGGCCGAGAGGACGGCGTTCCAGTTGGTGACGAATTGACCGATGAACACCTGCGCGCCCAGCGTGATGGTTTTGGTTTCCTCGGCGGGGGCGAGGATGAGCGGAAACCACAAATCGTTCCAGATCGGGATCATGGTGAACACGGCGACCGTTGCCATGGCCGGGCGCACGAGCGGCAGCACAAGGCGAAAGAATATGCGGTATTCGGACAGGCCGTCGATGCGGCCGGCATCCTTCAGATCCGCGGAAACCTGTCGCATGAACTCCGACAGGATGAAGACCGCCAGAGGCAGACCCTGCGCCGTGTAGACGAGGATCAGGGCCGTCAATGTGTTGACCAGTCCGCTGGCAACCATCAGCTTCAGGATGGCCACGGTTCCCAGCCGGATCGGGATCATGATGCCGAGCGCCAGATAAAGGCCCATCAGCAGATTGCCGCGAAAGCGGTATTCGGACAGCGCAAAGGCGGCCATCGCTCCGAACAGCAGGACAAAGGTCAGGGAGGCGACCGTGACAATCAGGCTGTTCTGGAAATAGAGAAAGAAATCACCCTGCGCGAGCACCGTCTCATATCCGACGAGGCTGAAGGTCGTATCGTTCGGCAGCGAAAGCGGTGAACGGAAGATGGCTTTGCGCGTTTTGAACGAATTGATGATGATCACGATGACCGGAAACAGCGCGATGATGGTGTAGGTCGCCAGAATGGCGTGCGCTGCGAATGACCGGCCAAGGGATGCGGTTGCCCTGTTCATGACGCGGCCCTCAGAACTGGTAGCGGCGAAGCCGCGTCTGGATGCCGAACAGATAGATCGAGACGCCGGCCAGGATGATCAGGAACATCAGCGAGGCGATGGCCGATCCCATATTCGGATCACCGAGTTGCAGTTGAAACCCAAAGAATGTCCGATAGAGGAACGTGCCGAGAATATCGGTTGCGTAATCGGGACCGGCCAGCGCGCCCTGTGTGGTGTAGATCAGATCGAACGCATTGAAATTGCCGACAAATGTCAGGATCGAGATGATTCCGATCGAGGGCAGGATCAAGGGCAGCTTGATTTTCCAGAATTGCTGCATGCCGGTGATGCCGTCGCACTCGGCGGCTTCGAGAACCTCGTCAGGTATGGACAAAAGCGCGGCATAGATCAGCATCATCGGGATGCCGATGAACTGCCAGACGGAGATCAGGCCGAGCGTTGTGAGCGCATATTCCGGTTTGCCGAGCCATGGTGCAAAAAGGCTTTTCAGGCCGACGGCGTCCAGCATGTCCGGCGCGATGCCCCAGAGCGGGCTGAGGATCAGTTTCCAGGCGAAACCGACAATGACGAATGACAGGATGGTGGGAACAAAGATGGCGGTGCGATAGAAGGCCGAGAAGCGCAGGCGGGGACTGGACAGAAGGGCGGCGAAAAGAATGCCCAACGGATTTTGGACCAGCATGTGGATGACGAAGAACCAGGTGTTGTTTCCAAGCGCGTTCCAGAAGGTTTCGGACCAGCGCGGATCACCCAGCAGAATGCGGAAATTGTCCAGGCCGACAAAGATCTGTTTCTGGTCGATTTCGCGAAACAGCGAAAGCTGTAGTGTCCCGAACAGGGGGATGATCATGATGGCCGTGTAGACAAGAACGGCCGGCGCCAGAAAGATGGCGATATGCCAACGAACCGCCTTTTTCCTGTTCCCGGTCGCACTCATGAGATTCCTGCCTGATTGGCCTATCTGTTTGGGTGAATGGCGCCTGCGGCACCGAATGGGCCGGCCTGACGGCCGGCCCAAAAATTATGCCTACTGGTGCGGAGCATACCAACTGGCCAGCCCGTCCTGCAGGCGCTTGGCGGCATCTGCAGGGCTCTCGCTGCCACGAATTACATTGGCAGAAGCATTCCAGGTCTCGTTTTCGAGATTGGGCGTACCACGCGACAGGATCTGGTAGGTCGAGCGAATGGTCGAATTGCACTTGCCCCGCCAGGACACAAATTCCTGGGCCAACGGATCATCCATGGCGATGGTGTGATCGGACAGCGAGAAGAAACCCGGCAACGCGTTGGCATAGAGCGTTGCGAACTCCTCCGAGCCGACCCAGTTCAGGAAGGCTTTGGCCGCCTCGGCGTTTTCCGTCTTGGCGTTCATGCCGATTGCGATATCCGTGTGGTCGGAGATGTAGCATTCGTCACCGGCATTGGGGACCGGCGGCGGGAAGGCGCCCATCTCGAAATCGGCCAGATTGTTGAAGCCGGAAATCTCCCACGAGCCGGCCGGATAGATTGCCGCCCGTCCAAGGGTGAACATGTTCTGGCTGTCCGGGTAGGTTTGAGCCTCGAAACCGTCGCCCAGATAGTCCTTCCATTTGGCCAGCGTTTCATAGGGCTTGGTCCAGATCTCATCGGTGAGCTTCTGATCGCCGCTGATCAGTGCCAGACGCCCGTCTTCCCCTTTCCAGTAGTTGGGGCCGATGTTCTGATAGCCCATCGTGGCGGCTTCCCACTGGTCGTTGGTGCCCATTGCCATCGGGATGTAGGTGCCGTCAGCCTTGATCTTGTCGAGCGCTGCGAACAATTCGGCTTCCGTTGCCGGCACCGACAGACCAAGCTCTTCAAACGCGTCCTTGTTGTAGATGAAGCCGTGGATCACCGAGGCCATCGGGACGCAGAACTGTACGGACCCGTCATCGGTCGACCAGCCCGATTTGGCGACGCTGGAGAAGTTTTTCATACCTTCCAGATCGGTGACGGGTGCCAGATGTCCGGCTTCGTGAAGAGCCAGCGATGCGTCAAAGGGACGGCAGGTGATGAGATCTCCGGCGGAGCCTGCATCCAGCTTGGAATTGAGAACGCCATTATACTCGGCCGGTGCCGACGGTGTGAACTTCACCTTGATGCCGGGGTGTTTGGCTTCGAAGGCCGGGATGATCTTGGACTGCCAGATCTCCAGGTCGTCATTGCGCCAGCTTTCAATCGTCAAGGTCGCGTCCTGGGCATTGGCAAAGCCGACGCTTGCCAGAATGGTTGATGCCAGGAGCAGGGTGCTCATTGCCTTGTTTGTCATTGTGGTTCTCCCTGGTGATGCGCCCTCAGGCGCGTTGCTGTTCAGAGCCTGGGCTCTGATCGAGTGCGGTCAAGGCTGACCGTAGGTTGTGATCATGCCGTTCGAGAAGCTGTCGGGCACCGGGCGAATCCGGTACGCCGCTGGCCAAAAGAACGGCGACCTTCACGGCGCCGTCGGCGCGGGTCAGGCAATCCTGCGCCGACGGCTCGTCGCAATGGGCCAGTGCCATGACGATGCGTGCGGCGCGCGCGCGCAATTTGGTGTTGTCAACCACAAGATTGACCATGTGGCCGTCCACGACATGGCCCAGTTGCACGGCCATGAGGGTCGAAATCATGTTGAGCGCGATCTTTTGTGCCGTTCCGGCGCCCATGCGGGTGGAGCCGGCGACGAGTTCGGGCGGTGTTGGCAGATAGACCGGTGTGTCGGATGCCTTGAGGAGCGGCGAATCCGCGTTGCTGGCGATGGCGATCGTGCGGGCACCGCATTCGCTCGCCCGGCGGAGGGTTCCCAAAGCATAAGGGGTCGATCCGCTGGCGGAGACGGCGATCAGGCAGTCCTTTTGGGAGACCGACGCCTCATCGGCATCCCGGATGCCGAGCGTTTCGTCGTCTTCAGGTCCGCCATAGAATGTGTCGAGACCGGGCGGGCCGCCGGCGAACAATATCTTGATGCGATTGCGGGGGATACCGAATGTGCCCGGCAGTTCCAGCGCGTCGGACAGGGCCATGAGGCCTGAACTGCCTGCTGCCGCATAAATCAGATTTCCATCTCGACGCACGGTGTCGGCGGCAATATCGGAAGCGGCGATGATGCCTGGTATGGCCTGACGGACAGATTCAACCGCATCGGCCTGGCTGTCGAGGAGAACGGAAGCGATCGTGTCCGGCGCACGAAGATCGATGCCCCCGGCCTGCGCATGCATGCTTTCTGTCTTCGGTGCTTTCATCGGATCCTCCGATTTCAATAATGCCAAAAAAATACCAATTGTCTAGAAAATGTTTACACAGGTTAATAAAATTCAGCTTCTTCTCACTCTAAATCGTTTAAAATCAGCGGTTTGTACGTGTGGATATTTTTTTCGAAATTGTACTTGGTTAATGGTATTTTATTGGTATTATAGAAAAAGGAGGTTCTGATGACAGAGTTTTTCATCGGCGTCGATGGTGGCGGAACAAGTTGCCGGGCAGCCCTGGCGACCGCCGATGGCGCTGTCATTGGAGAGGGCAAAAGTGGCGCTGCCAATATCATGACGGATGTGAATGGCGCTGTCGTCCACATTGTTGAAGCGGCCACGAAAGCCTGCCGGGCGGCGGGCGTCGATCCCGACAGCCTTTCATCCTCCCATGCCGTACTGGGACTGGCGGGCGCCAATGTCGATGCGACAGTCACGGCGGCGCGCCGTCAGTTGCCCTTCCGGACATGTGAGATCGAAACCGATGCGCTGATCGCCGCCCATGGGGCGCTCGGAGATGGCGATGGCGCGATCGCGGTTCTTGGAACCGGGTCGGTTTTCGCGCAAAAGCGTGGCGATACCGTAAAAACCATTGGCGGTTGGGGGCTGATCCTCGGCGACCAGGGGGCAGGAGCGGCCCTCGGCCGGTCCGTTTTGCGGGAGGCGCTGCTGGCTTTCGACGGTGTCAGGGACGGCTCGGAACTGACCGACCGGGCCCTTGATGATTTTGACAATGACCCCCGCGCGCTTTCGGCCTTCGCCCATGATGCGGTTCCGGGGCAGTTTGCGCGTTATGCGCCGCTGGTCTTCGAATATGCCAATCGCGGTGATGGCGTTGCTCTGCGGGTTTTGAAGCGCGCCGCTGCCGAGGTGGATGAATCGCTCCGGGTCGTCCTCCATGGCACAGATGACAGGCTGTGCCTGTTGGGTGGGTTGGGTCCACTTTACGAGCCCTGGCTGGCAGCCGAGCATCAAAGGCGCGTGCGCCCCGCGGTGGCGGATGCCCTTTCGGGGGCCACGCAACTCGCGATCAGACGATTTTCGAAGGATGGGTGCGCAGATGGATAAGCGCCTGCAATCCATTTTCACGGTCAAGGGCGCAGAATCCGGGGAAAGCGGTCCGCTTTATCTCAAGCTTCGCGGCCGGGTGGCCCGGGCGATCAGCGATGGAGTGCTTGTCGGTGGCGATGCGCTGCCATCGGAACGGGATATTGCAGAGATCGCCGATGTGTCGCGTGTGACCGTGCGCAAAGCGGTTCAGGATCTTGTGCGCGAGGGCATTCTGGTACAGCGGCACGGCTCGGGCACCTTCGTGTCGAAACCGGCAACACGGGTGGAACAGCCGCTGTCCCGGCTGACATCGTTTACCGAAGACATGTCGCGGCGCGGCTGGAACGCCCGTTCGCAATGGTTGGAAAAGGGACTGTTTTCTCCGTCGCCGGAGGAAATCGTGGCATTGGGACTGGCGCCCGGCGATCAGGTGGTGCGCATCGGCCGGCTGCGCATCGCCGATGACCTGCCGCTGGCGATCGAGCGGGCTTCGATCTCGTCGCGCATGCTGCCGGATCCCGAAAGTGTCCAAACCTCGCTCTATGCGGCGTTGGAGGTGAACAATTATCGGCCGGTACGGGCGATACAGCGTATCTCTGCCGCCAATCTCGGTGAGGAAGATGCCGCACATCTGCAGGTCGAGCCCGGTGATGCCGGTCTGCGGATCGAACGAATATCCTATCTGGAATCAGGACGTGTGGTGGAGTTCACACGCTCGGTGTACCGGGGCGACGCCTATGATTTCGTCGCTGAACTGACGATCGGGCCGAACCCATGATGCAATGCCGGAACCGGCGCTGCTGGACCCTGCTTTTGACGGAGACAATGATTTGACGAATATGAGGCGTGAGATTGACGAAATACCGGACGCGGCCGAACGCCTTGTGACCGGATTTGCTGCCGAAGCTGCAAGAATCGGTGCGGTGTTGCGGGATCGCAATCCTCCGATCGTCGCTACGGTGGCACGCGGCTCGTCCGATCATGCCGCGACGTTTCTGAAATACGCCATCGAACTGACCAGCGGTCGTCCCGTCGCCTCGCTCGGACCGTCGATCGCTTCAGTTTACCGCGCACCGCTGATGCTCGACAATGCCTTGTGTCTATCGATTTCCCAGTCCGGCCGCAGTCCGGATATCGTGGCCATGCAGGATGCCGCCAGAGCGGGAGGGGCGCTGGCCGTTTCACTGACCAATGTCAGCGGCTCGCCGCTTGCACTGGGAAGTGACCACGCCGTCGATATTCGCGCCGGGGCCGAGATCGGCGTGGCGGCTACCAAGACTTTCGTCAATTCGATTGTCGCCGGCCTGATGATTCTCAGTGCGTGGTCCGGCGACAAGCCGCTGATGGCAGCGCTGGAACGGTTGCCGGAGCAACTGGCGCAAGCCGTCGACCTCGATTGGTCCATGCTGGCGCCGGATCTCGAAGCAGAGCCATCTCTCTTCATTCTGGGGCGCGGTCCGGCCTTTGCGATCGCCCATGAAGCTGCGCTGAAATTCAAGGAAACATGCAATCAGCACGCAGAGGCCTACAGCGCCGCTGAAGTGCTGCATGGTCCGGTGTCCATGGTCGGTGCCGGTTTCCCGGTTCTCGGGTTGGCCGTTCGCGATGCGGCGGAGGGCGCGCTCGTGGAGACCGCCGACCATCTGGCGCGCTCAGGCGCGGCCGTTCACGTGACATCCAAACAGGTGGCAGATGCGCGGAAACTGGATTTTGTCGATACCGGACATGCGTTGACGGACGCCTTGGCGCTGATTGTACCGTTTTACGGTTTTGTCGAGAAGCTGGCCCGCGACCGCGGGCTTGACCCGGATCAGCCGGTGCGGCTGAAGAAAGTGACCGAAACCGTATGACGTCCCGCGCAGCGATCAGTGCACCGAAGATCTTCGACGGCCGGCAATGGCACCGGGACAGTGCAATTGTGTTTGAAAACGGCCATGTCATTGATGTCCTGCCTGTCGAGGACGTCGCGGACACAACACCGGTCCACCGATTGGAACAGGGGCATTTGGTTCCCGGCTTTGTCGATTTGCAGGTCAATGGCGGCGGCGGCGTGCTGCTCAATGACGATCCGAGCGCCGAGACCATCGAAACGATCTGTCGCGCTCATGCCCGCTTTGGAACGACCGCGCTGCTTCCCACTTTGATTACCGACACAGCGGATATGACAGAGGCTGCAATCGCTGCGGCGAAGACGGCACTTCAGCGACCCGTTGCCGGCTGTCTCGGCTTGCATCTGGAAGGCCCGCACCTTAGCGAAGCCCGGCGGGGCGCACATGATCCAAAACTGATCCGTCCGGCGACGGACGCCGATATCGGCAGGCTGATCGACGCGGCGCGCAGTATCGGCAATCTGCTCGTTACCATGGCGCCGGAATCGGTCTCCACGGACCAGGTCAGGACGCTTGTTGCCGGTGGCGTTCGGATCAGCCTGGGGCACAGTGCCGCCGGATATGGTGATGCAACCGCGATGATCGGGGCGGGCGCCCATATGGTCACCCATCTGTTCAACGCCATGAGTCCGCTTGGGCACCGGGAACCCGGGGTCGTCGGGGCAGCTCTGGAGAGCGGTTCGGTTTATGCCGGCCTGATTGCCGACGGGTTTCACATCGATCCGGCGACCATGGCCATCGCGATCCGTGCGAAAAAGGGTCCGGGAAAGATTTTTCTCGTGACCGACGCCATGTCGACCATTGGCAGCGACCTTACGGCGATCACCCTGAATGGGCGGACGATCACGCGGGCGGGCGGGCGGCTGACCCTGGAAGACGGCACGCTGGCAGGGGCCGATATCGACATGATGTCGTCGGTGCGGGTGCTGATCAATTCGGTCGGGCTTGGGCTGGAAGAGGCGCTGCGCATGGCATCACTTTATCCGGCCGAGGCGATGGGTGTTTCGCACACCCATGGCTGCCTGAAGGCCGGGAGCCGGGCGGATTTCGTTCAATTGACGCCCGGGCTGGATGTCCAGGAAGTGTGGATTGGCGGGAACAGCGTCCACAAGGCCGCTTAGGGCCTATTGCGGATACCAGTAATGCGCCTCGGATTGTCCGCGTTTGATCACCACGAAATTGTTGGCAAACACGCGATAGGCCGGGCTCCATTCGCCATCGGGCCACTGGACGCGGATTTGTGCCCGTTCCGCGACACCGGTTCCGACATGAACGAAGCCGGCATGGGATGAGGCATGACCGCCACCCACCTGAACCTTGCGAAGCCGCGTGGCATTGCCTGATTTGACGAGGATGGTTGCGCCGACCGCATTGCGGTTTGCGCCCTCCTGTTGCAATTCGATCTGCAGCCAATTGCCCATCGGGCGCGTGCCCCATTCCGTGCGGCCGCCGCGATTTCGGAACACGCTTGTGGGCGCTTCCCGGTTGACGACGACGAGATCGAGCGCGCCGTCCATGTCAAAATCCGCAAGTACCGCGCCGCGGCCGCGCCGGTCGAGATCGATTCCGGCCTGGCTGCCGACTTCCCGAAACGTGCCGTCATGCTGGCCGAGCAGAAGATTGTCCGGATCAAAAGCCGCGAAATCGGGCATCTGTTCCACATTGCCCTTGGCGATAAACAGATCCAGCAACCCGTCATTGTTGATGTCGGCAAATTCGGAATGCCAGCCGGTGGAGGGTTTCAGATCATCGCCGACATAGGGCCGGTGCGCCGTCGCGCTGCGTTCGAAGGCGATGTCGCGGTAGACGGGGCGTCCCTCCTCGACATCACCATCCAGCGTTTGAAGTTTTGTGTCGCCCATCGAGGTGAGCGCGTATTCGGGATAGCCATCGGCATCGATGTCCCCCTCGGCGATCCCCATGCCCCAGATGTTGACCCGTTTCCAGCCGTCCGAGCGGCGGTAGAGCCGCGCCGGTTTGCCCGGATCGACGCGCCAGAGCTGTTCCTCACCGTCGCGGTAGTAGTGCCGATCGTTGGTAACGCGCAGGGCTGGGGTTCCCGACCGGTTCCAGTCGGTAAAGAGCATGGACAGGGTGCAATGACCCGGCGACAGGGGTTCCGGGTCCGAATAGTCCGGTTTTTCGGCATCGGATGGCCGCATCAGGACATTGTCATGGCAGGTTCCCCAGGGTGAGCCGGGCGCGGTTCGGTCGACATAATTGCCAAAGGCCATGGTCGGGAACGTCCGGTCCTTTTCAAAGGTTGCCGCGAAAGCCGTTGTCCATGCCCGGCCGCCGTCAAAGGCGAAAGCTCGCCCGGCATTTTCAAATGTGCAATCCGGGCCGCCCTTGAGAAGAATGTTGCGTCCGACCCGCAGCAATACCAGATCGCGAAAACCGTCATTGTCGATGTCGACCGGATAGAGCCCGGTGACTTTCCGGGCATGGTCGGGCGCGATTGCCAGATCACGCGCCTCGAATTTCAGCGGCATACCGGGGCTGCTGCGATTGATGAAAAGCCGAGCCGGGTTTTCGCCTCCGGCCAGGACGAGGTCCGGAAAACGGTCTCCATTGCAGTCGAAGGATGCCGCACCGCCGCCGACAAAATACTCCCAGGGACCGGCGTAAATATGGTCGATACCCGCGGATTGCGCTTGTTCGTCCATGACGGGAACATCGATAGGCGGCAATTCGTCATTCCTGCCGCTTACTTCGCTGTTGGCGTGGGCCGGGAGCAGCAGGGCTATTGCCGCCAGGGCGCTGGTCGTTACTTTTTTCATGGCGCGATCACCAGCGTCTTCAAAAGCGCGATCAGGGCCGCACGATCATCATCGCTCAATGCGATGTACTGGTCGCGGCTCCGGCGCGCGTCGCCGCCATGGGCTCGGATGACCCGGTCGAGCGTGGTCAGGTCGCCGCGGTGCCCGTAAGGGGCCGTCGAGGCGATGCCCCACAATTCGCCGGTCATGAAAACATCCCGGTCAACAAATCGCTGCCCGAGCAGTTCATTACCGAGTTCGGTCACCTGCTGGTCGGCAATCCGGTGGCGTTTGAGATCGCCAAACAGAGGGACCAGAACGGCGCCGCTCGCATCGCGGGGCAGGGCCTTTACCCATGGCAAATGAGACAGGTCATACACCGCTCCTTGCCGCACCTCGCCCGGCCTCAGCGTTCCGGCCGCATCGAAGGGACCCGGATCGGCAAAAGAGAGATCATTGAGGGGCAGTGCCCGTCTGTGACATCGGGCGCACCCGGTATCGTCGAACACCGCATCACCGCGTTTGGCCAAGGCCTGCCACGTCTCATTGTCGGGTGCCATTTGGATGGGCGCCTTGCGGGTCGCCTGCCATGCAACCAACGCCGAGACGTCGCCATCGCTGATTTCATCGGCGATGCCATCGGCATCGAAATCCGCATCCCCGGTCCAGCGTGGACCGAAGCGTTCGCCGGCCTGCATGCCATGGTGGTGGTTGAGGGCATTGACGGTAAACTGGCGAAGCGAGGTGATGACACCTTTCTGGCTGAAGGGCCGGATAACGAGATCCGTGTCGATGCCGTCCAGCTGCGTAATGTCGACCATGCCATCCGGATGGGCGGTGATCGACCCGAAGGAGACGCCCTTGCTGGTCAGATCCACTGTCTGAGGGGTGCGGCTCGCACGGGCCTTTGCCAATGCATTACGCCTTTGCAATTGCAGTTCGGCGCTCATTTCGCGGGCGAGCAGTTCCACCAATCCGGCGCCCATGAGGTGATTGGTGTTGCGTTCGTTGGAAAACTGCGGATCGGTGGTATCGAAATCGGGATTGGTGAAGCCTTCCGAAACGAAGACATTGGTGACCAGATCGCCTGCGCCGCCGGTCACCGGATCGTTGTGACAGGATGAACAGGCGTTTGCATCTGCACCCGCAAGGCGCTGGAAAATTTGCGGTGCCGGCCGTTTGCGCTTTGTCGGGATGATCGCCTGGGTTGCCATCGGCCGGCCGACACCGTCACCGTCGGTGAATTTGGCGGTGAACAGGACTTCGCCCTGTTCAACCAACGCGTTGAGTTGATCGGCGGAGAGCGTTCCAGACAGTGTTGACTGCTGTACATGCGCATCAATGGCCTTTTCGGACCATGGTTCGCTCGCGTTCAGTGGGGCGGAAACGCCGGCCATCATCAGCACAATAAGGATCAGCCGTCGGTCAAGCATCGCTCATCACCGCCTGGTCGGCCATTGTCGCGTGGGAAAGCAATTCATCCACCTCCAGTAGCGCGGTGATTGTGCAGCCCTCATCGATAAGGGGCCTTTCGTCCGGGTAGCAGCGGATATCGGCATCCTGCGCACCAATGTCGAGTTTCATTTCCGCCAGAGCCTCCCGAAGGGCCGGTTCGATGAATTCAAAAGCCTTGGTGCCCTTGCCGACGAAGGCGATCGGGATCGGATCGACCAGTGCGAAAATGTCCGACAGGCCGGTTCCGAGCGCATGTCCGGCCTCGCGATAGGCTTGCAGAGCATTGGCATCGCCATCGATGGCGGCGGCAAATACGGCATCCATTTGTGTGTCGCTGATGTCATTGCGTGGTGTTGCCTCGGCACCGGCCGCGATGGCGCGCCGGTAGATGGCGTAGTCTCCGGCATAGGCCTCGATGCAGCCGTGACGCCCGCATCGGCACAATGCCCCCTTGGGAATATGCGACAGGTGGCCAAACTCTGTCCCCGACGAGCGGATGCCACTGACGAGTTCGCCATTGAGCATCAGCCCCATGCCGATGCCGTGCGACAGCAACACTGCTGCATAGTCCCGGTTGAAGTGCTCCGGTTCGCGCCAATGCAGGGCGCGTGCGATCATCCGGCAATCGTTTGATATGCGTGTCCTTGCGCCGAATTCTTCCTCGAGGATTTGCTGGAAGGGCAGGTCACGGTGCGGCGTGATCGGGGACCACATCATCGAACGGCCCTCGACATCCGTAACGCCCTGGACGCCGACGCGGATGCGCTTGAGCGGTGTTTCCGGCCTTGAACAGGCTTCAAATGCCGCTCTCAACGTCGATATCATGGTCCCGGAAAAATCTTCAGGCTCGGCGCTGCGTGCAGGGAAGGGCAGGTCCCGTTCCGCGATTTTCGTCCCCGCGTAATCGGTCAGCGAAACGGAAATCGCATCGACCTGAAGAACGATGGATGCGACGAGTGCGGCGTCCGGGTTCAGGGCAAGCCGGACCTGTGGTCGTCCGCGCCCGGGATTTACCGGGGCGTTGTCGTCGACCCTTGTGATCACCTGCTCGTCCAGAAGTTCGGACGTGATGGCCGATACCGTCGACGCACTCAGTCCGGTCCGTGCGCAAATACCCTTGCTCGAAGCGGAAGACGTGCGACGCAGCACCGCCAGAATCCGGCTGCGATTGCGCTTTCGCACATCGTCCGATCGACCCACATTTGCCACGGTCTCACATCCTCCCGAGTCCCGAGAAGCGATGTTGCAATGCAATAAAAATGCTTCATTGCAACAACTTAGCGCAACTCAATTTTCAAGTTGACACAGCTTGGGGATTAAGTCACTATTTTTTTCGAGCCTCGAATTAAATGGCTCTTGTCTAGTTGGGTTTGCTTGCCGGGAGTGTCCGGTGAGCGGCCCACATATCGGGAGGTAACATCATGAAAATTCTCAAAGCTGCGCTGATCGGCGCGGTATTCACTCTATCGTCGGCCGGCGCTGCGCTTGCCGAAGGAAAGACCATCGGCGTGTCCTGGTCGAACTTCCAGGAAGAACGTTGGAAAACCGATGAGGCGGCCATGAAGGGCGCCATCGAGGCGGCCGGCAACAAATATATTTCGGCAGACGCCCAGTCATCCGCAGCCAAACAGTTGACCGATGTTGAAGCGCTGATTGCCCAGGGCGCCGATGCGCTGATCATTCTGGCGCAGGATGCCAGCGCAATCGGTCCGGCGGTCGAAAAAGCGTCGGCCGAGGGCATTCCCGTTGTCGGATATGACCGGCTGATCGAGAACCCAGAGGCGTTCTACATCACCTTTGACAACAAGGAAGTCGGCCGCATGCAGGCCCGCGCCGTCTTTGCCGCCATGCCCGAAGGCAACTATGCCTTCATCAAAGGCTCCTCGGCCGACCCGAATGCAGATTTCCTGTTTTCCGGTCAGATGGAAGTGCTGAAGGAGGCCATTGAATCCGGCAAGGTCAAGAATGTCGGTGAAGCCTATACGGACGGTTGGAAGCCGGAAAATGCCCAGAAAAACATGGAGCAGATTCTGACAGCCAATGACAACAACATCGATGCGGTCGTCGCCTCCAATGACGGCACCGCCGGCGGCGTTGTTGCTGCGCTTGCCGCACAGGGCATGGATGGCAGCGTCCCGGTTTCCGGCCAGGATGGCGACCATGCGGCGCTCAATCGCGTTGCGCTGGGAACGCAGACCGTTTCGGTCTGGAAAGATGCACGCGAACTTGGCAAGAATGCCGCCATCATCGCTTCCGTTCTGGCCGATGGCACGGCCATGGCCGATGTTGACGGTGCTGAAAAATGGTCCGGTGGGCCGGCCGGCATCGAAATGAATGCCGTGTTCCTGGCGCCTGTGCCGATCACCAAGAAAAACCTTAACCAGGTGATCGATGCCGGGTGGGTTTCGAAAGAGGTGGTCTGCCAGGGTGTTGCTGCCGGATCCGTCGAAGCCTGTAACTGATCCGCGTGTAGCCACGGATTTTCGAACGCCGCGATCGTTCCCGGTCGCGGCGTTTTTTGATACGCTTTGCCAAACTCCAGGGAGGAGGGGCCATGTCTGATTCATCGGAGGCACAAGCGCCCGCTGCGGTGGGTGCCGCACGCCAGTCGGAATTGTCTGTCGTTGCGCGCTTTTTCAAGGCAACCGAACTCGATACGCGCATGCTTGGAATGATCGGGGCCCTGGTCCTGATCTGGATCTTGTTCGATCTGTTTTCCGGTGGGCTCTTTCTGACGCCGCGGAACCTGTGGAACCTGTCGGTCCAGACGGCGTCTGTGGCGGTTATGGCAACCGGCATGGTTCTGGTTATCGTGACGCGGAACATCGATCTTTCTGTCGGCTCGATCCTTGGATTTGTCGGCATGATCATGGCTGTCACCCAGGCTGAAATTCTGCCTGGAATTATCGGATTCGATCATCCGGCAACCTGGATCATCGCACTTGCCGTCGGCATCGTGCTCGGTGCTGCGATCGGGGCGTTGCACGGCTATGTTATCGCCTATATGGGCGTGCCGGCCTTCATCGTCACGCTCGGCGGCCTTCTGGTATGGCGCGGCGCCGCCTGGTGGGTCACCTCCGGACGCACCGTAGCGCCGATGGATTCAACCTTTCGGCTGCTGGGCGGTGGGCCGGCCGGATCGGTCGGCGCGACGGTCAGCTGGATTATCGGCTTGATCGTCTGTGCGGCCATTGTCGCGATGATCGTCAATTCGCGCCGTCAGAGAAAACGCTTCAGCTTTCCGTTGCGACCGATCTGGGCGGAGACGTTCCTGGCTGCCGTCGGCTGCGCACTGGTTCTTGGCGCCGTGCTGATTGCCAACACCTATTACTGGCCGATCGGCATTGTCCGAAAATATATCCAGGCCAACAATCTGACCATTGCCGAGACGGATCTGATCGTCGCGCACGGTATCGCCATTCCGGTCCTCGTTGCGATCATTGTCGGTGTCGTCATGACGTTCGTTGCCACCCGAACCCGTTTCGGGCGTTATGTGTTTGCCATGGGCGGCAATCCCGAGGCGGCGGATCTGGCGGGCATCAAGACCCGCTGGGTCACCATGAAGATCTTCATGATCATGGGTGTGCTGTGTGCCATTGCCGCCGCCATTTCGACGGCGCGTCTGAATGCCGCCACCAATGCGCAAGGAACCCTCGATGAATTGCTGACCATCGCGGCCGCCGTTATTGGCGGAACGTCGCTGGCCGGCGGAGTCGGTACGATTGCTGGCGCCATGATCGGCGCCTTGGTCATGCAGTCTCTGCAGTCGGGCATGGTGCTCATGGGGCTCGACACCCCGCTGCAGAACATCGTGGTCGGCATCGTGCTGGTCATCGCGGTCTGGCTCGACTCGCTGTACCGCAAAACGCGCCATTGAGCTTGGGGGAACGACCGATGACGACAACAACTGACGCTCAGCCCCTCGTGGACATGAAGAACATCTCGATATCCTTCGGCGGAATTCATGCCGTTGACGATGCTTCCGTTGATCTGTTTCCCGGTGAAGTCGTGGCGCTGCTCGGGCACAATGGCGCCGGCAAATCGACACTCATAAAGATCCTGTCCGGGGCCTATCAGCGCGACCAAGGCGAGATCCATGTGGATGGCAAGCTGGCGACGATCGACAATCCGCGTGATGCCAAGGGTTATGGGATCGAAACCATCTATCAAACCCTCGCGCTGGCCGACAATGTGGATACGGCGGCCAATCTGTATCTGGGGCGCGAATTGATGACCTCCTGGGGCACGCTCGACGATGTGGCGATGGAAGCCAGCGCCCGCGAGGTCATGGGTCGGCTCAACCCGCGTTTCCAGCGTTTCAAAGAGCCGGTCAAGGCGCTGTCGGGCGGCCAGCGGCAATCCGTCGCCATCGCGCGCGCCATCTTGTTCAATGCGCGCATCCTGATCATGGATGAGCCGACAGCGGCGCTGGGTCCGGAAGAGACGGCCCAGGTTGCCGAGCTCATTTTGCAACTGAAGGCGGATGGAATCGGCATATTCCTGATTAGCCACGACATCCATGATGTGTTTTCGCTGGCCGATCGCGTGGCGGTCATGAAGAACGGCCAGATGGTCGGTCATGCCAAAACCAGCGACGTCAATGAGGACGAAGTTCTCGGGATGATTATTCTGGGCAAATGTCCGCCGGGTGCCACCCCGGGTCCAGGCGCCATGAACTGACGAACCCACTGACCTGTCGCAGCAATTCGGTCGTCGGAACATTAACCAGCATGGCCTGAGCGCAGCGGAAACCGAAGCACTGAACCTGCCGGGGAGGTAAAATGTATCTGGGAATTGATCTGGGCACATCTGGCGTCAAGACCGTTCTGATGGATGACGAGCAGACCATCGTTTCATCCGCCTCGGCACCCTTGGACGTGTCGCGCCCTGCCACCGGTTGGTCGGAACAGAATCCAGCCGACTGGATCGCGGCCACCGAGGCGGCGATTGCCGAGCTCAAGTCCCGTGATGCGCCGCTTCTGGCAGCCGTCAGGGGGATCGGTTTTTCCGGCCATATGCACGGGGCCACGCTGGTCGATGATGCGGATGAGATCCTACGCCCCTGCATTCTTTGGAATGATACCCGCAGCCATGTCGAGGCGGCCGCGCTTGACGCCGATCCGATTTTTCGCGCGCTTTCGGGCAATATCGTGTTTCCCGGTTTCACAGCGCCAAAGCTGCTCTGGGTCAAAAACAACGAACCGGAGATTTTTGCAAAGGTGGCAAAGGTTCTCCTGCCGAAGGACTATCTGCGGCTGTGGATGACCGGTGAATATGTGTCCGAGATGTCGGATGCTTCGGGGACAAGCTGGCTTGATGTTGGCAAAAGACAATGGTCCGAACCGCTGCTGGCAGCGTCGGATATGGATCTCGGTCAGATGCCCGGACTTGTGGAGGGCTCGCATGCGAGCGGTATGCTCAGGCGGGAGCTGGCCGCCACCTGGGGCATTCCGGGTAACGTCGTGGTGGCCGGAGGCGCCGGCGACAATGCGGCGACTGCCATCGGCATGGGCACCATCGAGGACGGTGCGGCCTTCATCTCGCTTGGTACATCCGGTGTTGTTTTCGCATCAAACAACTCCTATCGGCCCAACCCCGAGAGCGCCGTTCACGCCTTTTGCCATGCGGCGCCGGATTTGTGGCACCAGATGGGCGTGATCCTGTCGGCGACGGACACGCTGAACTGGTTTGCCGGCATTACCGGACAGACAGCAGCGGCGCTGACGGATGAGCTGGGAGACACACTGCGGGCGCCCGGCCCGGTGTTTCTGCCCTATCTTTCCGGCGAGCGGACCCCTCATAATGACGCACAAATTCGCGGTGCTCTTACGGGAATTTCCCACCAATGCGACCGCGCAACCATCACGGCGGCAATCTTGCAGGGGGTTGCCTTTGCATTCCGTGACAGCCTTGACGCGCTCAGCGCGGCGGGAACATCCGTCGACCGGCTGCTGGCGGCTGGTGGCGGCTCACGATCATCCTACTGGCTGCGGACGATCGCGACGGTACTTGATGTGCCGATCGCCGTTTCGGATGCCGGTGATGTCGGTGCAGCCTTCGGGGCGGCGCGCCTCGGTATGCTTTCAACCCTCGACGACAAAGCGATTTCGCTTTGTACGCCGCCGGCGGCGGATCGGGTGATCGAGCCGGAGGCGGATCTTCGGGCCGCCTTTGACCACGCCTATGAGATTTATCGGAAAACCTATCCAGCGATACGGAGTATAGATTGATGAGCACGGGATTTTTTGGAGATATCGAGCGGATCGCCTTTGAGGGTACGGACAGCACCAATCCGCTGGCCTTCCGATATTATCAGCCCGATGAAGTCGTGCTCGGCAAACGCATGGAGGACCATTTGCGGTTTGCCGTGTGTTACTGGCACACATTCGTCTGGCCGGGTCTCGATCCCTTTGGCGGCCAGACCTTCGACCGTCCCTGGTTTGGCGATACGATGGACAAGGCGAAGCTCAAGGCCGATGTGGCCTTTGAAATGTTCAGCGCGCTTGGCGTTCCCTACTACTGTTTTCATGATGCCGATGTGCGGCCGGAAGGTGCGACCTTTACCGAAAACACGCGCAATCTCAATGAGATGACCGATGTCTTCGAAGCCAAGCAGGCCGAAACCGGCGTCAAACTGCTCTGGGGAACGGCCAACCTGTTTTCCAATGCGCGCTACATGGCCGGCGGCGCCACCAATCCGGATCCCGATGTCTTTGCCTTTGCTGCTGCGACGGTCAAAACCTGTATTGACGCCACCCACCGCCTTGGCGGTGAAAACTATGTGCTGTGGGGTGGACGGGAAGGCTATGAAACGCTTCTCAACACCGATATGGCGCGTGAACTCGACCAGCTCGGCCGGTTTCTCAACCTTGTTGTCGAGTACAAACACAAAATCGGATTTGAGGGCACCATCCTGATCGAGCCCAAGCCTCAGGAACCGACGAAACACCAATATGATTTCGACGTTGCGACCGTCTACGGTTTTCTGAAACGCTACGGGCTTGAAAATGAGGTCAGGGTGAATATCGAGCAGGGTCACGCGATCCTGGCCGGTCACTCCTTTGAGCATGAACTGGCCGTGGCCAATGCGCTTGGCATCTTCGGTTCGATCGACATGAACCGCAATGACTATCAGTCCGGCTGGGACACCGATCAGTTCCCCAACAATGTTCCCGAGATGGCGCTGGCCTATTACCACATTCTGCAGGGCGGCGGATTTGTCACTGGCGGTACGAACTTCGATGCCAAGCTGCGCCGTCAGTCAATCGAACCCGACGATCTGCTGATCGCCCATATTGGCGGCATGGACTGCTGTGCCCGCGGTCTGAAGGCAGCGGCGGCCATGATTGAAGATGGCGCGCTGTCATCCTTCGTTGCCGACCGTTATGCCGGCTGGCAGGGTGAGGAAGCCCATAAAATGCTCGATGGCGGCTACAGCCTGGAGGACATTGCAGGCTATGTGGAGGCCGCCAATGTCAATCCGAAGCCACGATCGGGCCGGCAGGAATATCTGGAGAATATCGTCAACCGCTACGTCTGATGCGGGCCGGCCGGCGGCGGGGTGCCCAGCCGGTCAAGGCAAATTGGCTCTGGCCTTTGCGGTCTTCACGATCCATAAATCCGGGTGTATCTTTTTCTCGAATACCGGAGCGACGATTGATACGCACACCCTATCTGCTGTTTCTGGGCGATGCCCCGGACGCGCTGGCCGCGAAAGTCGCGCAGGGCATCAAGGACTGGCGGCCGGAGCTGGCGGTCGGGCAGTTGCGGCTGCCGGGCTGCAACGCAGATATGGGCCTGGAGGATTTGGGTGTCATAGAGGCTGCTGCTCGAGGCGCCAAAACCCTGGTGATCGGCATCGCCAACCGGGGCGGTTTTATTCCCGACCATTGGCGGGCGGTGCTTTCCGAAGCCCTGGCAGCGGGATTGGACCTCGCCTCCGGGCTTCATACTCTCCTCAGGGATGATCCTGTGCTGGCTGCACAGGCGCAGGCGCATGGCCGTTCACTGCACGATGTCCGGGTGCCGTGCGAAACCTATCCGATCGCCAATGGAAAGAAACGGGCCGGCAAGCGGTGCCTGCTGATCGGAACGGATTGTTCCGTCGGCAAGATGTACACCGCTCTGTGTCTTGAGAAGGAGATGCGTCAAAGGGGTATGAAGGCGTCGTTTCGGGCGACCGGTCAGACCGGTATCATGATCACCGGCGGTGGTGTTCCGCTCGATGCGGTGGTTGCTGATTTCATGGCCGGTTCCATTGAGCATCTGACGCCTGAAAACGAGGCTGATCATTGGGACATCATCGAAGGGCAGGGCAGCATATTCCACCCATCCTATTCTGGCGTTTCGATGGCGCTGATTCATGGTGGTCAACCGGATGCGATGATCATCTGCGACGAACCCAACCGCCCGCATATGCGTGGACTGCCGGATTATCAGGCACAAAGCTACGAGAGCCTGCGCGATACGGCAATGGTCCTTGCCCGTGTCGTCAACCCCGCCTGTGTGGTGACCGGTGTCGCGCTGAACACCTCGGCCATGGGCGAGCAGGAAGGCCTCGACACTGCCCGACAGATCGAAGACCGGCTTGGCCTTCCGACCGTCGATCCGTTTCGCCATGGCGCGGTGCGGTTGGTGGATGCGCTGCCGTGACCGCCAACCGGTTGACGCTGCGGGCCACCGAGACCGTCTTTCCACTGGCCGACGCTTTCACCATCTCCCGCGGATCGCGAACCGAGGCCAGAGTCGTTTCAGTTTCAATCAGTGACGGAGAGCACAGCGGCCGCGGTGAATGCGTGCCCTATGCCCGGTACGGCGAGAGCATTGACGGGGTGATCGATACGATCCTCGAGATTGCGGATGGGTTGGATTTGGATCGTGACCGGCTGCAGCAGCGTCTGCCGGCCGGCGCAGCCAGAAACGCCGTGGATTGTGCTCTGTGGGATTTGCAGGCCAAACGGAGCGGACGGCGTGCCTACCAGCTTGCGGGATTGCCGGAACCGCAGCCGGTTCAAACGGCATTCACGATTTCGCTGGATACGCCGGAGGCGATGAGGCAAAAGGCCAGCGCCCATGCCGACCGACCACTTTTGAAGATCAAACTCGGCGGCGAGGGGGACTTCAGCCGGCTCGAGGCCGTGCGCCAGGGCGCGCCCGATGCGGCCATTATCGTTGATGCCAATGAAGGCTGGACGATCGAAACCTACAAGGCTCTTGCGCCGGAACTTGTGCGGCTGGGCGTCAGGATGGTCGAGCAGCCACTTCCCGCCGGCGAGGATGACGGGCTGCTCGGTTTGGAGCGTCCCTTGCCGGTCTGCGCCGATGAAAGCTGCCATGACCGCGCCTCGCTGACGCAGCTCCGGGGCAAATATGACATGGTCAATATCAAGCTGGACAAGACCGGTGGATTGACAGAGGCTCTGGCGCTCAAGCGGGAGGCCGTGGCCAAGGGATTCGATATCATGGTCGGTTGCATGGTGGCTTCGTCGCTGGCCATGGCGCCGGCCCTGCTTCTGGCGACGGGCGCCTGCTTCGTTGACCTGGACGGGCCATTGCTGATTGCCCGTGACCGGCCGGACCCGCTGATCTATGATGCGGCCGGGGTCCATCCATCCAGACCAGAGCTTTGGGGCTGACTTATGCGCACTGTTTATGTCAATGGCGAATTCATTCCGGAAAACGAGGCAAAGGTTTCGGTCTTTGACCGGGGATTTCTGTTTGCCGATGCGGTCTATGAGGTCACGACCGTTCTGGATGGCAAGCTGGTCGATTTTTCCGGCCACCGCGCCCGGCTTCGCCGCTCGCTTGGCGAATTGAACATGGCGCTCGATCTGACCGACGACCAATTGCTGGACATTCACCGCAAACTCATCGCCGCCAATAATTTGGAAGAAGGGATCATATATCTTCAGATCACGCGCGGTGAAGCCGACCGGGATTTCGTGTTCCCACCGGCCGACACGCCGGTGACCACGGTTCTGTTTACCCAGGCCTATGCGGTGGTCGACAATCCTCTGGCCGAGCGCGGTCAGAAAATTGTCACGGTCGAGGACAAGCGATGGTCGCGCTGCGACATCAAGACCGTGCAATTGCTCTACCCGTCACTTGCCAAGATGGAGGCGAAGTCGAGGGGCGCCGATGACGCCTGGCTTGTACGGGACGGTCTGGTGACCGAGGGATCGTCCAACAACGCCTATATCGTGACGCAGGACGGGACCATCGTGACCCGCGACCTCTCCAATCTCATCCTGCATGGCATCACGCGCCGTGCGGTTCTCGAATGCGCCCGCAGTTTGCAGATGAAGGTTGAGGAACGGCCGTTTACGGTCGAAGAGGCTCAGGGCGCTAGAGAGGCATTTTCCACGTCTGCATCGGGCTTTGTCTGCCCGGTTGTTGAAATCGACGACCAGCCTGTCGGCGATGCGGCGGTCGGACCGGTCGCGCGCCAGCTTCGGGATGTCTATATCACCGAAATGCGCAAATCGGCGATCTAAACCCCGCCTGGTTCAGCGGAGACTCGATCGGAACATCTTCCAGTCGGCGATTTTCCAGATGAGGATAGCCAGCAGGGCGCCGGCATATCCGTCGACAGCGTAGTGCCAGGCCAGCACGACGGATCCGAGCATAATGCCGGTGGCGAAGATCCAGGCTGGTATGGCGAGTTTCGATCGGCAATGGGTGGCGTAGATGGCGACAAGTACCGAGGTTGCCACGTGCAGGGAAGGAAAGGCTGAAATGCCGGCCGAACCTCTCCGTTCGCCGATGAACCCCTCCCAAAGGGTCTCCTGCGTCGACAGTGCCCAGATCTGATGGTGTTCGGCAGCGGCATAAAGTGCGGTCATCAACGGCACATAGTCGGAACCGAGACCGAGGCGCTCGTAATAGACGGGGCCGGCCGAGGAGAAAGCGAAGGCGACGAAGACGCCGGCAATCAGCCACAGCAGGAGGAAAGCGTTCAGAAACCGCATGCGATCGGCTGTATTTCTGGCTGCCATGCCGATGGCGAAATAGCTGCCGAGAATGACGAAATACCACAGATTATAGTTGAAATTGACGACCGACACCGCAAGCGGGCTGTTTGTGATGACCTGCAGCCATTCATGGGGCAGGCGCCCACCGCTCAGGCTGCTGTCAAGATTGAGGAAGAAAACGTCCCAACTGAACGGGTGGAGAAGGCCGATGGCGCCCTTCAGGATCGAAAACCCGGACACGAACAGCAGCAGGGGGATGAACGAGTGGACGGTGTTGGCGAGCCGATCCTCACGAATAATGCTTGTTTTCAACCAATGCAGCATGGCACGGGACGGAGAGGCTGGTCGTTCAAAAAGCGCAAGTTGAAAAAACTTGATGACCAGACCGAAAGATATCCCGACCCCGGTCGCGACCATCAGATAAAAGCCGAATTCGCGAAAAATATCGAAGTCCGGCCAATTCCCGCTGATCGGTGCGATGATCAAGGCCATCACAAAGGTCATGAACGCGATGACATAGAGGGACCGGTGGGTCACAATCCCACGGGAAAACCCTTCACGAACGCGCCGCAATCCGATGCGCCCGAGCGATGCATTGCCTTCAGTGGATATCGACAGGGTCATTCGGCCTCCATGGTGTAAAGACCAAACGCCAAAACACTTTATAAATCGTGTAGCCCTCCGGTTTTTGTAGGGCGGGCGACCGGGAGCGGTGCGGTATATTCATTCGGAAATGGAATGAAGTGATGCGGGGAAATGGCTTTACGGATCGGTTCCGATCCAGCAAATTCCGAAAAAACCTGCTGAGTCATGAAAAAATGATATGAAGAGTCCGCATCCGTTGTCTGCTTTGATCCGTATGAGGGGTGTCGCAGCGCAACGGTTTGATTTATCCGTTCGTTGAGAAAGATTAATTGGATACGAGCGAAACCCGAAATGGGTTCGCTCGCGGACATCTGAGGAGAAAATCGATGCTGGCCAATCTCAAACCGAAGGAAATGCCCTCGCTTGCCAATTTTGATTGGGAGGATCCCTTTCGCTTCGATGATCAGCTGTCAGAAGACGAACGGATGATCCGTGACGCGACGCGGGCCTACGCACAAGAAAAACTTCAGCCTCGCGTCATTGACGCCTATCGGGATGAAATCACCGATCCCGATATTTTCCGGGAAATGGGTGAAATGGGCCTGCTGGGGATCACCGTGCCGGAGGCCTATGGCGGATCTGGTGCCGGGTATGTGTCCTATGGCCTGGTGGCGCGGGAAGTCGAACGGATCGATTCAGGCTATCGGTCGATGATGTCGGTTCAGTCTTCGCTGGTGATGTACCCGATTTATGCCTACGGATCAGAGGATCAGCGCAACGCCTATCTTCCGGGCCTGGCGCGCGGTGAGCTGATCGGCTGTTTCGGGTTGACCGAGCCGGATGCCGGTAGCGATCCGGGCGGCATGAAGACACGCGCGGAGAAAACCGCTGGCGGCTACCGTCTGTCGGGAACCAAGATGTGGATTTCCAATGCGCCGATTGCCGATGTTTTTGTCGTCTGGGCAAAATCGGAAGCGCATGACGGTGCGATCCGCGGATTTGTTCTGGACAAGGGCACGAAAGGCCTTTCGGCGCCGAAGATCGGCGGAAAACTGTCTCTTCGTGCTTCGATCACCGGCGAGATCGTCCTGGACAATGTCGAGGTGGACGACTCGGCTTTGCTGCCGAACGTCTCCGGTTTGAAAGGTCCCTTTGGCTGCCTCAACCGCGCCCGCTACGGCATTGCCTGGGGGGTCATGGGTGCGGCCGAATTCTGCTGGCATGCGGCGCGCCAATACGGCCTCGACCGCAAACAGTTCGGGCGGCCGCTGGCTCAGACCCAGCTCTATCAGAAGAAGCTTGCGGACATGCAAACCGAAATCACGCTCGGAATGCAGGGGGCCCTGCGGGTCGGCCGGCTGATGGACGAAGCCAATGCGGCTCCCGAAATGATTTCACTGATCAAACGCAACAATTGCGGCAAGGCATTGGATGTCGCCCGCCTGGCGCGCGATATGCACGGTGGAAACGGCATTTCGGAGGAGTTCCAGGTGATGCGCCACATGTGCAATCTCGAAACGGTCAACACCTATGAAGGTGCCCATGATGTCCATGCCCTGATCCTGGGCCGCGCCCAGACCGGGCTTCAGGCTTTTTTCTGATCGGATCGACCGGTGGACCGTGCAGATGTCGTTCATGAAAATTTTCTGACACGCGTCGGACGCGGCGACCTGCCGCGTCGGGTCAGCCAGGACACGCTTGCCGATGCCGGCCTGCGCCCGGTTGATCTCGTTGCCCTGTTTCGCAGCCAGGTCCTGTCGCGTCAGCTTGACCGCACATCGCGCAAACTGCAGGCGCGGGGCGAAGGGTTCTATACGATCGGTTCGTCGGGACATGAAGGCAATGCGGCGATAGCCGCCGCGCTGCGTGTGGGCGACATGGCCTTTCTGCACTATCGCGATGCGGCCTTTCAGATCCACCGGTCCACCCAGCTTCCGGGCCAGACGCCGGCCTGGGACATGCTTTTGAGTTTCGTCGCATCGTCGGACGATCCGATTTCAGGCGGACGCCACAAGGTGCTCGGTTCCTCCGCCCTGTCGATCCCGCCGCAAACCTCGACCATTGCCAGCCATCTGCCGAAGGCCGTGGGCGCGGCCTATTCGGTCGGTCTTTGCAAGCGGCTGCGCCCCGACCATCAGCGCTTGGACGACGATGCCATCGTCATGGCCAGTTTCGGCGATGCCTCCGCCAATCACTCCACAGCCCAGGGCGCCTTCAACAGCGCCAGCTGGACGGCCTATCAGGGATTTGCCATGCCGCTGCTGTTCGTCTGCGAGGACAATGGCATCGGCATATCGACCAAAACGCCAGGCGGTTGGGTGGAGGCCAATATGTCGGCGCGGCCGGCACTGACCTATTTTCGCTGTTCGGGCCTGGATCTTGTCGACACCTACAAGACCGCGCGCGCGGCGGTCGATTTCGTCCGCCGGCGCCGGAAACCGGCCTTTTTGCACATGCAGACCGTGCGCCTCTATGGCCATGCCGGGTCGGACATGCAAACGGCCTATATGGACAAATCGGAGGTCGAGGCCGATGAAGCCAACGATCCACTGCTTCACTCGGCCCGACTGTTACTTGAAAATGACATTCTGGACCGTGACGCGATACTGGACATCTATCACCAGACAGGTGCGCGCTGCAGCCGCATCGCCGAACAGGTCATCGAACGACCGAAGCTGACGACGGCATCGCAGGTCATGACCAGCCTTGTTCCGCCCAAACGCAGCTGGCGTGCAAAAAACGGTCCGTCGGACGAAGATCGGTCTGCGGTATTCGGCAGCGACGGAAAAACAATGGACAAGCCGCAGCATATGGCGCGGCTTTTGAATTGGGCGCTGACCGATCTGATGCTGGAGCATGACGAGATCGTCATGGCCGGCGAAGACATTGGTCCGAAGGGCGGCGTCTATAATGTGACCGCCAAACTGCATGACCGGTTCGGACCCAGCCGGGTGATCAACACTTTGCTGGACGAACAGGCCATTCTCGGTCTTGCCATCGGTCTGGCGCATAACGGCCTGGTCCCGATTCCGGAAATCCAGTTTCTGGCCTATCTGCACAATGCCGAAGACCAGTTGCGCGGTGAGGCCGCCACCCTCAGTTTCTTTTCCAACGGGCAATACACCAATCCGATGGTTCTTCGGATTGCCGGCCTTGGTTACCAGAAAGGCTTCGGCGGGCACTTCCACAATGACAACAGTCTGGCCGTGCTGCGGGATATTCCGGGTCTGATTATCGCTTGCCCCTCAAATGGCGTCGACGCGGTTCAGATGATACGCGAATGTGTGCGTCTGGCGCGGGAGGAGCAGCGGATTGTCGCATTCGTCGAGCCCATTGCGCTTTATATGACCCGCGATCTGCATGAGGCCAAGGATGGGTTATGGACCTTTCCCTACGCGCCACCCGGTGCGGGCAAACCAATCCGATTGGGCGATATCGGCCAGTATGGCGACGGTGAGGATCTGGCCATCGTTACCTATGGCAACGGCTATTTCCTCTCCCGGCAGGCGGAAAAACTGTTGGCGGATGCCCATGGAATGCGGATTCGCATCATCGATCTTCGCTGGCTGGCGCCATTGAACGAAGCGGCGATATTGGAGGCGGTCAGCCCTTGCTCCGGTGTTCTTGTCGTCGATGAATGCCGGATCACCGGCTCCCAGTCGGAGGCATTGATGACGATGCTGGCCGGCACCATTGCCGGGGGAACGCCGGTGTCGCGGATTGCGGCCGAAGACAGCTTCATTCCGCTCGGGCGGGCAGCAACGGTGACATTGCCAAGCCGTGATCGCATCGTCGAGGCGGCGCTCGATCTGGCGGGAAAAAACCAATGACCAGTACAGCCGTGATCATCTGTCCGGGCAGGGGCACCTACAATCAATCCGAATTGGGCTATCTGTCGCGTCACCACGCCGACAAATCCGCGTTCCTTGCGATGCTTGACGCCTACCGGCGCGGGCAGGGACAGACCCCAATCAGCGAGCTCGATGGCGCAGACCGCTACTCGGCCTCCATCCACACACGCGGCGACAACGCATCTCCCCTCATTTATGGCTGCGCCTATGGGGATTTCCTTTCGATCGATCGGGAACACATCGACATCGTGGCGGTGACCGGCAATTCCATGGGCTGGTATATCGCGCTGGCCTGTGCCGGCGCTCTGTCCGATGCTGATGGTATGGCGGTGATCAATACGATGGGCACGCTGATGCAGGACAATCTGATCGGCGGACAGCTTGTGTATCCGGTGGTGGACTCCGACTGGCGCGCGATCGCGGGTCAGCGTGAGCGTCTCCTTTCGAAGGTCGAAGAAATTGCCGACCGTGAATCCTGTGCCCTTTATATATCGATCGACCTTGGCGGCATGCTGGTTTTTGCCGGCGACGATGTCGGGCTGAACGCGCTCGCGGCTGCGCTTGAACCGGTCGATGACCGATTTCCCCTACGGCTGAAAAATCATGCCGCGTTCCATACGCCGCTGCTTGAGTCCATCGCCCGCAAGGGCCAGGCAGCCTTGCCTTCGGAGCTTTTTCGGCAACCGCGCACGCCGATGATCGATGGACGTGGCTCCATCTGGTATCCGGGTGCGAGCGACCCCGAGGCCCTTTGGCGCTACACGTTGGGGCACCAGGTGACGCAGACCTATGACTTTGCGCTGGCCGTGCAGGTTGCGGCCCGGGAATTCGCGCCGGATTGTATGATCGTAACCGGCCCCGGCACCACGCTTGGCGGTGCGGTGGCGCAGTCGCTGATTGCGATCGAATGGCAGGGGATGACCGGCAAAGGCGATTTTGTGGCGCGCCAGGCAAAGGATCCGATTGTGGTCTCCATGGGCATGGATGACCAGCGGGTTCTGGCAACGGGTTAGTCTGTCGGGCATTGACGGGGCGGCAACGGCGTTTGGAGGCGGGTATGGAGAAGATTGCGGTTCTCGGGTTGGGAAAAGTGGGCAAGCTCGCGGCGATCCTGCTGCACGAATCCGGGTTCGATGTCACCGGTCTTGATGTCCGGCTGCCGCGTGAGGACGTGCCCTATCGGTTGGACACGGTGGATGTTTCCGATACCGCCGGACTTGCAGCGCGCTTTTCCGGAGTGGATGCCGTGCTTTCCTGTCTGCCCTATCATCTGAATGTGGGGATTGCCGATGCCGCGCACGCTGCCGGCATTCACTATTTCGACCTGACGGAGGATGTGCCGACGACCCGGCACATCATCGGCCTTGCGCGAACATCGAAGGGGTTGATGGCGCCGCAATGCGGTCTGGCGCCCGGATTTGTCGGCATTGTCGGCGCCTCGCAGATTGCGCAATTCGATGTCTGCCGGTCGCTGCGGATGCGGGTCGGCGCGCTGCCGCAGAATCCGACCGGCCTCATGGCCTATTCCTTCAACTGGTCGCCGGAAGGCGTCGTCAATGAATATCTGAACGATTGCGAAGTCATCGAGGCGGGCGAGCGCAAATGGGTGTCGTCCATGGAATGGCTCGAAACGCTGTATATCGATGGCGTGAAACTGGAGGCCTTCACCACCTCCGGCGGACTTGGCACCATGTGCGACACCTATCACGGCGTGGTCGACAATATCGATTACAAATCCATGCGCTATCCCGGGCACATGACTTTGATGAATTTCTTCTTTCACGAACTGCTGATGCGCGAAAGGCGGGAACTGGCCGGTGAAATCCTGGTCAATGCCAAACCGCCGGTCGATCAGGATATTGTCTATGTGCACGTTGCGGCGGAGGGCGAGATCGAGGGTCGTCTGTCACGCCGGGAGTTCGTTCACGGCTACCGGCCAATCACGATCGCCGGGCTGGAGCGCACGGCGATTGCCTGGACCACATCGGCGTCGGTTGTGGCCGTCATCGAAATGGTGCGCGACGGACACCTGCCGGATGCCGGCTTTCTGAAACAGGAGGATATTGCCCTGGACGCCTTCATGAAAACCCGCACGGGCGGTTTTTTCGACCGACAGACAGATGTGAGAAATCCGGCGTAACGGAAAGGGTGATCCTTGCCTCGACGACTGCCGCAAACAAGCCTGCTCGAGACATTTGAAGCCGCTGCCAGGCGCAGCAGTTTCACCCTGGCGGCCGCCGACCTGAATATGACGCAGGGTGCGGTCAGCCGTCAGATCAGGGCGCTTGAGGACTATCTGGGGGTCGAACTTTTTATCCGCCGCCGGCAACGCGTGGTGTTGTCGCCGGCCGGCACCGCCTATCTGGAGGAGATCGGCAAGGCCCTGGCGATCATTCGAATGGCCTCGACATCGCTGCAGGTCAACCCGGATGGCGGCGTGCTCAATCTGGGTATCGTGCCGACCTTCGGAACACGCTGGCTGGCGCCGCGCCTACCCGATTTCCTGCAGAAGAATCCCGGCATCACGGTGAATTTGACCACCAAATTACGGCCCTTCGACTTTTCCGGAGAGATGCTGGACGCGGCCATTCATTTTGGCGCTGATGACTGGCCGGATACCGAAAGGCTGCACCTGATCGACGAGACGGTCATTCCGGCCTGTTCTCCGGATTTCCTGGCGGGATTGCAGATCGGATCGGTGGAAGACATTGCCGATGCACCCCTGCTGCATCTGGCGACCCGCCCGGATGCCTGGCAGGCCTGGTTCGCCGTCAACGGGCTGGAGATCGATGTTCCGTCGGGGACCACATTCGATCAGTTCGCCACCATGGCCCAGGCCGCCGCCCACGGGCTGGGGCTGGCTCTGCTGCCGGAGTTTCTGATTGAAGAGGAACTGAAAAGCGGGACCCTGTCGCCGGTCTGGAACGAGGCCAATCAGAGCATTGGAAGCTACTCGCTGATCTGGCCGATCCTGCGGAAAAACCATCCGCCGCTATTGCGATTCCAGAACTGGATATCGGATGTTATAGAGTCAAATGAGGCAGATAGAGAAACATCCTGACAGTCTGATTCAAGGGTGGGCTGACGATGTGAGCATCTTGCCGTTCCTCAGGGTGACGTCCAGATATCCTCATGAATGGCTGCCGATTCACTTTCCAGCAACGGTCCGATGACCTCGACACTCCGTTGCCCGGCTGCGAAGACGTCCCGGCATGGCAAATCCATGGTCAGATTGTCCGGGTGAGGTCCGATGATCTCTTTGAGGGCCTTTTCACTCAGGCCGTGAACCACGCGTCCGACCCCGGCCCAATAGACCGATCCGGCGCACATGGCGCAGGGCTCGGCGCTCGTATACATGGTACAGCCCTCCAGGAAATCGGGTTCGAATTTGAGGGATGCGTCGGTCATCAGGTTGCGTTCGGCATGGCCCGTTCGGTCGCCAAGTGTGCCGCCGGTGTTCATCGCCTCGATCAGGATCTCGCCATCGGGGCCGGCAAGCAGCGCGCCGAAGGGCAGGTCGCCGCGCGCCAGGGATTGACGCGCCAGTTCGATCGCGCGCTGAAGAAGTTCGATATCGTGTTCATGGCTGATCGGCATCTCGGGCTCCGCTTTCGGTGTCGAATTGGCGATTGATAGTCGCCCAATCTGCAACGATGTACAAGCCGGCGGGCAGGGCTGCAATTTCCCGATCGGGTCAGCGCAATATCCGCGCGCCGGAGCCCCCAATGACAAGGCTCAGGAACCGGCTTGGGCGAGCAGCCAGGATTTGACGGTTTGCACCAGCGGATCGGAGGCCTGGCCGGGGTCAACCCGCAGGGCATAGCACCAGTCTTCATCGATTTCGATGTCGGAAAGCACAATCAACCGGCCCGACTTGAGGTCTTCGTCGATAAAGGCTTTGCGGCAAAGTGCGACACCGAGTCCCTGCAGGACCGCCTGTTTCAGCATGAGGGAACTTTCCATGGCGAAGTTCGACCGCAGATTGTCCTGAAAGTCCAACCCGGCCTTGTCGAACCAACTCAGCCACATGCGAAGCGCGTCATCGGCCAGAAGGGGGCCTGTCAGGATCAAGTCTTGCGGGTCTTTTGCGGGCAGATCCCTATGGGCAACCGGCATCGCTACACCCGACAGGATAGGCGTGTCGCCGGCTTGCAGCCGTGAGCGGTGGGTAAAGTGTATTTCCAGGTCCGGAGGCGGAGTGGCCGGTCTGTCGGGCAGCGCATAGCTGAGTTGAAGTTTCACGGACGGGTGTTCGCGTTCGAGCTTCATGAGTCTGGGAAGCAACCAGTCGGTCACCACGATGGGAAGTGCAGCGAGGCTGACTGTCCGGGCAGTGCGAAGCGGCAATCTCTCGACCTCATGGCGGATCGTGTCAAAGGCCTCATGGACAACGCGGGCCAGGCTTTCGCCGGCGCGGTTGAGAACCAGGCTGCGACCGCGGCGGGAAAAAATCACATCTCCTACATGATCCTCGAGGACTTTCACCTGGTGGCTGACGGCGGAGTGGGACACACGCAGCCGGCGGGCGGCCCCCGTAATCGATCCGGTTTCCTGAATGGCTTCCAGTGCTCGGAGCGCGTTGAGCGGCGGCAAACGATGTGTTTTCATGATTCATTGTTTGAGAAAATTAGACGAGTTTCAAGTATTATGCGCTTTTTATTTGTATATTATTTTCCTACTCTTGGCGCCAAGGGGCAGGCTGTTCGAGTGACGACCTGCGAGCCGGGTTGTCGCAGATCCGGTTCGTCCCGAATGACGATCCATCGTTGATAAAAGGCGTCCCCCTGGCGCAAAACAAGGATAATTGCCATGAGAAAAGCCAAGCTTCTGATGTCCGCTGTTGCGACTCTGGGTGTTCTTTTCAGCGCCCAAAGTGCGCTCGCCGACAAGGAGTCCGATACGTTGCGTGTGGCCTGGGGCGCGACGGGCCCGATCGACAATCTGGATTCCTACTTCAACACCAATCGCACCGGGATCTGGTTGGCCCGGCATGTCTGGGATACGCTTGTGTTTCGCAATCTGGAGGAGGGCACCTACGAACCGTTGCTGGCCGAATCCTGGGAGTTTGTCGATGACAAGACGATTGATTTTACTCTTCGTCAGGGCGTTCAGTTTCACAACGGCGAACCGTTTGATGCCGACGATGTCGTCTATACGTTCAATTTCATCGCCGACCCGGACAATGGTGTCCTTGCCCAGAACAATGTGAAGTGGATCGACCGGGCGGAAAAGATCGATCAGTACAAAGTGCGTCTTCACATGAAAAACCCTGTGCCTCAGGTGTTTGAGTTCCTGTCAGGCCCGTTGGCTATCTATCCGAACGAGTATTACGCCGATGTCGGACCGGAGGGCATGAACAGGCAACCCATCGGAACAGGTCCCTACAAGGTGGACGAGATACAGCCGACGGAACGCTACCGGCTCAGCAAGAACGAGAACTATAATTGGGGCAGCCCGAAAGGTGAGCCGAAGATCGGCGCCATCGACATTCGCGAAATCGCCGATGTGCAGACACAGGTCGCCGAACTGCTGGCGGGCGGGATCGACTTCACCGCCGACATCACGGCCGACCAGGTCGAGAACATCCGCAAGGTCCCGGGCTTCGATGGCGCCCAGGCGGAGACCATGCGGATCTCCTATCTGGGATTTGATGCCGCCGGGCGGTCGGGTTTTGAACCAACCCAGAAGGAGAAGGTGCGCCAGGCGATCGCCCATGCCGTCAACCGCAAGGCGCTCTCGGAATCGCTTGTGCGGGGTAGCTCACGGGTGGTCAATACGCCCTGTTTTCCGACGCAATTCGGCTGTGACGAGACCGTCGCTACAGTCTGGGAGTATAATCCCGAAAAGGCTCGCGCCCTGCTGGCCGAGGCAGGCTATCCCGATGGATTCGAGATCGAGATCTACAATTACCGATCGAGTTCCTGGGCCGAGGCCATCATTGGCGATCTGGCGGATATCGGCATCACCGCCAATCTCAACCAGCTTGGCTATTTTGCGCTGCGTGACTTGCAGCACGAGGGAAAAACACCGCTCTATCTGATGGATTGGGGGTCTTACTCCATCAATGACATGTCGGCGATCACCAGCCGCTTCTTCACTCAGGGACCCGATGATTTTGCCATGGATGATGAGGTCAAAGCGTGGCTTGAGGCGGGCGACAATTCGAGCGACCCCGAGGAGCGCCAGGAAAACTATGCAAAAGCCATTGAGCGCATCACCAGCCGGCTGTACTGGCTGCCGATGTTTTCCCATGTCCGCAATCATGGGTTTGTCGATGACTTGAACTTCGTCGGTTTTGTCGATGAAATCCCACGCTTCTACGCCTATAGCTGGAAATAGGGCAGACCGAATGTCAGGCATCGCCCCGCCGGCGTTCGAGGCGGGGGGCGGGAAGCGCGTGGAAGAAGGGTTCCGTGAACAATGCTGGCCTATGCCGTTAAACGTCTGTTCCTGGCCGCCCTAATTCTCTTCACCGTCTCGGTCCTGGCGTTTTCGATGACCTGGCTCTCCGGTGATCCGGCTTTTGCCATCGCTGGCGACACGGCCTCGGCGGAGGAAATTGAGGCGGTCCGCCAACATTATGGTCTCAACCGGCCGATTTACGCTCAATATCTGAGTTGGGCATCAGGCGCGCTTCGCGGTGATTTTGGCCTTTCCTATCACTTCAGGCTGCCGGTTTCGGAGATGCTGGCCGCACGGCTGCCGGTGACCATGACGCTTGGTGTTCTATCCCTTGTCTTTGCCCTTGCCCTGTCGATACCGCTGGGTGTGCTTGCAGCGGTCTATGCAAACACGGTCATCGACCGGTTGGCGCTGGTGGTCGCGGTTCTCGGTCAGGCCATTCCGACATTCTGGTTTGCGTTGATGATGATGGTGCTGTTCGGCGTCATGCTTCGATGGTTGCCGGTGTCCGGTGGCGGAAGCTGGGCGCATTTCGTGATGCCAACGATAGCACTGGGATATTTCGCGACACCGGCGTTGATGCGCCTGACAAGGGCCGGAATGATCGAGGCGCTGGAGTCCGACTATATCAGAACCGCCCAGGCCTATGGCCTGCGCGCCCGATCGGTCTTGTTTCGACATGCCCTGCGCAACGCGGTCATTCCCGTCGTGTCCCTGGCGGCCGTGCAGTTCGGATTCATGCTCGGAGGATCGATCGTTGTTGAATCGATTTTTTCCCTGCCGGGTATCGGGTGGCTCGGTTACGACGCCATCCTGCGCGGTGATCTGCCCGTGGTTCAGGCCATTGTACTGATCGTTGCCAGTTTTTACGTCCTGTTGACATTGCTTGCAGACCTGCTGAACGCGTCCCTGGATCCGCGTATCCGGATCATCAGCGGGGAGGGATAAGCCATGGCCGCCCCGACCCCGTTCAAGCCGGAAACATTTGATGCGAATGGCGAACTGTCGCCGGGCGCCCGGTTGCGGCGGCGGATGTTTGGACACAGGAGTTTCGTTCTCGGTGTATCGGTGCTTTGTGCCATTGTGGTTGTGGCCATCGCAGCGCCGCTGATCGCCCCCCACGATCCGTATGAAACCGATCTTTCGCGCCGGCTTCTGCCGCCGTTTTGGCATGCCGACAGTCACGCCGATCACCTCCTGGGGACCGACAAGGTCGGCAGAGACTATCTCTCACGCATGATCTACGGCGCCAGAATTTCGCTGCTGATCGGCGGACTGACCGTGTTGATATCGGGCGCTATCGGCTGCTTTCTCGGTGTGGTCGCAGGATATTTTGACGGTCGCGTCGATGCCTGCGTGACCTATCTTGTCAACACGCGCCTTTCAATTCCCCTGTTTCTGGTTGCCCTGGCGGTGGTGGCCCTGTTCGGGTCTTCATTGATGACCGTGATCCTGGTTCTCGGATTCTTCCTGTGGGACCAGTTTGCCGTTGTTGCCCGTAGCGTCACCTTGCAAATCCGTCAGAAGGATTACGTGAAATCGGCGCGGGCCGTCGGCTGCAGCACCCCGCATATTCTTGTTCGCGAAGTCCTGCCCAATATCCGCGATCCGCTTCTGGTCATCGCCACTGTTGAAATGGCCAATGCCATATTGCTGGAGGCTTCGCTTTCCTTCCTGGGTTTCGGTGTGCAGGCGCCGCTGCCCTCCTGGGGCCTGATGCTGGCCGATGCGCGCGAGTTCATGTTCTTTGACCCCTGGCTGCTGACAATCCCAGGGGTTGGGCTGTTTCTGCTGATGCTCGCCATCAATCTGACCGGTGACGGTTTGCGCGACGTGACAGGCAAGGAGTACGGCAAGGTTTGACCCGGGCAACACCAACCCTCTCCATCGCAGATCTGTCGGTGACCATCAAAACCGAAGGGGTGACCATTTCGCCCGTTCGGGGCGTTTCTGTGGATCTCAGCCAGGGCGAAACGCTTGGAATTGCAGGGGAGTCGGGATGTGGAAAGTCCATGACAATGATGGCGGTGATGGATCTCCTGCCGCGCGGTGCAGTGCGAAAGGCGTCCCGGCTGACGTTTTCCGGTCGATCTCTTTTGACGATGGGGCGGGCGGAACTGGACGACATCAGGGGATCCGAAATCGCCATGATTTTTCAGGATCCGACAACCTGTCTGAACCCGGTCCTGCCGATCGGCCGGCAGCTCGAAGAGGTTTACCTGCGACACCGGCCGGGCACGCGGCATGTCGCACGGGACCGTGCTGTGGAGTTGCTGACCAAGGTGGGGATCACCGCAGCCGCCGATCGTTTACGGCAATTTCCGCACCAGCTTTCCGGCGGTCTGCGCCAGCGCATAATGATCGCCATGGCGCTTATGTGCGAGCCAAGATTGATCATCGCCGATGAGCCGACAACCGCACTTGATGTCACGGTTCAGGCGGAAATTCTCCGTCTCTTGAAGTCGCTTCAGGCGGAGATGGGGCTTTCGCTTATCCTCGTTTCGCACGATCTCGGTGTCCTTGCCAGCGTTTGCGATCGCATTGCGGTCATGTATGCCGGGCGGATCGTGGAAATTGGGTCGGTCTCAGACGTGCTGGATGCACCAGGCCATCCCTATACGCAGGCGTTGCTGAAGTGTCAGCCGAAAATGGACTCCGCCCGTCAGAAGGCCAATCTGGACACTATTGTGGGGCTTCCGCCACAGCTGGACGGTGACCTCGCGGGATGCCAGTTCCGGTTTAGATGCGCCTATGCGTTTGGAGAATGCGGACGCACGGATCCGCGAATGCAGGCGATCGGCTCGAACGGCCACAAAGCAGCCTGTCTTCTTTCAACCGGTTCTGCCACGCCGGAGAGCGCCAGATGACAGACGAGGCAGTCATACTCCGGGCATGCGACCTGACGCAGATATACAAGATCGCCTCCGGGCCGTTTGCGCGAAAGCGACAGCTTCATGCGCTGAGAGGTGTTTCTCTTGATCTGCGGCGCGGGGAATGCCTGGCGCTTGTCGGGGAATCGGGTTGCGGGAAATCGACTCTGGCATCGATCTTTCTGGGGTTGCTGACGCCAACCGGCGGTACGGTTCTCCTGGATCACGAGCCGCTCGCCTCGATTGATCGGCGTGAGGTCACGAGGCGGGTGCAGCCAGTTTTTCAGGATCCCTATTCATCGCTGAATCCGCGTCATACGATCGGCGATATTGTGGGTCTGCCGCTCTGGGTCCACCGGAGAACGAACGCGGCTGACCGAAGCGCCAGAGTTCGGCAGATGCTCAATCATGTCGGACTTCCCGAGCGTGCCATGCGGCAATATCCAAGCCAGCTTTCAGGCGGACAGCGACAGCGGGTGGCTATTGCGCGGGCGCTGATCAATGAGCCTGAGATCGTCATATGCGACGAACCGACCTCAGCTCTCGATGTTTCGGTTCAGGCGCAGATTCTGAACCTCCTGCGCGATCTGCAGTCCGAGCTGGGACTGACCTATCTCTTCGTCAGCCACGACCTCGCGGTCGTCGATTACCTGGCGGACCGGGTTGCCATCATGCATATGGGACGGATCGTCGAGGAAGCGGACGCAGCCACCCTGTTTCAGCATCCGCGCCATCCCTACACGAAGACATTGCTGCGGTCCGTTCCCGTTGCTGCCTCCGGTCACGGTCTGCCGCCGCAAGAAGGGCCGAGCGAATTCGCCAACCCGCTGAACCCGCCCCCCGGCTGCAGTTTTCAGGGGCGGTGCAAGGATGTGATGACGTTGTGTCGTTCGAAACCGCCGTCACTCATCGACCTTGGCGATGTGCGCGTCGAATGTCACCTGTTTGATCGATCTGAACAACAGGAGACTGGTGTTGGATGATCCGACAGCCATCGCGCAGAGCAAGATCGAGCGGAGCTACCGGCCCCGGATTGCTGTGCTGCCCTTCGTCTTCGAGGGAGAGCGGAACCTGTCATGGCTGGCCTCCGGCCTTGCCGAGGAACTCAGCGTCGGACTGTCCCGCATCGGCCGTCTGCATTCGGTTTCGCGCCATTCCTGCTTTGCGTTGACGGCTGATCAGCTTGCGGATGCGAGAAAGTTGCTTGACGTCGATCATCTGTTGACGGGGAGGGCAAGGGTCTCCGACGGCATCATTAAACTTGAAATCGATGCACCTGCCGCACCGATCGTTCTGTCCTCCAGATTGGACGATCTGCAGGCTCATCGTGATCGCATGATTGATCTGGTATTGGATCAAATCGGGTTTGACGGACCTACCGGGGACAGCCACCGAAATGACCACGAAAATCCAGCCGCCTATCTGCCGCTCCTCGAAGCCACCCAGGCGTTGTGGCAGATGGATAGGAATGGAAGCGACCGGGCTTCGGCGCTCATCGAATGCGCATTGCGGGCGGATGTCGGTTGCGCACCGGCCTGGGGTCTCAAAGCGTTTGTTGAGACACGTGCCTATCGGCGAGGCTGGCGCGCAGACCGGGATCACGTCTGTGCATCGGTTCAGGAAGCCTACGAATCCGCGCTGAAATACGCGGACCGCGATCCCATTGTGCTTTGGACCACGGCGTTTGCAGACGCCATGTTGTTCCGGCGCTATCCGCAAGCCGCTGACCGGATCGAGCAGGCGCATGCGGCCGATCCCTGTGCCAGCCACATTCTCACATGGGGCAGCTTGTTTTTGACCTATGACCAGGCTTTCGACATGGCGCTTGCCTACGCGCATCGATCGATTGCGGTCAGCCCACGGGACATCATGTCGGTTACGCAGGGATTTGCCGGTGCGTTGGCGGCCGTGCATTCCGGACGTCACGAAGAGGCAATCGGGTTTGCCGACCGGGTTCTTGCGGACAATCCCGATATGCCCAATGTTCTGCGTATCAAGGCTGTCGCCTGCCAGCACCTGGGCCGTACGGATGAGGCGCGGGGTCTGGTGAAAGAGGTTTTGCGTCTTGATCCGGGCGAGACGATTGCGCTGGCGGCGAAGGTTAATCCGCTGCGGGAATGGTCCGGTTTCAGCCGGTTTCTCGATGCGCTGCGGCTGGCCGGATTGCCTGACGGTTGACCTCAATCCTGTTGCGTTTCTTCGGCCGCCCGGCGCAGCATGTCGGCAAAGGCTTCTGCTGCCGGCCCCAGCTCGATCTGTGCGCGCGTGTTCAACCCGACCGAGCCCAGCGTGGATTCGGTATCAAAGGGCAGGATGGTGAACTCGCCGCTGTCGATCTCCGCCGAGACGACACCGCGCGAAATGATCCAGACGGCATTGAATTGGCGAACAAAGGCATGACCGAAGGAATCGGACACGGTTTCGATGGCCAATTTCGGCTCGCTCATGCCCTGTTCGATAAACAGCCGATCGACAAAGGGGCGGATGATGGATTGCCGTGTCGGCACGAGGACCGGATAGGCATCGAGGGAATCAACGGAAATCTGCGCACGGTTTGCCAGCGGGTGATCGGCCTTGACGGCGAACACGACCTTGTCGCGAAACAACGGTTCGAAAATCAGCCCCTGCATGTTTTCGGGAGCGGGAAGGCGGCCCATGACAAGGTCGAGCTCGCCGACCCTCAATTGGTCCAGCAGAACGCGGTTTTCGCCGGTTACGACACTGAGACGGTTCTGCATGCCGGACTGGAGGTAACGGGAGACAGCCTTGGGCACTATGGTTGCCGAAACTGTCGGCAGTGCGCCCAGGCGCACCATCGGACCATCCGACAGATGAAGCTGCGCCAACGCGTTGATACCGCCCCTTGCTGCGGCAAGGCTGCTGCCGGCATAGCGCAAAAAGACCTCGCCATAGTGGGAGATGCGGATGCCCCGGCCGTCTTTTTCGACAAGGGGTTTGCCGCAGATCTCTTCCAGTTCACGAATGGTGCGCGTCACCGCCGGCTGGGTCAGATGCAGATTTTCTGCAGCGCGGCTGACGCTTTTCTGGCGAGCGACTTCGACAAATGTCTCCAGATGTCTCAATTTGACGCGACGGATTGAATTCATAGCGGTTCCGATATTCAAAATCCAAAATATTTCATTTTTCATCCCGATTTAAATATGTAAATTTCGTTTTGTCGAGAGGCTGATGGCAAAAGCCGGTTAAAATTTCGCGGTTGCCGGCGCCCTCGATAGCGAGATGAACGATCCGGGAGAGGTTCATGACGGAGAGCAAAGAACGCTCCCAAAGATATTCCGAGGGCATGGTGACCCGTCGAAACGTACTCGGCGATGCCCATGTCGACCGGGCAGAATCAGGCAAGACGGCCTTTGATGCCCCGTTTCAGGAACTCATCGTCGAATCGGCCTGGGGCAATGTCTGGTCCCGGCCGAACTGGACCTGGCGCGAACGATCGATCGTGACGATCGCGTTGCTGGCCGCGCTTGGTCACGATGAGGAAGTGGCCATGCACATCCGTGCAACCGCCAATACCGGCGCAACGCGTGACGATATCTGTGAAGCGCTCTTGCATGTCGCCATCTATGCCGGTGTGCCGGCGGCGAACCGAGCGATCAAGATTGCCAGAAACACCTTCGCGGAAATGGACGCGGCAGAAGAGGAGACAAGTCATGCATAATGCCAATCCGGAGACCGGCGCCTTTTTTCCGCGTGATCGCAATTGGCAGCCACCGGCCTATACGCCCGGTTACAAAACGAGCGTGCTGAGATCACCGCAAAAGGCGCTTCTGTCATTCGGCAATACCGTCAGTGAAATCACCGGTCCGGTGTTCGGACACGACATGCTGAACGAACTGGACAATGACCTGATCCACAATTTCGCCAGTCCCGGCGAAAGCGCCATCGGTGAGCGTGTGATCGTGCATGGTCACATCCGCGATGAGCGCGGCAGGAGCGTGCCTGGTGTGCTGCTGGAATTCTGGCAGGCCAATGCGGCGGGCCGATATCGGCACAAGAAGGATGGCTATATTGCCCCTCTCGATGCCAATTTTGGCGGCTGTGGACGGACCATCACAGATGAGAATGGATATTACGCCTTTCGTACGGTCCGACCGGGGCCGTATCCATGGCCGAACGGACCCAATGACTGGCGACCGGCCCATATTCACTTTTCGCTGTTCGGCAGCGGATTTGCGCAGCGGCTGATTACACAGATGTATTTCGAGGGTGATCCGCTGATCCCGCTTTGTCCGATTGTCAATACGATAGGCGACCCGGAGGCGATCAACCAGCTAACGGCGGCGCTCGATATGGCGAACACGATTCCCATGGATTCGCTGGCATACAAGTTTGACATCGTCCTGCGGGGGCGGCGATCAACACTGTTCGAAAACCGGATGGAGGGCAATTAGATGGCGCAGAAAATCGATCGCTTGAAGGAAAGCCCCTCCCAGACAGCCGGCCCTTATGTTCATATCGGCTGCACACCGAACTTTTGTGGCATCGAGGGCGTTTTTGCGCAGGATCTGGGCGTCTCGATGGTCAACGAAAAGACCAAGGGCGAACGGATCATCCTGACAGGCCATGTGCTGGACGGAGTCCAGGCACCACTGACGGATGCGCTGGTGGAAATCTGGCAGGCAGACAGTGATGGCCTGTACAACAGCCCGTCGGAAATGCGGGGAACGGCTGATCCGAATTTTACCGGATGGGGCCGGCAGCCCAGCGACATGCGGACCGGTCAGTTCCGGTTCGAAACGGTTAAACCGGGGCGCGTTCCCTACGTCGATGGCCGATTGCAGGCACCGCATATCAATGTGTGGATTGTTGCGCGCGGCATCAATCTGGGTCTGAACACGCGCCTTTATTTCGCCGATGAGCAAGTGGCCAATGAGGACGATCCGTTCCTGCAGCGTATTGAACACAAGGTCCGGATTCTGACGCTGATGGCGGAGAAAACCGACGATGGGTATCACTTCGACATTCGCCTTCAGGGTGATGACGAGACCATATTTTTCGACATTTAGGGCGGCTCCATATGACCAGATTCCAGTCCCTTGAGGAGGCCGTGGCCGACAATCTGAGCGATGGTGACGTGGCGGCGTTTGAGGGCTTTACCCATCTCATTCCCTTTGCCGCTGCGCATGAGGCCATCCGGCAGCAACGCCGTGACCTGACGCTTGTGCGCATGACGCCCGACGTGGTTTACGATCAGATGGTCGGCATGGGGCTCGCCCGAAAGATGATCTTCTCCTATGCCGGCAATCCGGGTGTCGGTTTGCTGCGCCGGGTGCGCGATGCCGTGGAAAAGGACTGGCCGCACCGGCTGGAACTGGAAGAGCACAGCCATGCGGCAATGGCCAATGCCTACGAGGCCGGTGCCGCCGGTTTGCCCTGCGCGGTGTTTCGTGGCTATCGCGGCGCCGAGCTAGCCCGCGTCAACCCCAATATCAAGTCGGTGAGTTGTCCCTTTACCGGCGAGGAACTGGCCGCCGTTCCGGCCATCCGTCCGGATGTGACCTTCATTCATGCCTCAAAATCGGACCGCAAAGGCAATGTGCTGATCGAAGGCATTGTCGGTGTCCAGAAGGAGGCGGTGCTTGCGGCACGCCGAGCCGTCGTCACGGTCGAGGAGATCGTCGACGATCTGCAGGCCCATCCCAATATGTCGGTGCTGCCCCATTGGACGGTTACGTCAGTGTGCCTGGTTCCGGGCGGTGCGCATCCATCCTATACACAAGGTTATTACGGGCGGGACAATGCCTATTATCTCGCATGGGACAAAATTGCCGCCGACCGCGACGGATTCCTTGCCTGGATGCGGGACCACGTGCTCAACCAGACACCGGATGCGTTCAAGGCCAGGGTTGATGAATTAAAGGTGACGGCATGAGCGAGACAACCTTTACACCCGATGAAATGATGACCATCGCGGCCTCGCGGGCCTTGAAAAATGACGATGTCTGCTTCGTCGGCATCGGTGCTCCGTCGGCGGCCTGCAATGTGGCGCGCCTGACCCATGCACCGGATATCACCTTGATCTATGAAAGCGGCACCATCGGAACGGCGCCCACGGTCCTGCCTTTGTCGATCGGCGACGGTGAATTGTGCGATACGGCATTGACGACCGTCTCGGTGCCGGAAATGTTCCGCTACTGGCTGCAGGGCGGACGTGTGTCGATCGGATTTCTGGGCGCCGCGCAGCTTGACCGGTTCGGCAATATCAACACGACGGTCATAGGTGATTATGAGGTGCCGAAGACCAGGCTACCGGGTGGTGGTGGCGCACCGGAAATTGCGAGCTTGTCCGGCGAGGTCTATATCACCATGAAACAGTCGCCGCGCGGCATGGTCGACAAGATCGATTTCTATACCTCCTTCGGGCACGGGGATGGTGGCGATCATCGCACCCGGCTCGGTATCGACACGAAGGGTCCGACCATGCTGATCACCGATCTGGCGATCTGGCGTCCGGATGCCGACAGCAAGGAATTCACCGTCGTCTCCATGCACCCCGGGGTCAGCCGGGACGACATTCAGGCGACCTGCGGGTGGACCGTCAAATTCGCCGACACTTTGGCCGAGACGCCGCCGCCGACCGAACTCGAACTGTCGACGCTGCGCGATCTGAAGGCGCGTACCAAGGCGGCCCATGACAGGCGCGCCTCAACCGATCAGGATCAGGGATAAATGCCGGACGCTTTCATTTGTGACTATATCCGTACGCCGATTGGCCGTTTCGGCGGCAGCCTGTCTTCCGTTCGGGCCGATGATCTGGCGGCCGTGCCGCTGAAGGCGCTGCTTGAACGCAACCCCGGCCTGGACGGCGAAGCCATCGAGGAAGTGATCCTGGGTTGCGCCAACCAGGCCGGAGAAGACAATCGTAATGTCGCGCGCATGGCGTTGCTGCTTGCCGGTTATCCCGAAACGGTGCCAGGCGCGACCATCAATCGGCTCTGCGGATCCGGCATGGATGCAACGATCGCGGCGGCCCGTGCGATCAAGGCCGGCGAGGCGGATTTCATCATCGCCGGTGGTGTCGAATCGATGTCCCGGGCGCCCTTTGTAATGCCCAAGGCGGATACGGCGTTTTCCCGAAATGCGGAGATTTATGACACGACAATCGGCTGGCGGTTCGTCAACCCCGTGATGAAATCGCAATATGGGGTCGATTCGATGCCGGAAACGGCGGAAAACGTGGCTGAGGATTTCAACGTGTCACGGGCCGATCAGGATGCGTTTGCGTTGAGATCGCAGCAAAAGGCCGCCATTGCCCAGTCGAATGGCCGGCTTGATCGGGAAATCACGCCGGTATCGGTGCCGCAGCGTCGCGGGGATCCGGTCGTGGTACAGCGTGACGAACATCCGCGCGAAACATCACTGGAAAAACTGGGAAAGCTGGCAACGCCGTTTCGCAAAGATGGTTCGGTGACCGCCGGCAACGCATCCGGGGTCAATGATGGAGCGGCTGCACTGATCATTGCTTCCGAGGCCGGCGCCAAAAGACACGGGCTTCAGCCGATCGTCCGCATTATGGGCGGCGCCACCGCAGGCGTTGCGCCCCGTATCATGGGGTTCGGTCCGGCCCCGGCAACAAAAAAACTGAGCGCTCGGCTCGGTTTGGCGCCCACTGACTTCGACGTGGTCGAACTCAACGAGGCTTTTGCAAGCCAGGGCATTGCCGTGCTGCGTGATCTCGGAATCAGTGAGGACGCTGAATTCGTCAACCCGAATGGCGGCGCCATCGCCCTTGGTCACCCGCTTGGCATGTCGGGCGCACGGATTGCCGGGTCGGCAGCACTTGAACTCTCGGACCGCGGCGCGAAACTTGCGCTGGCGACAATGTGCATCGGCGTCGGGCAGGGCATTGCAATTGCCCTGGAGCGGGTTTGACGGAAAGTTGCCGTTTTTCAGCTCGTTGGCGCTTTTTCTTCAGAGATTGAATCGCATCGGCCGCGGCCATTCAGCCATTGATGAACAGTGCCCGCCCGCTCGGCGGTTCAGCACCGCCGCTGTCGTTTTCGATATATTCCATGAGCTGCGTTAACCGCTCCTGCCAACTGGAGATCAGACCGGTCGATGCCAGAGTCAGTCGCTCGGTCCCCAGTCCAAATGCAAGAGAGTCGTCGTCATCGAGGGACATTTCACCGATTTCAGTCCAGTCCGGTGAGGGCGGATAGGCGGTGATGGGTCGCGGTGATCCATTGCCGATCCAGTAATAAATTCCAGCTGTCGGAAGGGTCGGCGCATCCGGATCGCCGGGGAAGCGATAGTAGCCTGAACCGTCGGCAGTGGCCAGAGCCTCGGCATCGTCGCGCAGGAATATTTGCCTGATCGGCTCAATCCCCGCCGATTCCAACTGCGGCAAAAACTCGTTCAGCCGCGGTGTGCCGACAAAGGCCAGCCGCGCTGGATCCAGTCCGGCCGACTGTGTCAGGTAGGTCAGGAGTTGAGCAACGGTTTGTTGCGATTTGAGACCTAGCGGTTTGCTGCCGACAAAAATGTGAAACAGCGGCAGCACGTCCCGCCTGTCCTTCCGATCGATATCTTCAAGGCGGGCGCACTGCTGAAAGGCCATCAGTCCGGGCTTTTCAAGCAGGCCGGTGTCATCGAAACGCAGGCCGCCATTGAAGGTTTCGTCACGGGTGACGATCGGTGCGGGCTGACGGGGCTGGTACCCCAGCTTGGCAAAGTGATCGGCAATGGCACCTTGTATCTTTGCATGGGCCTTGTCGAATTCGGTTCCGTTGAGCTTGTTGCTCGCCAAAAGGGGACCGGGCAAAACCGACGCGACCGCGACAACGGCGCTGCCTTTGAGAATTGTGCGTCTTGGCTCTTTCAATTGACGGCTCCATGTCGCTGGGTTCGTATTGAACCCGATTAAAGACACAAATTAGTCCCTCAGCTATACAAGCGCAACGGCAGGAACTGAGGGCAATTTGCTGTTTCGGGCATGAAGGATACAAGATTGATTGCGTTATAATGTAACACATGCAATAGAGGGCGATGCTCGACAAAAGAAGGTAAAAGACTGTGCCGGATAGCCCGCACACACTGATAACGCTGAAAAACGCCGGCCACCAAGCCTCCGGAAAATGGCTGGTGCGGGGTGTCGATCTGACCGTTGATCGCGGTGAAATTGTCACATTGATCGGACCGAACGGATCAGGCAAGTCGACAACCGCGAAATTGGCTCTCGGTATCCTGAAGCCGACGGAGGGCACGACCGACCGGTCGGCCCGGCTCGACATTGGCTATGTGCCGCAAAAAATCTCGGTTGACTGGACGCTGCCCCTAAATGTCAGGCGCTTCATGAGCCTGACGCGGCGAATTTCCGTGCAATCGACACATGAGGCGCTCGACATGACCGGGGTTGCTCATCTCGCCGATGCTGAGGTGCGGACATTGTCAGGTGGTGAGTTTCAGCGGGTGCTGCTGGCTCGTGCACTGGCTCGAAAACCGGATCTTCTGGTGCTTGATGAACCGGTGCAGGGCGTCGATTACACAGGCGAGATTGCTCTTTACGAGCTGATCTTGAAAATCCGTGACTCGCTCAATTGCGGCATTCTGCTGATTTCACATGATCTGCATGTGGTCATGGCGGCAACCAATCGCGTTATCTGTCTGAACGGACATGTGTGCTGCCACGGAACACCTGATGTGGTTGCCGAGAGCGATGAATATCGTCGTCTGTTCGGCGATCGTGCGGCGGCAGCCATTGCGATCTACCGGCATGATCACGATCATACGCATCTGCCTGATGGGCGCGTGCGCCATGCCGACGGCAGCGTCACGGATCATTGTCATCCCGATGATGGGCATCATGTTCATCACGTCCCATCAACCGATGATGAGGACAGTCGCCATGCTTGACGATTTTTTCACACGGGCCCTGATTGCCGGTATCGGTGTTGCGCTTGTCGCGGCTCCGCTCGGCTGTTTTGTGGTGTGGCGACGCCTGGCCTATTTCGGTGATACGCTATCTCACTCGGCCCTGTTGGGTGTCGCGCTGGCCTTCCTGCTGGAGATGAACATCACCTTGATGGTGTTTCTGGTTTGCGCTGCCGTGGCTGTGGCGCTTCTGCTGCTTCAGCGATGGGCGACGCTGTCGTCGGATTCGCTGCTCGGGCTTCTGGCGCATGCGTCGCTGGCGATTGGGCTGGTTGCTCTGGCCTTCATGACCTGGGTTCGGGTCGATTTGATGGGATTCCTCTTCGGTGACATTTTGGCGGTCTCAAAGCTGGACATACTGGCCATCTACCTTGGTGGCGCATTGGTGCTGGTTGTCCTTGGCGTCGTATGGCACGGTCTGTTCGCAGCAACCGTCAACCCCGAACTTGCCGAGGCCGAGGGTATGCGGCCGTATCGCAGCAACCTGATTTTTGTTCTGCTGATGGCCACCGTCATCGCCATTTCCATGAAGATCGTCGGCGTTCTGTTGATTACGGCTCTGCTGATCATACCCGCGGCGACTGCGAGGCGGTTTGCCGGGGGGCCGGAGCAAATGGCCGTTCTGGCGGCGCTTGTCGGTGGTGCGGCTGTCATCGGCGGGCTTTACGGGTCGCTTTACTGGGATACGCCCTCGGGCCCGTCAATCGTTGTTGCGGCCGTGGTGTTTTTTGTGTTCAGCTTAAGTCCGTTGGCGTTAGTCTTCGGACAAAGAACGCGGGAGACGAAAGGAGAAGGGCCGTGAAAACCGATCATCACCGATCTCCGGCCGGACTGACGAAAAACCAGACCCTGGTCCTTGGAGCGTTATCGCACGCAGAAGGGCCAATGAGCGCTTACGCCATCCTCGATCAATTGCGCGATCATGGATTTCGTGCGCCGTTGCAGGTCTACCGCGCGCTCGACAAGCTGATTGCGCTCGGCCTTATCCACAGGCTGGAAAGCCTCAACTCCTTTGTCGCGTGTCAACACCCCGATAGCGAGGATCTGGAGTCCATGGTGTTTGCGATCTGTGAGATTTGCGGCAAAGTTTCCGAACTTGCAGACGAATCGCTTGAGAGTCAGATCAAGACTCTCGCAACCAGGGACGGGTTTTCGATGAAGAGCTGCACGATCGAGCTGCGGGGTTATTGCGGCAATTGCCAGCCGAACTGATGCGGGCAATCCGTCCGGGTTCGACGGAATTGGCAAAAGCTGAATGCATCAACACTATCAGTCTACCTGCATGATTGCTTGATCGACCAGTCGCCGCAAGCAATAAACGGACCATTGCGGTAATGGGATTTGCCGTACAGAAAGGGCCGGTTGTCAGGCGTGGTGACCGTGCCGCCCGCTGCCCGCAAAACAGCGTCACCGGCCGCCGTGTCCCACTCCATCGTGCAACCAAAACGCGGATAGACATCGACCTCGCCCGAGGCCAGCAAGCAGAATTTCAACGACGATCCGATGGATTTTGTCTGTCCGATCCGATTGTCTTGCAGCCAGCTATCAGTTTCCTCATCGCGGTGTGAACTGCTGGCTACAGCAACCGGACCGCTGTGTGGACAGGGCCGAATCCTGATTTCTTTTCTGCTGCCATTGCATGTCTCGGCCGCACCCAGGCCCCTGCCGCCCGTGAACATGCGGTCAAGGGCCGGTGCATAAACGATGCCCAAAACCGGAATGCCTTGATCGATCAGGGCGATGTTGACGGTAAAGCAGCCCCGCCCGTCTTTCTTGAGAAATTCCTTGGTTCCATCCAGCGGATCGACCAGAAAAAAGCGATCCGGTGCGGTCGAATAATGGCTATCCGCGTTCTCTTCAGAAACAACGTGGATGTTGGGTTCGATTCTTTCGAGATCACGAAGGATAATGGCTTCAGCGCCCCGATCGGCTTTGGTGACAGGCGATCCATCGTGTTTGAGGGAGGCCGCGTGGTCCTCTTCATACACCTGCATGACCGCATGCCCGGCGGCCCGCGCCGTTCGGGAAAGTTGCTCTAGGAGAGTTGTCGTTTCCATTGTACTACGAATGCCATGTGGCTCCGCCGGTTGAGACCAAATGTTCTGTCGCTATTTGGGTATCTTGCATGGCATATAAAAGGCCGATATCGCCGTTGCTTCCGATTTGATAAGAGCCGCAAACCAGCTGCATTTCAACAGGTTTGTGCGAACAGGCTTAAGATTTAACGGTAATTTTCAGCGTTTGCTAACCAAACGATGCCCTGAAACCAGCTCGGTTCCGTCCATTTGGCGATTACAGCCCCAGCTTTCCGGCGATCTTGGACAGAGCGACCGCGTTGCCGCCACCGGTTTTTTCTCGGATGGACAGGCGATGGCTCTCAACCGTTCGCACACTGATGCTCAATTGCAGGGCGATTTCCCGGTTGGTGAAGCCCTTCGAGACGGCGGCGAGCACTTCCTTTTCTCGGCTCGTCAATCCAAAGTCACCGGTGGCCGGACCGTCGATCACAGGGCGCTTTGCCAGAGAGGCAGCCGCCTGGGGCCCCAGATAGGTGGCGCCAAGCGCCACGGACTTAATGGCATTGATCATTTCGGACTTGGACACATCCTTGAGAACAAACCCATTGGCGCCGATACGCAAGGCTTCGCGCACATATTCCTCATTGTCGTAGATCGACAGGAACAGGATCTTGACGGCGGGGAGGGTCCGCTTGATTTGCGCGGCGGCCTCGAGGCCGTTCAATTCCGGCATGGATACATCCAGCAGCACCATATCGGGCTGCAGTTCCAGGCACAGCTCGACCGCTTCACGCCCGTTTCGGGCCTCACCGACAATGTGGACAAATTCCTCATCCGACAGGCGCGACCGTATCCCGTCCCGCAGCAGATCATGATCATCCGCGATGACTAACCGAAGTTGTGCGCCGTCTGATTTCACAGACTGCATTGGTTCCCCTAATGGCCCTTTTGGTGCCTTATGGGGTTAAATATCGGGATTCCGCTGACGAATGCAAGTCCATAGAGAGTGTGCGGCGGCGGCGGCCGCACACGGTGCTGCCGGTGGCCTCAGACGTTTTGGAGCTGTCGTGCCTTTTCGCCCGCGGGGTTCGGCTTTGCACTGTGCTTCTGCAGTGTAACGCGAAGGCACAGTCCGCCTTCCGGTGCGTTGGATTTTCTGAGCTGGCCGCCATGGCTTTCGATGCGTTCAAGCATGTTCTGCATGCCGAATCCGCCACCGTGGTCGTTGGTCTTGGCCGGTGACATACCAACACCATTGTCTCTGATTTCCAACGTGACGGACTTTTTCAAAACAATAAGCTCGACCCAGGCTTCGGTGGCGTGGGCGTGTTTGGCGATGTTGGTCAGGGCCTCCTGGGCAATGCGGTAATAGGTGGTTTTTTCCCGTTCCCCCAGGAGGTCGCCGACCGTCTGGATATCGGTGTGAATGGTCATGCCGGTCTGGGCTTCAAAATCGTCACAAAGACTCTTGAGGGCCGCCGCCAGACCCAGTTCGTCCAGAACGGAGGGGCGCAACGCCATGGAAATCCTCCTGATCTCCGCAATCGCAGTCGATATCGCGTTTGCCGACTTCTCGATCGGTTCCGCGATGGCCTGGTTCTCAAGGGCGTTCGAGTGGGCCTGATCGAGGCCATAGCGGGCAGAAACCAGCAACTGGGAGATGCCGTCATGGAGCTCCCGCGAGACGCGTTTGCGTTCGTTTTCCTGGGCCTCGACGATCCCGGCGGCCATCTTTTTCAACCGATTATCGGCCAGTCTCTGTTCCGAAATCTGTATCACTGCAAACAACAGGCTGGTTACCGCCACGGCACCGACGGCCAACAGGATCAGGACCCATTGGGTCTGCTCGACATTCTTTTCGAGCTGCTGTCGAATGGCACCGATCTGCGCGGCGATGTCGTCCATATAGAGGCCCGATCCGATCATCCAGTCCCATTTGTCGAGAAAGAAGGAAAGGCCGAGTTTTTCGGCATCGGTGCCGCTCGACGGTTTGTTCCAGACATACTGATAGAAAGAACCGCCCTGGCGGCCGAGTTCGATCAGGTCCCTGATCACCTTTCGCCCCTGGGAATCCTCCAGGTCGATCCAGTTGTGACCAACCAGGTCGGGCTGACGCGGGTGAACCAGATTGGTTCCGTCAGCCTTGTAGATGAAGAAATAGCCGTCCTGACCAAACGTCATCTGCTGCATGACGTCGGTGACGTATTTCTGCGCCTGTATGCGTGACACATTGTCCCACTGATAAAACGGCTCGACGGCAGATTGCGCCATCTTGATGTAATTGCGCAGTTCGGTTTCCTTCGATTCGCGGATCATCTGCTCGACGGCTGTGCCCTGCACCTCGGCGAGCTGATGGGATTGGATATTGATGAGGATCAAGGCCGCCAGTGAGATGAGAACAACCGGCAGGATGGTGATTGTGAGCAGTTTGATCCGAAAATTCATGTCAACAAACCCGCTGGTCAGAAACAATGGTGCCCGGCCATGCCCGCCAGACCCGGCTTCCATAAACAAAGAGAGCCATCAAATGGTGTGTGCGGCATCCTGTCATCCGCACTACTACCTATGCGATACGCACTTGCACCAATTGTGAATTTGAAGTCAATTTACTATTGGGGGGTCAGGGAGGAGAGACGTGGCCATTCAGGCCGGTCGGATTCCTTTCACCATTATCAAGTGTCCACACACTTCCAGGGAGGACTAATATGGACCGCCGCAAATTCTTGAAAACAGCCGGTACGGCAACCGCAGGCGTAACGGCCGCGGCCGCACTCGCAACACCGGCCGTGACACAATCGACCAAAGATATGGTCATTCTTTCAACCTGGCCGCGCGATTTCCCGGGCATCGGAATATCGCAGCAGCGTCTTGCCGCCCGTATTGCCGAGCTGTCCGAGGGCCGCTTGAACGTTCAGTATTTTGCCGCCAATGAGCGGGTCGGCGCATTCGATTCCTTCGACGAGGCCGCATCTGGCAATGCCCAGGCCTATAGTGGCGCCGATTATTACTGGAAGGGCAAGCATCCGGGGCTGGCCTATTTTACGTCCGTTCCGTTCGGCATGACGACAAACGAGATCACTGCATGGATTCGCTATGGCGGCGGCCAGGAACTGTGGGATGAAGTCAGCGGCGAATTCGGCATCAAGGCCCTGGCAGCCGGAAACACCGGCGCTCAAATGGGCGGTTGGTTCAACAAGGAAATCAACACTGTCGACGATCTGCAGGGATTGAAGATGCGTATTCCGGGACTTGGCGGTGACGTCATGGCCAAGCTGGGCGCATCACCGATTGCCGTTCCCGGTGGCCAGATTTACGAAAACCTGGTCTCGGGCGCAATTGACGCCACGGAATGGGTTGGTCCCTACAATGACTATTTCATGAAGTTCTTCGAGGTCGCCAAGTTCTATTATGGCCCGGGATTCCATGAGCCCGGCAGCGTGCTGTCGCTCGGCATGAACAAATCCTGGTGGGAAGGCCTTACCGATTGGGAAAAGGCTGTTATCGAAGCTGCCGCAACGGAAGAGTCGACCAAGGGTTTTGACGAAGTCAACGCCAATAATGGTGCGTATCTCAAGCGCATGATCGATGAAAACGGTGTTGAGCTGAAAATCTTCTCCGAGGACATCTACGAAGCCTTTGCGGAAGCATCGGCAGAAGTCTTCGAAGAGGTTCGCGATCACAGCCCGCTGGCCAAGAAGATCAATGACGAGTTCCAGTCGGCCCTGCTTGAAATCGGCAGCTGGCAGGCTCTGCAAGAGGTCGGTTACACAAACCTGCGCAACCAGGCACTGGGAATCTAATCCAGATTGCGTCTAGAAAAGCGGAACGGGGTGGAACCAGCTTCCATCCCGTTTTTTGGAGGGCCATATGTCAGGTGACCTGAACACCGCCGACACCACTTCCAGATGGTCGGTCGCCACCCGCGTCTTCGGATGGGTCAATCTGGCGGTTCTGCTGGTCTTTGTCCTGAATGTGTTTTTCACTTTCGGCGCCGGATTTCCTGGCGCAGCCATCGTTTCAGGTGGTGAGGGCCAATTGGCCTGGGTGCAGTTTGCCCTCTATCCGATTGCGGCCGTGCTGGCAGTTATCTTTGTGATTTCCAGTCCTGGCATCAATCTTCGCACCGATGCCGATCGCATTACGAGCCTCAACAACTACCTTATTCGAACGGCCTTCTGGGCCGTTTTTCTGATTGGTCTGGTCGATGCCACGATTTCTTTTCTGCGGACCGAGGATCTGCTTGAGATGTTTGTCGGCGAGGATTTGGCCAAGAATCTCGGGCGGTCTTTGTTTCGCGGGCCTTATGTCCATGTTCCGCTGGCCTTGCTCGCCTTCGTCATAGCAGCCTTCACCCGGACGCTGGGCTTCATGTGGCTGGCGCTTTTGATCGTGGTCGCAGAATTGCTGATCGTTATCTCGCGCTTCGTGTTTTCCTATGAACAGCCCTTCATGAGCGACCTGGTGCGGTTCTGGTACGGGGCGCTCTTTCTCTTTGCCAGCGCCTATACGCTGGTCGAGGAAGGACATGTGCGGGTAGATGTCTTCTACGCGACGTTCAAAAACCGGACCAAGGGTGCAGTCAATACGATCGGCACGCTGTCCATGGGCATCGTGTTCTGCTGGACCATTCTCATTATCGGCATGTCCGGCAAGTCATCCATCATTACCGCGCCGGTCTTTACATTCGAAGTGACCCAGTCAGGTTTCGGCATGTATGTGAAATATATCATGGCGGCATTTCTTGCGATTTTCGCCATTTCGATGCTGATCCAGTTCGTCGGGTATCTGATGAGTGCGGTTGCTGACTGGCGTGAAGAGCCGGGCCATGTGGACCATGCGGCCACCAACGTAGCTTGAAGGGACGGGGACCGGACAGATCATGGAATTGCTGTTTCTTCTTCTCCTGATCCTTCTAATGGCCCTTGCGCTGGGATCCGGATACCCGGTCGCCTTCGCCCTTCCTGGTTCGGCCATCCTGACCATTTTCATCGCCGCGCTGTGTGGATACCTGTTCACCAGCAATGTCGATGCCTTCTTTGTGCATGGCGGCCCCGGGCAATGGCTGAGTGCCGGTGTCAACAATTTGCGCGGGGTCTATTGGCAACCGGAACGCGATACGCTGATCGCCATTCCGCTGTTCATCTTCATGGGCATCATGCTGCAGCGGTCGCGCATTGCGGAAGATCTGCTCATCACCATGGCGCAGCTCTTCGGACCTATTCGCGGCGGCCTCGGCATTTCCGTTGTCTTTGTCGGCGCTCTGCTGGCGGCGACGACGGGTATTGTGGGCGCAACGGTTGTCGCAATGGGGCTAATCTCATTGCCGGCGATGCTGAAGAACAACTATTCCAAACCGCTGGCCACGGGCACGATCGCCGCGTCGGGAACCCTGGGTCAGATCATTCCGCCGTCGATCGTTCTGATCATCCTGGCCGACCAGCTTGCCGGCGCGGCCGATCAGGCGGGCACCGCGCGCAAGGCTCTCTACAAGGATGCCACCGGCGAAATCTCGATGCCGACGATTTTCGAGGTTGGCGCGACCAGTGCCGGCGAGATGTTTCTGGGGGCGTTTCTACCCGGCCTTCTTCTGGTCGGGCTCTACATGCTGTTCATCCTGATCTATGCGTTCTTCAATCCAAAGGCAGCGCCGGCGGTCCCCTATGACGGCAAGTACAATGCGGCTTTTGCCCTGAAAGTTTTCATCACGCTTGTTCCGCCGCTGGCTCTGATCCTGCTGGTCCTTGGGTCCATTATCGGTGGCATTGCGACCGTCAACCAGGCCGGCGCCATCGGTGCGGCCGGCGCCACCGTCATGGCCGGCTATCGGCTGATGGAGGGCAAGCGGGGCGCCTATAGACCGGCTCTCCTGGCGCTTGGTTCACTGGCTGCTTTGGCAGTGATCCTCAGCAACTACTCGGCCAATGTGAAATCCATCAATTCACAGAGCGACCTGGTGGGGGTCACGCTGGCCGTCATTGCCGTGCTGTTGCTGGTCATCGCGCTGGTGTGGAGCGGCTGGCGTGCATTCAAAATCGACAACACGCTTTACGGCGTGATGATTGAAACCGCCAAAACGACGTCGCTGGTTTTCATCATTCTGCTCGGTGCCGCGATGCTTACCGCAGCATTCCGCGCCTTTGGCGGCGAGGAACTCGTGCGTGATTTCCTCACCAGCTTGCCGGGTGGCTTCTGGCTTCAGTTTCTGGTCGTCATGCTGGTGATCTTCGTGCTCGGCTTTTTTCTCGATTTCATCGAGATCGCGGTTGTCGTGGTGCCGATCGTCGCACCCATTCTGCTGGCTGATCCCGGCGCCAATATCACGGCGGTATGGCTGGGCGTGATGATCGGCCTGAACATCCAGACATCCTTCCTGACTCCGCCCTTCGGATTTGCGCTGTTTTATCTGCGAGGTGTTGCCGATGCGACTGTGCGCACCATCGAAATGTACAAGGGTGTGATCGCTTTTATCGGATTGCAGTTGCTGGCGCTGGTCGTCGTTGCCATGACGCCCTCCCTCGTCAACTATCTGCCAAACCGGGTTGCGCTGTTGTCCGAAACCGCACCGCCTCCACGCAATCCGCGGCTGCAATACTGCGTCGAGCAATATGTGTTCGATCACCTCAATACCAATGGCAATCAGATCCGTAGCACGTTGGGGGGCGTCAGTTCGGTGGACACCGCGTTCATGCCTGAGGATGTTCGCGATGATCTCAATGATGCGCTGGACAAGGTGGAGAACACATTCGAACTGATCAACCAGACAGCTGTGACGGAGGCTGCACTCGTCGATGCCGCCCCGGCCTTCCGGCCGATCCATGATGCCGTTCGTGAAATCGAACGGGACATTCGCAAACTCGAAGAGCGGGTGGCCGAAGACAAGACCCTGCTCTCGCGCACCCGCGGCGACGATGAGGCGGCACAGACACGCCGGCAGAGATTTGAGCGCAATATCGCTGAACTGGAAACCGAGATCGAAGCGCTGACCGCGACCATACCGGCCGAATGGGACGAAACTTATTCAGCCTATCGCGACCTGCAAAAGGCGGATGACAAGGCGCGCCTTGATTACCGGCGCAATGTCGACGACGCCTATAGCCAGATTGTCGAAACCATCAGCGTGATTGATGCATCCGATGCGATGGCCGAAGCCAAGCCCCGGATCGAAGCGCTGCGCGATGTCATCAATGATCCCGATCCGGAAGCGGCAGCGGAACAATTCAAGACCGTCGCCGATTCACTCAATGCGGTTGCCGGGGCGGGCGAAATCAAATCCCTCCTGTCCAAGGCCAGGCGCGCTCTGCGGGCGCGGACGCCGGATCCCGAAAAAGCGGCAGAGGATCTTGAAGAAGCGATCGCCCTCGTCGACAGCGAAACGCAATGGCGAAGCCAGGCCGAGACCGCTATACGGCCGGCGCTGGTGTCGCTTGAGGCGACGATCCGCGACACGATCGGACTGCGCCAGCAAGAGCGGTTGCCGCGGGAAATCGCGCTGTTCGTCGCGTCGTGCAATTCCGGTCACCGCGACATTTCGCTCAACTTCTAAGCCAACGGTCGCAGGTGCGGCCCGGTCGTGAACCTATTCGAACGTATACGGAATCGTGTCGCGCGCATTGTGATCGACGGTGAGCTTGCGTTTGAGTGGCGGCACCGCCCGCTGATGACAATCCGTTCTTTCGCAGATGCGGCAGGAAATTCCGATCGGCTCGAAGGCCGTGTCACCGTGCAGATCGAGATCATCGGCATAGACCAGTGAACCGGCATGTTTGATCTCGCAGCCGACAGCCAGCGCATAACGCTGCACCGGATCGTGATAGCCGCCGCTGGCCTTGGTCACCTCGGTCGCGAGACACAGATAGCGCACCCCATCGGGTGTTTCGGCCAATTGTCGAAGGATGCGCTGCGAATTGCCAAAGGCATTGTGTACGTTCCATAGCGGGCAAGCGGAGCCAAAGCGGGCAAATTGAAGCTTGGTGGCGCTGTGGCGCTTGGTGATGTTACCGGCTTGATCAACACGCGCGAAAAAGAACGGAATTCCCTTCTGACCGGGCCTTTGCAACGTGCTCAAGCGATGAGCAACCTGTTCCGTGCTGGCACCGAAGCGGTCGGCGAGCAATTCCAGATCGTGGCGCAGTTCCCCCGCTGCCTGCAGGAACGCGCCATAGGGCAGGAGCGTGCTTCCGGCAAAATAGTTGGCGAGGCCGATCCGGCAAACATCCGCCGCATCATTTGACTGAAATCCGGCCTTGCCGATGATCGCGTCGATGGGCTGGGCGTGTTCCAGAAGGGCAATCTGATGGGCGATCTGAAAGGCATGGGTCGAAGGTGCGGCCTTTTGATTGAGTGACAGCACACGCGCCACCGGATCGTAACGCCGCACAATGGTCGGGCCATCGGCATATCCACCGATGGTGACCCGGACACGGTGTTGCCGTTCGAGATGGTCGGCGAATGTTCGCACGCGGCTGCGTGTGGGGGCGGCGAGCTGACCGGCCAGTTGTTCGGCCGAAACATCAAGCTCGTGAACATAGTTGTTGATATAGTGAAAGAAATCCCTGACCTCCTCGTAAGGAGTCGGTTCGCTCAGCCCACCGACCCGTTCCAGCCGGTCGTCCAATTCGGCCAGTTGCTCTCCGGCCCGGCGCAACGCCTGATGCATGGCCAGAAAACCGCGTGCCACCGTTGGTGTGTTCTGCGTGACCTGCATGAGGTCCTGGGCGGTCGGTTGTTCGCCCTTGAAAAGCGGATCGGCAATGGCCTCTGCCATATCGGCCAGCAAGCGGTCGCTGTCATTGACCGACAGGGTGCTGATATCAACGGAAAAGGTCTCTGCCAGCGCCAGCAGCACGGGGGCTGTGACATGCCGCTGATTGTTTTCGATTTGATTGAGATAGCTGGTCGAGATGCCGAGCTGTTTGGCGAAATTCGCCTGGGTCAGCGCCAGCTCTCCGCGAATTTTGCGGATGTTCTGGCCGATGAACAGTTTGCGGGCGCGCATGTTTGCAATTTCACATTAATTGGTTTGCAATATTTGCTAAATCAACATTGTCGCTTTTTCAAGCCTTTTCCCCCATAGGCAAGGGTTGTAGAGATGGATCTCGACAATCAGGAGACCCATCGTGACCCTTTATACCGCTCTGACCGCCAAACCGCGCCGTTCCCTTGCCCTCGACCTGCTGGTCGTGGTCACCGCTTCTTTGCTTTTGACGCTCTCGGCAAAAATATCGATTCCGTTCATCCCGGTTCCTTTGACCATGCAGACATTTGTTGTCGTAGGCCTTGGTCTGGCGCTCGGTCCGACACTTGGTGTCGCGGCGGTTGGCCTGTACCTGCTGCAGGGTGCAATGGGGCTCCCGGTTTTTGCCGGAACGCCGGAAAAAGGCATCGGACTGGCCTATCTGGCCGGACCGACGGGGGGCTATCTGATCGGCTATCTCCCGGCGGTTGCCGCAACCGGTTGGCTCGCCATCCGAGGATGGGACCGCAATATCGTGCTGGCCTTTCTTGCCGCGCTGGCCGGTGCGGTCATTCTTTACATCCCCGGTCTCCTGTGGCTTGGAACCCTTGTGGGCTGGGACAAGCCGGTGCTGGCCTGGGGTCTTTATCCGTTTATTCCCGGTGATCTTGCCAAGACCGCTCTGGCCGCGATTGCCTTTCCGGCGACCTGGCGATTTCTGCAGCAGCGCGGTCTCGTGTGATGCGGGACGTTCTCGAAAAGCTGGAAGCCAAGCGGGACGAAGCGCATCTCGGGGGCGGCCAGCGCCGCATCGACGCCCAGCACGCCAAGGGAAAACTGACGGCGCGCGAGCGTCTCGATATCCTGCTCGATGCCGGGTCGTTTGAAGAATACGACATGTACAAGACCCATCGCTGCACGGATTTCGGGATGGAGTCGCAACAGATCGCCGGCGATGGTGTGGTGACGGGGTGGGGAACCATCAACGGTCGTCCGACCTATGTGTTCAGTCAGGATTTCACCGTGTTTGGCGGCTCGTTGTCGGAAACCCATGCGGAAAAGATCTGCAAGGTTATGGATCTGTCGATGCAAAACGGTGTGCCGCTGATCGGCCTGAACGATTCGGGCGGTGCACGCATCCAGGAGGGAGTGGCTTCGCTGGGCGGCTACGCCGAGGTCTTCTGGCGCAATGTGCAGGCCTCCGGTGTGGTGCCGCAGATTTCAGTGATTATGGGGCCATGTGCCGGCGGTGCGGTCTATTCGCCGGCGATGACGGATTTCATCTTCATGGTCAAGGACACCAGCTACATGTTCGTGACCGGTCCGGACGTGGTCAAGACGGTGACCAATGAGGTGGTGACGGCGGAGGAACTGGGCGGTGCATCGACCCATACGAAGAAATCCTCAGTGGCCGATGGTGCCTATGACAATGATGTGGAAGCGCTGCTGGAAGTGCGTCGCATGTTCGATTTCCTGCCGCTGTCCAACCGCAAAACGGCACCGGTGCTTCAGACCGGCGATCCGGTTGAACGACTGGAGCCGAGCCTCGATACACTGGTCCCGGACAATCCCAATCAGCCCTATGACATGCATGAGGTGATCGGCAAGATCGCCGATGAAGGGAATTTTTTCGAAATCCAGCAGGATTTCGCCGGCAATATTCTGTGCGGTTTCATCCGGGTGAATGGCAGCACGGTCGGTGTCGTGGCCAATCAACCGATGGTGCTGGCCGGATGTCTGGATATCGACAGTTCGAAAAAGGCCGGGCGGTTCGTCCGTTTCTGCGATGCTTTCAACATTCCGATCCTGACGCTTGTCGATGTGCCCGGGTTTTTACCCGGAACCGCGCAGGAATATGGCGGCATCATCAAGAACGGCGCCAAATTGCTGTTTGCCTATGCGGAGGCGACGGTGCCGAAAGTGACCGTGATTACCCGCAAAGCCTACGGCGGCGCCTATGACGTCATGGCGTCCAAACACATCCGGGCCGATGTGAATTATGCTTGGCCCACCGCTGAAATCGCGGTCATGGGCGCCAAGGGTGCAACCGAAATCCTCTATCGCTCCGAGCTTGACGATGCGGACAAGATTGCCCAGCGAACCAAGGACTACGAGGATCGCTTCGCAAATCCGTTTGTCGCGGCCCAGCGCGGGTTTATCGATGAGGTCATCATGCCGCATTCGACCCGCCGGCGTGTGGCCAGAGCCTTCGAACTATTGAAGACCAAGCAGGCTGAGGCGCCGAGACGCAAACATGACAATATCCCGCTGTGAGGCCCGTTCCGATGTTCAATAAGATTCTGGTCGCCAACCGGGGTGAGATCGCCTGCCGTGTTTTCAAATCGGCCAAACGGCTGGGGATCGGAACGGTTGCGGTCTATTCGGAGGCCGACCGCAATGCGCTGCATGTGCAGATGGCCGATGAAGCCGTGTTGATCGGCGGCGCACCGGCGAGCGAGAGCTATCTGGTCATCGACCGGATCATCGACGCCTGCCGGCAAACCGGTGCCGAAGCGGTGCATCCGGGCTATGGCTTCCTGTCGGAACGGGCCGAATTCGCCGAGCGGCTGGCGGCGGAGGACATCGTTTTCATCGGGCCGCCACCCGGCGCGATCACGGCGATGGGCGACAAAATTACTTCGAAGAAGATTGCCGCAGAGGCGAAGGTCTCGACCGTTCCCGGGCATATGGGGCTGATCGATGATGCTGCGCACGGAGTCATCATCGCCTCGGAAATCGGCTATCCGGTGATGATCAAGGCCAGTGCCGGCGGTGGCGGCAAGGGCATGCGCATCGCCTGGAACGACGAGGAAGCCCGGGAGGGATTTGAACGCTCGAAGTCGGAAGCGGCCTCGAGTTTCGGCGATGACCGGATCTTCATCGAGAAATTCGTGACCGAGCCGCGCCACATAGAAATCCAGGTGCTGGCCGACCGTCACGGCAACTGCATTTATCTGGGTGAACGGGAATGCTCCATTCAGCGGCGCAACCAGAAAGTCATCGAAGAGGCGCCATCGCCATTTCTTGATGAGGACACGCGCCGCCGGATGGGCGAGCAGTCCGTCTCGCTCGCCAAGGCGGTGGATTATGCGAGCGCCGGAACCGTCGAGTTCATTGTCGACAAGGACCGCAATTTTTATTTCCTGGAAATGAATACGCGGCTGCAGGTCGAGCATCCGGTGACGGAACTGGTCACAGGGATCGATCTTGTCGAGCAGATGATCCGCGTTGCTGCCGGCGAAGAATTGTCGATCCGCCAGGCGGACATCGACATGAATGGCTGGGCAATGGAGAGCCGCCTTTATGCCGAAGATCCCTATCGCAATTTCCTGCCATCCATCGGGCGGCTGACCCGCTACCGGCCACCGGCGGAAGGATCCAACGATAACGGTACCCGTGTGCGCAACGATACCGGCGTCTATGAAGGCGGCGAGATTTCGATGTATTACGATCCGATGATCGCCAAACTGTGCACCTGGGGCAGGGACAGGGATGCGGCGATCGCGGCAATGGGTGATGCGCTGGATGGTTTCGAGATGGAGGGCATCGGCCACAATCTGCCTTTCCTGTCGGCGGTGATGGAGCATGACCGGTTCAAGGCCGGCAATCTGACCACGGCCTTTATCGAAGAAGAGTATCCGGATGGATTTCGGGGTGTCGATCCCAATGCACAGATGCTGTCGCGATTTGCGGCTGTCGCCCTGCTGCTCCAGACGATTGAGGACGAGCGGCTGAAATCGATCGCCGACCCGCGCTTCGTCTCTGAAAGAACCACCGTTGACGACATCGAGCGGACCGTGCGGATCGCCGGATGGAACATTCCGGCAAAGCTAATTAAGGAGCGGTCCGGCTTTACGGCCCATATCGGCGATTCCGCACCGATGATACTTGAAACTGAATGGATGCCGGGAGATCGGCTGGCCAATATGCGGATCGCCTCCGAACCGTGCGCCTTTAAGATCGATCCGGTGGCGGGCGGTTACCGGCTTCGTCATCGCGGTGTCGACCTGACAGTCCTCGTTCTGACCCACCGGGTGGCTGAACTGGCGGCGCTGATGCCTGAGAAAACACCGCCCGACACCTCGAAATTGCTCCTCTGCCCGATGCCCGGACTGGTCGTGAAACTGCATGTTGCCGTTGGGGAAAAGGTGGTTGAAGGCCAGCCGCTGGCGATCGTCGAGGCAATGAAAATGGAAAATGTGTTGCGGGCGCAAAAGGCTGGAACCGTTGCCAGAATTCCGGTCAGTGAGGGCGACAGCCTGGCGGTGGACGAGATTATCATGGAGTTTGAGGCATGACCCCGGATCTGACCCCGCTTGCGATACACCGCGAACAGGTGTTTCTGGAGCGCCCCATCGGCCGCTTGTCATATGGATGCTGGCGGTTTCCCGGCACCTCGCAGGAGAGCGTCGGCGAAAAGATTGATATGGCCCTGTCCGTCGGCGCGAACCTGATCGACACCGCCGCCATTTACGGCTTTGGCGGTGCCGGTTTCGGAGAGGCCGAGGCGATGCTGGGCCGGCATATGGCCGACCGTCCTTCTTTGCGCGACGAGATCGTTTTGGTCACAAAAGGCGGCATCACGCCGCCATTGCCCTATAATTCTTCCGCGGATCATCTTACCGCGTCCTGCGAAGCGTCGCTGAAACGTCTTCAAACCGACCGGATTGATGTGTTCCTGGTTCACAGACCCGACAATCTGACCGGCCATGAGGAGGTCGCCGGTGCGCTGTCGGCGCTGGTCAGGAGCGGCAAGGTTCGTGCCGTCGGCGTTTCCAACTACACGCTGGAGCAGACGCGGGCTCTGCGGTCCTATCTGGATGTGCCATTGGCCGTGACCCAGCCGGAGATTTCCGCCTGGGCGACGCAGGCCCTGACGGACGGCACGCTGGACCATGCCCAGACGTCCGCCTTACTGCCGATGGCCTGGTCCCCGCTTGCCGGCGGCGCGCTTGCAACGGGCGTCAAGCCCTCCGGAAGCGGTGACCGGCGGTTTGAAGACCTTATCGCCGCCCTTGATCGGATCGCCGCCGAATCCGACACCAGCCGCGACTGCGTCGCCCTTGCCTGGCTGCTGGCCCATCCGGCCGGGATCGTTCCCATCATCGGCACCCAGTCACCCGATCGTATTCGGTCTGCTGCCGGCGCGTTCGACGTCACCATGAACCGACAGGACTGGTACGCCATATTCGAAGCCAGCCTCGGCCAGAAGATGCCCTGAGAACCTGCGGTTTCGATCCAAGGAGGCCGAAATGACCAAGACAAGACGCGACTGGCTCGACCTGGCGTCCGGCGAGATGAAGGGTGCGGATCCGAAAACGCTGGAGTGGCGCACGCCCGAGGGAATCACCGTCAAGCCGCTCTATACGGCGGAGGACGTCTCATCCCAGGCGGCCGGCGAGTTGCCAGGCTTCGCGCCCTTTACGCGTGGCGTGAAGGCCACGATGTATGCGGGCCGGCCTTGGACCATTCGCCAATATGCCGGCTTCTCGACAGCAGAAGATTCCAACGCCTTCTACCGGAAAAACCTTGCCGGAGGTCAAAAGGGCCTGTCCGTCGCATTCGATCTGGCCACGCACCGGGGTTATGATTCCGATCATCCACGGGTTGTCGGCGATGTCGGAAAGGCCGGCGTGGCGATCGATTCGGTGGAGGATATGAAAATCCTCTTTGACGGGATTCCGCTGGACCAGATGTCGGTGTCGATGACCATGAACGGTGCGGTCATTCCGGTGCTTGCCATGTTCATCGTTGCAGGGGAAGAGCAGGGCGCTGCCCGTTCATCGCTATCGGGCACCATACAGAACGACATCCTCAAAGAATTCATGGTGCGCAACACCTATATTTACCCGCCGGATGCATCGATGCGCATCGTTGCCGATATCATTGACTTTACCGCACGGGAAATGCCGAAATTCAACTCCATATCCATTTCCGGCTATCACATGCAGGAAGCCGGTGCGACCCTGGCGCAGGAGCTTGCCTATACGCTTGCCGACGGCATGGAATATGTCCGGGCCGCGATGCGCAAGGGGCTGGATGTCGATGCTTTTTCGGGCCGTCTGTCGTTCTTTTTCTGCATCGGCATGAATTTTTTCATGGAAACCGCCAAACTGCGTGCCGCGCGCCGGCTCTGGGCGTGGATCATGACCGATTTTGGTGCAAAATCCGAGCGATCCAAGATGCTGCGGACCCATTGCCAGACCTCCGGTGTGTCGCTGACCGAACAGGATCCCTACAACAATGTCGTGCGCACGGCATTCGAGGCAATGGCGGCGGTGCTGGGCGGAACCCAATCGCTTCATACCAATTCCTTTGACGAGGCACTGGCGCTGCCGACTGAGTTTTCCGCACGCATTGCGCGCAACACGCAACTCATCCTTCAGCATGAGACCGGTATTGCCAATGTCGTTGATCCGCTCGGCGGATCCTATTATGTCGAATCCCTGACGGATGCGCTGGCGGATGAAGCCTGGCGGATGATCGAGGAGGTCGAGAGCCTTGGTGGCATGACAGCAGCGGTAGAGCAGGGGCTGCCCAAAATGCGCATCGAGGAGGCGGCAGCGCGGCGGCAGGCCCGGATCGACAAGGGTGAAGACGTGATCGTCGGTGTCAACCGCTACCGGCTGGAGGACGAACCGCAGGTCGATATTCTCGAGATCGACAATGCCAAGGTGCGGCTTGCGCAGATCGCCCGGTTGAAATCCGTTCGCGCCGGCAGAAACCAGGCGCAGTGCGATGCGGCGTTGGCGGCGCTTCAAACGGTGGCGGAAAGCGGCGAGGGTAACCTGCTGGAGGCCGCCATTGAGGCGGCACGCCAGCGGGCAACGCTCGGCGAAATCTCCGATGCCATGGAGCGCGCCTTCAACCGCCACAAGGCAACCGCGCGGATGATTTCGGGCGTCTACGGGGAAGCTTATCAGGGTGATACCGAGTATGAGGCCGTTCAAAGAAAGATCGGCGCCTTTACCCAAGACCGCGATCGGGCACCCCATATTCTGGTCGCCAAGATGGGGCAGGACGGCCACGATCGCGGCGCCAAGATCATTGCCAGCGCATTTGGCGATATGGGCTTCGATGTTTCACTTTCCGATATGTTCGAAACACCGGAGGAAGTGGCCTCGAAGGCGATCGATCTCGATGTCGATGTGATCGGGGTTTCGTCGCTGGCGGCCGGTCATCGCACCCTGGTGCCGGAACTCATAGACTGCCTGAAGAAGCAGGGCCGGCAGGACATCATCGTCGTTTGTGGCGGCGTCATACCGGAACAGGACTATGCCTTTCTTCGAGAGGCGGGTGTCGCCGAGATATTCGGACCGGGATCGAATGTCATCGATGCGGCCAACTCGGTTCTGGCCGGTGTGAGCGGGCAATTGCGCAACCGGTAGGTCATTGTTTTCCTGATATCCTGAATCAGGAAAACGCAACAGGCCGCTCATTCAAAAGCAGAATCATCAAATGTTCAAGTGGCCCGGTTCCACCGGATGTCTTTATGGTTCAATGCGGTAGAAGCGGCGGGCCGTTTCGCCGAACACCGCCTGATGAACGTCGTCCGGCACGAGGGCTTCGTAGGCTTCGACGATCTGTGTGTAGGACGAACTGAGGCTGTCGACGGGGAAATTCGAGCCGAACATGCATCGTTCAGCCCCGAACTGCTCAAGGCAGGTTTCGACAATCGGGCGAATGGATTGCGGCGTCCAGTCATGCTCGAACATGCCGAGGCCCGACAATTTGCAGAAAACATTGGGCAGCCCAGACAGGTGGCGAAGGGAAGTCTCCCAACGGCGCAGGCCTTCGGTCGAACGATCATGCGGCGAACCGGCATGACACAGCACCACGGGCAATTGCGGCACCTGTGCCAGTAGAGCACCGGTTGCCGGCATCAATTCGGGGATCAGTTGCAGGTCGAACGAAAGGTTTCGGTCGGCAAGGCGATGGAGACCCTCCAGGAAAGCCGGATTGTCCAACAGGGTGTTGGTGCCGGTCTGCCGGTCCTCCTGCGGTGCGCGGCCGACAATCTGCCGGACACCGCGTAGCGATGACAATGTCGCCAGCGCGTCCAGCTGCGCGTCGCGGTCTTCGGCCGTCAGATCGCAAAAGGCGACCTGCGCCAGGGGCCAATCCGGATTCTCCTGGGCGACGGTGTGCACCCAGCGTGCTTCCGCCAATCCGTCTTCGGCGCCGACCTGTATGTGGACAGACGCGTTGAAACCGTGCGCCTCTGCGTCGGCCCGGAACTCTTCAAGCAGGTAGTCGCGCTGAATCGGTGCCGGATCGCCGAAAAAACGCTTTTCGCCGCGCGCCATCAGCCACGGATAGTTGACGGCCTTCAGGTCCCAGAGGTGATGATGCGCGTCAATCTTCATGAATCACCATTTCCTGTGAGCGTGCGATCAGATCCACACCCATCTGATCGAACAGATGCAGATAGTCGAGCAAAACCCAGTTTTCCATGATCTTGCCGTCAGCGCAGCGATAAAAATCCATGACCCGTAGTGTCAGCGTCCTGTTGGTGGCGGCGACACCGAGATAGTCGCCCCGGTGGGTCATGGTCATGGATGGCCAGCCGGAGATGGCCGCGTAGTCGCCGTCGCCGATGCGGCAATAGTGGTTGCCGCCCTTGCGATCCGGAAACGCACGCAGAAAGGGTTCGCGGTGGTCCTTGACGAATCCGCTCCAACGATAGTTCGAACCGATACCGGCCGGTCCATACCACAGCATGTCCTCGTGCCAGTAGCCGTCCCTGCCGGTTTGGGCTTTGGAGTCGAAGGTATCCGGATTGAATTTGTGAAGATCGCGAATCATGCCTTCGATGATGTCGAGCGACTGTTCGCCGCGTTCGCGGTGGTCCGGCAGAACGCCGTCATGGGTGGCGGGTCCGGGAAACAGCATTTCCGTGCCGAGCACTGCCGGCAATGGAAACCGGCCCGCCTGCCGCATCAGGTCGAGAAAGTCGATGATCAGCTTGGCTTCCGCGATCCGGCCGTCTTCAATGCGATAGAATTCCCCCGAACGCAGAAAGCTCAGACGGGTACTGGGGCTCAGACCAAACAGCGGTGCATCGAAATTGCCCAGATAGTGGGTGACCGAGGCAATCCAGCGTCCGCCGACGTCGCGCCGATTGTCTCCACCAATGAAAATTTCATCCCGGCGGCGCGTTTGCGATAGAGCCGTGCGCAGCGGTTGGATCAATCCGGTCAGGACTTCCGTCGCGCCGCGGAGCTGTCCGACAGGGGAGGAGACATCCCAGACCGTGTCGTCGGTCAAGGCCTCGGACAGCCGCGCTTCGAGTTCCGATTCCGGACACATAATCAATGTGTTGAGTTGGTTGCGCGCGATGGCGCGAAAGTCGTCTGACATCAAGTTATCCCAACAGTTTGCATACGAATGCAGAAAATCCTTGCCAAAGTCGGCGATCTGAGTCTAGCCTAATTGCATACCTATGCAAGGAATAGGTGACGGGAGGACGGAATGGCTGAAATTCAGTTGCGCAATATCTCCAAGCGATGGGGAAATTTCGTTGGCGTTGACAATTTCGACCTGACGATTGCGGATCAGGAATTCCTCGTTCTGCTGGGGCCGTCCGGATGCGGGAAAACCACCACCATGCGCATGGTCGCCGGGCTGGAGGATGCGACGGAAGGGGAGATCATCGTCGACGGCCGCGTGGTCAATGACCTCGATCCCAAGGACCGCGATGTTGCCATGGTTTTTCAATCCTACGGCCTTTATCCGAACATGAATGTCTACGAAAACATCCGCTTCCCGTTGAAGGTCCGCAAGATCGACCCGGCAACCCATGATGAACGGGTCATGCGGGCGGCGCGGATGGTTGAACTGGAGGAGTTCCTGCACCGCAAGCCGGCCGAGCTTTCGGGCGGTCAACGCCAGCGTGTCGCGCTGGCGCGGGCGATCGTTCGCGAACCGAATGTGTTCCTGATGGATGAGCCGCTGTCCAATCTCGACGCGAAGCTGCGTGTGTCCACCCGGGCCCAGATCAAGAATCTCTCGCATGAACTGAAGGTCACGACGATTTATGTCACCCATGACCAGATCGAGGCCATGACCCTTGCCGATCGTGTCGTCGTCATGAGCAAGGGCGTGGTCCAGCAGGTCGGCTCCCCGACCGAAATTTACGACAATCCGGCGAACACGTTCGTTGCCAGCTTTATCGGCTCGCCGGCCATGAACCTGATGGAAGGAACGGTGACAGACGGTGTCTTTGAAGCCGAACATGTGCGCATTGCCGGCCTCACCGCACCGAACGGGCCGGTGACACTCGGATTTCGGGCCGAAGACGCCAAGGTCAGCGAAACACCGGCCGAAATCAACGCGCCGGTTTACACGATGGAGCTGCTGGGTGATGCGACCATGATCACCCAGAGGGTCGGTGGTGCCTTCGTTTCGGTCAAGGCCGGAAAGGAATTCAGGGCAGAGATCGACGATACCGTCTCGATCGCCATTGCAGCGGACATCTGCCACCTGTTCAACACGCAAACAGGCGAACGCATTGCGGGGTGACGACCCCCGAAATGGCCCGCTTTTGTCAGGTGCGGGTCCCTCAACAGCTGCACGATCTTGAGCGGCAGCCGAAACAACACCGGGAGAACAACATGTATCTGAAGAAACTAGCACTGGCAGGCGCCATCACGCTCCTTTCCACCACCGCATGGGCTGGTTGCGCCTTTGAAAACACGGTTCCCGTGAAATCCTTTTCCGCCGGGTTCGAAGCCTGGAAGTCGGTGACCGAAGCCATGGCGGAATGCGGTAATTTCAGTGCCGAACTCGATCAGGAATTCAGAACCAAACAGCCGTCGGCGTTTGCCGCCAATCCGGCATTGTACCAGATCGGGGGCGTCTCAAACGGCACGATCACGCCGCTGATCAATGAAGGCACGATCCGGCCGCTCGATGATCTGGTCGCCAAATACGGACAGAACCTGACCCCGAACCAACTGATCGCGATCGATGGCAAAGTCATGGCAGTGGCCATGATGGTGAACACCCAGCACCTGATGTTCCGCAAGGACATACTGGACGAGCTCGGGATCGATGTGCCGGTCACCTGGGACGATGTTCTGGCCGCAGCAGCGAAAATCAAGGAGGCCGGCGTCGTCGAATATCCGCTCGGCGGCACCATGAAAACCGGCTGGAACCTGGCTCAGGATTTCAACAACATGTTCCTTGGCTTCGGCGGCACCTTCGTCAATGCCGACAGCACACCGGCGGTCAATTCCGAAGCCGGCATCAAGGCGCTTGAGAAAATGAAGGAACTCACCGCCTATATGGACCCGGAATATCTGGTGTCCGATTCCACCTATGTCCAGCAGCAGTTCCAGCAGGGCAAGATCGCCATGGCCAATCTGTGGGCGTCGCGTGCGGCCGCGATGGATGACGCCAATGAATCGCAGGTCGCCGGAAAGGTGGACACGGCATCCGCGCCGCTTGCCATGCAAGGCGGCGCACCGGCCACGACCCTGTGGTGGGACGGCATCGTCATCGCCAAGAACATCACCGACGAAGAGGCCGATGCGGCCTTCCGCGTTGCGATGGAGGGATTGGACAAGGAAATGGTTCAGGCCAATAGCGACGAAGCTATCTGGCTCATCAATGGCTATGAGCCCAATCGTCTGGCAAATGGCGCCATCGCAGCCGCCACGGCAGACCCGGCGCCGGCGCCTTATCCATCCACCTCCCAGATGGGGATGATGCATACGGCGCTTGGCAACAATCTGGCATCGTTTTTCACCGGTGAAAGCACCGCCGAGCAGGCGCTTGCCAATGTCGAAGCCGAATATCTGAAATCGGCCAAAGAAGCCGGACTGATCAAGTAGGACTGCAAACGGGAGGGCCTTGTGCCTTCCCTTTTTTCGTTATGGGGAGGACGGGCCAGTGAAGTTCAAGACATTTGCAGCCTTCGTGGCGCCATCCATCTTCATGATGCTTTTGTTTATCGCAGCACCGCTTGTCAGCGTGTTCTCCCAGAGTTTCTATCTGACACAGCCGCAGTTCGAGACCGTCGAGGTTGAAAACTGTACAGCCGGGTTTCTCAAACAGACTTGTGTGACCGAAGAAAAGACGCGCCCCATTCTGGGTGACGATGGCAAGATCGTTACGGAAACCAAATATGTGGGCTGGCAGAGCTATACCAACGTTCTCGAACCGGAGCGGGTCTGGGCGGCGATTTCCGCGGGCAGCATTTCCGCGTTTCTGTCGATCGATTTCTGGAAAGCCTTACGGTTTACGCTCACGTTCACATTGATCACCCTGCCGCTGGTCATCATTGTCGGTCTGGCTCTTGCCGTTGCCGTCAACAATGCGACGCGCGCCATTCGCGGACCGGTGATCTTTGTATCGCTTCTGCCGTTTATCATCACGCCTGTTATCGGCGCGCTTTCGATTCGCTGGCTGTTTGTCGGTGACGGCATCATGACGGCGTTTCTGGAGTGGTGGCTTCAGCGTGACATTGCCCTTTTTGCTCAAGGCTGGACGATCGAAATCCTGATGATCGGCTATCGGGTCTGGCACGTGGCGCCCTTCGCCTTCGTGGTTCTGTATGCCGGTCTTCAAACCGTCAATCAGGACACGCTGGAGAGTGCCATCATCGACGGTGCCAGCCGCTGGGAACGCCTTCGCTACGTGGTCATTCCTCACCTGATGCCGCTGATCATCTTCCTGTCGCTGATCCACCTGATGGACAGCTACCGGGTGTTCGATGAAATCATCGGCTTCTCCAGCGAGGCCCACGTGATTTCGCTGCAGTGGCTGACCTTCGACCTTCTGACCCCTGATGACAGCGGCAACCGCTCCATATCGCGGGCATCGGCCAGCGCCATGCTGACCATGATCGGGATTGTCATACTTCTTTATCCGCTGCTGCGCCGGACCTGGCGCGATCACAAGGGGACAAGCTGATGAGTACCCCACGGGCTTTCCGCCAATCGACCGCTCTTCGTCTCAGTTCGGCAGGATTTCTGACCATCTGGTGCCTGATCGCGGCTTTCCCGATCTTCTGGATCGCTGTGATGAGCTTCAAGGAGCCGATCGACGCGTTCTCCGCCAATCCGTTGAACGTCATTTTCGGCCCGGTGACGCGGGCAAGGGGAAGCGGGCTGTCGGTTCCAGACATTCTGGCGGGCATCGTTCTGCTGGTCTTGACCGCTCAACTGGCCGTCAAATGGCTGCCCGGCATGGTGCGGCAATACTCGCCCTATGGCCAGGTCTGGTTCGGGTGGATCTGCGGATCGCTGCTGCTGGGGCTGGCCTTCGTCCTTATCTTTGTCGGCGCCTTGCCACCCATCATGAATGTCATCAATTCGGCACTGGGCTCACTCGGCAATCCGGTGATCGGCCTGACCACGGAGCATTATTCGGCGGTTTGGTGGGACAATGAATTCTACCGCAATTTCATCAATTCGTTGATCGTCACCACCGGCGTTGTAACGGTGTCTCTGACATTCGGTACCCTTGCCGGATACGGGCTGGCGCGCTCCGGCTCCAACCTGGCATTCTGGATCCTGATCATTGCCCTGGTGTTTCGGGCGCTGCCGCATTCGGTCCTGGTTGCTGGCTATCTGCCCTGGTTCATAAACTCGGCCGAGATATTGCGGCCCTTTCTCGGAGATGCCGCGCCGACGCTTTACGGCAAGCCATTCGCCGTGATCGCTGTGCTGGTCGCCATCAACCAGCCCTTTACCATCTGGATGCTGCGGTCCTTCTTCCAGAATATCCCGGCCGAACTGGACGAGGCGGCTCGGGTCGATGGATGCACCCATTTCCAGGCTTTTCGCTGGGTGATCATGCCGGTGATGTGGCCGGGTGTCATCACCACGGGCCTGTTCAGCTTCCTGCTCGGATACAATGATTACCTGGTGACATCGCTTTTGCTCGATGCGCAGAACCAGACCATGGTTCCGGCCATTGCGGGTTACTTCAACCGGGAGACGACGACCACCGACCAGGTGGAAGCCGTTGCCGCCGCGGTCTCGATCACCGCGCCACTTTTCCTGCTTGTGATGATCTTCCAGCGGCAGATCGTCAGCGGACTGACGGCCGGTGCAGTGAAGGGGTAATGTCCGGCGTCATGCAATGCAAAACCAGGAGAGGGCGTCAATGAAAGGATCGCGACCGCAGCAGGCGGTGTTGTCAAGAGACACGGACCTGTCCAAAACGGATGCGACCAGAACGGTGATCGAAAACATGGTCGACGGGCTCAATGATCACCGCATTGGTGATATCGGAGAGTTCTTCGCCTCGGACTTCCGCTGGATGGGCAATTTCGGCTGTGGCACCAAGGACGGGATCAGGGCCTTTCAGGACAATTGGCAAAAACCGTTTCAGGCGGCATTTTCCGACAAGAGCTGCGTCGACGAGGCGCGGCTTTACATGGGGGAGTGGGCGGCGGCCTTCGGCCGGCAAGAGGCGACTCACAGCGGCGTCTTCATGGGCATCGCACCGACCGGCAAACGGGTCGAGATCCGCTATATGGATTTCTGGAAGGTCGTTGACGGCAAGATCATCGACAATTGGGTGATGGTGGACTTTCCGCATGTGCTCTCACAGCTCGGTGTGGATGTTTTTAAAGGCGAGGGGTGGGAAGCGTTTGATCGCGGTGACAAACAACCGCCCGCGCCGGCGTAGGAAGGGAATTTGTATGTCAGTCGAGTATCTTAAACGGGGAAAGCCGGACGCTGAGCGGTCCGAGGATGATGCGAAGGTGCGCCACATCGTTGAGGCCACGCTGTCCGATATCGAGGCGCGGGGCGATACCGCGGTGCGCGAGCTGTCGCAAAAATTCGACAATTACACGCCGGAGGCCTTTCGGCTGACATCCGGCGATATCGAGGCGCTGATGAACCGGGTGTCATCGCGCGATATGGACGACATCAAATTCGCCCAGGCACAGGTGCGCAATTTTGCCCAGGCCCAGCGGGATTCGATGCTCGACATCGAGGTCGAAACCTTGCCGGGTGTAATCCTCGGACACAAGAACATTCCGGTGCAATCGGTCGGCTGCTACGTGCCAGGCGGCAAATTTCCGATGGTGGCGTCCGCCCATATGTCGGTGGCGACGGCATCGGTCGCCGGCGTGCCGCGGATCATCGCCTCGACCCCGCCCTTCAAGGGAGAGCCCAACCCTGCGGTGATCGCGGCGATGCATCTGGGCGGTGCCCACGAAATATATGTTCTCGGTGGCATCCAGGCCGTCGGCGCCATGGCGATCGGGACGGAGACCATCGATCCCGTGCATATGCTGGTCGGTCCGGGCAATGCCTTCGTGGCCGAGGCAAAGCGGCAATTATACGGCCGGGTGGGTATCGACCTGTTCGCCGGACCGACCGAGACGATGGTGATTGCTGACGAGACGGTCGATGCCGAAATCTGTGCCACGGATCTGCTGGGGCAGGCCGAGCACGGCTACAATTCACCGGCCGTGCTGCTGACGACCTCACGCCGGCTGGCAGAAGCAACGCTGGTTGAAATCGACAGGCTGCTGACCATCCTCCCGACCGCGGAAACAGCGTCCGCCAGTTGGCGTGACTATGGCGAGGTGATTGTCTGCGATACCTATGAGGAGATGCTGGAAGTCGCCAATGACATTGCGTCCGAACATGTGCAGGTGATGACCGACAGGGACGACTGGTTTCTCGATCACATGACGTCCTACGGAGCGCTTTTTCTGGGTCCGCGGACCAATGTCGCCAATGGCGACAAGGTGATCGGTACGAACCACACGCTGCCGACCAAGAAGGCGGGACGCTATACGGGCGGCCTGTGGGTCGGCAAGTTCCTGAAAACCCACTCCTACCAGAAAGTGACGACGGACGAAGCGGCTGCACAGATGGGAGAATACTGTTCCCGGCTTTGCATGCTGGAAGGATTTGTCGGCCATGCCGAACAGGCCAATGTCAGGGTCCGTCGCTATGGCGGCCGCAATATCCCCTACGGTCAGGCGGCGGGATGAGTACCGTGAGGGATTGCGGAACCAGCCATGTCCGGTGACGTTCATAGCGAAAACAAGGCTCTGGTGCAGCCATTGCGCAGGGCGCTTTACGATTTCGAGCCCGATACGGTCCGTCGCGCCCTCGCCGGCGCTTTTCACCAGGATGCGCATATTGTCCTGGCCTTTCCGTTCGAAAATGTCGGCGGTCCGACTGATCTGTTGAACACCGTCCTGTTGCCTCTGCACGAGGCGTTGCCGGATCTCGAACGCCGCGACACCATTGTCATGGCGGGCGAATCCCTGCTGGGTGCAAACTGGGTGGGATGCGCGGGGTATTACACCGGGACATTCGTTGCGCCGTGGCTGGACATTCCGCCGACGGGCCATCAGATCTCGCTACGCTATCATGAATTCTACCGGATCGAGGACGGAAAAGTCGTCGAGATGCAAGCGCTTTGGGATATTCCCGAGGTCATGATGCAGGCCGGCGCCTGGCCGATGGCGCCGAGTCTTGGACGTGAATGGCATGTGCCCGGTCCTGCAACGCAGGATGGTCTCGTTCCCAGTCCCCATGACGAGAAACGATCGGCTGACAGTCTCAAACTGGTGTCCGATATGCTGGCGGCGCTGGGCAATTTTGCCGAAGGCGGTGTCGCCGCCATGCGGCTCGAAGATTATTGGCACCCGCGTTTCAGCTGGTACGGCCCATCGGGCATCGGGACGGCCCGGGGCATTGCCGGTTTTCGAAACTGGCATCAGATCCCGTTCCTCAACGCCATGCCGGACCGTGTCGGCTCCATCGGGCAGGGACACCTGTTCGGCGACGGGGACTATGTGGGTTTCACCGCCTGGCCCGGTATGCGCATGACCCTGTCTGGCAATGGCTGGCTCGGCATCGCTCCCTCGAATCGGAAGATCACCATGCGCAGCCTCGATTTCTGGCGGTGCGAGAACGGCCAGATTCGGGAAAACTGGGTGCTGGTCGATATTCTGGATGTTTATCATCAATTGGGCGTTGACGTCTTTGCAAGGCTGCGCGAATTCAACAAAGCCCGCAAACATCCGATGGAACAGGCCCGATGAGAACACTGCCGAAAACTCCCTCTTTTCGCCTTGACGGCAAAACAGCGCTGATCACCGGCGCGACCTCGGGAATCGGTGAGGGGTGCGCTGTGGCGTTGGCCGAAGCCGGGGCGGATGTGGTGCTGAATGCCCGCAATCAGGACCGGCTGGAGGAATCGGTTCGCCTGTTCCAGGACCAGGGATGGAACGCGCGCGCACTGCCATTCGACGTCGGTGACATTGAGCCGATGCAGGCGGCGGTGGAGGCCAATGGCCCGTTTGATATCGTGGTCAACAGTGCCGGGCTGGCCCGTCACAGCCCGTCCGATCAGACAAACCCCGACGATTTCGATGCGGTGATGGATGTCAATCTTCGGGGTGCCTATTTCCTCATGCAGGCAGCTGCCCGGAGTCTGCTTGAAGCCGGGCGGGCCGGCTCATTGATCAACATCTCCTCGCAGATGGGCCATGTGGGCGGCATCGACCGGGCCGTCTATTGTGCTTCCAAACACGCCGTCGAAGGCTTCACCAAATCCATGGCGATCGAATTCGGGCCGCATGGTATCCGCGTCAACTCGGTCTGCCCGACCTTCATCCGGACACCCTTTACCGCCGCAACATTCGACGATCCCGAGCGCATGCGCTGGGTGACGGAGAAGATCAAACTCGGCCGGGTGGGCGAGGTTGAGGATATTATGGGTGCCGTGGTCTATCTGGCCTCGGATGCGTCCGCCCTGGTGACCGGTTCGGCACTGCTGATCGATGGCGGATGGACGGCGGGTTGATGGCGAACGAGAAGGTCACATCGACGCTTGTTGCCCGCCGCGCCGGGGTGAGCCAGTCCGCCGTCTCGCGGGTCTTTACACCGGGGGCCAGCGTGTCCCCGAAAACCGCTGAAAAGGTTCGCAAAATTGCCGACGAACTCGGTTATCGGCCAAATGTGCTGGCACGCTCGCTGATCACCGGAAAAAGCCGGATCATCGGTGTCGTCGTCGCCTATTTCGAGAACCAGTTCTATCCCGATGCCGTGGAAAAGCTGTCCAACGCGCTGCAGCGCGAGGGATATCACGTGCTGATTTTCATGGCCTCGCAGACCGCCGGCAATATTGACACCGTGCTGGAGGAGATTATCGACTACCAGGTCGATGCCCTGGTGGTCGCTTCCGTGGCGATGTCGTCGGATCTTGCCGAGCGCTGCGATGCGGCCGGCGTGCCTGTTCTTCTGTTCAACCGCGTTCAGGAGGATGAGCGGTTTTCATCCGTGACCTCGGACAACTGGTCGGGTGGCCGCAAACTGGCGGAATTCCTGATCGCCGGCGGGCACCGGAAAATTGCCCATATTGCCGGATGGGAAGGGGCGTCCACCCAGCGGGATCGGGAAGGCGGCTTCATGGCCGGGCTATCCGCTGCGGGGATGCAGCTTTACGACAGAACCGTTGGCGATTTCCATTTTGAGATTGCTCAAAAAGCCGCCCGTGACATGTTCGAAAAAGCGAGCCGGCCGGATGCTGTATTTGTCGCCAATGACCATATGGCGTTTGCCGTGATGGATGTCGTTCGCGATGAATTCGGGCTGCGGGTTCCACAGGATGTATCGATCGTCGGTTATGATGATGTGCCGATCGCAGCCTGGACGAGCTACGATTTGACCACTGTCCGCCAGCGGTCGAACACGATGGTGCAGGCGGTGGTCGATGCGTTGATGGCCAGGATTGACGATCCGCAGACCGAACCGGAGCAAATCACAATTGATGGACCGCTGATCGTGCGCGGATCCGCGCGAAAACCCGAAGGATGGCGTGAATGAGGGGCTTTGACACGAAGTTCAAGGATTTTCCGGACTATATTCTGGGGATCACCAAGGAGATCTGGGAAGATCGCGGCATCGCGACGCTGAACAAATATTATGCGCCGGATATCATTGTGCGGTCCCCGGGCTCGCTGGTTGTCGGCAATCGCGACGTCATTGCCGCAACAATGGCAACGATCGCCGAGTTTCCTGACCGCACCTTGCTGGGAGAGGACGTCATCTGGTCCGGAACTCCGGAAGATGGAATGTTGTCGTCGCACCGGCTGCTTTCCACCGCAACCCATCTGGGTGACGGGATCTACGGCAAGGCGACCGGCAAGAAACTGGTCTATCGCATCGTCGCGGACTGCCATGCGATCAACAATCAGGTCAATGATGAGTGGCTGATCCGGGATCAGGGGGCCGTCGTCCGGCAGATGGGTTGGGAGCCCAGAGACTATGCGCGTGATCTGATCGAACGGGAAGGCGGCTTTGAATCCTGCGTCAAACCGTTCACACCGGACATCGACCGGCAGGGCGCCTATCGCGGCACGGGAAACGACAATGAATGGGGCGAACGCTACGCCGATATTCTCTCCAGCATCATGAACGCCGACATGGCTGTTATCCCGCGGGAATATGATCGCGCTTGTCAGCTGGAATATCCCGGCGGCGTGACCGGTCATTCCTTCTCGGCTGCCGATCATTTCTGGATGGGCTTGCGCGCCAGCTTTCCAAGTGCAGCGTTCAGGATCGAACACAGGATCGGCCGTGACGATCCGCTGATGCCGCCGCGCGCCGCCATCCGATGGTCCCTGACCGGCCGCCATGACGGATGGGGCAGCCTGGGAACGCCAACCGGCGCCGAGGTGCATGTGATGGGTGCGTGCCATGCCGAATTCGGCCCCTGGGGTTTGCGACGCGAATATGTGCTGTTCGACGAAACCGCGATCTGGAAACAGATCATCTTGAAAACCGGCTGAGGGTCGGCATTCGGCCGCGGGTCTGCGCGCAGCGGCCGGGCTGTTGAAGACGAAGGAGGAATGCGTGTCACGCATCAAGGTCACACATGTGGGGTCGCTGCCGCGCACCCAGGAGGTCGTCGACTTCATTTTCGCACGGGAAAAGGGCGAAACCTATGATCAGGCGGCCTTCGACGCCTGTATGGCGCGCAGCGTGTCCGATACGGTCAAACGCCAGGTTGAAAACGGCGTTGATATCGTCAGCGACGGCGAAACGTCGAAAATATCCTACGCCACCTATGTCAAGGACCGGTACACCGGCTTTTCGGGTGACAGTCCGCGCAATGCGCCGGCAGATCTGAAAGCCTTTCCGGGCTTCCTGAAGCGTCTTGCCGATTCCGGCGGCACCGCCGATTATGCCCGTCCCAAATGCACCGGACCGGTGCAGGCCAAGGATCATGACGATCTCAACAAGGATATCGCCAATCTCAAATCGGCAATGACCGAACACGGCGCCGGGGGCGGATTCATGAACGCGGCCTCGCCGGGCGTGATCTCCCTGTTTCTTCCCAATGACCATTACCCGGATCGTGAGGCCTATCTGGCGGCGCTGGCCGAGGCGATGAAGGACGAATATGAGACCATTGCCGCTGCCGGTCTGACGCTGCAGCTCGATTGTCCCGATCTGGCCCTGTCACGGCACATGCTGTTTCCGGATCTGTCGGACGACGCGTTCGTGAAGATCGCGCGGATGCATGTCGAAGCCCTCAATCATGCGCTGCAGAATGTTCCGGAAGAACAGATCCGGGTCCACATCTGCTGGGGCAATTATGAGGGGCCGCATATCTGCGACATCGACATGGACAAGGTCTTCTCCATTCTGATGGACACCAAGGCTCGCTATGTCCTGTTTGAAACATCGAACCCGCGACACGCCCATGAATGGACCGTATTTCGGGATCGCAAATCCGAAATTCCCGACGATAAGGTGCTGATCCCCGGCGTGGTCGACACGACGACCAATTTCGTCGAGCATCCCGAACTGGTCGCGCAGCGCCTCGAGCGTTTCGTATCGATTGTCGGTGCGGATCGGGTCGTCGCCGGATCGGACTGCGGCTTCGGCACCTTTGCGGGCTACGGTGCCGTGGATCCGGATATTGCCTTTGCCAAAATCAAGGCGCTGTCCGACGGCGCGGCGCTGGCAAGCGCCCGTCTATGACGCCACTGGTGCTCATTCCGGGCATGATGTGTGATGCCCGGCTTTTCAGGCCGCAGATCGACGCCTTTTCCCATCAATGGCCGATTCATCTGGCGCCGATCGGCGGGGACGATACGGTTGAGGCCATTGCAGCGCATGTGCTGCAGCATGCGCCGCCCCGTTTTGCGCTGGCGGGCCTGTCGATGGGCGGTATTATCGCCATGCAGATTATGGCGACGGCACCGGAACGGGTGGAACGGCTGGCCCTGCTCGATACCAACCCGTGGGCGGACTCGCCTGAGATGAGCGCGAACCGCGACCGGCAGATTGCCCTGGTCCGTCAGGGCAAGTTGGCCGCAGTGATGCGCGACGAGATGAAGCCGAACTATCTGGCGAACGGCCCCGGTAGGGGGCGCATACTGGATCTTTGCATGGATATGGCGCTGATGCTTGGCGACGATGTCTTCGTGCGGCAATCGTCAGCGCTGAAAGTAAGGCCCGACCAGCGTGCCAATCTCGAAAGGGTCGATGTGCCGACACTGGTCTTGTGTGGTGCGCAGGATACGCTGTGTCCGCTCGACCGCCACGAAGAGATACACCGCCGCATCCCGCAGTCGAACCTGCTGCTCATCGACGGGGCAGGGCACCTGCCGACGCTGGAACAGCCGGCAGCAACCAATCGCGCCTTTCGCGATTGGCTCGAAAGCTGAAACCGGTTGTCAGGCGGTGGAGGTCAAGGGCTCCATTCCGTGCCGCTCCAGAATGGCGTTGATTTCTGCCAGCAGCGACAATGTCAAAGGGACACCGTCTGCCAGACGGGCGAGGCGGGTTTCGTTTTCGATTTCGCCGGGGATGTACATTTTTTTTGTCGCGTCCCACATGGGCGATGATTTGATGGTCTCGTAGAACGCATCCATACGGTTCAGATACTCGGATTCCTCCATCGCGATTGTCGGATCGATGGCGATCATCATGTGACCTGTCCCACTCGTGGCATCCGGCGACCCATACATGCTCTTGATGCCAAACTGATGGGCGCCGCCCGAGATGATGCCGCATAGAATATCGATCATAAGGGACAGTCCAAATCCCTTGTGACCGCCCAGCGGCAGCAGAAAGCCCTCGAATCCGGTATCGGGATCATCGGTTGGCCTGCCGTTCCGATCGGTGGCCCAGTCGAGGGGGATCTTTTCGCCCTTCTCACTGGCCAGCAACAGTTTGCCGCCGGCCACGGCGGACATGGAGATGTCCAGCATCAGCGGGAAGCCGCGGCTGGTCGGTGCACCGAAAGCAAGAGGATTGTTGCCGGTGATCGGCTTCGAGCCGCCCGGGACAACGAGATTGGGTTTGACATTGGTCATCGAAATGCCAATCAGACCGGCCTCCGTCGCCTGGCGGGCGTAGAGCGCTGCTGCACCATAGTGATTGGAATTTCGAACGGTAACCGCGCCGATTCCGTTTTGCCGGGCCAGTTCGATGGCGCGCTTCATGGCGCAATGTCCGACCACGTAACCCATGCCGCTATCGCCGTCCATGACCTCAAAGGACGAGCGGCCCTCAAGGGTCCGGATAGCCGGATTGGCCTTGATCACACCCGCCTCCAGACGCTGCACATAGATCGGAAGGCGCAACACACCGTGGGAATCGATGCCCCAGAGATTGGTCAGCACTATGTCCGCGGCGCATTGGCGGGCATTGGTGGCCGACATGTCGAGTTTTGCAAACAGTGCCGTCAGCGTGTTTTCGAGGTGCCGTGTGGGAACGGCGATGGTGTCGGCCACGATGGTCACGGTGTTTCTCCATCATCGTCCTCACCCGCAAACAGTGGATGGGTGGCCGCGCTCACCATGATCGATGCAAAAATGCAGGGGCGATCGCTGCGATTGTGCCAGGTGTGGGCCGTTCCGCGCTGAATCAAGACATCCCCGGCTTTCAGCAAAACCTCGCCTTCGTCGACAACCGAGTAGATTTCCCCCTGAAGGATGATGTTGTAATCGACCGTTTCGTTGCGATGCATGGATGGATCGGCAGCGCCATCAACAAGGATGTCGCTCGCCTCAAGTGCAGCGAAATCATCCTTTGCGATATCCTCCTGCTGTTGTTCGTCCGGCATGAATTCGACGATCCGAAAACGCGTGCCGCCGCGCGGCGGATGGTGGCGGATGGGGCGGTTGCCGGTGTCTTCGCTGCTTTCGAGATCGGCCAGGGGACCATCTGTTTCCCACAATTCGTGGAAGACCAGACCACGGCCCGGCTGTTCGAGGATGGATTGTGCCGGACCGTCGAACAGAAAGCGGCTCTTGCCATCCGCATCGTTGGCGGTCACGACCCGCCGCACTTTCATCGCCATGTAACTGTCCTTTTGCAGGTGCCAAACGGGGAAACCGAGATGTCATGAATAAATGTTGACAAAATTGCTGACAATTGCAATCCTTTTTCTGGAGGAAGCGCGTTTTGTTGGAATCGGGACGCCAAACTGGAGGAATGCAGATGTACAAATGGATCTCCCGCCGTGCCCTTTTGGCCGGTTGTGCCGCCGGTGTTGCGGCGGTTGTCGGCCTGACGGCTTTGACGGCGCAGGGGCTGGCTCAGGACAAGCCGCGCTATGCGATGCTGGTTCGGGTTTTGGGCAATACGGCTTTCGAACTGGCGCGCGTGGGTGCCCAGCAGGCGGCCGATGAACTCGGCGTGGAACTGATATATACCGGTCCAACGGAAAATTCTGCGGAAGGCCAGGTGGCGCTGATCGACTCGCTGATCGCGCAGCGGGTCGACGCCATCATGTTGTCGGCCAACGATGCGACGGCATTGACACCGTCGCTGCAGAAGGCCGCGCGGCGGGGCATCGCCGTGGTGACCTGGGACCAGGATACCGAAGCGGCAGCGCGCAAGCTCCACATTGCCTCGGCGACGAATGCGCTGATCACGCTCGGGCCGGCCAAGATCGCGCTGGACCTTGCCGGCGGTGAGGGCAAGATCGGTGTGATCTCCGGGCCGGCCAATTCGACCACGCAGAACGAGTGGGTTGACGAGCTGATCCGCCTGACGAAAGAGGAAGATGACTTCAAAGGCCTTGAGGTGGTTGAGGTCGCCTATGGCGATGAGCGCTCGGACAAAGCCTATAATGAAGCACTGGGCCTGGTGAACAAGCACCCGGATCTTGAAGTGATCGTCGCCTACAGTTCCATCGGCATCGCGGCGGCGTCCCAGATGGTGCGCGATCAGGATCTGATCGGCAAGGTTCAGGTCACCGGTCTGGGCTTTCCGAACGAAATGGTCGATCACGTGACGTCGGGCGCCACGCCGGCCTTTGCGATCTGGAACATGATCGATGTGGGCTACACCACCGTCTATGCCACGAAGGCGCTGATCGATGAAACCGTGTCCGGGGCGTCGGGCGATACCATCCCTGCCGGCCGGATGGGTGAGATTGCCATCGCCGACAACAACACGGCCGTCATGGGCGAGCTGTTCGTCTACAACAAGGACAATGTTGCCGAGGCTGCCGATCTCATCAAATCGCTGAGCAAGTAGATCTGATCCATGCGACCCGGTTTTGGTGTTTGCCGCTGACCAAAACTGTTTCATTCTCCCAGGAGTGGCGCCGCATGGCCGCCGGGCTCTGCCCGGTATGCCTGCGGCGCCATTTTTGAACAGGCCGAAATGACGGGCTATCCTGCGCCATGAGTGACCCCCTTCTTGAAGTTCGTGACCTTTCCAAACGTTTTGGTGGTGTCCAGGCGCTCAAGTCAGTGGGAATCAAAGCCTATCGCGGCAGGGTTCTGGGGCTGATCGGTGAAAACGGCGCCGGCAAATCGACGTTGGTCAAAAGCCTGACGGGCAACTATCAGCCGGATAGCGGATCGATTTCATTCGCCGGCGTCGACGTCCGGTTCGGCAGACCACAGGACGCCTCCGATGTCGGCATCGCCGCTATCCAGCAGGAGCCGTCAATGTTCGAGGACCTCACGGTTGCTGAAAACATATTTGTCGGCAGCCAGCCGCGCGGCAGGCGGCTGATCGACTGGCGCGAAATGCGAAGGCGCGCCCGCGACCTGCTGGTGGAAATCGGTGTCGCGCTCGATCCGGACAGCCCGCTGCGGGAACTCAGCGTGGCCGAGCGCCATCTCGTTTCACTTGCCAAGGCACTTTCATCCGACGCCAGCCTGATCATCTTCGATGAGCCCACCGCATCGCTGTCGCAGGCTGAAATACAGCATCTTTACGGGATCATTGAAGGGTTGACGGCCGCCGGCAAGGCCATCGTTTTCATTTCTCACAAATTCGATGAGATCTTTCGGATTTGTGACGATTATGCTGTCCTTCGCGATGGTGAAATGGTGCAGGATGGCGCCATTTCAGACGTCTCCGAGGATGATCTGATCCGGCTGATGGTCGGCAGAACGCTCAAGGATATCTATCCGAAGTCGGACGCACAGATCGGCGAAACGGTTCTCGAGGTCAAGGGTTTTAGCCATCCGACCGAATTCGCCGATGTCAGCTTTTCAGTCCGCCGCGGTGAAATTCTCGGATTCTACGGCTTGGTCGGATCGGGCCGCACCGAGACCATGGAAGCCGTCTTCGGCCTTAAGCCGGTCAGCAGGGGTACGATCCGGATCGAAGGCCGCGACTGGCGCATCGACTCGGCGCAGAAGGCAATGGAGGCCGGCATCGCCTATGTGCCGGAAGACCGGCAACGGCATGGTGCCATCCTGCCGTTTTCGATCCGCAAGAACATGTCGCTGCCCGTGTTGGGGACGATTGCCCGCTTCATTTTCCTCAATCAGCGCGCCGAAACCGACCTTTGTGACGAGTTTGGACGGCGCGTGCACATCAAGGCGGCCGGCTGGTCGCAGCCCGTGGAAGAACTGTCCGGCGGCAATCAGCAAAAGGTTGTCATTGGCAAATGGCTGGCGACCCAACCGAAAATTGTCATCCTGGACGAACCGACCAAGGGTGTCGATGTCGGCTCCAAATCCGCCGTGCACCACAACGTCGGGGACCTGGTTGCAGAGGGACTGTCCGTCATCATCGTGTCATCGGAACTGGAGGAGGTTCTGGGCATATGTGACCGGATCATCGTTATGCACAAGGGGCGCAAGTCGGCCGAATTCGACCGGGACAACTTCTCATCTGAGGCCATCGTCGCGGCCGCGACCGGCTATGCAGCGGCTTCGGATCCCCATCAAGGCGAGGCGGGCTGAGATGCAAACGGCCAACCCATCCGTTTCTAAAGACGCGCCCGTCGGCGGCAACCGGCATCGATGGCAGAGCCAGCGTCGGGAGATTATTCTGTTTGCGCTGATCGTGTTGATGATTATCATGATCGCGATACGCGCGCCGCAATATCTGGCTCTGACAAGCATCGATAATTTGCTGACCAATGCCGGATTTCTGGTCATTCTGGTGCTTGGCCAGTTGCCCGTCTTGCTTGCGCGAGGGATCGATCTGTCACAGGCCGCGGTGCTTGCTTTCTGCGGCATGATCCTGGCGATGCTTTCCCAGATCATGCCGGGCCTGCCGGCGATCGCCTATATCGTGCTGGCGCTTGTCATCGGAGGGGTGCTGGGTGCGATCAATGGCGGCGTGATCGCCTTTTTGAAAATTCCTCCGATCATCATGACGCTCGGCACGATGAGTGTGTATCGCGGTCTGGTCTACATCCTGAGCGACGGCGCCTGGGTGTCCTCCCATGAATTGTCCGATCGTTTCAAGGAATTTCCCGGTGGACAGGATTTTCTGTTGCCGAACATATTCTGGGTCGCGGCTGCCTGTGCGCTGCTGGTGTGGATCATGCTGGGCTTCACCCGCACCGGCCGCAACATCTACGCTGTGGGTGGCAATCCGGTCGCGGCACGCTATGCCGGTATTGCCCAGCGCCGTTGCGAGGTTCTGGTCTATGTACTGTCCGGCGCCCTGGCCGGGTTGTGCGGATATTTATGGACCGCCCGTTTTGCGATTGCCTATACGCAGGCCGCCGAGGGCAGGGAATTTGCCATCATTGCCGCCTGCGTCATCGGTGGCGTTAGCATCGCCGGGGGAAGGGGGTCGGTCGTCGGCGCCATCCTCGGGGCGTTCTTCATCGCCATCGTCGAAACGGCGCTTCCCTTTCTTCGGGTCAATCCGTTCCTGCAACTGGCCATCATCGGTGCGGTGATCCTGTTTGCGGTGGCCGCCAATGCGCGGGCGGAACGCCGCCCGGGCCGGCAAATCCTCAGCCGTAGCGAGAGCGAGCCGGCGGCTGTCGGACCGACGCGGGCGGAGGGTTCGATGTGAGCAGCGCCACCAGGAGACATGGAAACCGGATAGGGAGCTGGGAGGTCGGGCTGGTCGGGTTGCTGATCGCGGTGATCATCCTCAATAGCTCCCTGTCGCCCTATTTTCTCGACTATTACAATCTGATCGACAGCACATTCACCTTCTCCGAAAAGGCACTGATCGTGCTGCCGATGGCCCTTTTGATCATTGCCCGCGATATCGATGTCTCCGTCGCTTCAATCGTTGCACTGGCGGCCGTCTTCATGGGCGTGGCGGCCGATATGGGCGCTGCCACGCCCGTATTGATCGGCGTCGGCCTGCTGACCGGCCTGATCGCGGGCCTGATCAATGGTGCAATCGTCACCACACTCGGTGTGCATTCGATCGTCGTGACGATCGGCACCCTTTCGCTCTATCGCGGGATTGCCGTGGCGATAGTCGGCGACGGTGCCTATACAAGCTTTCCAGCGAGTTTCGCAGTGTTCGGCCGTCATTATGTCGGGGATGTCATTCCGCTGGAATTCATCATCTATGGTGTGGCCACGGTCATGTTTGCCGTGCTGCTGCACGCAACGATTTTCGGGCGGCGCATCTATGCCATCGGGACCAATCCGGAGGCGGCGCAGTATTCCGGGATTCCGATCTCTAAATATCGCGTCGCATTGTTTGCGTTGACGGGGCTGATGGCGGGGCTGGCTGCGGTGCTGCTGACGAGCCGTCTGGGCAGTGTGCGGCTCAATATCGCGACCGGCTGGGAACTTCAGGTGATCACCATGGTGGTGCTGGGCGGCGTCGGCATTGCCGGTGGCACCGGGACCATTTTGGGTGTCACGCTCTCGGTCTTTCTGATCGGGCTTCTGACTTTCGGCCTTTCGCTGATCAACGTCCCCGGAATTGTGATGAACATCTATATCGGCCTGATGCTGATTGCCGCCATTGCTGTGCCGAATGCCGGCAAATGGCTTGCCGCCACTTTTGACTCCAACCGCAAGGAAAGCTGAATGCCCCTCTATTTTGTTACGGAAAATGTCACCCGCGAAGCCTCGATGACGGTCAAGGACGCACCGGCGCGGGCCAAGGGTGTGGTGGAATTCGCTGCCTCGATGAATGTCACGATCATCGAATTCTTCTACTGCATGAATCTGTTCGACTTCATCATGAAGGTCGAAGCGCCGGATGACGAGACGGTGGCGGCCTTCGCCATGGCGGTGCAGAAATCAGGCAATGTGACGGCGCAGGTGACAAGAGCGTTCACGCAGGACGAGTGGGGCGCGCTGGTTGATCGGCTGCCCTAGGACCCGATGCGTCGCTTTGGCGCGCTCGACACCTCCGGCTCCGAATCGCCATATTTCATGCGATAGCGGCGTTCATATTCATCCACCTGGCGCAGGTCGAAATGCTGTTTGACAGTCTCGACCAGACGGTCGGTGCTGTAGCCCTCGAGAGCCTCGATAATGGCGGTGTGATGCTTGATGACCTGCTGCATGATGGGATCGATGCCGTATTTCATCGCCGTGATGACGTGCACCCTTGTGGCAAAGTCCTCGATCGCGGCGACCAAAGTGGCGTTGGAGCAGGCGGAAAACTGGACCCGGTGAAACTCGGTGTTGGAATGCAGGACCGCACGGTAGTCGCCATCCTCGATCGCTTTGGTGTGGCGGGCCTGGATGTCTTTCAGCGTCCGTGTAAGCTCCGCATCGGCCGGCAGGCGGGTGATGGCAGCGGCATGGCACTCCAGCAGCGCGCGGATGTCATAGATCTCGCGCACCTCCGTCGGCGGCATCTCGCGCACGAAGACACCGCGATTGGGCACACGCTCGACGAAACCGAGCTCGTCAAGGTGAACGAAAGCCTCGCGAATGGTGTGCCGGTTGACGTCGAACCGCGCCGCCAGCCGCTCTTCGATCAGCTTGTTGCCCACCGGGAAGATGCCGAGGACAATGTCCTCGTAAAGCGTGGTAATGATCTTGGAAACGGCTTTCGACAATCCAATTCTCCCGCAGCAAGGGTCATCTGATTCCGCCGCTGCCTCAATCCGGAGTTTATGACAATGAGACCAAATAGTGCAAAGCGTAAACTGCAGGCCGGGGAGAGCGTCACCTGCGGCTGGCTGTCGATTCCATCCAGCTATTCGGCCGAAATCGTCGCCCGGCAGGGGTTTGATTGCGTCAATGTTGATTTGCAGCACGCGATGACCGGTTTCGAAACCGCGGTCGCAATGCTGCAGGCCATCGCGACAACCGATGCCATCCCGCTCGCCCGTGCCGGCAGCCGCGATCCCGAACCGATGATGAAACTGCTCGATGCCGGTGCCTATGGCATCATCTGCCCGATGATTTCGACGGCCGCCGAAGCGGAGAGCTTTGTCGATGCCTGCCGCTACCCTCCGGTCGGCAGCCGATCCTTCGGTCCGGCGAGGGGATTGCTCTATGGCGGTCCCGATTACGTGACCGGCGCCAATGATGAAATTCTGACCATCGGAATGATCGAGACACGGCAGGGGGTTGAAAATGTCGACGCCATCGCGGCCGTTGCCCAGCTGGATGCCCTCTTTATCGGCCCCAATGATTTGTGCATGGATTACGGAAAGGCGCCGAAAGCCGAATCCGATGATCCGGAGGTGGTAAGCGCGATCGCCCGGGTTCTGGAGGCGGGCGACCGTGCCGGCAAGCCGGTCGGTATTTTCTGCTCGTCTGCTGATGCAGCGATTCAGCGACAGACCGAAGGGTTCCGATTTCTGGTGCCGGGAAGCGACGCCAATATTCTGACGGCGGTGACGCGGGACGCAGTGACGAAGCTGCGATGAGCCTGTGCCGGTCGGTTATCTATGACGATTGGCGGATAACGATTCCTGAAGTGTCAATTTGCAACGGACCGCCGCGCGCAGTCCATTCGGAAGCGGCTGCCTGAATAATGGGATTCCGCCGGCTATTGTATCGGCATTTCGCCTAATGTTTGATCAGATTGAAGTCATTTGCCGCGATTGCAGCAAAGTCTTTCGTCCAACAATTGAAAAACCCTTGCCTGTGACCATGTTAATTTTCATTAACAATTAAGAGCAAATAAGGGGATCAGAATGTTAAAGAAAATAGCAGTGGCATTGGTTTTTGCCGCGGGAATGATGACTCAGGCAGCGGCGGAAACGAAAATGCCGTTTGCCCTCGACTGGAAATTTGAAGGGCCGAGTGCTGCTTATTTTGCGGCAATCGACAATGGCCATTTCAAAGCGGAAGGCCTCGATGTCGAGATCAGTCCCGGCAAGGGTTCGCTGGATGCCATCCCGAAGATCGCGACAGGCGCGTTCCCGATCGGATTTGCGGACATTAACAGCCTGATCAAGTTCCTGGATCAGAATCCGGGAGCCCCGGTCCAGGCTGTCATGATGATCTACGACAAGCCGCCGTTCGCCGTTATCGGGCGGGAATCGCTTGGCGTGAGCGCGCCGAAAGATCTGGAGGGCAAACGCCTCGGTGCACCGCCACCCGATGGTGCGTGGGCGCAGTTTCCGGCTTTCGCCAGCGCCAACAGCCTCGATACAAGCAAGATAACTGTCGAGCCGGTAGGCTTTCCGACCCGGGAGCCGATGCTGGCTGAAGGAAACGTTGATGCGATCACCGGCTTTTCGTTTTCCAGTTTCCTCAATCTGGTTCGCCTTGGTGTCCCTGAAGATGATATCGAGGTAATCCTGATGGCCGACCACGGATTGTCGCTTTACGGCAATGCGATCGTTGTGAACACCAATTTCGCGAAAGAAAACCCGGAAGCTGTCACCGGCTTTCTGCGCGCCGTTGCCAAGGGATGGAACGACGTCATCGCCGATCCGGATGCCGGGGCGGCAATGGTTCAAAAACGCAACCCGGCGGCCGATGCCGCACTCGAAGCGCGCCGTCTGAGGCTGGCGATCGATTCCAACGTGGTTACGGACTACACCAAGGCAAACGGCTTGGGCGGCGTCGATCAAGCCCGCATGGATAAGGCTCTGGAGCAGCTCGCGGAGAACTACGAGTTCCAGAACAAACCCGACATGGCCACCATCTTTTCGAGCGAATACCTGCCGACGGATGGAAGTCTCACATTGAAGTAGCCCGCCAGGGCTGCCAGCAAACGGGGCGGGTTTTATCCCGCCCCTTCTTCGGGTTGAGTAGAACTCATGACAGACGAACCACAAATCTCGTTGCGTGGCGTAACGCACGCCTATTCAACCGATCATGGTCCCTTGCCGGTTTTGCGTGACCTTAACATCTCCGTTCAAATGGGCGCCTTCACGGCGGTTGTCGGTCCCTCGGGTTGCGGGAAATCGACGCTGACGCGGCTGATTGCCGGATTGATGTTTCCGGATGAGGGAGAGGTTCGACTGCACGGCAAGCTGGTCAAATCTCCACGCTCCACAGTGGGCATGGCCTTTCAAAATCCGGTTCTTTTGGAGTGGCGCAGCATATTGCGCAATGTGCTCCTTCCGCTTGAAATCGTTGCCAACAATCTGTCCCAAAGCCAGCGCGAAGATCGCGCCCGGGAATTGCTGGCGCTGGTCGGGCTGGAGGGTTTTGAGCAGAAGAAACCTTCCGAACTGTCCGGCGGCATGCGCCAGCGGGCTTCGTTGTGCAGAGCTCTGGTGCATCGGCCGGAAGTCCTGATCCTCGACGAACCGTTCGGCGCACTGGATGCGTTTACCCGCGAGGATCTATGGCAGATCATGCATGAGCTGCGTCATGAGGAGGAGTTTACCTGCCTTCTGATTACCCACGATTTGCGTGAGTCCGTGTTCCTGGCCGATGAGGTTGTCGTGCTGTCCGGACGTCCGGCGACAACGCAGGACGTGCTGGAAGTGACACTGGGTAAAGATCGTGTTCTTGACGATCTGTACAAGCCGGAGGCAACGGAAATGCTGGCACATTTGCGTCATCAGATTCAAATTGCGCAGGGGCGCGGTGAGGAATTGGCCGCATGAATGTCCTGCGCAAGGCAACTATTCCGATCATTGCCATCATCGTGTTCGTGTTGTTCTGGGAATGGCTGGTCTGGGTCAATGGGTGGCCGAACTATAAAATGGCTTCACCCTCTGACCTTGGTCCGGCATTCTGGAAGTTTCGCTGGCTGTTCCTGCAATATGGCTGGGAAACGCTTTGGCGTACCGTGGCGGGACTGATGCTCGCGATCGTTTTCGGAACCATGATCGGCATGATCATGGGCTTTTCACGCACTGCGCGCGATGCGCTCTATCCTCTTCTTGTGGGCTTCAATGCCATTCCCAAGGCAACGGTTGTGCCGGTGATCGCGCTGATGTTTGTCGGCGCGCATGACATGAACACCATCCTGATTGCGTTTTTGATCTCATTTTTCCCGATCGCCGTATCCATTTCGATTGGCCTGTCGACGCTCGAACCGGAATATCGGGACATATTGAGATCGCTCGGTGCCAGCAAATTCACGATATTTCGAAAGATTGCACTGCCGAAAACGCTGCCGGAATTCTTCGGCGCACTGAAGGTTGCCGTCACGCTTGCCTTTATCGGGACCAATCTGATGGAGATTGTCGAACCGCATGGAAAGGGTCTCGGACACCTGTTCGACAGCGGAAAAATCAGTGCTGACTATCCGCTCATGTTTGCGGTGCTGATTGCCCTCGCGGTCCTCGGTATCTTCCTCTATTACGTCGTGGTCTATCTTGAGAAGATATTCGCCGGATGGGCCGAACGCGCGGAGACCTGACCCGCATCGGTCTTCTGCCAGCTTCTCCGGAAGCAGCCACCATTTTCTGGCCAATACCTAACATCCTCAAATGATTGAGCTTTGACGCGACGGAGCCCTCACCTGAACAGGGGATACCGCACTTCCCGCTTTGCTGTTTTTGTAGCGCCCAGAGATAGGAGACCGGGACACCGGAACCACGTCAGTGGCTATCCGGTTTTGAGTGCGGGCGGCGCCATGCGCCGCCTTCGAGAGGGTGACGATGCAGAAGAAGTTCATGAGTTATCTCGCCGCGACCACGGCGTTGGTTGGTGTGGCGACGACGGTAGCAGTTGCGGAACAGACGCCGCTGTATGACACATTCGGGACGGGATCGCCTGAACTGGTCGCCTGGGATGTGTCAGGTGATGGCACCATTGTCGTCGGCGAGTTCGGTGCACAGGCGCTGCATCTGGTGATCGGCAATTCGCCCACGCAGATCGGTGGTCAGGATGCGCGGGCCATCTCCGGCGATGGTTCGACAATCGTCGGATACGCCCTGGATGCGACCGATGCATTTGCGGTGCGCTGGGCCGGTGATGGAACAGGAATGACTCCCCTTGCGACCCAATTTCTCGGAACGACCGACGAGATCACCGAGTCCTGGGCCTATGGTGCGTCCTGGGATGGCAGCGTTGTGGTCGGTCGCGCCGAAAGTCTCGTTTATAAAGGGGCGGCCAGATGGACACCCGCAGGGTTGCAGGCTCTGACCGGATTTGCTGAGGGAACCGATTCAATCGCACGGGGTGTGTCCGGTGATGGAAACACCATTGTTGGCAGTTGGTTCACCCTCGCGCCGGGCGTTGATGACATGGCCTTTAGCTGGACCGAGAACGGCGGGCTCGTGGATCTCGGAAGGCTGAATGGCGGAACATATTCCGAGGCCGTGGCCATTTCGCGAGACGGACGCACGATTGTCGGAAATGCCTTGGATGGAACCAGCCTTCAACGGCAGGCCGTGCGTTGGGTCGATGGCGGGACGATCGAAAGCCTGGGTGGTATTCTATCCGCGGGCAGCGGAAACTCTGAGGCCTATGACGTTTCCGATGACGGTGCGGTCATTGTCGGCTCGGCCATGGTGTTCAGGGGTGGCATCAGAACCCGTGCGATGCGTTACGCCAATGACACGATGCAAACGGTTGAGGACTGGTTACGGGCAAGTGGCGTAACGATTGTGGAGGACGTGACCCGCACGGCCTATGGCACCAACTCGGACGGCAGTGTGATTGTCGGGGTCACGGGTGACAATCGGATGTTCGTCGCCCGTGGTCCCGGAGATACCGGCGATGGTGGTGGCGATGGCGGTGACGGTGGCGATGGCGGCGACGGTGGCGATGGCGGCGACGGCGGCGGTGACGGCGGTAACGGCGGCGACAGCGGCGATGGTGGCGACGGCGGCGATGGTGGTGACGGCGGCGACGGCGGTGATGGTGGTAACGGCGGCGATGGTGGTGACGGCGGCAATGGTGGCACCAGCGGCCTGATTATCGTCGATGATCTCGCCCAGTCGCTGACAAGTGCCAGCCAGGCCAACACAGCGGCGCTGAGCGGATTGAATGTCCTCCTCAACGGCGCCGGCAGCCGGCCGCTCGATCGCAGGGCGGACAATGGCGGTTCGATTTTCTGGGCGACCGGGGATCTTGGCCGAGCGGACCACGGAACACAGGATGGCGGATTCGGTCTCGGTGAAATCGGTATCGGGCGCGATTTCGGCGCTGTCCAGGTCAATGCCGTGTTCGGGGCGTCGCGGCAGGAACAGAAGACAGCGCTTGGCGGGAAAACCGACATCGATACAGTGTTTGCAAAGCTTGAAGCGCTTTCGCTGCTTCACGAGAGCAAGCACGGCAGGGTCTGGGCCATCCTGACCGGCGCCGGCGCTCGAGGATCCGCCGATATCAACCGCAACTACCTGGCCAATGGCGGCGCGGTGGTTACATCATCCGGCTCAGCTCCTCTGACGGGGTATGGTTTTCGCGCCCGCCTCCAGTGGGAGAATTTTCTCCCCTATATGGCGCCCTATGCCGAGCTGGGCGCTTCGAGATCCTGTTTGGACGGATACACGGAAAGCGGTGGTCCTTTTCCGGCATCCTTCAATCGCCAATGCGCATCCCAAACACTGGCGCGCTACGGCGCCGATGTGACCGTCCCGGTGACCGACCGGTTTCGGCTGACGGGGACTGTGGAGGGCGTGCACCGGATCGGCGGATCGGCGGGTGGCGCCAGTGGTCAGGTTTCCGGCATCGGCGCATTCAATTTCAATGCACCGTCACAGAAAGACAATTGGGCGCGGGGCGGAATTGGTTTTGAAACCGACCTCGGCAAAGCATCGGTCCTTAGCGTCATGCTCAACGGAACGACGCAAAGCAATGCGCCCAGTGCCTGGGTGTCGGCATCCTGGCGGATGAAATTCTGAAGAGACGAGGCGTCCGGGAGCTACAACAGCTTCCGATGCGCTTCGGGAACAAAGGTCTGATCGCTCATCGGCGGGCGCACATAGCCGGCCTGGGCAGGCCGTTCCTCCAGGACCACCGGATCTCTTTGGACATATTCATAGGGGATCTTTGAAAGCAGATGGCTGATGCAGTTCAGCCGTGCATGTTTCTTGATATCCGAGTTCACCACATACCATGGTGCCTGTTTGATATCGGTGTGGGCAAACATGTCATCCTTGGCCTTGGAGTATTCGACCCAGCGTTTGCGGCTTTCCAGATCCATGGGGCTGAGCTTCCATTGCTTCGTCGGATGCGTCAGGCGTTTCTGGAACCGGCGTTCCTGTTCCTCATCGGACACGGAGAACCAGTATTTGATCAGCTGTATGCCGGCGCGCACCAGCATCCTTTCGAATTCAGGGCAGCTGCGCATGAATTCCCGGTACTCTTCCTGGCTGCAAAAGCCCATGACATGTTCGACGCCGGCGCGATTGTACCAGGAACGGTCGAAAATGATGATTTCACCGGCGGCTGGAAGCTCGGCGACATATCGCTGGAAATACCATTGAGATTTCTGTCGCTCCGTCGGTGCGGGAAGCGCGACGACCTGGCAAATGCGCGGGTTCATCGCCTCGGTAATGCGCTTGATTGTTCCGCCCTTGCCGGCGGCATCGCGCCCTTCAAACACGATCGCAATGCGGTGGCCCGTGTGTTTGACCCACTCCTGCAGTTTGACCAACTCGATTTGCAGCCGCGCGAGTTCTTTTTCGTACGCCGCGTTCGAGATTTTATTCGACATGACAGATCCCTCCAACCCGCACCTGGCCTCGCACCGTAGCAGAAAGGCATTGGTCAATGAAGGCACCGGGTTTCCCGCGGCGCCAAGGTGGTCTCAGTCGAGCAAGCCGCGCTGGCGGGAGACCTTGCGATAGTCCTCCAGCGCCTCACCGAAGCGCGACAGATTCCATTCCAGCCGCCAGGCCTTGCCATTGCGATCGCGAAAGTCCTGCACAAGGGCATCGCCCGCCGCAAACTGCTCCAGCAGGGCTTGCGCATCGCGTCCGGTCAGCTGGCACGGGCTTGACCGCAGGCAGTCGCTATCGACGGTCCCGACGGCCTCCTCGTTCCGCGTCACCCTGACACCCTGATCGCCATAGCGCGTGCCTTGCTCAAAACCGAATTCGACGATGCTCTGTCCGTCTTCCGGATAGACAAAGGCAAAGGTGGCAAGAAAATTCGGCCGCGGCGAATAGACCTCTACATAGCGCAGATAACATCGCCGGCGGATCTCATCGTCTTCCGCCCGCTCGTCGCAGACACTGTCCCAAAGGCCGAAAGGGATATAATGCACAACCTTCCAGTCGGACGGCGTGTCGCGTCCCGCACGGTCCTGGGCGAAGGCGGCAGATGAAAGTGCGCAGAAGAGTATCGCAAACGAGAGGCGAACCACGGCTGATGTCCTTCAGGTCGATGCGCTTGAGGGTTGCACCATTTTCACAGGATCGACGATCCGGTCATAGTCCGGTGCGGAAACATAGCCAAGTTTCAAGGCGGCGTCGCGCAACGAAAGATCGTTATCGAGGGCATAATGGGCGACTTCGGATGCCTTGTCGTAACCGATTACCGGACTGAGTGCAGTGACGAGCATCAGCGAACGCTGCACATATTCATCGATCTGCCGGCGATTGGGCTCCATGCCTTCGACGAGAAAGATCCTGAAATTCGTGCAGCCTCCGGACAGGAGCCGGATCGACTGCATGATATTGTGGATTATCAACGGTTTATAAACATTCATCTCCAGAAGACCTGAACCGCCGCCAAGGGTCACGGCCGTGTCGTTGGCCATGACCTGAATCGCCAGCATCGACAGGGCCTCGCATTGGGTCGGATTGACCTTGCCGGGCATGATCGAGGAGCCCGGCTCGTTTTCGGGGAGGTGCAGTTCGGCAATTCCGCAGCGCGGCCCGGAGGATAACAGTCTGATATCATTGGCGATCTTGAAAAGGGATGTTGCCAGTGTCTTGAGCGTGGCGCTCACAAACACCAGGTCGTCATGGGCACCCTGTAGGGCAAACTTGTTGGGTGCACTTACGAAAGGCAGATTTGTCAGGGCCGCGATCTCGCGGGCAGCAGCTTCGGCAAATCCGGATGCGGCATTGATCCCGGTGCCGACTGCCGTACCGCCCAGCGCCAGTCGGTAGATGCCGGGCAGGGCCCCTTCAATCCGACCGATATTGTCGTCGAGCATGGCGACATAGCCGGAAAACTCCTGCCCGAGCGTCAACGGCGTTGCATCCTGCATGTGCGTTCGCCCGATCTTGACGATGTCGGCCCACTCATCTGCCTTGGTGTGCAGCGCATCGCGCAAGGTGCGAAGGGCCGGCAACACCTTGCCGGTCACGCCGAGCGCTGCGGCAATATTCATCGCGGTTGGAAAGGTGTCATTGGACGATTGCGACATGTTGACGTGGTCATTGGGATGAACCGGGCTCTTGGAGCCGAGGCTGTTTCCGGCCAGCTGGCTGACGCGATTGGCAATGACCTCGTTGACATTCATGTTGAATTGCGTGCCGCTGCCGGTCATCCAGACGTGCAGGGGAAAGTGCGAACGGTGTTGGCCGTCCAGCAATTCGTCGCAGGCGCGGATCATCAAGGCGGCGTGGTCCGCTGACAGGCGACCTGCGTCCCGGTTGACGACCGCCGACGCCTTTTTGAGAATCGCATAGGCAGGGATCAGTTCGGGCGGCAGGGGTTCTGCGCCGATGCTGAAGTGCTCGATCGCCCGCTGAGTCTGCGCGCCCCACAGGCGGTCGGCCTGAACCTGGACTTCACCGAGACTGTCCGTTTCAATGCGCTCATCACCCATCGTCATTTCCTTTCATTGACGCGACCCCCGCCAAATCCCTTGAAGTTAAAGCCGTCGATGTCAACAGAAACGGGCGATGATTGAGCAAAGTTGAACTGCATTCCTGATATCATGTTCGCCAGCCGGTAAATTCAGCAGGATTTGTCAAAGGCCGATGTGGCAGTATGGCCACCGTAAAGCAAACCGGAGCCGTAAATGATGAATTTGGAGGCAAACAACAGCTATCAGACCCGCCTCAACCGAGTGATCGATCATCTCCATGCGCACCTTGAGAGCGATATCAATCATGAGGACCTTGCGGCCATTGCCTGCCTTTCCCCCTATCACTGGCACCGCATATACAAGGCGATGCAGGGTGAGACGGTGTCTGCGACACTGAAGCGGCTGCGGCTCGATCGTGCAGCGGACCGGTTGGCGAATAGCGATCTTGCCATTGGCCAGATCGGTGAGCGGGCAGGCTATGGCACGCTCGAATCCTTCAGCCGGGCCTTCAAGAAGGCCTATGGCCGTGCGCCGGCCGATTATCGCAAACATGGCAGCCATGCGGCCTACAAATCGGCGCGCCTGTCGCAAGACACCGACCGGTTTGACGTGATCATAGAGGACTTGCCATCGAGCCGCTGTGCCAGCGTCTGTCACGTCGGATCGTTCATGAAAATCGATCAGGCGATGGCGCGCTTGTTCGGAACGCTGGCCGAGCGTGGCCTGCTGCCCGAACAACCGCAAATGATGGCCCAGTTTTTCGACGATCCGGATGCGGTTGAGGAGGATGCGCTGCGGTCAGCCGCCTGCGTGCCGGTGGCGGGTTCCATCGCCCTCGATCCGCCCTTGCAGGACACTGCCATTCGCGGCGGCCGCTATGCCCGGCTGCGGTATCGGGGACCCTATGCCGATATGAAGGATGCCTATCGGTGGCTCTACGGGACCTGGCTACCGGCATCCGGTCGCGAGGTTGCCGATGCTCCGACCGTGGAGAAATACCTCAACAGCCCACAGGACGTGCCGCCAACGGCTCTGCTGACCGACATCTGTCTGCCGCTGGAGGCCCGGTGATGAGCGCCGCGCCCATGACGACGGACGTAAAAACCGTCTTTGAGACGTTTTCCGACAGTGTGAGACCGCACTTGCTGGACCTGCGGGACCTGGTGTTCGAGACCGCGGAGAAAACGGATACCGCCGGCGAAATTGTCGAAGCGCTGAAGTGGGGCCAGCCGAGCTATCTGACCGTCAGGCCAAAATCGGGCAGTACGATCAGACTTGGTGTCGGCAAATCGGGGCAGCCGGCCCTGTTCTGCCACTGCCAGACCAGCCTCATCTCCGAGTTTCGCGACATCTACCCAAAGACTTTCAATTATGAGGGAAACCGGGCATTGGTGCTGAAGGAGGGCGGGGCGCTCCCCAAAGCCGAGCTGGCGCACTGTATTGCCCTGGCGCTGACCTATCACCGGCGCAAGCGATCCTGACGATGGGCGCTCCCGGCGCCGGGCAGCGTGCTCAGCACCTGGATTGCGCGCCGCGCCGATGGCCGTTGGCTGACCGCTTCAAACCAGCGCCTGAGATGGCGCCGGTCAGCGATATGCAGCCCTGCCTTGTGACGCCTTGACATCCAGCCAAAGTGAGCCATGTCGGCGATCGAATAGTCGCAGCCGGCAAAATAGGTGTTGTCGGCGAGATGCCTGTCGAACTCATCCAGGAGCCGCGCGGAGAGGTCATCATAGCGCTTGATGGCGGCCCTGTTTGCCTCGGGGGCCAGGTGCCGCCAGTATTCGCTCTGCCCGAAAATCGGGCCGCCCGACGCCGCCTGGACCATCAACCATTGCAGGGTGGCGGCGCGCGCGGGACCGCCTGTCGCAAGAAAAGCACCGGATTTCTCTGCCAGATAGATGAGGATGGCTGCCGATTCGGAGATGGTTACCGGGGCGTCCAAATCGCTTCTGTCGACAAGGACCGGGATCTTTCCCAGTGGGTTCACGGAAAGGAATGCCGGTGACCGGTTGGCGCCCGCCCTGATATTGACCGGATGGACCGTGTAATCGGCCTGCAATTCTTCCAGCAGCAATGCGGCCTTGATCGTGTTCGCCGTATCGAAGCCATAGAGGGTGATCATATCCGGTCAGTCGAACATGGCGTTCGGAAGATAAAGCGCGATGTCGGGCACGGCGACGAGAATGATCAGGGCGATGCCCATGGAAAGCCAGAAGGGCATGATCCCGGCAAAGATGGTTTCCATTTTAACGTCTGGCACGATGCTTTTGACGACGAAGACATTCACCCCGATCGGCGGTGAGATAAGGCCCATTTCGAGCACGATGACCATGATGACGCCAAGCCAGATCGGGTCGAATCCGAGCCCCACGATGAGGGGGAAAACGATCGGCAGTGTGATCACCAGCAAAGACAGCCCCTCGATGAACATGCCAAGGATGACATAGCCCAGCAGGATGATCGCCAGCGTGCCATAGGTGCCGAGCGCCAGGCCCGTCATGCCGTCGGCGATCGTTGCCGGCAGATGGGAAAGTGCGACGAAGGGGGCAAAGACATTGGCACCCATCAGGATGAAAAACGCCATGCCCGTGGTTCGCAGGGTTTCGGCGCTGGCCTGCCAGAGGGTCGGCAGCGTGCATTTGCCTCGTATGATCAGCATGCATAGGGCGAAGAAGGCGCCGACTCCGGCCGCCTCGACCGGCGTGAAGAACCCGGTGTAGATGCCGCCGATGGTGATCAGGATGATGGTAACGATGCCGGTGGCCCGAAACATCGCCGACAGTCTTTCACGCCAGTCAAAGCTTGGTCCCTTTGGCCCTTCCTCCGGGCTGATCAGGGTGACAAGGGCGATGGCGACAAGGAACAGCGACGTCAGGAGCAATCCGGGCAGCACGCCGGCCATGAACAGGCGGCCGATGGATTCCTCGGTCAGCACGGCATAGATGACGAAGCCTGTCGAGGGTGGAATGAGTATGCCCAGCGTGCCACCGGCGGCAATCGATCCGGTGGCCAGCCGGGCACCGTATTTGTAGCGCCGCATCTCAGGATAGGCGACCTTGCCCATGGTCACCGCCGATGCGATGGACGATCCCGAGAGCGCGGCAAAGCCGGCGCAGCCCAGAATGGTCGCCGCCGCCAACCCGCCGCGCAGATGGCCGATCAGCCGGTAGGCGGCGTCGAACAGGTCGCGACTGAGACCTGCAGCGGAGGCGAGATTGCCCATCAAAATGAACAGGGGAATGATCGACAGCTCGTAGATGGTCACCGTCGCAAAAACCTGGCCGCTCAGCGTATAGGCGGCTGCCTGAAACCCGGACAGCAATATGGTTCCGACGAACCCCACGATCAGCAGCGCAATGGCCACCGGCGTGCCGAGGGCCAGCATGGCGAAAAGGGCGCCGAAACCGACAATCCCCAGGAGTTCACCGCTCATCGCGTACTCTTTCGACGATCAATAAAATGCAGGAGAGGCCGGCCCCGGCTGATATGGCATAGTAGGAGATGCCCAGGGGCAGTTGCAGAAGCAATGTGGTCTCGGCGAAGCGTGCCGCTTCCTGCGCATTGAGGAAGGCCCGCCACGACAGATAACCCAGCATCACGGCGCCGGCCAGCGTGACCAGCCAGGCGACGGGGCGAAATGCTGAATCCGGTAGCCGGGTGACAAGTGTATCGATGGCGATCACGCGCCCGGACAGGACGCATAGGGGCATGCTGATCGACACGGCGATGGACAGGATGATCTGCGTGTAATCGTTCGCGCCGAAAATCGGGTTGTTAAAAAAAGACCGCAAAATGGCATCGGTGACCGACAGGAACATCATCGCAAAGACGGTTACGGCGCCGCAGGCGATCAGCGGCGCTTCGATCCACCGCTGCCAGCCGCCGGCTTTATCCGGCGGCCCTGTCGCGCCATCCTGCGCATCCTGCATGGCGTCATTTCCCGGAGAAACCGGCGATGATTTCCCGGGCGTTGGCGCCTGTTTCCTTCGAGGTTTTCTCGATCAGCCCATCGAGTGCATCGGCCATGGCGGCGCGAAATTCCGCATCCGCATCGGCGTCGATCTCGATGATTTCGATCCCGCTGTCCTTGGCGAGTTTCAGGCCGGCCTGACCGGCCTGGTAAAACGCCTTGGCGCCACGCAGGCTGAGATCGCGTCCGGTGAGTCCGTCAAGCTTGGCCTTGTGCTCATCGCTCAAACCGTCCCAGCTCTGCTTGTTCATCAGGAGATAGAAGCTGTCGACCGCCGAGGGAATATTGACGGTTGCAGATTTGCCGATCTCATTGAGCTTGTAGGAACGGATACCGGACGGTCCAATAATGACCGCATCAATGACGCCGGTGTTCATGGCATTGTAGATTTCCGGCGTTGGCATGGAGACCGGAATGCCGCCCCAGGCTTCAACCACCTCGGCCATCACCGGATTGGGGGTGCGGATTTTCATTCCCTTGACATCGGCCAGTGTGCGAACCGGTTTTTCGCGGCTGATCAGAACAGACGGGTTGTTGGCCCACAGACCCAGCAGCTTGGTTTCACCATATTCGTCGCTGATCGCGTCGAGATTGTCCCAAAGCGCATTGGTGGCCGCTTCGCCGCTGGTGAAAAGGCCGGGCATGTGGATCATTACAGTCTTCGGAAATTGCGTTGCCGTATAGGCCGGAATGCCAAAGGCGATATCCGCAACGCCCGTAACGACGCGTTTATACTGCTGAACGGGCCCTTTGCCGAGTTCACCCGAAGGGTAGATGCGGATGGTCAGCGCACCGTCCGTTGCCGCATTGAGTTCCTCGGCCAGCGGCGTCATGACACCACGATCCATCGGATGCATGGGCGGCATGAAATGCGCGGCCTTCAGTTCTTGAGCCTCTGCCTGACCAGGCGACAGGGCAACGGCCATGGCCATCGCCGTTGCCACGGCAAGCAGTGTCTGTTTCGAGCGCTTGAGATACCCCATGATGTAACCTCCCAGATCACGGAATTCGTAGAGTTGGATTAGATAGTTATCATTGTTAACCAGATCATCGGCAATGGGGCGGTCGGTGTCAACAGGATTGTTTTTATGAACCGGAGGATTCATCGTGCGGCAATATGCAATGGTTGCTGTCCTCGTCGGAATTCCCCTGGCAATTTCATCAGATGAAATGCATGCTGAATTGTATTTTGCTTGGGACTGTCATGTCATAGTAATGACGCATGGCAGCCGAACACACACAGAAGCAGCGCATTGGAATTGCCGGCATGGGCAGGATGGGTAGTGCCATTGCGGCGCGGCTGTCCGGCGCGGGGTTTGCCGTGTCCGGTTGGTCCAGAAGCGGCATTCCGACAGACAGGGCAACAGCAATCGTCCCGCAGTCCGATCTTGCATCGCTGACCGCCTCCAGCGAAATCGTTATTCTTTCATTGACAGATGATGCGGCGGTGACGTCCGTTGTCGATGAGATGTGTCGAAACGTGTTGGCCGGCAAGCTGATTGTCGATTGCAGCACTAGCGGACCGGATACTCTTCGCAGCCGGAAGGATGCGATCGAGCTGGCTGGTGGCAGGGCGCTGGACGCGCCCATATCGGGGTGGCCCGAGATGGTCGCCAGTGGCAGGGCAGGACTGTATATCGGCGGCGTTGCGCAGGATGTGGCGCGTTTCATGCCGGTGGCCGAGGTCCTGTCCAATCGAATTCACCATGTCGGTGATCTGGGCGACGGCGCCGCCATGAAGATTGTCAACAATATGATGCTCACCGGCTACTGGCAGTGTCTCAAGGAGGCGCTGCAGGTCGGCAAGCGGTCCGGGCTAAGTGCCGAAACCATGCTTCGGATCCTGGCGGGAAGCCCGGCTGCCAACGGGTCACTGGCGGCCAAGTCGGCGGTCATCCTGGGACAATCCGATGCTGTGAGTTTTACCGTCGAGGGTGTAACAAAGGATTTGGCATTGTTTGCGGAGACAGCCCGTCGGGCGGGCGTCGATGTGCCGGTGATTGCCGCAGCACTCGCAAGTTTCAAATCGTATCGCGATGACGGAAACGGCGCGAAGGATTTTGTGGCGATGGTGCGTGATGCCTACAAGGATGTGTGACGTGAATATCGGCATCGAGACGCGGTGGGAAGGTGGACATGTTCTTTGAACCCAAAGAAGGGCATGGCCTGCCGCACAATCCGATTGCCGCCTGTGTCTGCCCGCGGCCGATCGGCTGGATATCGACCGTGAGTCGGCAGGGTGTCGGAAATCTGGCGCCTTTCAGCTATTTCAACCTGGTGCATAATTTTCCGCCGACCGTGGCTTTTGCCTGCAACGGGCTCAAGGCGGATGGAACATCGAAGGACAGTTGGATCAACGCCAAGGAGACAGGCGAATTTGTCTACAATGTCGCCACGTATCCGCTGCGCGAGAAGGTCAATCTGACCTCGACATCCTGGTCGTCCGAGATTGATGAATTGCATGAAGTGGGTCTGACGCCGGCTGCATCGACGATCGTGAAACCGCCTCGGGTTGCGGAGTCGCCAATCCATTTCGAATGCAAGACCATCGAGGTCATGCATTTGCCGACGGAACGGGCGGAAAATCCAAGCACCATCGTTTTCGGGCAGGTCGTGGGTGTGCACATCGACGAAGACTGCCTCAAAGGAGGGCTTGTCGATTATGACAAGGTTCAGCATCTCACGCGGCTCGGCTATCAGGATTTTGCGGTTATCGGAGAACGCTTCTCCATGCCGCGTCCGTATTTCAAATCAGAACCGGATTGACCGATGATTTCCTACGAGCAGGTCAAACAGGTTTCTGCGGATCTTTACGAATGGTCTTTGAAGAAAATTCCAGAGGACACGAAAGCACGTCTGGCCGAGGCCTATGAACAGGAGAGCGGCGAGGGCGCAAGGAAAGTGCTCAATTTCATGATCCAGAGCGCCAAACGGGCTGAGGAAAAAGACAGGTTCCTGTGCTCGGATGCCGGGGTTCCGGTCTATTCGGTGAAGATCGGCTCGCAGGCCGTCTTTTCCGGCGACCTGAAACGTGCTTTTGCGGACGGGTTCGAAGACCTGGTCGCACGGATCGATCCGCCCCTGCTGCAGTTCGTGCAAAATCCTCTCACCAATGAACGGTCCTACAAGGGCAAGGATATGCCGATTATCGGCTGGGACGTGATCGACGGTGCGGACTATATCGACATCACCTGTTCGCCCAAGGCCCTGGGGTCAGGCCGCTGGGCGACGCTCGAAATATTTGTCTATCCAAGCCTCGAAGATATCGAGAAATACATCATGGAAACGGTCATACGTGCGGGTTCGCAGCACTGCCCACCGGTGATGATCGGTGTCGGCATCGGCGGTTCCTTCGATCATGCGGCCAAGATGGCCAAACAGGCGACGCTACGCCCGATGGGGACCGAAAACCCGGAACCAATCCTGGCCGACATGGAAAGACGGCTTTTCAAGGCCATCAACAAAACCGGTTTCGGACCGATGGGCCAGGGGGGCGATACCACCGCACTCGGTATCCATATCGATTTTTCGGCCGGTCACGGTTTTACTCCAGTGGCCGTTTGTTTCAATTGCTGGATCAATCGGCGAACAAGGGCGCGGATCTACAATTCCGGTGACGTCGAACGTATCGAATAGAGGTAGCGATGAACAAGACCCACGAGTTGTCGCTGCCCCTGGCGCGCGCCGATATCGAGCCTCTGCAAATCGGCGACCTGGTCTATCTGACGGGAGATATCGTGGTGACGGTCGGCTTGCCGACGCACAAGCGGATCGCCGAGTTTGTGGACGCGAACAAAGAGCTGCCGATGGAGTTGGCAGATGGCATGCTTTGCCAGGTCGGCTGTTATGTGGAAACGCAGGGCGACAAAAAGGTCAGCCGCTACATCAATCCCTCAACCAGCACCCGGTTCGAACCCTATTTGCCAACGATTATCGCCGGCACCGGTGTCAGAATGATTGGCGGCAAGGGCGGTGTCGGACCGAAGACGATCGATGCGATGCGCAAATATGGGTGCGTCTATGTTTCCTTTATTGGTGGCGCCAGCGCGCTGACATCGGAAGCGGTGCGGGATGTGCTGGATGTTGCGTGGCACGATTTCATTCCGCAGTTCCGACTGACCCGCCTGAGAGTCGAACGCCTGGGACCTTTGACGGTCGGTGTGGATATCCGCGGAAACTGCCTCTACACCAATCTCAAGGATGCAGCGCAAAACAAACTTGATGCCTTGATGGACGAGCTTAATCGCGACCGGGCCTAAAGCACTTCAGCTCAATCGTTTAATGTCGCGTGAAATTCTGTTCACTGCCGTTTGCAGCTTGCCTGAGAATTTGCGGATCGCATCGGCCCGTCTGTGGGCAGCACGGAAATAGGTGATTCCCAAGGTTCCCAGCACGCGTTCCCCGCTCATCACCGGCATGGCGATCGTGTTGGACGATTGCGGGTCCCTGTCGGCGTCGCGTTCGGCGAAGCCTTGGTCGCGGATTGCTTGCAATTTGCGCCGAAGCACCGCTTCCTTTTCGGCGACCTTGCCCTTGCTCCCCTCCAAATCCGCCATCAGCATCCTGATGAGCGTGTTCTGTTGTTCCCTCGGGCAAAAGGCCAGATAGGCCAGACCGAGCGCGTGGTGATCGAGGGTCAGGCGCATATTGACCGTTGCGTGAAACGGAGAATTGGGACTGTCCGGAATTGTCGAGTACCGAACGACCACCATGGTATCCTGTAAGATTGCGATGGTTGCCGGCCACATGAATTGCTTTGTCAATGCGGCCGCATGGGGACGACCTGCCTCCACGACCAGCGGGTCTCCGTGAAATCCGGCGCTCAACGAGGTTACCCGTGATGTGACCTGGTAGCCGCCATGACGCGGATCGTTCAACACGTAGCCGGTTTGCTCCAGCGTCTGCAGCAGGCGCACGATGGTCGGTTTGGGCAAGCCGATGGCCTCATGCAGATCCTGTACGCGCGTGACGCGGTTGCGGTTCAGGTGTTCCAGGATGGCGAGTGTGCGTTCCACCGCGCGCACTGGCGAAAATGAGGTCATGGCCTTTTATTTCCAGCTGATGATCCGAACGCGCTTCCGCAGAAATTTCATACCGTGAAACGGAGGGAAATTCAAATTGCGCCGTGGGAGGACCCCACCTACCGTACCTGCAGTCATCAAAATTGTATATCAGGAGCGACAAATGCTGGACCAAAAAGAACAGGACGAGGGTGGTTCGGACATTTCGGCTCGTGTCGATGCCCTTATGAAGGGGTCGATTGATTTGCACATTCATTCCGGGCCTTCGGTCATGGCGCGAATGGTCGATCATATCGATGCGATGAAAGAAGCCTCAGCGGCCGGCCAGCGAGCCATCCTGATCAAGGACCACTATTACTCCGGCGCACCCATCGCGAACTTGTTGAGGCCGCATATGGAAGAATTCGGCGTTGAGATACTCGGCGGCATTCCGCTCAACAACACGTCCGGTGGGCTAAACCCCTTTGCCGTCGACACATTTCTGAAAATGGGTGCAAGTCTTGTGTGGATGCCGACATCCTCGGCGGCCAACCATATCCGTTCGACCCACCGCAAGAAAAGACTGGTCACGGCGAAACCGATGCGGCCAGCCGAGGGGATTTCGGTTGTCGACAACAAGGGGAACTTGGTCGATGAAGTCAAGGAAATCCTTGATCTGATTGCGGAATTCGATGCGGTCCTATCTTCTGGACATCTGCATATCAGCGAGATCTGGCCTTTGTTTGAAGAGGCGGAAGCCCGTGGTGTGAAGCGCCGGCTGGTCAATCATCCAACCTATGTGGTCGGTTGCAGCATGGCCGATATCACTGAACTGACCGGCAATGGCGCGGTTGTCGAACATTCCGCCGCTTTTTACATCGACAGCAAGTTCCAGTGCTACACACCGGACGAACTGCGCCAACATATCGATGCTGGCGGGGTCGACAACACGGTGCTTGGGTCGGATCTTGGTCAGACCGGCAATCCGAGCCCAGTCGAGGGAATGAGAATGCTCATCGAACTGGTTCTCAGTCTCGGCTACAGCGATGAAGATGTGCGAAAGATGACGACAACAAACTGTGCCCGGATCATCGGGTTCGAGGGCGCAAATTTTGGCGCAACCAACTGACCGTTGACGACGTAGCGATCAGGATGAGGAAAGACCAGTTATGAAGTTCTGTCGGTTCAAGCGAAATCAAGGCGATATCGCCATTGGCCTTGCGTGCCACGACGATCGGTCTATCGCCGACGTGGCGGCTATCTACGAGACACTCAAACGCGGCAGTGGATCCCTGCCGGATTACCGGTTTCCCGCCAGTCTGAAATCGATGATCGAGGACGGCGACGTGGCCCTCGGTGCAGCACGCGCGGTGCACACGGCGGTCAGCGAGAACCGGGATACCGGCGAACATATCGTGGCCTTTGAGGGGACACATATTCTGGCACCGATCGACGACCCTCAGAAGTTCTTTGCCATCGCCATCAATCGGCATGGGGGCTGGGATACAGCGATCAAGCCTGATAATCCCCATACCACCTACTTCACCAAACTTGCCTCATGCATCGTTGGTCCGTCCGATACCGTCAGAATCCCCGATGTCGGCCAGGTCGGCCCGGAAATCGAACTGGCCATCATTATCGGCAGGGGCGGTCATGATATCCCGGAGGATCAGGCGCTCGACCATGTATTCGGATATGCGGTTCACAATGACATCACAGCGCATGAAATGCGCAAGACGACGGAATGGATCTGCATGCAACGGGCTGACGGTTCGCAGGAACAGTTGACCTATCCCGGCCGGTACAAGAATTTCGATACGTTTTCGCCGATGGGGCCCTGGCTGGTGACACCGGACGAGGCCCCGCATCCGGATCGGGCGGTCATGGATGCCTGGCTGAATGAAGACCATGTGCAACATGGAACGACCGCGGAGCATGTGTTTCATGCGGCGCACCTGATTTCTTATCTGTCGCGGGCTCACGCCCTCAAGCCAGGAGATATCATTTCGACAGGGACGGTCGGACCGGTCGCGCCCTGGACCATGGCAACGATCGATCTGGGAAAAATCGGCGGAACCATGCGTTCATCCATCGAGGGACTTGGCAGCATGGCCAACCCGATCGAATTCGTGCCGGGTCTCAAATAGGCCGGCGCGGTCAAACCGTTCCCGATCGTCCATTACCGGTAGACAGGGTTCATCAATGGGAGGAAACAAGGTGAAAATTCAACTCACAAGACTGACAAAACTTGCATCAGCCGCCGCGGTTGGGGCTCTAATGACCAGTGCGGCGTTCGCGGCTGACAAAGTTGATCTGCCGAAGACGGTGTCCTGGACGGCCTATAATGTCGGCAGCACCGGGTACGGCCAGTCGGTGGCAATCGGCAAGGCGCTGCAGGACGGATATGATGTTACCCTGCGCGTCGTGCCGGCCAAGAATGATGTGTCACGGGTTATTCCCGTCATGAAAGGACAAATCGATTTTTCCGCGGCGGGCTCGGGCGTCTTTTACGCGGTTGAGGGGGTTCTGGGCTGGGCAAAGCCTGAACTTGGTCCCCAGCAGCTGCAAATGGTCATGAGTTCGACCGGCAATAACTGCCTGGCGCTGGGAACAGCCAAGGATGCGAATATCAAGACGGCGGCGGACCTGAAAGGGAAAAGGTTGCCATGGGTTCTGGGATCGCCGTCGCTGCAGACGAATGTGACGGCATTTCTTGCCTATGGCGGCCTGACCTGGGACGACGTGACCCGGGTCGACGTTTCGGGATTCGATGCCGCATGGAAAGCGCTTGTCAATGACCAGGCCGATGCCATGACGTCATTCACCACTGGGGGTGGTACCGAACTCGACGCGTCACCGCGCGGGTTGGCATGGCTGGAGACGCCGCATGATGAGACGGAGAATTGGAAGCGGATGAAAATGGTCGCGCCGCATATGGCCCAGCGCGTGGCGACCGCCGGCACCAACCTTTCCAAGGACAATCCGCTGCAATGCGGTGGGTTCCCCTATCCGATCCTGGTGACGGCACCCGATCGCGACGATGCGCTTGTTCACAACATGGCAAAGGGGATCAGCACGCAGTTCGACAATTTCGTCAAGGCGGAGCCCTCGGCTGTCGGATGGGCCGATGACCGTCAGAACTTCCAGTGGGTGCTTCCGTACCATGCCGGTGCCGTGGCCTTCTGGAAGGAAAAGGGCATGTGGTCGGACGAGGCGGAGGCCCACAATCAGAAGCTTCTGGCGAGACAGGCTGTGCTTGCGGATGCCTGGGCCGGAATGGAGAACAAGGACGGCGACGATTTCAAGGACCGCTGGATGGCAGTTCGGGCCAAGGCGCTGACCGATGCGGGCCATGCCCCGGTTTGGGACAAGTAACGTGCCGAACGACGATCCGAAAGCGGCTCCCGGCCGCTTTCGCGACCTCCCTGCAGTCTGGCTCTGGCTGACAATGATAGGGGCCTTTGCCCTTGTTCTTCTGGCGATCAATCAGGCCTTTAACCTGCACTTTTTTGTCGGCTACACCTTGCTGGCAAATCGCTACATCTACACGATCCTGCTGATTGTTATCCCGTCCATCTACATCCTGCTGCCCATGTACAGCGGTGCCCCCAGGGACCGCGTGCCCTGGTACGATGCGCTGCTGGCGGCGGCCTCCATCGGTGTCCTCGGTTTTCTCATCGCCAATTCCCTGCGGATGATTGAAAACGGGTGGGAACTGGCAGCGCCCCAGTACGCGGTTCATGCGGCATTGGTATTCTGGGCCCTGATATTCGAGGCTTCGCGCCGCGCTGGCGGTACGCCGCTGGCGATCATTGTCGGTATCGCTTCTCTTTATCCGTTGTTCGCCGATGTCATGCCGGGACCGATTGCCGGGTTTTCCTTTCCGATCGATACGGTTGCCGCCTATCATGCCATGAGCAATGAGAGCGTCATCGGCATTCCGATGCGCGCCTTCGCCAATCTTGTCATCGGTTTCATTATCTTCGGTGCGGCGCTCCAGCACACAGGCGCCGGCACCTTTTTTATCAATCTGGCCTTCGCGCTGCTCGGACATATTCGGGGCGGACCTGCAAAGGTTGCCATTGTTGCCAGCGGACTGATGGGCTCGATGAGCGGTTCCGTTGTCACCAATGTCATGACGACCGGCGTGATGACCATTCCGGCGATGCGGCGCATCAAATTGAAGGCACCCTTTGCAGCGGGTGTCGAAGCATGCGCGTCGACCGGCGGCGTTCTCATGCCCCCTGTGATGGGCGCCACCGCATTTATTATGGCCAACTTTCTCGGTGTGTCCTACGCCAGCGTCGCATTGGCCGCCATCATTCCCTCGTTTCTGTATTTCTTCGGGCTGTTCGTTCAGATCGATGCGCGTTCCGCCCATGATAATATCGAAGGTCTCGATGCGGCCGAACTGCCATCCCTGCGCAAGACGCTGAAGAGCGGTTGGTATTATCTTTTTGCATTTGCGCTGCTTGTCTATTTGCTGCTGTTTTTGCGCCGGGAAATGCTTGCCCCTTATTATGCGGCGCCCGTGCTCATCCTGATCAATCAAATCGTCTCCCGGGAAACCCGTTGGGGCTGGAAAGAACTGCTGGCATTTTTCGACACGCTGGCCAAACTGTTTGCCGAGCTTGTCGGCGTGCTGGCGGGCATCGGTCTGATCGTCGGCGCCCTGTCGATGACCGGTCTGGCGGGCACGCTTGTCAACGACCTCCTGTCGATAGCAGGCGGATCACAATTGCTCTTGCTGATCATCGGAGCGGCAACGAGCTTCGTTCTTGGCATCGGCATGACTGTTACGGCCGCCTATATATTTCTGGCGATCATTCTTGCTCCGGCATTGATTGCCACCGGACTCAATCCGATGGCTGTACATCTCTTCATTTTTTACTGGGGAATGCTGTCCTTCATCACGCCGCCGGTTGCACTTGGTGCGTTCGCGGCCGCATCCGTCGCCAAGGCCTCGCCTATGGCGACAGGATTTGAAGCGATGCGGCTGGGCAGCGTCATCTATTTCATTCCCTTCTTTTTCGTGCTGGACCCGTCACTGGTTCTGCAGGGACCGCCGCTTCAAACCCTTGCGACATTGGCTCTCGCGCTTGTCGGCATTTTGATGTTTGCCAGCGCGATGCAAGGATACCTGGTTGGTGTCGGCCGTTTGAAGCCGGTTGAGCGGGGTTTCTTCCTTGTCGGCAGCCTGTTGCTGCCGCTACCAGGCGAAAGTGTCTTGCCATTGGCAAAGATCGAAATATTGTTGTTGAGCGCAGCGCTGATACTGCCACCGCTTGTCCTGGCGGCTCGGCGCAATCTCAAAACCCGTCAGTTCGTCAACGCCTGACGACGATCGTACTGCATAATAAAGCGAGTATCCGCGATGTCGTTTGCCAATGGTCGCGAAACGGTCCTGATCCCCGGACCGTCAATTTTGCCCGACCGTGTGCTCAATGCTATGCACAGGGCCTCGATGGACATTTATGCCGGTCCGATGCTGGACGTGACGGCGGATTGCCAAAGCGGCCTGAAACGCATTTTCAATTCCTCCGGTGATACCTATATCTATGCGTCCAACGGCCATGGTGTATGGGAGGCGGTTCTCACCAATCTCTTTTCCCGGGGTGACAGGATCCTGGTGCTGGAGTCCGGCCGCTTCGCCACCGGCTGGGGCAACATGGCGCAATCCCTTGGTCTTGAGGTGGAGGTGCTGTCCTGTCCATGGGACCGGGCCATAGATTCCGACAAGGTCGAGGACCGGTTGCGGGCGGATACGGCCGGACAGATCGCGGCCATCATCGCGGTGCAGGTCGATACGGCGAGCGGCTGTGTCAATGACATGGCATCCCTGCGCAGTTCGATCGATGCAGCAGGACACACGGCGCTGCTTCTGGTGGATGCGGTGGCGTCGCTCGGCACCATGCCCTTTGAATTCGATGATTGGGGAGTCGATGTCGCCATCGCGGCGTCCCAAAAGGGGCTGATGTCACCGGCCGGCCTCGGTTTCATTGCGGTCAGCGAAAGGGCTAAAGGGGTGCATCAGTCTGCCGGGCTGCGGACACCCTATTGGGACTGGACGGCGCGCGATGGCGAAATTCACTACATGAAATATTGCGGCACGCCGCCGGAGCAGCTGCTGTTCGGTCTTCAGGAAGCCCTGAGCATGATGTTCGAGGAGGGGCTTCCAGCAGTTTATCAACGGCACGCGGAAATCGCCACCGCAACCAGGGCAGCGATATCGGCCTGGCAGGAGGCCGGTGCCATCTTCAACATCACTGATCCGTCAAGCCGCTCCAACTCGGTTTCGGTATTTCGCTTTGACGGTGTGTTCGCGTCGCGAATTGTGGCCTATTGCAAATCACACTGCCGGGTCACACTGGGCAGCGGACTTGGCCATCTGGTCGAGGAATCGATCCGCATCGGTCACATGGGACATGTCAATGCGCCGACAATTCTTGGTTGCCTCGGCAGTATTGACGTGGCGCTTACCGCACTGGGCCGGCCGCTGGAAAAGACGGGCGTCGGGGCTGCTGCCGCCGCTCTTGGTGAATTGAGTGGCCATCGGCATTAGCTGTTACTTGCTTCGTGCAGTGCGCATGAACGAAATGCTGATACGTCATTGAGGCGGCGGCCGGGCGCCTGACAAAACACTGAATATAGGGCTGAATGATCGCCCGCCGGTTGCAATTGGTGCCATAGTGGCCGAGTTGGGGAATCGTCTTCTGGCGGGTGTTAAGCGCTGAGCGCTGGACCATTGGCAATCGATCCGGTGATCAATCAAGGCGGGTGAATGTACGGTCAGATTTTCAACGTCATCGGTCCCATCATGCTGATAACCTTGATCGGATACGTGCTCGGCCGGTCGAAACTGACACTTGATACCGCCACCATCAGCTCGATGGTCCTGCTCGTGGCGACACCCTGCCTCGTCTTTTCGACGCTCACGTCTCTGGCGATCGACAGCGCGACCATTTTGCTGATGGCAACCGCAGCGGTGCTGTGTGTGGCCACGGCTGCCGTTTTCGGGCTGGTGGTTCTGTGGCTGACCGGGCTGCCCTATCGAACCTTCCTGCCCAGCCTGATCATGCCGAATTCCGGGAACATGGGCTTGCCCCTGGCGCTGCTGGCGTTCGGCGACACGGGACTTGCCCTGGCGGTATCGTATTTCTTCGTGGTTGCGCTGCTCCAATACACGGTGGGCGCTGCGATCTCGTCCGGCCAATACAGGTTGCGCTATCTGACCAACCAGCCCCTGGTCTATTCCGTCCTGCTCGTATGCATCGTTATGGCAACCGGGATCACCGTTCCGGCAGTGATTGCAAGCACCACCGATCTCCTGGGCGCGATGATGATCCCGGCAATGTTGATCCTGCTCGGGTCGTCGCTGGCGCGCCTGAAGGTCTCGGACCTGAAGCCGGCCATCGTCATTGCATTGGCACGGCTGGGTATCGGCCTGCCGACGGGCCTGATCGTCATTGCGTTGTTGTCGCTCACCGGAGTTGAAGCCGGAACCGTCTTCATACTGGCGATGATGCCATCGGCCATCGTCAACTATGTTTTCGCCGAACGCTACCGTCCCGATTCACAAAGGGTGGCAGGTGCGGTGGTCGTTTCGACACTGCTGACCTTTGCGGTGCTGCCGTTGATCCTGTGGGCTGCTTATGGACTTGCGGGAGAATCGAGGATGGCGTTCACCATACTCCCCTGAGTTGACCGTCGCAGCCGTGTGTTGCTGCGAAGTGGCGGCCCTGCATAGTATCGTTGCGCGCTCCGAGTCCTTCGGTGGGCGGGACAATCATAGGGGTCATCTCCTCCAACCACCACGCTCAGCGCACATCGATTGGTCTCCACCTGAACAAGCTTTTTTCATATTCGGTCAGTGAATTCTCAAGCCACCCTTTGAAGGATTGAACGGCAGGTCGATTTGTCCCGGGCATTGTCACGAAGTAATAGCCAATGTCGGGGATGGGGTCATCGAACAACGCCACCAGCTTACCGGACTTGAGTTCGTCGGCGACAAATGCGGGGACTGTGGCACCAATGCCGTCGCCGTTCCTGATGCCTTCCAGCAGCATATTGCCCGGCAAGCGGATAACCTTTCTCGGTTTGTCCGGCGCAACACCGACTTTTTCCAGCCAAAGGTCAAATTCGACGGAGGCTTGTTCCTGCAGAATTGGAAACTCAAGGATCTGCGATGGGTCCGTAAACACACGCTCGCCGATCAAATGCCTCGACGCGACCACTGTCAGGCAGCCCGGTAGAACGAGTTGTGCCTGAAGCCCGGGCCATTTCCCGGTTCCATACCGGATGGCGAGGTCAACGCCGCCAGGCGTCATTTCAACTGCCACGATCGTGGAATCAATTTGCAATTCGATGTCCGGGTGTCGCTCGAGGAACGTCGGCAGGCGAGGCATCAGCATGGCGCTTGAAAACATCGGCGTGGCTGAAACCAGGAGTGGCCGGGCCGCCTCGGCATTTGACACGCTCCCTGTGTGTGAGGCCATGGTGGCGAAGGCCTCAAGCAACCCCGTGGAAAGATATTTACCCTGAGAAGTCAGTGAGATGCCGTGCTGAGTGCGGTTGACAAGACGGGTTCCCAGATGTCGCTCAAGTCCGCGAATCTGTTGGCTGACAGCGGAATGTGTGACATTCAGTGCCATCGCCGCCCGGGTCAGATTACGGTATTCGGCTGCAGCCGCAAAGGCTCTGAGTGAGGTCAGCGAGGGCAGGGATTTCCAATTCATACGTAAGACTGTCTAACATCACAAAAAAATTTACAACTACGAAATTTGTGCTTCTACGCTATGCTTTGCCGAGCAATTGAGAACAGCTTGGTGGGGGTGACATGGCGCGAATTTCGGTATTGGGAACGGGCTCGATGGGATCGGCGCTGGCTCTCTGTCTGGTTGGTGCCGGCTACGAGGTGAGCGTCTGGAATCGGACGCCCGACAAAGCCAGACCGCTGGCTCGGGCGGGCGCGACAGTCTGCGCTACGGCGGATGAGGCCGTTGCAACCAGCGATTTGGCGATCATCTGTATCAAGAGCCACCGGGAGACGGTGGAACTGATTCGAAGTATGAGTGGTTCGCTCGAGGGCAAGACAGTCTGTGACATGAGCACGGGTGATACATCTGATGCAGACGAATTGGTTTCCGTTCTTGCCCAGGACGGGGTGGATTGCCTGCTGGGCATGATCAATGCCTATCCCTCCGGTATTGGCGACACGGAAACGACCATCCTGACGGTCGGCCCAACACGTGCATGGGAACGATACGGTGACATTGTCCGCGTATTGGGTGGAGCATCTGCTCATGTCGGGGAGCGGCCGGCCGCGCTTGCAGCGCTGTTTGCCGGGTTGTTCACCGTTCGGCAGGGGTTCATGTTCGGGATGATTTATGGTGCGCTGGCTTGCAAGAAAGCCGGTATTCCGATGCAGCTGTTTTCCGATCAATTGCCGGCGACCCTCAAACTGGTCAATGACTATCATGACCTGTTCACCCGGACCGTTCCCGCAGAAGATTACGACAACGCCGAGGCTTCCCTGAAGGTCTATGCGCTGGCGCAGGAAGATGCCTTGAAGACCTGTCAATCATTGGGCGCTCCGACCGAACTCATGCAGCTGATGTACCAGCAGACCAAGAACGCCTGGGACGAGGGAAACGGTGATCGGGAATTGACTGCGCTGGTTCAACATATGGATAGGTAAGTCCGGCTTACAATGAACCCATGTCGATCACGGCGCGTCTGATGTCGGGGCATGCGCCAAGGCAATTCCACGATCAAGTGTCGTTCCCGATTGCTGTGCGGTGGCCTATCGCCTTCATGTCACCGCGTTCCGGTCGCCCAATCCGGTTTCCAGAAACGACGCCAGGACACCGGCGACTTGGCGCGGCTGCTCGACATGCATGAAGTGGCCGCAATTGTGCAACTCGGCAAATGTACCGCTCGGAAGGGCCTCGGCCATTTTATGGCTCTTGTCCAGCGGCACCATACGGTCCTGATCGGCGGCAATGATCAGCACCGGAATGCCGATAGTTGAAAGACGGTCCGACTGGTCGAACCGGCTGCAGGCGAGGAAATCGTTGTAAACGACGTCGGAGCCCGCCTCGAGCAATCGTTGGCGGTTCTCGCGTTTGAAGAATGCACTGGTGTCCTTGTGCCAGGAATACCGGACGATGTTGTCAACTGTCGGTTCAAAGTCATTTTGCAGCCCATCCAATATGGCATCACTGACGACCAGTCGGCTCGATCCACCGATCAGAACAATGCCGGCGAGCCCCGGGTTGGGACCCTCCGCCAGGGTCAGGGCGATGGCCGCACCCATGGAATGACCGATGAGGACAACTCTTGTCAGGTCGAGGGCCTCAAGGAAGGATGCGACGGTGTTGGCGTAGGCGTCGACATCGGTCTGGCTTTTGCCGGCCGATCGGCCGTGGCCGGGAAGGTCAATGGCATAGATTGGATAGTTTTCCAGTTGCCGTCCTTCGGACCTCGCCGTCAGGCCCATGCCCTGCATTTTGTGGCTGGCGCTGCGCCAGGTGGCCGGCCAGTCCTGCTTTTGTCCGCCGGCTCCGTGGACGAGCACCAGGGTCAATCCGTCCTTGCGGGCGTTCGCGCCGTTGAAGCTGTAGGAGACATCGTGGTCCCCGACGGATATGAACGGCATGGAACTTCCCTTAAACGGCGATGGGTTGGCGACGGGTGGTGACCCGGCTCCAATAATCCGGTTTTCGGCGCAATGGCAAGACAATCCGGGTCACTGTCTGTAGCGGTTGCGGCAACCGCCGTGTTAAAGCAATTCAGGTTTTGTCGGAATCGGCAAAATCTGAATGCATCAACACATTCAAAGGTCGGCACCGTTGTCCCGTTTCTGACAAAACGTGAAACGGTCTGGGTGTAGGCCGACCTCCTTGGCAAAACGGCAACAAAGAGAGACGAATGAACACCCTGCAGGAAAAACTGATATCCGATGTTTCCATCGACGAGATGTGGACACATCTCGAAAAGCTGTGCGAGTGGGATCGTACCACCGGGACCGAAGGCGAATTCGCCGCTGTGGACTACGTGCGTTCCGTGCTCGAATCCTACGGTTTGCCGGTGACGATGCACGAATATCGCGCCTATATCTCGCATCCCATTTCCGGCGGCCTGACGGTGGATATCGACGGCGAGCACATCGCCATCGATGCCAAGACCCGCGCTTTCAGTGCCAATACGCCCGAACAGGGCCTGTCCGGTGAACTGGTCTCCATCAAGGGGGGCAAGAACATGTTCGAGGCCGACAATGCGGTCAATCTGATCAGCCCCGAGACAGTCGGCGGCAAGATCGTGCTGAGTGAAAGCGGCTCCCGCGGCTCGATGCTGGCCGCCATGAAGGCCGGCGCGGTGGGATATATCCACATGTGGCCGAGTGATGAGGATGTCATTCACGAGGGCATCGTCACCCCGGTCTGGGGCACGCCAACACCCGAAAGTGCCGGTAACATTCCGAATTTTCCAATCATTTCCATCAAGCATAAGGATGGCCTGAGGCTGCGGTCAGCGCTCAAAGACCGGGTCGTCAGAGGCACACTTCATTCGGTGACCGAAACCGAATGGCGGACGGTCAGAATGCCGGTCACGGACATCGCCGGAACGGATGATGATTTCGTGCTGGTGGCCGGCCATATCGATTCCTGGCACTATGGCGCCACGGACAACGCGACCGGCAATGTATCCTGCCTGGAGTTGGCGCGTCTCCTGGCAAAATACCAAAGTGACCTGCGCCGCGGTGTGCGCATTGCCTGGTGGGTCGGCCATTCGACAGGCCGATATTCGGGCTCCGCCTGGTATGCGGACCATCACTGGGAGGAACTGGATTCACACTGTGTCGCCTATATCAATATCGATTCACCCGGGTCTTTGGGGGCCACCGACTATTCGGAGGTGACTGCGGTTCCCGAAACCGCCGCGCTGGTTACGGGCGCGGTCGAGGAGATTGCCGGTCAGTCTCCGAAAATCACACGTCCGATGCGGGCCGGCGATCAGTCCTTCTGGGGCGTCGGTGTGCCGTCGCTGTTTATGCTGCTTTCCAATCGTCCCGAGGGGCAGCGCGCCAGGGTCGGCGGCTGCGGTATGGGATGGTGGTGGCATGCGGAGGAGGATCTGCTCGACAAGGCGGAACGCGACGTTCTTGAGAAGGACACGCGGATCTATGCGCACGCCCTGGCGCGGTTAACCCAGGAAGAAACTCTTCCGCTCGATCTTGCGGCTCAGATTGCCGATCTGAAACAGCAGGTTGAAAAGATCCAGGAAGATGCCGGTCCGCATTTCGACGCCACGTCCGTCCTCGACCACCTTGATGCGCTGGATAAGGCGGTGGCCGCGCTGGGGGCGCTGCCGGCGGGAGCAGCCAATACCGTCATCAAGCAGGTTTCCCATGCGCTGACCGTTTTGTCGTTCACCTCCGGTGACCGGTTTGACCATGATCCGGCGATGCCCCTGCCGGCGTTCCCGTCGCTAGACGGAGCGCGTGGACTGGCAGGGCTGGATGCAGCGTCCGATGAATACGGATTTCTGGCAACACGCCTGGTGCGCAGTCGTAACATGGTCAATCGAACGCTGAAGTCGGCCATTGCCGATTGTCATGCCGCGACGTCTCTGGCCGTCACGTGAGGTCACAGAGAGAGCGGTTCCACTCGCAAGCGGTTCCGCCGTGTGCGCTCACGTCAGTCGGTCGTCGATCAGCGGGTTCGGCTTGGCGAGTGTTTCCAGCGCCTTGAGATCGTCCAGCCCGATATTCATGCCGTCGACCTTGACGCCATAGGGCCGCAACGTGTTGAACGCCCGCGACAGGTTTTCCGGCGTCATGCCGAGCAGTGATGCCAATGTGCGCTTGTCATAGGGCAGGGCGAGCTCTCCGGTTGCGCCCTGTTGGATATGCAGGCGAAGCAACCGGTTGGCCAAACGCTCAACGGCGCTTCTGAGTTTGAGATCCTTGTGTTCCTTGACGACGCTTCTGTAGCAATTGGCCAGTTCAATGACGATCGAGCGCGCAAAATTCTCATCGTTCTGGAAGGCCTCGCGGACGTTTTCCGACGGGATCAGCAAGACCTTCGAGCGCTGCGACGTTCGGGCCGACATCAGGTAAACGGCGTCTTTCAGAACGGCTGCCAGGATGAATGTACCGACCGGACGCACCATGCCCATGGTCGACTCGCGGCCGTTGGACCGGGCAAAGAGTTCGACACATCCTTCGGTGACGACATAGAGAAAATCAGCCGGATCTCCCTCCGTGATCAGTTCAAGCTGTGCCGGAAAAACCTGAAGATAGGCCGTTTGCATCAGTGCGTCGAAACTCGAATCATCCATGTTCTCGAACAGGCTGAGAGACCGGATTTGAGGCAGATCGGAAGAACGCAATTCTGGTCTCCTTGATAATTATCAAGTTTCAGTTTGATGTAATTAACAGTACTGAGCCGGGCTTTCAATCGCCGCTGTTGATGCCCTGTTGTGAATTTCTTGCGGTGTGCCGCGTTGCGCCTTGTTTCTGCATCAGTGCCCGCAAGGGTTGATCTGGATCAAGCGAACCGCGCATGCACGCGTGGATTTTCTTCCATGTTTTGGAACGAGCGGTGAGTTCCGCTCACAGGTATGGGGGTCAAATCCATGCATTCCCTGGAAGGGGTTACCCGTCCGGACCAGTACCGGGCACTGGGTCTCAGCACATTTGCATTTACCGTCTGTTTCGCGGTCTGGACGATCTTTTCGATCATCGGCGTGAAAATCAAAGGCGAATTGGGGCTGTCGGACACGCAGTTCGGCTTGCTGGTCGCTACGCCGATTCTGACCGGTTCGGTCAGCCGGATTTTTCTCGGTGTCTGGACCGAGCAATATGGCGGCCGGATCATGTTCCCGCTGCAGATGATCATCACCGCCGTCGCCGTGTGGCTTCTGACATCGGTCCGGTCCTATGAGGTCTTCCTGTTGGCAGCGCTTGGTCTCGGTCTTGCCGGCGGGTCCTTCATTGTCGGGGTCGCCTATGTTTCGCAGTGGTTCGACAAGGACCACCAGGGCACCGCACTGGGGATTTTCGGCGCCGGCAATGTCGGTGCCGCGGTGACCAACTTCGCGGCTCCGTTTCTTGTGATCGCCGTGGGTTGGGAGGGGACCGCCAGGGTCTATGCGATCGTTCTCGCCATTACTGCCGTTCTCTTCTACATCCTGGCCAAGGACGACCCGGCCCAGGCAAGCCGCAAACGCAGCGGCGCGAAAGCCGTCTCGGCAGCCGAGCAACTGGCGCCACTTAAAAACATCCAGGTCTGGCGATTTGCGACCTATTACTTCTTCGTCTTCGGGGCCTTTGTGGCGCTCGCTTCGTTTCTGCCGCGCTACTATGTCGGCGCCTATGGTCTGGAACTGACCACCGCGGGCATCTTCGCGGGGCTCTATTCGCTTCCCGGATCGGTCTTCCGGGCACTCGGTGGCTGGATGTCGGACAAGTGGGGCGCGCGGTTCGTCATGTACCTCACCTTCATCGTCTCGCTGGCCTGTCTGTTTGTGATGAGCTATCCGCAAACCTCCTACTCGGTTCAGGGCATCACCGGCACCATTACCTTCGATTTCGGCATCGGTGTCGCTTTCTTCGTGACCCTGACCGTCATCCTCGGTTTCGTCATGAGCCTCGGCAAAGCCGCCGTCTACAAGCATATCCCGGTCTACTATCCCCACCATGTGGGCTCCGTTGGCGGGCTTGTCGGCATGATCGGCGGCCTGGGTGGATTTGTACTGCCGATCGCCTTTGGTTTGCTGCTCGACTTCACCGGCGTGTGGACCGCTCCCTACATGCTGATGTTCGTCCTGGTCGCTGTCTCGACGGTTTGGATGCACATTGCAATCCGGCGGATGGAGATGCGCCGTCACCCTGCACTGGGCGACGAGAAATATCTGTCCGATGTGCCCGAGCAGCCTCTGGCCAAGCCGTCTTCGGGAGAGCCTGAAGGACAGCCGGGCGGTGCCGCAAAGACGGCCTGACGGGAACCGGGTGGGCGCGCTGGCGCCCGCCCATGCCACCCGGCGGTCGACCGGGCATGACAACCGGCGCCTCGATGCGCCAGCCTTTGACAGGAGAGAGACGTGGGACAGGACCTTCGCAACTGGGATCCCGAAGACAAGACATTCTGGGACAGTAAGGGCAAATCCATAGCAAACAGGAACCTGTGGATCTCCATTCCCAGCCTTCTGTGCGGGTTTGCCGTCTGGCTCTATTGGGGCATCATCACCGTGCAGATGCTCAATCTGGGTTTCCCGTTCGACAAATCCGAATTGTTCACACTTGCGTCGATTGCCGGCCTCACCGGGGCGACCTTGCGCATTCCAAGCACATTCTTCATCCGCATCGCCGGTGGCCGCAACACGATCTTCTTCACCACCGCGCTGCTGATGATCCCGGCAATCGGGACGGGATTTGCGCTGACCGACCCGGAAACGCCGTTGTGGCAGTTTCAGATTCTGGCCTTCCTGTCGGGCATCGGCGGCGGCAATTTCGCCTCGTCCATGTCCAATATCAGCTTCTTCTTTCCCAAGCGCATGCAGGGTTACTCGCTGGGCATGAATGCCGGGCTCGGCAATTTCGGCGTCACCACGATGCAGATATTGGTTCCGCTCGCCATGACCATGGGGATCTTCGGCGGCGAGGCGATGATCCTGCAAAACACCAGTGGCACGCTGATCGGCAAAATACCGGCCGGATCGGAGACCTATATTCAAAATGCCGGTTTCATCTGGCTGGTGTTCCTTGTTCCGCTTGCCTTTCTGGGCTGGTTCGGCATGAACAATATCCGTGACGAGCACGTCTCTCCGGATATCGGTAACCCGATCAGCACCTTCGCCATTATCACTTTCATGCTGGTGATTGGCCTCGTGACGGCGGCTGCCGGCCTGTGGCTGATGCTGCCGACCGATGTGGGCGGGTCCGGCTTCAATGTCTCGAAATGGCTGGTTCTTCCGCTGGTCATTGCTGCCACGGTGCTCTTATTGAAGATGATCCCCGGGCAGGTCGGTCAGAATCTGACACGCCAGTACCGCATTTTCGGCAACAAGCACACCTGGGCCATGACCGTCATCTACACGATGACCTTCGGGTCTTTCATTGGCTACTCCGCCGCCTTTGCCCTGGCCATCAAGGTGATCTTCGGCTTCCAGCATATCGTTGTCGACGGTGTTCTGACCCATGACACGGTCAATCCGAACGGGCCAAGCGCCCTGATGTTTGCCTGGATGGGGCCATTCATCGGCGCGCTGATCCGGCCGCTTGGCGGCATGATCTCCGACAAGATGGGCGGTGCGAAAGTGACCCAGATCATTTCGATTATCATGGTCGTGAGCGCGCTCGGTGTCGCCTATTTCATGCAGCAGGCCTACGCCTCGGCGACCCCGGAAGACTATTTCATTCCGTTCCTGATCCTGTTCCTGATTCTCTTTACGGCGACAGGCATCGGCAACGGGTCGACCTTTCGGACCATCGCGGTTGTCTTCGACAAGGAACAGGCCGGTCCGGTGCTCGGGTGGACATCGGCGGTGGCGGCCTATGGCGCCTTTATCATCCCGAAGGTCCTGGGCGAGCAGATCAAGTTGGCGACACCGGAACTGGCGCTCTACGGCTTTGCCGCCTTCTACATGCTTTGCATCATCATCAACTGGTGGTTCTACCTGCGCAAGAACGCCTATGTGCAGAACCCCTGATCGAAAGAACCATCAAAGGGCGGGCGCACGGGCGTCCGCCGATCCTGCAATCGGAGAAACCCAATGAGCCATCTCCTCGACCGCCTGAATTTTCTGGCCCGCACCAACACTGAAACCTTTTCAAAGGGGCACGGTGTCACGACCGATGAAAACCGCGATTGGGAAGACGCCTACCGCAAGCGCTGGCAGCACGACAAGATCGTCCGGTCCACCCATGGTGTGAACTGCACCGGTTCCTGTTCCTGGAAGATCTACGTCAAGGGCGGGATCGTGACCTGGGAAACCCAGCAGACCGATTACCCGCGAACCCGGCCGGACTTGCCCAATCATGAACCGCGCGGCTGTTCGCGCGGGGCCAGTTACAGCTGGTACATGTACTCGGCAAACCGGGTGAAATATCCGTTGATCCGATCGCGCCTTTTGAAGCTCTGGCGCAATGAGCGGGTAATCAAGACGCCGATCGGTGCTTGGACGGCCATCCAGGAGGATCCGGCCAAACGCGCCGACTATGTCAAGGTGCGTGGTCTTGGCGGTTTTGTGCGGGCAAGCTGGGACGAGGTCAATGAGATCATCGCCGCGGCCAATGCCTATACGGCGCGAAAATGGGGTCCCGATCGGGTGATCGGTTTTTCGCCGATCCCGGCCATGTCGATGGTGTCCTATGCGGCGGGGTCACGCTATCTGTCGCTTCTCGGCGGCGTTTGCATGTCGTTCTACGACTGGTATTGCGATCTGCCGCCGGCGTCGCCGATGACCTGGGGCGAGCAGACCGACGTTCCCGAATCGGCTGATTGGTACAATTCAGGCTTCCTGATGCTGTGGGGCTCGAACGTTCCCCAGACGCGAACGCCCGACGCGCATTTTTACACCGAAGTCCGCTACAAGGGCGCCAAATCGGTGGTCGTCTCGCCGGACTATTCCGAGGCGGCAAAGTTTTCCGATCTTTGGCTCAATCCGAAGCAGGGCACCGATGCGGCGCTGGCAATGGCGCTCGGGCATGTGGTCCTCAGAGAATTTCATCTGGACCGGCAAGCCGAGTATTTCGAGGATTACTGCCGTCGCTATACGGACATGCCGATGCTGGTGCGTCTTGTCAAAAAGGACGGCAAATACATCCCCGACCGCCTGCTGCGGACCTCCGATTTCAAGGATGGTCTCGGCGAGACCAACAATCCCGAATGGAAAACGGTGGCGGTCGACAGCAAATCCGGAGAGGTGGTTGCTCCGCTCGGAACGATCGGATTTCGCTGGGGCGAGGAAGGCAAATGGAACCTTGAGTCCCGAGACGGCAAGGGCAGGGATGTCGAACTGGATCTCAGCCTGATCCTTGACGGTGATCATGATGAAGTGGCGCCCGTTGCCTTCCCCTATTTCGGCAATCGTGAGCACGACCATTTCGAGGGAACGGACCATGACAGCGTCCTGGTTCGATCGGTTCCGGCCAAAAAGCTCAAACTGGCCGATGGCGATGCGCTCGTCGCTACGGTCTTCGATCTGTTCGTCGCCAATTACGGGCTCGATCGCGGACTGAAGGATGGCAGTTGCGCCAGTTCCTTTGATGACCATCTGCCCTACACGCCCGCCTGGGCCGAGAAGATTACCGGGGTCTCCAGGGACAAGATCATCACCGTTGCGCGTGAATTCGCATCAAATGCGGAAAAAACCAATGGCCGGTCCATGGTCATTCTCGGTGCCGGTCTGAACCATTGGTATCACATGGACATGAACTATCGCGGCATCATCAATCTTTTGGTGATGTGCGGCTGTGTCGGACAGTCCGGTGGTGGCTGGAGCCACTATGTGGGCCAGGAAAAACTGAGGCCGCAGACCGGCTGGCTGCCGCTGGCCTTCGGGCTCGACTGGGGCCGTCCGCCACGGCAGATGAACTCCACCTCCTTTTTCTATGCGCACACGGATCAGTGGCGCTATGAGAGCCTCGAAGTTGACGAGATCCTGTCGCCGACAGCTCCGGAAGGACCGTGGGACGGAACCCTGATCGACTACAATGTGCGGGCTGAGCGAATGGGCTGGCTGCCGTCAGCCCCGCAACTGCAGACCAATCCGCTTGACGTCGCCAAGGGGGCAGCCGAAACCGGCACCGAGGCCAAGGATTATGTCAGCTCACGGCTGAAATCCGGGGACCTTCGCATGTCCTGCGACGATCCCGATCACGAGGCCAACTGGCCGCGTAATCTCTTCGTCTGGCGCTCCAATCTGCTGGGCTCCTCCGGCAAGGGGCATGAGTATTTTCTCAAGCATCTGCTGGGCACCTCGCACGGGGTCATGGGCAAGGATCTCGGTGATGAGGGTCAGCAGCGCAGCAAGGATGTGGTCTGGCATGACGAGGCGCCGGAAGGCAAACTCGATCTGCTGGTGACGCTCGATTTCAGGATGTCGACGACCTGCGTCTATTCCGACATCGTTCTGCCGACCGCCACCTGGTATGAAAAGAACGATCTCAATACCTCGGATATGCATCCCTTCATACACCCGCTGTCGAGTGCCGCCGATCCGGCGTGGGACGCACGCAGCGACTGGGACATCTTCAAGGGGATCGCGGAGAAATTCTCCGAAGTGGCCCCCGAAGTGCTCGGCGTCGAAAAGGATGTCGTGCTGGTGCCCATCCTGCACGATACGCCAGCCGAATTGGCCCAGCCGCTCGATGTCCGGGACTGGAAAAAGGACGAGGTCGATCCGGTTCCCGGCCGAACGATGCCGAATATCGCGGTTGTCGAAAGAGATTATCCGAATCTTTACAAGCGCTTCACGGCATTGGGTCCATTGATGGATAAACTCGGCAATGGCGGCAAGGGGATCGCCTGGAACACCGAGCACGAGGTTGAGCTTCTGGGCCGGCTGAATGGTGTCGTCGAAGACGGTGTGACACAGGGAAGGCCACGGATCGAGACGGACATCGATGCCAGCGAGGTGATCCTGTCGCTGGCGCCGGAAACCAATGGCGAGGTTGCCGTCAAGGCCTGGGAAGCGCTGTCGAAGAACACTGGGCGCGACCACAGCCATCTGGCCGTGCCGAAAGAGGATGAGAAAATCCGCTTTCGCGATGTGGTCGCCCAACCGCGCAAGATCATCTCGTCTCCCACCTGGTCGGGGCTGGAATCGGAAAAGGTCTGCTACAATGCCGGCTACACCAATGTCCATGAGCTGATCCCGTGGCGAACCATGACCGGTCGCCAGCAGCTCTATCAGGACCATTTGTGGATGCGGGCCTTCGGCGAAGCCTTCTGTGTCTACCGGCCGCCGATCGACACCAAGACGATCAATCCGATGATCGAGGCCAAATCCAACGGCCGGCCGCAGGTGGTGTTGAATTTCATCACCCCGCACCAGAAATGGGGCATTCACTCGACCTATTCGGACAATCTCCTGATGCTGACGCTCAATCGCGGCGGCCCGGTCGTCTGGCTGTCCGAAAAGGATGCGGCAAAGGCCGGTCTCGTCGACAATGACTGGGTCGAGGTCTTCAACATCAACGGTGCGATCGTCGCGCGGGCCGTCGTCTCGCAGCGTATGAAGGAGGGCACGATCTACATGTATCATGCCCAGGAAAAGGTGGTGAACACACCCGGTTCCCAGGTTACGGGACAGCGGGGCGGCATCCACAATTCCGTCACCCGGGCCATCGTCAAACCGACCCATATGATCGGCGGCTACGCCCATCAGTCTTACGGCTTCAACTATTACGGCACTGTCGGCTCCAACCGTGACGAGTTCGTCATCGTGCACAAGCTCGACAAGGTCGATTGGATGGAGGGTCCATATCAGGACCGGGCGGCCCCGGGCCCAGTGAAAACCGGTCCCGCAACACCCAGCAAGGAGGCGGCAGAATGAAAATCCGCGCGCAAATCGGCAAGGTGCTCAATCTGGACAAGTGCATCGGGTGCCACACCTGCTCGGTGACCTGCAAGAATGTCTGGACCAACCGCGAGGGCGTCGAATATGCCTGGTTCAACAATGTCGAGACAAAGCCCGGCATCGGTTATCCGAAGGAATGGGAGAACCAGAAGAAGTGGAACGGCGGCTGGGTTCGCAAGGCCAATGGCCGGATCGAACCCAAAATGGGCGCCAAATGGCGCATCCTGGCCAAGATCTTCGCCAATCCGGACCTTCCCGAGATCGACGATTACTACGAGCCGTTCGATTTCGATTACGGACATCTGCAGACGGCCAATGAAAGCCAGGCCACACCGACGGCGCGGCCGCGTTCGGTCATCAGCGGTGAACGCATGCAGAAGATCGAATGGGGGCCGAACTGGGAGGAAATCCTTGGCGGCGAATTCTCCAGACGGTCGGCCGATGTGAATTTCGACGGCGTGGAAAAGGAAATCTACGGCGAATATGAAAACACATTCATGATGTATCTGCCGCGTCTTTGCGAGCATTGCCTCAATCCGACCTGTGTTGCTGCCTGTCCGTCAGCGGCGATTTACAAGCGCGAAGATGACGGCATCGTCCTTATCGACCAGGAAAAGTGCCGTGGATGGCGCATGTGCGTATCCGGCTGTCCCTACAAGAAGATCTATTACAACTGGTCTTCGGGCAAATCGGAAAAATGCATCTTCTGCTATCCCCGCATCGAGGCCGGCGAGCCGACAGTGTGCTCGGAAACCTGCGTCGGCCGCATCCGCTACCTCGGTGTAGTGCTGTATGATGCCGATCGCATATCGGACGCGGCGTCGACGGCCGATGAAAAGGACCTTTACCAGGAGCAGCTCGATGTTTTCCTCGATCCCAACGACCCGGAGGTGATCGCCCAGGCGCGCAAGGACGGCATACCCGAGGCGTGGCTTGAGGCGGCCAAGGACTCGCCCGTCTATAAGATGGCGATGGAGTGGAAGGTGGCCTTTCCGCTGCACCCCGAATACCGCACCTTGCCGATGGTCTGGTACATTCCTCCGCTTTCGCCGCTTCAGTCGGCGGCTGAATCCGGCAAGATCGGCATGGAAGGCTCCATGCCGGATGTGCGCTCGCTTCGCATCCCGGTCAAATATCTGGCAAATCTCCTCACCGCCGGCAAGGAAGAACCGGTTGTCGCAGGGCTTGAACGCATGCTTGCCATGCGCGCCTATATGCGGGCCAAGACCATCGATGGCGTGATTGACGAGGTTGTGGCCGAGAAAGTCGGCATGACCGGGCAGATGATCGAAGACATGTATCATGTCATGGCGATCGCCAATTACGAAGACCGCTTCGTCATTCCGACATCCCACCGCGAGATCAGCGAAGACGCCTATGACGTGCGCGGATCGTGTGGATTTTCCTTTGGCAATGGCTGTTCCGGCGGAACATCCCAAACCGACCTCTTCGGTGCCAAACGGACACGAACCGTGCAAACGCCAAACGATGTCTTCAAGGAGAAGGTCTGATGAACACGACGCTGAAAGTCATTTCTCTGCTTTTGTCCTATCCGACAGCGGACCTTCAGGCTGAAATGCCGGCGCTGAAGGCGGCTCTGGTGGAGAACGGTGCGCTCGGCGCGCAGGAGCAAACGGCGCTTTGCCGACTCGCGGACGATATCGCGTCTCGCGATCTCTACGACGTGCAGGAGCGCTATGTTCTGCTATTCGATCGAACGCGCTCGCTGTCGCTGCATCTGTTTGAGCACGTTCACGGCGAAAGCCGCGATCGTGGTCAGGCGATGGTGGATCTCGCATCGACCTACGCGGATGACGGGTTTGCCATCGATGCCAAGGAGTTGCCGGATTATCTGCCGCTCTTTCTGGAATATCTGTCGGTCAAACCGGAACAGGATGCGGCGGAACTGCTCGGCCAGACGCTGCACATTCTGACGACGCTCAAGGAACGGCTGAAGAAGCGGAAATCCGTCTATGTGAACGCCCTGGCGGTGCTGGAGGCGCTGGCGCTGGGAAAGCCGGACGAAGAGCGCGTTCGTGAGTTGCTCGACCTGCCGGAAGACGATCCGACGGATCTCGATGCGCTGGACCGGATCTGGGAGGAAGAGGTGGTCATGTTCGGCGGCAATTCCGGCGAAGAGGCCTGCGGGCCCGACCGACTGCGCACCCAGATGCGGGCGGCTGCCCGCAAGCCATCCGATGCAACATCCATCCCAACCGCCTAGGAGGGCAGGACCATGTCCGGATATCTCAACACACTCCTGTTTGGAATTTATCCCTACATCGCCCTGGTGGTGCTGATACTGGGAACTGTCGTGCGCTATGACCGGGAACCTTATTCCTGGCGCTCCGGGTCGAGCCAGTTGTTACGCCGCAAGCAACTGTACTGGGGTTCGATCCTGTTTCATGTCGGTGTCATCATCATCTTTTTCGGCCACCTGGTCGGTCTTTTGACTCCCATTCAGATCTTCGATGCGCTCGGCATAAGCCATACCGCCAAGCAGGTACTGGCCATCGTGGTTGGCGGTGTGGCCGGCATCATGGCGATCGTCGGTGCGACGCTTCTGGTGCACAGACGCCTGTTTGATGCCCGAGTGCGCGCCGCGTCCAGTTCGTCGGATACGCTGATCATCATCCTGCTGTGGCTGCAATTGCTGCTCGGGCTGGCAACCATCCCGATTTCGCTGCAGCACCTGGATGGTCACGAGATGGTGAAGTTCATGAGCTGGGCACAGGGTATCTTCACTTTCAATTTTGCCGCCGCTTCCTATGTTGCCGATGCCTCGCTGATCTTCAAGGCGCATCTGTTTCTCGGGCTGACGATCCTGTTGCTTTTCCCCTTCACGCGACTGGTCCACATGCTGAGCGCGCCCCTGCAGTATCTGTGGCGGCCCGGTTACCAGGTGGTGCGGGAGAGAAATCGCCGGGCGCAGGCGCCTTTGGCGGGGGAATAGGGCTATGGCGACGCTCTATCGAAACCCGTCACTGGCGACAGGTGAAGCAAAACCGGATGGTGGTGGGGCTGGCACACCGACCTATCAGGAGTTGGATACCAGAATTCCGCCAAAAGCGCGTCCAGTGCTGGACAGGATATCGGTCAACGGGGTTGTGATTGCTGAAGCCGATGTCCTGGCGGAGGTGCAGAACCATCCGGCGGATAATCCGGGAAGCGCCATTGCCGAAGCGGCGCGTGCGCTGGTCGTGCGCGCACTCCTGCTGCAGGAAGCAGAGCGGCTTGGCGTTGGGCCTCCAACCCGGCCCGATGCCGGCGGCGTATCGCAGACGCGGGAAGATGCGGCGATCCACGCGCTGATTGAGCAGGAAGTCCATGTGCCGACGGCAACCGAGGAGGAATGCCGCCGCTATTTCGATCGCAATCCCAGTCGCTTTCAATCGGAACCGATCTATGAGGCGCGGCACATCCTCCTGGGTGCCGCGGCCGATGACAAGACGTTGCGGGCGCGTGTTCGTGAATGTGCAGAGGCGTTGATTGCGCAACTGAACAAGCAGCCGGCGCAATTCGCAACCTTGGCTTTGCAGCATTCCGATTGCCCCTCGCGCGATCAGGGTGGCCATCTCGGGCAACTGACCCATGGCAGCACGGTTCCCGAATTCGAGAAGGCTCTCCAGCATATGGACGAGGACGCGTTGTGTCCCAACCCGGTTGAGAGCCGGTTCGGCTTCCATGTCATCAGGCTCGATAGAAGGGTGCAGGGTGAACCGCTGCCGTTTGAGCTGGTTCATGATCGTATTGCCGCCTGGCTCGATGCGTCGGCGTGGTCGAAGGCCGTTTCGCAATATATTTCGGTGCTGGCCGGCCGGGCGCGGGTTGAAGGAATCGATCTGAACGCGGTGGACACTCCGTTGGTTCAGTAAGACATCAATCATGGAGAGGAGCAATGAACAAGCGGCAGGAAGCCAGGGCGATGGCCATCGAAACGTTGGCGACGATGCCGCCGGCCTCACAATTGCTGTCGCCGCTTGATTACATCTTCGCCGATCACTTCAGGCAGCGGGTTCTGTGCGGCGTGCTTGATGACATCGCCGACGACCACGCCCGCGACAAACCGCTGGTCGAGGCTGCCCTGCGGTTCCTGAATTCGGAATTCGCGCCGCACGTCATCGACGAGGAGGAGGATCTGTTCCCGCTGCTGCGCCGCCGGGCGGAAGCCGATGACAGGATCGAGGAGGTGCTTGGTGACCTCAGTCAGGAACACGCGGCCGACAAACAGGATGCCGACATAATCATGGACGGGCTGGCGCAGGCTCAACAGGCGGATGAAGACGCGACATTGGACGAGGATTTCCGTGCCTTGCTGCATCGGTTTGCAGCCAATGAAAGACGGCATCTGATCGTTGAAAATGCGATTGTCATGCCGCTCGCCCGGGCGCGGCTGACAAAAGACGACCTACGCAACCTTGGCCGCCGCATGGCCGCGCGGCGTGGCCTCGACTATCCGGAGACCGGCGATGCTGTCTGACCTTCTCGACCACAATTTCAAATGGGCAACAGAGCGTCAGCGGGAGGATCCGGGCTACTTCAGCAGGTTGTCCGCGCTACAGCGTCCGGACTATCTGTGGATCGGGTGCTCGGACAGCCGGGTTCCGGCCAATGTCATCACCGGTCTCGAACCCGGTGAAGTCTTCGTGCATCGCAATGTCGCGAATCTGGTGCATCGCGCCGATTTGAATCTGCTGTCCGTTCTTGAATTTGCGGTTGAAAGCCTTGAAATCAAGCACATTATCGTTTGCGGCCACTATGGTTGCGGCGGAGTGCGAGCGGCCATGGACGGCCATCGGCACGGCATCATCGATCACTGGCTCCAGCCGATCCGCGACACTGCCGACGAAAATCAGGAAACACTTGCCAGGATCATCGATCCGGAAACACGGCTCAACCAATTGTGCGAATTGTCTATCCGGGCGCAGGTCAGCGGACTGGCCCGCACTCCGATCATCGAGTCGGCCTGGCAGCGCGGCAAAAATCTTTCCATCCATGGCTGGATTTACGGGCTCAATGATGGCCTATTGCGGGATCTGGACTGCGGATGCACGACGCCGCATGCCGTCAGCAGCGAAGAAACGGACAGGGACATTGATCATGGACAGTGAGCTGCACGCACGCCTCGCGGCCATACGCTTCAAACCGGAAGATGGGATCGATGCGCTTCTGGAGCGTGTCGTCCGATATCTTCAGGTGGAAGGTGTGAAGGTCTCCGGCTATCTGCAGCGCGAGTCGCTGGACCCCAATGCCTGCTGCAACATTTCGCATCTGGAAGATGTGTCTGACGGAACCTGGCACCGGATTTCACAGGCTCTGGGTTCCGGGTCGAGAGGGTGCCGCCTCGATCCGCGCGCTTTGGCGGATGTTTCTGGCCTGTTGTTGGCGCGGCTGGAAACCGACACCGAATTTCTCGTGCTCAATCGTTTTGGCAAGGGTGAATCGGAAGGGCAGGGGTTCCGGACCGTCATTGAACGGGCGGTCGATCTTGACATTCCCGTGCTGACCGCCGTTCGCGAAACCTATGCTCCTGCCTGGGATGCATTTACCGATGGCAGCGCGACGCTGCTGCCCGCGGACGCGTCGTCCATCATAACGTGGGCGCGCCAGGCAACCATGGAGGCGCAGCCAGACAGCAGCGCAGCGTAACAGCACCGTCCCGCAAATTGGTGCTGCCGGCTTATCCCTTGACGGCACCTGCGGTCATGGAGCCGCTGATCTGTCTGTACATGACAAGGCCGAGAACAACCGGCGGCAGGGCTGCAACGATCATCACCGCGGCTGCGACACCCCAGCGTACGCCACCACCACTTGCCGAGAAGAAGAACGAGGCGCCCACGGTGACCGGAACGGCTTTGCTTGTCGTCAGCATCAATCCAAAAAGAAATTCGTTCCAGGCAGTTATGAAGCTGAATATGAATGTCGTTGCCAGGGCGGGGCGGCAGATCGGAACGATGATCCTGAGGATGATGGATGCGATTGGCGTGCCGTCGATACGGGCTGCCTCGTCAAGTTCCACCGGGACATCGTTGATTGCATTTATCAGCATGACAAGGGCGAGGGGCAGATTGACGATGGCCAATATGAGACCCAGTCCCAGGCGTGTGTCCAGCAGTCCGATCCACTGATACATCATGTAAAGCGGGATGGCGAAGATAACCAGCGGGAGGGCGCGGATATTGACCACAACCGGCAACATCACATTTCGCCCATACCCCTGCCGTGCGACGGCGTAGGCAGCCGGAAACGCCAGAATCACAGGGAGAATTGAGCCAATGAGCGAAGCGATAACACTGTTGAACAGATAGGCATAGATGTTGAGGCGCTCAGTGACTTCAAGGACCTGCGCATAGTTTTCCAAGGTGGGATCGTTCACCCACAGGCCCGGATTGCTGCTGATTTCCGCATTGGTCTTCAGTGAGGTGACAAGAGTGGAGATGACCGGGAAATTCATGGCGAATGCCGCACAGAAAAATACCAGCCAACGCAGATATTGCGTGAACGCCTTCATCCCGCCGATTTCCTTCGTCCGAACCGGCTCACAGCGAACAGAAGCAGAAAGGCGGCCATGAAGAGGAGCATCGAGGCTGCCACCGCTTTTCCGATTTCACCCGCTTTGAAAAAGGCCAGGTAGATGTAGATCGACATGGAGGTTGTGGATCCTCCGGCACCGCTTCCGGTCAGAACGAAAATGTTGTCGAATACCCGAAATCCATCAATGAACCGGATGAAAAACGCAATTGCCACGACCGGCATCATCAGTGGCAATTCCACATACCAAAACAGACCGAAGGACTTTGCGCCGTCGACTCTGGCCGCTTCGCGGGTTTCCGTGGGGATAGCCAGATAGGCGACATAGAAGAGCAGAAAGGCAAAGGGTGTCCACTGAAGCGTTTCAATCGCCACCAGGGTGGCAAATGCGTATTCAGCACCAAGGAAAGCGGGGCTGTCCCCAAACCAGAGATAGAAGTAGTAGGGCAGGGGTCCGACGAACTCATGCAGCACAAGGCGATACATCAATCCGACCATGGCCGGTGCCACCATCATCGGCATCATCAAAACAGCCATGAGCCAGGACCGCTTTTCCAACAGGGGTGAAAGAAACACCGCCAGGAACAGTCCGAGGCCGCACTCCAGAAGCGCTGTAATGAGACCAAATCTCAATGAAAACGCTGCGGCATCCCAAAACTCTTCATCGGCCAGCACCTGGTGGTAGTTCTGAAATCCGCTCAGGCGCGGTGATCGCAGGGTCTCAAAGGATATCTCCGAAAAACTGTAGTAAATATCGGCTGCCGCCGGAAATCCCAGGAACGCCAGCAGAAACAGGACCATGGGAGCAGCCAGTATCGTGCCTTGATGCCGGGCTCTGATCTGCAAAATAGGTCTCCGGTGCTGGCGTTGATCACGGAGGGGCCGAGCCCCTCCGCGCGTGTCACACTATTTGAGCAGATCTTGCATGCCCGACTCCGTATTGGACAAGGCCTCGTCCAGTGATTGCTGGCCGGCCCAGTAGCCGGTGAATTCCTTGGCCTGCAATTCATACACCGACAGGGCCTTTGCCGATGTGCCGCCGCGCATGACGAAGCCATATTTGGATGCAAACTCGCCAAGCGGCACAAGATCAGGGCGTTCTTCGGCGATTTCAGAGACGACCTTATCCGTCAGCCCGGGCGCGCCGCCATTGCGCGCGTAAAGGCTGGCGGCTTCAGCCGTAGACAGCCATTTCAAGAATTTACGGGCACCGTCCTCATTCTTGGCGTTCTTGTTGAGGCCGAGCCCCAGGCCATGCACATGCGTATAGCGGCCTTCCGGTCCCGTCGGCGGTGCAACCGTTGCGATCTTTTCGGCAACCGCCGGGCTGGTCTCCGGGTTGGTCAGATCACCGGCAGCAGCATTCCACTGGACCATGGCGGCCACCTGACCCGAGCCAAAGGCGGCATTTGCCTCGGCATATTCATAGGACAGGGAATCCTTCGGCGTCGCGCCCAGATCCGTCAGGAGTTTATACATCTCCAACGCCTCACGATAGGCTTGCGAGTCGACGGTCACATTGCCCTGGGCATCGAGCCAATCGGCGCCATAGGCGCGTGGCAATGAGTGAAACACCATCATGTTGAACAACAGGTTCTTCATCTGAAGCACCGTGCCATAGCGTGTCGGGCTGTCGGGGTTGACCGACTTCGTGAAATAGAGGGCCGATGCGGCAAAATCCTTCCATGTCCAGTCGTCCGGTGACTTTGGGGTCAATGCTTCACCGAGATGCTCCTCGGCGATTTCGGCATAGCGCGCCATGGCTGCCTCATCGGCAAGAAGCGCATCCATGAGATCCTTGCGGTAATAGAGAAAATGGAGGGATAAATCTGTTGGAACACCATATTGCTTGCCGTCGAACTGCATGGTCGACAGCACGGCGTCACCGTAAGTTTCTGCCGCGTCTCCGGCCAACTCGACGGGATTGAGATAAGGCGCGTAGCGTCCGATCGAGTAGGTTGCGAGCAAATTGACATCAAATGCGTCGGTTCCGGCTGCCAGGTCAGCCTGCAATTTGTCAAAAAAACCGTCCCGGTTGAAGAAGATCAATTCAACCTTGTCGGGGTCCGACACATCGGATTTGGCATTGTAGGCCTTGGCAGCGGCGCGGAGAGCCGTTTCTTCAGGTCCGCCGGGCCAGCCAAGTACAGTCACCTGTGCCTGTGCGATGCCGGTGACGGCCAGAATGGCCGCGCAGCCTATGGCGGCACGGCGAAGGGGTGTCAGCAAGTTCATGATTTCCTCCCAGTTGGTGGTTTGCGGTTTCTAGTGGTGAGATCGGCTACGCCGACGATGCCGGCGTCTCTGCCCAGCGCCGCCGGCAGGAAGTTCGGCAACTGATGGGCGTTCAGGTCGGCGCAGTGGCGTCGCATGCGGTCCAGATAACCTGCTGCCAGACCGATCCCGCCACCGATGACGATGTATTCGGGCGCAAGCATCATCTGAATGTTTTGGCTGAGCAGGGCGGCCCGGCGGGCGGATTCGCTGATAATCGCTTCTGCCCATTCGTCTCCTTGAGCCGATGCTGCAAAAACGCCCGCCGCTTCCATGCTGTGCCCCTGTCGGGCCGCCTCTGCCGCGATCCACCGTCCGGTTACATGGTTTTCAAGCGGTCCCGGTCGCTGCGTGTTGTCGGACGTCCACTGGCCAACATGTCCGGCAAGGCCGTTTCGGCCCTCAATCAGTTCGCCGTTGACGACAATGCCGCCTCCCAGTCCCGTTGAAATGGTCAGGTAAACCATGTCTGCCGACGAACTGGTGCCATTCTGGTATTCACCCCAGGCGGCGGCCTGAGCGTCGTTGACGGCGAAAGCCGGACACCTCAAACTTTCACGAAGCCTGGCTTCCAACGGATAGGAGTCATCCACATCAAGCGTGGCTTTATTCAGCGCACTCCAATTACCGTCACATACCAGGCCCGAAACCGCCATGCCGACCGATTGATACTGGCCGTTCCAAGGTCTGGCTTCACGAACAACGGTCTCTATCCATTCATCCGTCGGCGCTGCGCGCGGTGTTGGCCGTTCGATGCGTTCAAGGATATTGCAACCCCGAACCAGCGCCAACAATGTCTTGGTGCCACCAAGATCGATGCAAAGGGTCGTTCGATCTTTGTGTTCGCGCGTCATGATTCAGACCGTTCGCGATGTCTGCCATCGGACACAGCCCGACTGAACCATTGGGTGATATGTTCCGTGCGTGTGATGGCCGATCCCACGACCACGGCAAAGGCACCGCGGCGCATGGCATCTGCTGCCTGCTCGGTTGTCCGATAGCGTCCTTCGGCGACAATGCGGGGCGAGTGCCCGGCAAGAGATGAGACAAGGTCGAGATCCGGCTCCTCGGGCTCCTGGTCCCTTGTATAGCCCGACAAAGTGGTTCCAATCAGGTCTGCCCCAAGTTCGATCGCGCGGACCCCCTCATCGCGCGACGAGCAGTCAGCCATCGCCAACACATTTGCCGCGTGAATGGCTTCAATCATGCTGTGCGTGGTGTTCGGACGCAGTCGGTCGGTTGCGTCAAATGCGATGATATCGGCGCCGGCGTGAACCAGCTCACTTACGTCGCTCAACAAGGGCGTGATGCGGACCGGACTGTCCTTCAGATCGCGCTTGATCAGGCCGATAATCGGCGATTTTGTCCTGGATCGGACTTCTTTGACATTCCTGCTTCCCTCGATCCGAAGAGCCGACGCACCGCCTTCAAGAGCAGCAAGGCCAAATGCCGCCACGATGTCGGGTCTGTCCATCGGACCACCGACGACCGGTTGGCAGGACACGATCAGGCCGCCGCTCATCTCCTCAAGCAAAGTATGCTCCTCCATGGACCATTGAGATACCAGAAGCATACCAGTTAAGCAAGGCCGTCTTACTGGTCTATGTCGACTGCTCGATTACGAAGTCGTAGATATCACCGTTGTAACGGGTTTCCGTAAACTCGACGATGCGCCCGTCATCCAGGAAGCACCGTCTTTCAACCACGAATATCGGCGTACCGGGTGCGCATTCGAGCAACTTGGCCTCCCGGCTTGTAACGACGCCGGCGCGCATTCTTTGCAAGGCTCTCTTCGGCAGAGCATTCCGCTTTGCCAGCGCCTCGTAAAGTGAATCGCGAACAAGGTCAGCCGATGGCAGGAAGGTTCGCACGACGGCAGCCCGCTCGATCGCAATGGGAACCGCGTCGGCCAGTCTGAGCCGCTCCAGTCGAACCAATTGCTCTGACGGCGATATTCCAAGGGCCATGACTTCCGTCGGCGATGGCAGCGTTATCTTTCTGGATAACCATTTTGCGCCGGGTTCCATGCCTCGTGAGCGGATATCTTCGGAGAAACTTGAAAGTCCGGAAAGCGCCTTTTCAACGCGGGATGCGACCTCGGTCTTGGACCCGTGCCGCCGTATCAGCAGGCCTCTTTCGGCCAGTTCGTCGATTGCCTTGCGGACCGTCACCCGGGAAAGGCCGAGTTCTCCTGACAGCACCCGTTCACTTGGTATGAAAGTGCCTCTTGCCAGATTGCCTTCGGTGATCGCCAATTCCAGCCCGTCACGCAATCTGCGATAGAGGGGACGTTCATCGGCGGATTCCTGCAATATTCGTTTCAGATGATCCACAATATCAAATCGGGTCACGTTCACCTCCGCCTGAACCAACTCGACACCAGTTTTTAGCTGATCTTATACTGGTATTAAATACAATATGTGTGAAGTCTTAAAAATTTTCCCTTTTCTTCCTGCATGTTGTGCCGTCGCCCACAGGCAAGGGAGGGCTGAACTGGTCCGTATTCCGGAGACTACCGGATTCGGGACAATCTGTTAGTCTTCGTGTGATGTCCGCATTTTCCTGACCGATTTCGACATTCTTGCTGGCGGACGCAGTTCGTCCTGCTGATACCTGATGGAGGATAGATTGGCTGACAGTCCGTTGATCATCGGCGGTGCGAGCGGGTTCTGGGGCGAGGCGGCCCATGCGACGCGCCAGTTGCTGACAACGCCGAACCTGAATGTCCTGGTCTATGATTATCTGGCGGAAATCACCATGTCGATCATGGCGCGGGCTCGGTTGAAGGATCCGGCGCTGGGTTATGCGACGGATTTTGTCACGGAGGCGATGGGCGACAATCTGGGTGAACTGAAAAGAAAGCAGGTTCGCGTGCTGTCCAATGCCGGCGGGGTCAATCCGCAGGCCTGTGCGAAAGCGCTGCAAATTGTTGCTGAACGGGCAGGTGTGGACCTGAAGATCGCCACTGTCATCGGTGACGATCTGATGGAAGATGCCTCGAATTTTGCCGGGGCCAGGGAGATGTTCGATGGTTCGGGCTTTCCGGCGCCGGAACGAATCGCCTCCATCAATGCCTATCTCGGGGCTTTTCCCATCGCTGCGGCGCTGGATGCCGGCGCCGACATTGTGATCACCGGCCGGTGCGCCGACAGCGCTTTGGTGCTGGCCGCCTGTATCCATCATTTCGGGTGGCGGCATTCGGATCATGATCTGCTGGCGGCGGGGTCGCTCGCCGGCCATCTTCTGGAATGCGGACCGCAGGCGACCGGCGGCAATTTCACCGACTGGGAAAAGGCCGGTGATCTCGCTGAGATCGGCTATCCGGTTGCCGAAATACAGGCCGATGGAACATTCGTCGTCAGCAAGCCGCCGGAGACTGCCGGCATTGTCAGCCCTGCTTCGGTAGGTGAGCAGATGCTCTATGAAATCGGCGATCCGCAGGCTTATCATCTGCCGGATGTCATCTGTGATTTCTCGCCGGTCTGTTTGCAGCAGGCCGGTCCCGATCGCGTCCGGGCAAGCGGGGCCAGGGGACGCGCACCGACCGGGCGACTGAAGGTGTCAGCAACCTTCATGGATGGATACCGCGCCGGGCATGTTCTTCAGTTCAATGGCCGCAATGCGCGCGAAAAGGCCGTTGCCTTTGCCGAAATGGGGCTTGTCCGGGCGAGGCTGCGCTTGAAAGCCCTCGGCATGGAGGATTATCAGGACAGCTGCGTCGAGGTTTCCGGGGGGCGCCCGGGTGAGGGTGTCTATGAGGAAGTTGCGGTCAAGGTGGCCGTGCGGCACGCCGATGCCAAGGCTGTGGCCCTGTTCCTCAAAGAGATCATCGGCGGTGCACTGGCAGCACCGCCCGGATTGCACTTTTTTACCGGCGCGGGCCGGCCCAAACCATCGCCGGTCGTGCGGCTCTTTTCCTTTCTTGTCGATGCTGCAGACGTGCCGGTAGCGGTGTTGCTTGATGGCACCGATATCGGTTTTCAAGCCCCTTTGGTTCCCGTCCAGGATGATGTTGCGCCCGAAAAACCGTCGGTTTCGGCGGCGGCCGGCAAGGATGACGACCTTGTGCCATGCACGCTGGAAGAACTGGCCTGGGCGCGGTCCGGTGACAAAGGCAACGCAGCGAATATCGGTGTGATTGCGCGCCATGGCGACTATATGCCATGGATATGGCGGGCGTTGGACGAAGCCGCCATCGCCCAGGTCTTCGTTCCCTGGCTCAAGGGCGAAGTTGAACGGTTTGCGGTGCCGGGAATTGGTGGCATGAATATTCTATTGCACGATGTTTTGGGCGGTGGCGGGATCGCAAGTCTGCGGGACGATGCGCAGGGCAAGGGGTATGCCCAGATATTGCTGCAGGTCCCCGTCATGGTTCCGCGGGCGATGGTGCCCGGGACCCGGAAAGGCAACACCTGATGGGCTTTGTCAGCCAAATCCAGCCCGGTTCCGAGCAGTTTTTGAAGAACCGGGAGGACATGCTGGCGCTGATCGAGCGTCTGCGTTCGCTTGAGGCGCGTGCGGTTACGCTGTCGGAAAAACGGCGCGCGCGTTTTGAACAACGTGGCCAGATTACTCCGCGTGAGCGGCTGGCGCGGTTGCTCGATCCGGGCATGCCGTTTGTCCAGTTGCACACGCTGGCGGGCTATCTCGCCGACAGCGACGATCCCGCCACATCCGTCCCCGGCTCATCGCTGATTGTCGGGATTGGTTTTGTCGAGGGCGTGCGCTGCATGATCTGGGTTGACGACAGCGGCATCAAGGCCGGGGCCATGGGCAAAATGAGCCTGCCGACCGTTCTGAGCATCCAGACCATGGCGCGGCGACAGAAATTGCCCCTGATCCATCTGGTTGAAAGTGCCGGTGCCAATCTGACGGAGTACCGGGTCGAGGGCTGGGCGCGGGGCGGCGCGCTGTTTCGCAATCTGGCGCTGCTCAGCGCCGAGGGCATTCCGACGATCACGGTTCTCCATGGGCCGTCCACCGCGGGCGGTGCCTATATGCCGGGTCTGTCGGACTATGTTATCGGGGTTCGGAACAATGGCATGGCGGCGCTCGGCGGCGCGGCACTCGTTCACGCTGCGACCGGTGAAAAGGCCGATGACCGCGAATTGGGCGGGTCCGAAATGCATGCCCATGTCTCGGGACTGGTCGAATACCTTGCCGACGATGATGCCCATGGCGTTTCGATCGCCCGCAATGTGGTGCGGAGGATCGACTGGAACAGCCGATTGCGACCGGCGGCACAACGCGTGTTCAAGGAACCGGTCCACGACCCGGACGAACTGGCCGGCGTGGTGCCCGCCGACTATCGGATCCCCTATGATATGCGGGAGGTCGCGGCCCGCGTCATCGACGGGTCGGATTTCGAAGACTTCAAGCCCCGTTACGGCATTTCCACCGTGTGTCTGCAGGCAAGCATCAATGGCATTGCGTGCGGAATGATCGGCAACAATGGTCCGATCGATCCCGCGGGTGCGACGAAAGCCGCGCAGTTCATTCAATTGTGTGACCAGTCGGACCTGCCGATCATCTTTCTGAACAATACGACCGGCTATATGGTCGGCACCGAATATGAGCGATCCGGGATGATTAAGCACGGATCGAAAATGATCCAGGCCGTTTCAAATGCGCGCGTGCCGCGGATCGCGCTCTACATCGGCGCCAGCTTCGGTGCCGGAAATTATGGCATGAGCGGTCTGGCCTATGAGCCTGATTTCCTGTTTGCCTGGCCCAATGCGACCACCGGCGTGATGGGCGGCGAGCAGGCAGCTGCGACCATGACGATGGTGGCGAGAGTCTCGGCGGAGCGCAAGGGCGCGCCATTGGATGAACAGGTGCTACAGCAGCAGCACAAGGCGATTGCCGCGCATTTCGACCGCCAATCGGACGCGTTCTACACATCCGGACAATGCCTTGATCATGGCATCATCGATCCGAGAGACACGCGTCGTGTGCTCGGATTCTGCCTCGAGACATGTCTGGAAGCGAAAAATCGGACACTGCAGCCGAACGCCTTTGGCGTTGCCCGCATGTAGGATCCTGAGCCCGGGAGGACATCCATGACCGGCTTGCCGGAAACAAAAGCCCTGGATCTCGAGCTCGATGGTTCCTGGCTGACGGTCTGGTTCAACGAGCCGGACAACCGCAATCCGTTGACGGCGGCGCGGGTGAAGGACCTGCTGGCGCTTTGCGTGGCACTGGAGGAACGGCGGGATATTCGCGGTGTGGTGTTTCGCGGGCGAGGCGGTGTCTTTTGCGCAGGCGGCGATCTCAAATCGTTCAAAGCCGCGCTACAGGGCAATGGAGAGCATCGGGACGTCGTGTCGCTCAGCCTGACCGCCGCAAGAGTGTTTGATGCGGTTAATGGGCTTCCACAGATTACCGTCATGGCGGTTGAGGGCGCGGCGATGGCCGGTGGTTTTGGGCTTGTCTGTGTCGGCGATATTGTCGTGGCCGATGCTGCCGCACGTTTCGGTCTGCCCGAAACGACGATCGGATTGACGCCGGCCCAGATTAGTCCGTTTGTCGTTCAAAGGCTGGGCCATCGGGAAGGGCGCCGCCTTATGCTGCTCGCATCCACGCTGTCGGGGCAGGAAACGGTTGATATTGGTCTGGTCGATACGCTTGTTTCGGGAGAGACTGAAATGGAGGCGGCACTTGCGGCTCTGCGCAGGCAGGTCGGCCGCTGCGCACCGGGCGCCGTGGCGGAAACCAAACGCCTGGTTGTGTCGCTTCCGGCCCTTTCGCCAGAGGAGCGGGTGCAGAGGGCAGCCGAAATCTTTGCTGCACGTGTGCTGTCCGATGAGGGGCGCGAGGGCGTGGCAAGCTTCCTTGAAAAACGCCCAGCGAACTGGCGGGAGACCTGAACACCGTGGCTTTTGATTCCGTCCTGGTTGCCAATAGAGGAGAAATTGCCTGCCGCATCCTGCGTTCGGCGCGTGCCCTTGGTCTGCGCAGCATTGCCGTCTTTTCAGAGGTTGACCGGGATGCACCGCATGTCGGGCTGGCCGATGAGGCGGTACCGATCGGACCGGCGCCGGTGGGCGACAGCTATCTGAATGCCGGGCGGATCCTCAAGGCCGCGAAACGGACCGGCGCGGCGTCGGTCCATCCGGGCTACGGGTTCCTGTCGGAAAACCACGATTTCGCCAAGGCCGTTGCCGATGCCGGTCTGGTCTTTATCGGCCCGCCGGCAAAGACAATTCGCCTCATGGGAGACAAGGCCGAGGCGCGGCGGCTGATGAAGACCGCCGGCGTGCCCTGCATTCCCGGTTATGAGGGTGACGATCAATCCGATACGGCGCTGATCGAGGCAGCCGGGCAGATCGGCTTTCCGGTGATGATCAAGGCGGCAGCCGGCGGTGGAGGACGCGGCATGCGGCTGGTCCCCACGGCTGAAGGGCTTGCCGCCGCACTGCCGCTGGTTCGGGCCGAAGCAATGGGCGCATTCGGTGCGGATCGGCTGATTGTCGAGAAGGCTGTCGCCGACGCGCGGCATGTGGAGGTTCAGATCTTTGCCGACAATCATGGCCATTGCATCCATCTGGGCGAGCGGGACTGTTCAGTGCAGCGGCGTCACCAGAAGGTGGTCGAAGAAGCGCCGTCCCCCGCGGTGACGCCCGACCTGCGGGACAGGATTGGCCGGGCCGCCGTGACGGCGGCAATGACGGTCGGTTACAGCGGCGCCGGGACCGTCGAATTTCTGCTGGATTCTGCCGGTGAATTCTACTTTCTGGAAATGAACACCCGTCTTCAGGTCGAACACCCGGTAACGGAGATGGTCACCGGTCTTGATCTGGTCGCCATGCAGATTTCGGTGGCCCAGGGTGACGTCCTGCCGATGGTGCAGGAGGATGTGCGTTTCGACGGGCACGCAATAGAGGCACGGCTCTATGCCGAGGATCCAGCCAGGGATTTCCTGCCGGTGACCGGTCGTATCGATTTCTGGCGTCCGGCAAAGGGCGAGGGCGTGCGGATCGATGACGGGATCGCGGGCGGGCAGGATGTGCCGCCCTTTTACGATCCGATGCTGGCCAAGATTGTCGCCTGGGGTCGCACCCGCGAGGTTGCTCGGCGCCGTCTGGTCCGGGCCATCGAAGACACTGTTTTGCTTGGCGTTACGACAAATACCGGCTTCTTGACCGAGCTGCTGCAGACCGATGGTTTTGTGCAAAACAGGGTAACGACCGGGTTTGTGGATGACACCTGGAGGGACGGTGTATCGGCCGCATCGCCACCAATGGAAGATGTTGCACTGGCGGTCGCCCTGTTGCTTCAATCCGACCAACAGACGTCACTTCATCGAGGAAGCTATCTGACATCATCCCTTCTGGGATGGTCGAGCGCTGCGCCCTTGCAGGTTCCGGTGCGTCTCGTTTGTGACACGAAGTCGTTCGACGTCTTTGCGACATGTGCCGGACCGGATTGGGCGGTGGCAATCGGGGATGAGTGTTTTGTCGTGGCGATTGACAGCTTTGGACGCGCATTGATTAACGATCGTTCCGTCGAGTTTGCTGCCGCTGTTTCACCGCGTGGCGATCTCGGCCTGGCCGTCGGCGGTGGGCGATGGAGCTTTCGGCGCGTTGCCGAAAATGCCGGTGACGACGCGTTGACTGGTGGCGGTCGGGTTCTGGCCCCGATGCCCGGGCTGGTGATCGACATCCATGTGTCCGTTGGCCAGGAGGTGAAAAAAGGGCATATCCTGGCGGTTCTGGAAGCCATGAAAATGCAGCATCGGATCGTCGCTCCTGTTGACGGGACCGTCAAACAGGTCGCCATTGCCGCGGATGAGCGTCTTGCGTCCGGTGATCCGATGTTCGATATCGAGGAAGCCGGCTCTTGACGATCTTGTGGATCGGGGTGCCGATGGAATGCGTGCTGGAAGGAAATGACAATGGAACAAGCCGCAGATTTTGTTGCTGAAAGTGAATCTCTGGCTGAAATCCTGAGCGGTCTTTCCGGTGATGATTGGAGCCGATCCACTCAATTCAAGGGGTGGACGATCGATGACATTCTGATTCACCTCCATTTCTGGAACAGAGCCGCCGATTTGGCCCTGACCGATCCGGACGGATTTATGCAGCAGCTCGAACAGATTCCGGAGCCCGGCGAAGGTTCGGGGCTGCGTGCCTATGAGCACGCCGACATTACCGAACGGGGGCCGGATCTGCTGGCCGCGTGGCGGGCGCTTTACCGGGATATGGGCGAACGCTGGGCACGGCTGGATCCGAAAAGCAGAGTCAAATGGGCCGGCCCGGACATGTCGGTTCGTTCATCGATGACAGCCCGACAGATGGAGACCTGGGCTCACGGCCAGGCCATATTCGACCTGCTGGGAATCAAACGGGTTGAACATGACCGCATTCGCAATGTGGTCGTTCTTGGCGTCAATGCGTTCGGCTGGTCCTTCAAGGTGCATGGCAGAGACGTTCCGGAAACCGTGCCATTTCTGAGCCTGACGGCACCCTCAGGTGCCGTCTGGACATTTGGTGATGAGGGACAGCAGGACCGGATCGGCGGGTTGGCAGTTGAGTTTGCACAGGTTGTGACACAGACCCGCAATGTCGCTGATACCCATCTGGTTGTGGAAGGGCCCGTTGCAACACGCTGGATGGCGGAAGCGCAGTGTTTCGCCGGACCACCGGAAACACCTCCGGCGCCCGGAACGCGTTTTGCCGGGTAATCTCTGCCTTTCTGGCGGTTTTGAGAGGGCATGAGGCTGCTGAGAACACTGTGACAACGCAACAGAAATTGTCGCGCAGGGCACTGGCGCAAATGGGCGATGAGGACATCATCAGTCGCATCGAACCAATGCAGCCAGATGATGCGGTTCGGTTGTTGCGAAAACTGCCGGCAACACGCCGGGCGGCCGTCAATGCAAGAATTGCCGCGGACCGGCGCGCCGAAATCGCCGATCTGACGGGCTATTCGGAAGATGTTGCCGGCGGCTTGATGAATTCACGCTATGCCGATCTGGATCCGTCTGTCACCTGCGGCGACGCCATTCACCAACTTGCGGCGGAGCACGAGGCGGAAACGATTTATATCGCCTATGTGGTGGATGACGACCATGCCTTGCTGGGCTGTGTCGGGCTTCGCGCCTTGCTTGCCGCGCCTCCTGAAGAGCGGGTCTCGGAGATCATGACCACGGAGGTCGAAACGGTGGCTGTCGATCTGCCGGCGGAAGCGGCAGCCCGCAAGCTCTCCTCCAGCGGCTATGCGACCTTGCCGGTGATCGACCGGGACGGGCGGCTGATCGGCATCATAACCTATGATGATGCGTTCAGATTATTGGAATCGGAGGCATCGGAAGACATGGAGCGGTTTGCCGCCCTGACCGGAACAGCAGACAGCGATTATCTGGATGTCCCGATCTGGCGCGATTTTCTGCGGCGTGCACCGTGGATCTTCGGCCTCGCCGTTGCCGGGCTGATGGCGGGCTATATCGTGCATGTCTACGAGAATGCTCTGGATACGCTGGTCATTCTGGCGCTCTACATGCCGATGGTTGCCGATACCGGGGGCAATGTCGGCACCCAGACCTCCGGTCTGCTCATCCGGTCCATCGCCACAGGGCACATCGCCGCCGGGGCGGGAATGCGTGTTTTGTGGCGCGAATTGCGCGTCTCCATCCTGCTTGCCGCAATGCTCTTCGGATTTGCCTGGCTGAAGGTCATGTTCCTGTCGAACAGCGCTGACGTTCCGGAGGGGCTGACACTGGAGATGATTGCGCTTGCCATCGGTCTGGCGATTGCTGTTCAGGCCGTTGTTTCGGCCGTGATCGGCGCATTGCTGCCGCTGATTGCCATCGCGACCCGACAAGACCCGGCGGTGATGGCCGGACCGGCCCTGACGACGATCGTCGATACCACAGGATTGCTGATGTATTTCACCATCACCACCTGGGTTCTCGGGATTTGATGCGGCCTACTCAACACCTTCGGTTTTCGTCGTGTCACGGGACGTGAGGATCCGGTCAGCCCCTTTCGCCAGTCCCACAAGAAACAGGATCGCACAGGCTGAGACACCTGCCGCCGTCAGAACGGCGATGCGCAGGTCGATCAGACCAAGTTCGGCGCCCCGCAGATAGCTGCTGGCCTGCAGCACGGATCCCGCAAGCGCGACGGCCAGTGCGATGCTGATGTTCTGGGCGACCGAGACCAGGGCAGATGCCTGGCCTGTTTCCTCGTCGCTCACCGCCGATAATGCCATGGCGGTGGCGACCGTGAAAAACGCCGATCGGGCGATGCCGGCAAGCAACAGCGCCGCCAGCAGAAGCCAGATGGCCTCGGCGGGCGGGATGAATCCGCTGGCGCTGAGGGCGCAGACCGCGGTAACCACGGCCAGCATAAGGGCTCGTTTCAGACCGAAAAACCGGTAGTAGCGCTGTGCGACAAATTTGAACGCGATAGCACCAAGGGCGCCGGCAAAGGTTGTCAGACCGGATTCCACCGGCGACAATCCATAACCGACCTGCAGCAGGAGCGGCAACAGAAACGGCGTCGCACCGATCCCCAACCGGAACACAAAGCCGCCGGCAATGCTTCTGAAAAACAGACCATTGGAGAAGATCTTGGGATTGAGGAGGGGCGTGGCATGCCGCTTGGCGCGCCTCCAATAGGTCACGCCCGCGATGACGCCGACGATGACGGCTGCGATTCCGAATGCCGGATGCAGTGCCGGCAGGCTGATGACGGACAGACCAAAGACGATGCCGGAAAAGGCGGTGGCTGAGAGGATGAAACCGGCGAGATCCAGCGGTGTCTTTCGGCGAATGCCAAGCCGTGGAATAAACTTTTGCGTCATGATGATTCCGAGAATGCCAATCGGAATATTGACAAGAAATATCCAGTGCCAGCTGAGATAGCTGGTGAGAAACCCACCGATTGGTGGTCCCATCATGGGTCCCATCAGGGCAGGCACGGCAAGCCACGCCATGGCCGATACCAGCTGATCGCGTGGTGTGGCGCGGACCAGCAGAATGCGGGCAACCGGCGTCATCATCGAACCGCCCATGCCCTGCAGGAAGCGTGAAAGGACAAAGCTGCCGAGCGAGTCGGAGAACGCACAGGCAATCGATCCGATAATGAAAACGAGCATCGCGATGCTCAGCAGGTTTCGCGCGCCGACCCGGTCGGAGAGCCAGCCGCTGATCGGGATGAAGACCGCCAAGGCGACCAGATAAGACGTCAGTGCGAGTTTCAGTGATACGGGACTGGTCCCGATATCCGCCGCGATGGAGGGCAATGCCGTTGCGATGACGGTCGAATCCATCATTTCCATGAACAGGGCGGCTGCCAGAATAAGCGACGTAGCGCGACTTAAACCCTGCGGTGCCGTTTTTTCGGTATCTGCGGCATTCGTCATTCGCTGTCGGTGCCCTCCATCGGCACATGCTTTCTGACAGGGCCACACCCGTCCACCCTGTTGTTCGCGGACCGGTTGCGGTTCGGAATCGAGAAATGAGGGGCGCGGGATTGACCCGGACAATGCGGGGATGTCGCCCTTTGACTGCGAGTCGTTCCATCCTATCTGAAAGTCATGTTAAAAGATCTCAAAAGTCGACCGGTGACAATGTCCACACGACAAGGGATGCGTAAATGACTGAAGAAAACAGCGTCGATGTGACGATTGATATCATCTCCGATGTGGTCTGTCCGTGGTGTATTGTCGGCTATAAACAGCTTGAAGAAGCGCTCGACCAGACCGGGTTGACGGCCAGCATCCGCTGGCATCCGTTCGAACTCAATCCGCAGATGGCGGAGGAGGGCGAGGACCTGCGCGAACATCTTGCCGCGAAATACGGCACCACTCCGGAGGCCAGCAAGCAGGCCCGCGAGCGCTTGACCGCGATCGGCGAGAGTTTGGGGTTTGCTTTTCGCTATTCGGACGATATGCGCATGATGAACACCTTCCGCGCCCATCAACTCCTGACATGGGCCGGCACCAAGGGTCAGCAGCATCAACTCAAGATGGTCTTGTTTGCTGCCTTCTTTTCCGATGGCAGGAACGTCAACGATGTCGATGTTCTGGCGGACGCGTGCGAAACCGCCGGACTTGACCGGGTCGAAGCATTGAAGGTGCTTGCCGATGGCCGTTTTGCGCAGCAGGTTCGCGATGAGGAGCAATTCTGGACCTCGCGCGGCATTCAGGGTGTGCCGGCGATGGTCTTCAACCAGCGGCACCTGGTCACCGGGGCGCAGGGTATCGACAACTACGTGTCGGTTCTTGAGCAGCTCACCCAAGGCCGGGCGGCTTAGGGCCGGCTCGGACCAATAGGGCGCTCTCGGTTCGACCATCTACAGGTTTCAGGTCCCATCCATCGCTGCCGATTGGCGGAACGGACATTTGCTGATAGAGGGATTGGGGAAGACTGATCGGGATGGTGTCCAACGCAGGTTAGATTGAGGCCATCAGCCGGTTGCTTGGTGGATCTCCGGCGGAAGACCTTCCGATGGTAACAATAGGCACCTTGACTGACCCCCGTGGTCAAAGCTTCGTCGTCACCGATACCGGCGTCGACCGATACCGGCTCGATGGGCTTATTCTGGCCGCTGTGACATTCATTTCCTATCTGGCGCTGGTGTGGCAGTTTACCGGCCCCACCTATCAACTGGATGAAATCGGGTATCTGGCATATGCGGCGACGCTTTCAGGCCGCACGATCGATGCTGGGAGCAGCTATTATTTCGGCTACTCGCTGTTTTTGCTGCCGAGCTTTTTGCTGTTTGATGCTCCGCTTGCCATCTGGAAATCCGTGCTCGTTACCAACTCGGTTCTGTTTGCCGTTTCAATCTTCCTATTGCATCGGATATCGGGCTATTTGACTCAAGACCGCTGGCTGCGGTTCTTCGCCGTTCTGATTTGTGCGTTGTATCCAGCTTATCCGACGATGGCCGGATACGCCTATTCGACACCGGGGATTGTGCTGGTGTCGGTGGCGGCCAGTTGGGCACTATGCCGGTCGGATACGGCACCAAAAGCCGGCCTGCTGGGTTTCGGGCTGCTGGTCGGTTTCCTGAACTGGATGCATCCGACGGGGCTGCCGGTGGCGGTAGCCGCCGTCGCGACGCTCGGCATCATGGCTTGGATGGATCGGAAACTGCTTCCGATCGCAATGGTTTCGGTGCTGATGATCATCGCAATGACTTTAGTGTTCCAGACGTTCCTCAATCCGAATCTTCTGGACATCATGACGCCGGACGGTTTCAAGCCCCGGCTCCACTATGGCGGAGCAACGGACCATCTGGCATTGGTGCTTTCGGCCGGTGGGCCTTGGGAATTTCTCACGAGGTTCCTGGTGCAGATTGGCTATGTTTTGGTTGCGACATTGGCTTTAGCCAGCGGCGGAGCCGCCTATATTTCGGGTCGCATTGCACTGATCGGCGATAAAGCCCGCCGCGACAGTCCTGCTCGGCTGGGGCTTTTGGTCTTCGGGATCCTATCTCTGCTTGGCGTCATGGTCCTGACAGCCATGGTGTTTACCAAGCCTGCGGCTTATCTCAACAATTATTGGGTTCACGGTCGCTATCTTGAGGCTGTCCTGCCACCCTTTCTCCTGCTTTGCCTGCTTGTGCAGGTACCGCGCCGCCAGCGGTTTTCAGCGACAATCGCGGTCTTTTTGCTGTTGATCGCGTTTTATCGGGCTTTCGGTCAGGAAACGGGCACCACCGACGAAATTGAGCTTCCCGCATTCTGGCCCCAGGTCTTCTATCCAGATCAAAGCATCATCGTCTGGTTTCTGGTGGGCGGCTCGGCCTGCCTGATGGCGATTTTACTGCCGCGCATAGTGGTGAAACTGGCACTGGCCGTCATATTCGTAAAGTGTATTGCCAATCAGGTTCCCTGGCATCACCAATCCTTTCGCGTCAATGGCAGCCCGTCGGATCTCTATCGCCTTGTCATCGACAATTATGCGAAGGGTGCATGTGTTGCCTTCACACCGGCGATCAGGCTGGAGATAGGAAACAGATCATATGAACGGTTCAATCAACTCTCATTTTACCTGATGAACTATGATTACCGCAGGATGGAAATAGCCGATTGGATCGAAAACTGCGACGGACCCTATCTGACCTATGAGGCAGATCCGGCTTTGAGGGACGCCGGGGCGATTCTGGTCGCACAGGGGCTGGACACCGGACTGCGCGTTTACGCTCGAAGGACAATGGAGGATGCCGGTCATGGACGCTACAGCCGCCTTTTTGTCCGCAACGATGATGGACGGTCGACAACATATACGGCACGAATCAATGCCGATGATTTGTGGGGACAGATCGGTGTCGGTAGACTGGCTGGCGGTGTCATCGAATCGACGGGAAGCGAGGGTCACCTCTTTTACGGGCCCTACGGGTTTTTGAGAAACGGCAAACTGCGTTTGAAAGTTTATGGCCGGGCCGACAATGTTGATGGATCGTGGATTGATCTGGTTTCCGACGGCGGCAACCAAACTCATGGCGCGTTTCCTCTCCAACCAAGCGGATCGGCCGATGGGCTGCTCGCAAGCGGGGAGATCGATCTCACCGAAGATGTTCGAGATTTCGAACTTCGGATGTATGTCGGCGAAAACGCGGAAATCGGCTTTTCGCATTATGATCTTGAACGCGGTGGAGATTAACCTTCGCTCTGTGCGTTGACAGGGTGCTCGTGTTTGTTCGCGGACGACCATCGATTGGCCGAAACGGCAATTGCTGATAAGTCGTATGTCTGTGATTTCTGCATGACGGTTGTTGCGGAGATTCAGTTCGGCGCGGGATATGAACACGTACAACGGTGACAGCAGAAGTAGTCTTGATGGTTTCAACGCGAGCAGCCGCTGACTTGGATAAAGGAGGCTTGGAGCCGGCCTCGTCCGCGATAGAGCGACATAATTTTGATGCGCTTGTCCTGGCGGCAGCGACGTTTGTTTCCTATCTCGCACTCATCTGGCAGTTTCCCGGGCCGACCTATCTGATGGACGAAATCGGCTATCTGGCCAATGCGGCCGCCCTTTCGGGCCGTTCGATTGACGCCGGGAGCAGTTACTATCTGGGATATTCGCTGTTCCTGCTGCCCGGATTCCTGTTGTTCCATGAGCCGGCGCTTATCTGGAAATCGGTGCTCGTTACCAATTCACTGCTGTTTGCGATCTCCGTTTTTCTGCTGCACCGCATATCTGGGTTTTTCAGTGACAGCCGCAGGTTGCGGATCATCGCGGTTTTCCTTTGTGCGCTTTATCCGGCCTATCCGACGATGGCGGGATATGCCTATTCGACGCCCGGGATTGTCCTGGTCTATGTTGCTGCCTGTTGGGCGCTTTGCCGGTCCGCCTCGGCGCCGAACACGCGACTGATGATCTTCGCGCTGCTTGTCGGTTTCTTGAACTGGATTCATCCAACCGGATTGCCGATTGCCGTGGCGGCACTGGTCGGTCTTTGCGTGATGGCATGGCTGGATCGAAAGCTGATCCCTGTTGTTGTTGTTTCGGCGCTGACCATCCTTCTGATGATTGCCGTCTTCCGGATGGTCCTCAACCCGCTTTTGCTCGATATGATGACACCGGAAGGGTTCGAGCCAAGGCTACATTATTCAAGCGCCGCCGATCAATTGAAGCCGCTGTTTACCCTCGGCGGCGCAGTGGAGTTCGTCACCAGATTTCTGGCTCAGATGGGCATTGTCCTGATCGCCAGCCTCGCCGTTGCGAGCGCCGGTGCCGTCCATATCTTCCACCGACTGGCGCTTGTTGGTGACGTGCGGCACCGCGACGGGGCAGACCGGATTGCGTTTCTGGTATTCATATTGCTTTGTCTGCTCGGTGTTGCCGCGCTGACCGCGGTCATTTTCACGAAACCGTCGATTTACTACAACAATTACTGGGTCCATGGCCGATATATCGACGGTGTTCTGGCGCCATTTTTTCTCGTCTCGCTCCTGATGGGCACACCGCGCCGGCAGCGGCTGATGGTGACGCTGATCGTTTTGCTGCCGTTGCTTGTTCTCTACTGGGCGATTGGCCAGGAACTCGGGTTCACGGACGAGGTAGAGCTTCCTTCCTTCTGGCCGCAAACGGCGTTTCCGCTGGAACCGGTGGGCGTCTGGTTTCTGTCCGGCGCCGTGGCCTGCCTCATAGCCCTGTTCCTGCCGGGTCCAGCCGTCAAGGGCATTCTGGTGGGGCTTTTTGTGTATTGCATTTCCAACCAGGTGTCCTGGCACCATCAATCCTTCCGGGCGAGCGCCAATCCAACGGATTTGTATCGGTTCGTCACAGATCAGAATGCTGTCGGTAGCTGCGTTGGTTTCAGCCCCGCCGGCAGGGACGATATCGGAAACAGACCCTATGAGCGGTTTAACCAGTTGTCCTTCTATCTGATGAATTACGCCTATCGCCGGATGACACCGACAGACTGGGCCGAGAATTGTGATGGGCCTTATCTGACCTATGATGATGACAAGGCGTTCGCGGGGATCGACGCTGTTCAGGTCGCACAGGGGTTGGATACCGGTCTGAAGGTCTATGCAAAAGATGTCTCCGCTGATGCAAGACATGAGACCTATCGGCGGGTTTTCCTCCGCACCACCGATGACGGCGGAGCGGTTTCCTATATTGCGCGGGTCAATGCCGGGGATCTTGCCGGCCGGATTGCCGCCGGGCGACTGGTGGACGGTGTCATCAAAACAACCGGAAGCGACGGACATCTCTTCTACGGACCCTACGGGATGCTCGAGGCCGGAAAACTGAAGGTGAGGGTCCATGGCCGGGCCGGCAATGTCGAGGGATCGCAGGTTGATCTGGTCACTGATGGCGGCAAAACCGTCCATGGCGTTTTTCCTCTCCAGATGAGCGGATCGGACGATGGGCTGTTGGCAAGCGGTGAGATCGATCTGCCGGAGGACCTGCACAATTTCGAGCTGCGTTTGTATGTCGGTGGCGGCGCGGACGTCGAGTTTTCGCACTACGATCTGGAAATGGTGCCGAATTGACCTGGCATAGATCGGCCCAACATGCCCAAACCAACAGTTATCAGCCTGTTACAGAGGCGAAAGACCATTGAAGTACAGTGCGTTGGGGAGCACTGGGATCAGGGTCAGTAAGATTGGCCTGGGCTGTTCAGGAAACAGCCGGTTGGGGCTCGCCTATGGTGGTACTCGGGACGAGGCCGTCCGTCTCATTCACCTTGCGCTGGACCTCGGGGTCAATCTGATCGACACATCGGGTGGATTGTCTGGTACGGATACTATTGTCGCAAAGGCGGTTCATGGTCGTCGTGCTGATGTAGTTTTGTCCACAAAGGTGAATTTGTCGCCCGCGATTTGGCCTATGCACAATTCTCGGTTCTTTTCCAAAGCATTTGCTAGATTGGGCGCGGAGTTTTCCTATGTCGCCCATCCGCGGTTGATCAGGATCGCCGTCGAGCGGACGCTGCAACGACTGGCGACGGATTATGTGGATATCCTCAGTCTTCACTCCGTTACTCCTGGGCAATACAAGATGGCACTGAAACGTTGCGTTCCAGTGCTCGAGCGTCTGAAGGGGGAGGGCAAAATAAGAGCTTTCGGCGTCTCGGAAGCTTTTACTCGAGACCCGTCCCACGCTATGCTCACCTCAGCGATCGAGGATCGGGCCTTCGAGGTGTTGATGGCCGGATTCAATGTCGCAAACCAAAGCGCTGACAAGACAGTATTTTCTCCAGCTTCCACCCGGGGAATCGGAACCATCGGAATGTTTGCGGTACGGCGCATGCTGAAAGACGAGGTTCATTTTCGGCAGCTGGTTGATCGGATCAACCGAAATCCCCGCCAAGCCCGTGAAATCTCCGCCGATGCACTGTTGTCGGCAATGACGGAACATGGTGTTGAAGACGTTGCTGACGCGGCCTATCGGTTTTGTGCTTTTCAATCGGGCGCAAACACGATGCTGGTCGGAACCGGCAACCCCGACCACCTGACCCGCAATGTCGCGTCCCATGCGAGGGGTGGCCTTCCCCCCGAAATCGTCAAATTGCTGCGCGACGCTTTTGGTTCGATCGACACGCTGACGGCAGATTGACGCGGGTTCCAGGTCTTGCCGCTAACGTTGATGGGTTACCGAGTAGGCTTCCTTTTCGAGAGCAAGCCACACAATTGCACCCGGAAGTCCATTGAAGATGCGGTAAATTCCGAACAGCACGGAAACGCCTACTGCTTGTTCTGCCGAAATGGCGATCCAGGGAAGAAAAAAAGCAAAAGCGGCTTCACGGGTCCCCCAGTCGCTCAAGGTTATTGGGATCATTGCCACCAACAGTGCAATCGGAACAAATAGAACGAGTTCTCCGTAGGATGTTTGTATGCCAAGCGACAACGCCAGAACAAATATGATCAAAACCCGTAACAGGTGAACCACGATGCCGATGGCGCCAATCTGAACGGATTGGCGGGATCGGAACAGGACCGACCTGAGAGGCTTCAACAAAGAAAGCAGCTTGATTGGCAAATCCCGTGCAAAGACTGCGGGCAGAATTTGGCGCACGAAGTCCAGACAAACAGCAAACCCCAACAGTGTGCAACCGGAAACAACAATCACCAACAATGTGATCTGATTTCGGCCGGAGGCGGCGAAACTCAATGCGAATGGTAACGTTGCGACCACCAGGAGGAGGAGGCTCCAAAAGGACGCAAGGCGAAAGATGATCACCGATTTGATTGCCAGACCTTTGTCCATGCCAAGCCGAGTCATCTGGACGGCCCTGAAAATGTCCTGCCCGGTGTTTGCGGGACTGACATTGTTGAAAAACCAGCCGACAAGTGTGTAAATCAATGATGCCCTGAAGGGAAAAGCCTGTCCCATTGCCCGCATCACAACCGTCCACCGGACGCTTTCGATCAGCGCAAAAGGGACCATCAACATGGCTGCCGCAACCAACCAAGTCGTGTCGGCTGCAAAAATCAAGGTTGCCGCCTCACCAAGATCGACAAATTGCCCGATCAACCAGAATAGGATCGCTGCCACCAACAGTTTGGCGATGATCTGCATACTGTTTTTCATCTGTGTGGCCTTCGTGGATTGGACCAAATGAGACCGCTGATGGGACAAATGTCAAATTGTTTGATTGGCAACAGACGTTGCCAACTCAATTTTTGCGCTGAGATTATTCTCTGTCCTACAAGGTTAGGTTGATTGACCCCGGCACTGGCGCTCGGTGATATGTCGATTGTGATGTGACGTAAAGTGTTGGAGCGATGTTGAAACACGAAACGAATGGCGGCATGCCGCGCATGATGATGATTGCCATTGATTCGATGAGTCGAACATTTGTTGAGCACAACGGCAATCGGCTTCCGGTCCTGTCCAAAATCCTTGAACAGGGCACGACGAGACCGCTTGTATCACCGGCACAACATGCGTCGGCCAGCGTTTGGCCAACCTTTGTCAGCGGAACGAACCCGGGACATCACGGACATTATTTCCCATTCCAGTTCAATCCCGACGAGATGCGCTACAGCAATATGACGAGCGATGGATGGGCCAGACAATTTGACTACGAGCCTTTCTGGTACGGGTTCGCCAGGCTGGGTGTCAAAACGATCGTTCTGGATGCGACATGCCTGAACCCATCGAAAAATATCCCGGGCATCCAGGTGGTCAACTGGTCACAGCAAAGCACCGGCAAAGCCTATTCCTCGCCACCGGAAATTCTGACTGAAGTTCGTCGCCGATTTGGCTACCGCCCGATCGGTGCAGAGGTACCGGTTCTCAAAAGCAACAAGCACTCGCGACAAATCCGTGATTCGTTGATCGAGGCGGTCCGCCGCAAAGCGGATGCAATCATCTGGCTGGCTCAGACACAGGACTGGAATTTCTTTTTAGCTGGCATGTATGAAGTCCATCGCGCGGGACACAATCTTTGGCCCGCAGATGGAGCGTTTGCCTCGGCTGTGAGCGCCGATGATATGCTCGATGTCTATGTTGAAACTGACAGTCAGCTTGCCCGGATAGTTGATCAACTGGACCTCATCGATACCCAGCTCGTGCTGTTGTCGTTGAACGGCATGGACGTCAATACTGCGCAGGATCATTTTCTCGGTGAGGTATTGCGACGCCTGAATGCACGGTATCTGAATGAGGGTAGGGACGAGTCCCCAAAAATCAGAAGACGCAATCTTACGGCGTTCCTTCGCGCCGCGCTACCGGCGCAAGTCCAGTATTCAGCGGCGAAAATGTTGGGCGAGGGTGTCAGAGATTGGGTTGTCAACCGGGCATTGTTGGGCAGACTCGATTGGGCGAAAACACCATCCTTTCCGGTTCATTCCGGCGGTGAGGGGTTCATCCGTTTTAATCTCAAAGGCCGAGAACGCGATGGTTATTTCGATCCGGTTAGTCCGGAATTCGATCGCTACGCGGCATGGCTGAAAGAGTCTCTTCTGAGCATTACGGTTGAACCAGGTGGTGAACGGCTGGTTGCGGATATCATTGATATGAAGATTGAGTATCCGGGTTCCAAGAGCTGTTATCTGCCTGATCTGATGCTGAAGTGGGGCCCGTCGCAAAGTGTTTCGTCCATCCGATCGCCGGATATCGGAGCGATCGAGTCCACCCTTGGAACGGGGCGCGGCGGAAATCATACGGGTGACAGCTTTGCCGCGTTTTTTGGTGCCCGATCTGATGCCGATGAGATTGGCAATATCGCGGCGATAACCGATCTTAGCGCCCATGCGAAAAGCTGGTTCCGCGAAGCTCTGGCAAAAAGAGCGGCCTGAACAATAGGTTTCGGCGGACCCCCTCTTATCGATCCTCAGGCGCTTGCACCTTTGCTACCTGAAACTCTTCCTGATAAGAGCGTTCGACATTCACGCTCCAGAGGTCATGCTGCTCTCCGGCGATGTTCCGGGCTGCCAGCATGGCGGTCAGCATAGAATGATCCTGGTTGTTGTAGCGGTGAAGTCCGTTGCGACCGACGGTTTGAAAATTCTCCAACTGGTCCAGCCAATCCCGGATGATCTGAAGCGCCTCCGCATAATCCGCATCATAAACCGGATAGGCTTTCTTCTGTCGAATGATTGCCCAATCCGTTACCGATGTCCTTTCGGCAAGTCCCAGGGAATCAAGTTCTTCAGACGCCAACTTCGCCAGTTGACGGTCCTCCATCTTCCACAAGGCATCGTCGCAATTGCAGAAATACTCCATGCCAATGGATGATTGTTGCGGATTAGGAAGCATATCCGGTGACCAGGCACGAAAATTCTGTATCCGGCCAACCTGGACATTTGGATCGTGCACATAGATCCAGTTGTCGGGAAACGGATCCGGCCGGTCGAGGATCAGCGTCACAATCACGAAATCACGGTAGTTGAGCCGTCGGGCGGCGCTTCTTACCTCTTCGGGTGGCGGGGGGTCGAACATTTCGATCAGATCGCTCAAGGCTGCCGAGTTGATGAAATGATCGGCCTCGACCCGTTCACATGTTTCAGTGCCTGATTTGTTTCGGCTGCGCACCTCAAGCGCTGCGACCCGGGTTCCTTCCCGCAGCACACGCGTCACTTCCTGGTTGAGGTGAACTGCACCGCCCCGGTTTCGCACAATTTCGCTCATGCGCTCCCACATCATGCCGGGTCCAAGGCGGGGATATTTGAATTCCTCGATCAGGCTCGTTGTATCCTTGGCGCCTCCCAGAGCGTTGCCGATTGCCCGAAGCAGGGACAGGTCCTTGATCCGCTGGGCGGCCCAGTCGGCACGGATCTGGTTCGGCGGAATGCCCCAGACTTTCTCGGTGTAGCTGCGAAAAAAGTGATGATAGAGGCGTGCTCCGAAGCGGTTGATGACCCATTGCTCGAATGTGTCCTCCACAGGGTAGGGACGCAGCCGCCATTTCATATAGCTCAATACAATCGCAACAGCCTCATAGGGGCCGGTGTTCCACAGGGCGTTCAGGATTTTCAGCGGATAGTCGAAATAGCGGCCCTTGTAGTAGATCCGGCTCAAACGCGGCACCGTGATGAAGTCATCTTCCAGAACCGAATTCCATAGGGCTTCGACCTCCGCGACCTTGGTGAAGAACCGGTGGCCGCCAATATCAAATCGGAACCCGTTATGGCTTTCGGTGCGGGCGATGCCACCGATCAGGCTCCCGCTTTCAAGGACGATTGGCCGATAGTGCGGGGCAATCTCCTGCAACTGATGGGCAGCCGTGACCCCGGCCGGTCCCGCGCCGATAATTGCGATGGTCTCTTGATCGCGGTCTGCAACCGTCTTCTCAAGCATTGGCCGTTTGCCCCCGACACGGGAACAGTGCCAAGTGTGTCGTCCCCACCTGCTATGTATCAACAGCTCCCATGGCGTCAAGGGCACGTTGAAGGGCATGCCGGGCCTGGACGGCCTCCACTGGTGGTCACCATTGTGGCGGTCCGCAATGGTTTGACCCACAGGTCAGGCCAATGCTCAGACCGTCGCCGATTAACATTCCATTCCCCGCAGTGTTTCTGTAGATATCCGTTACCCGTGGCAATCGGTCACTGGAGGACAGATTTCGCGTGGCGAGATCTGTCGTATCGCGAAATGAGAGCCCTCCGCGCCTTGTCAGACCATCCCCTTTCAGTGAGCGTTATCGTCCCGGCCCACCAGGCTGCGGGAGAGATCGATGCCTGCCTGAACGGTCTGTTTCATGCGGGCTTTGCGCGTGACGAGATACTGGTCGTCGATGACGGATCCAGCGACGGCACCGGTGAAATCGCCCGTAATTACGGCCTGCGTGTGTTGCGCCACGAACGGGCACTGGGTCCGGCGGAGGCACGCAACGTCGGTGTTGAGGCGGTACAGGGCGAACTCATCGTCTTTGTCGATGCCGATGTTGTGCTTGGTGGTGCGGCGCGGAGCCGTATTCTGGATCATTTCAGTCATGAGGCTGACCTGAAAGGGCTCTTCGGATCCTATGACGATCAGCCGCCGAGGGTCGGTACAGCAAGCTTCTACCGCAACATGCTGCATCATTTTGTCCACCAGCGTAGTGATGAAAACGCGTCGACATTCTGGACCGGCATCGGAGCGGTGCGACGCGACGATTTTCTGCGGCTGGGAGGGTTCGACAAGGCGTGGGAGAATATCGAGGATGTCGCATTCGGGATGCGATTGCGGGCGGCTGGCGGGCGCATCCTGCTCGACAAGGGTTTGCTCGGTAAACACCTGAAGGTCTGGACGATCCGATCGATGTTCAGGACCGATCTGGTCGGCCGGGCAATTCCATGGAGCCGGCTGTTGTTGTTTCACGGCGGGCCGCGCAATGATCTGAACTTTACCGCCGCGCATCGCATCAGCCTGCTGATGGTCGCGCTCATGGGAATGAGCCTTTTCTCTATGCTCTTTCAGCCGGCTTTCGGCGTTGTGTTCGTGATGGCGCTCGTGGGATTTGTCTGGGCGAACAGGACCTTTCTGGCTCTGCTGAACGACCGTGGTGGTGTTGGTGTGGCAATCATCTCGTGCGGCTGCCACGTGTTGCACTATCTGGCTGGCGGTCTCGGTTTGCTGTGGGTTCTGATTGCCGATTGGGCTCCTGGACTTTGGGGTCGGGCAACGAAAGATCAAAAGCGGATGCCCGACGCTGCTTCGGACCGAGGACAGGCTTTGGAGGAGCAGCGGCGCGACCGGTGAGTTACTGCTCTATTCCGCGGCCTCCGGCTTGCCCGCATCACGGTCCTGCAACTCGGTTTCAATGGCCTTCTCGACGGAGGATCGTGGCGTCGTCAGCCGACCGAAGAGACTGTATAGAACCGGCGTCAGGAAAAGCGTCAGTGCGCCCGAAACCAGCAGGCCGCCAACGATAACGGTGCCGATGGCGATCCGGCTTTCCGCTCCCGCGCCCGAAGCCAGGACGAGGGGAACGGCGCCCAGAATTGTCGAAATGAGGGTCATGACAATTGCCCGGAAGCGCAACACGGTGGCTTCCAGCGCCGCCTCACGCAGTTCCATGCCCTGGTCACGGAGCTGGTTGGCGAATTCGACGATGAGGATGCCGTTCTTCGCCATCAGCCCGATCAGCAATATGATCCCGATCTGGCTGTAAATGTTGAGCGTGATACCGGAGACAGCCAGAGAGAACACCGCGCCGGCAACGCCCAGCGGGACCGTCAGCATGATGACCAGCGGATGGACAAAACTCTCGAACTGGGCCGCCAGGACAAGAAAGACGATGAGCAGGGCCAGCAGGAACGTCGTCATTGCGCCGCTCGATGTCTCCTTGAATTGCAGGGACTGTCCCGCCAGTCCGATGCGGGCTTCCTCTGGCAGCGCCTCTGCGGCGGCCTGTTCCATGAACGCGATGGCTTCGCCCAGCGTGTAACCGTCGGCCAGCGAGCCTTCGACGCGGATCGAGGGCAACCGATCGTAGCGCCGCAATTCGGTCGCCGCTGCGACCGTCTCGACATCGATGAGAGCACTCAGCGGGACAAGCGTTTCTCCGTCGCCGCTGCGGATGAAAATGAAGTCGATATCGGAGGGTGAGGTGCGGTCGGTTTCGTCAGCCTGCATCAGCACCGGATATTCGCGTCCCCGGTCGACGAACCGTGTCACCTCACGGGAGGCTAGAAGCGTCTGCAAGGTTGCGGCGATGGTGTCGGCGCTGATGCCAAGATCGTCGGCCCTTGCGCGATCTATATTGACGTCGATCTGCGGCTGGTTTTCCTCGTAGTCCATTTCCATGTTGCGCAGGTTGGGATTGTCCTGCGCAATCGCCAGGAGGGTGCTCGCCCATTCCTTCACAAGCTCGAAATCCGGCCCGCTGACCACCACGCGCAAGGGTGTGCGGCTGCCACGCAAGCCCAGGCCTGCTGGCGTGATCGGCCGGCCGCTGGCGGCGGTAATGTGCCGCATTTTCGGTGCAATCGCGCCGACCACGTCGCGGTGATTGCGGTCCCGGTCGGACCAGTCGGCGAGCCGCAACACCACGAAGGCCCGGTTTTGCCGGCCGAAACCGCCGCTATAGGTGAAGATGGTTTCGACATCGCCCGACTCGCGCAGCGGTTCGATGATCTCTTCCACCTGCCGCGCCGCCGTATCGGTAAAGCCGACCGTGCTTCCCTGTGGGGCCGATAGGGGTATGAAGACCACACCACGATCTTCGCTCGGGCTGAGTTCCTGGGGAAGCGTTGCGTAAACGGCATAGCCGAGCCCCGCGATCCCCACCGCGATGGCGATGACGACGATCGGAATGCTGAGCGCATAGGCGACGCAGGACCGGAAGCCCCGCATGAAACGGCCTTCACCCGGAGGCGCGGCAGACCCGTCTGCCACGGAAAGCGCCGGGCCGCGGAGGATTTTGGATGCAAGGGCCGGGCAGGCTGTTAGCGCCACGAAGGTGGAAATCAGCACGGCGCTCGCCATGACGAAGCCGAACTCGGTGAAAAGGCGGCCCACTTGCCCCTGCAGAAAGGACAGCGGCACGAACACCGCGATCAGGGTCAGCGACGTGGCGAGCACCGCAAAGGTCACCTGGCGCGCACCAAGCACGCTGGCCTTTAACGGGCTCTCGCCATGATCGATGCGCCGCTGGATGTTCTCCAGCACCACGATGGCATCGTCGACCACCAGTCCGATCGCCAGCAGCAGGGCCAGCAATGTCAGAACATTGATCGAAAAGCCCAGGGCGCCGACGAGAATGAAGGTGCCGATGAGCGCCACAGGAATGGTGATGGCAGGGATCAGCGTTGCCCGCCAGGATCGCAGGAACACGATGATGACGCTGATCACCAGCGCCAGCGAAATGCCGAGCGCGATCAGCACCTCGCGGATCGATGCGCCGACGAAAATGGCATCATCCGACCCCACCTCGATGGCCATGCCCTCCGGCAGGCCGGGAGCCATGGCTTCGATTTCTGCGCGAACGCCATCGGAAATGGCAAGGGTGTTGGACTGGCTCTGCCGGATGACGGCAATGCCGACCGCGGTGGCGGAATTGTTGCGCACGATGGTGCTGTCATTGGCAACGCCGGCAACCACCCGGGCGACGTCGCGCAGGCGTATCGGATGCCCGCCCTCCCGATTAATCACGACGTCGGAAAATGCCTCAACCGTGGGAATGCGGCTGTTCAGCCGCACGGTCAGTTGCCGGGAGGCGGTTTCCAGTTCACCGGCGGGAAGTTCGACATTGGCGCGTCTGAGTGCCGTCTCGATATCGGCAACCGTCAGATTGCGGGCCGCCATGGCCCGCCGATCGAGCCAGATTCGGACCGCCATTGGCCGGTCGCCATAAAGATCGATATTGGCAACGCCCGGAACCGTCGCCAGCCGGTCCGCTATATAGCGGTCGACATAGTCGGTGATCTCGGCGGCCGTCATATTCGGATTGACAACGGCAAGCCGCATGACCGGGTCGGCGTTGGCGTCGTTCTTGACCACCTGGGGTTCACTGACATCATCGGGAAGATCGGCGCGTACCCGTGCGACCGCGTCGCGGACATCATTGGCGGCCTGGTCGATATCGCGCCCGATCTCGAATTCGACCGTGACGGTGCTGCGCCCGCGGCGACTCTGGGAACTGATGGTCTTCACACCTGCGATCCCGGCGATGGATCCCTCAAGCACCTCGGTGATATCGATATCGACGATTTCCGGCGCGGCGCCCGTGTAGGTGGTTCGGACCGACACCACGGCGGTATCGATATCCGGCAATTCTCGGACCGGGAGTTGGGTGAGGGCACCGATGCCGAAAACGATGATCAGCAGGCTGGCCACCGCTGCGAGAACCGGTCGTCGGATGGCAAGATCGGACAGCATCAGGAACGCTCCCGTTGGGTGGAACGGGCCGATGTGGCCGGCGCTGCATTACCGTCGGGGGGGTCGACCAGCTGCACGCGCGTGCCGTCGCGCAGCGACTGAATCCCGCGGGCAATCACCGGTTCTCCGGCGGCGACACCGTCCAGGACCTCCACCATGCCGTCCCGCCGCACGCCTGTTTCGATCCGCCGGCGAACCGCCTTGTCGTCTTCGACAACGAACAAAAAGGCGTTGCTGCCCTGAACGAGAATGGCTTCTTCCGTCACCACGACGGCATCCCGTTCGCCCTTGGCCAGGTTGAGGCGCATGAAGATACCGGCCGGCAGGTCGTGTTCATCGTTCGGAAGCCTGGCACGCACCTTGAAAGCGCGTGACGTCTGGTCGACGCGGCTGTCCACCGCGGAAACGGTGCCGGAAAACACACGTTCCGGGAAGGCGGCGGTGGTCGCGGTTACCGGCTGTCCCTTTCTGACCTTGCCATAGACGGTTTCCGGCAGGCGAAATTCGACCTCCACGGATGAAAGATCGTCGAGTGTCGTCAGCACCGTGTTGGTGTCCACCCTCGCGCCAAGGGCGGTGGAGGTAATGCCAAGGACGCCCGTAAAGGGCGCGCGAATGACGCGGTCATCGAGTTGTCGTTGGGCCCGGTCCGCCGTTGCCTGGGCGATCGCCAGTTCCGAGCGGACCTGATCGATGGCGGCGCGGCTCACATTGTTGCTCTGCAGCAGCGTTTCGGAGCGTTCCAGCGCCCGCGATTTTTCGTCGAGCATGGCGCGGGCTTCAGACAGCGTGGCGCGCTGGATTTCATCGTCGAGCCGTGCCAGGACGGTGTCGGCCTCCACCTCCCGACCGGCAACGATGTCGATTTCGGTAATTCGGCCTTCCGCATGGGGCACGATATCCACGGATCTAAGGGCGCGCGTGGTTCCGACGGCTTCCAGAACGGTATCGAGCGTCCGCATCTCTGCCGGAACGACCTCAACCGAGACGGTGCGTGGCCCACCGCCGCCCCGCATCGCAGAGGCTTCGACCGGCGGATTGATGATCTGCGTGTAGACAAGATATCCGCCCACCGCGAGACCGAGGAGGACGATAACGGACAGTATCTGGGGCAAGCTTCCCATCATCTCCTCTTGCGGTTTGGATCCCTTTTCCAGTGATGGGTACGGGATCGGTCCGGGAAAAAGTTCAGTCTTCCTCAGATGCCGGACGACAGTATGAACGACAATTCGGGCAATTATCGTGCCGTCAAAACGTTCATGCCGCCGGACCTTAACGCATAAATCCCGGCAGCTCGGAAAAAAACTTGTCGCAAAATGTATCAGCCAAACATGGTGTTCGGCAGCAGGAGCGCCAGGTCCGGGATGGCCAGAAGCAGCAGGATACAGGCCAGCATGGCGAACCAGAACGGCCAGATGCCACGAAAAATCGTGTTGAGCGGGACGCCGTCCGCGATGCCCTTGACCACGAACACATTGACGCCGACAGGCGGCGAGATAAGCCCCATTTCAAGGCAGATGACCATCATGACGCCGAACCAGATCATGTCGATGCCCAGCGGCTCGATGATTGGCTGGATCAAGGGTACGGTCAGCACCAGAATGGCGAACCCTTCCATGAAGGTGCCGAGCACGATGAACATGATCAAAAAGGCAAGGACGATCTGAAAACCGGTAAAACCCTGGACCTCGACCCACGCCGCCAGGGTCGTCGTCAAGCCGGTAAAGCCGATGAAGGTCTTGAAGACAAAGGCGCCGAAGAGAATCAGGAACAGCGTACCGGAGGCTTTCAGCGTGCTTTCAAAAACCTGGCGCAGATTGGACAGCGTCACGCTTCGCCGGATAAAGGCGACCAGGAACGCCATGCCGGCGCCGATTCCGGCCGCTTCGACGGCGGAAAACACGCCGGTGTAAATACCGCCGATCGTCAGGACTATGATGCCGATGATCCAGCCGGCGCGGGCGAGGGCGCGAAGACGTTTTCCGATCGGTTCCGGTTTTGCCGATTGCGGTGCCTTGTCCGGGTTGCGGGCCACCACGATCCAGATCGCGATAATGAAAAGCAGGGTCAGCAACAGGCCGGGAATGACCCCGGCCAGAAACAGGCGGCCAATGCTCTCCTCGGTCAAAATCGCGTAGATGACGAAGCCAGCCGATGGGGGAATGAGGATGCCCAGCGTGCCGCCGGCGGCAATGGCGCCGGTTGCCAGGCCGTTGTCATATTTGTGCCGCTGCATCTCGGGCAGCGACACGCGGCCCATGGTGATGGCCGCCGCCAGGGACGAGCCGGAGAGGGCAGAAAAGCCGGCGCATCCGACGACGGTGGCCGACGCCAGACCGCCCTTCAAATGACCGAGCCAGGAATGGGCGGCATCGTAAAGATCACGGCTCATGCCGGATATGCCGGCCAGATTGCCCATGAGGACAAAGAGCGGGATGATGGTCAGCGGATAGTTGGACGCTTCATTGAAAATCTCGCCGGCCAGTTTGGGGATTGCCGCGCGTTCGCGAATGAACCAGATGCCCACGGTACCGACCAGCATCATCGCAAGGCCGACCGGCATGCGGATGAACAGTAGCGCAAACAGGGCCAGAAAGCCCACCAGAGCGATTGTGTTTCCGTCCAACTGCGCGCCCTTACTCGTCCGGTTCGTTCGGATCGATACCGTTGAAATGACGCAAACCGATTAAAAGCTGTGTGACAAATATCAGCATGTAGAACGCCATGCCGACACCAAGGAACCGGTAGAAATTGCGGTGTTCCAGGGAAAGGTTCTCTGTAATGCAGGCCTTTTCAAACCCGCAGGCCTTGGTGAACAGGGCGTAGGCTGCCAGTCCGGTGATCAAAATAGCGGCGAGCCGCATGACGGCATCGGTGAACCGCGTGATGTTGCGGCCGAAGAAGATTGTTATGATATTGACGCTGACATGGGCCTGTTTCGTTGCGCCAAAGGCGACGGCGCTGGCCGCCACGATGGTCAGGGTCATGACGGACAGATCGCCGATCCCGAAGATAGGATTGTTCAGCGCATAGCGCCAGAAGACGCCCACCAGCGTGATGAGCATCAGAGCGACGACGCCGATACCGCCGACAACCGCAAACCCACCGGCCGCAAGGCCGATGAATTTGTCTGCGAATGATTTTTGTACGGTGTCGGTCGACGGCACCTAGTTGCCCATCATCAGGTTCATGACATCGCCAACGGTTGAATCGCCGACCTTGTTCTTCTTCAGCTCAACCATCGCGGCGTCAATGGCGGCCTGTACCTTTTCACGTTCGCCGGGATCCCAGTCCAGCATTTTGACTCCGTTATTCTCTGCGGCGGCCAGACCCTTCCCGGCGACACTGTCATAGATTTTACCGGCACCGAGTGCGAGTTCAGCACTGGCGGCGGCATCCACGGCGGCCTTGTCCTCATCGGACAGGGCGTCATAGGTCTCACGGTTCATCAGCAGAGCGAACGATGACCCGGATCCCGGAAACCAGGTGGTGACGTAGTTGGCCGGTTCGAACAGCTTGAAGGAGCCAATCGCCGACGGATCGATCATGATGGCGTCGATCACGCCATTGGCGAGATTCTGGTTGATGACATTGACCGGCTGGGCAACGGCGGATGCACCCAGCGCTTCGACGAAGGGAACATCGCCCTTGGAGGTTACGCGGACCTTCATGCCTTCCAGGTCGGAAAGCTTGGTAACCGGCTTGTCCTTGGTGATCAGAACCGGCGGCGCGTTGGCCCAAAGCGCGAGAACTTTGGCATTGTATTCCTTTTCCAGTTCGGTTCGCGCGCGCTGCAGCGCCTCGGTGCAGGACAGAGCCGAGTCACAGACACCGGGAAGACCGACGACATTGGTTTTCGGAAACACATCGGCCGTATAGCCCGGCAGGGTGAAGACGATGTCCGCCACGCCGTCAAGCAGAATGGAGTACTGCTTGGGCGGCACGCCGTTGAGTGCACCGCCCGGGAATTGCTTGACCGTCAGCCTGCCATCGGAGAGCTCCGCCAGTTTTTCGCCGAACGGTGTCATGATGCCGGCGTTCATCGGGTGTTTGGGGCCCATGAAATAGGCCAGCGACAGTTCTGCCGCCTGGGCCATGCCGCTGCCCATGAAGGAGGCAACGGCTCCCGCCATCGCGATTTTGGTGAAATATCTCATCTCATTTCCTCCCAGAGTAAGTTTGCTTCAACGGTTCGGATTTGTCGTGTCGTCGCCCGACTTGCTAAATCAGAAAGCCGGGCGGACCGGATATCGAATGGGCTTCCGTGAAGGCCAACACGCCGTCAAAACCGAGATTGCGGCCGATGCCCGATTGCTTGAACCCGCCAAACGGACCACGGCCATCCTGTGCCATCGGTCCGTGGCCATTGAGATAGGTGTAACCGGCCTCCAGCCGTTTGGCCAACGCTACGGCGCGGTCGCGATCCTGGGTCCAGATCGAGGAGCAAAGTCCGAATTCACTGTCATTGGCCATGGCGATCGCGTCATCGTCTTCGGCGAATTTCATGATCGGCAGGGCCGGGCCGAATTGTTCGTCACGAACGACGGAAAGCGCCGGATCGGCGTTGTAGACGAGGGTCGGCTTCTGAAAGTAGCCACCGCCATTGTAGAGCGCCTCGTCGGGCACGATGCCGCACTCCCTGACGTCGGCGCCGGCAGCACGCGCCTCGGCGATCATGTCGGTCACGACCTTCAATTGCTTGGCATTGTTGACCGGGCCCATGAGGGTTTCCGGCAACAGTCCGTCGCCGACCACCGCGCGTTCGCAGGCCGCCGTCAACCCGTCGACAAGTTCGTCATAGCGGCTTTCATGGACGTAGAGCCGTTTGAGCGCCATGCAGATCTGGCCGGACGAGGCGAAGGCGCCGAGATACATGCGCATGAACACCTCGTCATTCAACACCGCGTCCTTGAGGACCAGCGCCGGATCGTTGCCGCCGAGTTCCAGGGTGACGGGTGTGATGTTGTCGGCTGCGATTTTCATCACATGGCGGCCAACGGAAATGGATCCGGTGAAGTTGACCTTGCGCACCAGCGGATGGCCGACCAGGGGGTCGCCGATGGCGGCGGCCTGTCCGGTCAGGATGTTGACCACACCGGGCGGCAGCAGTTTGGCGATGATCTGCAAGGTCAGGGCCGGGGCGAGGGCCGAATTGGCGGACGGTTTGACGACCACCGTGTTGCCGGCCACGAGGGCCTGGGGCAATTTGGCCCCCAGGATGGACAGTGGCCAGTTCCAGGGCACGATCAGGGCCGCCACGCCGCGCGGCTGCCGGTGAACCAGCGTGTCGAAGGGCGGGCCGGCGATCTGTTCATCCGTTTCCAGCCGATCCCCATAGTCGGCGGCCTGCATGAAACGATCACCCAGCCGCGACATTTCCAAGAGGGTTTCGCGGCCGATCTTGCCATGTTCCCGGGTGAACAGACGCGAGCGATATTTGACGTCTTCCTCATCGGCGGTGAGGGCTTTGGCAATGTCGCGCAGCTTCTGGGCCCGCTCTCCATAGGACAGCTTCGACCAGGCCGGAAAGGCATGGTGTGCAGCCCGTACGGCATCGTCGACATCCTTTGGCGTTGCGGCCGCAGCATGTCCGACCAGTTCATCGGGACGCGCCGGATTGAAGATGTCATAGACATTGCCGTCCGACGCTTGACGGGTTTCGCCGTCAATGAAGATGTCGGTGGTTATGACCTGATCCATATTGCTCACGTCATCACCCTCCCAGGCCGTAAACCGATTTTCACCCATTGGTGTCAGCGAAGCGTGGATGAGAGCGGCTGTCAAATAAGATTTTTGAGAGAATATATGCGGAAATCAAACAGTATCCGCACCTGCGCTTCAATCCCGGGTCAGCCGGCGGATGCCAGGACCGCCCGCAGCAGCACATTGCAACCGGCCGCCAGATCGTTCGGTTCGGCGCTTTCATTGATATTGTGGCTGATCCCGTCCTTGCAGGGGACGAACACCATGGCGGAGGGCACAATCGTTGTCATGTTGCTGGCATCGTGCAGCGCACCACTGGTCATCCGCATGAAGGGATAGCCAAGCGCCTGCGCCGCAGCCTCGACATTTTGGACGCATTGCCGGTCGAATTCGCCGGGCTGTACGGATGTCCGCACTTTGACCTGCGCCATGCAATTTTGCTGTTGCGCCTCATCGACGCACAGGCGCCGGCATTCATCCGCCAAATGGTCGAGCACATCCGTTTCGGGATGGCGAATGTCGATGACGAAATCCGTTCCGCCGGCAATGGTGCTGGCGCCGGCCGTGTGGGTGTTGAGATAGCCGACGGACACACGGGCATCGGGTGCGTGTTTGCGTCCCAGCTCATTGATGGCGACGAGAATGCGGGCGCTGGCCTGCAGGGAATCCTGGCGCTGATCCATCGGCGTGGTTCCGGCATGGGCATCCATGCCGATAACCGAAACATCCAGCCAGCGCAGCCCCTGTACGGACTCGACCACACCGATCTGGCGCTTCCTGTTTTCCAGGATCGGGCCCTGTTCGATATGAAGCTCGTAATAGGCGCCGATATTGAAATCGGCCGGGGTTTCGGAGCCCAGATATCCAAGGTCCCCGGCCTCGGCTTCAAAGGACCGGCCATCGCGCGACTGCGCCTCCATGACATCCCGGTCGGACAGGCGCCCGACAAACCAGGATGACCCCATCAGCCCGGGGGTGAAATTGACCCCTTCTTCATTGGTCCAGTTGACGACCGCCAGCGGCGCCGCCGTGGTCACGCCGGCATCGTTGAGCGTTTCCATGACTTCCAGCGCTGTCAGCACGCCGGAAATGCCGTCGAAACGGCCGCCATGGGGCTGGGTGTCCAGATGGCTGCCGGTGACGATCATCGGGGCGTTGATATCAGTGCCGGGGCGGATTGCGAACATGTTTCCGGCGCGGTCGATCCGCACCGTGAGCCCGGCTGCCTCGCACCAGGATTTGAACAGATCGCGCGCCTCGCCATCCTCGGGCGTCATCGACAACCGGCAATTGCCGCCGCCGTCAAGGGCGCCGATCCGCGCCATTTCCATATGCCGGCGCCACAGACGTTCCTCGTCGATCCGAAGGTCCGCAAGGCTGTTGTGCCCGGCTGCTGATGGGGTCACGCTCATCTAGATCGACCTTTCCTTGCGTCCGCTGATCAACTGGGACACCATCACCGCAATGACAAGCGCACCGCCATAGAAAAGGTCCTGCACGAATGTCCGGAAGCCGAGCACCGAGAGCCCGTTGATGCCGGTCACCAGGAAATAGACGGCAATGACCGAGCCCCAGGGGTTGAAACGCCCGGGCCTGATACAGGTCGCACCCAGAAAGGCTGCCGCAAATGCCGGCAGCAGCAAAAAGGTGCCGGAGCTTGGATTGGCCGAACCGGTGGTGCCGGTATAGAGAATGCCCGCCAGCGCCCCCATGAAACCGGAGGCGATGAACGCACCCATGCGCACCGCGCCCACATTGACGCCGGTCAACCGCGCCACTTCCTTGCCGCGGCCGGTGAACAGAAGATGCTGGCCATAGGCGGTAAAGGAAAACACATACCAGATGATGCCGGCGAGGATCATCGCATAGTAGAATTCGATCGGGATGCCGAAGATCCGGGTGACGATGACATATTTGATCAGCGACGGAGACACGCCGCTGATGGTCTGGGAGTTGCTGATCCACAGCGTGATGCCGTGCAGGAAGGTGCCGATCCCGAGGGTGACGATCAGCGAATGCACCCGGAAAAACAGGGTGATCGCGCCATTGATGACACCGATGCCGATGCCGATGAGCAAGACGATAGGGATCGTCGCAACGATGGGAACACCCAGCCGCGCATTCAGGATCGCGGTCACCATCGAGGCCAGCGTCAGGGTCTGGGCTATCGACAGGTCGAAATCGCCGGCGGTCAGCGGGATGATCAGACCGAGCGTGACGATCACAAGAACCGCCTCGGAACCGAAAATCGTCGAAAAATTCGACCAGGTCAGAAAGGTGTCGGGACGCAGGACGCCGAACAGAAGCACGATCGCGATCCACACAAAGACCAGGCCGAACCGTTCGGCTTCGTATTTGAAATCAACCTTGGGCATTTTCGGTCTTCGTCCTCAGATAGCAGGCCTTGGCAATGTTCGATTTGGTCACGTCGTCACCTTCAAGTTCGGCGCCGACCCGCCCACGGTCGAAGACCAGCACCCGGTGGGCGATGGCTTCGAGTTGCTCGAATTCCGACGTGGCGCACAGCACGCTGGCGCCGGCGGCGCACAGGGCGTTCAAAATGTCGTAGATTTCGGCGCGGGCGCCGACATCGATCCCCTGTGTCGGCTCATCGAGCAAAACGAGAACCGGGTCAAGCTGCAGCCATTTGGCGAGAACCACCTTTTGCTGGTTGCCGCCGGAAAGATCGCTTGCCGGCTGGGCAGGGCCATCCGCTTTCACCGTAAAGCGGCTGATCAGTCCCGCGGCATTGGTGCGCAGCTTTTGATGATTGATGCGGGAGGGGCGGTCGAAGCGGTCGAGAACCGGCAGGCTGATATTCTCCAGCAGGTTGAGGTCCGAGACGATGCCGGTTCTCTGGCGATCGGCGGGAATCAGCACGATGCCGGAAGCCATGGACTGGGCCGGCGACAGCGCCGGCAGATCGAAGGTCTCACCGCCAATGGTGAGCGATCCGGCTTCGGCACGCGTCGATCCGTTGAGCAGATAGGGGATTTCGTCATATCCGGATCCGATCAGCCCCGTCAGGCCGAGAATTTCTCCCGGCCGGACCTCGAAGGACAGATTGTCGATCAACTGTCCGCTGACAGCGGACACGGTGGCGCCGGCCTCCTGCCGGACCGTATCGGCAGCCGAGCGTTCCGTCTCCAGCGTACGGCCGACAATCATTTCCACGATCTGCGGCCGCGACATGGTGCGGGTTTCGAATGTGCCGATGGTCTTGCCGTCGCGCAGCACCGTCGCCCGGTCCGTCACATCGAGCACTTCTTCAATGTCGTGGGAGACGAAGATGATGCTGACACCGGTTTCGGCCAGCTGCCGCATCATCGTGAAAAGCGCTTGCACATCGTCCTGCGGCAGGAAGGGGGTTGGTTCGTCCAGCACCAACAGGGCCGATCCGTCATGGGTGCTGTGTTCCTGTATCCTGTCGGCGGCCCTGACAATCGCCAGTTGGGCGCGCAGAACGGGCGACAGTGTTTCGACCAGCGCATTGGGGTTGAGGTCCAGCTGGAAAGTCGCAAAGAGATCGCGAGCCCGCGCCGCCTCCTGGCGCCAGTTGATCCGCCAGGACTGCAGCCGGCCATGATCGCCGGCAATCAGGTTTTCCAATACCGTGCCGCCCGGAAACAGGCCGAGATTCTGGTGCACGAAAGCAAGACCCATCGCCTCGTGTCTGGCGACGGGCATGGGCAGGGCGATCGGCTTGCCGTCGATCGATATCGCCCCGGCATCCGGCGCATGATAACCGGACAGGATCTTTATCAGGGTTGATTTCCCCGAACCGTTCTGGCCGAGGAGACCGTGAATTTCACCGGGCGCGACATCCAGATCGACATTGTCGAGCGCGCGGTTGCCGCCGAACACCTTGGTCAGGCCGGCAATGGAAAGACGCGAAGCGTGCGAGGGCGGCCCCTTGGCCGCCCCCGCCGATGTTTGTGTCACTCCTGGATCATCCAGAGCTTGCGGTAGCCGGCCACATAGTCCTGGCCGTAGCCCTTCGACGCTTCGGCGGGAACACCGGCCGTCTCGGCGTTGTTCTTGTCGAAGATGAGCAAGGGTACCTTGGAATCGCGGATGGCCGGAAGGCCGCACAGAATGCGCATTTCGGCATCCAGCATGGCGTGGGCGATCCAGTCGAGATTTTCGCCGACATCCATTTCCACCTGACCCTCGCGGACGAAATCGATCACGAAGGGCGTTCCGTTGAAGGTCGCAACCTTCACGCTGTCACCCTTGCCGCTGATGGTGATCGCCGGCACAACAAAGGAGGACATGCTGTCATAGATCGGAATGACATAGTTGATGTCGGCATTCGACTGCAGTTTGGCGCTGACGGTCGGCTGGATCTTGGTGGCCCAGTCGGCGATCGGCACATTGACGATCTCGTAGACGCAGTCGGGGCAGTTGTTCTTGAAGGCCTCGGTCAGGCCACTGACCATGGAATCGGTCGACAACGCCTCGTTGGAAACCAGCACCAGGGCGTTGACGTTGCCGTTGGTCTGGGCAATCGACCAGTCGGCCAGCAGCGAACCGGCGGTCTTGTAGTCAATCGCCGTGGCGGAGGTCACGCCGCCGGGAACGTCCTGTTCAAGGCCAGTCAGATGGGCGGCAACCACGTCGAGACCCGCATCGCGGGCTTTCTTGACCTGCGGTTCGAAGAAGCGCGGATCGGCGCCGGCCAGCAGGCTGATCAGATCGAAATTGTTGTTGATCGCAAAGTCGATGCCCTGGATCCACTGGGTCGGGTTGCCCTGGTTTTCCCATTCGGAGTGCTTGAAACCCAGTTCATTGGCGATCTCGTTCTTGTGGTCGGTGATCGTCTTGATGAAGGGGATGGCGCTGGACGCGGGAATGGTGAAGATCGACTTGCCGGCCATGCAGGCCTTTGCGTCGAAGGGCTCGCCGGGCGCTTCGAATGTCGGAATTTTGGAGTATTTCTCGATATTCGCCTTGGCGGCGGCAACCCCGTCGCTCTGGGCAAAGGCGGTTGCAGTGCCGAACAGCGCTGCCGCTGCCACGGATATGAGCATCGTTCCTGATCGTAGTGTCATTCCCTGTTCTCCTTTTTGGTTCGCTTGGATTTGCTGCCTGTTCAGGCCGACCGTGCGCGGTGTTGCTCGGTTTGCGTCCGGTCGATTTCGCCATTGCTGATCACGACGCCGTAATGCTCCAGCGCCAGCTCCTCGCTGAGCAGGCCGTCGAGCACATCGTCGAGAACGTCTTCGGGCCGGCGTTGGCCCGGCGCGCCATAACCGCCGCCGCAGGGCCCGTAGGCGATCAGCCGGTCGCCCTTCGCCAGTTGGCGGTAGGGGATTTTCGACGGCAGGTCTTCGGTCGGCCCGCTGGCATGGACGAGCTGGACCGTTGCCGGCGACCCGTCCTTGCCGTCCATGAACCCCCAGGGATTGAAGCGCTGGCCGTCGCCCTCGATCGAAACCGCACCGTCCTCCAGCAGCTCGAAGCCGCGGATCGAGCCGATGCCGCCGCGCCAGGTGCCGGCGCCGACGAGGTTTTCGCGCAATTCGTAATTAAGGACCCGCAGCGGCAGATGCGATTCAATGTCCTCGATCGGGTTGTTGCGGGTGTTGGCGAACAGCGTGTCGACGGCGTCCATGCCGTCCTTGCCGTAGCGCCCGCCATAGCTGCCTTCCATGATTTCCATATGCACCCATTGATTGCCGCCGGAGACACCGCTGAAGGCCATGACGCGCAAATTGCCGATGCCGGCGCTGACCTGCTGCGGCACCGCCGGAGCAATCGCCTTCATGATCGTGTCGGCGACCGCGTTGCCGGGGCAGAAGCGGGCGATGACCGGCGCCGGAAAGATCGGGTTGGCAAGGCACCCCTCGGGCGCGTGGATGGTGATCGGCCGCGTCAACCCGCTGTTTTGCGGGATCGCCCCATAGGTTTCGCTGTCGAGCAGGATGGAGCGAAGGGTCAGCCAGACGGCGCAATCGACGGTCCCGACAAGCGGCATATTGATTGGTTTATGGGTCGTCTGCGGCGCCGTGCCGGTCAGGTCGACATGGATCTCCGATCCCTTCACGGTCAGGGTCGCCTCGATCGGCAGTTCTTTCAGGGCCGGATCGTCGCTGTCCAGATAGCCGTCAATGTGGGTACGGGCATTGTAGGCGCCGTCGGGCAGGGCGGAGATCGCCTCCCGCATCAGCCGTTCGGAATAGTCGAGCAGGTCCTCATAGGCGTCCGTTACCGTCTCCAGCCCGTATTGGTCGAGCAGCGCCGAATAGCGGTCGGCGCCGATGCGCGCGGCGGCCACCTGCGCCTCCATATCGCCGACAACCAGATCGGCAATGCGGATATTGCTGCGCAGGATCTGCCACACCGGTTCGACCTTCTTGCCGCCGTCATAGACCCGGACGGCCTTGAATTGCAGGCCTTCCGCATAGGTGTCGACCGCATCGACAATGCCGCAGCTTCCGGGCGTCAGTGCGCCGATATCGAGATGGTGGGCGGTGGTGACCGAGAAGCCGGCCAGTTCACCCTCGTGGAAGATCGGCACGGCAAATCCGACATCCGGGCCGTGCGAGGCGCCGGCATAGGGGTCGTTGTGCATGAATACGTCGCCGGGATTGACCGTGTCGCCGCGCCCTTCGAGTTCTCTCAGGATGCCCTCGATATAGCCGGGAATCGGGCCCGATTGCAGCGGTGTGCTCATGGTGCATTCGGCCAGTTGCCGGCCGGTGGCATCGGTCAGGGCCGTGCCGAAATCCTCCGATTCCCGGATGATGCTGGAATAGCTCATCCGCATCAGCTTGTGCCCCATCTCGATGGCGATGTTTTCAAGCGCGCCGTGAATGACGGCGGCGAGGAATGGATTGACCCGTGTCTTCATGATTGGTCTCCCGCCTGTCCGGCGCCGGCCGTGACATTTTCCATCAGGATGTTGCCGTAGGTATCCGCCCTGAAAGACCAGTCCGGCGGCACCACCGTTGTGCTGTCCTGCTGCAGCAGGATGGCCGGGCCGTTCAGTTGCTGGCCGGGCACCAGTTGGTCGCGGCGGTAATAGGGTGTTTCATAGGTGTCGAGCGCATCATTCACCCGGAACACGCATCGGCCGGTTCCAACCGGCTCCGCCGTGCCGGTCGCATCGCTTTGCGGCAGGGTGGACAATTTGTCGACTTCGCCGAGGCCGCGCACCTTGATGGTGACGATTTCGATCGGGCTCTGCTCGAAGGCGTGGCCATATTCACGGCGGTGCTGGTCGTGAAACGCCTTCCAGACCGTTTCCAGCGCCTCCTCGGTGAGCGGCCCGTCCGGAAACTCCACCTTCAATTCATAGCCCTGGCCGACATAGCGCAGGTCGCCGATCCGCTGCAGGCTGATCTTGCCGGCATCGACGCCGTCCTTGGCGAACAGCGCGCGAAGCTCGGTCTCCATATCGTCGAACAGGCCGGTCAGCCGGTCCCGGTCGACGCTTCCCTTGACCTCGAAGGCGGTGCGCAGTGAATCATATTGCAGATCGGTGGTCAGCAAGCCCATGGCCGAGGTGATGCCCGGGAAAGGCGGGATCAGCACGCGTTTGACGCCGAGCATATTGGCAACGCCCGCCGCATGGAGCGGACCGGCGCCGCCGAAGCCGCTCAAGGTGAAATCGCGCGGATCGATGCCCTTTTGCACGGTGCGCGAGCGGATGGCGTTGGCCATGTTGCTGTTGAGAACCGTCAAGATGCCTTCCGCCGTTTCCTCGAGGCTGCGGTCCAGACTGTCGGCCAGCCTGCCGACGACATCCTTCGCCGCCTGAAGATCAAGCGGCATGTTGCCGCCGAGAAAATCATCGGCAACCAGTCGGCCGAGCACCAGATTGGCGTCGGTGACCGTCGGCTGATCGCCGCCCTTGCCATAGGCGGCCGGCCCGGGTGAGGCGCCGGCGCTTTGCGGACCGACGCGGAAAGCGCCGCCGCGGTCGATATGGGCAATCGAGCCGCCGCCGGCGCCGATCGTGTGAATGTCGATCATCGGCAGCAGGACCGGAAAACCGGCAATGCTTGCGCTGCGGGCGTCGGTCTCGGTGTATTGGCCGTCCTGGACGATGCCGATATCGGCGCTGGTGCCGCCGATGTCGAGGGTGATCAGCTTGTTGGCATCGGCCAGCCCGCCGATCCAGGCGCCGCCGCGCACCCCGGCCACAAGGCCGGACATCAGCGTGACGGCAGGGCGCTCAGCCACCAGGGCAGGGGTCGCCACGCCGCCATTCGACGCCATGATGTGCAATTCGCTGTCGATCCCGAGGCCGGACAGCTCCTTTTGCAGAGTGTCGATATAGGTGCGCACCTTCGGCCCGACATAGGCGGACATGGCCGCCGTGGTGAAGCGTTCGAATTCGCGAAATTGCGGGGCAACGTCGGAAGAGGTGGTGACGAACACGCCCGGCAGTTCCTCGCGGACAATCTCCGCGGCCCGTCTTTCATGGGCCGGGTTTACATAGGAAAACAGAAAGCCGGTGACGACGGATTCGACATTGTCGGCGCCCAGTTGCCGCGCCGCTTCGCGCACGCCGTCCTCATCGAGCGGTTCCAGTTCCCGGCCCGTTGCATCCATCCTGCCGTCGACCGTCATCCTGTGCCGCCGGCGGATCATCGGGCGGTGCTGCCAGGGCAGGTCCTGCATGATCGAATAATGATGCGGCCGCTGGTGGCGGCCGATATGCAGCACGTCGCGAAAGCCGCTATTGGTGAGCAGGCCGGTGCGGGCGCCCTTGTCTTCCAGCATGGCGTTGGTCGCCACGGTGGTGCCGTGAAAGACGCTGCCGATTTCAGAGGGTGACACATTCGAGAGCGCGCAGATTTCGCGAATTCCGGTCACCACCGCCTCGGCGGGATTGGCATTGGTGGACGAGACCTTGTGGATCTTGACGGAACCGCTCTGCAGATCCGCGAGGATCAGATCGGTAAAGGTTCCGCCGACATCAACACCGACAACGATCATGCATCATCTCCACTCAAATCACCCGCCAGCGGCCGGCCGGCATCCGAAACGCCGGCTTTCCGTCGCGCTAGATTGATCCATTTGGATTTAATTTGCAATAGCGGCCGATGCGATTTAAGAATTGGGGGTGGCGGCCATGCACCGGGTGACATTTGAAAACAGCGTGTTAAACACGCAATTCCGACTGTTCCGAGAGAAGTGAAGTTTGCCGATGCCGATGAATGCACAGGAAAAGCTGGACACGGTTTTTGCGTCCGATCTCAGCCATCTGATGGCCGTGAGTTACATCGTTCTGTGCAACAATGCCGTGACCGATCGCTATATCGAACGGGAATTCGGAATCCCGGTTCACGCCTGGTCGAGCCTGTTCGCCATCGAAACCTTCCCCGGCATCAAGGCCAAGGAGATCCGCCGGATCTTCCCGCGCCCGCAAAACACCATCAGCCGCGCCATTGCCCTGCTGGAGACACGCGGCCTCGTGCGCCAGGAAGCCTCGCAGGAAGACGGCCGCGAGAAAAAGATCTTCATCACGCCGCAGGGGCAGGCGGTGCTGAAAGACATCAAGCAGGTGTCTGTTGATCGTCAGGCGGAGATTTTCGAGCCGCTGAGCGCGAGGGAACTGAAGACGTTCACCCAACTGGCCCTGAAGATCGCCAACGGACCGGCGCTGCGGGATTCGAAGATCATGAAGCGGGAGTAGGGTGTGTGATGAGCACGCGGCTATGGGGAGGTCTGTGCTGACAGCGGGGGTTTGTGGCAGTGCCGCGAATGACGGTGCTGGGGGGAAAGCGGGCTTTCGCTGCAGGGGCGAACATGCATGGCCAAACACCTAGAGCCGACATTCGGAAGATTTTGAAAGCCTGGTCTTGTCTGCATCGCCAATAGTCGACTCCAAACCCTCTTTGACAGAATTGAATGTGTCGCAGATTGGAATGAGAATCAGTTACTCGGCTGGTCGCTCATTTGAGATCGATTGACGGTAAAGGCTGGCATTTGTTTTCAAGCAAAACTGGATTTCTTATGATCCAAGTTGTTGAATTTGCGTGATTATATAAAATTGTGGACTGTTCACCCGCTTTGGTTGACATGTGTACCTTTGACGGAGTACACCGTTGGTGTTTGATTCTGCAGAATCGCAATTAGAGGAGAAGAATGATGCTCTCACCGTTTGGCGAGTGGGTGCGCCTATACCGACAAAGAAACCGAATCTCACTCAGGAAGATGGCCCGCACCTTAGAAAAAACCCCCTCCTTTTTATCTGCCGTTGAGCTCGGAAGGAAATCTGCTCCGGCGAATTGGTTCGAATTGATTTGTTCCCGATACAACTTGGCCGAGGAGGAAGTTCAGGAGCTACAGAATTCACTCGAACACTCAAAAACAAGAACCGAATTTCTTTTCAACAGAAACACAATAAACAGCGACAGGGAGGTTGCAATGCTTTTTGCCAGGAACTTTGAGGGGATATCTGCTGAGAAGAAGGAAAAGATTAGAAAAATTTTGGAGGATGGTGATGAGCGATCTGAGTATTGAGGCGGAGCCGATGTCCCGGAAGCAAATCCGGAGCCTGGCGTTGCAGGTTCGTGAGTTATTGGGTTTCAAATCCATAAGGTACGTGCCCATCGAGGATTTGCTGGAATTCCTTTTGCCGAAGGCGATCAACGGATTTGTCTATGATATTCGCAGCAAAGGTGACTTGGGCGACACCCACGGCTTAGCCAAGCCTGACGGGGCAAAGCTGTTCTTGAGGGAAGATGTTTATGAAAGGGCCTGTTCTGGCAAAGGCCGGGACAGGCACACCGTTATCCATGAACTTGCTCATCTACTTCTGCACAAATCTGATCGCATTCACCACAGGCGGGCGACCGGCCCGACAAAAGCGTTCCGCGATCCAGAGTGGCAGGCCAAAGCGTTTGCCGGAGAGTTTCTGGTTGCTTCAAACCTCTTGTATGGTCTCACAACAGTTCAGCAAGTGGCGCGGGAATTCGGGGTGTCCGTTGAATCTGCAACAGTCCAACTGAGAGCGTATTTGAGGGATGGGATAATAAAGAAGGGCCAGATCGTTGACCTGACCCTTCAATAGAACTGCAGCCAAGACGCCCGCTGTAGGACAGCGAAAATCAAGTGTGCCGCAAGTTAGCACTTACATATAGGCACATTTTTCGATTTCGCAACACGCTAAAAAGCGGCGTCAACAACCGGGTAGGTTGGGGCACAGCCCTCCAACTACCAAATCGAAAGGTATGTGCCATGTTGGCTCATCGTTTTGAAAAGTACTACCACTCCAACGGAGACATCGGTGTTCGTTTTCGAACTCACAGCGATATCTTGGTTTGGTCAGAGGGGCTTTCCTCTCAGAGGAACGCCGACAACAACATTCGGACGATTAAACAAAATGGACCATGTGCTCCCATTGTTGATCTCGCGAATGGAGAAACCTCAACAGGGTACCGTTGGGAAATTGACCGAAGCACGAACGGTCAATTTTTCACGAGGTTTCGGGCGTCGAACGGTGAAATTGTCGTTCATTCAGAAACCTACCCTGACAAGCGCAACGCAATTTCATGCGCAAATTCTGTGAAAACCAATGCAGCCGAAGCGCCAGTGATTGATCTCACTGCAAGCAGAGTTGCCTGATTCAAAACTGCCCCGGCCGAAGTGCCGGGGTGCCCAACATAGGAAAAGTAAGATGACTAAGAAATCTAGCGGAACACGGTCTAGAAGTGCAATTTCTGGACGCTTTGTAACCAAAGGCCACGCCAAGCGCAGCCCAAGGACCACGGTGACAGAACGAGTCGGTGGAGGCTCCACGCATGGGGCGACACGGAGTGCCATTAGTGGCAAGTTTGTATCCAAAGCACATGGTGTCCGGAGTCCACGGACCACGATGCGTGATAGCTGATTGATGGGGAGGCGTTAGCACCAGCCTAATGTCTCCTTTTCAGGCGGCCAACCTCGTTAAAGCAACTGCATTGCCGGTTATGACGCAAGAATTCGAATGGCCGCATTGAGTCTGTTGAATTGCAAACGGCTGCGCGGCGCGAGCAGCAGATTTGGGCCGTTTTCACCGATCGGCTATGTCTCCTTTTGCGCCCAATCCTGTCGAAAATTCTCGACTGGGTTCGGCTCTTCACGACCCCTTTCGGAATCTGACCCATACGACGACGTGACGCGCTCTTGCTAACAACGTTCTTGTAAGACAGTCGCTGAGTTACCGGTTCTTCTGAAGCTTGTCGAACGCCCGCCGGAAAGCCTTTCCGGCAGCGTATGCGCGGTTATCGTCGCTGGCGATCTGTTTGGCTTGCTCAACTACACCGCCAGCGGCCTTTAGCACCTTCTCCCTCGCCTCGGGATCCGACGCGGCCTTTTGTGCAACATAGAGGGCGAGTTTGCGCAGTATGATTGACATGGCGGCATGATAATCCTTTCGAGCGCATTCCGCCATACTCTTGACCGTCCACTGAGCGGATCCAACAGCCGAATTCGAGGTGAAAGCGGATGTCGCTGGAATGCCCGTCGAGAATTCCGCCAATGACCCTCTGCGGAGAGCGCCGGGATAAACTGAATTCCGCTGATGATTGTGCATCACCACTTACAGTGATGGGATGGACGCCCCAATTCTGTCATATCCAATCGTTGGCTAACATGGCCGATGCGACATTGACCGCTCCGAACCCATAATGACCTTTTCCTAAGGAGCCGATCGTGTCAGCAAAATAGACAACCACCAAACAAATACGAGAATCGGTATTGAGACGAGTGGACCCGCCAAAACCGCGCCCCAGCTGATTGGATAACTTGTGGTGGCCAATGCCCAAATTGACGTTGGGAGCATGAGCAACATCCCGGTGACGGTCCCCGGAATAAGAAGACCTGCACGGATGGAAGCGCCTAACTGGAAAAGCGCATTGGTAATTAGCGCGGCAGCAATAGCGGCTATTAGCCAGTTAGCTTCGAGCCAAAGTCCAAGTAAGCTTCCGCCAGCGACAATCACTGAGACCAACACTAATGCCATACTTTTCGCATACGCAGAGGCCTCGATTGTCCCTGAAATCGACAGCAATTTGGAGGGCGGATTGGGTCCACCCGCGCGCCATTCGGCATAGTTTTGTGCGAGCAAACCAGCGTTCATTGCAAAGATCGCTAAAGTGTCCATGACAACACCGTCAATGTGGGCCGTCCGCAGTCACGGAGGCAATCTCAACTGCACCTTGATTATTCGGTTGTGGGGGATTGATCCATAGCGCCCATCAAATCCCCACGAATGTCACGCACCAGCCGGTCAATACGCTTGGCGTCCAAGACATTTGTTGTGGCTGCAAGAACCAAATCCTGCTCCGGCAGGAGCATGAGCATGGCGTACCACATTGAGTTTGAGCCATTGTGCCACACCTGTGACGCGCCGTCTCCCGCGTTCGTGACGACCCAGCCGAGACCATAGTCTTCGACCACCGCGGATTGCATGTCCTGGCAGCTTGCGGCGGACAGAAAATGGGGCAATTCTCCCTTACACGCGTCCAGATGGGCCTGTCCCCAGCGCACCAGATCGGCAAGGCTCAGGTGAATTGTGCCTGCAGGCCCAAGCCAGGGCGGGTTGTCCGCCCCTTTTGAATCCGGTGAAATCGGACGTTCGAAAAGGATGAAGTTGCGATGCCCCCAGGCGGCGCCGGGCTCAACCGGTGCACCGAAACCCAGAGACTCCAGCCCAGGCGGGCCTGCAATTTCAGGTCGAATAAGGGTTTCCCAGGTCTTGCCGGTGACTTCCTCCGCGACAAACCCTGCCAGTACATAACCAAGGTTGGAGTAAATATGGGTTCCCGGCGCATTGCTCAGTTCCTTGCTCCACACCGTGCTCAGCACATCGCGCCGCACGGTGTGGAGGTCTTCTGCAGTGCGGACGAGAAACGCCGACCTTGGAGCATTTGCCGGCAGGCCTGGGAATCACAGTGACGGTTTACTTTATCCCGTTCTTTTTAGACCAGGAGCTTTGCCGGGACCCACATAATCGACAACAGAACAGCCACTTTGGTACACTCTTTCATCTCATCAGTTGAAATCGGGATTAAACTAAACTGTTGCCGTGATGTCGTTTCGCAAGCTGCCGCCGCCCTATACTACACTGCGCCGGTACGATATAATGCTTGCTTGGAACCAATTGAGGCGCCGTGAGCATCGGCCAGGCGTCTCTGAAGGGGAGGCCATAGGGACAATAATATACCGCTAGCATTGTGGTGATGGAAACTGCCAGACGGGTCCTGGCCCCCAAAAAAAAGTCAAAAATAACAAAGCAGAACGCACCGCTTGCCATCGGACCGGGAGACCCAGCATGCGCAGTGCAGTCAGTTCTAACGCGGCCACCGCGGCCATCCTTCCCCTCGTTTTGGCGCTGTTCGCCGGATCTCCGGCCGCCGCCGACGAGACCGGGCAGTTTGACAACGCCGCGCTTGTCGAGATGCTCGAGAATCTCGGCTACGAGCCGACGGAAGACAAGTATCCGAACGGCTCTATCTTCCAGACTATCACAGGCAGCGCACCGGGTTTGAACTGGACGCTAAATATATCCATCAATCCCCGCACAAAGCTGTTATGGGCGGAGATGAACTTCTGGCCGCTTGAGGAGGGCCAGAAGTTTCCGTACGACGTGTTGCTCGAGGCCCTGGAACGAAACCACCAGCTCGACACGATGCGTTTCGTTTATCTGAAGGGCAATCGCAAGCTGCGCCTCGCAGGAAGCCTGCCTGTTCGGAACGTCAAGCCGGTCCATGTCAGAAAACTGATCGACGAAGCCGTCAACGAAGCAGCCAAGACGAAACATCTGTGGAACCCGAACAATTGGCGCCAGCAAGCGGTTGAGGACATGTCGGCGAAGGCGCCTGAGAACGAGACCGACGCGGTGGCGCAGAAGAAGTCCAACGAAGAGGCCGGTGAATAACAGTTCCTGTGGCACTCTACAAACTTGCTTGAGGAGAGAACCATGATGCTCCCGATTGCACGATCGACTGCGGTGCTCATTCTCCTGGCTATCCCATATAGGCCGGCCCTTGGGGCAAGTAACGAGCCTGTCACGGATCCGGCAAAGCTGGAGCAGGCCCTAAGGATATGCACGGGCCACACCAAGACGTTGGAGCTGCGCAAACGGGCAAAATCCGCCTGTTCGCAGGTCATTGAGTCCCCCGCCGCGGAGGACGGCGCCAAATTCACGGCCTTGATGACCCGCGGCATGATGGATCAATTCGATTGGGAGGCTCAGGCGTTGAGCGATTTTACCGGCGCTGTCGCTCTCCAGCCCGACTCTGCCGCCGCCCACTATTGGCGTGGCGTCATGCTGACGAGGGTGAGCAGCAGCAAGGAAGACCCGCTGGACGCGTTCGACAAGGCCGTTGCGTTGGACCCGGAGTTTGTCGACGCGCATCTTGCCCGCGCACGCAGCCTCGCTGGCAAAGGTCAACCAGACGCGGCCGTCCAATCCTACAACAGAGCGGTCGAGCTCGCGCCCAGGAATGCGCTGCCGCTGCTTGCCCGGGCGCGTTTTTCCGCGGGGAGCGGCAACAACAAAGCGGCCATTTCGGACCTCGACAAGGCCATCGCGCTTGAGCCCGACAATATCGGTGCCCTCACCGGGCGTGGCGAGATTTTCCTCGAAATGGGCAAGGACGATCTCGCTCTTGCCGACTTTGAGAAGGCGGTTGCAGTCGCGGCCGAGACCGGCAGGGTCGATGGTGGCGCGGAAAAGAACAAAGCCGTCCTCCTTTATCGCCGCGCCCGGGCGTTTCACGATAGGGGCGACTTCGAACAGGCGGTTCAGGACTATAGCGCCGTTATGGCGATCATGGATTACGGCGATGCCCTGGTTCGGCGCGGCGAGTCCTACTACGCGCTCAAAAAATACAAGGAGGCCCTTGCGGATTTCGACAAGTCGATTGCCAGTACGCAGCGCAGACGCGAGCAACTCAAGCGGGAATCCTCGTCCGGCGGCAGGGGCGCGACGAGAGCGCAACAACTGCTCGCCCGTCTTTCTCCGTCGGCTGAGGCAGTCGAAGGCCGCAAGAAGGCGCTCTGTCAGCTTGAGGGTGGGAAGGACTGTGATGCAACCGACGATGCCAAGGAAAGGGACGCCGAAGCAAACGCCCTGCTGAAACAGCTGGTAGCGACCTGTACCGGCAGGGACTCGGCCAAAGCTGTCGTTGGTTGCTCCCAAATTATCGACTCTACGACCATCAAGCTGACAAAAAAGGATCGAGCTTTTGTCTTCCACAGGCGCGGCCTTGCCCATCTCAATCAGAACAAATTGCGGCCTGCCTTTCTGGATTTCAGTGCGGCATTGGACGGCAGCGGCAATCCGCAGCTCGTGTTGATCGATCGCGGCAGAACGTTCATCCGCGCCAGGCAGTACGATGAGGCCATCAAAGACCTGACAACTGCGTTGAAGCTGAACCCCGAAAGCGGCACGGCCTATTACTACCGTGCGACGGCATATGCCGGCGCCGATCAGATTGACAGGACCGTCGAGGACTTCAAAAAGGCTCTGCACCATCTGAAATCCGAGTTACCGGGTAAGGAGAGCGCCGAAGCGCACCTGAAGAAGGCCAAGGCACACCACAAAGCGAGGAAATTTGGATTTGCGGCAAATGAGTTCCTCCGAGCAGCGTTCACGGCTGAAACGGGCAGCGCAACGCAAATCGAAGCCCTGGACCTTCTCGGTCGCTCCTACTGGGCCAATGGTCAGGACGAACTTGCAGTGACAGCACTGTCGGCTTTCCTTGCCCTGGAGCCCAACAATGCACCTGGCTACAATGCGCGCGGCATGTCCTACAACGAGCTTGGAAAGAACGAGTTGGCCATCGACGATTACAACAGGGCCATGAGCCTTGATCCCAGCCAGTACACCTGGGCCTATCTCAATAATCGTGGTCTGGCCTATGCGAACATGGGCAAATTGGACCTGGCCGTGAAGGATTATGATGAGGCTCTGCGACTCAAGCCAGACTATCAAGCCGCGCAGCGGAACAAGGCAGAGGCTGAGGCTGCCCTTTCCAAAAAAGACTGACGAACGCACCGCCGGCTGCGGTCAATCAGGTGGCGGCGGATCCCGATTTGGCACCGTAAAGCCGCGTGTCAGCAGAAGGCGACGGTCAGGCGATATCGAACCTGTCGGGCAACCACTCGCAATCGCGGGCGATCCTCCGCTGCCACCGAGGCAATCTTATCGGCGCCTTGATCCCTCCGGCATGTGGCGTTGATCTGCGGCGCCCATTAAATCCTCACGCATGTCACGCACCAGCCGGTCAATACGCTTGGCGTCAAAAACATTTGTCGTGGCTGCGAGAACCAAATCCTGCTCCGGCAGGAGCATGAGCATGGCGTACCACATCGAGTTCGAGCCATTGTGCCACAGCTGTGGCGCGCCGTCCTCCGTGGTCGTGACGACCCAGCCGAGACCATAGTCTTCGGCGACGGCGGTTTGCATGTCCATGCAGCTGGCGGCGGACAGAAAAAGCGGCATCTCTCCCTTGCAGGCGGCGAGATGCGCCTGTCCCCAACGCACCAGATCGGTAAGGCTCAGGTGTATCGTGCCCGCAGGCCCAAGCCAGGGCGGATTGTCCGCTCCTTTCGAGTCCGGCGGAATCGGGCGTTCGAAAAGGATGAAGTTGCGATGCCCCCAGGCGGCGCCGGGCTCAACCGGTGCGCCGAAACCCAGAGAGTTCAGACCAAGTGTGTCTGCGATTTCCGATTGGATGAGGTCCTCCCAGGTCTTGCTGGTGACTTCCTCCGCGACAAACCCTGCCACCACATAACCAAGGTTGGAATAAAGATGGGTTCCCGGCGCACCGGTGAGTTCTTTGCTCCACACCGTGCTCAGCACATCGCGCCGCACGGTGTGGAGGTCTTCTGCAGTGCGGACGAGAAACGCCGACCTTGGAGCATTTGCCGGCAGGCCCGACGTGTGTGAAAGCAACGAACGCAGTGTCAGGGCCTGCCAGTCGGCGTGCATATTCGCCCTGTCTTCGGGCAGATATTGCGCGATTGGCGCATCAAGCGAGAGGACATTGCGTTCCACGAGGCGCATGATCAGGCTGGCGGTGAACGACTTGCTGATGGAACCGATGTGCCAGGATGCGTCGGCGGAGACAGGTGTGTCGCTGCCCGAGTTCAGCGTACCAAAGGTCAGGGTCGTGGGCGCGCCGGCTCCTTTGCCATAGGCAACGCCGAGCGCATATTTCGGGGCGGCCAACGCAGCGCGTTCGGCGCGGGTTTCAAAGTCTTCGGCCTGGGCAGCGAAAGCGCCGGAGGCGGCAAAAAGCGCGCTGACAATCTTGCGAAACATGCCCGCGATATGGAACCTGAAGAACGCATATACAAGGCTGTGGGTGAGGGCGGGAGACATTGATGCATGCATCACGCCCACCGGGTTCCGCTGGAAGACAATCTTCCTCTCTGCATCAGCACAAAGGGGGTTTGAACGCAACGTCACCACCGCCTCTCAAGGCTCGATTGACCTGCGTCAAAAATGGCGGGTGGTCCACTGATAGCAAAGTCCCAATCAAATGATGGGAGTATTGGACGATGGACAATGTGGAAAAATTGCTGAAGGGCACCGTTGAGGAACTGGAAAAACTCCTCAATGCGAAAAACGTGCTCGGCGAACCGATCGAGAAAGACGGTGCGACGGTCATACCCATTGTGAGTTATGGCTTCGGCTTCGGAGCGGGTGGCTCGACAGGGGGAAAGACCGGTAGCGGCGGCGGCACCGGTGGCGGTGGCGGCATCAAACCGGTGGGGGCGATTATCTTTGACGGGGACGGCGCGCGCGTCGAAGCGGTCAAGGGTGCGGCCTCCAGCATCGCGGAGATTGTCGGTGAGACGGCCGGACGGGCCATGGAAGCGCGTGAGAAGCAGAAATCCTCGCCCTCCGATCAGGGAGGCGGCGAGACTGCCGAATAGATGGCGCTTGGGCTCCTGATTGTCATCGCGGTTCTGCTTGTATTGGTGGGTGCCGCGGTCCTGCTTCCGCTTCGATTGCGGCTGCGGGGACAGGCGGATCGAACGCCAAGGCTTCGCGTTGATGTCTATCCCCTTGCGGGTGAGTGGCTGGCGATCCCGGTTTTCGACACCGCGCGCAAGCGCGCGAAAAAACCGCGAAAATCCAGGACGCGTTTTGCTGCCCGCTCGGCAAAACCGGCTTCCAGATGGACGGGCCGTGGTTTTTTGAATCTGCTTGTCGAACTGATCAGCCAGTTCAGGATTGCCTGGATACGGGTCGAGGCCGAATTCGGTCTCGATGACCCGGCCGACACCGGCGCGCTTTACGGCGCCCTTGTTCCCTTTGTCTATTCCGGCAATCATTGCGCGGGCATCGATCTCGACATCCGGCCGGATTTCAATCGGCACCATATTGCGGGCCGGATCGACGCCGCGGTCGATCTGGTTCCGATCAGGCTTGTCCCGCCGCTCCTGCGGTTTGCAGCAAGCGCCGGCTTTCGGTCCAGGACATGATATGGCGGGAAAAATTCTGGTTTCAGCCGCAATTGCAGACCGGTGAGGCGAGAGTCGGCACCGTCATCCGGCAGACCGTTCATGGCAGCCAAGGGCGCCCGGGTATCGGGTTCAATGCAAGCAAACAACCGGTTGCCGTTATCATTGCAACGCCCTCCGGCTGCCGGGTCATCAGCCTCCAGGAAGGCGCGCATCAGTTCCTTGACGATGAACGAATTCGGCGTGAAATCGACACCTTCGCATCAGAGATGACCGCCCCTTGAAGCGGTATCGCGCGCAATGCGATGGAACCGGGTGACGTCAGTCAATGCACCATTACTCCGGCGGGCAGGGCTGCCCGGCCGCGCCCCAGATGTGAATGTCCATTCGGTGTTCGGCGTTGGAATAGGGCGCCGGTTCGCGCCCCGGGCCGGGGGACCAGGCCCATAGCAGGATGACGTCGTGGCCGGCATGGTTGGCGAGTTTCAGGTAGTCCATGCCGCCATTGCGTTCCGGGTCGCGAAGCTGTTCGCAGACCCAGTTGCTTGAGCGGCCGAACCAGCCGGCGCCGGCCGGCGCCAGTTGCCAGTCGCCATTGGCGCGCGGGGCAGCGTGCGGGATCGTCTGCGGGCGGTCCGATCTGACATGACAGGTGCTGCAGGGCAGCGTTTCGTTGCCGATGCGGCTTTCACCGGCCCGGATGCCCATGCCGTGCGGGCGGGTTTCGCCGTAGCTCGGCCCCGACCACATGGGTATGCCCGATTCCCCGACATGGCAATTGGAACAGCGCGGATGAGAGGCGACCTCGTAGATGCGCGCCCATGCCTCCAGTCCGGTGGCGCGGTCGACGCTGCCGGGTTCGGGAACATCGATGTCCGACGTCATGGCCGCCGCCGCGACAGCGCTTGCAGCGATTGCCAGGATCGCCGCCAAACTCCATTTTCGCATGGTTCCCCTCATGAGAATGTGACGCCGTTTGCCGTCATCGGCAGATGGGTCACTAGCGGCCGGCCCGATGCCGCAATGGCGTTGGCAAGAGCCGGTCCGGCCGGCGGCGTGCCCGGTTCGCCGATACCGGTGGGCGGTTCTGTCGACGGCACGATATGGACGTCGATATGGCTGAGATCATAAATGCGCAGCGTCTCGAAATCATGGAAGTTGCTCTGGTCCACTTCGCCGTCGGTCAGTGTAATGCCGGCGCGCATGACATGTCCGATGCCATAGCCGATGCCGCTCTCGATCTGCGCCCGGATGATGTCCGGTGTTACCGGCACGCCGCAATCGACCGCCGCTGTCACCTTCTCGATGGTGACAATGCCGTCGGCATCGACCGAGATTTCGCAAATCTGCGCCACATAGGTGCCAAAGGATTTGTGCGCGGCAAATCCATGGAAATGGCCGTCGGGCAGGGCTTGGCCCCATTTCGCCTTTTCGGCGACCAGGCGGATGACGCCGGCCATACGGGCCTGATCGGCCGCATCGCCCGTAAGATGGTTCAGGCGAAAGGCGACCGGATCCTGGCCGGCGGCCCGGGCGCAGGCGTCCATCATGCATTCCATGACATAGCCGGTGTGGCTGTGGCCGACCGAGCGCCACCAATTGGCCGTGGTCGGCCCTTTCTGGTCCGTCAGTCCGACGTGCAGTTCGGGGATCCGGTAGGGCGTGTCGTGCACGCCCTCGACGGATGTCCGGTCGACACCGCCGCGGACCAGAAACTGTTCCATGAATGTACCCTTGAAGATCGACTGGCCGGCCAGCCGGTGGTCCCAGCCGATAATATTGCCACTGTCATCGAGCCCCACCCGCACCCGGTGCGCATAGGCCGGACGGTAATACCCGCCGGTTATGTCATCTTCCCTGGAGTGTTGCAGCTTGACGGGGCGCGTACGGTCGGTGGCGGCAAAGGCCAGTGCCGTTTCGACCAGATAGTCGGCATCCGGTGTGGAGCGTCGGCCGAAGAAACCGCCAGCGTAGAGCGTGTTGACCCGAACCTTGTCGGCCGGCAGGCCAAGGACCTGGCTAACCACCCGGTGGCCGGCGGCGGGGGACTGGGCGCCGTCATGCAGAATGACGCCACCATCGGCGACAGGCTCCAGCGTCGCGCCGACCGGTTCCATCGGACCATGGGCGAGGATGGGGAAATAGAACTCCCGCTCGATGATTTGCGCCGCGCCGTCCAGAGCGGTCTGCGCGGTCGCCCGATCCGTTTCGGAGGCCTGAAATGCGGGTTCGTCCCGGATCATCGACAGGAGTTCCTGTTTCAACATGTCGTGGCTGCGGGATTCGGCAGCGGAATAATCCCATTCAACCGTCAAGGCGTCGCGCGCCCTGAAGGCGGCCCAGGTGGTCTCGGCATAGACCATGATTCCCGCGTTGTCCGGCCGGGCCCTGGCCATGATGAAACCGGGAACCTCCCTGGCCTTCGTGTCGTCAAAGCGTGTCACCACGCCGCCGAGGCGCGGTGTTCGGCGGATCGCCACCACCATCTGGTTGTCGAGCTGGACATCCATCGAAAACCGGGCGCTGCCGTCAATCTTGGCCAACGTGTCGAGGCGGGCCTTCTGATCGACACCCAATACCTGCCATTGTGACGGGTCCTTCACCTGTGGTTGATCCGGAACGGGCAGAGCCGAGGCCGCCTCGACAAAGGCGCCGATGCCGGCCGAATTGCCGCCGCCGGAGATTGTGCCGTTGCGCATGGTCAGCGTATCGGCCGGAATGCCCCAGTCTTTCGACGCCGCGGCGATCAGCATCTCCCGTGCGGCGGCGGCCGCCGAGCGGTATTGATCGAAGGAATTGGCCATCGAAGACGAGCCACCGGTGCCTTGCTGGCCAAAGAAGAGATTGGCATAGCGACCATTGTCGAACGGCGCCATCTCGAAACCGATCTCCTGCAGCCGCATGTTCAACTCTTCGGCGACCAGAGCCGACAGGCCGGTGGCGGTGCCCTGACCGCCTTCAAAATGCTTGATGACAGCGATAACGCGGCCATCGGGAAAGATCTTGACAAAGGGCGACAGATGACGGCCCGGTTTCGGGTTGCGTGCCAGTGCGCCGGTGGGGTCGAAGCCGACGAGCAGCGCGGTTGTGGCGGCGGTTTTCAGGAAGCTTCGGCGAGAGAGGTCTGCCGTCATGGCTCAGCCCTTCAGGATTTCGGCGGCGCGATGGATGCCCGCCCGGATGCGGACATAGGTCGCGCAGCGACAGGCATTGCCGCCCATGACCGCGTCGATCAGATCATCGGTCGGCGCCGGTTCGAAGGTCAAAAGGTCGACCGCCTGCATGATCTGACCGGACTGGCAGAAGCCGCATTGGACGACATCCAGTTCCGTCCAGGCCTGCCGCACCGCATCCGCTTCAGGGCCCTCAACGGCTTCGATCGTGACGATCGGCGCTTTGCCGATGTCCCCGACGGCAATCTGGCAGGACCGGACAGGACCGCCATCCATCTGCACGGTGCAGGCGCCGCACTGGGCGATGCCGCAGCCATATTTCGTTCCGGTCAGTTTGAGTTCGTCGCGCAGAATCCACAGCAGCGGAGTGTCCGGCGGCGCGTGTATGGTGTGCTCGGTGCTGTTGACGTTGAGCGTGATCGCCATGGTCGCTCCCTGTTTTCGCCGGTTACCCAGCAGCGCCCGGCGCGTTTCCCATAATACAGCGCCGTCGTCGGTTACCTGACCCGGTGGATGGTCGTCCGGTGCGTTGAGGATATAGGTTCAATTTTTGAGCGGTAAAGCATTTTGCCGCGCCGAATGCCCTGGAACCTAACCGAAGATGGGTCGATGTGCCTGTCGGATTGTCCTGAAAACCTGCCTAATCGTCCAAAAGTCGCAATCCTGACTCTGTTCAGAACAAAGCCAGCCATTTGGAATCAAAAACGCCCACCGGAAATGATCCGGTGGGCGTTCCTTTTGTGGTCGGTGACGGGAGGAGGTGCCACCTAACACAATCGACAAAACCCGGGAGGAGGTGGGTCCTGTCGAATGGATGTGTTCATTTTCGCGCGGCAGCCCTTGCCAGGGCCGCAATTTCCTCGCGCGCAATGCCCATATCGTGCAATTCGCGGTCCGATTTGCTGGACAATTCGAAGCGCGTGTTGCGGTAACGGCTCCATCTCTGGAGAGGTTCAAAAAGGTTCATTTTTCACACTCCTTTCGGGATGAATTCGGATTAGAAATCAAAAACGAAACGGACAGTTCCGGGGCGTATTGTTCCCCGGTGTTCGAAACCGGCTTCCGTTTCAGCGGATACAATGTGTACGACGCCCTCAAGTCTTTGAATCCCACCTCTGGTTGCCCGGCGGGATTTGGCGCAGTTCACCATATCGTTCATGGGCGTGCTCCGTGCTTCCAGTTTGAAAAACATGCGTGGCTTCAATCTCTGAATTGACGCATTGCAACAATCATGCTGCAATGCAACATATACAGCGCAGGGGGAGATTCGAAACCCGTACCCGGGTCAAAGGGGGTGTGCGGAAAACGCAAAGCGAGGTGACGTCCCATGGACCTTCCGAGCCAGATGATCTTGTTTGCCCGGGTCGCCAAAGCCGGCAGTTTCTCCGCCGCAGCCCGAACACTCAAGCAGACACCCTCGGCGGTAAGCCGGCAGATCGGCCAGCTGGAAGACCGGGTGGGGGTGCGACTCCTCAACCGTTCCAATCATGGCCTGGTCATCACGGAAGAAGGTCAGGCCTTTCTGCAGCGCTGCATCGAGATATCGGACCGCGTCTTCGAAGCCGAAACATTCGCCAATGCCATGAACGGCCAGCCGAAGGGGCGCCTGAAGCTGGTTTCCACCGTGGCCTTCGGCAAATCCCAATTGGTGCCGCTCATTCCGGATTTTCTTTCGCGGTACCGGGATGTTTCCGTGTCGCTGGAACTGACCGACCGCAAAATCGATCTTTCTGCCGACAATGTCGATCTGGCCATCCGTTTCAGCGAGCAGGTGGAGGATGATCGGGTGATCGCCCGGAAACTTGCCCGCAACCGCCGCCTGATCTGCGCGTCGCCGCGCTATCTCGATCGGTTCGGCACGCCGTCACAACTGACCGATCTGGAGCGCCACAATTGCCTGCAGCTTTCTACCATCGACAGTTGGAATGACTGGCGCATCAAGGATCCGCGCACCGGTCGGACCGTCGTGCTGGGTGGCAATATCGAGGTCAACAGCGCCGACGGGATCTATCATGCCGCTCTCGCCGGCGCCGGAATTGCGCGGCTCTCCACCTATCTGATCAATGACGACATCCGGTCGGGTCGGCTTGTCCATCTGTTTCCCGATTATGAGGATGACCGCTCGGACATCGTTGCAATCTATTCGGAGAAGAAAAACCTCTCCCCCAAGATCCGCGCCTTCATCGACCATTTGGTGGCGATGATCGGAACAGTGCCTCCCTGGGAAAGACCGGTTGAACCCTGTCAGGGTCAAAATCGTCCGGACAAATGCAATCCGGTTGTTCCGATTGGCAAAGCCGCACCGTCTTGAATCTGGCCGGCCGTGGGGCGACAAATGGTGGTTTGGGGCATACGCTGGGTTTTCGCGAAGCAAGCATATGCCCATCCCTGACCATTGGACGAGGAACCCGGTAGCCATGGCCTTTTACACCTTCAATTTCGAAGCGGTGATGGTAAGGCACCTTATTGGCAAAGGTGAAAGGAAACTGGCCTATAGCGTTGTCCTGTTGCCGGACGGGTTGAGGCCGGAACTGCCGTTTGAAAAATATCCCCGCCTTCGTGTCGAAGGAGAACTCAACGGGCATTCTTTCAACGGCGCCTGGCAGCCGGCGGGCAATGGGCGCTATTTCCTGATGGTGCCCAAGCCGATCATCAAAGCCGACGGCCTTTCGGTGGGTGACGACATCGAATTGCGTTTCAATATCGCTGATCAAAATGAAGTGGTTGTTCCACCGGCGCTTCTCTCCGCACTGCGCGGACAGCCGGATTTGCTTGAAAAATGGAACCGATTGACGGCGGGCAAGCAGCGGGGCTTTGCCCATCGCGTCGCGTCGGCGAAGGCGGCGTCAACGATTGCGAAGCGGGTTGACGAGGTCGTACATATGGTTCGTGAAGGTTTGTCCTATGGAAAGGGCGGCTCGATCCGTTAGCGGCGGATAAACGGTCGGTCATCGCTGCGGCACTTTCACAGGGTGACGCAGAGCCCGGGTCAGGGCATAAGAAACCGGTACACCCGAGGATCGGACGTGATGGACCCAGACTGGACTGACCGATATTCCCCGACACTGGAGGATTTCGAGATGATGGGCCGGGTGGCGTTCGATGCGCTGCCGGAGACCTTTCGCAGCCTCTGTGGCGAGATCCAGATTTCCATTGCCGATTATGCGGAAAAGGACGTTCTGCGCTCGCTCGGGCTTTCAAACCCCTATGAATTGCTCGGCCTGTTCGAAGGCATCGGCATGGCGCAGGGTCTGACCGAAGTGCGGACCGGACAGATGCCGAACCGGATCTGGCTCTATCGCCGGGCCATCCTGGATTATTGGGTCCTTCATGAGGAGACCCTGGGTGCGATTATCCGTCACGTGCTGATACACGAGATCGGCCATCATTTCGGCCTCTCCGACGAGGATATGGAGGCGATTGAGGCGCAGCCGGATTGAACGGCCAATTAGACGTGAATCCTAGCTGTTCTTGATGACACCAGCCGCATCGAAACCGCCGTCAACGGCAAGATTGACGCCGGTGATGTATCCGGACTGGGGCAGGGCGAGATAGACCGCCGCCGCCGCAACCTCTTCAGGCGTGCCATAGCGATCCATCGGAATGCCGGCCAGATAGGCGCGCCGTGTTTCTTCGTCGTGCATTTTCCTGACCAGAGCGGTTTCGATCCCGCCGGGCGACAGAGCGTTGACCGTCACGCCCTTTTTTGCCCATTCCACGGCCATCACGCGCATCATGGCCGCAACACCGCCCTTCGAGGCGCCATAGGCCGTTCGGCCGGTGCCGCCGCGGACACCGGCCATTGACGACATGGCGACAATCCGCCCATAGCCGCGCTTTACCATTTCCCGGCCGGCCGCCTGCATCATCAGAAAACTGCCGGTGAGATTGATACCGATGATCCGATCCCAATTCTCGCGGGTCGTGTCCAAAGCATGCTGTTCAAGACCGATTCCGGCAAAATGCATGAGAATTTCGAGCGTGCCGAACGTGTCCACGGTCTGGTGGATCAGAGCGTCGACATCGACGGAACTCGAAACATCGGCAGGAACAAAAACCGCCTGTCCGCCGGCATCGTTGAGCGCCTGAGCGACCGTGTTTCCGGCTTCGGCGTTCAAATCCGCGATGACGGTTTTTGCGCCGAGCTTTGACAGCATTTCAACGGTCGCCAGACCAATACCGCTGGCGCCGCCGGTGACGATCGCCGTCTGTCCGTCAAGCGTGAACAATGGTCACTCCCAGCACAAACAATTCGTCGCACCGGCAATCCCGGTTTTGATGGAAACGGGAAAGACGGTGCGGCGACGCCGACCCTTGCGTCACATTGGCTTGCCACAGGTCGATGTGCAAGCGCTTCCTGCGATGATTTGTGCGGGGGACTAACCCACAGCCTCGGCTTCGCCCCAGGCAAGGGTTTCCAGCGACTGGAATTCCTCGTCGATGGCAAAGGCCCGCGGGCCGAAGATCTCGACCGCCTCCCTGGTGCGCATCACCGGCAGGGCGGCGATGCCCAGTACCTTGACCCGTTGACCGTAGCGCAGCGTTTCGGTGGTGATCGGCTCACCGGTTTCGCGATCCAGAACCGTGATCAGATCCGGCACGATCGCCACCGTTTTACCGTTGACCGTCGCCTGGGAGTACTCATTGCGGAAGGTGATCAGCATCTCGCCATCGGCTTCGTTGAGGCCTTCCAGGAACACCTGACCATGGGTCCAGCCGTCACGGGTCTCCCGCACGATGTCCTGGACCTTGCCGTCGAACAGGATTTGCGCAAAACGCGGCGGATTGGAGGTCTCGAAATAGTCGACCAGCGCATCGCAGATGTCCTTCTCACCGGCAATGCGGGCCTCGCGCACGGTCTGGCCGATCTCCCGGGCAAGCGACACGGTCCGCGCCACACAGGAGTTTCTGGCCTCTTCGCCGGTCATGGCGTAGCTGGCGACCTGGGCGATGCCGCCCATCTTGACGCAGACGGCTCGGCCATAGGTTTCCGTGCGCAGCGCACTGTCGGTTTCCAGCAACACCGTGTTGCCGAAATCATCGGACATGACGAAGGGGCTGCAATCGACGCCGCAGATGTTGAACGTGGTCATCTGAAACTCGGGAAAGGCACGCCCCATGCCGTCACCGTCGATCACCGGCAGGCCCATGCGCGCCGCGACCGTCAGCGGCAGCGTGGCATTCACGCCGCCGGCTTCGAGCGGCATGATGGCGTTGACGCTTCTGCCGACTTCCTTTTCCATCCGCCGGATGCCCTCAATGGCGGTCGTGGCATTGGGCAGTTTTTCACCGAAAACCGTCGGTGCGCCCATGCAGGCAACGGTGACCGTGAAGACATCGTCGGCCACGTCGTCGGGGTCGATCAGTTTGATTTCGCCGCATTTTTCCAGTTCCTGCTGCAGCATCAGCCGGCCGATATAGGGATCGCCGCCGCCGCCGGTGCCCAATATCGCCGTGCCGCGGATAAAATCGGCCAGATTGTCGAGATTGATCGCGCTCATGCTGCGTGCTCCTGCATACCCAGATCGCCGATGGCCTTGACCTTGACGCGGACCGCGCCGGCGGGAAGGTAGGTCAGCGGCACTTCCTCGATGCTGACGATGGACACCGTTTCAGCGCTGGCGCCCGCATTGACGGCCCGGTCCGTTGCTTCCTGGCGCGCGTGTTCAAGCGCGCCGTCGCGGCCGAGATCGCCATAGGAATAGACCCGGTCGACCTCGCCGCCGACCTGTGCGAGACCGGCGCCGATGGCATTGGCAACCCCCGACAGTTCCGGCTTGATCGCCTCCGATGCTCCCTTGATCGGACGGTTGAGCAACACGCTGCCGCCACCGACGAGAACGACCGGAACATTGCCCTTGCTCGATTTGACCCGGTCCACCGCATCCTCGATCAGAGTGTGGATGCAATCGACCGCCGAGCCGACCAGCGACGCATCCAGGTGCTTGACGAGGGATTTGTCGCCGATATCGGCATAGCCGGCGGCCACGGCGATGTCCGTTGCGGTCAATGTGTCGCCGCCAAAGACCAGTGCCTTGTTTGTCAGATTGAGGGCAACGGAGTCCGGTCCGACGCGCACATCGTCGCCCGTGCCGCGCACGATGCTGCCGCCGCCAAGGCCGATGGCCAAGACATCCGGCATGCGAAAATTCGTCCGCACGCTGCCGATATCGACCGAAATGGCCGATTCACGCGGAAAGCCGCCCTTAAGGACACCGACATCGGAGGTCGTGCCGCCGATATCGACGACGATGCCGTCTTCTATGCCGGACAGAAAGGCCGCACCGCGCATGGAATTGGTCGGTCCCGAGGCAAAGGTCAGCACCGGATATTTTTCGGCAAACTCCGCCGTCATCAGCGTGCCGTCATTCTGACTGATATAGAACGGGCAGGTGATGTCGAGTTCGGCGAGCGCCGAGCGAAACGCATTGACCACCGTCCTGGAAAGCGCCGCCAGCGACGCGTTCATGATGGTCGCATTTTCCCGCTCGATGAGACCGACACGGCCGATTTCGCTGGAAAGGGTCAGTTCGGTATCGGGCGCCTCGTTCAGGATGATTTCCGCCATCCTCTTTTCCATGCCGTCATTGATCGGCGCGAAGACGCTGGAGACGGCGGCGGAGCGCACACCGCGCGCCTTCATGTCTCTTGCGCCCTTTGCAACGGCCAGTTCGTCCAGCGGCGCGATGTGGCGGCCGTCAAATTCGTAGCCGCCGGACACCAGATAGGACAGATCACCGATCGGTTGTTTGAGATGGGGCGGGAACTCGACCATCGGCATGACATCGCGCGTCGCGGGCAGGGCGGCCCGGAAGGTCGCGACGGGAACCAGTTTCTTGCCCTCGACGAAGGCATTGGTGAATTGTGTCGTGCCGATCATCACGCTGGTGATGTCGGACACCTTGCACCCGGATTGCTGCATGACCTGGCCAATGGCGCCGACAACGCCGAGGCCGACGTCGTCGGTCGTCGGCGATTTGATCGACGACAGGACCTTGTTGCCGTCCAGCAGGGCCGCGTCGGTGTTCGTACCGCCGACATCCACACCAATGTGCATCTGCATCTCTCCGTGCTTGCGATGGTCCTCGTGCCACGGATTATCTGTTTTTGCGGTGGATTATCGCAAGCGTGGCAACGGATAGGTTGCGGTGTCTTTCGGATAGTTAGTCCGGTCGCCGGCGGCGAATTCCGCCGCACGGAGCTGGGTCGCGATCCATTGATTAACGGCTTGCGGACTGGGCCAAATCGGATCCAAGGTGGCAGGCACGGGCATTTTGTCATGCCTGACTTGATTTGGTGGACTGATCTACCGTCTGCATTGATGCATCCATATTCCCATTGGCCCGAAATCTTCTCTGAGGTGATGACCGCGAGTTCATTTCGGGGATCATCCGTGTTATCGAAATCCGCAGGGGCTCGCCTCTCGGCAATCGCAATCGCAGCAACTGTAAAAATTTGGCTCAATTAAAAAACCCACACCCTGCTCTCTAATTCCTGTTGTCGTCAAATCGTTCATGAATCAATTTCAGGTAGATTTATTTGGAAGTAAATTCTGTCATTTACTAATTTATGAATCAAAAACTGGAAATAATTTATAAATAATGTTTATGGAATTTGCAGAACATACAGACAATAGTGAATAAAATTAGGAGTTGTATTTATATAAATATGTATATTTGCTTTAATTGCATATTTGAGAGCAGGGTTAAATGAAATCAAATCCGAGAGTTCTGGCTTTTACATGCAGCCGCAACCGGCCACTCATGTTGCGCCATTGTGTTATTCAGATGCAGCTTCAGAATTACGACCTGGATCATGCGATATTTATAAACTACATCGACGGCGAGAGAGATAATTCGAGTGCGAGAGATTATTTTCTATTTATAAAAGATGTGAATATCCGTAATAAAAATAATATATTTTTAGATTACGGAAAGTATGCAGATATGCATAGTAATAATTTAAGAGCAATAGAGTTATCAGATATCGATAATTATGATTTATTTTTGAAGATAGATGATGATGATATTTATCAATCGAATTATGTGCATGATGTTGTGGAAGATTACTTAAGGTTTGGATGGGATTATTCGGGAAGTCACAGCGACGGAATCTTGAACGGAAGTCGCTGGTATCCGGATGACAAAAAAACCGATCTCGGTCTTTCAAAAAAGGATGTCGAATTGGGCGTGATACCCATCATGCCTCCAACGGCAGCATTCTCTCGGCGAGCCATCAAAAAGATAATGCAATTGGAACCCTTCGATGGTTTTGATGACGTTGGATGGCGAAAACACCTTGCGGCAGATAATGAAATGAAATGCCATGTCCGCGAGAAAAGCAACTTCATCTACAACATTCACGGCGCGAATGTATCTACCGGATCATGGCTTGAAGACTAGGGTCAAGGCCTATTGATCAACGGCATCTCATATTGGATCAAGTCAGATTCAACGCGGCAAGCACAGAAGGCCTGTCATGTCTGACCTGATTTGGCCGCCCGATCGGCAGTTTGCCCTGATACTTTCGGTTTTCCCTCTGGCCCATGGCGTTTCCGGAGATGACAATCGCAAGGTCATTTCGGAGATCATCCATGCGATCAGAAACGACCTTCTATTGGCGCGATGCTTCAAGCATGTACGGCCCAGAAGACGCTATAGAATCGCTTTGTCAGATGGAGCCGGCCGGGCGTGTCTGTCTGCATTTTCAGACACTCAATCGGCGGTATCGGCGACGCCGTTCCAGTTTCGTGCTAATGTTGCGATGTGGCGGCCCAGGGCTTCGGCCTTTTCCAGAAAATGGTCGTCGACCTTGCCGTCGCCGTCGCGAAACGGCTTTTCGGAGACCACGGCGGATGCGCCGAATGGCTGTGTCCAGTGGGGTCCGCCGACCACGATCATGCCGTAGATCAACATGGAACGAAGAACGCTGAGCTGGGTGGCTTCCTCACCCGCCGATATGCCACCTGCCGAAACGAAGGCCGCACCAAGCCTGTTGCGAAGCGGTGCTCCCTCGAAAGGCCAGCTGTTGATGAATGTCTGCACTTCCGGCGCCACATTGGCATTATACACCGGCGTGCCGATGATGATGGCGTCCGCCGCCAGAACATCCTCCTTCGTCGCCTCCTGGACGGAGCGCAGGAGAACATCGATCCCCTTGATCGACTGGGCACCTTTCTGCACTGCTTCAGCCATGGATCGGGTATGTCCGGTTACGCTGTGATAGACGATCAGGACCTTTGCTGCGGTGTTTGCCTGTTGTGCCACGGCAACCAATGGAAGCACTGGCAACATGACCAGTGCCAGGGCGAAGACGATGGATTTCATGCCGTGCTTTCCGTGTCTCACCGTCACCTCACACGCTTAAACGACGTCCCTGCTTCACTCAGTCGCACGGGCGACGAACAGGGACCGGCTGAACGAGGGAAGCGTCACACTTGAAGGTGAGGCCGTCAATGGATCTGCGGTGATACGATGTGGATAGAGCAATTCGGGATTTGATGGAATCGACAGAATCTCAAGGCATCAACGCAGCTACAATCACGTCGAATGTTGTGCGCGAAAGACGGTTGCTCCGCCGGTGGCGCGGCCTAAATCGCAGGCGCATCCGCCGCGTTTCGAAGCGCTCTACTGATCTCGACCACCATGTGTCCTATTTTCCCGATACCTTGGCCTCATAAGGTGCTGGATCGAAATCAGGCAGGTATTCGCTCTGGACGTAGGACATGCCCTCGGCTTCCTCCCCGTCGCCCAGCAGCGAGACTGCGGTGTCCAACACGCCGGGATCGCCTATCAGAGACGGCGTGTGCATTTCGATAACGGTACAGGGGCTGTCGCCCTGAACCCAGGACCAATGAATCACATTGCTGGGAACACGCACGATGTCACCCGCCTTCGCATGGATGACCTCGTCGCCGATGAACACACACACCTCCCCTTGCAGCACATAGTTCAGTTGTTCGGCGTCGTGTTTGTGAGGCTTGGAGTGATAGCCCGGCTCACGCGTGGCGTGGATGAGGCTGCATGTCTTGCCGTAGGCGATCTTGGCCCCGACCGACCCGCCCGAAAGATGCCTCGTTGGAACCAATACGGTGTCGGGCATGTCGTCGAGATTGATGGCAAGAGACGAAGGGCGCGTTGTGGTCATGGGCTTTCCTTTTTTGGTTCATTGCGTGGATTCGGGGCGCGCATCGCCTCAGATGTAAGGGAGGCACGCCGCGCCACGGCAAAGTAGACCCCCAGCAGGATCATGCCCGCCAGTGCAGCAGCGTCGGCAAAAGCTGCGGGGTAAACGAACGCCACGCCCAAGGCGCAGGTCACAATTCGTGTCACGCCATTTAACGGGCGTATCAGATATCCCGATGTGCCCGCCGCAAAGAGCGTGACACCAATCGCGCAAACGATGCCTTGATAGGCAATCTGTAGTGGATTCGCTTCCTCCAGCAACAGCGCCGGTTCCAATACGAAGGCGTAGGCCACGAGATAGGCGGGCAGGGCGAGGATCATCGATTTGACTCCCGTCGAGAAGGGAGGTGACTTCGCGATCCCCGCCGCTGCGAAGGCCGTTAGCGCCACGGGCGGTGTCAGGCCCGCAAAGAGCGAGAAGTAGAAGACGAACAGATGTGCAGCGATGGCGGGAACGCCCAATTGTGTCAGTGGGCCCACCACGACCGCTGCGGCAATGACATAGGCCGCGATGCCTGGAACGCCCATCCCCAGAACAATCGTGACGATCATGGTCAGAAACAGGACAAGCAGAAGGTTTTCCTGCCCGAGCCCGACCATGAACTGCGAAAGTTCGATGCCGATGCCGGTCAGCAGGATGACCCCGATAAGAACGCCCGACGCCGCACAGGCCGATCCGACCTCAATCAGCGAGGCGATGAAGCTGGTCATCCGTTCGGCAATCGCGCGCGGGTAAAGGGCAGCCCGGTTGTTGATGAGGATGCCGAGCAGGAGCGGAACAATTGCCTCAAGACCGGCACGCTCCACCGGATAGAAGTTCGCGATCCGGTAAACAAGCCAGCCGATGGACAGAAGAATTGGCCAGTTGCGCAGGACGAGCTTCCAGGCTCCGCCCGCGTTGCCATTCGGCGCATCGACCATACGGATATCCAGCCGCTCTGTTGCACCGCGCACATAGATGAAAAGCCCGAGGTAAAACAGCGCCGCGGGAATGCTCGCCGCAGCGATGATGTCGAAATAGGGACGGGACGTGAATTCGGCCATGATGAGGGCGCCGGCGGCCATGATGGGCGGGGTCAGGGCGCCGCCGGTCGAGGCCACGCTTTCAATCGCGGCTGCGGTGCGCGGCGGGTAGCCTGCCTGGCGCATGAGCGGAATTGTGAATTGGCCCGTGGTCATGACATTGGCCATATTCGATCCGGAGAGCATGCCGAAAAGCGCTGAGGAACTGATTGCCACATAGGCCGGGCCGCCCTTGCGCGAGCGATTCAGGTGCCGACCCAGTTCAGTGAAAAAGACATCTCCTCCCGCCATCAGCAGAAAGGTCCCAAACAGCAGGAAGATGAAGATCCAGCGGACGGCGACCTGCAACGCCTGGGAAAAGATGCCGAGCTCCATAATGTAAAGCGTGCCCGCCAGTCGACGCAGACTGATGCCAGGCGCGCCGAGGTCGTTCAGAAATGCGATCTGCCCGCTCATTGCATAGAACAGGAAGCCGATTGCGAGGATGGGCAATACAGGTCCGATAGTGCGACGGCAGGCTTCCAGGAGCACAAGGACCAGAAGCGCCGCCATCCAGATGTCGGTCGGCAATGTCAACGCGGTGCGTTGAACGAAGGCTCCGAAATCATGCACGGCCCATGCGGCGGGGACCAAAGCCGCAAGGGCCAAGGCCCAGTCATACCAGGGGATACTGTCACTGCCGCCTGCCTTCGGTTTGAAGAGCAGGAAGGACAGTGAAAGGAGGCATGCCAGGAAGAGCTGTCCGTGAAACAGCGGGCTGACCGGCCGAAAATACAGAAACCAGAACTGCCCGCACACAAATACGGACGCCAGGAGGAAGAACACTCCGGCAGCAACGCCGGTCAGTCTCCGGCGACTGCCCATGGCGCGCCTCCCCTGAGTGCTACGGCGATGCCGCGATCATTCGCTCAGAATGCCCTTCTCGACAAAGTAGCGCCGCGCACCAGGGTGATAGGTCACCAGCGCGTCCTGCTGGCGGACGAAGTCCTCGGAAAGGAAAGCCTGCGAGGCATGTGCGGCGGCGAGCGTCTCACGGTTTTCCCAAAGCGCCTTGACGACCTCATATACAAGGCCCTCCGGAACGTGGCTCGACACCCAGAAATTTGTCGATCCGCCGATCCACGGGACGGCCGCTTCCTGATCATTGTAGGTTCCCGGGCGAAGTGCACCGGCGTGGAAACCCGGCATGGCCTCCGCGATGGTCTCCAGATCGTCCCGGGTGAACGGGACGAAACGCAGGTTCTGGGTGCTCTGGTTCTCCAGATAGAGACCGGCAGGATGGGCCGTGCCCCAGACGAAGGCGTCAACCTGCCCAGCGGCCAGAGATGCAAATCCTTGCCCAGGCGCGGCCCTTTGCACCCGCTCGAAATTGTCGTCGGACAGGCCCAGCGCTGCCATGGCATTCGTCATCGTCGCTTCGGCACCGGAGCCGACGGGACCCAGTGCTATGGATTTGCCGACGAGATCCCGGAAGGTTTTGACGTCGCTGCCGTCCAGCACCACGGCCCCGAGCTCAGCCGTATAGCCGGGGAACAGACCCAATACCTTTCCTTTGGTGCCCATCCCTTTGTATTTCTTGAGTTCGCGATCCGCGGCAATGGCGGCCAGGGTGTTCGCGTTGGCCATGTTCGCCTCGCCAATAACGATCAGCTCGACATTCTCGTTGCCGCCCTGTGTCGCCATGATGTTCAACTCGACACCGGGCAGGGCCTCCTCGATGATCTGCTTGTGAACGACGCCCACAGCGTAGATCGAATGCTGCGGCTGCGAACCGGCGACGGTGAATGTATATGGGTCGCCCGGCGCCCAGCTGTCTTGGGCTGCGGCAGGCAGGGCCACAGCAAGGGATGCCGCAAGCAGGGCGGCACGGCTCATGGATATTTGCTTCAGCTTCATTTCATTTCCTCCCTCAGGTTATTTATCTTGCGTTATGCAGTTTGACGCGCGCTTCCCCCCAAGCTCAGCGTCAGCGTCTCAGCGCCCTGCTTGAGCTCGCGGATGATTTCTTCCTCCAGCGTGGCGTCGAAGCGGTAGGCGGGCACGGCGGTGCTCAGCGCGGCGACGAGTTGCCCCGTTTCCCCCCAGACCGGGACGCCGACGGCGATCACACCGTCGATTGCTTCCTCCCGGCTGAAGGCGACGCCGGTTTCGCGGACAATGTCGACTTCGGCTGCCAAGGCGGCGCGGTCGGTGATCGAATTTCGGGCCGTGCGCGGCAGCGGTATGGTCGCGAGCAGCCGTTCCCGGTGATCCTGCTGCAGGAAGGCCAGCATGATCTTTCCCGCCGATGTCGTGCTGAGCGGCGCACGCTCACCCAGGGAGATTGTGCGTTGCGCGCCAGGCCTGCTCGAAACTTCCTGAGCCACCACGATGCCCTGGTCCCCGTCGATAAGCGCCAGGGCCGTCGCCTCGTCGATCAACGATACGATCCGGGTCAGCACCGGCCGGCCTTGCCGCACGATATCGCAGTTTTCCATGTAGCTGCGGGCCAGTGTCATCACCGCAGACCCCAGTTCGTAGCGCTTTGTGACCTTGTCTTGAACGAGGTAGCCCAGCTTCAGAAGGTCTCCGATGACCGCCGACAGGCTGCTTTTCGGGATCTCCAGCGCCTTGGCCAGATCCGTATGAGTCATGGATGTGCCCGTGGACGCCAGAGCTTCCAGGACTTCGATCGCACGTGAAGACGATTTCGGCATCAATTGTTCTCATATGTGAACTTAGTTCTTAAATATGAACAAGATTCCACGGACATGTCAAGCACTGGTCGGCTGCATTTGTTTTCCGACGACCGCTGGCCTCTTTCAGGCTTAAATGGAATCGGTCTGCCTAGATGAATTTGCTTCAAGGTCGAACGAAAAGCATGGGGTCGGGCTGGTGGCCGGTCCAGGCGTTATGTTGCTCCCATGCGGTATCTGACCTATCGTGCCTCTTTCCAATCTGCCGAAAGGATCGCACCGCCGGAACCAATCCAGAAGTGCTATGGGATGAGGTCTCTAACCGGCGCCAAGCCCGTGGCTGTTGGCCAGATTGGCCGCCATCTTGCGGGAATTGACGCCCAATTTGCTGAAAATGTTCTTCACGTGGAATTTGACGGTCGGCTCGCTGAGGCTGAAATGCCGGGCGATGACTTTGTTGGAGTGGCCTTCGGCCAATTGCCGCAGGACCGCCAGTTCCCGTTCCGTCAGGATTTCCATCAAGATGGTCGCCTGGGAGGCGTCCGCGTCATTGGCAAGGGTCCACAGGATTGAGGCAAGAAAGGCCAGTTCCTCCTTGCTGAATCCCGTCACACCGGTCTGCCGGACCGTTTGCCGGGCCGCGTCGGCAAATGCGTCACCTTCATTGAGGAAGGCGCCGACAAACCGCTGATCGCCGACCAGAGACAGGGCCGATTTAAGGCTCGCCGAAGCGGTTTCCCGGTCATCTGTTTCCACAGCGACCAGGAGTTTGAGGATGCGTGCACGCAGCAGGTAACGCACCAACCCACCGGCTTTGCAGTCTGTTTCAATGGTCTTTATGATGCGCAGAGCCTCGCTGGCGGTGCCGTAACGGGCTTCGAAGCGCGCCAGTGCGAGGCGGGCGAGAATGTTACCGCGCCAGCGCAGGTTTTTGTCCTGTTCCTTTTCGGAAAGCATGGCCCTGATGCCGGAGGCGAGGCGGCGGGCTTCCGTTTCCTGTTCCGACCGCACCGCAAGTTCGAGCTGCAACATCTTGATTTGGCGTGAAAAGCGCCACATCCCGCGCCGCGCGATCATGGTTTCGGCCCGCGACACATAGTCGACCGCCGCACGATAATCCTGTCGGCGGAAACACAAGGCGAGACAGGTCTGGTATCCGGCGAGAAAGGCTTCGCTCCACGATTCGCTCCGGTCCGCCTGTTCAAGTGCGCGGCTGATCCGGTCCTCCAGACCTTCGACGTCATTTCTCTCCAAAGCGATCTCGCTGTAGAAAATGTCCGCCAGCGCCAAGAGGGCCGGATCGAAACTGAAATGCTCGCGGGTGACGTCGCGGGCGGTCTTGCGCGCTTCAAGCGCGCTGGCATAGCGTCCGAGGTCCAGATCGATGACGCTCAAATGCAGATACATGAAGAACTGCAAATGGACGATGCCGAGGTCCCGATAGAGCGCCATGGCGGATTCGCCGGCCATCCAGGCTTTTTTCAGTTCTCCGGACTGCAGGTAGAAGACACAGAGAAAATTGAACAGGACGCCGCGCATCAACTGGTATTTGACCGGTGTGGTTCGGGCCGTGTGCTCCAGTGCCGCCAGTTGCGCCGTTGACAGGTGGCGGTCTTCATAAAGCCGCAGATGCGCCTCGACCATCACCAGCTCCCGGGTCAGCGCTTCGTCGGCCGGATCGGCATTCTCCCGCACGTCCGAAATGTGAAGTTTCGCCTCCTGGACACGTGCCCCCTTGAGCAGCAGATAGCCGCGCGCGATGGAAAGCCGGGGCGAATTGTTGACCAGACGAAGCGGGATCTGCTCCATGCAGGCGGCGAGCCGCAAGGACCCTTCGCGAATTCCGATCTGCAATCCGCCGGCATCGAGGATCATCTGCGCCGCCATGTCGGATTTGCCGGCCCGAATGGCGTGGCGGATTGCCGACGTCAGCCTGTTGTTCTGGTAGAGCCATTCGGCGGCCCGAACGTGCAGTTTGGACAGCGCGGCTTCACCGAAAAGGTTTTGCTTCCGGATCAGGAAATCCCGCAGAAGCTGGTGGTAGCGATACCACTGGCCGCCACGGGCCGGGTGCTCGAAGACCAGCGAGTGGGATTCGGCCAGTTCCGACAGGATCTGCCAGCTATCGCTGCGTTCGCGAATATGATCGGTCAGGTCGCCATTGACGGATTTCAGATGGGCGGTGTCGAGCAGGAAGGCGCGCTGGTCATCCGACAATTGCTGAAAGAACTGTTCATTGAGATAGCTGGCGATGTCCGCGTGCTGTCCGAGAGCTCCGTTCTTGTGCAGATCGATCGGCTCCCTGCTGCTGGCGGACTGGCGCAGCAATTGCAGGGCTGCCACCCAGCCCTCGGAATATTCGAAATAGGTCTCGATCAGGTCGTCGGACACGACTCCTGACAGAAGCTGTTTGGTTTCCGACCGGTCGAATTTGAGATCATCGAGGCCGAAATCCGACACCTGATTGTCGACCCGCAATTTCGCCAGCGGGAAATCCGGTGCCTCGCGTGTACCCAGCACAATGTGCAGCCCCGCGCCGCCCCTTTGTGTGAGCCGGGACACGAAATCGATATCAACCGCATCTGCCTCGTGAAAATCATCAATGAAAATGCAGCGTTCGCGGTTCGCCTCATTGAGAATGTGGAAGATCGCGCGCGCGGCTTCGGTATCAAACCCGGCCGCCTTTGACGCCATGGGCGGGCCCTTGTTGACCGGACCGGTGTGGTCGTCACCATTCAGGTGGGGCATCAATCCCTCGAACAGGGTGTGGCTCTCGCCATCGTCTGAGCTGAAAGAGACCCAGGCGGTGGCGGTTCCCATCGCCTCAAGCTGCCACATCCAGGATTTCATCAGGGTCGTCTTGCCGTATCCAGCCGGTGCCTCGACCAGCGTCAGCCTCCGGTCCCGCAGCGCCAGAAACCGGCGCATCAGCGGCGGACGGCTGATGATCTGCATATGGCTGCGCTGCTGGCTTTGCGTCATCGTCGCTTCTCTGCGCAACCGTTGGGCCTGTTGGGACACCGCATTCAATGTCCCGCCGGTCGTGGTGTCAACCGAGCCCTTCACAGGCCTGCACAGCCATCGGTCCGTCAGGTGAGCGGCGGATTGAGCACCAGAACATCGTCCAGCGGCTTGCGTTGAGAGACGGGGACCCGGAACTCGTCCTTCAGGTGACCGGCGGACATCATGGTGATGACCAGTTCACTGTCGGGAATAGCGAGCCGACGGCGCAGGGCGCGGTCCTGTTCCAGTTCGACGCTCCAATTGAGGAAACAGGCGCCAAGACCCTCGGCATGCAGCGACAGCGCAAGCGTCATGGCAAAAATGCCGCCGTCGATCCAGCCCTGATAGCGCTCGCCGATCAGGTTGAGATGCTCCATGTTGGATGTGATGACGAAGACCGTCTCGATTTCCTGTCGAAAGCCGGCATTGCCGGCCTGATAGTGAAGGATTTCCTGAACGTCTTCACGGCGGTTCAGCGCATAGACGCGGCAGGTCTGCCGATTGCACACATTGGGAGATTGCTGGGCATTGGCAACCGCCCTTCGGATGGTGGCATCGTCGACCGGGCCCGGCCGGTACTGGCGAACGCTGTGGCGGTTTTGCAAGAAAGATGTGAAATCGAAATCCACGGCCGCCCTGATGGCATCGGCGGTCACGATTTCGGATCCGCCTTCGTCGTCGGTTTCGGCCAGACCGAATGTCGTGCGGATTTCGGAAAGCTCGCCTTCAATCTCGTCAAGCGGTTCGCCCTTGGCCCGATGAAAGTCCAGGTAGTTCTGGATCGTCGCCAGCGCCCAGAGCACCGTTTCATCGACGTCGTAATCGGCGACATAAGCGCGCAGCTTGGCGAAGATGGAGTGGATTTTTTCCTGACCGTAGCCCAGCCGGACATCAGGAAAGCTCATGCCGCCTTCGATATAGTGGGTCAAAATACGGATAATCGCCCGCCGGTTCTCACGGCCAGCGGATCGTGCCGCGAAGCTCGATTTTGCATACCGCCGATAGTCGTAGAAAGCGTTGCGCGCCAGTGCGAGATTTGCCCGCAGCGAAGTCAGCATGTGGCGTTGGCCCCCCGTCGAATGCCCGTCTAACCGGTGATGATCTGTCCGCTGTCCGTGTGCCACGACACCAGGGCCGAGCCACCCGGTTCGGCTATTTTGATGTCCTGCCGGTTGGCGACTTCGGCGATCAGGTCCTGCCCGCCAAGGGAAAAGAGATAGCGGATGAAGGGGCCCTGATAGGTGACCTTGCTGATCGGCAATTCAAAGCTGTTCCAGCCGTCTTCGTCGGTTTTCTCACCAACGATCACCCGTTCGGGACGCAGGGCCAGAACGGCGTCATCACCGGTCGCTATCCCCTCGCGGAACGGCGCCATCACCGTGTGGCCATCGATGGACAACTGGCAGCCGGCTTCCGATACGGCCGAGACCTTCGCCCGCAACGTGTTGGATTCGCCGATGAATTCGGTCACGAACCGGTCGGCTGGATGTTCATAAATCTCTTCGGGCGTGCCGACCTGCGCGATGCGTCCCTCGTTCATGACGGCGATGCGGTCGCTCATCGTCAGCGCTTCGCCCTGGTCGTGGGTGACATAGATCGTGGTGATGCCGAGCGAGACCTGAAGATCCTTGATCCAGAACTTCATTTCCTCGCGCAGATTCTTGTCGAGGGCCGAAAGAGGTTCGTCGAGCAACAGAATGCGCGGTTCGGTCACAAGAACCCGGGCAAGGGCGACACGCTGCTGCTGTCCGCCCGACATTTCCTGCTGAAAGCGGTTTTCGAAGCCGGACATGCCGACCTGGTCGAGTGCCGCCCGCACGCGGCCGTCGATCTCGCCGGCCGGCAGTTTACGCAGGCGCAGGCCGAACGCGATGTTGTCGTAAACATTCATGTGCGGAAAGATCGCATAGTTCTGAAAGACAAAGCCGATCTCCCGTTGTTCGGGGAGCAGCCCCGAAACATCAACGCCGTCGATCTCGATCGAACCGATTTCGGTTTCCTCGAACCCGGCGATCATGCGCAAGGTGGTGGATTTGCCGCATCCCGATGGCCCGAGCAGGGAGAAAAATTCCCCCTCCCTGATCTCGACGGTGATGTTATCGACCGCCAGGTTTTTGCCGTAATACTTGCTGAGCTCCAGGAGCTTCACATTTGCCATAGAGTACCAGTCCCTGGACCAATGGCCCCGGCGGTCAATCCGCCGGAGCCGGTTGTCGGTGTGTTAACCTGCAAAAATCTCGTTGACGGTCTCGGTGATCTCGTCCTCATTGTCGAGATACCAGTTCCAATCCGGGATCCACAGGCCGTCGAGCGCCGAGGCGGTGTTGGTCACACCCTTGTCGGTCAGGCGCGCCGGCAGCACCGCCTCCTTGTTCGACGGGCGAACGTAGAAGGTTTCGGCCGCCAGGTTCTGGAATTTCGGATCGAGCTTGGCATTGACCAGCGCCAGAGACAGTTTCTTTTGCATCGGCTCCGAATAGCGTGACACCGTATGGGTCTGGGTCAGGATTGGCTTGCGGTCCCAGGTGAGGGGCGCGACCTTGATGCCCTTGTCCATCTGGAGGAAGATTTCACCCTCCCACTGTACGCCCATTTCCACTTCACCGCGTTCGACCAGGGTCTGCATATTGCCGGTGAAGTCGCTGATTTTCATGGGCATGGCCCGCCGCATGGCATCGAAACCGGCTTCCATGTCGGTCTGTCCGCTGCCGAATTCGGCGCTTGAGGTCATGAAAAAGACCTGCTGCAGGCCGTTGGAGGTGATGTAGGTGGCCCGCTTGCCGGCAAGACGCTCCTCCCAGAAGGATTTGAAGCCGACGGGTGCGGGATCCAGCAGATCGGTCCGGTAGGCATAGGCATACTGGCCGAAGCCCCAGGTTACGCCAAGGCCGCTGCCGAAGGCGAAATCCCAGCAATCGGCGGTGTTGGGGATGTTTTCCTTCATCTCGTCGGTGTCGAGGAAGAAATCGCCGATGCGGCTCAGCTTGATGATTTCATTGAGGTTCCAGTTGCCGACATTAAAGGCCGGGTCCTTTGGGCCGCTGGCCACATATTTGGGAAACCAGGGGAAGGAGGAATCATAGGCAACCTTGCAGTTATAGGTCTTTTCGAATTCGTCCAGCACATTGGCCTGCATGAATTCCTGCCAGAATCCGCCCCACTCGTTGATCCGCAGCGTTGCGCCGCCGGCGTCAAAGGGCTGACCGTCCCAGGTCACGTCCTTGGCCCAGCTGTGATTGATATTGAAGAGCGTCGCGGTGCCGGCGAGAGCGGCCGTTCCCGCAGCGCCTTTGAGCAGGGAGCGGCGGTTGATCCCTTTTTTGCTGGATGTGATCTTCGACATTGTGCGTCTCCTTTGTGTCGGGGTCTGTTGGTCTTTACGAGAAATTGACATTTGCCAGGCGCTTGAGATTGGTGAGCTTGGCGGTGATCAGCATCGAAACGACGACAAGAAAGATTGCGAAAATGCCTGCAGCGGCGGCTGTCGGCTCAAAGGTGTATCGCAGCGAAATATACAGAGCCATCGGCAGCGGCGTTGAATTGGGTGGGGTCAAAAACAGCGACACATCGAATTGGCCGAAGGACACGATGAAGGAAAACACCGCGCCGGCCACGATACCGGGCGCAATCACCGGGAGTGTGATTTTGCGGAATGTGTGCAGGCGCCCGGCACCGAGGCTGCGCGCGGCCTCCTCGAGAGATGTGTCGAAGCCGACAAGCGCGGCGCTGACCGTGCCGATCACATAGGGGCAGGTGACCAGAATATGGCCGATAATCAGGCCGGGTATGGTGCGGACCAGCCCGATGCCCGATGAGATATAGAAAAGATAGAGCGCCAGGCCCAGAACAATGCCGGGCAGCATCAGAGGCGACATGAAAAACGCCCGCATGAATTCGCGACCGACAAACCGGGTGCGGACCAGAAAGATGCTGATGGTGGTCCCCAATATGGTCGAGAACACCATGGTAATAAGCGCGACGACGAGGCTGAACCCGTAGGCCGGCAGGAAAATGTCGGAATCAAAGAATGTGATGATCCAGCGGAACGACAGACCCTCCGGCGGAAAGCTCAGATGATCGCCCGAATTCAGGCCGGCGAGAATGACGATGGCCATCGGCGCCAGCAGGATCAGCAACGTCAGCCCGGCAAGCGAGCGGATCACCAGTGGAACGGGCGCCTCGCGCCGCCTCTTGCGGACCGGATTTGCAACGCTGGCCATCAGGCGCGCCCTCCCGAAGCTCTGGCCGCGGCCCGCTGGTAGACAAGCATCGACAGCAGGCTAATGGCGAACATGACCACCGCCACCGTGGCGCCGAATTGCCATTTTCCGAGTTCGGCAATCTGCTGATAGATATGGATCGGCAGGACGACGACCTTCCATCCCCCCATCAACGTCGGAACCACATAGGACGAAAACGAAATGGCGAAGACCAGCAGCATGCCGGCCAGAATGCCGGGCATGCTCATCGGGATGGTTATTTTCCAGAAGGTCTGCCAGCGGCGGGCGCCCAGGCTGCGGGCGGCCTCCTCGAGCGATGGATTGATGCCCTGGATGACGCCGACCAGGGACAGCACCATGAAGGGCAGGGAAAACTGCACGAGCCCGACCACGACACCGAAGAAATTGTACATCAGCGGCAATGGCGTCTCGCCGATGAGGCCCGACCAGCGCAGGAACTCGTTGATCAGACCGTTGTCGCCCATCAGGACCATGAGCCCGAACAGGCGGATCACCATATCGAGTTGCATGGCGCACAAAACGAGGATCATCAAAAGGGTGTTTCGCCCCGGATTGAGGGTCTTGGCGATCACATAGGCAAGGGGATAGCCAAGAAACAGTGTGATGGCCGAGACGAGCGCCGCCAATCCGGCGGACCGAATGGCCGCTTCGTAATAGAGTGACCGGGTAAAGAAGCGAATGAAATTGTCGAGCCGGAACATCCACTGCACGTCGACAACGCCGGCGGTGGGTTTGTCGAAGGAGATGAGAAACAGGCCGGTCAGCGGAACGGCAAAGAAGATCAGGAAGAAAACGATGCCCGGTGTGGCGAGAAGCCAGGCGCGACCGGTCCTGCCCATTCTGTGCAAAGGCGAAGATAGGGGGCGATCGTTGCTCAAACCAATTCCTTCCGGGGGACAAGCGCATGCTCGGGGTCTCAGCCCACTCCCGCACCTTGCGGGCGCTCCCACCGCAGACGTCTTCGTTCCGGTGTTGGCAAACAGCATTGTGTGTTCATCCGATGGTGACAACCTTGGAGGTGGATAGGTGCCGGGATCAGATGGATAGGTCGCGGCCCGGGTCTCGGGTGGCCCTGGTTTGCGTGGTGCGCAAGTAAGTGATGGCCTATTATCTTTGCGAACCGTAGCGGAAGGGCCGATCAAACGAGTGATGGCCGATAGGCGGTGCGATGGAGAGGAACCGATGAACGATACATCCGACATACGCCTTGCGGGCGACAAGGCGCGGCCCTGGGACTGGCCGGAGGAAAAATGGCGGGAAATCGTCAACCGGGTCCGCGCAGGCCGGTCGATGAAACCGAAAACCTGGAAAACCGGCGCCCGGGTGGCGGTCGCGATATCGTTCGATTCCGATCATGAATCTTTGACCCTGCGGTGGGGCGATGATTCACCCGGCCGACTGTCGCAAGGGGAATATGCGGCGCGCGCCGCCATGCCGCGCATATTGAAGATGCTCGAAAAGCATGGCGTTCCGTCCACTTTTTTCGTGCCGGCTGTGGTGGCGCAGCTGCATCCCGACGAACAGCGCCGGGTCGTGGCGGAAGGCCACGAAGTGGGCATTCACGGATGGATCCATGAACTCAACAGCCGGCTCGGCTATGAGGTCGAGCGCGACCTGCAGATGCGGTCCGCTGATGTGCTGGAGAAGATTACCGGCATCCGCCCGGTCGGTATCCGCACGCCATCGTGGGATTTCAGCCCCCACACCCTGTCGATCAGCCGGGAAATGGGGCTGCTTTACGATTCCTCGATGATGGCCGACGATGAACCCTATGAATTGCTGGAAAACGGCAAGCCGACCGGCATGGTCGAACTGCCGGTCGAGTGGATCCGCGACGATGCGGTCTATCTTGCGATGGACCGTTTCGCCGGTTTGCGGCCTTACACGCCGCTTTCGGGCGTGTTGGATATCTTCAAGCGCGAATTCGACGGGGCCTATGCGGAAGGCGGATTGTTCCTCCTGACCTTGCATCCGCCGATTATCGGCCATCGCTCGCGTATGATGCTGGTGGACGAACTGCTGGACTACATCAAATCGCATGAGGGCGTCTGGTTCGCGACCCATGCCGAGATTGCCCAATATTGCAAAGACAATACGTGACGGACTCAGTGCGACAGGAGTCAAGACATGGATCTTGGAAATTTTTCGATCAGCCTTGCGGTAAAGGACATTACGGCCTCGCAAGCGTTTTACAAGAAAATCGGCTTTGAGATGATCGGCGGCGATGCCGATCAGGGTTGGCTCATCATGAAGAGCCCGAGCTGTGTGATCGGCCTCTTTCAGGGTATGTTCGAGAAGAACACACTGACGTTTAACCCGGGCTGGGATGCAACGGGTCAGCCGCTTGAGACTTTTACCGATGTCAGGGACATTCAAAAAAGTCTGAAGGCCGAGGGAATTACCCTGCTGAGCGAGGCGGATGAGACGACATCCGGACCGGCCAGTTGCATGGTCCTCGATCCGGACGGCAATCCCATCCTCATCGATCAGCATGTGTGACCTTCGCAGCCCGTTTATTCGGTCCGGATTACCGAGTTTTTGGCGTCGGCAATTCGCCGATGTCCCAGAACAGACCAGTCATCAGGCGCAGGGCATCGCGTATGACCGGCTTGAGAATGTGTTCGTTCGGCGCATGCTGTGAGCATCCGCCGTAGGAGTGGGGCACCCAGATGGTCGGCAGTTCCAGGATTTCGGTGAATTTGTCATTGGGCAGCGAGCCGGCAAGATTGGGCAGAACATGCGGATCGATGCCGCCGGTCTTCTTCAGCGATGCCGTTACGAACCTGACCCATGGGTGACCGGGATTGAGGCGGGTTGCCCGAAAAGGTTCCCCTTCAGCCGGTTTCAGCGCAACATTTGAAAATCCATGGGCATCCAGATGCCGGCGCAAGGCCGGCAATATGTCCGCTTCCTCCGTGCCCACGACATAGCGCAGCTGGCAGCGCGCTGATGCGTGGCCGCTGATGGCATTGACCGGGGCTTCCGGCACGCCGCTTTTCATCGCCAGCACGGCAAAGGAATTCCAGCCGAAAGCCCGCTCGGCCGGGTCGAGGCCGTCTTCTCCCCAGTTTTCGCTGATAACGGGACCGCCGCCGCCGACGGGCAGGCCGCGCAAGGCCTCGCGAATATCCGGCGTCAGGCTGTTGGGGCGCCATTCGGGAATCTGGATCTGGCCGCGGGCATCCGTAATCGAGGCAATCGCGTGGGCGAGGATCACAGCTGGGTCGGCCAGCAATCCGCCCCAATTGCCGGAGTGATTGGCGCCATCGCGCAGATAGACCTCCATATCGAAATTGTAACCGCCGCGCGTGCCCATGAAGACGGTCGGGATGTCCGGCTGCAAACGAGGCCCGTCGGAGGCGATCAGAACATCGGCCTGCAACAGGTCCTTGTGCTGTGCAAAGAACGTGCCCAGGCCGGCAGAACCGGTTTCCTCCGAGGTCTCGACAATGACCCTGACATTGTAGCCGAGAGCACCGCGCTCCTTGATCACCGCAGAAAGTGCCATCAGATTGATCAGATGCTGGGACTTGTTGTCGGCCGTTCCGCGCCCGTATATTTTGTCGCCTTCGACCGTCACCCGGAAGGGATGCAGCCCATCGCGCCACTGGTCGGTCTGGGCGCGGATCACATCGCCATGACCATAGGTCAGGATCGTCGGCAATGCCGGGTCCTCGATGCGCGATCCGACCAGAAACGGTCCGCCGGCCGGATCCGGATTGTCGAAAATCTCGCACGTAAATCCGAGGTTCGACAGCAGCGGCTGCATCGCCTCGCGCAGGTAGCGGTAGAGTTCCGGCCGCTGATCGGGGTTCTGGCTTTCGGTTTCGATGGACACCAGGTGAGTGATGTCGTCGAGAAACGTGCCACTGTCAAAATAGGTTTCACTGCGTTCGATCGCAGCCTGGCGTGAGGGCATGGTTGTCGCCTTTCGAGTCCCCCGAAATCCTCGAGGCACAGTTTCCGGAAGCATTGAACGGCTCCTAACAGATTCCGGCCAAAACGTCGAAAAGCGGTTTTGTTTCGTTGCAGCGCAGGTTTCGCACGGCGGGGACGATGGTCTCAAGGCGATCCGGAAGCAGCACCCCCTGGCCCAGATCGAAAAGTTTGCTTTCGATCTGGTCGTTGCTCAGCGGATTCTGCCAGTCCCCGAGCGGGATTGCGATGTGCTTCTGGCGGATTATCCCGTCTTTTTTGATGGCAACACGTGCGGGCGTTTCGAGTGGAAAGGCGCCTTCGAACTCGCGGCTGAAATTGACCGATACTCTGGCAGAGAGTTCAAGGACCTTTTCGTTTCGCAGACAGGAGGGCATGAGAGGGCGAAAGGCGGCTTCGCCCAGGATGGCTGCGAGTGCCGCGGCAAATGGAATGGAAAACTGGGCGCTCTCCAATGTGTGGGGCGCCGTTTCATTTGGAAGTTTGGTCGCTTCGGGAAAAATGTCGACGTGCAGGGCGTCGACCGGCGCTGAGCGCTCTGGCTCATCTGCGCTCAGCGCAATGATGGCGTCGATGACGGGATGTGTGTAGCGACAGGATGCGTAGGGTTTGTGGTAGGTTTCGGCGATGAGCCAACGGCTTCCAAGTTCCGCGGTTATTGCACCGGTGCGATAGATCCCGTCGCGGTCCAGCAGATCCAAAGATCCGGTCGCACCCTTTGCCGCACGTTCAACAGCCACAGAGGCTGTCACCGTTGACCAGGGGCTGCTGCCCTTGACAGAACTTGCCATGCAGGCGCCCTGCGGCAGGTTCTGAGGTGCTTCCTGTCCGGCGATTGCGATGGCGTTGGCCATCTGATTTTGCGTCAGTCCGCGTAGACGTGCAAGTGCCGCGGCGATTCCGTATCCGGTCCAGATGCCACTGGCGAAACTGATGTCATTGTGCATGCGCCGGGCAGCCGCGATGCGCAGTGCGACATCATAGCCAATGATGATTGCTGCCAATATCTGACGGCCGCCGACGGGACGGTTCTGTGCGTCGAAAAGAACGGCCGGAACGATGGCTGCGCCCGGGTGCCCGGCAGCGCCGCGATGGCCGTCATCGATGTCAAGGGCGCTGGCTGCTGCACAGTTGGACAAAAGCGCGCCAAGGCGGTTCATTGACGGCGTTTGAGTGAACCATGGTGTGTGGTCACCGGGGCCAAACGCCGCGAGCGCGGCTTCCCGCGTGATGCGGGCATTGTCGGTGGGTATGCCGCCGATCAGCGATGCGATCGTGTCCAGGACGCTGCGCTCGGCTGCCGACCAGACGCGTTCCGGTATCTGTTCGACCGTTGTGATCGATGCGAATTGCGCAAGGATTTGGGTGGTGTGCTTCAACGTGATGTCAGTTCTTTATGCGGCAAGGAATTTGTCCAAATCACCGGTCAGATCAGATGCATCCTCCAGACCGATGCTCAGCCGGACAATTCGTTTTCCGACGAAGGTCTGGTCGATGGATCTGACATCCGGGCCTATCGGTGACGGGGCGATCAGGCTGCGAGTGCCGCCCCAGGATGCCCCGATTCGAAGGTGTTGCAATCGATCGAACCGTGCGGCGTGATGCCGATCCTGCTCGTCAATCATCATGAAGCTGAACACGCCACTCGAGCCGCTGAATTGCCGTTTCCACAGCGCGTGTGTCGGGAAGCTCTCAAGCGCCGGGTGAAGGACCTTGGAAACCGTATCGGCGGTTGCAATGGTCTTGGCAAGACTGTGTGCCGTTTTTTCAATATGGGCCAGTCGGACTCTGGCACTTTCAAGGCCGCGCAATGCAAGGAAGCAATCATCGGGCGAAACGCCCAGGCCAATTGCCTTGATCGTGTCGTGTACCTGCGTCGCCAGCGTTTCGCTTGCGACACTGATCGAGCCGAGCAGCAGGTCTGAGTGGCCGGAGAGGTATTTGGTGACTGCTTCGACGACGATATCCGCTCCAAGATCGAGCGGTTTGCTGAAAAGCGGAGAGGCCCAGGAGTTATCGCAGCCGACAAGTATATCGTTTTTGCGGGCGTGCCGGACGATCAACGGTATGTCCTGAACCTCCATCGTGATCGAACCAGGCGATTCGACCCAGATCAGTCGCAGGGCCGGTTCATCGAATGGAATCTCCAGCGGCCTGAGCGGGTCATAATAGCCGACATTCACACCCAGTTTGGTCAGCGTCATCGCAGCAAAGCGGCGCACGGGAGCGTAGACCGTATCGGGAAAGAGGACTGTGTCGCCGCACGACAGAACTGCAAGGACGCTCGTCGTGATGGCCATGAGTCCGGAGGGCGCCAGAAACGTATCAACGGCATTTTCGAGTTCAGTGAGCCGAGAGGCCAATGCCCGGGTTGTCGGTGTGCCGTTCAGTCCATACGTATAAGCATCGCGTCCGAGCTCCGCGCGATGCACAAAGCTGTCATAATCCGGATACAGGATCGTCGAGCCGCGATATGTCGGAACGGACAGACTTCGAAAGCCGGTCTCGTTTGCGGTTTCGGCGGGACCTTGGCTGGGATGTAATCCTGATCTGGCCATCAAAGCACCTGACTGAGAAATTTTTGCGCCCGCTCTGTCCTGGGTTTTGCGAAAAAGCCTTCCGGTTCGGCGATTTCAACGATTTCACCGGTATCCATGAACACAATGCGATCGGCAACCTTTTTGGCAAAACCCATTTCGTGGGTCACGCAGATCATCGTGTTGCCCTCATTTGCGACACTGACCATGACGTCGAGGACCTCATTGATCATCTCCGGATCCAGCGCTGATGTCGGCTCATCGAACAGGAGGATTTCGGGTTCCATGCACAGGGCCCTTGCAATGGCAGCGCGCTGTTGTTGGCCGCCGGAGAGCTGGCTTGAATATTTGTTTGCCTGATCCTTGATCTTGACCTTGTCGAGATAAGACAACGCACGCTCTTCCAAATCGCTCTTGCTGCCTCGCCCCAATTTGCGCGGCGCAAGGGTGCAGTTCTGGAGGATCGTCATATGGGGGAACAGATTGAAGCTTTGAAAGACCATGCCGGTCTTTTTGCGTGGATCGGCAGCCACGCGTTTGGAAGGATTGACCGCTTCGCCGAAGATCGTCAATTGGCCGGCTTGAAAGACCTCCAATCCGTTGATGCATCGGATCAGGGTGGATTTGCCGGAGCCCGAGGGGCCGCATATGACCACGCGTTCGCCCTTTGCGACACACAGATCAATGCTGTTGAGGGCTGTGAACCGGCCGAATGTCTTCCTCAGACCGGACATTTCCACAGCCGACGGGTTTTGCACATTGTCGATGTCGGGCGCTTGCATGGTCGCTTTCCAGTTTACCTCTTGAGGGACTTTTGCATGTGCTTTTCCAGGCGATGAACCAATTGAGCGATGGTCAAGGCAAGCGCCAGGAAAAGGATGCCGACAACCAGTATTGGTTCGGCATAGCGAAAGGTGTCCGCAGCCAGGTCAAAGGCCTCTCCCAGCATTTCCGGCACAGCGATGACGGCAAGGTAGGGTGTGGCTTTGAGAATGGAGACGAAATAGTTGCCCATCGGTGCCGCAATGTTCCTGAGCATCTGGGGCGCAATGACGAAAATCAGAGTGTTTCCGGTCGAAAGATGCAGGGCACGGGCAGCGTCCCACTGACCCCGGGGTATGGCATCGATGCCGGCCTTGAATACTTCTGCGAGATAGCCACTGAAATAGATGCTCAATCCACCGACACCGACGACAAGCGGCGGCAGCGTGATGCCGTAGAAAGGCAGGACGAAGAACAGGAAATAGAGTTGGGCGAGAACCGGTGTCGATCGGATGAAGTCGATCAGAAAACGCATTGCAAAGCCCGCAATACGGCCGGAGCGGCGTGTCACCTCCATGGCAAAAGCCAGCGCAGATGCGCCGATACAGCTCAGAACCGTGACATAGAGGGTTGTTCCGAGCGCGCCGAGAATATGGGGAACTGTTTCCAGCGCATAGGCAAAGCTGAACCCCATCCTATGCACCCTCCGGCTGTGAAAGTCGCCCCTCGACCCATCGACCAAAAATGGTGATCGGATAGCAGATGACGAAATAGGAAAGCAGCAGGCCCGAATAGATTGCGACCGGGTTGTACTCGATCTGCGCGATTTCCTTCGCGCGCGCCGTCATGTCCACCAAGGTGATTAGTGACACCAGCGCGGTGCCCTTGATCAACTGGATCCACAGATTGATGAAGGTAGGGACCATGGAGATGATGGCCTGCGGCAATTCGATGTGCAGCAAAACACTGGGTCTGGACAAGCCAAGCGCGATACCCGCTTCGACCTGTCCAGGCTCTACGCTCTGCAAAGCGGCCCGGACCGCCTGACTCGCATAACCGCCCACATTCAGGCCCAGCACCATCGAGCCCACGGTGAAAGCAGAGAGGGTCAACCCGAAGGCGGGAAGAGAGTAGTAAAAAACGAACAACAGAATCACGACGGGGGAGGAGCGCCAGAATTCGATGATCGCAGTCACCAGAAAATAGGCCAGACCTCGTGCGAAGAATTGCAGGATGCCAAAGATGAAGGCAAAGGGAACCGCATAAACCAGGCCAACCACAACGACCAGAAATGTTATGCGGAACCCCTGAAATATACCCAGCAGGATGTCGAAAAAGCTCATATGTCATTCATCCCCCGGGTGGTGCGGCCTATTTGATTTTGCCGGAGCAAATCTGATCGTAGGTGATTTCAACAGCCGCTTTCTCCTGGGCTGAAAAGTCATTTTTGGCCATGATCTCATCAAACGTACCGGCCTCGCGCAGGGCAAGCAGTTGTTTGTTGAACATATCTCGGAGGTCAGCGTCGTCCTTGCGGAAGGCGACGGCCGCGTAACCGGCCTTTTCGTTGCCGTTGTCGAGAATGAGGCCGGTAAACGGAACGGCCCGTTCGATTCCCTCGACCTTTGGGTCACTGGCGATCTTGTTGGTCGTTGCTGCAGAGAATGCGATTGCATCGACGCGCCCTGCCACGAGGGCGGAAATCGTTGCCTCGGTGTTTTGAAACAGGGAAATCTGATCCTCTGGAATGCCAGCGGCGGCGGCATTTTTGGACTGGACGCTGCCGCGAGTGCCGCCGAACCGCAATTTCGGATTTTTGGCAATGGTTTCGTATGAGTCAATGCCGAGTGGATTGCCCTTTGCGACGAGTACCGCATCTGTCAGACGTAGATCCGGATTGGCGAAGGCAACGAGTTCGCAGCGTTTGGGCGTGATGTAGAGGCCTGACGCGATTGCATCGAAGCGACCGGCCTGTAAACCGGGGATCAGTGCTCCGAAATCGGCGATGACCAATTCAATGTTCTTCACGCCAAGACCATCCAGGGCCGCGACAACAAGTTCGGGATGGAATCCGGCGGCGTTGCCATTGGTATCGCGATATCCCCACGGCGCCTTGTTGTGAATGCCGACCACGATCTTTCCGCTTTCCAGAACCCGCTTGCTGGTCGATTCGGCGAATGAGGGCAGGGTTGCGGCTGCAGCCAGGACCGCTGCCAGCAGGGCCTTATTGCCGGCGCGCAGGGCGGTTTTGATGAAATTGCGTTTCATGACGATCTCCATAATTGACATACTTGGTATACCTAATATATTTTTGCTGTCAACGCCGTTGATTCGGACTATGGATGAATGTGGTCGAAAACACCTTGGATCTGTGTTCGGCACTATGTGAGGCGCGGCTGCCGCGCGATCCGATTGGAGATAATGACGTGACCAAAGGAACCGGTTCTTTTGTCGATGGAATTCACGGCGGGCGTCCGCTACATGCGGAGGTGAGGGCGGAGTTGACCCGGCGCATTGACGATGCCGTCTACACGATCGATGCCCCGCTACCGTCGGCATCAGCCCTGGCAAGCGAATTTGGTGTGAGCCTGATCACTGTCAAAAGGGCTCTCAAGGACCTGCAAAGCGAAGGATTGCTGACCTCGCGTGTCGGTTTAGGCACATTCGTTAAACGGCCCAAACGATTTGTTCGTGACTACAATGTCTCGCTCAATTCGATGGATGATGCGCAGCGCTTGGGCTTTGAGCCGCGCATAGAGTTGTTGTCCATCACGATGGATGTTCCCGCTGAAATCCTGTCAGGCGTTCCGGATCTTCCCCTGGAGCCCATGCGGTGCGTCAAGAAGGCCATTTATGCCGATGAAGTTCCCATCATGTACGACGTGTCATTCGTCAGCGCAGAACTCGGAGATGCCTTTTTGCAGTTGGCCGGAACGCATCTGATATCGGAAGCGTTGACCAAAATCGGTGTGAAAATCAAAAAAACCGAACTGATCATCGACGCCACCCCGGCCTCGCCGGAAACGCAGACTGTCTGCGGTGTTTCGAGTGGTTATCCGTGCCTTCTGAGGCGATATCGCTATGAGACGGACCGTGACGGCCTGATATTTTTCGGACAGGTCGAATCCCCGTTCGACAAGCTCTCCTGTACCATCAGTATGGAGTCCTAGGGTGAGCTTCAGCCTTCCGAAGGTCGAGGTGCCGTCGGGTGAGCACTCCTCTCGCATACACAGTTTGCGGCGGCAAATGGAACGGTGCCGGATTGATGTTATTGTTCTGACCGACCAGGCGAATATCGAGTATTTTCTGGGCTATCATACGCTGACCTGGGCCTATAAAGCCCGTCCGCTCTTTGCTGTGATTTCTGATTGCAACCAGACTTTGGTCGCCTCACGGACCGAGGTACGAAACGTTGAACACAGCCCGGGTGAGTTTCAGGCCGTCTATTACGCCGGTTATCTGAGCGACGCCTGCAGAACGCTTTCCGACGTGATTGCGTCACATGCCCCCGGCGAACTCGTTATCGCCGTCGACTACGGGCAGGATTTTTTCGGGCGCGGAAGTCTGGCGCTGATCGACGTGTTGACGGCCGCCGCAGCGCCAAAGCCGCTGGTACCGGCAGGAACGGCGATCTGGCCGGTGCGTCAAATCAAAAGCCCTTACGAGGTCTCGCAAAAAACATTGGCGTTCTCGATCGTCAATCGGGCCTTCGATCAAGTCATAGGAGCGGCTGAACCCGGTATGACCGAGCGGGAGATGCACAACCGGCTTCAGGCTGCCTGCTTCGAACACGGAGCGGAAACGGCCAGTCCTATCGCGATGAACTTCGGACGTGGAGAATTCGTCTACAATCGGCCACCTGGAGGGAGAAAACTACAGGATGGCGACTATGTGTGGACTGATTTTCGGGCGACCTTCGGCGGATATCCCGCCGATCGGAACCGCATCGCGCGGGCCGGTGATCCCCCCGCCTGGGAGCGCGATGTCTACGGCAGGGTCCGAGCGGTCACCATCGAGTTGGCGGAAAGTGTCAAACCGGGCGAAACAACAGGAATGGTGTTCGACCGGTATCTGAAACTATGGGAGGGCGCGGGACTTCCCGAAACCTACAGATACCTTAACCGCATCGGACATGGAGGCGGCCTTGACGTGACCGAACCGCCCTCCATCGCGCGGGATGGAGACGAGGTTCTCAAATACGGCATGATCCTTCATTTCGAGCCGAAGCTCGAACTCGATGGCGCCGTCTTTCAGTTTGAAGAGGTCGTTTATCTGACGGACACGGGCGTTGAATTCATCAGCGAACTTTCGCCCGATGCGATTCCCGTGGTTCATGCGGCGCAGGCAAGCGCCTACGCCGCAGGACAGGATGGTGCGCAGTGAAGGTGGCTGGGCAGTCGCGCATATGGTCACAATACGACGTTTGGGCGAACGGCAGGATATCCGATTTCCTGCGCATTCCCCACTCTTCAAACAGGTCGGCCTATGGTTGGCTGCCTGTGCCGTTTGTCAGTATCAAAAACGGAGAGGGTCCCTGTGCCCTGCTTGTCGCCGGAAATCATGGGGACGAGTATGAAGGGCAGATCGTGTTGCGTCATCTCGCGCATTCGCTGAGCGTCGATGATATTCGCGGTCATCTGCTGATTCTGCCGGCATTGAACTATCCGGCAGTTGCTGCCGCTCAGCGTGTATCACCGATTGATGAGGGAAACCTCAATCGCAGTTTTCCGGGCAAGGCGGACGGGACACCGACACAAATGCTGGCGCATTTTCTGACGTCTCAGATCATTCCCCAGGTGGATTTCGTTATAGACTTCCATTCCGGCGGACGCTCGCTGGAATTCATGCCTTGCGCTCTTGCAAAGTATGATGACGGTTCCCGCCAGATCGAACAGGATAATCTCAAGCTGCTGCGCGACTTCGGCGCCCCAATCAGCTATCTGACAAGCGGCGAGGGCGGTGGTGCGGATACAACGCTTGCTGCCGCTGCACAATCTCTGGGCATTCCCGCCATCATGACCGAGCTTGGAGGTGGGGAGGGGTTGAATGAGGACGGGATGGCTATCGCCCGACAGGGCCTGCTGCGAGTCCTTGCCGCCCGCCGCATCATCGCGCCGCGCACCGGTGATCATTGCCCGGAAACAAGGTTCATGCGGGTACGAAGCCGGGACGACTATGTCTATTCCGGCGGCAACGGACTTTTTGAACCACTGGTCTCGCTGGGCCAGGATGTGGAAAGGGGGCAGCCGGCCGCCCGCGTCCACACGATCGAGGCCGTGGACCAAGAGCCTGACATTGTTCGTTTTGCATCCTCTGGAATGGTGGCCTGCCGGCGAGCCCAGTCGCGTGTGAACATCGGGGACTGTCTGTTTCATCTCATTGCAGAGACGAGGATCAGGAAACAGCCTCCCGCCCAATGATACCTTTTGAGATTGGCCGGTTTGACCAGCGTGTCGGTCACACAGCCTGATTACTTTAGAATCAATCTAACTTATTGAAAAACCTGTTGATTTCAACTTTCAATTAAGTATACTGTAATAGTCATATTTAATGGCGAGACCCAATCTCTGCAGATCGGAGGATGACGGCCTGCCGGATTGGAGATCCAGCCGGCCGAGGGGTTGGCGAGTGTGCCGCTCGGCATGCTTTTCAGCTGCGATCTTTCATCCTGATTTGCAGGTTCAATCAAATCTCGGGCCTTGAACCCGAAAGGAGAGACAATGAGACGGACGATTTTGCACGGAGTTGCAGCGGCTGCATTTGTTTGTTGGGCCGTGGTTCCTGTGGAGGCAGAGGACATTCATATCGTCGATCAGGAGGGCCGGGACATTCACCTGGCAAAACCGGCGGAACGGATTGTGACCATTCCCATGCCGATGGCGTCATCCGTGATCGCAATCGATGGCGGAACAGACAGTCTTGTCGGGATGAATCCTGTATCAAAGGCGGCGATTACCGAGGGGATTCTCGGCAAGATCTTTCCATCCGCAAGAGGGATCAACGATCAGGTCACCGCGGCGAATTTCGTCCCCAATGTCGAAGAGCTTGCGGCGGTCAATCCTGATCTCGTGATCCAGTGGGGCGGTCGCGGCGGCGATCTGGTCGATCCGATCACCAATGCCGGCCTGACTGCCATGCTCATCCTGTACGGGACCGAGGAACGCACACGTGATTATATGGGCATGACGGCCGCTGCCCTCGGCAAACCTGAGCGGCACGCCCAGCATATTGCATGGCGCGACGGGGTTCTGGCCGATATTGAAGCAAAGGTGGCCAAGGTGCCAGAGGAAAGCCGTCCGAAAGTCCTCTATTTCGGACGCATCCTCAGTGACATGAGTGCAGCCGGGTCGGGCAATAACTACAATCACTGGTATATCAATCTTGTCGGCGGCCGGAATGCCGCAGAGGAGCTTGTCGGGCGAAAGCCGGTCAACGCCGAACAGGTTGCCGCCTGGAACCCCGACGTCATCCTTCTGAACAATTTCGAACCGGGTTTGACGGTCGATCGTATTTACGATGATCCCATCCTTTCGCTGACCGAAGCGGCCAAAAACAAACGCGTGTATCGGATGCCGCTTGGCGGCTATCGCTGGGACCCACCGAATCAGGAATCGCCCCTGACCTGGATGTGGCTGGCAAATCTGCTGCAGCCGGATGTCTTCGACTATGATCTGAGGGCTGAGATGAAATCGGCCTACCAAACCATCTATGGCTATGATCTGACCAACGAGGACATTGACGGCATATTGTGGATGGACATGCAGGGCGATGCCGCCCACTACGCACGATTCCAGGCAGACTGACCACATGTCGACCGATGAAAACAGGCTGGCGGGTTTTTCCCGTCAGCCCCTGGTCCTGTCGCGTCCCGCAGCGGTTTTTGTCGGCGCTGCCTTGTTGCTGGGATGCGTGGTTTTCATTGGCGTTTGCGTCGGGCGTTTCGCGGTCGATGTGCCGAGTGCGCTTTCGATCCTCTGGCGAAGCCTGACCGATCCAATGCGCGAATTGAATACAGTGGAGGAGCGGATCGTCGTTCTCGTGCGGGTTCCGCGCGTTCTTCTTGCGGCGCTTTGCGGCGCTGCGCTTGCCGCTGCCGGAGCCGCCCTGCAGGGTGTTTTCCGAAATCCGCTGGTGGCGCCGCAGGTTCTCGGCATATCGCAGGGCGCCGCCTTTGGAGGCGCCATTTCCATATTGCTCGGCATCTGGGGGCTGCCGCTGCTGTTTATCGTCTTCGTCTGCGGTCTCGCAGCGTTGGCAATTGTCGGATTTCTGGCACGCATCGATGGACGGACGGAGATCGTCACCGTCATTCTTTCCGGGATGATCGTCGGCGCGATGTTTGCAGCGCTGGTTTCGCTGATTCAGTTTCTTGCCGATCCCAACGGCCCCTTGCCGGCCATCGTCTACTGGCTGATGGGCTCCTTTGCCTCGACAACCTGGGAACGCCTTGCGGTAGCCGCGCCCGGACTGGTGATCGGAACGGTATTTCTGTGGGCGATGCGATTTCGGCTCAATGTGCTGTCGCTCGATGAAACGGAGGCCCGCAGTCTGGGCGCCAGGCCGGAACGGGAACGCTGGTTCATCTTCGCCCTTGTTGCCCTTGTTGTCGGCAGTCAGGTTGCGGTTTCGGGAATCGTCGGTTGGATCGGTCTCGTCATCCCCCATGCAGCGCGCCTTTTGATCGGGCACGACCACCGTCTGGTTCTGCCCGCGTCGATGCTTTTGGGGGCCGCCTATCTTGTCGCCGTCGACACTCTGGCACGCACGGCGACATCGGCCGAAATTCCGCTTGGTATTCTTACTGCCCTGGTTGGGGCACCAGTCTTTGCGATTTTGTTGCGCCATCACTATCGGGACAGGATCTCACCATGATTGCGCTCGAAAATGCCTGTGTCAGATTCGGTGCGCGGACGATTATTGACGACCTGAGCATCAGTGTCGGCGTCGGCAGAAGCCTTGCCATTCTAGGGCCAAATGGTCGCGGCAAAACCACGGCGCTGCGGGCCATGCTTGGCTTTCAAACGCTGAAGGGAGGCAGACGGCAGGCCCCGTCCATTGTCGGATATGTGCCGCAGTCCGCCGGACCGAACCAGCGCTATTCGGTGCGTGATGTCGTGGTGATGGGACGGGCGTCGCGCCTTGGATTGTTCGGACAGCCCGGACCGGAAGACTTTACAGTCGCGGCGGCGGCGCTGGAGCAGGCCGGCGTGGCGAAATTTGCCGATGCGATGTTCGACCGGCTGTCAGGCGGCGAACGCCAGTTGGTTCTGCTGGCGCGTGCCCTGGCGACCGGATCGGGCGTTCTCGTGCTGGACGAGCCGGCGGCCGCGCTTGATCTGAAAAACCAGAAACGGCTGCTCACACTGCTGACCAGACTCAGGGAGGGAGGGGACAAGGCCATCGTCTTCACCACCCACGATCCCAATCACGCCTTTGCTGCGGCCGATGAGGTGCTGTTGATGATGCCGGACGCCAAAACGATAAGCGGATCGGTTGAAGAAATGCTGACCCCCGGGAACCTCGAGCGGCTGTACGGCGTGTCGATGCGCATTGTCGAGATGGAAGGGCCGGATGGCAGCGTGCGCCGGGCGATCCTTCCGGCTTTCACGGGACAGGTGGCGGCATGAGCGTTGTGTACATTCATTCGCATGATGGGCCGCTGCCTACACCGTTCGTGTCGTTTGCAGATCAGCAACGGGTGATCATCATGCGTGACGACGCGCTGAACGATGCGGTCATCACCGGGGCATCCGGCCTGATCACGACCATGCACCTGGATCAGTTGCGTTTCGCCGGTCTTCGGCCGGCGCTTGCGGTGTTCCTGGCTTCAGGCGGCAGGCTCTTTTTCAATGGGCATATACTGAAGCCTTTTATTGAAGGTTTGGACATCTACCGACCCCTGGATTCCAGAAAGCTGGCGGATTTTCAGTTGCGGCGACTGGTGCCGCATCCGGTGTTCGGACCACTTGATCCGAAGGACATGGTGGCCCGCAGGGGCGTTGCAGGGTTCTACGGCCGTGGGCACAATCCGATGCCCGAAGGGGCGGTTGCCCTCACCGGTCTGGGTCCCGAACAGTATCCGATCGACTGGGAGTGGGCATTGCCCGGCGGCGGAATGATATTCTCCCATGCGGGCAATGATCTCTGGAGCCTTTCACCGGAGGCCTCGGGTGAACAGGAGCCATTGGCCGACCGCGTCCTGCGCTGGACCGCCGGGGCATTCGAGGGAGTGAACCAATGAGTGTTCTCGCTATTCATCCGGGTGCCTATTACCACATCGAAAGTCTCGAAGGTCCCCGCTATGCAAAGTATTTCGACAGGCTGCTACCACCGGAACAACTAGGTGATGTCGAACTGGCAGCGTTCGATGTGATCATGGTTCCCTGCCGTACGCCGGCCTATCGCATGCAATCCCACAGGGCGCGACTTGAGACTTATCTTGAACGTGGCGGGACCATTGTTGCAACCGGTGAAAGCAACCAGCATCTGTGGCTGCCGGGCATATCCTTCACAGCGCAGCCGACCAATTGGTGGTGGTGGTTGACACCTGACGCTGATCTTGGCGTGCGTATCGCAAAGCCGCAACACCCGCTGTTCCGGCGGCTTTCGCAAGCGGATCTGACCTGGCATATGCACGGGTGGTTTGATGCGCCGGATGGTGCCGACATTCTCGCCGTCAATGGTGACGGAAATCCCATTCTTTACCTTGACAGGGTTACGACGGCGGGCTGCATGGTGATAACCAGCCTCGATCCGTTTTATCACCATGGCTCCCATTTCATGCCGGCGACCACGCGCTTCCTGGACGGCTTTTTGCCGTGGATGCGCGAGGCTTTTGTCGAGAGGGAAACCGCGTGACCTCTCATACCACTCGCCTGGCTGTTCGTGAAAGCGGCAGGCCGCTCTATTATTGCCTCGAAGACATCACGCGCTACCATGGATATGGTTATCCGGGCGGTGTCGCCCACGCATTCAAGGCCATGGAGCTTGCGCTGCCGCTGCTCGATCCGGCCGGCCCGCCCGAACGGCGTGAGATATGGATCGACACACCCTTCAAGGGGCCGGGCGCACGCGACGCATTCGAAATGGTGACACGTTGCGTGACCGGTACCCGGTATCGGGTGGATTCGGCGTTTATGAAACCCGAGCGCGGAAGCACACTTCAGGCCTATGTCTTCATCTTCACTTATCGCCATACGACCGTTTCTCTGCAGATCCGGGACGGTCATGTGCGAGATGAGTTCATCCGCCTCGGGCGCCAGGAGGAAAGGAGCGTGCAGGAAGAGGTGTGGCTTGCCTGGTTGAAGCAGGAGATGGCCGACCGACTGCTCGCCGCTCCGGCGACCGATGTCTACGAACTGATTGCCCCGGCAAACTGACGGCGTCTGAGGAGCCCTGTTGACGGGTGTTCCGGTCCATATTGACGCCGGCGCGCAAATTTCCGATGAAGCGATCCTTCATGCCTGTGAGGTGAAACATGCTCAATTGGGGATTGCTGGGGACCGGATTCATCACCGGCACGGTGGCCGATGCGATCAAAGCCAGCGACGGGTCGCGCATCGAGATGATTGCCGGGCGCAATCCGGAGCGCCTGACTGCCTTTCAACAGGCCCATGGAATTCCGCGCCAATCGGTTGGCTATGACGCCGTCTTTGACGACCCTTCCATCGACGTGGTCTATATCGGTCTGCCCAATCACATGCATCACATTCTGACCATTCGGGCTGCCGAAAAGGGCAAGGCGGTGTTGTCGGAAAAGTCCCTGACGACCACGATGGAAGAGGCGCATGCGCTGGCGGAGGGCGTGCGCGCGCACGACATTTTCTTCGTTGAGGGGCTGATGTATCTGGCCCATCCGCTGTTTCACCGGCTGACCGTTTTGCTCACCGACGGCCGGCTTGGCGCTTTACGCTCCGTCAACGGTTACTACGCCGCGAATATCCGGGAGGTGGTCAATCCGCTGGGCAAGGGCACGCTCTACAATCTCGGCTGCTATCCGGCATCATTGCTTCATTTCGTCGTCCAGACCATGTGCGGTGAAGAGGCTTTTGCGTCGCGGCGAATGGGTGCCGAAGGCAATTTCAATGCGGACGGCAATGTTTGCGATGCAGCGGTGACGGTGCGCTTCGACAATGGGGTGCTGGCCAGCCTCCAGTCGACCGACAGTTATGGCATGGCCTTTGGTTTCGCCGTGGTCGGCGACCATGGCACACTGCGGTTCAGGACCAATCCCTGGCATCCGCTGGCGGGTCGAAATCACCTGGAATGGTGTCCCCATGACGGCGACGTCGAGGATATTTTCATCGATGACGACCAGAACGCGTTCTATCACCAGATCAAACTGGTGGAACATGCGCTTGCCCATGGTCACAAGGAAGCGCGCCGTCCGTCGCCGCGGCTTGCGGATTCGCTTGAAATCATGGCATTCCTCAACGAATGGGAAGCGCTTTGCAGGGACTGAATACCTGAAGACTGCCGATTGAGGCGTCAGCCAACCGAAGGGAGCGCCGCTTGAGCGAACAGGACTGGCACATTCGCAAGGCGGTATCGTCCGATACCGACCCATTGGCGGTGTGCATCCGTGCAGCCTATGCGCCCTATACCGATCGTATATCGGATCTGCCGGATGTGGCCGGTGGTCTGGACAATGCAATCTCCGACGATCAGGTCTGGGTGGCGGTCGAAAACGGCGCGGTGGTCGCCGGGTTGGTCCTCGTCGCAGGGAATGATGCGATGAAGCTGGCAAATGTGGCCGTTCATCCTGATCATGGTGGCAAGGGGCTGGGCCGCACATTGATCGTTTTGGCCGAACGTGAAGCCAGGCGGCAAGGATTCGGTGAAATGCGGTTGAACACCCATGTGGCCATGCCGGAGAATGTCTGGCTCTATGCCCATCTCGGATGGGAGGAGGTTGCCCGTGAGGGGAACACGGTGTCCATGCGCAAATTGCTGACCGGCTAATCAACGACGGCAAACCGAGCGATCCGGTCTGTGTTCAATCCGGGTCCATGCGCCTTGGCAGTTTTTCCAGACGTTCGGCAACCAGCTCCTGTAGCCGCCACAGATGTGGGTCGTGAATTCCAGCCGCTTCGAGCTGGGTGACGGTGTTCAGCAGGTAATCGGCCATGGATCCGATATGGCCGACGGCGGTCGCCAGAATATCTGCCAGCTCTGCTTCCTGCGGTTCGGGCTGGTAACCGAAAAAATCGCGAAAGGCAGTAAAGGCGATGGCGCGAAGATTGCCGTCTTCACTTTCAATCTCGATCCATTCCGGCGGAAAGGGCGGTTCCTGCTTCAGCAGTTCCGACAGAGAGGCCGCACAATCACCGGGCGCCATGCGTAAGGCCACGCCCCAGCACTCCCCTTCGCCCCGGTCCATGGAGAGCATATAGCCCGGTGCGGCCGGGCTGCCGCGATAGCGGGTTTCCGGTCCGTAGCAGAAGGAGCGTTTCCAGCCCCTTGCAAGCGCGACGCGGCGCTCGGCCACGTCAAAGCGGGGATTCCAGATCAGCGACCCGATGGCAAAGACCCATAGGTCTTCTTTCGGACCGAGTTCCGCGACAATGCCTGCGGCCGTGCGTTCATGGTAATCCGGATCAGGCGCCGTCAGCCGTTCAGGGCCGCGCTCATCGACCCGCGCCGGCAGTCGATCCACCAGTTCGCGTGTCAGCCGAAGATTGGTGTTTACAGGCTGTCTGCCGGCCGGATCCGGTTGTGAGGTGCTCATGGTCGGGGCGTGAGGCATCGATCCAGGCAGTTCATCCAGTTGTCGCATGCAATCTTGGCAAGCAGCGCATCGTCGTAACCACGGGCCGATAGGGTGTCGAACAGGCGTGGAATGCCGGTGACATCGCCCATGACATCGGGAACGACGCAGCCATCGAAATCGGATCCAAGGCCGACATGGTCCTCGCCGAGCTTTTCAATCAGATAATCCACATGCCGGAGCAGCGGCTCCCATCCCATATCGGGCGATGAATTTCCATCCTCCCGCAGATAGAATGTGGCGTAGTTGACGCCGACCAGCCCGTCGGTGTCACGTATCTGTGCCAGTTGACGATCGGTCAGGTTGCGCGGCGTGGCGCACAGGGCAAAGGCGTTTGAATGGGTGGCGACCAGCGGGGCCTTCGAGAGTTCGGCCACATCATTGAAGCCTGCCTCATTAAGGTGGGACAAATCGATCATGATGCCCAGCCGGTTGCACAGCCTGACAAGGTCCTTTCCCTTTTCGGTCAGGCCAGGACCGTTATCGGGCGTGCCGGGAAATTTCATCGGCACGCCGTGTCCGAAGATTGTCGGCCTGCTCCACACCGGTCCAAGGGATCGCAGTCCCATCTCGTAAAACAGGTAGAGAGCATCCAGATCCGGTCCGATCGCTTCGGCGCCTTCCAGATGCATCACGCCGGCGATCGTGTCATCGGCCATGGCGGAGCGCACTTCAGATGGCGACCGGCACAGCTTGAAATCACCCGGTGCGGCGCGTTCCATCCAATGCAGCAGCCCGGCCATCGTTAGAGCGGCCGGCTGGGCAATGTCATGGATCATGAGCGGCGGGAGCGGCAAATCATAGGGCGGATCTGCCATCAGTGCCATGAAGTCAGGGGGCGGACCGTCCGAGACCGGAGGCACGAAAATGGCAAACAATCCTCCGGCAAAGCCGCTTTCCTTCATTCGCTGCAGGTCGAGATGGCCCTTGCGTGACGAACCAAGCCAGGTCTCTTCTCTGGGCGCCGGACTCATCATCAGACGCAGAAGGAAATCGTTGTGGCCGTCGAAAAAGGCGCGGGGTGGATTCAATTGTTCAGTCCTTGCATACCGGTCTGCCGACCAGTGGTTTCGCTGTTCCGTGAATTGCAATGGGTGTGGACATCGGCGAGTAGGGCGGCACAGTCCTCATCGACAATTCCGAGGGCGTCGAAGTGGCGCATGATGTTCTCCAGATACTCCAGGCTGGTCCCGAGAAATCCCTGACCGGTTGAAATGTATCGTATCTGCTCCGGTCGTGTGACATCCCAACATATGGAGTCGGCCTGTCGGTCTGCCACGAATGTCAGCGCCTCGATCGGCTCGTTGTCGATCATCGCGGTCACGAATGTCGGAATGTAGCCTTCACCGACCATTTCGCGTCGCCACAGGATATCGGTTTCGGACTCGATTTGATCCTTTGCGATTCGAAAGGCGAGGCCGTCGCAACCGTCCCCTTGATCAAGCGCTGCCATCAGCCCGGGCGCTTCCCTGGTTCCCCGCCCACCGTAAATATCCTTCAAAATGAAGTGTCGCGCAAAATCAGGCACAAAGGCCCGCCGAACTTCGAGAAAGTGCATGGCGGGGTCCCACATCAGTGAGCCATAGGCGAAGACCCAAAGATCAGAACCGGTCCGTCCGGCCAGGGCACGTTGGCGGGACAGGTCCCGTTGAGACTTTGTATGGAGCAAATTCACGACCCAGTCGAGCTCCGGTCGTTGCGTGAAAACTGCATGGGCATCAAAGGACCGGAACGACGACATGGCGGGGTCGGATATGAGGTCCTTGAGTTCCGGGTGATGGAAAAACCTGTTGTGAGAATCGTCCAATTGGCGATCATTCCTGTTCGACTAGAGCAACTCCGTTTTGACGGAATCGGCAAAATTTGGATGCATCAACACAACGAACGGCCGACACAGTTGTCCCGTTTCTGACAATCCGCGAAACAGTCTAAGCGCGATTTATACCAAATCGGGCCCAGAATTCATCCCAGGCATTTCCGGACTCGACCGGCGCCTTGGGTTTTGGAACATCAAGGAAGGAACAAAGCGGGCTCCAGCCATCATATGGTGTGAACGCGACAAGCAAATCCTTGGAGGCGCTACACGGCTTGGTGCGTTCATTTTCCGGGACGGTCGACATATCGCAGAGTGGGCACATTGTGCCGAGTTCGGTCTACAAGCCGGACTAAATTCATATAAATTCTGGATTTACCGCACGCAGCTCCACATCTCGGTAATTCAGGTTTTGACGGAATTGGCAAAGCTAAATGCATCAGCAAAATCAAAGGCCGAACCCGTAGTCTCGATTCTGACAAAACGAGAAACGGTCTAGCGCAGCGGCTCGGCCTCTCCGGGGTCGGTTATGCCGGCTGCGATCTGGAGGAACGCATGGGCGCGCCTGACGTAGTCTTCATGGTCGGACAGCCATAGTCCCGAAAGGCGTGCCTCAGCCAGTCTTGGTGCGGTTTCTCTCAATTGCCGGAACAACGCCTTTGCCTTGTCCAATTGGCCTGCACCCACCCAACTGATCGAACCGAGCACAAGAGGCGTTGCGCTGCCGGAGGCGGCCAGCAAGGCACTCTCGGCTGTGTTCGCCGCTGCCAGATAGTCGCGGGCAACAAATTGTGCAAATCCGAGTGCCGCAAGCATTGAACCCCGCGATGGATCTCGCGGGCTGAGACGCAGCGCGTCGCGTATTTCGGCTATCCCCTTGTCCGGGTCACCGTATGTCGCTTCGTAAAATCCAAGCCAGGCCAGAGTAATCGCGCAATTCGGGTTGATGTCATGGGCGCGGCGCAGTTCGGCAAGGCCCGCCTCGGGATTCTTGCCCCTGAAATCGAGCAGTGCCCGGAGGCGCCATGCATGGTGGTCGCTGTCATCAACCGTCAGCGCGTGATCCGCAGCCTTGCGGCCTTGTTCCAGCGTGTCAGTAAGAGATTTCGTCGTGCCGTGATAGGCATGCCACCAGTGAACCCAGGCCAGCGTCCGCGAAGCCAGGCCGGAATGCGGGTCCATAGCCAATGCTTGCTCGGCCAGTTTCCGCGCCTGATCCCTTGGTGTCGGATCATAGGTCATGTCTACGGCGGAAATGATGGACCATCCCTTCTGAGCCACACCGTATGCGTCAAGATCACCGGTTTGAGCCATACGGATGCGCTTGCTCTCTGCCGCGTCAATCTGCGGCACCAGCGCCGTGACCACCGCTCTGGAAATCTGATTTTGCACATCGAGCTGACTATCCAGCCGATTGTCGAAGTTTTCCGCCCAGACATGGCCTCCACTCGTGGTGTCGATCAACTGCGCCGCAACGCGCACCCGATCCGACGCGGTTCGAACGCTTCCCTTCACAACGTAGCGAACACCCAGATCGCTGGCCACACGACGCGGGTCATCCGGTTCACCGCGGAAGGAAAATGCCGAATTGCGCGCCACAACGAACAGGCTGCGGAAGCGCGAAAGCTCCGTTGTTATGTCCTCGACAATACAATCCGGCAACCAGGCAAAGCTTTGGTCGATTCCGAAGTCCGTGAAGGGCAGAACCACGACCGATGGTATGCCGGGAAGGGTCAGGTTGGTGGGATGGGAACCGGGTGTGCCGGGTTCGACGTCATAGCCAAAGCGCAGTCCGTGGCCCGGCACTGTAACCACGGCCTGCGACCCCAGCAGCTTTCGCAGCAGCGAAACTTGAACATTCAGATTGTTGTCCCCGACGACAATGCCATTCCAAACCTTCGCCATGACCTCATCTCGGGAGACGACGCGGTCCCGGCATTCAATCAGGCAATGCAGCAGATCAAAGGCCCGTGCACCGATGGGGACGGTGGTGCCGTTGCATTTCAATTGCCGGGTTGCCGGACACATTTCGAATGACTCGAAACAAAGACGATCCGGCCTGCTCAGATTTTGCCCCACTCCCACCACCGGAACCCAATGTACCTGCGTTTCGGATTATCCTTCGGTCGCCAAACTCTATCTCTATCCTGCCACCTGTACAACCAACGGCCAGTGCACGACCGTTTGCCGAACACCGCCGCATGAATCAACGCTTCTGCTTACTGATACTGGAAAATGCCACCGCTGATACGACGATGGCGCCGACCAGGATTTCCCGGATGTAGCTGTCGACACTGAGCTGGGTCAGGCCATTGTCCAGAATGCCGAGAATCAGAACACCGACCAGGGTGGCCAGCACCCGTGGTTCTCCCTCTTCGCTCATGGTCATGCCCAAAAACACGGCGGCGATTGCATCCAGCATCAATCCGCTGCCCTGGGTCGGGTTGGCGGAGGCGACACGGCTTGCATACATCAGCCCGGCGGTGGCCGCGCCCAGACCGGTCAGAGCAAAGGCGGACATTCTCAGTGTTCGGACCCGGATGCCAGCCAGTTTGGCGGCTTCCATATTGCCGCCAATGGCATAGAGGCGACGGCCGAAGACCGTTTGCTCCAGCGCGAACCAGACCAGAAACAAAACCAGGATGGCCAAGACGCTCAGAAAGGGCAGCGTCACGCCGCTGAGCCCTACGCTGTCGAGCGGAATGCCGCTGCGCGCAAAACCGCTAAACGTGCTTGGAATGTCGCGACCGAAGATCGTTTTGCCGCCGCTGACCAGAAAGGCCGTGCCGCTGAACATCGTCAAAGTTCCGAGCGTCGCAACAAAGGGCAAAATGCCGAAAAAGCTGACAAGGATACCGTTGAACAGGCCGCCGAGAAGACCCACCAGCAAGGCCGCGCCGATGCCGGCCCATACGGGATAGCCCAGGCTGAACAGAGTGGCGGCAACAACGCCGGCAAGGCTGGCTGTTGATCCGACGCTTAAGTCAAAATCGTTCATGACCATGACAATGGTCATGGTGAAGGCGACGACGGCCAGCATGCTGATCTGCTGGGATATGTTGATGAGATTGCGGGCGGTCAGAAATGTCTCCGGCAGTTGAACCCAGAAAAACACGATAATCGCCACAAATCCCAGAAGCGTTCCGAATCGTCTCAAGATCAGGCCCATGCCGATGTCCCCAAAAACCGTTTCCGATCGAATGCAATACTGGCTCTACGCGGCATAAAACCGGCTCAACAGACCATGTGGATCGAGGCCCCTTGCATCGACGATTTCCGTTTGCCTGCCATCTTGCATGATGAGAATGCGATCGCACATGCCCAGCAGCTCCGGAAGGTCGGACGAGGTCAGAACAACACCACAGCCCTTGGCGCTGAGGTCGCGCACCAGCTTGTAAATGTCGAATTTGGCGCCAACATCAACGCCTCTTGTGGGCTCATCCAGAAGCAACAGGTCGGGCGAGGCACCGACGGCCCGCGCAAAGACCACCTTTTGCTGGTTGCCGCCGCTCAACTGATAACAGGGCTGCCTCAGGCCGTCGGCCTTGAGACGGACGATTTCTGCGAGCCGCTGCGTCAGATTCCGTTCGGAACGGCGGTTCACCACGCCGCCGATGCGGCTGAGATGCCGCAGATGGGGAAGAACGGTGTTTTCCAGGATGCTGCGCGTCAGCATCAAACCCTCGCGACGGCGCTCGCGCGGCACATAGGCCACACCTTTTTCCCAGGCCACCGTCGGGTTTTCTGGTGCCGGACGGCCATTGATTTGCAGCGCGCCTTCGAGCGTGTGATCAAGGCCCATCAACACCTGCATGACCTCGCTCTGGCCGGCATTTGCAAGACCGGCAATGCCCAGAACCTCACCCCTGCGCAGTTCGAAATTCAGCGCTGCAATGCGACGGGTTGTTACATTCTGAGCCCGGCAAACCAGATCGTCCTCCAATGGGGTGTTTCGTTCCGGATAGACATCCTTCACATCGCGGCCGGTCATGAACCGGATGATTTCGTCCTTGTCGGTGTCCGCAATCCGCCTCGTCTCGACATGGCGGCCATCGCGGAAAACGGTCACGCGATCGCAGATCCGTATCACCTCGTCCATACGGTGCGAGACATAGAGAACGGACGTCCCCGCGGATTTGAGTTCGGCGATGACCTTGAAAAGCCGGTCTGATTCTTCACCCGTCAACGAAGCCGTTGGCTCATCCATGACGAACAGGCAAGCCGGGTTGCCGGTATCGGACAGGGTGCTGGCGATCTTCACCAACATCTGATCACCCGCACTCAAGCGCGAGATTTTCGTGCGCGGATCGATCGTGTCGACACCCAATCTGCCGAGGGCGGCTCTGGCCCGCCTGTTGAGCTCGCGCCAGTTGACCATGGCGCCGAAATAGGTGGGGTAGGGGCTGCCTACCGCAATGTTTTCGGCCACTGAAACCTGCGGAACCACATTCAGTTCCTGATGGATGAAGCGGAACCCGAGGTCAAAGGCATCCTGAGGGCTGTTGATAACGACGGTCTCGCCATTCACATCGATGATGCCCCGATCGGCTTTCACAATACCGGCGAGCACCTTGATGAATGTGCTTTTTCCAGCGCCGTTTTCCCCCATCAGCGCGTGAACTTCGCCCGGCTCGATGTCGATTGACGCATCCGCCAGGGCGACAGTCTTGCCAAAGTTCCTGGAGATGTTTTTGAGGGTCAGCAGTGTCATCTGACAGATAGGGCGGGTGCAAAGGGGTGTGTCGGACAGAACACCCCTTTGCCTGTCCTGACGCTATTTGGCGTTAGATGCGGTGATCAGCTTGGTGGGAACGTAAATCACCGACTCCTTGATGGTGTCCCCCTTGAGTGCCCGGGAAACGACTTCGGCCGCGCCCCGACCGATACCTTCGAAATCCTGTGCCACGGAGGCCTCGAAATTGCCGCCGGTGGCGATGGCGTCGCGGGCCTGGGGGTTGGCGTCTATGCCGACGATGACAATGCCTTCGCCGGAGCGGCCGGCATCTTCTATCGCCTGAAGAGCGCCAAGCGCCGGCTGATCCCATGCGGCCCAGACGGCCGAAATGCTTCCCTTTTCGGGGTTGGCTGCCAGCAGCGCCTCCATCTTGGCGCGGGAATCGGCAACGCCGCCGTCCTGAACGTCCGGCGTGATGCGATCGATCACCTCAATGTCGGGATGATTGTTGAAGACGGCATCCGCGATGACGCCACGGATCTGAACCGGCGGAAACGCATCGAACACGAACATGACCACGCGGCCCTTGCCGTTGAGCCGGTTGGCGACATAGACCGCTGTTTCGGCGGCCATCGCATAGCCATTGCTGGTCACATTGGCCACCAGCAACGGGTCTGCGCCGGCATCCATGCCGACAACGGGAATGCCGGCGGCCTTGGCCGTTTCCAGGCCCGCCGCGACCTGGGCCGGGTCGACATTGATGACGATGGCGTCGACATTTTGGGTCACCGCATCCTCGATACGGCTGATCACTGCAGCAACGTCACCGGCCGTGTCGATGACGTTAAGGTCCCAGTTGTTTTCTTCCGCCGCCTTGGTGAAACCCTCGACATAGAACTGCGTACCCGGCTGGGCCAGAAATGGTGTGATAACGACCACTTTTTCCGCCAGCGCCTGAGCACCGGTTGCTGCCAGAAAACTCAGGGCCAGTGCGGCCATTTTCCATTTTTTCGAAATCATCGTGTGTCCTCCCATGAGATTATCGGAATTTTGCTGTTCGTCGTTAATCTGTCCAAATCTGCCGAGACATAAAGTGCATTCGCACCGGTCTCAGAATTTTCCTGCGGAATCTGGATAGGATTGCAGAGTGGCAGTGCCGTGTCCCATCAGTTGGGTTTTCCATCGCTCTTGTTGTTGAAATAGGCCCGTTTGTAGCGCTCGAATTTCGCATCGTAATGGGCCCGTGTCTTTGGCGCCGGGACATAGGTCCGGTCGATATCAACCAACTCGCCAAACGCCGCTCCGAGCGTTGGATAAAGTCCGGCCGCGACACTTGCCAGTCCGGCTGCGCCCAGTACACCGGGATCGGCGATCGCCACACGGTGCAACTCGATGCCCAGGATGTCGGCGCGGATCTGATTGCAGACATCGGATTGAAAGCCGCCCCCGCCGCAGCGCAGCGATCGAGGCCTGTCGCCGGCGGACTGCTGGAGGGTTTCGAAAACCCAGCGGGCCGAAAAGGCAACCCCCTCGAAAACTGCCCGTGCCAGATGCTTTGACGATGTGTTGGCATCCAATTCCAAAAACATGCCCCGGGCCGTTGCATCCCAGACCGGTGCGCGTTCTCCCTGCAGATGGGGCAGGAAAAGCGGGATATTGTCAGTATGGGATACCGCCTGCGCCGCCTTTGCCATGGTTTCGGGTGTCATGTCGAAAAGCGTGCAGAACCAGAGTATCGAAGCGCCGCCCGACTGCGTGGGCGCCACATGAAGTTGAATATTCTCTGCCTTCGGAAAGGCGATGACGCCGGGGGTGGGATGTGACTGTTCGGAAATGATGCCCAGTGTTTCGCTCGTGCCACTGAGATAGAAGCCGGTGCCGTTTTCAATGACACCGACGCCCAACATCCCGCCCCAGGCATCCATCGTGCCGACAGCGACCGGGACGCCGGCTGCCGGATTTTCGAGTTTTATTGGACCGGCGACGGTGGCCATCCCATGTATGGGCGCGAGTTTTTCAGCTGCTCCCGGAAGAAGGTCAAGCAGTTCAGAAACGTAATCGAGATTCCGGTCGATCAGGCCGACATTGCCAATGGGATCGGTAGAAATCGCGCCGGTCAGATTGAGAATGCAGTAGTCCTTCGGCAACATAACCCATCGGGTCTTCTTCCAGATGTCTGGGTGGCGGTCCTGCATCCATTTCATTCGGGCCAGACAATGGCTGGCGTCGACGGGCAGTGGCGCTCCCCACCATCTGATCCGGTCGCCGTCTTCGATCTGACCATCCAGCCTGGATGCCTCGCAATGGGCGCGACCATCCTGCCATATGATGGCCGGCGCCAGGGCCTTGCCGTTCTCATCGACGAATACATGGGTGTTGACCTGCGAACAGATGCCGATGGATCGGACATCCGCCAGATCATGGGATGCGGCGAACAGGTTCAGGCTTTCGAGAATGAGATCGATCCAGTCCTGCGGATCCTGTTCCACCCATCCGCTTTCGCGGCGAATGGTCGGATAGGTCTTTGAAAAATGCTCCAGCATCGCACCGTCGACGGAGAAGAGTGTGGCCTTGACCCGTGTGGTACCGACGTCGATTCCTATGATCATGCATCAATGTCCAAGAACTGTCCCGAGTTCCGACAGATAAGCGGCGATCCTTGCCCGTCCGTCAAGCCACTTCACGACCGCTTGTGTTCCGATTATCACGCCGTCGGCGCCCGAATCGACCGCGTGACGACACCGGTCAGAGCTTTCCAATCCGAGTTCAACGACGGTCTGTCGGCCGATGCCTGCAATGCGCGTGCCACGCGTTACAAAGCCGAGAATGGTGACGAAATCCAGAAATCTGCTGAAACCGGATAGCGCCCGCGGTATCTGGCCGGTCCTATCGGCTGCGGGCAATGGTCTGCGAGGGGGATTCGCCATACCGGTTCGCGTAATGTCCGGCAAAACGGCCCATGTGACGACACCCGACAAGCCGTGCAACATCGGAGACCGAGAGGTCCGACCGGTGCAGCAATTCGCGGGCTCTGGCAAGGCGCAGGTCACGCACATATTGCATTGGTGTCTTGCAGGTAAACCGCTTGAAACCGTCGAATACCGATCGTTCGCTCCGCCCGGATACCGCGGCAAATCTGGCCATCGTCAGATTGGATTGCAGATTCATTTCAGCAAATTGCACGCAGAGTTTAATGTAGTGCGGCAGGATCTGATGTTGGTCACCGCCCAGGCGCGCGGTTCCATTGGATGCGAAACTGGACAGCAGCGAGTCGACGATCGCGCTGGAAATGGTTTCGTTTTGCAGCGTCCACTGATCATTGCTGATGGACATTTTCAAATCCTCAAAGAGAAGCAGCATCAGTTTACGGATGCGCCAACCCATGGGGGATGCAAGATCCAATGTCTGTTCGAACAGCGGCCAGCGCCCCTCAATTCCCTGATGGTTGGCCATCCAGCGATCGGTAACGGCCTCGCGGTCGATCTTCAGCATCATCTGGGTGGTATCGGGGTGCCAGAAGGAATTGAGATTCTGGCCCGGAGAAAGGATGGTCGCCCGGCCGGGGTTGGAATGGAGTGTCTTGCTGCCGATGCAGATTTCCGTGCGGCCGCTGATGGGCATTTCGAGCATGTAGAAGTTTTCAAAACTGCCGGGATCGATCTCGACACCGGCGCCATAACGCAGAATATTGAAGCTTCCGACCGTTACTTTCGCACTGGCGTGCAGGAAATCGAAATTTGCGGTCTGAGTCACGCATTTCAGGCTATGGCGCTTATACCGGTCGGTCATGATCTGCTCGGCTTCACCGCGGTCGAGCGTGTGCGAAGCCGCGATGTCGTGACGGTGCGTTACCGTTTGCCGCAGCATATCCACCATCTTTTCCGGGTGGCTGTTGTCAATGGAGCCATGGGTCATCGTCCGGTCCTCACGTCCAATCGTTTCGGCGAGGATCGCAAGTCTATCACCTTTCGCACCAGATCATAGGGCAGTCCAGGGTGCTCAGCTTTGCCGGAAAAGGCCGGATTTCCGAGTCGCCTTGGCTCCCCTTGCTCTAGTCTCGGGATGCTGTTCCTGCATCTACCTTCGAAAGCCGGCCACGCAATTCGACCTCTTCGGCGCTGACCACCGGGACCGCGCTGATCAGGCTGCGTGTGTATTCTTCCCGTGGGTCGGCAAAAAGGGTCTCGGTGTCGGCGAGTTCCACAAGCTTGCCGTACTGAAAGACCGCCACCCGATCCGCGATGTTTCGGACCACCGACAGGTCGTGCGTGATGAAGATGAACGTCAGGGCGTGCATTGCGCGCAGTTCGTCCAGAAGACGCAGGATCCGGGCCTGGACCAGGACATCGAGCGCCGAGGTCGGCTCATCGAGAACCACGACTTCCGACTGACAGGCGAGGGCGCGAGCGATGGCCACCCTCTGTCTCTGGCCGCCCGACAGGGCGGAGGGGCTGCGGTTCGCAAAGCTGGGGTCCAGACCGACTTCCTCCAGCAGTTTTTGCACCATCTTCGGCCGATCGGACCGCGCGCCATGTTTGTGCACATCCAGTGCAAGCCGCAATGAGGCGGCGATGGAACGGCGTGGATTGAGGGACGAAAGCGGGTTTTGCTGCACCAGCTGGATCTTTTCACGATGGATAAGGGTGCGTTTGATCGGCAAGGGTTCGCCATGGAAGCTCAACGTGCCTGATGTCGGCGGATAAATCCCCAAGATCATGTTGGCGACAGTGCTTTTACCTGAGCCGCTTTCGCCGACAATGGCGAGGCACTCGCCCTTTTGTACGTCAAACGAGATGTCATCGACCGCCCTGATCGTGCGTTTGCCAACCCGAAAATCCTTGGTCACATTGTGTGCCGACAAAATCGGTTCGGTGCTCATGGGCCGATGTCCTCATGGACAACCATCGGATCGAAAAACGCGTCGGAGTCTTCCTGAATCTCCGGGATGCCACCGCCGGTGAGTCGTGGAATGGCTGCGAGCAGAGCCTTTGTATAGGCGTGCCGGGGATCATCGAAGATGGTGGCCGCCGGGCCCTGCTCGACAATCCTGCCCTTGTAGATGACATAAATCCGGTCGGCGAATTCGCGCACGACGCCCAGATTGTGCGAGATGAAAAGCACCGACGTGCCATGCTGGCGCACAAGATCGCGCATCAGATGCAGGGTTTGTGCCTGAACCGTGACATCGAGAGCCGTGCCGGGTTCGTCGGCGAGCAGCAGTTGCGGCTCATTGATCAGCGCCATGGCGATCATCACGCGTTGGTTCATCCCACCGGAGAGCTGAAAAGGATAGCTTTCCAGAACCCGCTCGGTATCGATGATGGAGACTTCCCGCAATATTTCAGCGCTGCGTCGCTCGGCATCCGACATTGAAATCTTCGGATCGCCGCGCATCAGGACCTCGTGGAACTGCTGGCGTATCGTGTAGACCGGGTTGAGTGCCGTCGTGGGGTCCTGAAAGATCATGGAGATATCGGTGCCGCGAAGGGCCTGCCGCTCCGCCTTTGACAGGCTGGACATTTCACGGCCGGCGACCCAGACCTCGCCGGATATCCGGGCGCTTTTCAGCTCCTGCAGGGTGCCGAGGATGATGCGTGCGGTGACGGATTTGCCTGAGCCACTTTCTCCGACCAGGGCGACACGTTCGCCGCGTTTGATTTGCAGATCGACGCCGTGCAGCACGTCTGACGTTCCGGACCAGCTTTTGAAGCTGAGTCCGAGATTGCGGATCGAAAGGGCGATCTCGGCGCTCATAGATCCGGGTCCAGAACTTCGCGCAGCACATCGCCGATCAGATTGAAACCGAACACGGCAATGAGGATCGCGATGCCGGGAAACACGGTCAGCCACCAGCTGTCCGGCAGATATCTCGTGCCCTCCGACACCATGGAGCCGAGGTCGGGAGTCGGGGCCTGCACACCAAGACCAAGGAATGACAGGGAGGCGGCAATCAGAATGACGAAGCCGAAATCCAGAGTCATTTTGGTGATGATCGAAGGCATGCAGTTGGGCAGGATTTCCCGGAAGATGATGTGCAGTTTTCCGGCGCCGATGACCTCAGCGGCAAGCACATAGCCTTCGACCTTCTGCGCCCGTGTGATGTTGTAAACGAGCCGCGCATACCACGGCCACCACATGGCGGTGACCGCGATCATGCCGTTGAGAAGCGTCGGTTCCAGCAGCCCCATGATGGCCAGCGCCAGAACGAGAGGCGGAATCGACAGGAAGACATCGGTGATCCGCATCAGGATGTAATCTGCCCATCCGCCCAGATAGCCGGCCACAAGCCCCACGGTCACGCCGATGGGAACAGCAATGGAGAGCACAACAACGCCCAGACCAAGGGAGACGCGATAGGCGTAGAAGATGCGGCTGAGCTGATCGCGCCCGACCACATCGGTTCCCAGCCAGTAGTCGGCGCTCGGGGGTTTGTTGGCATTCAGAAAATCGACCACCGCGCCGGCATGTTCCGGGTAGGGGGAGATGAAATCGGCCAGGAGCGCCGTCAGCACGACAAAACTCACGAGCGTCAGGCCGACGACCGATAGCGGATTGCTCAGCAGAATTGTCAGAGCCCGCTTCATTTCGATCGCTCCGCGTAACGGATGCGCGGGTTGATATAGGCGACGAGCAGATCAACAATGATATTGGCGATGAGGAACGTCGCCGAGATGATCATCACAACACCGACAATAGCGTTCAGGTCCTTTTGCAGGATCACACCGACGCCGTAGCGCGAAATGCCCGGCCAGGCGAATATGGTCTCCACCAGAAACGCATTGCCCAGAAGCGCTGCAAAATCCAGTCCGATGATTGTCAGCGACGGAATAAGGGATGGTTTGAACGCGTATTTCCGGGCGATCCGGTCCTCAGGAAACCCGTAGGACTGCGCCATTTCGATATAGGGCTGGTCATAGACCTCCACCATGTTTGATCGCGTCAGTCGTGCCGCCTGTCCTATCCCTGAGAGCGACAGGGCGAAGGCTGGCAGGATCAGATGATGCGCTGCCGACCAAAACCCATCCCAGCTTCCGGCCAGGATCGTGTCGATCAGCATGAATCCGGTGACGGGCGGGATCGAGATGGTCTCATGAATCCGTCCGGCAATCGGGAAAAGGGGCAGATAATAGGAAAACAAAAGCACCAGTATAACGGCCCAGACGAAGGACGGGGCCGAGACGGTCATCAAGGTCAGCACGCGAATGATGTTGTCGGGCCATCCGCCGCGGTGTCTGGCGGCCAGTGCGCCCAGCGGCAGCCCGATGGCCACCATGAAGATACCGGCGAGCAGAACAAGCTCTAATGTGGCGGGCAGGAACTGCGCGATATCGGTCATGACCGGGCGATTGGTGTAGAGCGAAATGCCCAAATCACCGCGCAGGAGATCGCTGAGGAAGTAAAAATACTGCGCAATCAGCGGCTCGTTCAGATGAAGCGTTTCGCGCATCCGTTCGACTTGCTCTGCTGTCGCTCGTGGTCCGAGCGCAATGCGGGCCGGGTCACCGGGAATGATACGGGCAATGAGGAAGATGAGGATCGATACGCCGAACAGGACCAGGGTTGTCGTCGCCAGGCGGCGGGTCAACACAGAAAGAATTGATTTCATGCGACGAGGTCCAAACCTGTCTCCGCATCCCGGTCCAGCGTGAAGAAACAACCCCGCGCAGTGCTGCGCGGGGTTGTGTGGTCAGCGGTTACTCGTTGATCGAGACATCCTTGAACAGAGCGTTGAAGCCCGACACCGGGTAGGTTTTTGCCGGATCTTCAAGATTGTTGAAGGCTACACCGTTGCGAACCGCAAATGCGCCCAGCAACTCATAGGCATAGATGTCCGGCACCTCTTCGGCGAGGATCTTATTGGCCTGCGCATAGATTTCCTGGCGCTTGGCGGGATCGGTCTCGAGACGACCCGCTTCCAGCAGCTTGTCCAGTTCCTCGTTCACCATGTAGGACGCCGACATCCATGTCGGAGGCATCGACGAGTGATACATGTTGAACAGGAGTGAATCGGTGTCGGGCGTCAGTGCAGAAACCGCGATTTCGATCACATGCGGCGCCGTATCCGGGCTGGTTACCTGTTCGGTTACCAAACCCCAGGGCGTGCGGGTGATGTTGGCATCGAAGCCGAGCTGCGAGTAGATCGCCTGCATCATCAGCGCACCTTTTTCGCGTGCCGGTGTTTCGGCAATCCAGGCAATATCCAGAGGATGCTCGGCCGGGTCGTATTTGCACTTTTCCAGCTCGGCCTTTGCACGATCCATATCCTGGGCAAAGTCCGGCATGGAGTCCTCAAAGCCGACGAGACCGACGGGAAGTGCGCTCTTCATCGGGCGGCCCTGTGTCGTGTTTTCGTTAATCCGCACCAATTGCTGGAGGGTGTTGTAGTCGAAAGCAAAGGCCAGCGCGCGGCGGCAATGCACGTCGTCCAATGGTGCCCGGCGGGTGTTGAGCTTGAAATACTCGCCTGTCAGGCCGGCTTCAGTGACTAGCTTGACCACGCCCTCATCGGCCAGGGCCTTGAAGACTTCCGGCGGCAGCCACTGGCTGGAGATATCATGCTCGCCCCGCGCCATCAGTGCGCGAACGGTCGGTGCATCGAGACCGTACCGGTAACGCACACGTTCCGGATGGTTTTCGGCCGGCTCGAGGAAATAGTTCGGCTCGTAGACCAGCACGGTTTCTGTTTGCGGATCGTGGCTTTCGGCAACATAGGCGCCGGATCCGGCACTGTTCTGGGACAGCCATTCCGAGCCGTAATCGCCAAAGTCGCCGTGGTCGCCGTCCTTGAAATGCTGGCTGACCAGTTTTTCGTCAACGATGGGCAGGCGGACCAGCGAGGCCAGGAACGGTGCAAAGGGCTTGGTCAAGGTAAACCGGACCGTATGGTCGTCGACGGCCTCGACCTTGTCGACAACGCCGGCAAAAAGACCCGAATTGCCCTGGCCCAGCGCCATCAGGCGGTTATAGGTGAACACGACATCGGATGCGGTGAGCGGATTGCCCGAATTGAAGGTGACATCGTCGCGCAGCTTGAAGGTATAGACCTCACCATCGATATCCCATTCGGTCGCCAGATGCGGTTGAACACCGGCGCCGCCCTGTTTGGGATAAACCAGCGTATCATAGAGATTGATCGCCAGAACCGTATCGGCATAGTCAGTGCCCTTGGCCGGGTCCATTTCCCCGATCGGTGCCTCATCCATGCGCAGAATTCGTTCCGCAGCCACCGGACCGGCCATCAGGCCGATCGCCGCCGCGGCGGTTGAAATCAATAGCATTTGTCTTAGCATTTTCGTTCTCCCTTCGGTTGTTGGGTGCCGGTCATCCCTATTCGTTCAACGAGCGAACAGGGATGCCGGTTTCACCTTTCGTCATATTTGGCACAGAAATCATTTAGGAACCAAATTGAAATTGTCCCGGCCGCGACTGATTTCACGCTGTCGTTCGACGACTCCCTCATCCGGCGGCCCTTTGCGGATAGTGTTTGCGGGCGAAGTCTTCGGTGATGTATCCATCGGCGAGATCATCCTCCACCGCTTCGATGGGCCGATCTGCGGGATTGCCATAACCGCCACCGCCGCCGGTGATAAAGTTGAGGCGCTCGCCCTTGGGGATCAAAACGCCGGTGGCTTTGGAGATGTCCTCAATCTCCTTGCCGGCAATATTCAGATCACAGCGATTTGCGCGGCCTTCGCCGCCGCCCGCCAGACCCCAGGGCGGAAACTCCGACCGCTCGAAAACGGTCGTGGCATAGGTGTCGGCAAGCATCCTGAAGCGGAAATCGATGCCGGCACCGCCCCGCCATTCTCCCGGACCGCCTGAATCGGGCGCAAGGCGCATGTGCTCGACAACCCAGGGATTGCGGGTTTCCCAAACCTCGATGGGCGTGAAGCGCGTTGCGCTTTCGGCGATATGAAGCATGGTGCCACCGTCGCCACCTTTCCAGGCGCCCTGGCCGACCGGATGCGGCGCGCCGTCCATCCAGGCGCTGCCATCTTCCTTTTCTCCCCACCAGACACAGGCGCAAATGCAACCGCCCGAAGAGGCCGGCACCGCGTCCGGCATCGCCTCGGCCAGCGCGCGATAGATGATCTCGATCGCCTGCAGGGCGGGCCAGCCATAGATGAAACAGGGCGCGGGCGACACCGGATGAAACATGGTGCCCTCGCGGGTGACCACCTCGATCGGTCGGAAATGTCCCTCATGCGGTGGTTCGCCGTAGCCGGCGAGCATGGTGATGGCGACGCGCGCCGCCGACATGGTCGAGGGCAGGGGGCAATTGATCGGCCCGCGCTGCTGCTCGGGTACGTTGGAGAAATCGATGCGCACATCCGAGCCGCTGATTTCCAGCCCGATTTCGAAAGGAACTTCTCCCGGTGTCACACCATTGCTGTCCATCCGTCCCTTTCCGACATAACGCCCGTCAGGGATTTTTTCGAAGAAGGAGCGGATCACCGTGTCGCCGTGGTCGAACATGTCTTCGACTGCGGCCTGATAGGTCTCAAGCCCGAAGCGTGCAACGACTTCCTGGAATCGTTCAACGCCGACCCGACACCCGGTCACCTGTGCGCCCATGTCACCGGCGACGGCTTTGGGCATGCGGGTATTGGCCATGATGATTCGGTAGACGTCCTCGTTGAGCTCGCCCTTGCGATAGAGTTTCAGGCCCGGATAGACGGTGCCTTCCTGGAAGATGTCGACTGTGTCGGTGCAGTAGGGCTCTTTTGCCGCGATATCCAGCCAATGTCCCTTGATGGCGGTGTAGCCGATGAGCGTGTCATCGTGGAAAGCGGGAACGATGATGACGACGTCCTGGGCGTGACTGCCGGTTCCATAGGACCAGTTGTAGATCAGCACGTCGCCGGGATCGATGGCGTCTTCCCCACCAACCCCCTTGACGGCTTCTTCGACCGCATAGTTCAGCGTGCCCATGAACAATGGCAGGCTCGGCGCCTGGGACAGCATTCTGAGATGCCGGTCATAGATGGCCACGGCGAAATCGAGCACTTCATAGATGATCGGTGAAAAGGCGGTGCGGATCAGCGCCCGTTTCATCTGATTGGCGGCGGAATTGAGGGCATGGCGCACGACTTCGGTGGTGATCGGGTCGGACGTGCCGGTAACCGGTTCGCGCGGCTGGCCGGCGGGGTGGATCAAAATCCCTTCGTCAGTCATGTCAGGCGCTCCTTTCAAGGATCATTTCACCATGCTTACCCGGGCGAATGTGCCAGCCGCTGTCCACATAGGTCGTGGTCACGGTCTCGGTGACAATCAGCGGGCCATCCATACCATCGCCCAATTGGTCGCGGGGGCAAATCCGGAACGGCTTTCGCGCAGCGTCGCGGAAGGAATAGGCTTCAATTTCGGCGATGCCCGACTCGGGGCTTGCATCTTTGGGCGGAACCAGGTCGCGTTTGGGCAATGGTGTCTTGAGCTGGGCGCGGACCGATGTCAGTTCCAGCCCGTCATTCATTGTCGCGCCGAAGGTGCGCGCGTATTCCTCGCGGAAGCGGTCGGCGATTGTCGGGATCTCTTCGCCCAGCTTCTCGCCGTCAAGCGCGACTGAAATCGACAGCGTGTGCTCCTGCCCCTGATACCGGATATCGAGGCGCAGGGATGGTTCGGCGGCCTGATTGCTTTCTCCGCGTGCGCGGATACCAGCGAGCAGATCCGACAGGATGTTGTTGACGGGCTCAACGCAGGCCTCGTCGAATGGCAAAATCAGGGTCTGCGACGCGCTTTGCACCATGTCGGCGCCGAGCAGGCCCCAGGCTGAAAAAATGCCTGCATAGGGCGGAATGACGATCCGGTTCATCTGCATTTCATCGGCCAGCAATGTGCCCATCATCGGCCCGGCGCCGCCGAAGGGCAGGAGCGTCATGCCGCGCGGGTCCAGCCCCTGTTCGACGGAGATCTCGCGCATGGCATTGGCCATTGATGTTGCCGCGATCTGCAGGATACCGGCGGCCACTTTCTCGACCGGCTGGTCGATGGCGGCCGCAACCCTTTCGATGGCCTTTCGGGCGGCGTCCATATTGAGGGTGATCCCGGATGCCAATTCCCCGGGACCCAGCATGCCGAGATAGGCGGCGCCGTCGGTCACGGCGGGCTCGGTGCCGCCCTTCGCGTAACAGGCCGGTCCCGGATCGGCGCCGGCGCTCTGCGGTCCGACGCGCATAAACCCGCCGGTATCGGCATAGGCGATGGAACCGCCACCGGCACCGATCGATCGCACATCAACCCAGGGTGACTGGATCGGCATATTGTCGATCTCGCCTTCAAACAGAATTTGCGGTTCACCCCCGAGGATCAGCGAGGTGTCGAAGCTGGTGCCACCGACATCGGCCGTTACGATCTGCTCGTCACCAAGAAGATGGGCGAATTCGCTTGCCCCTTGCGCGCCGCCGACCGGACCCGACATGATGGTCTCGAAAGGGCGTTCCTCGGCTTCCGAAAAGGTCATCGATCCGCCACCGGACCGGGTAATCAGGCTCTGACCGGTGAAACCGAGATCGCGCAGCTTGCTGTCGAGACGCTGCAGGTAATTTGCCATTCGCCCCCGCACAAAGGCATCGATGGCCGCCGTCGATGTACGTTCGTACTCCCGGTATTCTCCGGAGATCCGGTGCGACAGGGTTATGCCGCCTTCAAACCCGGCCTCGCGAAGCAGCTTTTCCACCAGCAATTCGTGCTGCGGATCGACATAGGCGTTGATCAGGCTGACGGCAACGCTGTTGACACCGTGATCCGCAAAGGTCCGGACCGCGGCCGAAACGGCCTCCGCCGTCGGCGCACCATCGATGGTGCCATCAGCCTGAATGCGGCCGGGAACTTCCAAACGCAGGCGGCGTGGCACAAGCGGTTTGGTCTGGTGCCAGAAAAGATTGTACATTTCGACCCGGTCACCGCGGCGGATTTCAAGTACGTCGCGAAAGCCTTCGGTGGTGATCAACCCGACTGTTGCGCCACGGCGTTCCAGGAGGGCGTTCAATCCGACCGTCGTTCCATGCAGAAAGTAATCGGCATCGGCGATGATATCAGGCGGAACGAAGGTCTGGATGGCAACTTCGACACCCTCTTCGGGAGCTGAGGGAACGGTCGGCACCTTGCCCTGCACGGTCGCGCCGGATTTGGCGTCAAAATAGACGAGGTCAGTGAATGTGCCACCGATATCGACTGCGATTCTTGTAGACATTGCGCCCATTCTCCCGAGGCGGGCCGGTTCTCGATCAGGGGCCCCAAATATTTCACATACGAAAATTTTTTATGAGATTACTTGTATCCGTACTCTTGTCAACGTATTTTCGAAGGCGCAACATAGGGCACGCCTAACTGGAGCCATATCTGAATGAACACACCCGATCGAAGCGAAAAGCGATTTGTTGCTGACCGGTCGAAGATGCGGGAGGAAGTTCTCAAGCTCGCCCAGACCGTGCGCGCCCTGCGCAAGTCGGATGGGCTGAATCTGGAGGAGCTGGCGCGTCGCAGCGGGCTCTCGACTTCGACGCTTTCGAAAATCGAAAATCGCCAGATATCTCCGACATTCGATACGCTGGTGGCTCTGGCCAGCGGCCTGGGTGTCGATGTCGGCACGCTCGTATCACCGATGCATGCGGTCGGGGGCACCGGGAGACGGTCAATCAGCCGGCAGGGAAACGGGACGACCCACGAGACACCGGTCTACAGCTACACTTTCCTTTGCACCGAATTGACCAACAAGAAATTCATTCCGCTGCTCGCAACGATCAAGGCGCATTCGGTGGAGGCATTTCCGGCCCTGTCGGCCCATGAAGGTGAAGAGTTCTTCTATGTGCTCGAGGGCAGGGTGACGTTGCACACCGAGCTTTATGAACCGACGGATCTGTCGGCCGGAGACTGCATCTATTTCGACAGTGCGCTCGGCCATGCCCTGATTGCCGCCGGTGAGGAGGAGACGCGGGTTCTGTGGATCAGTTCGTCGCTGGAACGCATCAAGGCCAGCGGATATGGCGTCGGCCAGATCGCGTAAAATGCGTCCGGGGCCGTTGGCGGATATGGAGCTTATCTCCGAGGACAATCTGCCCTCCCGTCCGAACTGGTTGGATGTGATTGGTGTGCTGGAGCGGGGCCACCGCCTGGCGCCGCCTCAAATCGCCGACATTTTCCTCGGCGGTGACGGCACGACCATGCTGAGCCGGGCAGCCTATATCGAGGGATTGGGCTGCGGCGTGAAAACCGTTACCGTCAATGCCGACAACCGTGCCCGCGACCTGCCGACCGTTCAGGGTGTGATGCTGTGTTTCGAAGCCGATACCGGGACGCCTGTTGCCCTGGTGGATGCGGCCTTGGTCACCCATTGGAAGACCGCCGCGGATTCCGTGCTTGGCGCTCGTTGTCTGGCACGGCCCGATCCCAGGATCCTGACCCTGTTTGGGGCCGGCACAGTGGCGAACAGCCTTGCCGAGGCCTATTCGGCTCAGTTTTCCAGCCTGCAGCGCGTTTGCATTTACAGCCGTACCGACGCCCGGGCCGAGGCGCTCGTGGAGAGCCTGCGAGACCGGGATATTGCTGCCGATCACATCCGTGATCCGAAGGAGGCCTGCCAGTTGGCCGACATTGTTGCCACCGCCACGACCTCCGCGGCGCCGATCCTGAAGGGTGACTGGCTTACCCCCGGGACGCATGTGGATCTGATCGGTGCCTTCAAGGCCGATATGCGCGAAGCGGATGACGCACTTATTAAGCGCGGACGGCTCTTTGTGGACAGCCGCGAAACGACGCTCGATCATATCGGTGAGCTCATGATCCCGCTCCGAAGCGGCGTGATTACACGGGACGACGTGCTTGGCGATCTTTATGATCTGGTGCGTGGCATGCAGGGGCGACGGTCACCGGACGACATCACGGTTTTCAAAAACGGTGGTGGTGCCCATCTCGATCTGATGATCGCCCGCTACCTCCTTCATTTGGTGGAAAGAGGTTAGGCATGGGGCTGGCGACCGAATTCGATCAGGATGCGCTGCATGTGGCGTTGCTTGAGACGATTGAGAACCAGTCGGAAAGGCAAATCGCCTGGTTGTCCAAGCTGATATCTTTTGCCAGCACGCGCGGATGTGAGCGCCCCTGCCAGGAGTGGCTTTCATCCGAGTTTGCCGGCCGTGGCTGGGCCGTTGACGCGTTCACGATTGACGAGGTTGGCCTGGACGATATGCCGGGCGCCGGGGTAGTTGTCGATGCGGACTACTGCAACGCGCTTCAGGTGGTCGCCGATCTCGGTCCCGGCAGCGGACGGAGCCTGATCCTGCAGGGCCATGTCGATGTCGTCCCGCCGGGCGCACCGGAACTGTGGCGGCACCCGCCCTTCGAGCCGCAAATCTCCGATGGTTTCATCCATGGACGCGGCGCTGCGGATATGAAGGTCGGCGTTGCTGAAATCATTTTTGCGCTCGATGCCCTGCGAATGCTAGGATACCGGCCTGCCGGCCAGGTCTATGTGGAAACGGTGACGGAGGAGGAGTGTACCGGCAACGGTGCGCTTGCGACATTGAAACGTGGTTACCGGGCCGATGCCTGTTTCATACCGGAACCCCTCGGGCACAGGCTGCTGCGCGCCGAATTGGGATCGGTATGGTTCCGCGCCCGCATTCTTGGACGGCCGGGCCACGTTCTGGCGGCCAATCAGGCCGATAACGCCATCATGGCCTCCCGTGACTATGTCGATGATCTTCTGGACCTGACGGCGGAGATCAACGAGCAGGCCAGATCGCACGCATGGTTCGGCCACATCGAGGATCCGGTGAAATTCAATCTGGGCAGGATACGTGGCGGCGACTGGCTTGGATCCGTTCCATCCTGGTGCGAGATCGAATGCCGGCTGTCCGTGCTGCCGGGTCATGCCAATCGTGATGTGCGCGCATGGATTGCCGAACGGATTGCGGCGACGGCTGAGCGCCTGGGGCATTCACCTCCACAGGTGAGCTTCATCGGATTTCAGGCGGAGGGGCACGTGTTCGAGCCGGGCACCGACGCCGAGGCAGTGTTGAGCCGGTGCCACAAATTGGTGCTGGGGACGGATATGGAGAGCTTCAGCATGACGGCGACATCAGATACACGCAATTATGATCTTTACTACGGCATTCCGACGCTGTGCTATGGCGGCATCGGTGAGGCGCTCCATGCCCCCGGCGAAAAGGCCGATCTGGCCAGTATGAAGAAAACGACCGCCGTCATTGCGCTGTTTGTCGCGCAGTGGTGCGGTCTGAAGGCTGCCGGTGACCCGGACTGACAGACACTATTCGACACTCGCCGCCTGGCGGGTGTCGGAACCGGCGGCAATCAGACCGGCTTATAGGCCATCGCCTCGATCTCGACGGCAATATCGATCATCAATCGGCTCTCGGCCGTCGAGCGGGCGGGAGGGTTTTCCGGGAAGAACTCCGCATAGGCCGCGTTGAATTCGGCAAAGTCGGCGCGGTCACGCAACCAGACGGTGGTCTTGACCACATCGTCCAGCGAGCAGCCGGCCAATGCCAGCGTTGCCTTGATGTTGGCCATGACGGCGCGTGTTTCGGCACCGACGCCGCCGCTGACGACCTGACCATCGGCGCCAATCGGCACCTGGCCTGATACGAATACAAAATCTCCCGCTCGCACGGCGGGCGACAGCGGCACGGACGCGGTTCCGAAACATTGTTTGGGCATGATTGGCCTCCTTCATTTCTGTTCACTGAGCGATCAATCATCGCCATGCAATTGTCAACTGCACGATGAATTTCGGGAATTGACGGACGCAATCGACTCTATGCAAACCCCGGAAAGCATGATATGTACTCGATAACATAAGCTGTTTTCAAGGTCGCAAGTGTGGTTTGCGGCATGGCAGAGTCAGAGGGAGGAAATCATGACAATGCTGAGATCGATCGCTGCAGTGGCCTTTGCCGGGGCGCTTGCCATGACACCGGCGCTGGCGGACGATTATCCGTCTGAACCGGTTCGCATCATTGTGCCCGCAGGCGCCGGTGGAGGCACCGATGTTCTGGTGCGCACGCTGCAACCGCATCTGGAGGAGGCGCTCGGCGGCAGTATCGTTGTCGTGAACGTGCCCGGCAGCGGCTCGGTCGGTGGCAGCCGCCGCGTGTTCGAGGCCGATGCCGATGGCTACACCGTGCTGGCCAACCATGTGACGCTGCTGACGGCCATGGCGCTCAACAAGGCCGAATTCCGTCACACGGATTTTGAAGTCGCGGCAACGGGTGTTGAAATTCCGCTCGTCGTTGTCGTCCCATCGAGTTCGCCGCACAAATCCCTGGATGACCTGATGGAAGCCGCGCGCGGCAGCTATCCGGTGATCGCAGGTGTCAATCTCGGAGCGGTCAATCACTTTTCCATGCTGATGATTGAAGCACAGGGCGATGGTGCTGAATTCCGCTATGTCCAGACCGGCGGCGGCGCCGCGACGACGGCTGCGCTTCTCGGCGAACAGATCGCTGTAGGCGTGCTCGCGGGCTCGGAAGCGCTGCCGATCACGGAAAGCGGCGAGGTTCGCGTCATCGCAGCGCTGGGCGGCGACCGCATTCCCTATTTCCCGGATGTGCCCACCGCAACGGAGCAGGGATACCCGATGAATATGGGTGTTGAGTATATGTGGCTGATGCCCGGCGGCACACCGGCGGATCGTGTGGCCGCCTTTCAGGACGCGCTCGGCACGGCGATTGCGAATGAGGAACTGTCCGCGACACTCGAAGAGCGTGGCATGATCCCGAGCTTCCAGCCCGGCGCCGAGGCCCTGCCGGAAATCAACGAGCTGTACGGCGTCATCGAAGGCGTCGCTGCGACACTTCAATAAGACGGTAAGGTTTCCCGGCCCACCGAGGCCGGCCGGGAAACCCGCAACCACCGGAGCAGCTACGGACGATGGAACTCTTCGATCCGCTTCTTGCGGCGCTGGCTCCCGTAACTTTTTTCTACATCATTCTGGGTGTCGTCCTGGGCATTGTGGTCGGCTCCATTCCAGGCCTCACCGGTTCCATGCTCATCGCGCTGTCGCTTCCCTTTACATTCAAGATGGATGCCCAGAACGCCATCTCGATGCTGTGTGCGATGTATGTGGGCGCGGTTTCCGGGTCCTTGATCACCGCCGTCTTGATGCGCATGCCGGGTACGGCAGCATCCGTGATGACGACATTCGACGGTTACCCGATGACCGAGCAGGGCAAGGCGGGACGGGCGATCGGGCTGGCCATCGTCGCGAGTTTTGTGGGCGGCATTATCTCCTGGATTTTCCTGGTGCTGCTGGCGCGGCCGTTGAGCATTGTTGCCGTTCGCTTCTCTCCCTTCGACTTCTTTGCAATGATCATGATGGCGCTGGCGCTTCTGGTGGTGCTGAGCAGAGGCAACATGCTCAAGGGTTTGATCGCCGGATTTTTCGGTATGCTGATCGCATTACCGGGTCTCGATCCCATCGGTGGCAATTATCGCTTTACCTACGGGATCGATGCATTGAATGACGGTTTCAAGCTGCTTCCGGTTCTGGTCGGCCTGTTCGCCGGCAATCAGGTGCTGGCGGAGGTGCTCAATCCGGGCGGAGCCCGGGCGACCGGCGGCGTGCGGCAGGATCTGAAGGGCATGTTCATGGGATTGCGCGATTTCACCCGGCACTGGATCGGCATGATACGCGCCTCTCTGATCGGCACATGGATCGGAATTTTGCCCGGCGTTGGTGCCAATATCGGTTCAGCTTTTGCCTATTCGGTCGCCAAATCCTTCAGCAAACGGCCACAGGATTTCGGCAAGGGGTCGGAGGAGGGCGTGATCGCCTCGGAAGCCGCCAACAATGCGACGGTCGGCGGCGCGCTGGTGCCGCTCTTTGCGCTGGGCATCCCCGGAAGCGTCGTCGATGCGATCCTCATCGGCGGGCTGATCATTCACGGTCTGCAGCCGGGACCGGGCCTCTATCGCTCCAATCCCGAATTCGTGGAAACAATCTTCGCAGCGGTGCTGATCGCCAATGTCGTGATGCTGGGGGTCATGTATCTTGCCACCGGTTTTATCGCGCGCATTGCCTCGGTTCCCACAAAGCTGTTGTTGCCGGGTGTTCTGGTGCTTTGCGTGATCGGTTCCTTTGCCCTTGCCAATAGCTGGTTCGATGTAGGCGTGATGCTGGCTTTTGCGGTTGTCGGTTTCGCAATGGAACGAAAAAACTATCCGCTGGCACCGCTGGTGATCGGACTGGTCCTGGCGCCGATTGCCGAAACCTCGTTCCGTCAGGCGACAATGTTCACTGGTGGCAGCGTGCTGCCGCTTCTTGCCACGCCGGTGCCTATCCTTTGCGCCCTTCTGACGGCTGTGATGTGGTACATGATGTTCCGGATACGACGCGATGGATAATCAAGCCCGTTCGAGCCTCGGTCGACTCGTCGCCATTGTGGCCGGCCTGCATGTGGAGATCGGGATACTGATCTTTTGCGGCATCGTTTTTCTGGGTACCGGCCGCACGGAAGGCCCGGTGTTCGACGTCATCGGTCCGGACGTGCTGCCGGCGGCAACGGCCGGGATCGTCGCGGCGCTGGTGCTGCTGCAGATTGCCGTACAGGTCGCGAAGGCATTGCGAGATCCGCCGCCGGCGGTGCGGGTCGACCCGCTGGCCCTGCGCAACGGTATGATATTCACCGTTGCGACCATCCTGTTCGTCACGATCGTTGCACAGGGCTGGCTGCCCTTTGCGCTTGCCACTTCTGTTTTCATGACGGTGACGACGATGCTGCTGTCGAACCGCATCCACTGGCGGGATGCGGTTTTCGGTGCGTCGATCGGATTGGCCCTCGGTGTTGTGCTGCAGTTCGTCTTCACCCGGGTGCTCTTCATCGATCTGCCGGGCTAAGCATCGTTTGCTCCGGGCAAGGGGTCGTGCTTGCTCCGTGCCAATGCGAGATGCTAGACAACCGTCGATCGAAGGAGGGCAGACTGGTGAGCGACAACAGGGGCAGACGCCCCCGCATGGCCGATATTGCCCGCGAGGCCAATGTCAACCGGATCACGGTTTCCAGGGCCCTGTCGCGGCCTGAATTGGTGGCCAAGGATACGCTCAAGCGGATCGAGGCTGCGATTGCCCGCAGCGGCTATATCCCGAACCAGGCCGCGCGCGGCATGAAGACCGAGCGCAGCCGAATCGTGTCGCTGGCCGCACCGGCCCAGATGTCGGGCGTCTATGGTGCGATTTCCGAGCTCTTGACGGAGGCGCTGCACCGCGACGGGCTGATTATCAATCACTTTCCGCTGACCGATTCCATTGCCCAGCGCGAGGCGGCGATGCGTGAAATGGCAGGCTGGTGCCCCGCCGTGATCGTCATCATGAGCAGCGTGCTAACCGCTCCGATGCGCGAGATGTTGCGTGTTGCACGCACGCCGTTTGTCGAACTTCTGTCCTACGATCCGCAAAGTCTTGGCAGTTGTGTGGGCTTCGACAACCACCAGGCCGCACGCATGCTGACGGAGCATCTGGTCGCGAGGGGATACCGGCGCATCACCTATGCGCACTCGGCCAATCCCCTGAATGCATTGAACGTGACCCGGTTGGAGGGCTTTACCGATGCCATTACCGCCGCGCCCGGCGTGGAGGGGCGTGAATTGAAGGTTGCACCCAGCTATGCGGACGGCGCCCGCCTGATCGAGGCGCTTCTTTCAGATGACGAACTGCCGGATGCATTGTTGTGCGCCAGCGATATGGTCGCGGTCGGTGCGCTGGAAGCATGCCGTCGGCTCGGCATCGATGTGCCCGGGCGTTTGGCCATTTGCGCGGTGGACGGCACCGAACTGACGGATGTTGCCCACCCGTCGATCACATCACTCGATTTCCCGCTCGAACGGGTGGCCGAGGTTGGAGCGGAGGAAATCCGCAGACTGGCTGCCCACCCCGATGGTGAGCTTCATCGTATCGAGGTGCAGGCGAGCGTGCGCCCGGGCGAAACAACATAGGCGCGCTTGCAATCGTCAATGCACACGAGTACATTTGCGGCATTGCAAAGCGAGATTGACGGCCATGGCGGCACCGCGGAACCTGTTGTTCCTGTTTTCAGACCAGCATTGCGCACAGACAGCCGGTTGTTACGGTGACCAACTGGCGGAAACGCCTTCGCTCGACCGGCTGGCGGGTGAGGGCGTCACATTCGATGCTGCCTATTGTCCCTCACCTTTATGCACGCCTTCACGCATGTCGGCGATGACGGCGCGACAGCCCTATCGCAATGGCGTCTGGGGCAATCAGGACGTGCTGCATTCCGGTATTCCGACATTTGCTCACAGCCTCGGCGCGGCCGGGCTGGCGCCGATCCTCATTGGACGTCTGCATTCTCTTGGTCCCGATCAGCTTCTGGGCTATTCGGAGCGCGAGGTTGGTGACCATCATGCCAACTGGACAGGCGTTCCGCGCGTTCATATGGGAGCGCTGGAGGGAACCGCTTCTCCGGACCGGCGCAGCCTGCGCCACTCGGGCGTGGGACAAAGTGCCTATGAGATCAAGGACGAGGATGTGACCGAGGCGGCGCTGAACCGGCTCGATCGGCTTGCCGCCGACCTTGAAGCGGGACGCCGGGAGCGATTTGCCATGACGGTGGGCCTGATGCTGCCGCACGCGCCCTTCGTGGCGCGGGCGCAGGATTATTCACGCTTCGAGGGGCGTGTTGGCCTTGCAGAGCCGCGCGCGCCCGCGTCTAAGGACGATCACCCGTGGATCGCCGCCTGGCGCGAGGCGACGGATAGCCGGGATGTGAGTGAAGCGGAGGAGGTGCGGTCCCGCACAGCCTATTACGGGCTCGTTGCGGCGATGGACCGGATGATCGGCCGAATTCTCGACCGGCTGGAGGCGTTGGGGCTCCGGGATGATACGCTTGTGGTCTATGCCTCGGACCATGGCGAGCAGATCGGCGCCCACGGACTCTGGTGGAAGCACACATTTTACGAGTCCTCCGTGCGTGTACCGATGATCATGCGCTGGCCCGGCGGACTTCCGGCGGGTGAGCGGCGCAACCAGATCGTCAACCTCACCGACCTGACGGCGACGATGCTCGATGCAATGGGCGCGCCGGCATTGCCCGGTTCCTGCGGGGTGAGTTTTCTTCGTGCAGCAGAGGATGAAACGGCGCCGTGGATAGACCGAACATATTCGGAATACTGTCAGGCAAGCCGAATGGACTGGGCTCCGCCCGGCACAACCCAAAACCGGATGATCCGAGACGGGCGTTACAAGCTTAACTATTATCACGGCTATCGCGCCCAGCTTTTCGATCTCGCCGAGGATCCGCTGGAAGAAAGCGACCTGGCGGGCAGCTCTCGCTACGCTGCTGTCCGTGATGCGCTGACGGCCGACGTCCTGCGCGGATGGGATCCGGAGGCCATCGGTCGGCGGCTGGAAGCCAGCCTGCCGGAAAAGGAACTGATGACCGATTGGGCGCGTGTGACCGAGCCAGCGAGCACATATCTGTGGCCGATGCGGGCGGAGTTCAATCGACTGAATGCAGCAGAGTAGGGCCGTGCCGCAGCAACCGGACATTCTGCTGCTCTATTCGGATCAACATGCGGCAAAAATAGCCGGATATGCTGGCGACACGGTCGTGCGCACGCCCAATCTCGACGCGTTGGCCGCACAGGGCGTGCGGATGACCAATGCCTATTGTCCGTCGCCCATCTGCCTGCCATCGCGCATGTCCTTTCTGACTGGCAAGACACCGGTGGAGCAGTCCTGCTGGACCAATCGCGATATCCTGCCATCCGGCCTGCCGACCTTTGCCCACAGTCTCGGGGCGGCCGGCTATGCGCCGTGGCTGTGCGGGCGCATGCACTCCATCGGACCGGATCAGATGCGCGGATATACCCGCCGGGAGGTGGGCGATCACAGCCCCAACTGGCTTGGTGGAAGCGCCCATGACCTCGGACCTTTGGCGCGGGCCAACGATCCCTGGCGTGAAAGTCTGCAGGCATCGGGCGCCGGGCGCTCCGCCTATGAGACCTATGATGACGTTGTCACCAGGAATGCCGTTGCCATGTTGCATGAAGCGGGGGAACGCCGCCGCGCCGGCAATCGGCAACCGTTGGCCCTGACCGTTGGCTGGATCCTGCCGCATGCGCCCTATGTCTGCGATCCCGCACTCTACGGACACTACGCGGACCGTGTGCCACCGCCGGCCAATGCAGCGCCGGACTTTGATGCCGAACACCCGCATTATCGCTGGTGGCGGGAAAATCGCCAGATCGCCGATGCGAGCCAGGCCGAGATCAGGCGCGCCCGTGCGGCCTATTACGGATTGGTGGAAACGCTTGATGCCCAGGTCGGTCAGGTCATGGCTGCACTCGAGGCGTCTGGACTGAGCGAGAACACGCTTGTCGTCTATCTTTCCGATCACGGCGAACATCTGGGCGAACGCGGCCTGTGGTGGAAATCGACACTTTATGATGAAAGCGCCAAGGTGCCGCTGATCGTCAAGGGGCCGGGGCTGCCGCGCGGCGAGACCCGGGATGCGGTTGTCAATGTGACCGATCTTACCGCGACGCTGCTCGATTTTGCCGGTGCGCCGGCGCTGCCGGGCAGCCATGGCCGCTCCTTCACTGAATTGCTTCATGAAGCGGAGACTCCCTGGCAAAATCAGACCTTTTGCGAATATGTCAATGACGGGGTTCCGGCCTGGGCCGGAGGGCGCGAGGTTATCCAGCGGATGGTCCGCCTTGGCCGTTATAAATACATCTATCATCATGGTTTGCCGGATCAGCTCTTCGATCTGGACAATGATCCCGATGAAGTGACCGACCTTGCCGGCGATCCCAGCCATGCTGCCGTGGGCGAGCGTCTGCGCGCGCTGCTGCTGGCCGATTGGAACCCTCACTTGATTTCCGGCACACTCGGGCAGCGGCGGGAGCAGTATGCGCTGCTGGAACGCTGGGCGCAGGCCACCGGGCCGGACGATCTGATCCGCTGGGCCATGCATGCTGCTGACAGTTGGCTCGGCGCACCGCCATCCAGGACCTGAACTTGGCGCTCAACTTGTCCGGAGGGTTGGTGCTCGCCCCTACGACGCGTGACAAGGCGACGCGATAACCGCGCAGCAATTGCCGGGACGCACCTGGCCGGGATGCCGCAGGCCGTAAAGGATGCCGTCGACGGAAGCGACCAGGTCGACCGGCGGTCGCCGGGGATCCGAAAGGCAATGAACGCGCCCGGCAATGTCACCGGCCCGCACGGTGTCTCCCAATGCGTGGCAGGGCTCGAACACACCTGTGTCCTCGCTCAGGATATGCGCGGAGGGGCCAAGCTCATAAAGATGTTCTGGCTCGCCCGACGGCGGTGGTGTGTCGCTCTCGACGACACCAAAGTGATGAAGCAGATTGCGGACGCCGCGCCGGCAGACCTCAAGCGCTTTGACGGAAACCGTCCCGCTGCCGCCCATCTCCGTACCGACCGTGACAAGCCCAGCCTGGACGGCGGCGGCCGTGGAGGTTCGGGTGTCGCCGCGATTGGAGATCACGACGCTCATCGGCGCATCGAACGCACCGACTGCCTTGCGGATACGGCCGGCCAGCGCCGCATCTTCGGCCGGCTCGACAATGGCGCTGGGCACGATCGAAAGGGAAGACCCGCCCGAATGCAGATCGACGAAAACATCGGCCATGGGGAAAAGCACATCGTGAACGAATGACGAAAGCTGCAGGGTCGTCGATCCCTTCGGATCGCCGGGAAAGGTACGGTTGAAGTTCAAGCCGTCAATCGGTGAGACACGCAATCCGGCATTGACAGCCGGCAGGTTGATGGCCGGTGCGATGATCAGCCGGCCCGAAACCTTTGCCGGATCGAGATCGCGGATGATCTCTCCAAGCGTGATCGGCCCTTCATATTCATCGCCATGATTTCCGCCCTGCAACAGCATCGTCGGTCCGGCGCCGTTCCTGATCACCGCCAGGGGCACCGGCAGCACGCCCCAGGCATCGTCGTGACCGGAATAGGGCAGGCGGTAGAAGCCGATCTGCCTGCCATTCCGGTCAAAGTCGATGTCGCAGTTGGAGATTGTCTTCTTCACACGTTGGCCTGGCAATTTGAGTTTCGCACGCGGGTGTCAGAGCCCGTCGGCGAGAGTCATTTCAGTGTGGAGCCAACTTAGCATGTCACGGGTTCATATCAATGAAAATGGCTCGGTTTTAGGCCGCTCCTGTGCAACTCGCCCGGCAGGAAAACCTGTTTTGCGTCAGATCTTTACTGCCTGGAAATCTCAAGCTGAACATATCCCCAATTCCCTCGCAGTTGGATTGATGGCGTCCTGACCTATGTTACGAACCCGAACCAGTGTGCGGGCGAGTGGAAAAATCGGGCGTGTGCCTTAACAGTCGGAATGAATTTTTTTCCGATGTATAAACATTCAGCACTCGGAAATCTTTATGCGCCACATCTCAGATATGAGAACATTTCGAAATATTGCTCAGAGGCTCTTCAGGAAGCGGCCGGAATTCCTGGTGCTTTTGCCTATCCATCGGCCACCTGATCTCCTGGGATATGCGCTCAAATCGATAATTGAGCAAACGGTACAGGATTTCCAGGTGCATATCATCTGCGATGGCGCTCCACCCGAAACGGGGGAAGAAGCGAGGAAGTGGGCTGACAGCGATGATCGGATTTTTGCGCATGATCTTCCCAAAGGGGAACGTCATGGTGAAGAACATCGTGATCATGTGATCAGAAGCTCAAGCGCGAAATATGTCTGTCAACTGGCAGATGATGACCTCTGGTTTCCTAACCACCTTGAGGTCATGAAACATCTTCTTCAACGTGTCGATTTTGGTCATTCAATTCAACTGCGGGTTGAGCCCACATTGGAATTCTTTTTCGATGTCGGCTCGCTGGATATGGATCAGACCCGGGAACGAATGCGCCGAACCATGTTTAACATATTCGGTCCGACCGCAGCGGGCTATCGCCGCGACGCCTATATGCGGCTGAAGATCGGTTGGAGTCCAGCACCGGTAAACATCTGGACCGACCTCTATATGTGGCGAAAATTTCTCGCAGAACCGTCCATCACAGCCGGGTTTGTTCGAGAATTCACCAACATGCATCCGCCTGCGTTGGATTTTCGGGACTCCACCGTTACAGAAAGAAGGGCTCTGAGTGAATTGTTGTCGAGACAGATCAGCAATCCGCAGAAGCTCCACCAGATTTTGCTAATGTTGCACGATGCCTTGTATATGAGACGAGATTATCACGAAAACGGAACCAGTGAGTATCCACACAGTTCGGGATATGTGCGGCTTGATCTTGCGAATTTTCTGGCTTGAAACCACGCGCATCAATGGGGTTGTTCGTAGTGCCGGCGTGTACCTGCGTTCGAAGGGTGTCGGTTCAATTCCGACGATTTGAGATACCCGCCAGTTTCCGGAGTTTGGTAACTGTACGTATGATTTCGGTTTCCTGTCGTAGATTGGTCATGGGGGCGGGCCCACCCTGCAAGTGTTCAACAAACGCCTGCAGCTCGGCCCGCAAGGGCATGGCGTTTGAGATTTTGCGAGACTCGATCACACGATTGTCGTTGAAATGTCTTGGCCACGGCCTGATCGCGAGCCTCGCGTAATCATCATCGGTCATGAACACAACCGCATCCCGGCACGCGAGCGTCATCTCCCGTGCATTGGAGCCGTATCCATCAGATATTTCGATTGTGATCGGAATCTCTGACGTCGAATCCACAAGTTCACCAACCAGTCCCGCACCACGGTCAATAAATGGGTCTGCGATGGCTTTGACGGCTCTGGGAACGCTGTCAAAAATATGTGTCGCGATGGAGATGTCATGTGGTGCCAGTATCCAAACAGCATCCGTGTCCTGATGAGGATTTCCCCATTGAACCCGTCGCGTGCGCAATCCAATAACCGGCCCGAACTCGCCTGACTGCGCAATTTTGCGCATTTCCTCAATTCCCGGGTGGTAGCGCCACTTGTGCATCGCAAACACGCAATCGAAGGCGTGATCGGGCAGCGTCAACACCTCGTCCAAACAGTCTGAAATCGGCTTTTCCACAAAAATGGGTCGACCCTTTGGCAGCAGAGACCGAATAACGTCAACGTGCGTTACGGTTGGCGTGGCCACCACATATCCGTCGATATCCGTCGACAGTTCACTCGTGTTCTTGACGATGGCATCGGCGCCGAATTGACGTGCATTTTCAGCCGCCTGATCGGACCGTGCCACAACCTCTACCCGGCAATTGAGATCCTTCAAATCTCGAAGGATAAGCTTGCCCCACCGCCCGCAACCGACGAGTCCGATTGCTTCGTTCATGAGGTCGGCCTATTGGCAATTGCAACTTCAAATCGTTCGATCATCTCATCATAGGAGAGGGGGTTTTGATCGCGTTCCGACAATTCCGGCTGAATTTCAGATGGCCAGTCGATCCCCACTTGCGGATCATCCCACCGGCAACCAAAATCATTTTCCGGGAACCACTCGCTGCTCAGACCATAGATGTATGTCGTCGGTTCGGGCGTGTAGAATCCGTGGGCCACGCCAATCGGAATAATACAGCGCTCGGGTCTGTCACCGGTCAATTCGACCACAAACGATTGTCCGAAGGTTTGAGAATCGCTCCGGATGTCATGAAGCCCCAGTATAAACTGCCCGGAGATGACCATCAGATCATCCGTGTGCGAGGGATGAACATGAACACCGCGCAGCACATTCTGTTTTGAGTAGACAATATTCTGTTGCCGAGATCTTGGCAGAGACCAGCTTTCACGGTTCATTTCAACCAAAAGACCCCTGTGATCCGAGTGGCCAGTCAGGGGAATCAGGTCTACACCTTGAGGCAACCCGGAATCTGAGGATCGAACATCCATTGTCCTGATATAGCGTCCTTCCAGGGAAGAATGAAGGTTTTGCGTTGCCTGTTATGCGATAATAATCCGGCCATTCGGGCGGGGCGCTGTCCACAGCCGCACCTACCAATCTGGTTGGCTTCGCGGCGATGCTGGTGTCCCGATGAATTGCGGTCAATGCCGCGTCCGTCATCTACGCGTCTACAAAACGAACAGCCTTTTCATAGATCAGCAGGGCGATACAGCCGCCTTTGCTGCCGGGCGAATGCCTGGTTCCGGGAGGATTGATCACGAGGCTGCCGGACGGATAGGTGCCGAATTCATCGTATTGATCACCCTCCAGAACCAGAAGGTGCTCATATCCGACATGCTCGTGCAGCGCGACCCGCGCGCCGGCTTCGTAGCGCAGCAGGACGGAGGCTGGCCCGCCATTGTCTTCCTGATAAAGCCAGCAGGCCGTGACGCCTGGCCGAAAGGATTGCCAGGGCCCGTCTATTGCAAGCTTCTTAGCATGTTCCACAAGGTCCGAAATGACCACAGGTTCGGTGATCGTGTGCATCTGTCTGTCTCCAGTCTTGCAGGCGTAACCGTCGATTAGGCACCTTCTTGTGACGGATGGCCGAACCAGTTGTTCTCGAGCCAACCCAGTGTGATGACCAACCAGGTCGCTGCAACAAACGGCGCAGACAGGGCTTGAACGCCGAGGGCCGAAATCACCGGAACCAGTACGGCTGCGATGATGGCGCCAAGGATGGAGAGGCGCAACCGGCCGCCACAGAAAACAAAGACGGACAGGGCGGCCAGAACGCTGTTGAAACCGTAGAGGCCCAGGTTGATCGCGGCCGGGTCGAGCGCGACCTCGCGGTTGTAGTAGGAAACCACGGTGCCGATGACGGCGCCAGACACGGCAAGACATCCATGCCGCCAATTGCTGAGGAATATACCGGCCCCAATCAGCAGACCGGACCACATGTTCGGACTGAAGGCGGCTTGGCCCAATCCTGCAAGGATGGCTTCAATCGGATGCAGATCCGTTGTCGGCGCATTGGCAAAATCGACCGGTTGGAGGAATCCGAGATACGGCGCCAGTGCATGCATCGCCCAGAACGTCACCAGAAAAGGCAAGACGAGGGTCGGCAATGGCAAAGTGGCAAGGCAGATCCTTGTCAGTATGACGGTGCTCGTAACCGCGGCGAGCAGCACCCCCCACATGGCCATATCGTTCCAGCCGGTCTGAAAGAATGTCGGTATCGAAAGAGCGATCAGGCCGGGATTGAGGCCGGCCAGTCCGGTCTCAAGCGACGGCCTCTTGTCGCCGAGCAGCATCCGGCCCGCCGGCGCGATGGTTGCGGCGACAAGCATATAGGCCGCAGCGAGCGGGGAGACGATGAAGGCTGCGGCCAGAATGAACAGGCCGGTTAGTTCATTGCTTTGAAATCCGGGCTGTGAACAGCCGCGCAAGGCGATCCGCCAATAGGGCAGTTGCCCTGGCTCGACCGGTCTGAAGAGGATATCGACAGGCTGTTTCATCGGTCGGTTCCCGATCTGTCGCGCCGTGCCGATGGCGAAATGCGCAACCGCAACAGCGTCAAAGCCTCACGCTCCCCGATGCAGGCTGCGACGCGGTGTCCAGGGCACACGGCGTGTGGATGTTTCAGAGCGATCCCAGCAGTTCGAGAACCGGTTCCGAAGGTGCCGTCCAGCCGACAATTCCACCCTGGGCGGTCAGGGCTTTCAGGGTCATCGATTTGAACTCCGGAAAGAAACTGTCGGTTCCATCTTCGACGAGCAGGCAATCATAACCCCGGTCATTGGCGACGCGCATGGTTGTCTGCACACAGACTTCGGTGGTGACGCCGGTAATGACCAGATTGGTGATGTTGCGGGTAATGAGATAGTCGCGCAATTCGGTGCTGTAGAAGGCGTCCTTGCCCGGCTTGGAGATGACCAGTTCACCCTCCACGGGGGCGTTTTCGGGAATGAAATCGGATCCTTCCTCGCCGTCAATCAGGATGCGTCCCATCGGTCCGACATCGCCGATCTTGATCTTCGGGTTGCCGCGATTGCGCTTGGCCAGCGGAAGATCGGACAAATCCGGCTTGTGGCATTCCTTCGTATGAATCACCGGTATGCCGACTTTACGAAACGCTGCTTGCAGCTTGGCAATTACCGGGATGCACGGCGCTACATTGGCAAGATTGTTGCCGAGCGACTCGGCAAAGCCGCCGGGAAGGCAGAAATCGCGCTGCATATCGATGCACAGCAAAGCAATGTGGTCGATATCGAACTCATACTGAAAGGGTGTTGCGTCGATTGCAGGCATTGTATCTTTGTCTCCGTGGCCAGAGTGAAATAGGCAAACAAGGTGGGACAGATTGCCCCGTAATAAATATGAACAGTATAGATTGAATTCGTTAAGTTAATATTGAATGGGCTGCGGCAATGCGGACCATATTATCGTTATTTTGCTATGGATTTATCCGTTGGATGCCGTATGGGCGAGTGAAACATCGACTGTAATGTTTTGCTTGGACTTTTTGGGAGCGCTTGCGAAACGCGCCGGTGCGTCGGGCGTACACAGAAGCGACAAAAAAGCTAAAAGGACGACCCGATTTATCTGCGCTGAAGCAAGTTATGACGATTTGAGTCCTGGTCTATATATTCCAAAACATTGAAAAATAATGAGAAAATCTTCTCCGTCGCGCCGATGATGGACTGGATGGACCGGCACTGCCGGTTTTTGCACCGCCAGCTGACTCGCCATGCGCTGCTCTACACGGAGATGGTGGTGGCGGATGCGGTGATCCATGGCAATCGGGAGCGGTTGATCGGCTTTGATCCGGCGGAACACCC